>JAABUS010000055.1_pt1 | contig 248061 bp, 170 predicted proteins | sample 5560161 | NCBI WGS metagenome assembly JAABUS01 (sample SAMN10711885, study PRJNA513376) | rock metagenome | isolation source: Antarctica rocks | place: Antarctica: Victoria Land, Trio Nunatak nord | collected 2016-01-04
TATCGTTTTTAATAAGTTAAATTCCGTGAAAATTATATTAAAATAAATATTTCGAATATTAATATTTTATACCGTTTATAATTTTACGCTAAAACTCTTAATCTATTTAATTATTATCTTTAATATCGGTTATATATATTTCTCTAGCCCTTTCTATCTATAGAACGAATATTATTTATATTAGAATTATTAAAATTATATATAAATTTATTATAATAAAATCTTTCGGTACCGTTTATTTAAATTAAATAGTTTTATTATAATATATATCGAGTTTATAGCCCGAATATTATCGCTAGCGTAATTATCTTAATTAAATAAGAGTTAATACTATAAACCTACGGGGTAAAGAATGTTAATATTTATAAAATATTAATTTTAATATTAATTTCCTATTTAGGTAGTCTAGGGTTAAGGTTTATTTAAATTTAATTTAAATCTAGTCTAGATCTAGCCTAGATCTAGCCTAGATTTAAATAAATCTTAATAATTTAATTTAAGCGCGTCCGAGTTTAAAATAATAATTTTATTTATAGACTTATAAAATCGTATTCTAGATAAATATTCTTTTTTTAAACTTTCTACTTCTAATATCGAATAACGCGAAGTACGTAATAAAACGATTATAATATAATTAATATAGTTTCTTTTAAGCGAAGAATTACTCGGGCCTATTACGATACCTAAATATATATAAAGAGCCTTAGTTTAAATATAAGAAACTAGTAAATATCTTTAACCCTATTAAGAATTAAACGGGCTTTATATTCGTTTAATACGAAATCTTTTAACTCTAGGAGTTATTTATACCTAGCGGTAATAAATTAAATATAGATTAATTAATAGAATTCTATATTATTTATTATAATATAAATGGACCGCCTTTTAAATATTTAGGGACTAATAAAAATAATAATAAGAATATTATTACTTAAGAGTTTATATAAATATACTAATAATTTATCTAGGCCCTCGTCTACTTTAATAAATATATTAGAACTAGTTATAATACTTTCCTCCGCGATTATATTATTTATCTCCTTTAAAAGCCTTCTATTTATATTTAATTCTTTTTATACGGAATCTTTCACCGACCTTATAAGGCGAGACGCCGGCGTTATTATAATAATATATATAAAACTAGATCGCGCGTAATATTAAAAACGTCGACGAAATACTTTATAGTTAATAATAGTAAAAGATATATATTATTTATTCAATAATAAAGTTAGTTAGATTATTACTATTTTTTTCCGAATATTATATAATTAAAACGAGTATTAACGTATACCTTAAATCTATAGAAATTAAGGTAAATTAAAAGAAAGAGGTAATTTTCCGTAATATAGAATAATATCGGTAACTAGTAGAATATAATATTTAATAAAGTATATATAATAATAATTAAATAATCGATAATCTCCGCGTACCTAACGAGATTAGCTATTTTAATAATTTATATTTTAAATTATATTATTATAATATTATTAAAATTATCCGCTTTTTCCTCGGCTATAAACCGTTTAAAGATAATCTAGTATATATATTTATAAAGATTACGAACGATAGTAATAATAAAGTAATTAATGAAATATATACTAATATTTAATAGTAGGAAATATAGTTATAAATCTTTATTAAAGATATTATTATCCCTCTTATACTATCGTCCGACGAGATAATAATAATTTAATATTATAACGATCTTTCCCTTTAGTTAGTATATATAATTATCGGGAACCTCGATTATACGACGTGTAAAGTCTAAAAGCGACTTAATCTAGTTCTCCTAGATTTAATCCCTCGTATTAAGAACGGAAAGAAATTCGGTAATTATATATAATTAAATATCTACTATCTCGCGCTAGGGCGTATACTCTAGTATATATATAATTATTATTATTTATTTAAATAATATACTAAAGTAATTAAAGTAATTAAAGACCTAGTAATATAAAGGATTAATATTATATACACGGATAATTAACCCCGAAGATACTATTTAATAATTATATCGCTTATAACTAATTATTTAAAATAAGTCTTAATAATAAAGGTAAAATAAAATCGTTAATATTTAATATACTTAGTCCCGCCTAATAAACGAGGGGAGTTAACTAGAACGTAGGAGCCGTAGACCTACGAATATATATATCGAAGAATAAAGGTATAAAGGAGAGATCCCGACCTCGTTAAAGATTTAATAATTATTTATAACGTTAAAAACTTCGCCTAATATTATTATCTAGTTAATATCTATATTATTCTTATTATCGATATATTATACTAGTTTTTAAAAGAAATTATTATAAGATTAATTAACTAAATTCGGGATTTAATTAAAGACTACGTAATTCCTATAATTATTAAATAAATAATAAAAGGGGTAGTTAGGCCGAAGAAATCTTTAAAGTAATTAATAATAAAAACTAAATTAAATTACCGTTTTCGTTAAGTACTAGGTTTCGTAGAGTTAAAATTATTTAAGAACTTTAATAAAATAAAGTAATAAAGTAATAACGAATAAAAAGCGATATTATAATAATTAATAACCGTCGTTACCTCTTTATTTATTAAGCGCGTACTAGGTACTTTATATTACGCGCGGGCTATATTTAATTTTATTATATTTACCTAATATATATTTTATAACGGCGATACTTTATAATATATATAATACGCGCTCTATTATATTTATAAATTAAAGGTAATCTTCCGTAAATACCGGCCGAGTAATATTTCGGACCTAGATTTAAAAGACTTTACTAATCGGTATTTTAATATATTAAAATTATACGCGATAATATATTACGCTAAATATATTCGAAGATATAGGAGTACCTAGAACTTCGATATTTATTATAAAAAGGCGGTTTATAAGTTTCTCCTTAAAGAACCCTTTTTACGGATAAATAAAATTAATAAATTTAAGATATAATTACTACGGTATAATATTATATACTATAATATAAGAGTTATATAAGAAATTATAGTAATACTTTCTACTAAACCTACTATTATTCTTAATAGTAAAATAGAATAATAGAATACCCGGCCGTATCGAGAGAAATTAGATTTAAATAAATATATATTTATTTTTAATAAAGATACGCCGTTATACTACGGTATATAAGTACTAGATATTAATTATTATTATTTAATAACTACGGTAGTAAAGACTTCTTACTTTAGTACTAAAAATCTTATTAATATTATAACGGTATTCGTATAGGAGAGCCGTAAGAAATAGGATAAAAATCCGGGCTTTATTAAAAATTAACGGAGATAAAAAACGGATCCTAATTAAACGGGAGATATATATATTTTTATATATCGATTATTAATATATTAAGTTCGTAATAATAAGGAGAGCTAGAATTTAAGGCGGTTTATAAAGAAATTAATTTATTATACCCCTAACTTTCGTTCTATTAATAAACCTCGTAATAATTATATCTAAATTAATAACGAAGCGACTCGTTTATAAAATTAAAGCGAGACCGAGTAAGAGACTCTTTATATAATAATCGGCCGGTTTAAATTAATTATTAATATTTACGACTATAAACGACTAAACGATAAGGGTAAATATAGGGTATATATTAATATATTAATTACTTTATATCGACTAAAGAATAACGGGAGAGTCGACGATATATATAGGATATTCGAAGTAAAGTATATTTTAGCTAGTAAAACGAAAAGACCCCGAGAACTATATAATTATCGCCTCTTCGAAATATATAATATTATCCAGAGTACGTATATAATACCTATTAAATAAGAAGAATACTATTACGTAAATAATTTTATCGATTAAGATTAATATAATATTATTTATAATCCTAACTTTATAACGAAAGGTATTAGGGTAGTAGATTAATTTATAAAGTAAATATAATAATTATATATCTATAAAAAATCACCGTCCGCGATAATATATTTATTATACCGCTTAATAATACGTATACCCCGGGCTCTTACTTAATAATAATATTATAATCGTATAACGGTTAATAATAATAACGAGAGTAACGGGTATAGTATAAAGATAAATTATAATTAGGGTATAAACTCTATCGATAGTAATTAATAAAAAGAGAATTAGAGATTCTAAACTAAATAAGAGATTTATTAAATAAAAGTTCTCGAGATACTACTTTTATAAAATTAAATAAGAAAAGGAGTAAACTCTTAAATTAACCTTTATTATCTAGCGCTCCTTCGGTATATATTTCGCTAGTAGAAATAAAAGTATTTAGTTTATAAATAAAAATATTATAATTTATCTTTTATAGAATCTATCTCGGTCTACTCTTTATTAAACTCGTTTTAATAGACGGCCGTCGTTTTTAATTATATTTATAACACTTTTATACTCTTATAATTTATAATATTATATAACCCGAATTCGGTATTCGGATTAACCTTAGTTTAGATCTAGGTTAGATTTAATTTAAACCTAACCTAGATCTAGGCTAGGGCTAATCCGATATATATTTATTTATTATTATCGCGTATATAATTCTACCCTCTTTCTTATATATTAAAATAAATCTATTCTATATCTCGATTAGTTAGTATACTTTATATTACCGAATAATATTTAAGTCTATATATATACGACCTAATAATATATTAAATAGTAAAATTAAATTAAACTATACCTCCTATATATTATAATACGGCCTTAATTAATTAAAGAATTTATAATAATAACTCTTTCGATAAGGTTAAAGGCTAATTTTAATAATAAATTATATTAATACTCCTAAAGTAAATCTCGGTTATAAATAATTTATTTATTCTAATATACGAGTAATAATATATATTAAGAATACGTTAATTATAAATCCTTCTAGTATATATTAATTAATATTAAATATTAATAAGGACGAAGAAAGTATATATAGAGGTAAGAAAGTCGATACCGAGGTTAATAATAATAATATTAAGCTTCCTACCCCGAAACGACGGAAAACGGATAATATATCTCGGTTAAACGGATTAAGTAGGGCCACGCTATATATATATATATATATTTCATATAAGAGTTAATAATATAATTAATCTTTTTATAATCTTTATCGTTTATCGGCCGTTATATATCCTCGTCCTCGTCCTACCCTAACTTTTATATATATAGATTAAGAGATATAAGATTTTCTAGTAACGCGTTATATAAATCTTTAACGAAACGCTATCGTAATTATAACGCGTTATAATTAAGAAACGAGTCGTTACTACTATAAACGGGCGTAGGATATTATATTAAATCGGCGTTATATATTTAAAGTTATAAAGCCGTTCTTTAATATATAAAATAAATAATATTAATAACCCTCGTTACGGGATATAAAGACTCGGGATATAATTTATAAATAAACTCTAATAAAAAAAGCGAAATTAGCGCTTTAATTTAGAAACTTTAACGAAATATTATTAATAAATATAATAGGGCCCTCGGGTTAAAGGATAAAATAATAAAGAAGACTTTAAATCTAATAAAGGCCCGAGAGGTATTAATCTACCGTATTTAAACTAAAGATATATTAATCGAAATTAATTACTCGATTATATCGGTAATTACCGCGCTCTAATAATAATAAGGGTTCGATAAGTCGTAGTAGTATATTATACCTTTTTTATAATAAAACGAAGTATTAAAGAGATAATTACTATTAAAATAAAGAATAGAAGATAAATATATAATTATAATAATAATATAAATTTTAATATTTCCTTATTAAGATTTAATATTAATTATCGATAAACCTAAACTATCTTACCGCTTCTTTAAAGATCTAGTAGTAAAAGTTATAATTTTATTATTCTTTTAATCGGACCTAGGTTAACTAGGAACTCGTAATAATATTAAATATATATTTAGGCTCTTAACGGGAACTATAATAATTATAATCTACGTTATAATTTACTATATTATTAAAGAATATAAAATAGGGAAGTAAATACGGATTAAATTCAAAGGCGAATATATTAAAAGTAAATTAAACTCGACTCTTTTCTTTATATCTCTTAATATTAATAGGAAATAATATAAAACTATAAACTCAAATAAAGAAGACGTAAAAGAAATAAATATTTATATAATAAAATATAATAATAAAGGCCCTATCGGGTAAGATTAATTAAGAAATAAAAAGAGAAAAAACACCGGTAGATAATATAGACGATTTCGTCTATAAATAAAAAAATAGAATCGATAATTTAATCGGTTATAAAGGTTTCCGCACTATATCTAATTATCTCTTAATTATTAATAAGACTATTATAGATTCGCCGGCTCCTCGATAATATAATATATAAAAAAACGAGATAAATACTATAAAAAGAGATAATATAAAAGAAAGAAGTATTAATAGATCTCGGAAAAACGAGTTATTTATCTTTATAAAGATAAATATTTCTCCTATTCTAATAAAACTAAACTAGCGAACGAGGTATTAATAAAAACTCTAATTTATTAAATAATATTTAACGAGGTATAAAAGAAGGTAGAGTCTTTTATAATTTATTATTATTCCTCGAATATTAATATAATTATCTAGGCGGATACTCGAGTAGCTTCGTTTAATAAATCGGTAAAAAACCGGGGTAATAATATACGAAATATAAAGAGCCTTATAAATCGCGAAATAATATAATATTATAATATTATATTTATTATATATATATATTAATATTATATACTAAATAGTAACTACCGGTCTTTATTATATAAAAACTTAAAGATATTAAATCTAACGAATAAATTAATTACTTTAATATTAATAAGGATCCTACCGAGTTTATATTATATACGTTTAAACTCTTTATTATATACGAAGACTTCCGAAAAAGATTAAAGTTTAAGAAAAAAGAAAAGAAAACGATATAATAGAAAGAACGGGGTTAAGATTATATAATAAATAATACACGTATATAAAATATAGTACTCGAGACTATAAGGAAGAAGAGATATATTATTCTAATATAAACTACTTAAGTTAATAACCCGGACGATAAATAAAAGATAAATTATAAATATAATAAACTATTTTTATAACTAAAGATAATAACGGCCTAAATTTAATCTAGATTTAATTTATATCTAGGCTAGATCTAGGCTAGATTTAAATATAAGTTAGTTTACGAGAATAAATAATAACGGTTTTTTAATAAATAGATTCTAGGATATCTATAACTCCCCTATAATATAACGAATAAATAAAATAGAATATATATTAATTAAATAATATATATATAAAGATCTAAATACGATAACGATATTAAAGGCGCTAGTAGTAATAATTATAATAATAATACTATTATTATTTAAAGTATAAATAGTATATTTAAAGTACTATAAAATAATATTAAGAATTATTCATTTATTATTATTTACCCGTTGAGTATTAATTATATTAGAATTAGTTATATAAGTATATTTTAGGTATTAAATATACTAAAATTAACTTTATAACTATATTTTAGTTATATAATATATTTAGAATACTCGATATAAATAGATACGTATTTCTAGTATTTTATATAATTTCGGTATAAAATACGTAAAAATCGGGGTTTCCTAAGTTACCGATATATATATTTATTTAATAATTATTAGTTTCTTTTAGAACGCCCTAGGGTTTAAGATAATAAATTTATTTATTTTATAACCTTAATACCCGCGTGTAGTTTTTCTCGATTTTAAATTCGATATATTTCTTAATTATATTATTATTAACGATCGTTTTATTAATATCCGAACCCTTCTCGCGAGCTCGTTAGAAGAAATTCTTTAAGGACTTCTTCTTCGGTATCGCCGATAATAAATAAAATAATCTCGACGAGGGGAAAATATAAATACGAGATTATAAAAGAAAGAAAGATATAAAAAGAATATATTTAAGTATCGTAAAGCGATAATTTATAAAGAACGAAAAAGATATATTATTAAATAATTAATATAATAATTAAAGTATAATAGATAGGTAGGGAGGAAAAAATAAAAATAATAAAAATAATAAATTATACTTTATACGAAAAAACGGGGGGGAGTATATAATATAAATTTTATATTTAATTTTATAATCTACGGAGCTAGCTTTAACTCCCTTTTATTTTATTAAAATTTTATTATTTAAAGTTAACGAATTCGAGTTAATAAGATATATTAAAAATTATAAAAATAAAATATTTAAAGAGTAGAAGAGAATAGTATTTATATAATAAATATACGAAGGTAAATAAAAGTAAATCGAGGGTAATATAAAGGTACGTAATAAATAAGGAAAGTAATAGGAGCTAACTAACCCGACTCGGAGGGTAATTATATTTTCGTGGGCCACCCTACCGCTTTAGATATGATTACGAAATATTTTTCCCCCTTCTACTTCTAGCCTCGCAGGTAAGTAGCGGTTACTTTACCCTAAGCCGTGCCTAAGCCGTAACCTAAGCCGAGCTAAGCCCCCGTGGGGCAGTGCAGGGGCGCAGCACGCTGGAGCCCGGCTTTAATTGCCCTTGTTGGCGGTAAGCTGCTGCCTGTACTCCTTGAACGCTAATGCCTAGCGGAACCACCTGCGCCTTCAGGTTCGCGCGCTCGACCTGGTCACTGGGTTTAAAAAGCTTGAGAGTAATAGGGCATCATATCTCACCTGGCTAGACGGCTGGCCAGGCGTACACTTGCGCAGAGTATAAAATACTCTGTCCGTCCCACCTCGCCTGCTATGTTTTATCTCTACTCTTCTATTTTCTTTAACTGGGCATCCTTTTGTTGCTTCGTTATCTCTGCTGTCGACTCTTGCTACCCTTCTCACTGCTCTCGCTCAAAACGATGATCACTTCACCAGCGCACAGCCCCACTGACCTAGTCGAAGAAGGTCCCCCAGCCATCACGATCCTTGGTACTTCTCATTTCACCATTTGCATGTACTCACGTGATTGCTCGGGCGTCTTACTTGCCTCCCTGGGCGCGTCGACAAGGATCGCACCTCGCTCGTGATTGGGGGACCTGACATTGAGGGCTAAGTGTAAATCCAAGCGGTAGCGGTGAGCCAAAGCCAGCGAGAGGGGTCGAATGAGCATGGCCTCGCCTCGATGGACAGTCTTATCTACTTCGGTACCTGGCTGCGCGGACAAGGATGCTGCAATAGTATCGTTCTCGTGACGTGGCATCGAGACAGCGATCTCGTCTCTCGCCGTGGATCGAGGAGGCAGCCGATCCGTTGCAGAAGAGTTAGCTCGAAGATCCAGGCTACAGCAACTAACAAGACGGGGAGAATGGACATTTGCCTGGGGCGCAGCGAGGACTCAGCCGACAAGGGATGTGGAACGAAAACAAAGGCTCGGATGGCCCAAAGCTACGCCAGCCCGTGGCCCAGAGTGTGAAAGACGAATAAGGATCGAGTGTGCTAGGTGTGGCGATTTGGCGACGATGCCTAGAGATCGACGATTGAGACTTTTGGAGAAGAAGCATTAACGATAGAAGACGGTACCCTCCCAACCTTCGAAGAACTGCTGTTCGATATTGAAAGAGTGTAAGAGGCGCAACGAACGGGACCTAGTGTTGAACATCCCAAACAAAACGATTGCAGCGATGCTCCGACTTCCGGATCGATACGAGGCGGAGAAAAGGGTTGGATGCCGATAGTAGCAGTAGTATCCGTTGGAGTAAGCGATGGGCAGAGCGGGAAGCACTACTCTCTTAGCACTCTAACAAACTTGTGTGGCAGGCGTAGAAGCTAGGTGCGACCTTTGAAAACCCAACTCGCTGATTTCAAAGCTGACAGATGGAGCCTATTTAGATGTATTATCTTCGGTTAGGAGACGAAAAACTCCATCTCTGATCATCCATCTCCTCCTACTCCCCCTGATACCTACCTCCTCAGTTCCCACCCAACGGAAGACTCAAAGACAACTCGGTGGCTCGGACGCTCCTACTACCCTTGGTTTCCCCACCGAACCTTTTGATCGGCCGACCTGTCCCGCTATTCCTCTACCACAGCATCCAGGTCCGTGGGTCTTCGGCAAACTCGATCTGTATAGCAGCTGTCGGAACGCCCTCCTAGCGCTTTGCCACTACCTCCTGGCAATCTGAGGCCGAATTCCAGCACTTGAAGACATGGAGTGCGAGGCCAGAAGAACTGTGGGGACGAGATGGGTGGGGAAGGCATACGAGAAACAAGGTGCGCTGGAAGGTAATGGCTCTCCAGCTGCGAATTAGGAAAAGCACAGGACTTGCTGTGGGACTCCTATTGGTTATCGTCCAAAAACGAAATATGACATGCGCACCTCGACCCCAACCGAAGGAGAAAAAGAATCACTTAAAGGCAAAGCACAATGCGATCACAAAGTTTCCTTACATATAATCTCGTAATAGTAAAATTGACCCTTCCCGCCTCTATGACATTGATTACTCTCACTACTGGGCGGGGAAATGTTCCGTCTGAATAAAGTTGCCCTTTTCATCGTAGCAACATCCTGAATAGTGGTCTCTTGGGTCAGCAGCACTTGGATGCTTGTTGTCCCTGGAGAGTGATCAGTCTTAGCTCTCCCTAGGTGGAAAAGGGCACCTACCGTGAGACGACTTTGGCAGTACCTGCGGGGAGAGTAGTAGGACTTTCCAAGACTGATTTTCTGAACCCAGACTCCTGGGAGCGTGCAATTGATTCCGTCCGCTTCCATTTCTGAGTCTGCGTCGCTACCGCTAAAATAACTTGCTTGCCGCCCTTGGTAACGCTAGCTACATTCACGCTTTTGATGATTTGGTTGGAGGACATAATGCGCTTGCTGTCTCGCGAGGTTGAAAAGGGGTTTCGGGGTGGCCTAAGAGCGAGATAAGGCTTAGAGATTGGTTGCTGAAATGTAAGAGAAAGAATGATGGGAGTGTGTCACGGAAAAAAGCCAGCGGAAAAGTCGTACCACTTATATATATTTCCAATTTCTAAAGAAGTGTCCATTGCCTCCGCCACGAAGTTCAAAGCGCGCGCCAAAGCAGACATCATGGTTGATGGGTTCCAGGTGCTTGAATATCACGCTACGGTTAGAGCTATTCTTACTGGCGTGACGCCTCCTATGACACGTGTCTAGAACGCGCTAACAAAGCCGCTAACATTTCCTTCCATGTCGGCTTATCATTTTCGTCAAACTTCATCTTCTTTCTCAAACGCGTTTGATACATGATTGATTTTCGCATTTTCATCCGTCCAGTGTGAAGAATGCGTCCAACGGCACAGCTCCTTCACAAAGCTTCTAGCACGTTATCGATTGGTCAACAATTGAGTGGCAAAGCCGGCAGCTACAAGGTTTTGGACAAGCTTCAAAAGGAGAGAGAGATATGGACAGCTATGTTAGCCACGACATACTTTACTGGTCGCTTACACGATCTCACCTGACGTTCTAGCAGCGATAAACATACTCGAAAAGTGATCATCAAGAGGGCCCCAAAACACCGCTTGAACAACGAGCGCGAAGTGCTTGAGACGCTCCATGATCATCCCTGCGTTCGCCCAATGATCGACATCACCGAAGATCCTCCATCTTTGGTGTTGAAATTCTTGGACGATAACCTTCTGAAGGTATCGGGCCAAAATCGACTCGAAGGCTCAGATCTCAAACTTGTGGCTCGAAACCTTCTTCAAGCACTCGCGGCGCTTCACGAGAACGGCTTTGTGCACACGGGTATCTTTGTGTCCTAAAGCTCTGATGTTTCTGTCTCTAATGGTGACGACGATACAGATATCAAACCAGACAATGTACTTGTCAATTACGGTGATAACTCAGCCCGGTTCAGGGAAGTCCAGCTGGGCGACTGCGGTGATGCCTATCGCTTTGATGCCAAGGCGAGCCCTTTGGAGGAGGGTCACATTATCGGTGCAGCTATATTTAGAAGCCCTGAGGCAATGCTGAATCTAAGATGGGGACCATCAACTGATATCTGGTCTCTTGGAACAACAGTATGTTCATGACCCTCAACGATGCTACTTGTAGGACTCTAACTAGATCACGCAGCTCATTAGCATCATCTTCGGACACCATTGGCACATCTTCAAACCGAAAGATGTTGAACCAGATGACGTCAATTATGGCTTCTGGGTACTCGTCGAACAAGTGAGGCGCTTTGGACCTGTCCCGATGAGCTACGAGGAAATTGCGAACGAAGAGCGGCTTGGGATTCTCACTAGGGCAATCGACTACGTCAATGAAAATCAGCTCCAGTTGCCATTCTCGATGTCTGAAGATGAAGAACTTCTCAAAGAGGATAGGGATTTCATTATGAGAATGATGAAGTTAGATCCCAGAGACAGGCCAACGGCCAAGGATCTTCTGCAGGATGAATGGTTCAAGTCATAAAAAATGTTGTTTAGCACAGAATTTGGTTTACGTCTGGCTGATGTGGACGGGGTCGTACCACGGCCTTAGCCACCAAACCAGCCAAACCTCGCGTTCCCTAACATCTCACGTTAGGTAATACCTACCTTGCGCAATACGTCTGGCGTCCTCTGACTTCAACGCCGGCCTATCGCCATCATGCCAAAATCTAATGTTGTTGTGGCCACGTCCGAGCTACCAGACTTCATATATCATAAGCTCACTCATTACTATGTCAAATCTCCGATTCCGTCCTGCCCCTCCAGAATCCGAACGCCAACAATTAGGAAAGAATGAAAATCTTGACTTTGTCAGCGATGGGGCCAACGCTACCAGCTCTGAACGATGCTCGTGCCGTTGTAGTTACCTTCGCTCACGCTCTTGCTACCAAGAAAAATAGTCGGGAGGTCTATTCCCATCTCCTACGTTTTTTTATCTAAGAGGGGTAGGTTAGTGGAAGAAGTCTCCAGAGGTACCGTATAGCAAACTTACTTGTCGCCCGTTGAATGCCGTGGTGGCCAAGCTTTCCATTTCCTTACGAGCAATGACCGCTCCCCCTCGAGATGTATGGGCCCTGTGGAGAATGTGTTTCCAGATCTGGCCTCTCACACCAACGTCTAGTTCGTGGTAATTCAACATGAGATGGGATTCTGCGATACTTAATGTAGAAATGCAATATATGTACTCGAAAGCGTTAACGTCTAAGATAGTATTATTGGGCAATCTAGTTTCCAATGTAGTTCAGACCAGCCATCATTGGAAAATGGAAAGAAGGCTTGGAGAACCAACGGCAATTTGCCTAACAACAATGATCCCCGAAGATTAGAACCAAGACATCTTTGTAGCCCTACTGGTGGATCAGCAAAGCGATATACTTAAAGTAAAGAGGGTGCTAGTATGGGTGGCAGCTGTGGCGCGCTAAACTTAGCTTGTGGATAGTGCTATCCACCATATTCTCAGAGAAAGCGAGACCCACGAACAGTAAATGCCGTAACTATAAGGAACGAAATATCGAGATCTGTTCACGACGTGGCTTGCGTTAGCGTTCTATTGCACTGAAGACTTTCCCCGAGATAATCGCTTATCAATCTTTTCCTTTCACAATTATGTATTCCATATTCTGAGTATCGTCCTCCTAAAACGGACCTTCTCTCTCTTTCATGCATCTGCCCCATCTCTAGCATGAGGTTCTCCGTTTGGTTCTGCTCCAGCAGGGGTTGTTTTAACTGGAAGAGGGGCATGGCCAATGAAATCCAGACTAATGTGAAACAATAGTGATAACTTTTTTACTGGCTCTGAGACCGGCAAAACAGCAGAAGAAGTCGGTCGGTACAAAGAGATAGTAGAAAACAAGCCTGATCCGATTCTTGAGGAACTAAGTATTGTATGTATCTAGAAATACAAGCATACTGCGCCACAATATTAGAGAAACGGTCGTAGGAGCTTGACCACTTGAACAACAGCATTGGCCTTTGCCTCCACTGTGTCCGATCAGGTAGCGCTAATTCATTTTATTGTCGGATTAAGCGTTAGCTTGAGGAGATAGATAGTAACCTTTTTATTCATTATGGATTCAACCTACCATTTAAAAAGAACAGCAGTAATAGTGCAGTACATGTCGAAGCTCTCATATTTTGAGAGCGATTCCAACGACTATATGAAAAGTCGAGGAAGCCACTCTATCTCACTGCTAATAAAATGTTTAAGGGCCGACTAATACTTTGCTTAACAATCTCTTGAGCAGTAGTAATGCATTTGCCTCATGTGATGACAGTCAAACAAGACGCAACTATTACTTTGCAAATGCTCCCAGAATTGCTTAATCAGTTGAGACTCTCCTGCTTCCAACATTTCAGCGCTGCTAGCCCGCACCGCGCTGATTCCTTGACTTCTTAGATGCTCGCTCGGTTGTTTGAGTAAAGGAGGTAGTTGGTGTAACTTCTTGGGAGCTCACAAGGCTTGATTGGCAGTCATCTTTATCCAGCATTAGTATGGACCCGGCGTTCGATCGTTGAGAACTCTGAGGTTCCGATTGTGAAAAAGAAGCTGACTGTGAGAGGCCGAAATCTATACCAGACGGCAAATTGTTGATAGCCGAGCAGATCCTATTGTGCTGAGTAGGCATCCATCTGTCGTAAATATTCTTTGTGAACGTGAGAGCCGCCCACTTCTCCTTACCATCCTGTTCGGTGAAGCTGAATTCACGGATGGGATAACGATAGAAGGTGATTTTGTCTCCCTCGATGATAACGTAATGGCCATAGATCCTCACCGACCTATGATCGTGCGAGATCGAAAAGGCAAGGATCTCCCGGTGAAGCTCTTTCTCCCGTTTCACAGCTCTGTAGAGCTCGACGATACCTCTTACGGCAACAGTCATACTGTGAGCGTTCTGTCGATCAGCGACATCAAGTGCCGCGGCACCGCACTTCACTTCGCACGTAAGGAAGGGGAAATACATCCGGTAGGTTGCGACGAAAAAGGAAGTCTCATAAACGCTACCGATGAGCGGATCGACCTTTTTTAGCTGCTCGTCGGTAAATGCGGATCGCCTGAATCCAACAGAGTAATCCGGTTGCGGCTTGGGACCCTCCACTGGTATACTGCCCATCCAGCCTTCGTTGACACCTTCAATCAGATGATCGAGGTGTGTAGCCCCGTAGGTGGCGAGGGTCTCCGCAGAAGGGACGATTAGTCGAGAGATGTCTTGAATCACCCTCGCTTCGTTTCTGTCTTCTATCTTTCGGCAAGTCTTCTTGAATATATCTTTGCGAAATAACGAGTCCTGAGGAACAGTTTGATCCTTTTTCAGCAACATCTGGCAGACATCCTCCATACCCTTGGTAATATTATCATCATCAAAATCCCGCATGTAACTCCCTTTGCCCTCAAGTAAAGTGGTGTAACGTGTGTCACGGTATGCAACACTTTTGCTCTCCCTTTTGGTTTGGTCGCTAGAGCCAGTCAAGCTTGAGTCCGACTGTTTCCGACGGAGCGAGGTCGGGGCTTTTTTGATAGGCCGCGGGTATCTAAATCCATTTATCTCCACGTACTGGACAACCTGGGTCGAATATTCCATTTGTTCCTCTAGCCAGCTGTCCTGTTCGACGTCTTCCCTGACCAGGCTGTTTTGTTCGAAGTATTCCTTAGGCCACCTTCTGGTCCGACTCCAATACTCGAGCGGATCAACGTTCTTCTCGCTGGTGTCGCTAGCCGCTCTTTCCTCAGCAACGCAGCTTAAAGGCGAGGTTCGCGATCGCTTCGAAGGAGGCCTGTCTCGGTCTTGGGAAGAGGAATGTCCAGCCTCATGCCCTCGTTTCCGTTTCTGATGGGGCTTTGAGGATTTGCGGAGGACCTGTAGAAGTTGTGAGGTCTCGATCCGGTCAGTGGTATGACAGGGCATGACGGGGGATGGAGGAACGTACTTTTCTGCCAACGGGGATGTTGCTTGGGTGGGGGAAAGAGGGCAGCGTCTGGATTTCTTGAACGAAATCGCTCTTAGGTATGGATTGCTTGCGAGATTGTATGGCTTCTAGGCGTGCGCTTTTGCGAACGGCTTGCTGTTTCTTGATGCCTTGAGGCTGCTTCCCTACAGACGGTCAGCTTAAATATGCAGGGGACTTCGAGTATTCCCACCTTGATTCTTTAGTACTGGAGGTTGCCGCCCATTTTTTTCAATGTTTGACCTTGCTTGATCACCGGCCATGTCGACTGGAATGACGGGGCAGGAGATGTCTTCATATAGCCGCTGGCTTGAAACAGGGTGTGAAGGGATTGGAAAGAAGATGGTTATGGCGTCAAAGTCTTGGCAAGATTTATGCTAAAATAGCGTCCGCTCTGACCCCGCGGCTAGCCCATGAGAAAATGAGTCATAGATAGATAGGCAGTCGATAACACGCTTTACCTGCATTTATTATCCTATGTCACTGCGGCATTGACTAAACGGATCTACGCCTGAAGTATAATTCCCCACACCTCCCATCTATGTTTAGTGTCAGGACAGGTATTTTGGGCGGCATTCCCTTTTGTTCAATGAATCGCGTCGAAGATGAGCTGTCCGGATGCGAAGAAAGATGTCACCATCACTCAGTAATCGAGCACTCAGTAGATTGTCTCGTAGTGCAGCCCTGAGTTCCAGGCTGAGATCTATTATGACGTTACTAAAAGAGATAGAGATATCGAAGGAGTATTCAACCGTCTCGGTAGAGGTCAATAACCCACTATCCACTAGTCGAGGTATAATATATCTTAGCTGCTTCTAATTGGTGTCCCCCGCGTAAGTATATAATGATATCGACCGGGTCGAGCATTGGAGGATCTTTTAGGTTATCGTCGGTATAATCGTATAAGTATTAAGGTAGAGTATTTAGTATTATTAATACTAGTAAATAACTTTATAAATCTAGCCGATTAAAATTTCCCGATTTAAAATACTTTATTAAATTCTCTACCGTCTTTTAGTCGATCGAGCGTGATTTATTAATAATAAACTTTTTAATAAGGACCTTAACCGATATATAAAATACTCGGTCCTACTCGCGAAGTAGGTCGTTATTAACTTTATATTATATATTAATAATAATAAGACGACGCCTTTATTTATTACTCTAACTCGTTTAATTATTACCTAGCTCATATTTAAACTAAGTATATATACGAAGTAGTATTAATTTTAAGATTTAAAGGGAGGATAGAATATAGTAATAAATTATAAAAAAGAAGTTAAAAATAGACGTTAAGGGAGGTTATAATAGGATACTAGAGAGGAGCTAGAAACGAATACTAGTATAGAGACTAGAAGTGGATACCGGAGCTAGAATTAAATACTTATAAAAGTAAAGGTCGAATAATCGGATTAATAGTGAAAATTAATAAAGAACTAATTTATCTAGACGGTTATATACTCTAGAAAAGACGTATTTAAAATTAAAACTATATAGACTTAATCTACGACTTCCTTCTATAAGTTCCATATAACGGAATCTATTAATATATTATAATTATATTTATTATATTTAAGTTATTTATTACGCCCGAATTTTAGACTTAATATAAATAAAGGGCTAAAACCCGCGATAAAATATAAAAAGACGAACCGTTCCTAAAGAAAATAGAAAGTAATTTAATAAAAGAAAATTAAAAAAAGAAAAGAGCTCCGCCTTTAGAATTAAACGAAGCGGCGCGAACGCCTCGACGAACTATTTATTTTAAACCCGGAAATCTCGAAAGTACTAAATATTAAAGAATACCTACTAGAGGTATAAATAATATTAATAAAAAAGTTTATTATTAAAGAAAACTATATAAAGGGGATAACGAAGATATCGGATTTATTTAAAATAAATTTTAACGAAATAATAAAGAATATAAAAGAAGTAGTACGGGCGCTGTAATATTAAGACCGAAGTACTTTTATAAAGAGAGGAGGAAAGCGAGGTACGAAGAGAGAGTAGATATTTATTCTATTATTTTAATTTAAGCGGAGTTAAAGATAAAGTAATTAAACCGCGTTATTACTATTTACTAAATTATATATATAATACCCGTATCTTCTAAGACTTTATAGTTCCTCCTCGGGATCTTCGTAATTTTCGAATCGACGTATTAATTCCTAAATACTATATTACGAGATTATAATTATTATTTATAGTCGCTTTAAACGGGCCTCTTCGAGGATAATAATCGGTATTATTAATTTTAATCGCTTATTATTATCCCGCGCGATAAAGCGGGAGACGGACGATAATTATAAAATAATAATTATAAAGAGTTTATTATAAGAATTAACGTAGTATTTACGAAACCTACTATTTTTAATAGGAGAAAATACCGCGAACGTATACTCTTTAACGCTCGTTCGGTTATTAAAGATAAAGTATAAAGTTTATATTAAAGAGATAACTTCCTCCCCGCTTTATTACTTAAATATATATATAGGCGACCGGGGTTAAACGGGACTCGAAGGCGGTATATAAAAAATAAAAAACATTTACGTATTTATTACCGGCGAGACCGGCGAGACCGATTTTATAAACGATAATATCGATTCCCGCGGAGAGGGAATTAATTTAATAATATTATTAAGATTTAGCCCGCTATCGTAACTTTATTTTAAAACTACGTCTTCGTTTATATCGGGTACGTTTTACGTAGGTAAAAAATAATAACCCGCTAACTATATTTCGGAATTAGGTATATAAATATTTTTCTTTTAATACCTACGGTAACCGTTTTAAAAAACTTCGAATAATAATTTTTAATCTAAATTATCTTCCTTTAAACCGAAAAAAGTACGGAAGAAATCTCGTTTAATAATAAAGGAAGTTAAATAATATTTAAGAATAATACTATAAGAAGTTGAATAAATATATTTAAAAAAGAGATTTCCTTCGTTTATTTAAAAAGAACGCTCCCGCGGTCTACTATATCAAAATAAGATATTTCGTATATAATCTTTAATTATTTTAACGTCCGCCGTTATATAATCGCGGTATAAACGACGGATTCGTCGATAATTATTCTCTAACGCTAGTAATTAGAGTTTATATTATTATCGCGGCTACCGCCCTTTATATAAAGCGCTCTACTTCGTTTTATCTCTCCGCGGCGATTAACTATTTATAATAAAGAAGTATCGGAGAGTAAAGAGTTAAAACTAATAATATAATAATTATATCGAACGACCGGAAAACGATGTTTAATCTTTAAAGATATATTCGCTCGTTTATATTTTTACCTTCGTTTATCCGTTATAAAGAGTATTAAAATATCGAGATATAAAATCTTTATATTTACCCGGTAGTAGTTTCTTTAGAATTTTTACGGGAGACTCGAGGTATTTCGTATCTTCGAGAAAAATATAAATAAATAGAATTATATACTCTATCGAGTAAATATAGTCGAAGATTCGTAATTATTAATCGTTAATTATAATTATTAAGAGGATATCGCTAGCGAGTATCTTAATCTAAATATATACGCGGTCTTTTAACGATTATAAGGGATAACGGCCTTATAGGGTCGTAATTATATTAATATCGAATTATAATTAATCCGCCTCTTCGTTCCTTACGATCTATATCTACGTATTTTTAATCCGACGTAAATAGCGGGTTATTTCCTTATATTATTTATTAGAGAAAGATATAATACGGAGAAGATACTCGTACTTTAAGGTAATATAAATCTAGAAGTCGCGTAAAGATTCCCGGCTATAATATTAGTTATAAATTTATAAACGGGATTAAGATATTTAAGCTCTCTACGAATCTTTCTAAAAGTACTTTTAATTATAGGAGGTATCTTTATATATTTTTCGAAAACTTAACGAGTTATTTCCGCCTTTTTATAATATCGTTATATAAGATAAAAATCCGAATTTAACGGACGATATCTCCGTCGTAATATTTCGTAGAGTTTAATATATATTACTATAGGACGTCCTTAACTTAAGACTTAAGATTTAATTTCTATTAATAAATATTTTTTCTAAAAATAATTAACTCTCCTACCTTTAAAATAAAGATTTATAATTTATTATTTATTCTCGTCCTTTATAAAAAAATTCCGCGCCGCTTTTAGGCGGTATCTTTTATATAAATAAATTATAAGATATTTAAAATTAAAATATAATAGTTCCCTTTTTAGGTAAAGACTTTAAAGTATAATAAACTAAGATATTAATATAAAAATATAATTTTCGGGATTTAAATATAAATAACCCTCCGAGCGGAAGAAATCGAGTAGTATTATAATATTTTTTTTATTAAATTAGCGCGAGTTATAAGAAAGCTCTTTATAGTAGATTTTATCGAGGGGAATCTTAATCGAATTATAAAATATTCGGCTCTTCTCTCGAAAGATCTATAAATTATTAAATAATAAATTATTTATAATAGAGTATATATTAATTATAGGATACTTTTTAGTTAAAGGGTATTTACGAATAATTATTAATCGGACGATAACCCGAGTTATATATAAAGCCGATAGTATTTATAAAGGATATATAAAAGGCGTAGGTAAGATATTCTTTTTTCTTTAATCCCTTCCCTTCGCCGTAATATAATTTTTATTTTTATAAATTATTTATTTTTAATTATTTATCCTAGTAATTTTCTCTCTTTCTAAAGTTATTATAGTTTTAATTCCTTTTATTCCTCCTTTTTATACTCGGGGTATATTTTATTCTTATATTTATTTCGAGTTTCGTATTTTAGACTTTAGAAATAGTTACTTTTTATTTAATTTTAGATACCCTCTAGTTTTAGATACTCTTTAATTTTAAATACCCTTTAGTTTTAAATACCCTTTAATTTTAGATACTCTTTAGTTTTAAATACCCTCTAGTTTTAAATACTCTTTAATTTTAAATACTCTTTAGTTTTAAATACCTTTTAGTTTTAAAAATTTTTATTTAATATTAACTCCTTTATTACTAGCCTAGTATTAACTACCTATCTCTAATAAATATTTTAAAATCGAAGAGAAAAGTATTATAAATTAAATTAGGTATTATTAATTTTAGGATAAACCCGTTTATTTTATTTTTATATCGTTAATATTTTTAACTTTCCGAAATAAAGATAAATATACCTTTAAATTATACTATTACCGTAGGCGGTAATATTATTCTCTTACTCTTTATATATTTTATAACCCGTTTAACCCGGTTTCTTAAACCTTATCGAATATTAATACGGAAGTATTTCCTACTTTTTACACTCGTAGGACGATACTACTTTTTTAAATTATAAACCGTCGCGTAGGTATCTCTTTAACTAGTTTATCTTATTATTAATATCTTTTATACTAGTTTTAAAGTATCGATTATAAAGAAAGCGAGTATTCGAGCGGGATATTTATTATTAATTAATATAATATTAATTTACTTTAGATTTTACTTTAATTTTATTTACGATTTATTAAACGTTTTACTAGCCACGTATTATATTTTCTATATATCTATAAGGACTATATTTATTCTTTTAAAGTTACTCTACGTTTTAATTTATATAACTAGTAAACCGAGCTTTAACGTAGGCTAGTTATAATAGATATTTAAATTAATTATAAACGCCGTTATATTTAATAAAAATATTTTACTAATACTCTTTATAAGTAATTATATATATAGCCTCGTTATTTATCTTATCGCCGCGCGTATTTCGATTACCGTTATACGAAGTCTTCCTTCGTTATTATTAGGCGTTAACGGTCGTCGTCGTTTACACCCTTTAAAGATATATCTCTTTTTAATCGAAGTTTCCCCGTATTTACCTATTTACCTTTAATTATATATTTATAATTATATTCGTTTTAAAGTATATTATTATTCTATATCGAAATATTATTATTAGTCGGGGTTACTCGCGAGTCTTAATTATAAAATAGAATTATATAGTTTAAATAATTATCTTTCTTAATAGACCTTAGAAGGTTAAAGCCCGATAATATATTAATATATAAATTTTATTAATCGATCTTTTTACTTCTTTATAAAGCTACCCGTTTATTATTATTTTATAAAAAGACGGATACCTAATCTCCCTCGAGCTCTTAATAGAGCTACGGAGTAGTTTTATACGAAGACTTCTAGACTATACCGATAATTATTAAGAAAACGATAAATTACGAGAGGAGTTATATAACGAATTTAAAAGGAGGGTCTTTAGCTTCGTTAAGAATTATTTAAATTAACCTAAATTATCCGATTTCTAAATCGTATTTATTAATAAACTCTACGACTCGACTACTCCTACCGACGAATATAATAAAGTAGTTATAATCACTAACGACTTTAATATCGCGGTATAATTATTATTATTAAAGGAGTTAATATAAAGGTTTAATTATACTAAGATATAAACGCGTAATATCTATTTAATATAATAATTATAAAATCTCGGTTTATTTATCTTTTATTCCTTTAGCGCCGATATTCTTTAATTTTAATAAATAACGAGTATTTAATAAATAATTTATTTAATAAAGCGCTAAAGGAGGATACCTTAGACTATAATTATATAAATATATAAATATCCTCGAAGTCTATAAGGTTTAGATTAATTAAACTATATTAAATATTATATATCTCGATTTTCTTCGTTAATACGCGTTTAGATCTAGACCCTTAATATTTAAAAAAATATTAATACGTCGTTTATTATAACGAAGAGATAGACCTTCCTAGTTTACTACGTAATTAAATCGACTCGGAAACTAGTTATAAAATAAAGAGGACTTTAATTATAGGTTCATAAATAATCTTTTAAAAAAAACTCCGAATTAATATCGTTTATAATTTTAATAAACGAGAATATTCGCGATAAAATATAGAACCTAGTTAGATTATATCTCTAAAAGGGTACGGAATTATTAGAACTCGAATATTAACCTATGAAGAGGCGATAATATTTATAGTCTTTTATTTAGAGGCCTAAAAGTATCCCGTAGTATTTAATCTTATTAAAGTCTCTTATTAAATTAGAATATTCGTATTATATATAAATAATTAAATATTAAAGCTCCGTACCGATAAAATAGTATCTAGAATTATTAATATCTTCCGTATTTATAATTAGAGCTAGGCTACTATATTTACTTTATAAAAATAATCTATATATAACGGATATTTATTTCTAATTATTTAAATATTTATTATTAACTTATAGAGCTTAAAGTAAAATATATTATTAAATACTCTATAAATTTTCCTACCTTCCGCTTTATTCTTAAATTCTTTATAATATTTAATAACGGAAGATTTATTACTTAAACCTAAGGTTATTAAACGAGGTTTAAAAATAATAAAATTAATAATAAAAGAGTAATAAGATACGTTAACCCGGATATCTCGATAATATTATCTCCTCCTCCGATCCCCGAGAACTATAAAAAGATAAATAATTCTTTAAAATCACGGTTTCCTAAACCTAACTACGAGGGGAACGAGGTTATAATTCTAATATTATTAAAAGACGAGAAGTTTATTAGGACGTTTTTTAATCGATTTTATTATTATTTTATAATAATTAAATAGGCTAGACCTACGGTTATCGGAGTCGACGATATAAATAATCGGAAACGAGTAATTATTAAACGGGTAAAAAAACCCGAGGGTTTTATTTATTAAATACCGCCGTCTACCTATAATTAAATTATTAATATTAAAGATATATACGTCGAAAATAATAATATTATTTTCGTTTATAAGTAAATAGAAATATCGTTATAATATATAACGGGTATTTTATAAAATCGTCCGTTAAAAGTCTTCTAGATCGCGGTAATCTACCGAGAGGTAAATATTAACATCGATTAATTTAAAACTTATTATATTTACGGACGATAAATAATAAACGGCCTTCTTTATATATACGAAGAGTTTAGTTTAATTTATAGCGCGTTTAATTATAATATAATCCTATTTAACCTTAATAAAAGGGTGAAAATTAATAAATTTTAGAAGGAGACCGGGCGTAGGCGGCTATTAATTTATTAAACGAATATCGGCGATTCTTTTATCGAAAAGAGATAATTTAATCCGGATAATAAACGTAATAATATTCGAAGCCTCGGAGTTATTATAATAAAGTTAATAGAGTTTATAATATATATTCTAGACCCTTAGTCTATAAAGCTAAAGGACTTAAATAAATAAAAAAATAATTTTAGAGTAGAGGACTTTTTAGTAATAACGTAGTATAAGTTTTTATAAAAATTAAAATAAATAAGTCCCTTAATTAATCTAGATCTAGAGATATATTTTAATATAAAAAAGTATAACTTTCTACCTTAAAAACCTCTCGGAATATACCTCGCGTCTTATATATTTTACGCTCTAAGAGCGGCTAGGCTAGGTAATTAAGATATTTTATCTATATTATAGAGATTTTAGAAATAATATTAATAAATAATATTATTTAAATACTTGGAGTTTATTTAGTATTTATTACGTATTATAAATATATATGAAAATAAGTACCGAAAAAGACTATACCGTGAAAAATAGTACCGGAAAAGACGGTACCGTGAAAATAAATACCGTGGAAACTAGTATTATAAAAGCCGATACCGTAGAAATAGGTACTATAAAAGATAGTACCGGAAAAGACAATATCGTTAATATAGGTACCGCGAAAGTAGGTATTATAAAAGGTAGTATTGTAAAAACTAGTATCGTGGAAACTAGTACCGTGAAAGCCGGTACCGTGGAAGTAAATACCGTGAAAGATAGTACTAGAAAAGACGGTACCGTTAATATAAATAATATAAAAGGCGGTACCGTAAAGTTTAAGGCGAGGCGGTAAATAAATACTTAAGAGCCAAATATAAATACTAGAGAGGGGTAATAATTAAATATTTAGGAGTTAATTATAAAACTAGAAGAGACTTAAAAAAGCGGTAGGAAATTTAGAAATATATTAATATTTTTCTACCGCCTTCTCGCTTAGACCTTTATTAAAAAGTAACTATAAATTAATTAAAAAACTTATCTACTAAATTATAGTATATATATTATAACGACTTCGATTACTTAACTCTAAATATTTAAAAATAGATCTTCGTATAAAAGCCCTAGATACGCTCGTGAAATATATATAAAATATATTACCTCGTCGTAACTCTAAAATCTAAGTTAATTACTTTCAGTTTTTTTAATAACTCCGATTACTCTAATATTAAAGTCCTCTTTAAGACGACTAGAATCGAAATTCCTATTTATCGAATAATTCTTATATATTAAAGTCTTTATATTTATAACGAACTCTTAAATAATCTAGAGAGTAGACTCCTTTAAGTTAATTAATTTATTTAAAGTATATATTTATTTTAGAGGGTCTTCTAGTATATATATAAAAAAAAATATTCTTTATAACTTATAGAAATACTTCGTAATATAGATAGGTCTTTAAATCGAGGTATATTAAAGGGTATTAAAAATACTTCCTAGAAAACGAGCTAGAGTTATTTAAATACTTAACCGTAGCTTTTATTATACGTGATTTTTAAATAAACGACTTAAAAGCGCTCGCTCTTAAACGGTTTAGGTCTTAACTACACTAGTTAATTAATAAACTTATTAATTATATTCAAAATATATACGAGTCTCGAAATAATTATATAAGATAGTTAATAATTATAGAAGTAGCGAAATCCTATATATAAACTCTAGATTTAGTAGAAACTCTTTAGAAGGTTATTTAAGAGATTAGAGAATTTATAATTAATCTAATAAAGATATTAAAAAATCTATATTAATAATAAGAAAATTAAGAGTTTCGAAATCTTATTATAGTATAAAAGGTTTAGGCGGTTATATTATCCTTTTATTTAGAATATAGAATACTTCGAACGCTTAAAAGAGTAGAAACTATTTTATTTAAATTATTATTACTAAGGGCGTTTCTCTTATCCTATATATTTAATCGTTATATTTATAATTTTACCCACGAGTTTAATATAAATCTAAGATTAATTCTTTACTAATCGGGTTAGAAATTTTTAAAGACCCTAACGGCTAAATATAAATCGGAGGGAGTTCGAGTACACGGACTAGCCAACGGAAGTCTAAATTATATAGTATAAGAATTCTCTAGAACGGTGTTTATTTTATTTAAATTTAATTTATATAAACGCCCGCTAGGAACGCCGGAAATAGAGGGGGTATTAGAATTAAAGAGTATTAAAACTAAAGGGTACTAGAACTAGAGAGGGTACCCGTATTAACGAAAGGTATTAATTCTAGAGTAAAGTAAAAATCTAAACTTTAGTTTTCCCTATATAAATATTTTTAATATCGGATCTACTTTTAATTTCCTAGTATAAATTAAAGACTTTAATTTATATACCCCGTCTACGACTATAAAAGCGCTAATCAAATAGTTATACTTCGATTAAATAATTTTAACTATACGGTTTATAGGAAAATATCCCGCTAGAAATTATCCGAGTATATCCGTAAGATCTAGCTACTTAGTAGAGGATATCGACTATTAATAATAGTCTTAAGAGGCCAAACTCGGTATTATAATTATACCGGTAGAAGTACGGTTAATTACGAGTATTAATAATCCGTATACTTAGTAAATACTACCGGAGAAAGAGTACCTATTCAAGAAATATCTAAGTAAGTATTCGATCGGGGTTTATAGAGAATTATATCGAGGAGTTAATATATTATTTGAAGCGATCTTGGTACCTAAATCAAGTAACGCTACCGAGGGTAAAGTACTCGAGGAGAGACGAGGAATTATAATAAATGTACTTTTCATTACCTAGCCTTAATTAACGGAATAAGTAGAATTTTTCTGGTCCTGAAATCAACTTCACTATAGTAATCGAATAATTAAATTTAGACAAGTTTAAAATGGCTTCTAACCTCGAATTATTAAATAATAAAATAAAAAATACGATAGAGTTAAAGGAGATAACTAAAGAAGAAGTGAATCGACTACGATTAGTAATATAAAAAGCCGAAATAAACAAGTAGATATTATAGTAAACCGTGTAAAACCTGGCGGGTATAGGCGAATTATTAAAAATAATAATAGTAAAGTTTATAGATAAGTTCCTAAATAGACTTAAATTAAACCTAAACTATTTTATAATTAAATAATTTATTAATTAAAGGGTTCCGTTATACTATACTAGTTATTTATTAGATTTAATATAATACTATATTAACTAAACACTGGCCTTATTAATAATTAATTATAAATTAAGAAAATTAAAATAAATTAACTTTGTGATAAAGATATTTAATACGGACGCTATCGGGACTAAAGACTAGATTATCTCATTACCCTAAATAAGATTCTAGAAAATAGACTTACTCGCGACGCTTTCGTAAACTACGTTATTAGTAGAGTATTAAGAAAATCCTATAATATAGGACTATCCCGGCGAATATATAGGTTAGTTCGTAGTAAATAGAATTAAAATAACGATATTATAGGTATTATAATACCGGTAGAGTTTTATTAAATCGCGATAGATAGTAGTTATATAGGATATAAACTCGTTATCGTTTAAGGCGAGCTAAACGATCGAAGCTCGTATAATAAATCACTCTCGAGCTCTTAAATAAAATTTAAAAGAATTCCGAAAGTTAGAGAGATATCTAATAGGATTCCCTAGGCGAACGAACTCTTCGATAATATAATTATAAACTTTAACGTATTTAATAAACCGGTCGATATAATCGCGCTCGACGAGGATTTCCTAAAGATTCATCGTAAATAGAAATATAGCGAGGATACGGTAACTTCTATATAATTAATATTTACGAAGGCTCGACTTTAATTCGATAATATTTAATATATTTATAGTCCGTAAATAGACGAGCCGGTAACTACTATAGACTTAATTAAACTAGTTAATAAATAGATTCTTAATTAATATTCCCCGTTGCTAGGAGGCGCTCTTTATATAATTTATTAATAATTTAAAGTATAGCCGATAATTTATAATAATAGACTTAAAGTTTAGTAGTAAAATCCGTATAAGAATTAATTATTATTAACCTATAATAAAGATAATAGGAACGGGGTATTCCTTTTTTATAACTAATCGGGATCGGAGTTAAAAAAGAATCGGCGGTAATATAAACCTCCCTTTAATATATATAGAGATAGAATTTATAAAGATAACTAGAGATACGGAGGCCGATATATAAAAAGTATTCAATATTTAATTTTCCTTATAGGGTACCGTATTAGTAGTATTTATAAAAATCTTAGAAGCGGCTATATCTAGCCTAACTCTACTATCTATAAAGGAGGTATAAATAGGAGACGGGGACGCGTAAGAAATATTTAACGAATTATCCGTAGCGTTAAAAATAATAAAGATTTTATAGGTCGTTTTAAAAACTAAGGGGTCCGAAGTAATATCTTCGATAATAACGTTTACTTTATAAATATAAATAATCGCTTCTAAGATTTTTAATTATCGCTAGTCGTAAAGGGGCTAAGAGTATCTAATTAATTATTCGGGCTCGCGGTATTAAAACTATAAATAATTTTATTTAATTTTATTTAGTTATAAATTATAAGAGTATTTACGAATAAATAAAAAAGTATCTTATAAAAATAAACGTCCGAAATAAAGTAATAACGTAAATAAAAGCGAATTAAAAAGGTAGTTATACGACGTAGTTTTATATATAACTACGAAGCTTATTAAGCCTATATTATAAAACTATATTCGTTAATTTATCGTAATTAAATACTATCCTCGCTTGGCTTAAAAGGAAAAGACGCCGGTATATTTATCCCGAGCGGGTATATATACTAAGTGGGTGTACGTGGAGTCGTTAGGATAACCTTATTAACTTAAAATATAATTATTATCCAAATTAAAATCCTATCCTCTAATCTTGGATACACACCCGCTCTATAGGCCTGAAGATCCTATATACTTTTATCTCTATATATACCCGCTCGATCGATTTATACTCTATAACTTCATAGTGAGTTTACGTTATCTCTTATATTACTCGACTTAAATAAACTATTTAACACTTCTCTTCCGAAAATATTTATATAACTACGAAGTTTTAAATTATCTAAAGATTATTTTTCGTATCGATTCTCGTATCTAGCTCGTAATAGGTATTATACGAATAATTTTAAAATATAGTAACGACGATTAGTTAAAGAAAGAGGATAAAATTATTATTAAATATACTAACTTCCTTTATAATAAAGTAATATAATACCGCGGTTAATAATAAATTTCGGTCGGTTATCCCTAAAGACGGAAGTTATTAATACCGTATATATTAAATAACTTTAATTTATCCGAAAGTCGAGGGTATTATTTTAAAACGTTTATCGGGGTCGGTAAAGTTATTCAAGGTCCTATATATTATTAAAAGTATAAAACGTAGCTCTAAAAGCGCTCGATTCTAATTTATTTTAAAGGCTAGGACGAAGGTATTATAAAAATAAAATTAGGCGAGAGGAGTATTTTAAAAATCTTTAAATACGAATTTCTTTTATTTAAAACTTAAAACCTCCTCGACGAGAAATACTAAATACTAATTTTTATAAGATAGTAATTATACCTATAAACTATAGTAAACCACGCCGATATTAATATATTATAAAATTAATTATCTCTATATTATATTTAGCCCGGGCTAATTAATAATTATTATTTAAAAGTAATTTTCTAGAATTTATCCCTCTAGATTTATTATTAGAGTTATAAATCGTATAATCCGTACCGAAGCTTCTCTAACCGTAAAAGATTAATATATAGCGTATTTTAGTAATATTCGGCTCTACGATATTAATAACGTAATAACTTAGGCTACTCCAAAATATAGGGGTATATAAATACTAGTATAATAGAATACAACTATAACGACGGTAGGTACCTCTAGTTAGGTAGAGAAATACTCTATATAATTAATTAATATTAATTTTATAAAAACGTTAGATATCTACTTTATAATAGATTATTTTTTATATATATTTAAATAGGAGTAAAGCCCCGGCGAAGATATATTTATATTTTTAAATTACTTTTAAATAATTTAAATAAGACTTATAAATCGTACTAAATTATCCGGCGGTATTATATAACGACTTTACTAATCTTATTCCGCCTAATTTAGACTCGGTTTTTCGAGAGTAATTTATTTCTTATTTATTAAACCCCGCCCTATATAATTTTTATTCGCTAAAGTAATTCAAATTTAATATTATATATATATATAAAATTGATAGTGACGTCTACCTTCCCCGCTATACTAGAATTTTATATATAGCGATAATTAGAGCTTTATTAAACGGACGGGAAAGATTCCGATCGTTATTTTTAAAAACTATATAGTATATTAAAGCTCGCCTAAGAAGTTTTTCTAAGTTTTAATTAATTTTCTTTCTAATAATAGCGCCTATAGCGGCGTATTTATTATTTATATCCTATGTTTCTTTTAGTACTACTATATAATAGGATAGAGTTTAAGAAAGAAGTCGATTTTAAATATTATATATTTTTAAGATTTTATTATTTATTAATTAAATTTAATTAAAATAAACCCCGATTAATTTCTTTAGATAAAATTAACGGAGTTAACGGAATTTTCTTCCTCTCCCGTTAATTTAGTTTTTACGGATAATATTATATTTAGATCTTTTTTCTACTTTTAAAATATCCTTAATTAAGAATTAAAAGCCTTAGATAAGATAACGAAGAGACTATACGAATCTTTAATTTATTACCGTTTTATCGACTTTACCTTAAACTAAAGTTTAATACTAATTTTATATATCCTCCTATAATTTAAAATATTATTTTACGATTATATTAATAATATAAATTATAATATTTCGTATTTTTAAATTTTTTAAGGTCTTACCCTTTAAAGCGGCGACGTCGTTTATTTTTTATACTACGGCCGTTATTATTTACCTAGTTATTATAGATTTAACCGTATATATTTTCTCTCCGATAATTCCTCCTTCTACCTATAAACTAGACCCGCGTATATAATACCGCGTAGAAAAAGATTTATATCTATATATATCTTAGTAACGTATATAATTATATATAACACTAGCGAATAAAGAAGAGTTTATAATAAAGAACCTACTAATTATAAATATTAGAGTTAACGAGTTTAATTTAAATTTAAATTATTTATAAAAGAGTCGACCTAACGGAATCTAGGTACTAAAAAGTAAATTCTTTAATAAAATTAACTAGATTATAATAAAAATAGACGTTCTCTTTAATATAAATACCGTTAACCTACGATTATAATAAATTCTTATATAATTATCGCTCTAACTTAACGTCTAGTTAAAGGTACCAGTTATAAAACTAAATATACTCCGCGGTAAAACCAAGCCGAGACTAGATATTTAAACGGCTTTAAAAATTAAAGAGGATAATAAATTTAAAATTATCTAGATCTCTAATACGTATATAATCACTAATATCGGGGTTTATAAAAATATTATTAATATTTATAAGAATTATCTATTAGAGAGCGAGGTTAATTTATTTATAATATAATTTATTAGAAAGGTCTTAAATATCGAGAAAATAAATTTTATAATTCTCGTTAAAGATTAATTATACTACGATATCCTTAATAATTAATCCGCCCTCTTTAAAGTAGTTACCCTTATTATCGAGTATTTAATTTTATTCGTAGCCGTCTTTAATAATTATAATAATAAGGGTATCCACGTATTACTACGTGAGTAATTTATTTTATAAAGTAACTAATATATAGAGCTAGCGATCGATAATATACTCGGAGTTATCGTACTCTCGTAAATAATATAGACTACTTTATTTCGTAAAATAATTATATAATCCTATAAATTATATTTTAATAATAATAACTATATATTTTTTACTAACTAAATTATAGGCGCGGTATAAATATTAATATTTAAAAATCTACTCTTTAGCCTTTACGAGTTAGGTTTAAAATAAATCGACGGTATAAATAATTTCTACTTTTAAGTCCTAACTCCCGCCCCGTTATAACTCCCGTTATCGACTTTATATTTCCTAAATTTATACGGTTAAATACCGAGTTTAATATATAATCCCGATTACGACCTTATTAAATAAAGTTAAATTAACTAGTTCGTAAATACTTCCTAAGTATAACGAAGCGCGCGTAAAAAGAATAATAATTATTATTATTTTTATTTATTTTTAGTTTTCCTATATATCCCTTTTCTTAAATTCGGATACCGTTATTTTAATATATATAACGATTACCGGAGGGAACCGACTAAAAGCCCTAGTTTTAATTCCTATTTCTATAATATTTTAATTAAAGGAGGTATATTAATATTAAACTACGGGCACGATTACGTAAATAATTTTTATACTCTACTCTTATAATAAATATAATAGGATAATAATAAAACCCTTTAACCTAGCCCTTAATTATATTATAAAAATAATAATAAATTCGGGGGATATTATTTATTCGGCGGAAAATATTTTTATTAATAAACGCGGGTTTAGGAACTCGATACGAATACTAGGAATTTAAAGACTTAGAAGCGGGTCGAATATACTACGGATAAAATTAATAAACTAGTATTTATAGAAAATAAAGCGGTGATTAATACCCTTAAAAAAGAAGATAAAGGTAGATACTATATAATTAATTAAAATTAATATCGTTATAAAAAGTATAAGGAGATTACTAAATAATTATAAAACTCTTTATTATACCCGGGTAATCTAGTAGTTTTATATATAAAAGAGTAGTTAATTTAAATAACTATAATTAATTAATCCTAATTACGAGATTAGTAGTCTTTTATTTAATTTTCGAGGAGGCGAAAGAAAAGAATAATATATATAAAGAAATATATTTTAGAGTACGCTCTATCTTTAATATAATTTTCTTAATTACCTAAATAAATTAGTAGAAAGTAAATATAAATATATAATTATTTATAAGAACTAATTTAGTTATTAATTTACTAAATTAATTCCTTCTAATAAATATATATATTTTAAGTTTCTCCGATATTATTTTAATAAAGTAAACCTTATATCCTATTAAATTATTTATTAATTTTATTTTTTTTTATTAACTCTTTTATTTCTCCCCGTAATATATTAATATCCTCCTCCTAGTTTTAATCTCGAAGTTAACCCTCTAGAATATTTATAAATTTAAAAACCTAAGAATATTATATTCTTTATTAATCTATAATTATTTATATCGCTTTTTATATAGTCCGCTCTATTATTAAAGTCTTCCCTTAATTAAATTAATTATAAGAAACGATTTTTATATATTTTATCCTCTCGGTAATTCTTTTAATATATATTTTATTTAATTAAAATAACGAAAAGACTTCTAACGTTATCTTCTCCGCTTCGTTATAACGTCGTTATTTATTTAAATTATACGTTAAATTAAATATTACCCGCGGGGTCGGGACTTTAAAAATATTATTAAATTAAATAAAAAGATCTCGAAAAAACCGTTTTTCTTTAAAATATTCTTTAAACCTATATACGCGCTTTATATAATCGAGACGAATAAATATAATAAATCGACTAGACGCTCCGAGTTCGCTTTTAAAAATATTAAAAATATATTTTTAAATTTATACTATAGTTAGGTTAAAAGGCTCCGAGTTAAATTTTTTAAAAAACCGATATATTTAACCCTAAGGATACCCTCCCCTAGTAATTTTTTCGGATATTTTTTTAATAAAATTAAAGAGAATAAAAATAACCTTAAGGAGCCCGGTTTATATAAAATAAATAAATATTTCGAGAAAATAAATTAAGGTTTAAGGATACCCGGCTCGAAAGATTTATTCGATAAAAATAAAAGTTTTAAAAAATACGTAACGAAACTCGATATATAATTTCCTTCCTTTAAATATCGTAGTAGTAAAATAATATAAATCGAATTCGTTATATAAATTATTACATAACTCGGTATTATTTAGATTAAGGAAGGTCCTATAATCATCGAAAATTATATTTTAATAAAAGTCTTCGAAATATATTTTAATATTATAATATAATTCCTTAATAACTAATAGAACCTAGGGTAGAAACGGTAAATATATTACTTTAAAGCGGTCGGAGAAGAATCTTTAAACGTTATTATACTTAGGAATAAAAATAAATTCGTTATCAGCGAATAAAATTATAGATATCGATATTATAAAAATAAATCGAGCGTCTTTAATAAAATATAGTACGAATTCTTCGCTTTATTATCTCTTTCGTATTAATAGTCTTAAGGATATTCTTTATTCCGATTAATTTATTCTAGGCTATAAATTATATAATTAATTTAAATTTTACGCGCTCGTTATAAGTTACTCGACTACTTTATAATTAATATAATTTAATATTAAAGATTATTAGCTCTCCGTTATTAATAGTATCGAAACGAAACTATCGCTTTAAAACGAAGATAATCTTATATTATATATTAAAGAATAATTATTAATAATTTATTCCTCTCCGGCGCGTAATTAAAGCGTAGGAAGATATAATCTTTATATAAACCCCGTTTTTAATCTTTATCGCTTCCTTAGTAATACCTCTGTTATTAATTTTCTTTTTTATAGTCCTAGTATATTTTTACCGTATAATCTCTAGTATAATAAAATTAAAAGTCGGTTAAAACTATCTTCCCTTACTAGACCCGTAATATTATATATATATATTTAATTAGAGAGGGTATAGAGTTCTTTATTTAACTCTAGATTATTAGTTTAAAGTACGTTTATATACCCGGAATATATAGATATCTTAATTAAGGAATTACGACTATTAATATTTAAGTTTACTTTACGATTAAAAGTCTAAAATCGGTTATTAGGTAGTAAAAGCGTTAACCGCTCGCTTATAAAGACGTTAAAATATAAATATTATTTATTCCTAAATATACCTAACCTTTATTAATCGGTTATTTAATAATAAGAAAATAAACCTTGATTTAGATTTAAATTATATTTCGATTTAAAATTTCCCGATTAATTTATCGTTTCTTTATTAAAGGGCGCACCCTAGCTTAAATTTAAATTATTTATCGAAAGATTATAACCGCGTTAATATTATTATTTATATATATAACTCTTAACTCTAAACGGATCGGTAGTATAATATTATTTCTAACGGTTTCGGCTAGCTTTAAATATCGAGTATATTATATAATAATATCTAGGGTTAACGTTAACGGGTTTATAAAAAAATATTATAAATTAACTCGCTTTATCTTATAGGCTTCGTAGAAATAATATTAATAATCGAATTTATAATTATTTTCGGGATAATAACTTATTTATAGAAAGAAATTTCGTCGATTTTAATTATACTTTATAACGTCCTTTATTAAAATACTCTAAGAGAGAGTATTTAAAAATTTTATAATATTTAAAGTAACGGGACTTTAAATAATAATCTTAATATTTTAATATTAATAATTTACTATCTCGATTCGAGGGAATATTTACGGATATTTTTATACCTCGTTAACTTTAACTTCTTCTCGAAAGTTTAACGATAGTTAGAATAAATATAAAAAGTAACCCTCGTCCTTTAGTAATTAAAATACCTCGCGATATATATATCTTTATAATCTTTATCTTTTAAATATTATAAATAAACGCGTAGGTAGTCCTTAACTCGTTTAGTTTTAAATTATTTTATATAACGGGGGACTAGGTAATTTAAGGCGATCGAATAATTATTTATTATATAAACTAATATTAATAGAAGTTAGGTTAAATAGGAATAAATATTATTTAATCTCGGTATTTAATACGTCGTTAACGCGTCGCCCCTCGTCCGTATTCGTCTTTAAGATATCTCGTAGCGCTAAAGGATATAAGAAATATAAATTCCGAATTTATACTTTATAATATATCTAAAAATAATAAACTTTATTTTATAACTTATATATTCTTTAATTTATATATATTTATAAAAGTATTTTAAGCCGCCTAAATTACCGCTTTTAAGCCCGGTTTTTTAAAAATAATACTTTACTTTTAAATTATATTATTTTAAGGATAAAACCTCTTTAAATTTATAATATCTAAGATACGACCTCCTAGGACTTTAATCGGAGATTAATATTTATTAACGAGATTATTTATTATATTAGGCGCGAATTATAAAGCCGAGAGAGTTTTATAATAATTTTAAAACTATTATTTATCTTACCTAAACTTATTTTAATAATTATTTAATATTTTAAAATAAAAGGCCCTATTAATAATATTCGTATTTTAATTATTATAATTATAATAATTTATATCCTCGTTATATCCGAGTATATCTCGTTTAAGATTCTTTATTCTTTTTTCCTCTAACTTATTAAATATTTTATTTAATATTATAATATATTTTTTAACTCCCGAACCCTACGGTCCTAGCTTTTTTATAGGCGATTAAGACTTATATTTTAAAAAATAAATTTTAATTACGCGGCGCGTATTCTCCTCCGTTATTATAACGAGTTAATTACTCTAAATATATCTTAAATAAAGAGTATATAAATCCGGTAAATAAATAACGTCGTTAACGTAGTATTAGGCTGTTTTAATATTTATCGGCCGGGTAGAGAATACGTTAATAAATATATAACTCTATATCTCTTTCTTAATTCGAATTTAATAATAAATCTTTATAAAACCGAGCTTTAGGTCGAACTAGATAAATTTATCTAACTTATATATATATATTTTATCGCCGGCGCGGGACGTATTCTTAAGGAGTTAAATATTAATAATATTAATAAAACCGATATAGTAAAGAGCCTATAACGCGTCGGCGTTATTCCGTATATCCTAGATATATTTAGGTATAGCGGTATTTTTAAAAATAAATTTAAAACTTTTATTATTATTTAATACCGTAGTAAAGGCCCGTTTTCCGAGCGATAAGATATCTATAAATTATACTACCGTTTATAAGTAAACTAAAATAATAATAAAAGAAATAATTTTGTATCGGTTTAGACGATTTCCTTTAAGATCTAGGTAAATTATATTAGAAGGAGGGATAAAAAAAAGAAAAACTTCGAGATTAAATATAAAAGAGATAAGAATCGGGGTAAACGTAGAGGTAGTTATATTTAATAAACGATAATACTAAGAAGAGAGAAACCGGTATTTTATCCTATAGAATAAGAAAGTAGAATAAATTAAATTACGTATAACTAATTATAAGAGAATAGGAGGGTATATATTTATAAAAGACGTAGAATTTATTATACTCGCCGTACTCGTAGGGGAGTGTGATTACACTTCTACTATTCGCACCTCTTATAACTTTTAAATATATATTTAGTTATTAAGCGTAATAGTAGCTATTAAATATAATACTCTTCGTAGCGTTAAACGCGAATTAAACTCTTCTATAAGCGGATAATAAAAATAAATAAAAAAACTCTAAATTACGCGCCTCTAGTCTAAAACCTAATAATTAATTATTATAATCCGTTAGGTAGAAAGGGTAATACTATTTTATATTTCGTACTATTTTATATAAAGGCCCTTATTTAATTCTTATAATTAATCGTAAAATAATAGTAACCTTTCGGTCTATATTTATTAAAAATAGTCCTCGATATTTAGGATAAATTAGATACGAACTAAATCTATATATTTAACCCTTTTAATCGTACTATATTAAGTCCGCGAAATTTCTTTTTATAACGATACTTTATAAATTATTAAGATCCCTCTTTACTTTAAATTATTAAAAAATATTAAAAATAAATACGACCCGGCTAGTTTTATTTAAAGTTATAACAATAAATATAATCTTCTAGTAGTTAACTTATCTTTAGAAAAATCACCGGTAATCGACCGTTAAAGTAAAGACTTTAATATAATAAATATTTTTTATATCTAGGTTTAATATATTATTATATACTTTCTATTATAAATTAAAAATAAGAAGTATTAATAAATTAAAATTAAATTAAAGATCCTTCGGCTCCGTTAATAATACGTAGATTAATATAAAATACTAGGCGTTCTTAATATATTTCGACGAAGATAACGATATATATAGATTCGAAGTATCCGCTCCTAACGATTAAAGCTTTAATAATATTTAAGATATTATCGGTTATTAACTAAAATATTAGGCGGACTATAAATAATTAGAAAAGAATATTAAATTCGCGATTAAAACTCTTGGACGGGCGAATTCTATAAGATTCCTTCGGCTTATTAAGGAGATAAATATAGAAATAATTTAAATTATAGAAATAAAAGATAAAGATATAGACGATATCGAGGCGGACTATAAAGAGTAGGAAACTAGAAGAGGGAGGGTATTTAATATAAAAAGCGGCCTTATAAAACTTAAAGCCGAATTAGAATACAGTACTAGAAACTAAGATAAGTACTATAAATTTTAAAGACCGTTCGATCTAGAAAAAAACCTAGGAGGCGGGGTTAAAATCCGTTTTTATAATAAAATTTAAATTAATAAAATTATCCTAGAATATTAATTATACTAATCTTAAATTAAAATAAAAAGTATTCGAGTTTATTAATTTAATTAAGAATAAAAGAACGGACTTTATAAAGTTTAATAACTTTAGACTTTTAAAAGTCGGGGCGAAGAATAAAACTAAATTTAAAAAATTCTATTAACGTCTTTACTAGTTTCTTATAGGATTCGACGATATATAAAGCGGAGTAAACGGATTATATATAATAAATAAATTAATATAATTAAAAGTAAAAAGGGAATAGGTTATAAAACTTATTAAAGATTCTTTATATTATATATTTTAAAGATTCGTTAACTACCGTTTTATATTTTAGAGGAGATCCTCTAGGTCCGTCCTCCTAAGAACTTTTAAATATAATTAATTTTATATTAATTAATTTTAATTTCCTTAACCTTAAAAGAATTTTTTTAAAACGAATACCTTAGGAGAGCCCGAATATAATAAAACTAAATTAAACGGAGGGACTTATTAATTAATAAACGAATAATCTTTTAAAGTAATTAACGTAATAATATATTAAATTAAAGAAAAAGAAAGCGTAATATTTTATTAATTAATTACGAACCCTAAACTCTTTTAAATTAAATTATATTTATTAAACCTAAATTTATTCGTAATTTTTTATTTTCTTATATAAAAATATTAAAAATAATTAATAACGAAGTTAAAGATAAAGCGATAGAGTTTTACTAATAAACGAAATAAAGACTACTACTCTAGAAAATATAGGCGAAAATAATAAATAAAATATATTATATAAGAAAATATCTCCGTTACTAGCGTTATAAATATAAAAAGGAGGATTAAATAATTTCTTATTTATTTAAAAGGCGAGGGTTAAATTTATTAAATATATTAATATAAATAAACGACGCCGGCGTCTCTATAATATCCGTAATTTTATCCGTCGTAAAGGTATTCGATAAAGACGAGCGGTCCGAGTTAATCGAAGGAGGTATTAATATTCTAGTAGTATATTACCCGTATAACTTCGTTATCTTATCTACGAATTTATATAAAAATTAGGGCTAGGAGTCGAGTTTTATATTTATATTATAATCTTTACTTTATCTAAACCTCTTTCTTCGAGCCGGTATAATATTTACTTCGTTACTAAATTTATACTTTTTAACCCTTTTATTAAACTCGATATAATAAATATTCTAAAGGTAGAATTTTATCTTTAAGATAAATAAAAAGGCGTTAATATATTTTCGTCTCGGATATATATATTTAATCGCTTTATAATTATTAAATATCTTGATATATCCGTTAATATATACTTTCTATTTTTCTCGGTTAAAGAATTACTATATTTATATAAGAGCTAGAAGTACCGTATTTCCTAGGTAAAAAGAGTAATATTTAGGGTAAATAAGGGTTCCGCCGTAGACGAAAGTATTATATTAAATAAAAAGCGTTTCCGGCCTCCCTAGATATATTTTATAATAATCATTCTAGGTATCTTTACTTATAATCTATTTATTATAATTAAAATATAGCTCGGCGAAATAATAACTAGTTACGAGTTTCTTTTTATAATAACTATAAATATATTTTTATCTCTCGGCGGCCGGTTTCCTATAAGGAAAAAATCTCGTTAATTATTAAATATATATATAAAGAATATCGAGGGTAAATAAATTATATACTTATTAAACTCTAGCTTATAATCTATTATTAAGTAAATATATTTTTCGGGCTTTAAACTCGGGCGGAAGGGAACCTCGGCTTTTTATTAATAAAGTGTAATTATATCGCGGAGGATAAAGCGACCTTTATTACTCCGGATAAAAGCGACGAGGAAAAGATTCGATATTAATTAATCGCGTTCGGGTATAAGACGACGAATATAATAAAATTAACTATAGTAGTATCTTATTAATTCGGCGTCGTCGGGGCTCGTTAGAAGTTTACTCGGCTAAAACTTCTAATATCTACTAAACTCTTCCGTTACGAGTTTTCGTTTATTTATTATTAGTATCTATCGATATTTTTTCGTAATTAGGTCTATTTTTACCTTCGGAGTTAAAGCGTCGATTTTAATTTCGATAATAACGAACTCGGGGGTATCCTCTAACTCGTATTATTTCTTAATTAATAATATTTATTATAATTTTAGATTATAATATAGAGTTAGCCCGCGAAAGCGATCGTTTACGATATTATATAATTTACCGTCGAAATAACCCCTTTAAATATCGGTCCCGGTATTATTAAATATATAAAAATTATAATAAATATACTCGTCCCGGTATCTATTATACTTTATTCTTTAAACCGCCGAATAAAGTTTATTTATTACTTATATTAACTCGAGAAGTCGGGTTAAGGAAGGAGATAATAAGATTTTATTAATAAAATATAAACCCTCCGCCCTAAAGTCGTAGATAATAAGAGGTCGTAGATATCTAGTATATACTCCTAGTTCCCTTAAATATCTATTAAAGATATCGGCTTTTTTTATCTCGCCGGTAAAAATAATATAAAAAAAGAGTTTACCGAGTATATTTTCGTTTTATTAAAGATAATATATTTTATTCTCCGGTAGTTCGATCTTTAATAATTCCTCTATAATATTATAATCCTTAAATATATTATCCGCGATAACTTTAGTTAATATCGTAAATATTAAATTATAAAAAAGTAATCGTAGTTTTAGATCTTTATATACGGAATATTTTAATTTATTTATTAAATTAATTACTAGAAAAGATATAGTAATATAGAAACTTTAAATATTATAAAGGCGAACCTTTTCTCCGGTATTAATATTATATTCTTTATATCTCGTATTATTTATATAACGAACTCGGCTTCTCTTTATTTATTCCGAAATATATTAAAGATTATATCTTATATAAGGTATTCTTAATTAGTTTTATTTTTATAAGAGAATTCGTTCTAATTTATAAAGAATATTTATACGATAATAAAGACCGCGACCGGAACCGGTATAATAAATAGATTCGATATATTTATTTACTTTAACCGATATAAATATATAAAACTAGATCTTCGCCTATATATCTATACGGATCCGCGGTTTATTATAGATTTATTAGTCTTTCTCCTAAAGCTACGTACCTAGGTAGATAAAATAATTAATAATATCGTAACTCTAAAACCGCTTTCTATAAATAAAATTAAATTTATTATATAAATAGATTTTAATAAACTACTAGTTAGTTAGTTTTAATATTTAAAATATAAATTATAGAAGCTACGGGGCACTAACGTTTATAACGGACTATATTATTTCGGGAGATATAAAAGAAGTATATCTTTATTAACCGGCCGTAAAGTCTTTCTAATATTATAGAACGGACTTCTCACCCGCCTTAAGATTACTATAAATACTATCGATACCGTATACTATTATCTTTATAAAGTTCTTTAAGTTCTCTAAATCGTACGGGTTAACACTAGGGTAGTCTCGTACGTATTTATTTAATAATTATTAATTTCTTTTAGAACGCCTTAGGGTCTAAGGCGATAAACTTACCCGTTTTATAATTTTAATACCCGCGCGTAATTTTTCTCGGTTTTAGGTTCGATATATTTCTTAATTATATTATTATTAATAATTATTTTATTAATATCCGAACCCTTCTCGCGAGCTCGTTAGAAGAAATTTTTTAAAAACTTCTTCTTCGGTATCGCCGATAATAAATAAAATAATCTCGACGAGGGGAAAATATAAATATAAGATTATAAAAAAAAGAGAGATATAAAGAAAATATATTTAAATATCGTAAAACGATAATTTATAAAGAGCGAAAAAGGTATATTATTAAATAATTAATATAATAATTAAAATACGGTAAATAGGTAGGGAGGAAGAAATAAAAAGAATAAAAATAATAAATTATATTTTATACGAAAAGACGGGGGGGAGGGTATAATATAAATTTTATATTTAATTTTATAATCTACGGAGTTAATTTTAACTCCTCTTTATCCTATTAAAATTCCGTTATTTAAAGTTAACGAATTCGAGCTAGTAAAATATATTAAAAATTATAAGAATAAAATATTTAAAAAGTAGAAGGGAGTAATATTTATATAGTAAATACGCGAAGGTAAATAAAAGTAAGTCGAGGGTAACGCGAAGGTACGTAGTAGGTAAAGAAAGCAGCGGGAGCTAACTAACCCGACTCGGAGGGCAACCACATTTTCGTGGGCCACCCTACCCCGATAATCTCCTCACCTATCGCGATAGAGTATTAGAGGGACAGTACGTTCAAGTCAAAGACCAAGAGCTAGCGCAGATTGATGAGGAAATCGAGGATATCCATCCCCTGCCAAGAGTCTCCTACATCGTTGTCGGCAAGAGGTATAATACGCTGACGTTTCCCACAAATCCCGCACAAGCTGATAAGAATGGTAACACGAGGACTGGAACGATAGTGGATCGTGGCATCGCGATGAAGCGTGAGTGTGACTTCTACCTTCAACCACACACTGTGTTCCAAGGCACTGTGAAGTCCGTCCACATATTTTCATCAAGTACGACATGAAAATTGGCGTTAATGAGCTGGAAAAGATGTTACATTCCATCACCGAGCGACCTAACGCAATGCTAACACATGTTCTCTTAGACCCACGACCTATGCTACCTCTTCGGTCGCTCAACCATGTCTGTCTCTATCTGCCCTCCTGCATACTATGCAGATCCGGCCTGTACGCGAGCCCGAGACTACCTGTACAAGGTGTACAACGCTACACAAGCAGAGAAACGGGTAAGAAAACGGGATGAAAACCACCCACTATGGGACGGTAGGGGACATGACAGGCTCGCCAGAACCATGTTTTACATCTGAGAGCACAGTCCCCTACTCTACCCAATCCTCCATCTTGGAATGCTTCCTGTCACCGTGATATCCTACACGACTCTAGGCTCTCCCGTGGGCTTGCCATGGCGATTGAGAGGTAGTCAGAAGATCAACAGGGTCATGTCATGGATGAGATGGACGAATGATAGCCTCGACTTATGGAGGATTAGCAAGTGATGATCAGCTTTGCGACCCCCCAAATGCTTCCTTATCTGTCGGTCTATTACGTTGTGGGACAACAAAACTGCGTCTTCAGCCACAGATAGGTAGAAATGCTTTACGACCCTTGCCGAGATTCCAATCATCATGCAACGATTGGCTTGTAATTCCTTTCCTGTCTAGAAGACTTCAATCCATCCCCGTCTGCTGCATGAATGAGCCTGAAAGGTGTCTCCCCCAGGAGTGAAGGTCTAGGATCCTCGGGCCACGACACCCTCACCACAAAATTCGGTACCTGCGTCATTCTCATGAGCGGCGTAAAGACCTCTGCTTCCACCTCAGGACTTAGGGTTACTTTGTCCACATACGCGTCGAGATCAATGTGGATGTCCCGCAACTGTCGCATACATGCAAGGATCTCCCAGACCTTCAACCACTCTGGACCGTGTATCTGGTGAGGCTCGCAATTCCCATCCCACAGCCTCATCCCAAAATGCCACTTCAGATGTACCTTTCGAATCGCGTTCCACGTTCTCGGTAAGGCTGTTTGAGAGAGGAGGATGAACTCTTTGAAGGACCTGAAGTCGAAGGTTGTGTATCTATAGAGAATATCTGATGCTTCTGCATATCTTCAATACTATCAGCCACATGCAAATTGCCGTCGGACTAGACATATGTACGCTTTTTGACAAGTCCTAAGCATGGGCAAAAGTAGCTCGTCTCCCACATCTCCAATTCCAGGCGAGCACCTGAAGTTGAATGCCATTGCGCATGTGCCTTTGCATCTCACGTAGTCCAGCTTTCTCTTACCCTTTTTAACGATATGGACTACGTCACCTTCGCCCTTCATGACCTCCAGGTATATCAGGGTACGAATCTCCGCAGGTAATTCGCTGAAGAACGCAGCTTGTGATTGATCTGCGCTTGGCATTGTCCCTTGGCAGATGTCATTTATAGGGTTTGATGGAGGCGGAGGCCTTCGATGGCCTGGAAGGAACCTCGACGCTTTTCGAATGAAAGCAGCTCGAGAAGTCTCAGCCATGGTCTTGGGCTTGGATTTTTTCAGAGGATCCGTTATTAATGAACTTGACCGGGAGAGAAAGGCGCATTCTCGTTAGGCATGTCCTCTCACGTGCATAAGTACTTGTAGCCGACACCATCGCTGCTCCCTCGAAGCTCTGTGGTAATTAATCGATTAATCGATTAATAAAGGCGTTAATCGTTAATCGATTAAATTAATGAGGGCGTTAATCATTAATCAATTAAATTATAACTATATTAATCGATTAATATATATAAAAATAGAAATTTTCGCTCCGACTAGATATATACTAGTATATTCGCTTAGTAAGTAAAAAATCTAATATTTCTATTTATAGATATAGTTAAATATTAAATAGAAATAAGTTAAATAAATATATCTATTTATTAATATAATAATATATATTTAAAAAGAATATTATTAATATTATTATTAAGATATTCTATTTATTATTAAGAATTTTAATAAAGTTCTCTAATAAAAAATCCTTAAAATCGCCTAAAAAATATAATTATAAATTTTTTATTTAAGGTTATTACTAAGCTACGCTAAGCTAGTCTCTACGCTAGTAAATAGAAGAGACTTCTACTCCTACTTTCTTTTCTATCTTTTTTAATATTTACTTAAAATCGTTTAAATTTAAAATTTGGATAGTAGGTAAATCTATATAATAGGCCTATTATAGGCTTATAAAAATGCCCTCTTATAAGGAGAAATTCGACTTTATTTACGAACTTCCTTCTATTAAAAATCAATCCTATCTCTTTAAAGAAAAATTCTTTATTTAGACTTTACTACCTTATTCCGAATATTAGCTAAGAAAAGTATATATTATATATATTTTTAATTATAAATAGCTAATCTTTAATATAGGTTGATATTCGATACCTAGCTCGAAATTGTCGATATCGGAAAATTTAAAAATTACCTTTTCAAACGAGTAATTTATTCACTCACTACTTATACTCTTATAAGAATATTCCTATAAATAGAATTACTCTTATAAGGCCTGAAGATTAGACGAAAGGTAATTATTTTTATAATAATCTATTTATTTCTATATTTTTATTAATTCTTTATTAATTCTTCATAGATTCAAATTCAGGTCCTTCGATTTAGTCTACGCTAGCGACCCTTCCTAGTCTTCGAAAAAGACCTTCGGATATAAGTCTAAGTTAACACTATACCTAAGAGGGTCTAGTACGAAAAGTATTTGAATTTTTTCTCGAGAATAATATTTCTTAGAAAGCGATTTCTAGTAAATCTTTTCGAAATCTACTAGAGTATACTCGAGAGTAAGTTCTATATCTATTTTTAGATATATATATATTAATTTTTTTTAATAGTAATATTCCGAAGCTCTATTACGAGAAAATTCGCTCGGAACTTTAATACTCTTTCGAATTAACTCCGAAAAAATCAAATCGGAAGTCGAGACTATAAGTTCTATTTATAGAAATTATTTCTTTTTTACTTTCGACTCTTGGACAGCCTCGAACCAAGCCGAATATATAGTTATTACTATTTATTATATAAATAAAGACTAGGAGCTTGTTTCTCGACTTCTAGAAATAACTCCTATAGACGATCGAAAAGAAACTACCTATTTACTAAGTATTCTTAACGAGAGTCTAGCTACTTAGGGTATAGAGGATAAAATTCTCTCGTTAGTATTTTATTTTTTAACTAGTTTTTTAATTAACTAATTTATTAATAGATTAATAACGGATAAAGCTTCCGAAAATCTAGCCCTATTAAGGACTTTTAAAAAGTCCTATAAAGAGAAATATAATACTACTATATTCTCTTTAGGTTATATAGTTTATACTTTTATTAACGTCGTAGGAGACGTTTTAAATTAACTACTACCTACGAAAAAAGACTAGGAACTAGTAGTTAACGCTATTAATTTAGACTAACTAGAAGAGAAGGAAGAAGAAGAAAGTCGAGAGCTTATTTCAGGTTAGTTTTTCTAAATTTTTCATTAATTTTTTTATTAGTTTTTCTATTAAAATTTTAATTAACTCTTTTATTTTCTTATTTATTATTTTATTAATTTCCTTATTGAATTTTCTACTAAATTCTCTACTAATTCATAAACTAATTACTCTATTAACTTTTAATTGATTTTTTTATCTATTTTTTTAACTAATTATTCTATAACTAAATATCCTATTCGAAAAATTCGAAAACTAGCCTCAATTTTCAAAAATCAGCACGAATATTCTAGAACCTTAGAAAATCAGATCGAGGTTCTAAATATAAAAGAATCTACGAAGCTGAAAATTTGTAGGTTTTTCTAATTTTCTTAATTTTTTTTTATTTTTTTTTATTTTTTAGTTTTTTTAAATAGATATTTACTAAAAAATCTATTAGATACGGACGTCCGTTGAAATAATACTTTTTAACTATTAAAGACCTTTCTTAGGCTCTAGCCGGCTATAGAAAATATTATTCAAATTTCTAGAAATTTTCCTAGTCGAGAGGATTATCTTCTAAAGAGTAAAGAACTTATTTATATTCGAGAAACTCTCGATATATTTAAAATCTTTACTAAACCCTTAGTTATACTTTAAGGCGAAAAATATTCTACTCTTAACCTAGTTTATCTTTATATTTACTAGATAAGACGAAAGCTAAAAGCGAAGAGAGATAATCCTATTCTAGTAAATTAATTAACTATTTTTATTTAATTATTAACAAATATACTAATAAAAAATAACCTTAGATTCATCGAAATTCCTGCGCTAACGGGTTTTGAAAACTTGAAAAATAGTTTCTAGAATTTAATATTCGTAGCTAGAAAGTTATTTATATTAATATTTTTTTCGTTATTATTCTCGACCTAAGATTTAAAGCTGAGGCTTTTAAAAATTTCGATATTTCAAATCAAGATACTTAAATTATACTAGCTGAGTTTCGAAAACTTTTTAAAAAGTAAATTTATTATTAATATTTATTTTTTTATTAATTAAAAAACTAATTTTATTATTAGAACCCGAGACGAAATAACTAGTAAAGAGGCTACTACTAGTCTAGATTCAGAAAATCTAGATTTAGATAGTAATGATAAATCTAACGACTACGCTTCGGATTAACGTAGGGTAGGGTAGGGATCGAGATATAATTCCTACTTTAACCTAGTATAGAGATCTATTAACGTGAGATTTAAAGTAGAGTAGAGTAGAATAATATAATACCTAAAGCCGCTAGCGTAGAGCTAGCGGCTTAGTAATAGTATAAAAGACGTAAAATAGTTACGGGGTTTATTATTAAATAGTTCTTAAATCCTAAATTTAATAATAGAATTAATCTCTAAGGATTCTAATAATATAGAGGAATATTAACTCGATATAAAATTATTAGAAGTTGGAACCCCGCGATATTAAGGCTAGAACCTCGTATCGATAAATAATAATATTATAGAGGTAGCGGGGCGTAGGTATATATAATATATTAATATCTTTAACGGGGCGTAAGCGTATATAATATATTATTATTTTATAATTACCTCCCCTTTTAGGCCCTAGTCTCTAAGTATTTAAATATTTTAGTTAAAAAATATTTATTAAAAAACCTTTAAACCCCTTAAAGAAAATAAAGAGAAAAAATTATCTAATATAACGGCGTTATTATATAGTAATTTAAATATAAAATTATATACCTAATCCTTTAATATTTATAGTACTAGTCACGGAATAATATTTAATTAATTTATTAAAGTTTATTAAAAAATCTTTAAACCCCTTAAAGGAAATAAAGGAAAAAAGTTTTCTAATTTATACTATTAGTCCTATAACGCTAATATATAATACTAGTCACGGAGTAATACGAAATTATTTCTATAATACTACGATATAGTATTAGTAACGGAAAAGTAATATTATTAATTACCTCTACTATATAGTAGTATTAATAGTAAGTGAATAATATATTTATAAAACTATCCCTATAGTATTAATATATAGTAATAATAGTTAATTAAATAATATTTCTTTCGTCCCTATAATACTATTATATATAATAATAACGGAGCGAAATAGTATATACTATCGTTCCTATAGCGCTTATAGTACTTATAGTAAATATAGTATATTAAATTATTCCTATAGTATTTATAATATTAGTAGCGGAATAGTAGTAACTACTCTTACTATATACTTTTATTATACTATAAAAATACTAGTAGTAAAGTACTATATATAAACGATATAGTTTTAACATTATACCCGGAGATTAGTAATAATATAACTATTATAGTAATAGTAGTTATTATTAATAAAAGCGAGGTAACGGAGCGGAGGCGTATATTAATATATAATAATAATAAGATATTTAGCGCGACGGTTTATTATTAAAATAAACTCGCTCGTTTATTTATTTTCTCTCTTCGTAACTTCTTTAGCTTTTTTTATATATTATTACTCTAGCTCTATAATAGCGTTTTAGTATTATAACTAATATATAAATAATACTCTCGTTATATATAATTTTCTTCTAACTCTATAAATAACTCCTATTCACTAATAGTATTAATTTATTTATATTAATTATTCTAGTTATAAATATACTAGTAAATATAACTAATCCGTTATTAGCGCGACTATATAATACTAACTATAATAATAGTTTACTATACTTCGTAGTTTCTTTACCGAGTCTATTTCTATTAATTTAATAATAATTATCTTTAAAGTACGTCCCCTCTTTATATATTTTATTATATTAATCGCTACGGAATCGACCGTTATATAAAAATAAATTATAACCGTAAACTTTAAAGCGGTATATATTAATAATAAAAAATCTCTAAATCTTTCCGAGGGAAGGTAAAGAGGTTTATATATTAATATACCCGTATTAGTAATAAAACTCTTAAAGAAGAATATAAATATAAATTAATAAATAAGGAAATTACTTAATAACGTAAAGTATATAGTAAAATAATAATAATTAGTAAATAAACTTTTACTATAATTATTAATTTATAGAATTAATTAACGGCGGCGAACTAGTATATTAAGGAATTAAAAGTAATAAATAAAGTTTTTAAAAAAGAGGCCGAGAGTTTCCGCTAATATAAACGGGACTTTAAGAATTATATTAAGGATATTATATCTTCTTCTAGAGATTCCGATAAGAACTAAATATTTTATATAATATAGTAGCGATATCGAATTCTTTTTTTCTTAAATCGGCGCTAGTTAAATTTACCTAGATATATTATTTAATAATATATTCTAGGTATCTATATAGACTATATTTAAAATAAAAATATTTTTATAAATACGATATCTTATCGCTATTATATATAGATAGTTTTAATAATAAATCGAATTTAATTATATTTTAAAACTATATAATAAGGTTATAAATATAAAGGAGAACGTCCGTTATATAAATATTAATATAAAAGTAGTAATATTTACTTTTAACGTCGGCTCCGTTTACTCTACTTTATTATCTTATATAATTAAGTAATCTTTTTATATTTATATATTTATATTTACTACCCGCCTATTTAAAGACTTTAATTAGTTTATTAATTATATTTTTCACTTTAACTAGTTTATTTAATTTTATATTAAATACCTTCTTTATTTTTAATTTTATCGATTACCTCTTCCACTTTTTATAATTTATTATTATTAATAAATTCGGGGGTTTATATAAAAGAGACCGCCGTATTAATATAATCGCGAAGATAATATAATTTAAATAACGATATATAAAAGGTATTATAGATTCTATATATAGAAAGTAGTAATAGGTAGTAAGTTTATACTCTTATTTTATTAATAATCTTAAAGGGCTCTATAAATTTATAGGATAATTTCTTATTTAGGCGCTTTTACTTTAAGTTCTTTATTATTAATATAATTAAATCGCTAACCTTATAACTTTATAATTTATATATTTTATTATATTATTTAATTTAGTATTCGGTAGCGCTTTAAAGGCGCTTTATAACTTTATTCTTTAAAGTTTATAACTATCGTACTCTATTATTTATAATTAGTACTCTTTTTTTTTAAAGTCGTCCTCGACCTCTTAACGAATTTCAGGATAATAATTATATATATAGAAAAATAACATTATTCCGACGACGGTACTCTAGTTATTATTAGTTAAAAATTCTATTATAAGTAGTAATCCAACCTAATTAATTTATTTATTATTAATAAATATATATAAATAGTACTTTAATACCTAATTTTAATACTTTATCTATTTATTTATTTAAGGGTAAAAAGTAGTATTTAGGCGTTATTTAATTTTCGAATAAAAATATATAACTAACTAGAAGGCGCTTATAAAAGTAGAGCCTCTATCGTTAACGATACTATTAAATATACTATAACGATAAATAATTTTAAAATAAAATACTTCCGTTAATTAAGCGGTATCGATTTTAATAATAATAAATATATATTTAATTATTTTAATAAATCGATTTATAATAATAAAGATAATATTATAAACGGTACCTCTATATTTATTAAATAATAAATTAATTATAAAATCTATAGAAATTTCCTTCTATAATTAAATAGTAATAAAAAGCGAATTTAATTTATAATATAAACGATATCGCGGCGCCTTCGTCCACTAATATATATCGTAAATTTTAATATAGTTCGTAACTTATTTTAAATTACCCTCCTAGAAGAATTTTCGGGTAAATAATTTATATAACTTCATAGCGCTAAAGTAGTTTATTAGAGGATTATTATAATACTTTTTTATAAACTCTTCCTTTAGAGTTTTATCTTTTAATATATAAAAGCGATTATTATATTTTAATAATTTCTTAGAGTTTATAACTTATACTTTATTCTTTATATAACGATAATTCTTTAATATATTCACTCTAGTTCGAAAAAAACTTATTTAATTATTATAAATTTATAATTCTCGAATTAATATTTTAGTAGGCCTTTTAGGATTATTATATATAATTTTAAATACTATTATAGTATCTCGTTTTAAAATTACTACTCTTAATTTTATAATTTAAAAAATAGAGGTTATAACTACTTTTATTTCTTTATTTTTTTCCGATAATTAACCGCTAGTCTAAAGAGTAAGTTTATTCTAAAGTATTAATAATAATTTAGTATTTAACGGTGATACTCCCTTATAATTAAAGCGCCGCGACGGTATATTGATAAAATTTAAATTTCTAGCCCGATAAAAGATTTTAAAATTATAGGTAGTTAATTTAAATATTTAACGAGTTTACTTAAAATTCAGTTCCTTTTATTTTATAAAATCTTTTAAATTATAATAATTAATTTAGATTTTAATATAATAGAGGCTATTTTTTAAATAATATTATTATAATAATAAATAATTTTTAATTATAAGTCTTATAATTTTATTTTAAAGAATTTAATTTCCGTGACTAGAATACTATAAGGCGTTAATAATTATCTTTATTTTATTATAATAATATAGAGTTAAAACTGAAGTTAGAAGTATTTATCTCTATATATAATTATTTAATTAGATTATAATAGCGTAGAAAAGGCGCGTTTACGAATATATCTCGTAAAATCTAAAATACTTCCGCAGCGCCGTTTATTTATTTAAACGGATTTATTTTTTTATTTATTTTACTACCCTTAAATAGGCTAGTAAATAACGTAGTTATATTAGAATAATTATAAATAAATTATTTATAGAAGTTAATAAAACTTAAAAAGATTTATACTTCCCGATAAGTTTTTAATTAAGATTATTTCTTAATAATCTTAATATATTCTAGGTCTATAACTACCTTATTAATAAATATAATAAAATTTAAAAACTCGATCGTTTCGGTATTAAATTAATATTTCTTAAAGTTAATAAATAACTAGAACTAATATAATTATTTAAATATTTATTTAATATACCGTTAATATTCCGCCGGATTAATACTATAAATTAAAATATTATCTAGATATATTATATATATTATATTTACTAAATTTATAAATATATAGTTAATATAAACTTAAAACGTCGCCGGTACATTAGCGAGCCCAAAAGGTATAACTAAATATTCGAAGTAATTATAGTGAGTTCGGAAAATAATTTTCTATTTATCGTCTTTTTTAATTTAAATCTTATAATAGGTATCCTTAAAGTCTAACTTTATAAAGATTTTAGAATTATATCGGCGGTCTAATATCTTAGTAATTAGGAATAATAAATATCGATTTTTAATAATTACTATATTTAAGCCCCGATAATTAACGTAAAGATATAACCTATTATTCTTTTTAAATATAAAAAGAATAGGTATTTTAATTAAAAAAATTAAATAATAGATTTAACCCTTATAGAATAAGGATTCTAAATAGCGTCGTAACTCCGATAATTTAATTTAAAATAAATTATAAAGAGGCCTATAAAGTAGTTCTTTATTAATTTTTATTTTAATAACGTAATCCCTCTATTTAAAAATAAATAGAGTACTCGCTTTCTTATTAGAAAAAATATTATAAAACCCTATAAGTTCCCTAGGAATCTTTAGGTTAGGAAATTCTTCCTATTTACTTTATACTATTATAATATATATAACCGCGAATATATTTAGTTTATTTTTAAAACTACTAGTAAACTTAACCGGTTCCTTAATTTATAAATTACTAGAATTAATTTTAAACCGCTATTAATCCGCCTTAGAATTAATTAATATTTTTAATTAATATAATTTAAATATACCTAGAATAACGTCTAAATCTTTAAGGTTTATAGTATAGAATAAAGTATTATATTTACGCCTTTAATTTTAATTATCGACTATTTAATAGTTTAATTAATACGCGTTATAATAATATATACTTTACCCGCTAATTACTTTAGTTAGTAGTAAAATAGTATTATAAAGTTCTAAATTATTTTTAATAATAAACCGTTATAAAATTAAATTAATTTACACTTTAGAGTTAATTAAAATAATAAATTATTTTATTTTATTTTAGAGGGTAATCTAACCTTTAAAAAAAATAAAAAAATATATCTTTATTAATCGTTTTTTTTACTTTTCTTCCGAGGCGTAAATTAGGTTTAATCGTTTTTTATTAATACCGCGCCGACGTAGGTAACTAGTTTATTTATATTAAAATATTTAGGTTTAATATAACCTTTCGTTCTATAATAATAATAAATAATCTTACTATATAAAGAATTAACGGTATTAATTTTATATTTATTATTTTTCTCTTTTAAATATACCTATTTAATATTATCGCCGGTATTTAATTTAATAATTCGGTCTACTATAAATTTTCCTTTATTAAGGTTTTTTAACTAGGAACCCGAATTAGAATTAAAGTTATTTATTAATTATATATACTTTAGATTCTTTTTTTATATAATAACTTAAATAAGAATTTCTTCTCTTTAAATAAATATATTATTAATATTAAAGATCTTATTTTTAAATTTAGGTAGAAATTTAATTAAAAAGAAATTTACCCTATACTCTTTTAAAAACGGGGGTAATTAGGCCTCTATTTTTTTTAAATAAACTTTAAATAACGATATTTTTTAATTAAACTATTATTTAACTTCCTCTTACTTTTTATAAACGAGGAGACGACGGTTAATTAAATCCGTTATTAAATTAAAAAGAAACTTCTTAAAAAAGCTAAATATAATATTAATTAAACTATATAAATTATAATATTTATATTACTACGTTAAAGAGTTACTTTTTAACGAGTCTATATAATATATAATCTTTAAATAATCGATAGTGAAATATTTAAAACTAATTAAAAATTTAATATTAACGTCGCGGAACTAGTGTAAATATTTACCTTCGCTCGTATTTTTATAAAAATATATTTTATTAAAATATAGTATTTTCGCCCTAATAGGGATATCTCTATTAAATATAATTAAATTTATTATTATTCTACTAGTAAATATAATAATTAGGGGACCTTTATTATAAATAATAAATTCTATTAATACTCCGCTAGTGGGTATAGAAATAATAGGATTACGTAGTTTTTAATTTTTAATTTATAATACCTCTAACTCTTATTATTATTTAAAGCGACGATTTTCTTTTTTAATAACTTTAAACTATATATTTAAAATTTCTTCGGGGGTAATAATACCTCTAAATTCACTATCGTCTTTACGACGAGGGTCGTCGGAGGGGGGTTAATTAATATTATCGTCGTTAAATTCTTCTAAACGTCCCGAGGTTAAACCCGATATTATAATAATAATAGACTTTTTCTTTAAAAAGGTTTAAAAAATTAGAATTATAATATCGGTATAACGGTGAGCCCGTATTCTACCGAAAAAAACGAAAAAGATATTTAGATCTATTTAGTTTATATACTAATCTTAGAGATCGATTTAATATTAGAGTTACTAAATACGTATTTAATACCTCGATTTATTTTGAATAATTTTAAATAAATTAGAATAAACTATATCGGTAACTTGGGAAACCCCGATTTTTACGTATTTTACACCGAAATTACATAAAATACTAGAAATACGTATCTACTTATATCCCGTATTCTAAACACATTATGCACCGATTAAGTAACGATATTATACCGATTTAACAACTTTTTTTTTTGACTTTAACTTTTAAGAGTATCTAGACTAGGGCCCCTGTATAGGAAAATAAATATCTTATTAAATCTATTTTTAGCCTAGATTCCGAATTTTTAATTAGATTTTTACTAGCGTTGCCTTATAGAGCTATAAAGTTACTTTTAGGATCGAGTTTAACGCTCCCACGCAGACCTTAACTCTAACTTAAAAATCTTGGCGCCAAGATTTGCCAAGGCTGTAAAATGCACATTTTATACCAATTAAATAGCGATTTTACAAAATTGTTTTTCTAGATTTATTAATATAGTTTAAATAATACTAATTTATAATTAAATATATATAGTTATAAATAAATTATATAGTCTATAATACCGCGCTAGTTTAGAGGGTATTACGCGCGTATATAATTTTTATAAATTAATATAATTTAAAATTTAAATTAAATTAACGTAGTTATAATACTTTATATAATTTTAGCGAGTTACCCGGCGCTAATAAAAAATCACAGATTTAAAATCTTAAATCCGAAGTTACTATTTTTAGGTTTTTTTTTTAAAATATTTTTAGGTTTTTTTTTTTTAAATTAATATTCTCTTTTTATTATTTTTCCGCCTAAAGTAGTAAAAAGTATATTTAATATCTCGATTTTCTTATATAGTCTCCCGCTTTACTAATGAATACCTAAGGTCGCTAGCGTAGAGCTAGCGGCTTAGTAATAATATAAAAAATATAAAATAATTACGGGGTTTATTATTAAATAGTTTTTAAATTTTAAATTTAATAATAGAATTAATTTTTAAGAATTCTAATAATATAGGGGAATATTAACTCGATATAAAATTATTAAAAGTTAAAACCCCGCGATATTAAAACTAGAACTCTATATCGATAAATAATAATATTATAGAGGTAGCGGGGTATAAATATATATAATATACTAGCGCCTTTAACGAGACGTAGGTATATATAATATATTATTACTTTATAAATAAAGATCCCTAAAGAATCCCTACTACGTTAAAGCGGATTTTTAATAATTATTCTAATAATACTACTACCTCTATAAATATATATATTTATAACTATTATTACTTTTATAAATATATATATTTATAGCTATTACTATCTTTATAGATATATATATTTATAACTATTACTACTTTTATAGATATATATACTTATAGCTACTACTACCCCTATAAATATATATATTTATAACTATTACTACTACTACTCTTATAGATATATATATTTATAGCTACTACTACTCCTATAAATATATATATCTATAACTACTACTACCCCTATTATAAATTAATAATAAGATATATTATAAATTATACTATAGAGAGACGATTATTATAATGATTATTATAATTAATATTTATTATTATTCTTTACTCTTTACTTATTAACCGATTTTGAATCGAAATATTTTTAGAAATAAAGTAATAAGTTTAAGGGAAAATACTAATATTAAAATATATTAATAAATATTTAAAAAGGGTTAATTTTAAATTTAAATTTAAAACTAAACTATTATTTAAATATCCTTTTAATTTTAAAATAAACGAATTAAACTACGTCTTTAATATAATTTTCGGTTATATTTAATTTTAGGTTAATAATAGTCTTAATTTTAATATTAATTTAAATAATTATAAATCCGAGTATTTATTCTATAAATACGCGTATCTATAGGGGTAGTAGTAGTTATAAATATATATATCTATAGGGGTAGTAATAGTTATAAATATATATATCTATAAAGATAATAGTAATTATAAATATATATATCTATAAAAGTAATAGTAATTTATAGAGGTAATAATAATAGTAGTTATAAATATATATATTTACGCCGCGGAATAGGGAAGGGAAGGGATAAAACTAACCTTTATTCCTTTCCCCGGAGTAGGGAAGGGAATAGATAGGGAAGGGAAGAAAATACTAAAAGAAAATAAAAAAGGAAAGAGATTTCTTATTATTCTCTATCCCTACTCTTTTTATAAAGCTAATAGTTATAACCGACTAATACACTCTTTTAACGCGTACTTTAATTATATTAATCTTTATCCTAATCTTGGGTTATACTAGTTATTCTAGTATATTCTTAATTTCTTTTATTAAATATATATTCACGATTTATTATAAGAAAAGTAGACGTAATATATTAAGATTTTATTACGCTAAATATTATAGAATATTAATATTTTCTTTATATACCCCCGTTAGATTTTTTAATAATTTAATATCCTTCGCCTAAATAGTTATACGCTTAGTGTATATAATAGTAAGATTCGCTACTATAAATTCTAAAAATTAATATATTTAGTAATATAATAGGCTTAAAATTTACTAGAAAGTAATATAATTATATAATACTCCGTCGTCTTTTATAATACCCCTAGAGTAGTTAACTACTATCGGAAATTATAACCTAATTATATATTTTATATAATCTCTCGAACTAGATACTAAAATAGCGCTTTAGGAATAAAAAGTTTAGTAGTTTTTTAATAACGTCGAATTTAGCGAAGTATAAATACTAGTAATAAATTAAGATATTAATTAAGATAAAATCAAGCGAAAAGACGAAATATTTACGTCCTTGATTTATACGGCGTCGACGGGTTATAGGAATAACTTTTATTTTCCGTCCCCGCTTCTTAACCTACCGTCGTAGGGTTTTCGTTATAACTAGGGCTTTTCGAGTTATTAGAGGGCGTATACTAATATCTTTATTATTATTTTAAACTAGGTTTTTACCCGATAATTAAACTAAATCTCCGTTTATATCCTTTACTTTCTCTATATTAATAGATTAGTATAATAATTACGATAAATCTAGAATAAAAAATAAGATATTTATAGTTTATAGATTTTTTTAAGGTTTAAGATTTCTCCTTTTCTTAAAATTAGGATTTCTTGGCCCTAGGGGCTATAAATAATAATAAATTAATATATTAATTACGATAAGATTAAGATATAAATTAAATATTTCTTACCTCGAGTTTTCGTTATTATTTTAACTAAAGTAAGATATTAATATAATAATTAAGATAATATTAAGAGAAAGAGTTAGGAAAATTACTACCTAAAGTTTTACTTTAAATTAAACCTACGGCTTTTTTTTTCTCTTTTATCTTTTTATCTTTACGAGTTTTTTAATTTATAGGTATTTTATCCTAAACGACTAAACGCGTAGACTTTCTTTTACCGGGTAATTTTAGATCTTCGAGCTCTTAATAATTAATCGGTAATAAGACTCTTAAATTATATTTAGTATTAATTAATATCTCGGTAGAATCCGGCTCTTTTTATCTAATAACCGGCTCTTAATATTTAACTACGTATTTAATCTCCGTAATAAAGTACTATTTATATAGTAGATTATAAAGTCTCCCTTTACGGTATAAATAGGATTAATTTAAATCCAAGTAAAGAAGATAAGATAAATAATTAATAGACGGATTATATTAATATTAATAGTTATTATCGTCTAGATTATACTTACTAGGTATAGGCGGATTTATATATAAAGTTATATTTAGAGCCGTTATAACTAAAGTAATTAATAATAATTCACTCGTATAGTTATATATATTAATTCCAGGTTTTTCCGGATTATAATATATTATAAATTTCTTATTATATATAAACTCGTCGAATTCGAACTTATTTAGGGGAATGTCCAAGCGATACTATAATTTATAAGAATAATTAATACTTTTATCTTAATCTTTATACTAGTAACCTTATTTATTTAATATCTTTATATATATTTATTTAGGAGCTACTAGATTCGATAGTTTATAAAGGAGGCGTTTTCTATATTTTATAATTTTAATTAATATTATTTATCCTAGACTTTACCCTAGTGACTTTACTATAATATTATTTTACGATTAAGTAACTTCGGTTTAGATAAGTAGTAGAAGAGCTATTAACTATAATTTATATATAATATTAATACTATTTATCTTAATCTTTATCCTAGTAACTTTACTAAATTAAAATTAAATAATCTTTTAAGGGAAGACCTCACGTATAATAATAAAAAATATAATAATAGTAAGTATTACGATAGTTAGGCGTCTTATTAATAAATTCTTTAATTATATTTAATTTTACCTTATTTATAACGACGAAAGAATTAAGGGATATAAAGAAGAAAACGTTTATATAAATCGTTAGAAGCTAATTATATTAATTTATATATTAATAAATATACTATATCTTATTTTCGATTAATTAAAGATTCCTAAAGTAGTATCGTTAATATAGTTTAAATATTAGGGTAAGGTTAAGGTACGAGGTAAATAAGATAATAGGATTTATAATATTAAAAGCGGGATTCGGAATTAGCGCCGTTATTATTCATTTCTAGTCGATTAACAAAATATTATATATTAAGGTATAGACTTCTATCCTAATTTAATAAACTATAAAAACTAATAAAGTTATTTATTAATTTTATAATTACTAAATTTAAATAATTTAATTTATAAGTAAATCGTAAATTAAAAATTTATAGCTCGAAGAAAGACTCTATTAAATTACTAGATATAAAGATTAAAATAAAGATAATAAACTCTTAAACTATATATATATTTTATAATATATCTTTAACTAGTAAATATACTCTTTAATTATTATATAAAATATATATCCTTCGGGGCTAGAGTAATCCGTTTATTATAAATCGCGTAAAGATTAGATACTATAATCGAAGTTAATTATTATATTAATAAAGATGATTTATAATTTATTTATAAATTCCTTAATTAATATCGTCTTTACGGTTTCTTATAACGTGTTTAACGCCGTAGATTAGATCCGAAAATAACGTTTATACGACGTATATATAATTTCGCGGATAAGGCGCGTAAAGGATAACTTCGGGATTAAAAGATCGGTTATCTTTTAAAGAAACCTAATTTCTTATAAAGTAACGACTAATAAGTTTAGCGAATTCGAGTTTAATATAAAGAGATTTTATTTACTATCGTTCTTTAATTATCTACCTCGTACCGCGATTTTTTTTATTTAAGCTTTTTTAAAAGGAATTTTATATATACTAGGTACCTTTTTTACTACCTTTAAACTCCGTTAGTTAATAAAGAATTAAAAGCCCCGGCTAGTTATCGTTATATCGTATAAATTATTAAGAAGTTTAAGATTAATATTAACCGTACTTTCTATAATAACTAAAGATATAATTATTAATATTAATTAATAAGGATTTAGTTAAGTTTCGGTAGGAATTTACGAAAGAGGGTACGGATATCGGATAATTACGTATTTATAGTTACGATAGCGGGTAGCCTAACTTATTATATATAAAAAAACCGTAAATCTACTTTATTATTATATTTTATTAAATATTTTTACCGTAAAGTATTCCTCGGCTATAGGATATAATTTATTTAAATAAATTATATAATTATAATATAACCGTTAAATCCTTTTACTTTCCTACTCTCTTTATTTATTTATATAATTTATACCTAGAATATCTTAAAGTAGTAGTTTCGCCTTAAAGAACTTTATATATAGTTAATATTCTTCTCCTCCCGGTATAATACCCCGGGATATTTTATTTACAGTAAGGGTTTCTACCGAATATTTTACGATTAAAGGTAGCGATTACCGCTATTATATATATAAAATAGAAATAATTATCGATTTCCTTATATAATTTTATTTATAGTAGTAGTATCGTAACCGAAAAAGGAAATATAAGATTAATAAAATAAAGGGTTATATATTTAATTTCTTATAAATCTCGTAAAAGTTAACTCCGGAGTAAGAGTATTTCGATTACGATATTATAGTAGGTACTAGGGAGCCGAGGAATATCTATAAAAGATATAATTATACGGTATTAAGAATTAATATTATAAATAATATAAAAACGTACCTCGAATTAAGGAAATATAAAAGGAAAGCTTTAATATATAAAATAAAACCGATTTAACGTATACTCTCGTTTAAAAATTAAGTATATTATTATCCTTTTAGATAATAAATATAAAGATTAATATAAATTCTTAATTATATAATTTAGAGGACTAAAAAAAAGGTTAATATATTAAAATTTAACGACTAGGAGGTAACCTAGGAAGACTTCTTTAAATTATTTATACGAATAATTATCGGGCTTAAACTCTCTTTACGATTTATTAATAATATTAATATATAACGAGTATTTAAATACGTTAACGCTTAATTTATTCTCCCTTCTACGTTAATAATTGAAAACTATATAATAAAGAAATATTAAGAGATTTAATTTCTTCTCTTTTAGGATTTACTTAACGACGATATTAAAATTATTTTTATACTAGATTTATAGTCTTCTAGAAACTAGTAGAGTTATATAATTATAAATACGTACTTTATCGACTAGCGATAATAATATTACGAGGTACTTTTAGTTTTTAAATCTATAAAAGGTAAATATAATAATAGAAGTCTAACCGAGTACCTAAATACTATTATCCGTCGTTATAATTTAGGGGACCGTATTATATCGATTATTATAAATAACGCCTCTAATAATATTATAATATATTAATTATTTAAGATAATATCCGCGGAGGAGAGTACGTAATTTATAATTATAAGAAAGGAGCTTAAATACGAGCTTCGCGAAGTTTATAATAAATTAGACTTTTTTACGAATACTAGAATTTATCGCGTCCCGTATCTTTTTTATATTATTTAGTTAGGTTTAAAGGAATTTCTTAATATTATTAAAATCTCGCTAACGAATAAAGACTTTTAGAAAGATTAAGATAAGAAAGTAGATAAATAGGAACTTTCTAATATAAGAAAAGAACCTAGGATCCTATTTATTCTTATAAAGGTATATATTTTTAATTTTATATTAATCTTTATACCTACCTTTATTTATTTATTAAGTTTAGGGTATATAAATTCGTAAAGTCTTTACTTATTTTAATAGAAAGGGTAACGGCGTAAACGCTTTTAAAAGATTTAAAAAAGATTTAATAACGAGAAACGTTAATCGGCTAGGTTAATTTAGAGATAAAGAATATATAATAAAAAACGCCCGAACGAATTTACTACGCTAAAGCTCTTCTAGGATATAGTAATTAAATAGGATTTAATATACTATATATTAATCCGGGCCCGAAGATTAAGGCCGGTATTAAAAGAGTTTTTTCGCGAGTAAAAGGAGTAACTATAAATAAATAACGATAAATAGAATTAAATAAACTATTTTATCGAGTTTAATAAACCGTTTTATTAATATACGTAAATAATTAATACCTTAAATACGCCGATTATTTATATAACCTTTTCGGTCTATAATACTTTATTTAATTATTTTAAAAATAAGGAGAAAAAGCTTAAGATTAAAAATATAAATTAGAAGAAGTTTATATTAATAGGTTTAAAGAAGGTTTAAATTTAATTAAAATAGTATTATTTTTAAACCTAGTTAACTTTAGGTAGTTTATATAATATAATAACTCTCCTAAACTTTATTAAAAAGACGACTATATTCTAGGGTTAAAATTAGAATAAAGAGACTAATAAAGAGTAGGAGAATTACTATTAGGAATAATTTAAAGAGTAGTTTAATCGGCGTACACCTATTATTAATTAAGAAAAAATATATATTAAAAGAGACGTCGGTATAAATATTCTTAAACGTTTTATTAAGGGTAAAAAGAAGATATTAATTCTAAAGAGTCGGAGTAATAAACTTTAAAGCTATCGCGAAACGAGTAAATTTATTATTTATACTAATTTTTATATTAATAACTATATCGGTTAATTTAATATAGGATTTAGTAATAAAAATAAATCTATATTTAATAAATAAAAGGAACTTTCGTTATATTATAATTATCTCTTTTATACCGCCCGTGATATTCTAGTTATACCTTCTACGGGGGTTAAATATAAACGAGTATTTAATATTATTAACTAATTATATTTAGCCTAAAAATCTTATAGTCTAGAAACCTTCTCGGTTTTAATAGTCCTTAATCGCTTCTAATTTAAAGAGAACGAAATAATAATATTATAATAAGACCTAAACTAGGAAGAGATAATAATATTTAAAGAATATAAAATAGAGGTAAAGAGGCGGGAAGAGGATATAATAAAGAGCGAGGACGAAGATTTAATTAATAATATAAATAAAGGCTAGTTTAATAACCTTATAAAAAAAGAATTTAAAGAATCTTTTAAGACTCTTATTACTAGTCTAACTCGTAAAGAAGGAAGAGTTAAAGAACGTAATTCTAGCCCTTAAATAAAACGTCCTATAATAATACTATAAATAGAATATTAATATTATAAATAAACTCGAGAAGGCGTAAAAGATAAATATATAAATTTATAAACTAGATTTTCCGAGTATACGATAAACTAGAGTTTTTCGAAGCGTTTATATTCGACTTAAAACTCTACGTTAAAAAATTTAATAATAAGGAAGAAATCGAATATAATATTATTCTTTAAATCGTAGGCGATATCTAGGTTTTATATAATAATTAAATATTTAGGCTATAGTAGTTTAGAGGCTATATAGGGAAACGAGTCTTTAGAATCAATTTTACTAAAATTAATTAAAAAGGCTAGACTTTTCTAAAAATCTTTATAAAGTAATAAAAATATAGGTAGGACTCTAAAGGATAAAAGGAGATAAAATAAGAACTAGAATTACAATTAATAATAAAATATAAATAAAATAAGTATAAAGATTAGTATAATAATAATAAGAGTTATTATATTAATGAATTTTCGGGTATTTTAGTAGGCTAGTTATAATAAATATTAATCTAAATAATTAACTATACCTAGTAGAAATATACTTAGAAATCTAAACGAATTTATTACTTTCTTTTAATTTTATAATAACTTCGTAAACTCCCCGAACTAAATAATTCATTCTAACTCTTTTTCGAGTTTCTTATATTTACTAAATTTCTAAAATACCTTTACTCTCTTTATTATCTCGGTATACTCCGGTTTTAAAAGTATCCCGAATATTTATTTTACGCCTTCCCTATCTTTATCTAGTATTTATCTACGTTTAATAAAATCGTAATTATTAAATTATAGTTAATTAGGTCTTAATATCGTAACCTATTTATAATTATCCTCGTTTAACACTATATATTTATTTATTCCTCGAATATCCTATTAATTTCCGCTAAGTAATTTATAAATCTTTAGATTTATAATAAATTAAAAGATTATATTATATTATAATACGCGCTCGAGTTTATCGAAGATTTTATTAGGTTATAATAAATATTTTTATAACTCTTTACGTATACACTAACTTATAATTAATATTAAATAGTATATAAATTAGTATAAAAACATACTAGATAATTATTTCTTTATATATATAAGAACCCTATATATTTATATTTCTTTAACGAATATTTATCGTAGTATTTAATCTTCGTTTATAACGATTTAAGTATTATAGTCTAGTATCTTCGATAATTATTATAAGTTACTCGTATTATACTTTATTAACCTAATATAATTAAAGCCTTAGTAGTATCCTTTTAATTTTCTTTTTCGGTATCGCTCTCGATATTATAATTTTCCTCGTCGTCTATTTTTTATCGAATTTAAAGTATATAATTTATTAATTTTAACGAATTTTCTAAATTCTTTAAGGGCTCCTTATTTATTTAATTTAAATCTTTATTATTATTAATAATTATCTCTCTACTTAAAGACGCGCCGACGGTTTTTATAATAACGCGGGTATATTTACCCTAAAAAACTTTATTATATTACTATATATTAATCCCGTTTAAATAATATAATATAGATTAATATAAAGATTAATATATATTTTTTATTAATAGTATCGATCTTCGCCTATTAAGTTATCCTTTATTAATTTATAATTAATAGATTTATTTATCCCTTATTACGCGTTAAAGTCTTTTCTACTCGTCGAATCGTTTTTTAATTAATAATTTTAACTAGCTTTATTTAAAGCTCTTCTATAAAACGATTTACTAAATAATTTCTTAATTTTATTATATTAAGGTTTTTATTTAACTCCTCTTCGGTCTTTCTTTTTCTTTATTTATTAGGTAGATAACCTCGATTACCTCGTTTTAGATTAAATATAAATAAGAATTAACTCGAGGCTTACTTCTCTTCGTCGGCTATAAGATAATTAACGATATATATAATATATTAATTTATTCTAATACTTACTATTCGGTATTAAATCTAACTAATATTTAAATATAGGCTAGTCCTAGGTTTCTTAATCTTCTAACTTAATTATAAAACGATTAATAAAAGTTATTTTATATTATTCTTTCTTATTATTTATTATTTAATATTATAATAATATTTATAATAAGTTTTAACTAAAGAGATTAATTATTTTAAATATATTAATCTTTATACCTCTTAGATTCTAATATAAATCTGAATTCTTATTTAATTATTATTAAGAGGGAGAATTCCGCGATAGAGTAACTACTAAATAATACTAGGTATAAAGATAAATATAATTATAAGAAATTAAATAATAAAAGAGCCGGATATTAAGATATCCGAGTAACTTAACTAGTTTATTAATTAAATAAATAATTAATAAAGTCTAGAAGTAAGAGGAAAATATAAACGATATAAAAATAAATTACTAGCGCGGTACTAGTAGCTACTATAACGTTATACGATATAAATAATCTTAATTATCCTAGAAAATTATAATTATTAAATCGAAGATTTATTAGGAGTCTAGGACTTAGTATATTTAATATTAATAAACCTAATCTAGTTACTCTATTATATTTACGTATATTTAATATAATTAAATTATTAAATCTTTATAAGTATATAAATAAATATATTAAAATATTTAATATATTTAGTAAAAGTATTTAGAAATATACTAAACTACCTAGTATAACCCGCGGTTAGGATAAAGATTAATATAATTAAAATACGCGTTAAGATAGCGCGTTAATAGGCTATAGTATTAGTCTTATAAAGAGAGTAGGGAAGAGATTCCCTATTATTCTTTTCTCTTCTTTACTCCGGGGAAAGAAATTACCGAGTCTTCGTTCTTTTTTCTTCTCTTCCCCGGTTCCTTTCCTTAACCGGGGAAGAGAAGGGATTCCCTATTTTATTCCGTAATATATATATATTTATAGAGGTAGTAGTAGCTATAAATATATATATCTATAAGAGTAGTAGTGTTATTAGAATAATTATTAGAAATCCGTTTTAATATAATAGAGATTTTTAAGAGATCTCTACTCTACTCTACTCTAGTTTAGAGTAGAGATCGAACCGCGATCTCTACTCTACACTCTACTCTACCCTATTTTATACTAGTATTCCCTCTAGGGATCCCCACGTTAATCCGAAGCGTATTAACGACGAATTTCGAATTCTACCTACTAGACTATCTAGCTCTAATAGTGAGAGATCGGAATTAGAAAAATATCTTTCCGAAGATCCTCTATTAAGAAAGATAATAAATCCTTATATATTTTATTTTTTTATACTAATTATATATATTTAAGTTAATTCTCTCGAATATTAAAAGAATAGAGCTTTAGATTATCCTATTCTAGTTATTCTAACTAGGAGATATCTAGTTATACTAGTTACTTCAGCTCTATCCAAGTCGATTTTCTCTATAGCGGGGGATATTATTACGAAAAAACGTAATAAGTTATCTAATGAGGTTTTTAGAAAGATTCTTCTTTTCAAAAATTAAAGTATTATACCCGAGAACGACGAGGATAGCGAGGAAGAGTAGTTTTTTAGGTAGTATAAGGCGTTATAAACGTTTCTATCTTTTATATATAAATATTCAATATATCTTATATTTTTATATATAGATAACTAGTTAGTTAAATTATAAATATAGTTTTTATTTATATAAATTTTCTTTAAAAAGTAAATATTATAGTTATAAATATAAGAGAAAAACTTTAATCTAATTTTTTTAAATATTACTTATAGATATATATAGTATTTATATATATTTTATATAACTAGTGTATTATTTAAGCCTATATTTATATAGATTTTTTCTTATTTTAAGAAATAATAAAAAATATAAAAGAAATTCTTTAATTATATCTTTTTAAAATATATATATATATATATATAGTTATTTATAGATATTTATAGATATTTAATATAATATTTATTATTTTAATCTATTTATAGATTTAAAAGTCTAGAATATTACTAGAAAATCTTAAATATTAATACTATATTAAATATACTAGATATTTACTTTCTCTAGTAAATTAATCGATTAATAATCGATTAATTAGATCCGTTAATCATAATCGATTAATAAGGGCGTTAATCGTTAATCGATTATTAATCGATTATGATTAATATTTTTTCCTACAGAGGCTCGAAGTCCACACCAGAGTAGGTCCATTGGCGGAGTTTTAGAGCATCATCGATTTGTGCCTGTTGCACAACGCGCTTATACGCGTCTGTTAAGCGCTATGCATTCAGTGTATCTACTTTATGATCCATGGCCAACTCACTTACTAGCAACTGCTTCAGTAGTGTATTTATCGTGATTGCGGCTAACTGTACATGCCTTGGCTGCGGTGTCTTAACCATGAAAAGACCTGGAGCATCGCTTGAACGACCATTCGAGCTCGCACACCCACTTTTCGTCCTTCCTTGAGCTGCCACCATGCTTGCTTCTGGCTTCACAGCTGCGCCTGTCTCTCAGTGCTTCTTCTTTGGCATCATTGCTTCTTCGATCCTTGTTAGCATCACAGATACTAAGTACTTGTTCTACATCCAAGTAGTCCCTCACATATGGCGGTACAAGCAGGTGTGGAGGCTGCTGACATGGCAGGTAATACTTTCCACTCCATATCTACTTCAAGGATCCCATAATTCCTCTATACACGGAGAGACGCTGCTGATGACTATGTATGTAGATCTGCTACACAAATTCTACTGAGCTCCTTTTTGCTGCAATGACCATCTACCAAGTTCGCATCATTGAGCGTCTCTGGGGCTCCCGTAAATTCGCAGTACGCTCTATCTCACTCCACTGCGCTCTCACGACACGGAGCTAATCTTGTACAGTCATTCCTCATCAGCGTCCTCCCACCAACCCTTCTCATTCCACCAATCCTCACCACCATCCTCCGCCCTCTCACCTTCAACGCAGTGAACCACCTACCGGCCGGCCCCACGCCCCTGATCTTCGCCCTTCTAGCCCAATACCACGCCGCAATTCCTACAGTTTACAAGTATCGCATAGTTACTTCTGACGCGGCCACTACAAGTGCGGCTTCCTCGAGCCCAAGAGAGCCTTCAGGATTAGTCTTCAGCGACAAGTCCATGGTCTACCTATTGGCCGGCCAATTAGCGTTATCTTCGTTCCCGGGGTCAGCTATTGCGGCAGGCGTGGGGTGGCTGATTGGGTTAGCGTGGAGAGGCGAGTGGGGCCCTGGGGCTTGGAGTAGGTTGAGGGTACCAGGATGGGTGGTCGGTGAGAAGAAGATTGAGACTGGAGGGGGTTTTGAGGGTTTGAGGAGGAGACTGGAAGGTGAAGGGAGTGGGAGTGGGGTTGATGGGGAAAGAGAAGGCGAAACGAGGAGGAGGACGTTGGGAAGGGGCATACTGGATCAATTCAGAGGGGCGTTCTGAGAGAGATGTAGGAATACATGCAGGCTAGAGAGGTTGAAGAGCGGCATACGCTAGGCGACTACTATTTAACGTATCCAGCGGTACAGCTACTAAGGTTCTATGAATGCGACGACCACAAATTTTGACCAAGGTATTGAGTGTGGATGCTAACGTCTTTGGAACTTCATTCGAGGCGCTAGGTGTGAGGATGAATATCTACAGGAGGGTCTAGAATTTCGTCCCGATTTTCATCACTGAAGCAAGAAAATCAAACTGAATACAACACCAGCGCAGCCAATGGCGCCAATCAGCTCCAGCCTCGATCTACACCTAGATCGTGATCCATACACAACTTTAAAGGTCCATCCAGGTATAGGTTGGTCCATCACAACACAGCGAAGCACAATTTTCGTCCGGGTTCGTACTTTGGCTGCAGATCGGTCAAAGCCTTTTGAAACTGTTTCTTGGAAAAAGCCACAAAGATTGGTGTAGAGATGCTTTCTAATTAATCCACAGAATTGAGCGCGCTCCCAAAAGACAGAGTCTCAGGGAATGGACTCTCTCTCTCGATCGCTCCTATCTCACCTCCTCAACAGTACCCTTCGTGATATCATACACATACCCCAGCACCTCTATTCCCTTTCTCACAAACGGCGATGCTCTGAGGATCCCCACATCGTCCTTGACCGAATCATACGGACTTTCACCTGAGCATCAGCCAAAAATCCAGAAAGCTACAGTAGAAGGCGGACACATACTCCTGAATCTCCCCAAACTTCATGTCCTCAATCTCCTCAGCCTTCTCCGGAACTTCCACCTTCAGCTTCGTCCTCAGCTCCTCGTCTGTTATATGGCAAAGACCGCAATCTAAACCACCCGCATCAGATTGGCACACCACGACGCATAACAGGAATTGTTACCGGTGTGATGTACCACAATCACAGTCCCAACCCCCAAAAGCCTATCCAACACCACCACACTCCTAATCGCACCACTATCCACACGGCCGCCAGCGTTACTTATGATTACCGCTTCTGCCAATCACTGCGTCAGATATGGGTCTTCGCGATAACTTCTGTGCTATTTTGCCAGAAATAGTGACAGTTATGGTGACGCACCTCCAGGCTGCAACCCAAAGAATTTCTGAGGGTTGGCTCGACCATCGGGGCAGGAAACTGCACATGCATCTGTCAAAATCGCTGTGTCGTCAATAGACTGTGGGGAAAGCGGGGTGTAAACCGATTATGATGAGTTTCTTTTCAGGAGGTCCTTTGGCCATCATGTCTTTGAAGGGAGGAGCTGGTGTGTAGTCTTGGGCGAAAGCTCTGTGGGGGGTTTTTAGTGGATGCTGGTGATGGGCGTGGAGAGATAGTGATTGGAGATGGCGTACTTGTTTCGAGCGAGGAAGTTGGTGATGCGGTCGTCTTGAGACATGTTGGAGTTGATTGTTTGGAAGGAGTGGGAATGTTAAGTCGATGTTTGGGATGAGGAGGCTTTGATGCGCTTGAAATGTTCAAGGAGGGCTTTATATACATTTTATTCTATTCTATTCGGACCTGGAATTTGTAATGCACTGTCAATTCTCTTCTCCGATTCTTTTGCGTGGTAAGCATTACTAATATAATGCCTCAAAACCCCTCAAAAGTCTATTGCGATCAGTCTCGATTAGGTCCGTGTTGATTTCAAAACAGGTACTTATGTCGGGTTGTATATGCATTTTGTTCAAGCTGAACCTGAAATTTGCAACGCCTTGTCAATTCTCTTATTCTATTCTTTTGCGCCGGTAGAAGGATTCCCCCCCTAGTCTCTATGTAATCACTACAACTTTTATACCAAAGCTTTTATTTATACTAGTATAGTTCGTACGTTACCCCTTCCACCGGCGTTGGGCTTGTTTAGGGCTGATGCCAAGCGAACGAGCCCATCCTGCGCCGGTGGAAGAGATAGTAATCTGACCTTTGCCTCCTCGCTGGCGTAAGACTATTATTTTAGTTCCGGCAGCTAGGTCTACCAGCCTATTAACAGCTGCTTATTAACGTTTTAAGGCAGAACTTTTATTGTCTCACGCCTACTCCGGAAACCTTATAATAGAAAAAAATAACCTTTATATCTACCCCGAAAACGATTTAGAAACCCCTCTACGTATTCGAATACCCTTCGGAAAATTAGAAATCTAATACTTTTCGGCGCTGAGATAGGTAGATATCTCGTACCGAGCGTAAAAGTTCTAAAACCTCTAAAGGTCTATTAAAGGTAGGTACCTCTCGGTATTTAATCGTAATTTAAGAAATTAAAAACTCTTAACTTAATAATATTCTGGTAGGCTTTTTTGGCCGGGGGATATTAGCGCGGTAATTAACTAGTTAGGAAGCCTTAAATTCAGGATTTACCCGGTTCCGAGCGCAGACCTCCTGTAGAGGAATGCCCTTGGGCGCTAAAATTCCGACTAAGCAGGGGGTCTGCACCGGAGACAATCTGACCTTCTTCCCCTAAGAGATCAGCCCTATAAGGTGTCCGAACTCGGGTGAGGTCGTGCCTGATTGGGTCTGCGTTGATTCCAAAGCAGGTAGCAGTAAAGATTAAGCCCGGATTGATAGACGAGCCGAATCGAGAGGTCTTATCCGGAGCTTCTGTCTTTGATGCCTTAGTGCGAGAGGCGTGGACTTCATATATACTACATGACTGGATACATTACGGTACAGGAAACAAATGAGAACGACAGAGGGGTATATTAACACAGCGCTGACGAGTACCAAAGCAATGCACACGCCGAGACCCCGAGATCCGAAGTCCAAACTCCCAGCTGGCTAAAATGCTAAAATGCCATAGCAATTAATACACGCAACTGAAGACACTTGATTCAAATTGCCATCGCTTGCTGAACTGCAAAGTCATGAAGTCATCATAGCTATAGCATAAAGAATAGGAAAGCATTCATAGCGAGGAACATGGCGACCATTGACTTAGGATCCACAGTCGCCGAATGTTCGGCACCACTTGTAGGGTTGTGGCTGCCGGCCGCAACGTTCTTTGGCGTCGTACACAGAAGCCTCGTATCAGCGAAAGCGCTTCCATGGAAGATGGTACCATTCGAGAAGAATGCCATCAGGACTGGCTTGGTCGTTCGTGCCCACTGATCGTAGATGGTGTGGTTTGCGTCCGTGATGTTCACTGCTATTCGATCATGAATGGGAATAGGGACTGTCTTCGGACCACCAGGGCAGTCGGAAGCGGCGTTGTACGTGAGATCGATGCCTGCCAATTCGGAGATACTGAAACCGGTTTCGCTAGCGGTACTCTTTTTTGGACATGACTTGGGAAGAGTGGCGAGGCCATTGCTGATGGCGGTGCAGGCGGTGAACAAATCCGTACCGATTTGTTTCGCAGCCGTTGCTGCGAGCGTTTGGGCTGCGGTGTGGATATCATTGACGCACTGCTGGCCGACGAGACTGGCGCAACTACCGTTGTCTGACTTCCCGATATCACTTTGTGGCAGATCGAATACGAAAGAGCAGCCAACAAGAGCGGGAGGGATTGCTGAAGCGTTGGATTGACTGCGGGAGGTATCTAAGAGGAGTAGTTGCTCGAGCTCCTGTGTGTTATTTTGGTGGCTGTAGGGATCCGCTGATTGGCCCAGAGCGTTGATGATCTGCCATGTCTCTGTAAGGCTGCTTGTTATTGTGTTCGATGATGTGTCCGCAGGCTTGCTCAGCTCTTGGACTATTGCAGGTATTGCGTATGAGTTCGATGCATTGGGACGTAGATAAACATCCTCAAGAGTGCATGAAGAGTTGGTAGAAGTCGTGTTACTTGCGGCAGTATCATTCGCGCTTGAAGTCACAAGCGCACTGAAGAGGGGAACGATGAGAGCAAGGAGCTGTGCTCGGAAAGCCATTGGTGCGAAAAATGAAGCTTGCGACTGATTAGGAACAGAGAATAGCAAGTCCAGCGAAGTGCAGAGAAGGCGATCAAAGATTGTGAGAGTCGAGCGTTTGGTGTTCTGCGAAAATGACCTAGACGCGGTAACAAGAGGATTATATTCATCGCAGGCAATAAGCATCAAACGAGGCTTAACGGAGAACGAAATCCTTCAAGCAGCTTCCGGAAGTATTTCCGAATGAATAGAGCAAGGATGCATCTCAGCCTCGACGATCCTATGATGCGCCTTGAGGCTGTGTCCGTTTCATCCCTCCAGGCGCAAGGACGTTTCATCGTTGGCTGCTGCTCAGTGAAACAACAAGTGTACACTCTCAGGGCCAACCTACGACTTTGAGAGGCGTTCCCTTCCAGCAATGTTGGCGGAGTACGCTTGAGGGTTGTCAAGGGTTGGTTTCATCTCGTCGGGCACCGCAAGCGGGTGGGGTAGATGTCACCTTCGCCGAAATCTGGGATTCAACATGACCGTTCGCTCAGTATAGTCTGACCGATTTCCATGGACGTGGAATATTAATGTAAGCTGGCAGGATTCTGTATCAATTATTCAGGGGGCAGAGCAGGGTTGCGAAGCCCTTCTTGCGGAGTAACAATAGGATCACCATCGATCTCCCATCCTGCCACTTGGATTTCACCGACAACGACGTAATTGGGAAACGCAAAGGATTCTGACGATATATGACTGCTAGCACTGAAGTTTGGACCCAATTTTTGGACACTTGAAGCTCGTCGCCGAGCTCGGGTCGTGAGAGACATAAGAAGTGTGCGCGAGCAACAAGCGTAGTACAGAAACGATGGTCGGACAATAGAGAAGACGGGCAGGGCTGCCATCGGACGTTCAGCCTGTTGAGTCTAGCAAGTAGGACTGATCCAAGAAAATTATGTTCCGCAAGCGTGGCAAGCTCGCGGATGACATAAGAATCGGCCATGCCAAGTTATCAAACACGTGGATCACTTCTTAAACATTGATCTTGATACAACTCTTCTAACTAGGAAGTTGGAGCATAGATTATTCTGAAGACTTTTGTAGTTCATAGCTTAGGTGTATCTGCTTTGGTTGTTGAATTTTTGTAAATTAACCCCGCGAAGCAAGGAAGACGATATCAGTCGCTGACTCAGCAGAGACTGGGCACCACCTGTGCCTTGCCTCAGTCCCTCAGACCTGCCGAGCCACCGCTAAGCCCCTTCGGGTTAGCTCCCGTTCACTAAGCCCCTTCGAGTTAGAAATGCTGACTTCGCAGCTAAACGGCGGCAGGTCTGAGCGCAGAATCCTGTATTTTTATTAGGTAACCCTTATTTATAGCGATATATTTAAGAATAATTAATAAACTAAATTAATTTATTTTTTTAATTCTCGTCGCGAGATATATCGATAAATTATTAAATATTTTAAAAATAAAATTAAAATCTTCTATAATAGTTCTGTATTATCTCTCGACCTACGTCGATTTTAAAAAATACGATTTCTCTTATATTTTTCCTTTTCGTATAATTTACTATAAAAGAATCTATTTTTCTTAATTTTTTATTTACTCGGTATAAGATTTATATATTATCTCGCCCCGAGCGAAAGAATAGAGAAGAAATATTAAATATTCGTAGATTTATAAACCTCGACGTTCGAAAATTTAGGAGGTTAGAAAATCGAAATAAGGAAAATCTGGCGAAAGTACGGATTCTGCGCTCAGACGTGGTAATGCTCGTTCCATAACTAAGCATTAACCAACCCGAAGGGGCTTGGTGTGACACCACGTCTGAGGGACTGAGGCAACCTGTGCCAGAGATTCCCCAATCGAGCAATGCGAAAGGGATTGTGAGAATTTTATCCTCGATTCTTTCCCACTACCCAGTGCGATCTAGGAGGGTCATTGTTAGGTCTTCCCAGTATGTTCTGGCCACGATAGCTAGACCTCCTCCCAAAATACCTCCCCACAAACACCTGCTACCTCGAAGCGTGCTGTGCAATCCAACATCCTCCCCACAGCCATGAACGGCGCAGGCGTGCGGCGGCAAGCCTCCTATGCTTCAGACTATGACTCCAGATACAGCTCGGGCTTAGGTGTCCCGTCATCATCGAAGGCACTGTTGGATGGCTACAATGGCTCGCTCGAAACCACGAACGAAGAGCGAGCGCATCAATCGGGCTACGGCAATGTAAGCCCCCCAATGTGGTTTATCTGAAGTACGATATTGATACATAACATAGATGAATGGGAATCGCATGCGAAGCTCGGAGCTCCTGGACCCCAACGACCCGGTGTCTATGCACCTTCTCATGGAAACAGCCATTGGCGATAGTCAGCAGTATAGGGTACTGTCCTTCGAGGAAGCAGACGAGCTGAAGAAAGAGCTTACGGTCGTATCAACTCGCATGGATGCCACCAAGCGCAAGCTCGCCATCGAGAACAAACTGCGGGATGCGGCAACATCACTAAACCGGCTTTACAGTCGGAACAGCCGGGAGAGCATCACGGATGGATCCGGCAAGCCTGCTGCGAAAAGACACCGACGGAGTGTGATGAGCAGGAGCAGTGGAAGCGATCTCTTGAACAAGACAGACGATGAACTAGCTGCTAGTACCAAGAAATGCGAGGATCTGGCTCAAGAGCTGTGGAGGCTCGAGAAAAGCTACCAAAATGTTCAAAAGAGGCTATTGGAACATACGGCGGGGGTTTTGCAAATGACACACAAGGGCTTCTTGGAAAACGACGTGCCATCACAGAATGGAGATGCCATTAATGGATACGTTGACGGCATCAGTGACTTGCATATAATGGGCGCAGGGCATGATTTCGATGATCGGAGCTTTTACAAAACTTTGGACACCTTGTTAGATCCTGGGGATGGCCCCGCGAACGGCCAGGTGGCTGCAGCGTATGAACAACAGACTCAGTCCATCCTCGAAACGGAAAGAAAGATCTGGGATCTCAACCGACGTTTGAGGGACTCTATCGCCCAGGTGAGTGCAGGACGCCAAATGGGTCCCGCACCACCTGCTCCAAACTCTTCAGATCAGCAAGACAGGCAAGCCGCGCTCCAAGGGCAAATAGAGTATCTGGAGAAGGGCATTGATACTTTGCAGAGAAGTCAGGTCGAAACTCTGCAAGACTACAAGCAGTCGGCTTATACGGCTGAGGAGAGGCTCGAGGACTTGAATACGCAGCTCCGGGGGATCATAGTCCGAAGCAGTCAAGACCCAAACCCACAATATCCTTTGCCCCCAGATGTCTCCGGGAAAAATCCAGAAGAACAAATCGCTTTTCTTGAAGGTGGTCTGGACGTGCTAGAACAGAGTGTACAAAGAGTGAAGGATGAAGGCCTAAGCTCTTCGTCAAGATCCGTAGTCCACGAGGAGAAGGCAGGTCAATACGAGAATGTACTTCTAGGTCTTTGGCGGAAGATGTTCTCAGAAGAGGAAGCACCTGAACGGTTTTCCCTCGACTCTTTCTCTACTGGATTTCATTCGCTGCACAGAAAGACGACTGATCTACAAGAGCAAAAGGAGATCCTCAACCGCCAAATTCAACAGCAGAGGGAGATCAATAGCAAATCAGATTCGGAAAAAGATGCACGCTTGATAGAGGTCACAACGGAACTCGAGCATTTGAAGAAGGATCTCGAAGCGACAAGCAAAGAGAGCATGACCGATAATAATGCTCTACAAGCCCAACTCGCTGCCAGTCAAGAAGCGAAGGACGAGCTTCTCGCTGAACTGCAAGAGAAGCAAAGCATGATTTCGAATTTTGAGACTCAAAAGCTTGCTGTGCAAGACGAGCAGCAACAACGAGCTGCCGACATGCAAAGCCTGGAACAGAGGATTCAAGGGAAGTCCGCAGAAACCGAAAAAGCACATACCCAGATGCAGGAATATGAAGGAGAAATAGTTCGCCTGCAGACCGAGCTTACTGTAGCCAGAGCCGAGCTCGATGGAGCGTATGGTACCCGCGCCCAACGAGCAGCTGAGGTGGCATCTCATCCTGCTTTATTACAGGAGATTAATGACCTTAGAACACGGAATGAAAGATTAGAAGCCTCTGCTGACGGCAGCCCGGAGCTGAAGGACCGTGCAGAAACATTACAGAAGGAGCTTTCTGAGACGATTGGCGAATACGAAGTCATGACCAAATCTAGCATCGAGTACGAGAAGGAGCGAGAGCATCTAGAGAACACCATCGACGGCTTACGGGATCGTTGTGAGAACTTGGAGTCTCAGCTAACCGACGAGAAAGTGCACGCGCTTGGGGTCATGAGTCCCGGACGCCCTGGCAGCAGGGAATCACGGGGTGCTAGCAGCACGAGTACCTCAGTGCTGAAGAATGAGTTCAAGAAGTTGATGAGAGAGACGAGGCAAGAGAATATGAGGGCTCTTAGAGTAAGCGACCTTGGCCGGAAAGGGGTCGTTGTAACGCTAACATGCCATAGTTCGAGCAAAATGAGCGACGAAAACTAGAAGCTCAAGTTCGGACGTTGACAAAGGATCAGACCCCTGGAAAGTCGTCCTTGAGTCAAAGCATGACGGCGCATTGAGCATTGGGAACAGCTTAGCATTTGTCTTTGCAGTATGTTGAGATGGCTTTGGACAGCGAGGATTGAACATAGACGTATGTATATAACATTCACATAAGGCATTGGATACGTATAATTTTAAGAACTGCCTACCCCACACGTGCAAGCAAACTCATACTATGCGATCCGAATGCTTTCCTGGTCGCGACTTCCCCAAAGGTCAGGTGCTTTCACACTCGTCTCCGCCTGACCCAGGTCCGTTGCGTGACTTCTCAATCGTACACCAGCAAGTATCTTATCAAGCATCAGCATTCTAAGGTGTCGACAACACCAGACACGAGCGAGCAAGCAAGTATGAGCAGCACATCAACCAGCCGCCAACCCCTCGAACCCACTACCAACGACGTCCACACTTCGAGCCCACCCCTCCCCAACGCAACAGCCAAAACGGGACCAATTCTTCGTCACAAATCCTCCCACCATGACCTCAAACCCAACCTCGACTCCTCCGAAGACTACCCAAGCCCTCACAGCTCACTTTACGAAGCCTCCCTCATCCAAGCCGGCATAGAAAACACTGACACTTGGGTCACCCAAGACTCCCTCGCACCAGCAGATCCAACTGATGGACCTGCATCATGGGAGAGCATCATCGTCAACGACCTAGGCGAAGGCGTCCCAATCTCCTTCCTCCAACCGCCCTCCACAAAGAAGACTCACACCCCACACGAACTCTACCCCATAACAGAACAATCCTCCTTCGCCACTCTCCGCCCCGCAGGTTCTTTCACCATGAAAGGTCGCGCTTCAACATCTACCCTCCGAGCTCGCAGCCCAGGTCTCAATGGCAAGAAACGCAAATCGTTCTCGCTTGCTGACCTCCAACCCATACCCGTAGAGGAACCGACACAAGAGTCGCCACCGCTCTCACCCGCGCCCAGGCCTGTGCAGCCTCATCAGGGACCTCCAGAGCGTATGCCGACGCCGCCGGGGTTGCCGACTTTCAACAAGCCGGAAGCGATTAGTTACCGTTTGCCACCGCCGAAGCCTAGGTGGAGAGACAACTGCTTCAATTCTTCGAACGCGGAAATGGAATGGAGGAAACAGACTGTCGGATTACCCAAAGGCGTCGTAATGCGCGGTGAGGACGGAGTATTAGTTAGGGGCAAATTCATCCCAATTAGAAGTGGCCATCTTCCCCCATTACAAGCGCAGAGAAACACAGTCTTCCAAACACCAGGGCAGTACCAAGAGCCTGAACCTGTGAGGGTAGTGTCTGCACAGCAGGGTGCTGACATGGCGCTGCCGGACTGGGAAGCGGGACGCAGACGGTGGAAGAAGGAGAGGAGGGAGAGAAGGTTGAAAAGGGCTTGTTGGTTCATTGACTTCGTTCTCTGCTGTGGGCTGTTTGAGGCCGGGGATTGTTCGGCGCAGACGCAGAATCCGTATGGGGGTGATGGGGTCGCTGAGAGTCCGAGAGAGAGGCCGCTGTTTGTTGGGGGATTTATATGAGAGGGGCGGGAGAGGCCTGAGGGTGATGGACAGATTTTGTGGCGTTGAAGGCTCTACTTCTTTTGAGGTCTCTAAGACTGCAAGGTCGCCAGAATTGCTAGAACGCCTAGGCGGCTGCTTGTGTAGGAAATAAACGGTGTTGGAAAAGAACCGAACGACTGGGAAGGATATCACGGACTCGAGACATGAACATGATTGAGAATAAAGCGCGTTAGCAAGTCGCTCTATTTGAGTCTCGTCCCATGCTTTTCTCTATCAATGCAGGTGTAGGGTACATTCTATGCCAGGATTAGATATAGGTACAGGTACAGGATGCGCGTATTGCCGATGAAGAATGAATTACAGCTGTACAAGTGCATTTCCATCGATACAGCTCTCGATGATTGACTGGTATTTCCTCTTTCCTTGTGTCCCAGCCTGAGCCAGATCCAAATGTTTTTGGTAGTGTCTATTTCAGTTGGCGGAAGAGCTTTGGTGCTGCGCATTGGTTTGCACAGTGGGCTAGGTGGAAGACTGGACGTGCGACACATTTAAGTTAGTAGATAAGCTTTAGAAATCAAAGCACGGATCCAATTGACTTACATTCTTCAACGCAGTCTTCCTTTGGTCCCTTGTGGTTTGGGTTTTCGTGCTGTGCGGTGACGCGCTCGGCGCACTCGTCGTAGTGGTGCTTTAATGGGGCACATCGAGAGGACTTGGCGCATTCTGTGGAGGTTTTATCATAAGCTATGTGTGCCATTGAGGTTCTGGAGTCAAGGTGCACCCGGTCTGAGCAGTTGCGCTCATCGACCTAGCAGGGATGGCGTACGGTCCTACAGAGTCCCCCATAGTAGCTCAATGCACCTGCTAGAGCCGTAGCAGTGTCTTCGGGAAGCATCGCGTATGACATGAGAGACACAAAGACATACCTTCCTCTAGCTTAGGCTTGGGATCCTCAGGCTCCTCCTCCTCTTCTTCTTCCTCCTCATCGTCACCACCCTCATCATCTCCTCCCTCCTCGTCCCCACCTTCCTCTCTACCTTGCTCTTTATCTCCATCTTCGCTCTCCTCAGACTTATCCGCATCCTGTCCCTTCTCCTCATCTCCACCTTCATCCTCTTCCTTCTCCTCTGGGGGCGCCTCGGCGTGTACCTCCGTGAAGCCAATGGAGTTGTAGAAATCCGAGAATATGTCGGAGAAACCCATCGCGGCGGTGTTGGAACAAAAGAGAACCGGCCGCAGCTACTGGGGAGGGATTGGGTCTGTTGTGTGGCTATGAGAGCTTCGACGGAGGGTTGGCTTTGCATAAGGTGAAATAAGGTTTTGGCTGAGCTCACAATTGGCGGCTTCTGATTGGCTGGATTTTCAATAGGGAAAACGTCCCTCGTTTGTACAATACTTCAATGATATCTATACAGTGTACGTCTTAATTTACCTTGACAAACGTTGAAATATTCGGGCTTCGAATCAATTTTGTGCCTCTGAGCTACGAATACAAGAAGTTTAGCATGTGCCTTTATTGGGCAGTTTCCAATCAACTGGCTTGATATCTGATAGTTTGTGGGACAGTAAGCAATGGTAATTATAAGACAGTATGACAAAGTTTACTTTCGGATTTTATATAGCTGCTCACGCCCAAGTGGTATATTACCTACATGAAGCTTCATTTGCGATGAATGGAATAGTATGGCATCTTTCGCTACACATTTCCCGCAATATCCCTCAAGACCGGCCCGATCCTGCTGATGTCAAGGCTCGCAAGTCGTGCTAGACGGATTCGTCATTTAACAAGGCGTCGAGGGTAGGGATTGGAGTGGAACAAGTAGGGTACGGAGCTGCGGTATTGATGGGAGCCAAGTTATACTTAAGGTCCTGCTTAGGGCTTTTGGCGTCGTCGGATTGAACTGAGTACTTGCACGTCGGAGAACCTACCTCTGAAGGTTATAAAAGGTTGTTATTCGAGATGAACGGAGATGGAGGAGCCCTGCTATGCCTTCGAGCCTAATACCAAGAGAGCGCCGAACCAGCCTCAATGAGGTCCGCTTGGACCTTGCGGCTTTGCAGAACCAACGATCAGCGAGTCGTCTATGTGGGTCTCACCTTCACATCATGTTGTTTGATATACCATTCTCGCTTTCACTTGGGGATGGGTGATGAATCTTTACTTTATGCGGTAACTTTAGCTCCGAAACCGCCAGGTTTTACTCGCTAGAAAACCCCACAGCTCTTGCCCTCAGCTTCGGGGGGCTTGTGTGCATCTCCGTTACGACAAACGTGATTTACTGGAGGTGAAACACCAGTGCGTTCTCACGATCAAGGTTCAAAGGCTGAGATACTTCAAGAGGGACTGTATCTGCTCTGCCATAGAATTTTGCTTATAAAAAACGAGAGCAAGATAACAGAACACCCCAAAAACGTCATCGTGTCCTTCATTGCGCCTCCTTGTATTTCCACGAACGCAATGAGGCCTTGGTAAACAGACAGTTTCTCGACTCAGGTAAACCTTTTTGATGTTATCTCACAGCTCCTCAAGGGATTGGTGAAATGCCATGTGCGCCCAGATGGGATTTCTTGGCCGGATTGGGCGCATTGTCAATGTCCGAATCACCATCATGGATGTCAGATCAACGATAGTGACTGTCCCCCTAAATATATTGGCTACAAACGCGGTCTTGCCATCCGCCGTAGAGCGCATCGTCAGTGATGCCAACTCTACTACAGCCTCTCCAAGAAGAGCATACATGTCCGCCGAGTATAAAAATGAACGCCCTGCTCGTACTCTTGGAGCTGTGGCTGGTGCCTCAGGGTCGAAGCTGTATTTCACAACCATGATCGTACAGAGCGGAGTGATGTGGAATGATTGAGCTCCAAGGTCCGTCGAGATTGATCTGACAATCTTGTCTGTCGCAGTATCGATAATTTAGATGCGTGCATCGGCTGGAGATTGCCCAAATGGTAAGTCCAGGTGTGGGAAAATGGGCGAATTTTCCATCCGGCGACATGCCGGGTTCTTCGCAGCCAGGAACATCGATCGTCTCCAACAAGGATCCTTTTTCCAGATCGAGGACTGATATAAAGAACTGGATCTTATTGCATGTATAGGCCTTTCGGCCGTCTGGCGTCATCACAAACCAGTGAGGCTTTTGCTTTCGATTCTCTTGGTGACTGTCCGAGTTTGAAGGTCAACACCAATCAAGCCTCCTCCCATTCCTTTCTCAAGCTCCTCAACACTGGCTTAGAGGATGTCTCTTTGCTCATCAAGGACAAGACCATGAGGGCCTAGGGCAGGAATGACATTGAAAACGTCGACGCATCTTTTTGTCGCGCAATCAACGACCCTGATTTCATAGAGTAATCTCCACGAACCCAAGAATGCCCATGTCGATATGTGTGGCTCACGTTGAAAAGGTTTCTCTGCCTGTCAAAGCAAAGTTCAAGGGGGTTCAGCAGTGAGGTCGCTCAGATGTGCCGTTCTATCGCCGGATCTGAGATCAGATAAACTGACGCTTTGCCCACTCTGATTGACAATTGCTAGAGTGCCTTGCATTTCGGGTAGTACGAAGCCTTGATGTTTATATCAGAGACCGGTATTCTTTGATACTCATGTTAGAACATGATGCAAGGATAGCACGAGAGATGTATACATATACCCAAGAGTCAGGATATGATTTCGAAGAGATCGGGACAATTCGTTCTTCGATTTCTGGCATTTTTCCAAGATATGTATATTGCTCGAGCACTGAACACTGCGTTGAATGCTCAATGACAGGCTCTGCCCGAGCTCGGAGCCGAGCTCTATTTCCGTGAGAGCCACGGATCTCAAATATCGAGTCTATCGGTTGGAACAGAACTTATTGTCTGTAAGGCGCGAGCAGGTCGCTGCTTCGAGTAAAGGTGTTTTACCAAGAATATTTACAATCTTGGAAATCTCCCCACAAACACCATTCCATTCACTTGATGTTGACTGAGGACTTTGAATGCCAGCTTCCACGCAACATCGGCGACTTGTTTGTCGAAGGGTCAACCGCTGTATCTCCTGCGTTGAAACAAGCAGCATTCTTACACACGTCAATTCAGACCACCTTTTGGGGGAGTTTTCGTCGGAGACTCGAAGTAGCAATATTAGGCAATGGTTGAATTGTGGGTCTATCATACAACAAGGTGTTAAGGCTCAGTGCAGAAAAGATGGCCCAGTTGCTTCCTAAGTGTCTTGACTCGATGCTATGGAATATGTAAAATTGTACAATTGCTCACCGGCGGAAGGGGAGAACGCTACTCTGACAGTCATTTTATAATATATACGAATAGGCGACAGTCGCATTCCGTTATACAGTGACTGATTTCTGAGCATCAAATGAGCGATCGAAATCCATAAGTAGTTCCACAAAACGTTGTTCGAACAAGGAAGATGATAGTGATTGATTAATTGATTGTTTGAGTCATAATGGACACTCCTAGTACGGCGGACGATACGCCCGTGGACATAATCAAAGATCGAAAATGATTTTACCCTTAGAACCAATCGCTTGATTCAACGTGGGAGGGAAATGATTGCGTAGTATATATAAATATTTATATTTCCACTCTACAACAGATGGCCGACCTGGCTATGCGCCAGATTGAGTTACATTAACGTTATATCCTGGTCACGGAAGGGGCATAGAACAGAATGCCACTCTGTTCATCGCGTTTTGCAGCGGAAACCTTTTTGTTTTTTGGCAACCTGAAAGGATGAGGAAGTTGATGGTGGACCAAGGGCGGTTGACACATCCACTCACCCAAATCATATCGGAAAATCCGATAAATTTCACACGTCTGGATTAGAGCCTAGAGATAGCACTTGTCTAATATTAGGTTCTGATGCCCACTGTGTATTGAGGAATGAATTATTGAAAATCTGTACTTTTTTTGCGAGGCCGGAATTAGGACTAGTGTCAGCCGCCCTCGGGCCGATAGAATTAAGCGCAACTGTAAAGCGGCGCTCACTCTACGCTACATGAGGATGATATCAACGAAACCAGGATGCTAACCCTAAGCCTCTGATAGCTTGGCTAGCGCCCTACGACTTCGCGTTCACTTTACTGAACATCCACGACACTCGAATTCGAAAGTTGCATTTTCTGGCACTACTTCAATAGCAACAGTAGCCTCGTGTACAAGCTCCATCACCGCCGCCGTAGAATCAGATCTCATCCATTATGGCTCCCTCAAGACTTCCTATGTTCCAAAAGGACGAGAAAGTGCTCTGCTTTCACCACGAACTCCTCTACGAAGCCAAGATCACCGAGTACAAGCATTTCATTGAGAATGACAAAAACAGTCCCTTTCAATATCAAGTGCATTACAAAGGCTGGAAGAATACGTATGTCCCTTTTTCTATTGTCGTGGCTATTGTCCTCCCCTCACTTGAAAACCCATTGTCGTTCCCAATTAGGCAATTCGCCAGTCACACGCCAGCCTCCCAGCCCCCTCTTTTTCCTGCGCACTTTTCTGTGAAAACTTTTCTCGTTTCTTGTCCCGTCCATCCACAACACCACCGCTATCTTCTTCAATCTTGCTGGTCAAGAACGTCTTTGCTCTCTAAATCCAAACCCCTTATCTTCGTACCGCTTGCCGCTTCGGTTTTCGTCCATTCTTTTCTCTGCTGGAACAGAGCAACCTATTTCAAAGCTATTCTCCTGCAAAAAGCTACTTCATCGTCTATCATTTACTGTCCTCATCCCTACCAACCATAAATTCAACACCGCTTGCTGGACAAGCACTACACGCTACACCGAACTGTCTTCTGCTGGGCGGATAACCATCTCCGCACACCATCATCGCCGTCTTTTCTCGCTGATCGCTTCAATCCCTCCACACACGCCCTCCTACACATCTACACTACATCAGCTACTGACGCATCTTCGCTACCTCCTAGCTGGGACGACTGGGTACCACAAGACCGCCTCCGCAAACTCAACGACGAGAACCGAGAATTAGCTTCAAATTTGAAGCGTGAGATACTCCAGCTGCTCCAGCCGAGCAAGAAACAAGTAACAACAGCGAAGAAGAAAGCCGCCAGCTCAGACTTCAGCTCGAACCGAGGCAGCGAAGACAGACATCTGACTCCTGCTACCACAGGTCGTGGTCTGAAGCGCGGACGAGACACTGAGATTGAGAAGGTTCGTTGACCACTTTTCTACACGCATTCCCTTGCACGCAATGGCTCCACGACGGGATCCGCTACATACCGACATGAAAGCTGGGCACCTAGCCCCTGAAAATCCAGGAAAACGGCTCCCAAAACCTCGCAAGGACCTGACTGCAGACTCCACTACCGCTTCAAAGGCCAGTACACGCCAACATCAGCCTCTCAATAGCCCTGTTGCCGGCTCTACAAGCTTCCCAAAACCCACCAAAAAGCGTGCCAGAGAGCCCGAAAAGGATGAATTACCACCCAAGCGTGCGAAGAAAGCGGCCCGAATTGCAGATACTTACCGGTTTGACGTCTCCAATCGAACTCCACCAACTCTAGAAGCGCTAGCTTATTCAATCATATACGCCCCTGAGAGTGCCGTCCGTCCCCCAGTGCTCTCGCCAATTCCACCTCAAGTCGAGCGCATGACTCCGCCTTCACCAACGGCTTCCGACCATTTCGATGCCGATGGTAATTGGCTTGAACCACCTATCGAGCTCAATGCCGAGGGAAAGGACCCCTCTCTGGCGCCTCCCACCGCTCGTTCTTACGAGAGTTACCTGCTCGTCCACCCCAACCCAAAGGACACATGCCAATTCAAGAGGGATCCTAAACGTATCAATCCACCGGTATTTCACCGTACCAAACCAATCTGTAAAGTCACAGCTGGAATTCCACTAGAAGAGTACACACCTGAGGACCTCGTCCCAAAGGTGGCCAAAAAGCGCACTCGTCTTTCTGCCGCTGCGCGCAAGAAAGGAATGACTGTGAAGTATACTGATAGGCCAACCATTAGGAAGACGTCTACGTCCACAAACCCGCCGTCCACATCCGCGTCCCCGACCACCTCAAAGCCCTCCTTGTCGACGACTGGGAGAACGTCACGAAGAACCGCTCGCTAATCCCCCTCCCATCCGCGCACCCGGTCAATGAAATCCTCTCAACCTATTTTGGAGAGGAAAAGGGAAAACGTCGTCTTGGCTCTGCGGAGGCGGATCTGTTGGAGGAGGTAGTTGTGGGCTGCAAAGACTATTTCGAAAAATGTTTGGGGAGGATCCTATTGTATCGCTTTGAGAGAGAGCAGTATTTTGAGATGACGCAGATGTTGAATAAGGGCGGGGAATGGGAGGGGAAGAACATGGGCGATGTTTACGGTGCTGAGCATCTGTGTCGTCTTTTTGGTAGTTACAACTCTCGTCCCCTTGCCTGCATATCTCGCAGCGTGCAAGTCACTAATGTTTCATTGTGGTCAGTCTCCCTCCCCGAACTCATCGCCCAAACAAACATGGACGGCCAATCCATCAGCAAACTCAAAGACGAAATCGTAAAGCTGACATCCTGGCTCGGCAAAAACTCTGACCGTTTCTTCACCGCCGAGTATGAAGATGCAGGTCCAGAGTATACCGAGAAGACGCGTGGATCGTGATGGCCATGTTGATACCTGATAGAAGTGGAACAAGATGGATGAGGCTGACAATTTCTCTACAAAGAGAAGAGAGGCCACGGAAGACTTATTCCAAAAGGTCAATCCTACATTTCTTGAATCAAAGGCACTGTGCAAGCGCGCTTGGTTAATCAGAGTCCTCTACTTGGTGGACTGATCGTTCTTATCTACAGACTCCAAAATCATCAATAGTATCTACATAGCACCCTGGATAGCATCAAGAAGCGCATTTCACTCATCAAGCCTTGGAGCTGGTGCAGAATCTCATAGAAATTGCTTTTAGAGCTATGCACAAGCGCCAGAAGCGAGACTAAATACGAATAACGATATATGTACAGAGCTAGAATACTATCTCCCCCCCTCAACTACCAACCCCTATTCCCCCTTCAACTTCTCCTGCGTGACCCCAAAAGCCATCTCCAACACATCCATTTCCTCTTTCAAGTGCGTCCCCTTCAGTCCCGTGGCCACACTAGCACTAGGATTTCTCCCAGCATACATGACATGTTTCCGATCGTGGTGCTCAGTGTTATTCAGCAAGGTCTCAATCCTCGGCTGCGTGAAGCTCCACGCGCCGGCGTTCAGAGGCTCCTCCTGAGCCCAGACGATGGTCTTGGCATTGGGATACATGTCGAGGTTCTCCTTCAATTGTTGCCATGGGAAGGGATTGAGTTGCTCGATGCGAGTTATGGCGACCGAGTTGAGATTGTGCTCTTTGCGATGTTTGTGCAGGGCGACGTAAGCCTGGCCAGAACACAGTATGACGCGGTCGATCTCTTCTGGGGGAGAGATGGTCTTGTCCTCGTGGGCTGGGTCGGGGATGATCCATTGGAAGTGGGATTCGCCGCTGAACTCTTCGATGGACGAGCGGGCGAGAGGGTGTCTGAGGAGCGATTTGGAGAAGAAAAGAATCAGGGCTGTCGACAAATTTAGTATCTATATGAGAATAGAGGTGGAAGAATGAACTTGCGCTTCCTGAATTGTCGATTCATTTGCCTCCTAAGGATGTGGAACAAGTTCGACGGACTAGTCATATAGGCGATCTGCATGTTGCAGTCTTGATGTTGGCGATCTAGCTTGTCGGGTGATGGGAATATTCTTGGATCTTCGTTGCAAAGTTGCAAGTATCGTTCCATCCTACCTGACGAATGCTCAGGCCCCTGTCCATCGTATCCGTGGGGCAGCGACATGACAAGGCCGGATCGCTGGAGCCATTTGACCTCTCCTGATGCGACGAATTGATCAATGATACATTGACAATTGTTAGCGAAATCGCCGAATTGAGCTTCCCATACTACCAGAGCATTAGGCGATGACAGCGAGTAGCCGTATTCGAAACCGAGCCTACAAAATAGGATTAGCTCATGCTATTCTGCCACTTCAAGTTGCCTTACACTCCGAATTCGCTCAGTGATGAATTTGTAATTATAAAGCTTCCTTGCTTGTCGCTGACGTGTTGCAATGGCGTATATGTCTGTTCACTCTCCTGGTCATGGATCACTGCGTGACGCTGCGAGAATGTACCACGCTCTACATCCTGGCCTGAGATCCTGACATGGTGACCCTCATCGCACAACGTCCCGAACGCGAGAGCTTCTGCAGTGGACCAGTCGATGTTTTTGCCTTCATTGACAGTCTTCGTCCTACCTCCAAGAATACGTTTCAAATTCTTGTGGACATTGAAGCCCTCTGGCGCATTGCCGATCTTCTCACCAATGTGCCGCAACGTGTTAACGGTTACACCAGTTGGTAGATGGGGGAGAATTTCCGTTGCAAGCTCCTTGGGCGATTTGAATCCGTTCCAGGCTGATGTAAGCCATTCTTTAGATGTTGGCTGATAGTCCTTGCTGGCATCGAAGCTGTTGCTCAGCATTCCCCAAACCCATTTCTTATGCTCCTCTATGTCGTCTTTGGTGAATGACTTTTCCTGTAGAAGCTTCTCTTCGTACTTGTCAACGGCGGGTTTCTGTTGATTGATCTTTTTATACATGAGTGGCTGAGTAAAGGATGGCTGATCAGTCTCGTTATGTCCCTGTTTTCTGTAGCACACAATGTCGACTACGACATCCTTCTTGAATTCAGCACGCCAGTCAGCAGCCATTTGGCACACGAAGTTGACAGCCTCAACATCGTCACCATTGACGTGGAAAACGGGAGCATCAATGGCTTTTGCAATATCTGAGCAATAAGGCGTAGAACGGGCAAAGCGAGGGTCTGTGGTGAAACCAATCTGATTGTTAATAATCAAGTGTATTGTTCCCCCAGTCGAGTAGGCTGGCAATGCATAGAATCCCATGGTCTCATAGACAATGCCCTGAGCTGCGAAAGCAGCATCTCCGTGGAGTAGCACGCCCATCGCCGAGGTGAAGTTCTTCTCGTCATTATTGTAATGTTGGATAGCCCTGGTCTTGCCCAAGACCACAGGGTCTTCAGCTTCAAGATGGGAGGGGTTTGCTACTAACGAAAGCTGTACACGCTTTCCAGACGGTGTTGGCCGTTCGAAATTCATTCCCAGATGATATTTCACGTCGCCCGAGCCTTCATCAGAGGGTTCAGCACTTCCTCCGAACTCGCTAAAGATCGACTCATTGGGCTTCCGAACTACGTTACTTAAGACGTTGAGTCTACCACGGTGAGGCATGCCAATGATGATGTCCTTCACGCCAAAATCGACGCTGCGGTCGATCAAAGCCTTCATACCGGGAACTAGCGTCTCACCGCCTTCCAATCCAAACCGTTTGTCGTTGGGATACTTGGTCGCGAGAAAATTTTCGAAACTCGAACTCCAGATTAGACGATCCAATATCCTACGCTTATCATCCACTGAGTATTTGTACGGTGAAGGGATCTCCGTTCGGTTGCGTATCCAGTCACACTGATCCCTGTCGGGAATGTGTATGTACTCTATACCGTAAGAACCACAGTATAGCCTTTCACAAGTGGCAATAATTTCTCGCAATGTCATTTTCTCTCTACCTTCGGTCTGAAATCGAGGGAGGATACCAGGACCCAATGAGTATTCTGTGTCCAGATCTTTCTCGGTGAATTGGTAGTGATCCAGCTCCAGCTCTTTCGGCCGGTGGTAGCCAAAAGCTTCAGCATCTCCACGAATGCCTAGTGGGTCTGTTTTTGCTTTGTGGTGTCCTCGAGCTTGGTAGGCGCGCACCAGTAGCTGTACTTTGAGGTGCTTCGTCACGTCCGAACCTTCGCCAGTAGCAACGCCAGCACCAGGCATCGCTTGTGGTGCACCGCCTGTAGGAGTAGGGACAATCGTTGGAGGAGGTTGGAATGCTTGTGACATGGGCATATTGCCATCTTCCATGTTTCGAAAGTAGACCTGCCATGATACATGCACGCTCGAAGGGTCATGCTTCCACGACATGTACATCGCATCTATGTAGTTGGCAGTGTTGCCTTGGAGGAAGGAATCGCTAGGGTCCTGGACATATACGATCAGGTTCATATTCTTCAGACAAATTTGTCACTAAAATCGCTCACCACTCCCTTGTTTGTGTCTTCTGCAGCCACAGCATAGCCTCGCAATTGTTGACGCTGGGACAGTGAGGGACATTTTGAAGCTCGTACTGAGGGAGCCGTGCAAGATCTCAATATTGTCGACGTGCATACTGTCGCTCTCGAAGGGTATCTACCCCTCAAGAGGCAGCTCTCCAACTTGGGCAAAGATGAACGAAGCATGGTGAAGGTTTCAGGTGTCAACAGGAAGGAGACATGTGAAAAAGATAGAACATGAGCATACTCAACGAGTATGTGATTGCCTCAGAGCAAGCGGTATCCAGAAAAGTCTAGTGCGTACTTTATCGCTCCCCTTTGCTGTCACCAAACAACCTCTCCGCCTTGCCCGCGCTAGCGCAGAATCTTACCGGCTAACCTGCCCTTCCAGCATAATGAGAGAGACGAGTCATACTATTTCACATTTTGCACCCTTCTTCGCGATCATGATATGGGGGACGGTTTGACATGGCACCACCAAGAGGGTCTGCCGCCTACAAGAAGAAAGATGGCACCCTCGCGCTGTCCACGGACAGTCAGTCGGTGTCATGGACACCAATTGCCCCCAAAGGATCAAAACCAGCCTTGACGCTGCCTGTCTCAAGCATCACCAGTGAGTTGGAGTTGGAGCGCACTGCGGGCTTGAATATGTGTGAAGCTCACGAGATGATCAGACCTTCAGCAGACACCGGCAAACAGTGGCAAGGTAATGCTTAAGATCTTCGCTCAAGCACCAGGCACAGGTACATCCGAGACTCATGTCTTCTCGTTCACTTCTGCAACGGCTGCAAGGGCAGAGGCAGACGCAATCAAAGATGCTCTGAGTAGAGCTATTCAGTCGGCCAAATCCGGAGGGACACCTCTTGCTGCGCTAGGAGGAAGTGCAGCCTCGTCGGCAGCGATGGCTATTGCGAGTGCTGTGTCTTCGACTCCTGGTGCAGGTGGAGACACGAATTCATGGTACGATGATGGGAGACTCAAACAAGATGTGGAACTACAACAGTCGCTATTAAAGTCGAACCCCTCGCTTTCAAAGACTTTGGTGGAGTCTTTGAGGACCAAACCAGAGTCTATCTCTAGCTCGCAATTCACGGCACAATTCTGGTCTACCAGGATACATTTGCTGCGTGCACATGCTATCGAAAAGAATCAGACACGAGGAGCCTACAACGTATTATCGAGCATAAAGCCCCAGACGATTGACAATGCTACCAGGCTTAGCATAAGCAAAGAACAAATACAATTGATTTTTAAACAACATCCCTTTGTACGACGCGCTTATGATGAGAATGTCCCTAAGATCAGCGAAGAGACCTACTGGTCTCGCTTTTTCCAAAGCCGGCTTTTCAAGAAGCTCAAAGGAGAAAGGATAACGGACGCTGATCCAACAGACAACATTCTTGACAAGTACCTTCAATACGATGATGATTTAGAGAGAGCGAAGCGGCTAATGTCCTCCCATGTCCCACACATAATTGACGTCGAGGGCAATGAAGAAAACCACAGCCAAAGGAAAGGCAATCAGCCGGATCTGACCATGCGGCCAACCTCCATGGACAGAGTACCAATCATTCGGACGCTGAATGCTTTAAGTGAGAAGATTCTGTCGCACGTAGCTCCCAATGACGTTGATCCCTCTTTGCCTATTGGAGTGGACGAGGAAACGTTCAACTCGCTGGCGCTGCGAGATTTGCAAGGCGACGCCGAGGAAAATAGAGTCATCCTAAACATCAAGGACCAAAGCCGGTTCTTCAATTCCGACAAAGAATCTGGTGTCTCAGCAGACGCTCGTCTCTACGCGAAACAAGACCCAGCCAAAATCCTCAAATCCATCCAAGCAGATCTTGCTCGCCTAAGCTCCAACACCAACCTCGACACCGCCATAGGCGTCGACGATGACAGCGACAGCTCCGACGACGAGTCTCACCCGAAAAAAGCCCACGTTGGAAGCAAAGCCAGCCTTGTAGCCGCCACCGCCCAAATGATCTCAGCTATATCCGAGCAACGAGCCCAAAGCGACGACGTCTCCTCAACCGGCTTCACCACCTTCCAAACATCCTCCACCTCCGGTCTCTCCCCTGCCACCTTCGACCGCCTCTCCCTCACCCACGCCACCACCACCGAGTTCCTCCAACACTTCTGGTCCGCCTTCCTCTCCGGCGACCCCGCGCGTGCCGACGAAATTGGGAAACTCTTAGAAACGTTGAATAGAGCGATGGAGCGCATTACAGCCGTTGCTACTGACGCGGAGGCGGAGCGTCAGAAGGAAGTGGGTAAGTTGAAGAAGCAAGTACAAGAGTATTTCGAACGCACCGGCAAAAGGCGGAAATTCAACTACGACACTGTTGCAGGTGGTGCGAAGGCTGTAAACCAATTGCTAGCGCCTACGGTAAAGGCGATTGAGGTTGCGGCGAGGGAGTATGGGAAGGCGTTGAAGGAGCAGAGCGAGGACATTGGGTGAACTCGAATTGAAGAGTAGGCTTATGCATAGCGAAGGCGTTTCTCAAGCACTGTCTGGGACTATTCGGCAATACAGATAGACTGTACCTAGACATATTTCGGTATGACAAAGCCTGCATCGTTCACAAACTTCTTGCTCTAAGCAGAGTTTATTCCCAATCAGGTCGGGCTCACCCCCTTGGTATCAATTGTTGCAACATCCTGCTCTCCCCACATCATGATTTGCTTGCTTTCCTGAAAGTGACAATGGCTAGCTTTCAGTTCAAAGCTTTCCTAACGGTTGCATACATTGAATCTAGAACGTGTAGACATAAACAGTTCAATGATACAACCCTTCATATGGCCAATGAAATAAACAGCACGTATATATCTTACATGTTTCTCAATCACCACTATCACCCTCTCCTCGCCCTTTATCAACATCCAACCGCCTATTCCCAACATGGCCAATACGCCCAAGCAAAAAAGCGCAAGGTACAACAGCAATAGCAACGACAGCCTCAAAGATCAACGCCTTGCTCATTCCGAATGGCGGTTCACCCTCCTTTCCAGCTTTCAGCGCATCGCTTATCACGATGAAAATCCCACCCAGCAGTTGTCCCCCAGCCCAACAAATCGTACTACTCACCTCCGGGCCCACGGGCCACGTAACCTCCACCAACCACTCCAACGCTACAGGTACGAGGCTGAAGCTTGCCGCCCCGAGAATTGCTAAGATTATGTAAGGTGCGGCGATGGTGCGGGTGCCGGGGGCCCATATGAATGCGAGATAACAGACGGCGATGACGGGAACGAGTACCCTGATGAATGGCAAATACGCTTTCGTGCGGTCGATGAAGGGGGATGTAATTGCTGCGGAGACGAGACCGACGAGGATTAAGATTGCGCCGGCGATGCCGGAGGTTTCTTCGGAGAAACCGTAAGGTGTGAGGACTTGAGCCACAAGAGATGATAGGGAATTGAAGAAGCCGACGTAAGTTGCAAAGGGGATGAAAACAAGGTAGAAGGTTGGGTTCCTAGATAGCATTCGTATTGTCTCCGGTAGGGACGGCGCGGTATGCGTGGATGAGGGCGATACGGGCGTAGGTGGTTTGGAGGGGATGAAGAAGGAGGGGAGAGAGGCGACGGTGGAGATGATGGCGACGTAGAGGGTCATGTTGGGTATGTCGGATGCTTTGGTGGCCAGGAAGGGGTTGATGAGCTGGCCCAGGGCGCCGCCAAATGGGTTTGCGAGCGAAGCAATGGCTGTCGCGGAGACTCGGCCGGCGGGCGTGAACCAGAGGTCGGAGTACCGGGTTGGTGCTGAGAGGACGAAGGGCTGAGCCAGACCGGTAAGGATCTGGCCGAACATCGTGAGGCCGAAGGAAGGAGGAGTGGTGCGTGTGCCGGCATAGCGTATCCAATTCCCAGCGAGGATCAGAACCGAGGACGTAATGATCGCGAGGCGTGGGCCACCTGTATGGAGCGTCCAGATCGTGGCAGGCGCTGCGATCACGAAGGCGAAGAGGAAAGCGGTGCTAAGCCAATTGATAATGCTGGGAGTCGTGAAGAAGAAGTCGGCCGCTGTGTTGACAACTGGGGAGAAGGAGAGCCACTGTCTAATGTCAGAATTCGAATTTTTCTTGTGGAGTCGCTCGTGAAGCAACATACATCCCAGCTGACGACGATGTTCAGCAGAATCAATTGCGCAAGTCCAAACCATCTTATCTTGTATACTCTGTATTCAACAAGTCTTTCCCCAGCTTCATTCGCAAGCACAACCTCATCCCCATCTCCAATTGACCGCGAACCTGAAGCTTCCGCGAGGGGTTCTCCATCTGTATATCTCCCGTCGACATGCGACTGCTGGCCCCTGTTCCCCGGATCCCTCGTGGTCTCCGTGTTCAAATCTGCCATCTCCATCCAGTCTTCGTTCTCGGCGAGGAGATTTTCCGCTTCATTATCAGTCGGGTCTCCCTCGACTGGAATTCGATGCATCTTTCTTCAGAGCCATGGTGAGTATCAGGGAGCGAAGGATTCGCTAGAGCTCATAGCTCTCACCGTTGCAGTGGGCTCCGCTCAGGCGATTTACCCCTATTCCAACAACGATAGGCCGTTTTTCAACTGTTGGAAACCCCACCATTATTATTTTCGAAAATCACAAAGCAGACTACCACACAACAACCACGTATTATAAAGCTGTCGTAATTTCAAGGGATATTATCTGAGTATAGCTCTATGATACCCTAAGCTTTTAAATGATTGAAATCTCTATTTATATATATATATATATGAGGTTTGGTTAATTTTCTGCGATGCCTTGGCGTAACTCGGCGAAATAGAATTTTTGCCGACCTACGCCAAGGCGTCTACGAAACCAGCGAAAAATCAGTAAAACCTTATAAATCACAATAACTACCGATTATGATTATTTAAAAGCTTAGGGTATAATAGAACTATACTTGAATAATATTCCTTAAAATTATGACAGCTTTATAATACGTGGTTGTGGTGTAGTAGTCTGATTTGTGATTTTCGAAAAAAAAAAACCGGTGGAGTCGACATCATTTCCGCGCATGAAGCGGAGTTTAGCGTCTTGGCGACATTGAATGCTCGAAGAATTAAGCCAATAACCGCATAGCGTGCAAGTCGGAGCTCATTATAAGGCTAAGGTAACCATAGGGATTGAGACCAGTAATTTTAGCCAATACTAAGCGGTCGAAAGCACACAATCGTCCATGTATACGCCGTGCGAGCGCCGCGCTAACACATGAGTTAAAGTATGTAACAACGCCATGTCCAGCCTGGGTATCCAACTAAACCTCCTTCTTCCACTCCGCAACACTATCGGGAGTTGCGCTGCCCGTCCCACTATCCAGCATATCAAATCTCCCAGAACCGTCTTCGCTCTTCCTTCTCCGCTGCTGGCCCCTCTCCTGCATTGCACCTCTGATTTTCTTACTAACCTCGTCCAATGACTCCTTACTACTGATCGTGCTGAAACTCTTGAGAGAGAATCCAGCACTGCCAGCCATCCCACCACTCGAGCTGCTTCGGCTACGACTTCGACTTGGTGGTCGCGAAGCGAAGAGGCCAATGTTGCCGAGATTGTGGAACGACTCGTTGCGTGGGAGGTAGCCTTGTGTGGACGACCCTGCGCCGACAGCGGCATCATGGCTACCGTTATTGGCACGAGATGGGGTGAAGGCCTCAGAAGGCGTTCTCGTATGGCTGCGTGGTGATTTGGGAGATTTGGGTTCGCGGAAAGGATCTGCGACGATGCGAACATCGTCGAAGTCTGGGAACATTTCTGGGCCGAGGGTATTGATCACATCGGTAACCTGTTGAGAAAGAGTTGCTCTGGTTTCTCGGAGCCTGTGGAGGGTGTTGGCAGAGCTAGGAATGAGTGATAGGACGAGTGGTCGAAGAGACTTCACAATGTCCATGCCTGTCTCGCCAATCCTGAGAGCAGCAAACGTGATTGCTGGGAAGAAGATGAAGCCATAGATGACCACCATCCAAAGCGGAAACCATTCCGGTACGTAGCCTTGTACTCGATTTCGGTATGTCCACCAGGTAAGAATCGTCGTGTAGAAGGCGTAAAGGGTTGGCGCAAGGGCCATGGCAACAAGTAATTTCCAAGTGGCCATCACATCTCGCCCTTGCAGTTTGACAGTCGATGCCGCGAGTGCTTCCCGTGACTTCTTGATGGAAATAATCTTGGTAGCAATGAACACAGGTGCGAACAGTATGAGACCCGGCAGTGTCCCAATGAACATGACAGCAAGTTTCCCAAGTCTGTATAGTAGTGTGAAGACGACTTTGATGATCGAAAATTTGGCGTATTCCACTTGGTGATCTCGTACGCCTAGAAGCCATAGCTGCTTATTGTATGCGAGAACGTTCTTCTTGAGCTCGGCTATTCTGGGATCATTTTGATAGTGGGTGTACCCCTTCACCAGACGTCTGTTGAGCTCGACGATCATGGGCAGGGGCAGCTTCTTGCCAGTGGGGTTGTATAGTCTTCGTGCGGCTTGTATCAACTATGTAGTGTCAGTATACTTCAACATATCTGCGTTAGTAATTCACGCACCATAAGAGTATCGTAGTCTGGGCTCGTCACAGTCACTGCGACCAATGCCTGGTAGATGGTCTCCAACATCTGCTTGGTTGCCTCGCGTCTCTCGCCACTTTTGTACAGGTCCACTAGCTCCTTTGGTACCTCAACAGGATTGCCAAATTCGATCACTGCTCGTGATCTGAACTTGTGAGCATGGAAGTAATTCATGCCACAAGGAACGATTCTCAAGCCAGAATCCGGGTTCGCTGCCAGAGACCCTAGGGCCATGATGGCGACGCCAGCTTTCAAGGGAAGAAGCTCGGTTCTATCGTGGCTTCCACCTTCTGGAAAGATCCCAACGCAGCCGCCAAGCTGAAGCCTCTCAAAAACCGCATCGTAGACCATTGTCTGATCGACCTTGGGAGCAGTCTTGTACCTGGTCCCCTGGAAGTCCCGCGCCTTCTCTGCCTCGCCATTCTCCTTCACGTCGCCATTCTCCTCTCTCTTGCCTGTGAGTTGACCCACTGCTACATCGCCCTTAAATTCCTTCTTCAGCCTGATCTCCTCGTTCCCATGGATCTCCAGAATCTCCGTATTTGCCGCTGTGCCGTTCACCGTCGGCAAGACAAGTAGTCCTCCAACTTGACACTCCTTCTCGAATTGCGTTCCCACGCCTCGTATCAAGGTGGGGTCATCCTTAGGGTCTGGCAGGTATATTTTTCCAGCGCCTGGCTTCGTGCTGTCCAACGCTCTTCCTACTGGTACAGCCCCAGCAGCTTTAGCCATGCCCCCAATGAACTTCCTCCGCATAGACTTCTCCGCGATCAGCCATGCGATGCGCCGCCCTGCTTCAGTCTTAATGACTCGCATGAGGATGAGAGGGTCGACGAACTGTGATAATCAGCAGGAAGGTACCGCATCTTTAAGCTGGCGAGTTCACTTGCCTGATTCGCATGGGGCGCGACCACAAAGATCACTGGCCCTGCCCTGGGTACCTTCCATGATCCTCTTGGGTGCACCTCTCTGAAGAAAAGTTCGATGAGGATTGAGAGTGTCCATAGAATGAGATCGTACACCCAGTTGATCATGGGATTTAGCTCCTTTCGCTTAGCCATGTCTGCGGAGTCCAGATTTTGTAGAAGGTTGGGTCTTCCGGTCCCGGTTGTAGAATAATTCTATACAAGGCTTCGCAGTCAAGATCACCGGTATATGCTAGCCGTTGACATAGTAGTCCGGGCAAGTCCAGTATCTTTGAGGGGTAGCTAGAGAATTAGCAGCTGGTATCTAGGGTTTTGTGGCCGATTGCAAATACTAAGTCCGACGGCAAGTGCCGATAAGAATTTGTGAGGCTATAGCGCTCCGTGAAAAACTTTTGCTGCCTGGGCACATTTGGATGGTGACTATCGGTATCTATGCTGCAAGGCAGCCGTGGATATGGCCAGCATGTTCGAGGTGGTTTCTAGGAGAGAAAAGAAAGGCTATAAAGGTTGCCTTGTACTATCGAAAATTGCATTTTGAATGTTTGGAAAGATGGAGTAATCGAAAACGTCACTGCCCAGAAAAAAGTGGGTTTCTAGAATGAGCACACGATCATCTAGTTCATGAGCTCGACCTGTAGTCAATTCCAGAAATCGTGGTTCTAATATATCAAAATCCTGTACAATAGTATCTTCTATAGCTACAAGTAAAGCAAAACGCCAATTCTCTAGCCTTCATCTGCGTTCTCTTCTAGTAACAATTTGAAGCTGAAAGGCTCAAAGGGAATGCCGTCGCCCATAAAGTGCTTACTCATAGCCTCCACCCAGTGTAATCGTAAGCTGTGCAACATAGCACTCGTTCCCTCCATGACGCAAAGAATTGCGAGAGTCAGGAAGAACCAGACGTAGAAGAACACAACAACCATAATGACCCCTAAAACCCCGTCGAATCCGAATGCAATGCCGATTGTCATGTTCCAGAGCACGACAGAGAGTTGCTGATGGGCGAGTGACAAAGCCCACAGTCGAAGGTAGGAGGCCGTGTGAGATACACAATTCAAGCAGAACTCGATTGTGTGAATCGTCTGGTGGATCATGATTTCAGAAAATTCGAATTCTTCGTGCTCCTCATTGCCTATATCCTCAGTGATCATAGCGTTGGCTTCGTTGTCAGATCCCATGCTGTCCCGTCCTCCGTTCATGGCGTGCCCATCCTCGTCGTCTCCGTCCAGCGCACTAAATCGCGATGTTTCGCCAATGCCGCGATAGCCCATGGCACGAGCCTTGTTGTGCTCGTATCGCAAGTACAATGGCTTCAAGAGGAGCAGTATCGGCATACACGCCACAGCGATGAGAAGTAGGATGACCTGAATAACTGCCTGTCCTGGGTAAAGTTGCTCCTCTACCGTCCCAGGCTGAAGGAACATGTAGATCAGCATGTTCAGCAGGCCTGGAGGGGACTTGCCAATAGCGTACCAGTCTATGCACCATTTGTAGACGATAGTGAAGACTAGGTACCCGAAGATTGATTGGAAGAAGACCATTCCGGGGACAAAGTTGCCCCAAATGTCGATCGGAGATTTGAAATGCCGTGCATTGATGAAAGAGAGGCATAGAGAGTAAGTCATGTGAGTCCAGCCCATCAGGATACTCAGCTTCATTTTGAAGCTGTTAGAGAAGAGTAACTCGTTGTCCGTTCCGTGCCAGCTCCAATCCAATCCAAAAGGGTATCTGTAATTGTCTTTGAGCGTAGCTTGTACCGTTTGACCCTCCTTGAAATCTTGTGGCCAGTCCCATTGACTAGGGAAGAGAGTTAAGGCCTTCGAGAAAGCGTCGTTATAGATAAGTCCGGTGTATATCGAAAACATGCCCATCATAAGCATGATGTAACGTCCGTAAAAGGCCATTGCGACAAGTTCGTTCAATTTAGTTTTTGACATTGGGCCCTCGAAGTAGATCATTGCGAGAGCAGCGCAAAACATGATCGTTCCATGGCCGAAGTCTCCAAACATGACAGCGAAGAGGAAAGGGAACGTAACGATGGTGGGTAAGCCAGGATTGACCTCAGTATACTTGGCAGTCCCGTAGGCATCGATAATGGTTTGGAAGGCCTCCGTAAACTTGTTCTTGACATTGTATGTCGGCGGTGTCTTGGAAGTCTTGATTACGTTGACGATCGTTGGGACAGACATGCCTGCTCGATCATTCACATTCTGCAATGTTGACTTGATGAGTAATAGGGAGTTGGTGGGAACCCAAGCTTCCGCCACCAGAGTCTTCCTTGCCTGATCATAGGAGCAGCGATTGAGGGTCTGGTAGACTGCCTTTTCTTTCTTGATAACAACCATCCAAGCCGCGATGCTTCTTGCAATCTGGGTTAGTTCTGCATCGAGGGTCCTCTTGGTGTTGTTCAAAACGCTCGACAAATCGCCCAGCCGTGTATTTACTTCGCTGATCTGCTCACGGCGGATTTCGTACTGCTCGTCCACACTATACAGATCAGCGCCCAATGACTCGGATATCTTGCGAATCTTTGCAATAACCTCCTTGCCATGGGCGAAGATGACGAAGACATTCTTTTGGATTTCTTCGTTGGTCGTGGGGTCGATGATTGGCTTTGGGATTTCAGACTGGTTCATGTACAAATTACCACGTAATGTTCTCCATAGGATCCGCTCGAAGGTAGCTATCCGTGACCGTTGTATGACCCCAGCAACGAATCCGATGTTCATGACCGAGAGCGACTGTTGGCCTGAAGCGTCTCCATTCTGACCTCTTGCCTGTTGCTCTACGTCTTGTAACAGCGGCGCTTCATCGTTGCTGTCCATGGACTGGCGGATCTCGTCGACATTGCCGTGAGCCTTGAATGCCTATCAGCCTAAGCGATAGTTTTGACGACAATATCAAGATGACCTACCCTATCAAAGAAGCCTCCAGCTTCTGTTAAGACCCATCGCCACTCGGTGAGCTCTACCTCCCTCTTCTTCAAAGTTTCGTAGCTATCGTTGAGGGATGCCACCCGCTGTTCAAGGCTTTCACTCTTCTCTGCAAGTTCATCGATCTCGGACGCTAACGGCGCTGCCAGCATGTTGGAGAACTCATGCTGTGGCCTTATGGGTATCAACTCCCTGTTGATCTGTGATTGGAAGTAGCCTGATTGTGGTCAGTCTCGCATGTAGCGAACGATAGTATGGGTAGCGTACGTAGCTGTCTTTCGACATTGTCCAGTCGTCGGATCTCCTGCGTGAATGTTCTTTGAAAGGCATTAGTTTCTGAATTCAGCTGTCACACGTCTTTTGTTAGCAGTATTCGATATGAGCGCTGATCAACACAGTCTGAGCTCGTGGACACCACTCCACGTCCATGAATCGGGAGAAGGTTGGGGGATGGGGCAAAAGCAAAAGGGCAAGCTCTCACATCTCGAAATTGAACCTCCCCGACCTCCCCAAGAGCGCTGACGACTTCCCGGCCTATTTCATTGGCAATGTAGAGCTGGGTCAAGGACATGTCCGCCGAGCGGAAGAGGGTGTTCTTAGGGACCGCCATGGTGAAGGCAAAGGTCTGTCCTTCCCAGGTAGGGCTGGATTCAGATCGCTTGAAGCGACCAGTCTCAGAAAGTCCCGAGGGTAGGCAAACAAAGAGACCGGCCTATAACACTGGCACCAGAGAAGGAAGGATAGCGGAGTGGATGTGGATGAGTAAAGGCCTGCGGTGCAGGCATGATGAAATGGAAAAATGCCCTAGTATTGTTACGGTCTAGCGTGCCAAGTATCCCATGCTCCGGCTTCAAGAAGAATATCTCCGTCTCGGAAATATATCATGGCACTCATAATTACGAACTTGACCCTCGGGCGAGCATACCCTCCTATAGTACTTTGGGAACCACCCTCTCTGAACAGTGTAGCTGACGAGGGATGCAATATAGCCGCCAGTATGATTAGACCCGTCCGTCAACTTGCTCTTCAAAGTCTGATCCGTACTCAGTTTGTGTATTGAGTCGACCCTATGTAATGGTTGAAACAGATCGTGTTAGCATTGCTTTGCAAATTAATGTAACATCGTCATCAGTCCTTCTGTCTAGCTGTTATACGTTGCAAAAGCTTCGTTGCTACACACAGCGGCCATATTATTCTCTCTTATTGGTATTCTTTCAGAGCAAAATCATCTACCCTGCTTGAGGCCTTTGGCCAACTTGATCCATCTCTTATGCAGCGTCTTCTTAGCGCCCTTCACCTACAGCTGGTAGACTCAGAAGGGAACTATCACGATTTCGCAGTCTTCGATAAAATCGGGCCTTCTCAATATACGAAGACAGGTTCCGGGGACATGTCCGCCACTGGTGCCATTATTGGCTTTGTTACCTGCAGAGATATCGGCAGTCGTCCTTGTCTTGCAGCTTCTCTTCCGATCTTGACTCACTACAAGCAGCTCGACGCGCTGGATTTGGCTTCGCGCAATCCATACTAGCGACCATTTGTCACACCCGCACTACATGCGAGATCATCGCATCCCCACGCGAGATCGTGGGGATATGATATTGTGCCTGAAATAACACTTCACTATTGATCCCTCGTGCCTTGCCTGTGGACCCAACAATGGTGCATTTCCGGACTGTCCCTTCCTTTCGTGTCACCATAGCAGCGCTCGCATTGCTACCTTTCGCTCATCCGCTTATGCTCCCCACGGCGCTGAACGAAACAATCACCCAGCCCGCCGGCAAGCTCACCTGGTCCCTAAAACAATGCGTCGACCATGCAGGCTGGAACCCCTCCAGCAAAGAAATCGCCCCTTCATGCGAGTCTGCCTTGCTCGATTTCGCTGACGACGCCGGATTTTGGGGCCCCCATCCCGGCACCTTCGACTACAACAACGGCCGGAGCACAGCGCGCTTTCCCGGCGTCGGTAAGACCCTCGCCATCCCTAAACGCTATGTCAGTGGTCCCTGTGTCGTGGCTATTGTCATGATGAAAATGTTTGAGGGGAAGCCACAGTGGCAATTTCCTCATTTAGCCACCCTACCGTCGCCGTGGCCGAGTGAGGATCAGGTGTTGTGGATAGAGATGGTGGGGCAGCTGGAGTACGTGAGGAGTACGTGCAAAAACGGGTGTGGGTACGCGGTTGTGGGGAGGGATTCGGGGATTGGGGTCGTGACATGGGGAACCAGCAGCGAGTGGGATAAATTTGTTAGGGGAATGAAGCTGGAGGATGCGAATGGGACGGTGTTGGGGGATGTGTCGACAGCTTGACGGAAGCATGGGTCGTGGTGTGTAAGATATATGCTGAACCAGGAGCAAATAGGAACAGTGCTTCAATCCAGTGCTACCTTGTGCTAACTCATGACCGAGACCCATGACTACTAATGAAGATCGTCCGGAAAAATTCTTAGACTCCTTGTCTTTGTCAGTGTCTCCTAACCTTGACACGAAGCGGACCCATTATTTGAAATTTCATTGACGTATTCTCCCTCTGACACAACCAGCATATCCACTCTGCTCAGTCCTTCCGTCATTTTCACATTCTCATACCCCTCACAAGACCACATATTCTTACAACGTTGCTACTCTCCATAAATCAGCTCACAGCCTAGTGAGCAGTGGTTCACACCTGATCACCTCGATCTTCCACCAGGATCCCCACAGCTGCTTCGATCCTAGACCGTAGCACAGCACATGATACGCATTCATCTAGACCCTTTAGCTGGGCCTCTGTGACAGCGAAGCGATGAGTAGAGACGCGCTCAGCCTCGTCACCCTCATTGCCTTCATCTCGTCTGAAGAACGGAGGGGTAGAAGCACGCAGAGGCTCGGTCTGCGGTGGTGGTGTAGTATCGATGGAGGTGTTCAGGGTGCTGCTTTGACCAGCTAGGGTGGGTGAGTCCTCTGTATTGGTGGAGACTGTACCACATTAGTGATGATACTTGAGTTTCAGGAGGCTGAATTACTTACCACCAGAGCTTTTCACGATCTCTTGGATGATCGAAGAACGCTCCTCTTCGCTCAGGAACTCTGCCATCGCATTATACACCTCGATCAGGTGGGCTGTTGCCGCTTCGAGGGTTTGCCTCGCTTCCTGCGTCTTGCGTTGCTGATCGTCTTCCCATGGTGCGGAGCCCTCAGAGTCGAGAAACTCATGCTCTGATACGAGCAAATCCTCTGGCGGGGATGCTCGAGCGGTTCGAAAGCTTGGAGTGGCTGCATTCTCGTGTGATACTGGCGAGTTTGATTTGTTTGGCACGAAAGGTTTGGCTGTAGCTGACAGGGGGGCCCTTGCGGCGGCGGTACGTGATGATTCGCCGTCAGTCGGCTCCTTCAAGAAGTGTCTCTTGTACTTATACAGCTCAGAGTCTACGACCGAGACTCGCTTCAGACTCTTAGATAGCTTGCACATGCAAACGGAGTTCGGACACTTCTCGTTTTCCAAGACCTCCAACTCATAGCACTCTGGACATAGAGGCGTACGACAACACGGCGTAATCTCAAGTTCGTCCGCCGCACAAGGGCTCTCACAATGATTGCACTCGGATGGTAATTCATGCTTGGTTTCGAGATATTTAGGAGCTGCTTTGGCTGCACCGGAATGGGAGGCTGTACCGAGAGTGAGTGAGGTTTCGCTTGTGTTTTGGGGCATCGCCTTACCTTGTTCCCATGAATAGCCCTGCATGGCGAATTCGCTCTCCTTTCTGGCGGATCTTTTACCTGAATTATTCGTGATCAGCTTTCTGGGGGACATGGATGATGGGAGCTGAAGGAAGCTTACCTCGTGAGACCATAGCGGCGGCGTGGGAGCTAAGTGAGAACGAGCTCAATCTTGACTTGAATCACTGCCAAGTCGACAAATATGCTATGGACAGGTTCAACGCAGCCCAGAGGGTAGAAAAGACAACGTGCGGCGATGGATCGTTATGGTTAAGACTACCACGGTATCGGAAGACTCATTGGATGATGTATAGGTTGAAGACGGAGGGGTCGTGAAAGTGAGGTTGTCTTGTGTAACGTAAGGTAAACAAATCTGCTGCCAGATTCGAGCGCTAGCCCACTTTCGGGATTATAGGCCCCTTCTTTTCAAGGAGACCCTGTTGCCATGAGGCTACGCTTCACTTCAACATTAGATTGCGAATGATTCAAGCACCATGATCGATTAACGAGAAGGCTTGGAATTAGCGGGCCTGACAATGAACATCAGAGGTTGCTTTTGCATCAAAGCTCAATTGGGCTCAACACAAGGTATCAAGGCACTTTGCACAACGAGATTCGTTGGATTTACACTCATTCAGGGTCCCAAATATCCGTCCAGATTTCGCTGTACGGTCAAGGTACACGGTCGTTTTACACCATTTTTGGATGATATCAGGTTGCAAATCAAGCTCAGGACTGCGAGCATGAGCAACGGCCTCCATTGATCTCTTCGACATGGGGCTAGTGACCGAACAAATCAGTCAACAAGACGAGTGTTTGACTAATGAAATAGCTGCTTGAGAGCAAAGGCGTGAATGAAGGTTTTCGACCAAGCAACTGCATATGCAAGACCACTATCGTTTCCATTGTCTGACATACTTGGTGACATATGCATCTGTAACTAGCATGTCCATCGATTGTCTCAGGCTAGCTGAGAAAGCCCAGCCCCTTTGAGGAAGGCTTTGCGATGCTATGTCGCTTTCGGATTGATCGAATGAAACGATATTCTGTGATCGAGATCGATTGTTCGAGATGCCTGCAAAGCTCACCAAAGGACTGTATCGCGTATTTATAATCTGAAAGCCATTGCAGTACAAGTTTGCATGCCATACTTATGTTTGCGAGCATAAGCAATGTGAATAGAGGTATCCTATGAGATACCCTTCGAGTCGAAGAGATCTCCGACAGCTGAGCCTTTTCCGGGGATTTTGGCCTTATTATCATTATCGAGGCCAAAGTAGTCTCCACCTACCGAAGCTATATAACTAGGCTGCGACGAATGGACTAGAACATAGTACGATGTCAAGAGTATCGATTGCTTCGACAGATTCTGGTAATCAGCTTTTCTTGTTATTGGCGTGAAGTCCTGCAATGTTGATATGTCAAGTTTGAAGAGAAGACTAGACTTAGTCTACCTCATTTACCAGCCAGATCGTCACGGATCGATCAATGGACTTGTCCAGGCACATACTCCGCAGCGTGTGTGGCTTCAAAAAAGACACACAGAATGAGGAAGAGGCTCGACAGATGCATCAGACAAGTGATTCGTCGCCATCTCAACGACCACAAATCATGAAGGCTCAGACCATGCGTCATGTCAAGCGCAGTGGCCATATTTAGATCACGAAATTTAAAGTACTTGTCATCAGCCTCGGACGCCCGCTCCGCCACTCGGCCGACTCGGGCTAAGCCTTTTTAGGGCCCCTAGGCGCGCGACCGAACATTGCGCGTTCTTTGCCTTTTAAAGAATGATTCTCTCTACTTTAATCTTTGCTTCGTCGACGAAGTCACATCGCTAGGTTTCCTATCGCAGTCAAAACAGCAAATTTGCATGACATTTGGTGGCATCAATCATGGCGTCTGCAGCCGGACGTTTCTCTAAACGAGTCATAATCTCCTATATCATCGACTGGATTATTATCATGCAAGTATCCCATCCATTTGACCGCTTTGTAGCTCTTTGGCTAATTAATTTGCAGAGCCATTGCTGCAGTCGGCGCTGCATTTTCTGCTGTCACTCCCAACAAGCGTCCTTTCGATGTCACGGATCCAGATATTTCCTTTCCCTATGTTGCAAACGAAAAGGTCTCAACGGGTCTTCTTATTGCCATCGGCCTGGCCCTACCAGCTGTGATCATATTTGTGGTCTGCATGTTCCTGGGACTGGGGCCAACTACCGACAAGGCTGCTTTGGGCTCGAAAGTGTGGAAACGCAGGCTTTGGGAATGGAATGCGTCCTGGATGGGCCTTGGAGTGTCTCTAGCCGTTGCGTTCCTGATCGCCAGCGGCACCAAAAATGCAGTTGGGAAACTGCGACCGGACCTTCTTGCTAGATGCAATCCTGATCTTTCGCGGATCCTCAGTAGTGAGGTAGGCGGAATAGGGAACCAAGTTGATGAGGGTATAAACCTGGTTTCATGGACCATCTGTCGCAACCCAGGATCCACACTGGATGAAGGTTTCCGGAGCTTTCCCAGCGGCCATTCAACGTGTAAGTCTAGCATGTGGTCCATCTCGGAGGCCAATGCTTATCTGTTGATATAGTCTCCTTTGCAGGTCTGACCTATCTGGCCCTGTTCCTCTGCGCCAAATTAGCAATCACCATCCCCTTCCTCAATTATCAGAACGTCAGTCAAAGCAGCTCTGTCAGCACTCCCATCCGCAGACAAGCAGCTGCGCCGCCTACATACCTCCTCATCTTCCCTCTCATTCCCATTGGCGCGGCCATTTACATATCTTCGACGCGATACTCGGATTTCGCTCACCACGGCTTCGACATAATAGCCGGTGCAATCCTGGGAATAGCAAGTGCATGGTTGGGCTTTCGTATGTACCATCTGCCAATCGGCCGAGGTGGAGGTTGGGCCTGGGCTCCTAGGGCGTCCAATCGAGCATTCGGGAGAGGGATCGGACTCATCACCTATGCCGACCACGAAGAGGCATACAAAGAATCTCACAGAGACATTGAGAGCGGGCCAGTCCGTGGGGGTGTTTCTGCAGGAGGTAGCTACGCCAGGCCGTACAAGAACAGTAATGGTAATGAGGGTATTCAAATGGACGACTTCGACAGCGCTGGACCAGCAGGGGGCAGTGACTCTAGTCAACGACCATTGCGATAACTTGTTTCGGGGGGTTGGGAGACCGGCAGGGTTCAAGCCTTCAGATGAAACGGTCTGATCCGCTGTAAGGTCCAGAGGAGCTCTGGCCATGGTGTACCGTTTGGTATACGACGTTGGAAGCGAATAGTGACAAAACAGCTTGATTTACAGGATTTGCTCTTCTACAGATAGACTTAATAAAATTACTGATGCAAAAATGAGAGGAGCGATGGCACGATCGAAGCATTTCGTGACACGACAGGTCCCAGACACGCCCGTGAAAAGCCATGCTCTCTCAGTATCCTCCCCTAGCTTTCTCTTGTAATTTGTCGGCACAATGGAGCCTTCCTGGCTATTGCTAAGAACTCAGAGACACCGCTTTCTGGGTATATCTCGGTGATAGACCTCGCAAACAATCGGTGGTAACGTTCGGATCCGAAACCGTAGGCATTTTTAGCACAATCTGATAAGGGTTTAGCCCCAAAGCCATCCCTCGTACAATCTGATAACGCAGAATGACGAACTCTCAATACCTTACCATTCGCGTAGCATAATCCCCCTGGACTACAACTATGGACGAATACAAATATAAGATGGTGGTCCCACCCAGGGATGGTGTCAGAGTCTGTCTGCGCTGTAGATCATCTTCACCGCCTAAGTCCGCGCTATCAACGCTCTCATACCTCGCTCTCCCAATCTCTCCTACGCTCCTTAACGTCCATTGAAACAAACAGAGAATGTCGCTCGCAAACGTTCTGCAGAAGGGCAAAGCCTTTCTTACCCCTCGGGGCTCCTCTGATTCTCTCCCACTCGGCAAAGGCTTTATCTTCCCTTCGGTTGGCAAGGAAGTCGATGGCGAGGACTGCGATCATGACTGCGAGACCTGCGAGGTAAGACAATTTCCTAGCCTTCTGAAGTATTAAGATATCTTACCCCGATACTACTGCGAAGACCTGTCTTGCTTCTCGATACGTTGTCCTCAAGAAGTAGAGCTGACTTCGAGATGCACCAGGTCAAACTGCCCAGAGGATGGAAAATTGATAATGACGAAAAGCTTTATGGACATGTGAATGGCTGGGCTACGCACATGCTTGTTGCTACGGGCAAGACGGATGTAAGGCAATTTCTGGAAAAATTCTCCGTATTCGATACCTTTATTTGAGCCTCAAGACATGTTGCCGAAGTGGGATCGTGGGTTCTCACCCAAGGATTGCTCCTGAGACATGTCTTATTCTACGAATTTCCACCTTTGACGAGTAATGCTGGAGTCTTGCTTGCCTATTTGATACCTTTTCTAGGGTCTCCAGACCTATCTCTGGAGTCAAATCGCGTCTTGTTACCCAAGACCTGCTTTAGAGTCATGTCTTGCTGCCGAATTTCCCGTCTTAAAGATTTAATGCTGACTTGAAATGATCCAGTGGGTGAAAGATGTCAGCGATGAGAAGGGGAGCGTCATGCAGGCTGTGAGGGATTGTAAGGTGGAGCCTACCAATGGGGTGAGTACTATCGCAAGAATTGAGAAGAAGGGTGGCGCTAATCTAGTGAAATAGAAACTGATGCTATCCGCCTCCAACCTCCCCATAGACACCCACGACACACATGATCCAGCCCACCGTCCAACAACCATTCTCCTCCTCCCAGCTTTTACCTTCGTCGATAACGTTACGCCCCACCTCGTCCCTGCGCTGATAAACTATCACATCTCCCCCGCGCCCACTACCACAACGCCTCTCTCGGACCCCAGAACGAAAGATCCCGCACCAGCCCCGGCAGAATCCCAGCCATCTCCATCACTTCCTGGGGTCCCAGGCGCCGCGTCAAGTCCATTCACTACGCGACAGTGTCCTCATAAGTATCTCATTCTGATGTGCTCCCAACGTACCCGTGATGCTAGGTGCGGACAGTCGGCCCCGCTGCTACAGAGAGAATTTGAGCGCCATCTGCGGCCGCTGGGGTTGTATAGGGACATGCATGACCAGCGGCCGGGAGGTGTGGGGATATACTTTATCAGCCATGTGGGTGGGCATAAGTTTTCTGCCAATATTATGGTTTATCGGAGGGCAGATGCCGTTGTCAAGAATACTTTGAAGGGAGAAGCGGAAGTAAATGGCAATGGACTTGCAAAAGAGAAAGTGGTCGTAGGCAGGATGGGAGAAGGGGCACAGTGCATCTGGCTTGCGAGGGTGCGGCCTGAGGATTGTGAGGGTATCGTCAAGTATACTGTTTTGCAGGGCAAGGTTGTGAAGCCGCAAAGTCAGTTGAGGGGAGGCTTCGATAGAGAGAAAGGGCTTGTGAGCTGGTAGATGATAAACTTGGAGCTAGCATTGATGAGCAACGACACCAAACAGAAGTAATGACCGCATTAACGCGTACAGCGGCTTTCATCATCGCAGGCGTGATAGCCTTGGGGTATCCAGTCCTTTCGTCCGTGAAACACTGTTTCCTGAACGCCTCGCTGAATCGCTTGACAAAACAAATGGGACTGCCACATATGATCATCGATCCATTTCGTCCCCAGGGACGAACGCATACGGCAGATCCAACGGACTTCTCGCATCAGCCAATCTAATCACACTCCCCGCAGCCGACCTGCCAGAATAGCCGCTCGAAGACGTGCCGCTCCTCAACCGCCTCAAAGAAGCAAGACTCGGCGTCTTGACGCCCCTTCTCTGACTCGCCCTTGTCGCTTGTGACATATTTGACGCATTCCGCCTAGCTCCTGGTCTCGAAGGCGCCGTATGTACGGTGCCCTGGCTCCCACTGCGGGAGCTGCTCGCCGATGATGACGAGGATGTGTATGCATCCGGTCGGGGCGTGTACCAAGCCTCGGGTTGTGGTGTACGCTGTACTGTATCGTTCGTCGCAAAGCTGGCTTTGTCAGAGATGCTGGTGCCGCTGGAGCTAGACATAACGTCTTCGAGTTCTGAGCGCAGGTCGTCGACGATGGTCGTGTCTAGGGGTTTCATGTTTCGGAGTATTTCGGCAAAGATTGCCATGAGAGATCTGAAGTCCGTCTCATGGAGAGGTTCGCCTGAGAAGCGGGCGCGTTCGTAAAGGGAGAGGAAGTCGGTGCCTAGGGAGAGGGGAACGATCATGCCTAGAGACGATAGATGCGAAATGTAATCTTGCAAACCCATTGTCGCTGGTCTTTGGAGAAGCTCGACAGCTACTGGGTCTGGCATGGGAATCTCTCCTCCCTCAGCATTCAGGTCAGGTTCGTAGAGGAGATCCACAGGCGCAACGCTCACAGCTTTGGCCTCGATCAGATTCGACAGCTCCAGAATGACAGGCTCGTAATGCAAATTCGGCAGATCCACACTCGACGGTGACGACCACCCAGGATGTTCAATCTTTCCCCACACCGGCTCCAGACTCCTCATCGTATCCTGGCTCTGCCTCCCCAACGCGGTCCTCCCAACCCTATACTTCTTTTCAATACCCCTCCTATCCTTCTCATCCCTCAAATCCCTCGGTCTCGCCTCATAAGCAATCACGGCACTCCTCTCCAACCCTGCCTGCACCACTCTCCCCACCTTCCCACCCACATTGATCACCTCCCTTGGTATACCGGCTATACTACTCCTCGATCTGTATTGCCTCCACCCATAGATAAAGAGGGTGATTAGACCTGTCAGAATGTAGAAGCCGCCGACGATGAAGATGTGGTAGATCTGGCTGAATTTGAAGGATTGATATATGTGGTCGCCAGGCGTTACGAGGATGGCGGCTGCGAGGATGAAGCCGAGGATGGTGAAGGTTGTGGAGTAGAAGATGCGGAAGAAGGGGATGCGGCGGAATATGGGGACGTTGGATCGTCTGGTACGCATGGCTGGAGGTGGGAGCGCATTGCGCCGGTAACAATGCTGTTGGGGATATATGTGGTGGCAGGAGGTCTACCAAACCTGGAACTTTTGATAATGCCAAGAAGACGGGGTAGGTTGAACGCCACGACCGTGACAGGTCGCACGAATTTGAATGACTTCATACAATTGCATTTTTATAAGTGGAGTAGGCTTATAGTAGTATCTACAATTCTATAAAGCCATCTTGGATCTCGAATACTACATGAATCTCTCCAGCTCTTCATAGCAAAAGCTGCGTAGCCACACAGGCAAGTGGAAGCACCCTAAAACCATCATTACAATGACCAGAGAGGGTCTTCAGATACGTACTTAAACACCACCAAAAGTCCAACAGGGATTTGTCTTCACCTGGCTGATCTGATGATTAGAAAGGTGAACAAAGATTACACCTACGTGACATAGAAGCTAAAGCTCTAATAGTTTCAATAAAAGAAAGGGGACGGCCAGCTGAAACTTAGAATAAGCCTCACGAAACAGAAGCTACGAGTTCGTCTATCTTGCAATCTATATTAGTACCGAAGTCAGAAGAGTGTCAAGGAAATAGAGTGAGTGACAGTAAAAACCATCGAAGCCGATGTGATCCACGAGCCGAAAAAAAGAAACAAAACTTCTTCCCGTCATGACCATTCTCAGCGCGAAAACAGTGATCTCTCCAAAAGGAGCTGTAAATAAGAGTCTGCACCTCTGCGACTAGATTGTCCCAGAGCAACGACTGATGGTCGGGTAAGATCATTTCTTCGCTGCTTTTACCCATCGCCAGGTGATAACCGGTTCCCAATCAATCTTAGATGGCAGGTCCTTGGTCTCATTGACGAAATGACCCTCGGCGTTGAAAGGAAAAACGAGAGCAAGCAGCAGTGACCCTTCCACCTCCAATATTTTCGAAATATCGATCTTGGCGTTACTTCAGCAGTCCGTTCGAAGTCTAAGGTACTCTTCGCCTATGTGAAGGGGAAGATCGCTTGCTTCCCCATGCCTTCGCCAACCCGAATGGCATACTTCGATAGCAGCTCTTTGTAGTGGACACATACTTCGGAGAAACGGAAATTGATAACCCACGCATTTGTGATAGTAAAGAAGCACGGTCGCAGCGACCGAAATCGACAAACAATCGGTGTTTCTCTATCTGGATTGACGATTGGCCAGGTCATGTCATCTACCGGACCAGCGTTGTTATTGTTATTGGTGATGGCAGTGCTTCGTGGTGTTGCGTACCGATACTGCAAATCCAATGGATGATGCTTCCGTAGGTACTGTATGTTGTTCCTTGTGAACCACGAAGCGTCGAGCTCCTTTTGATGCGGCGCCTTCCCCTCGGTAGGTTCGTCTGGAGCTTGCGTTATATCGCTGGTCTTCCACTGTAGTCTCCCATTGCCGTCCTAATATAGAAAGGCGTTCCATCCATGGTCGACCTGCTTCTTCGTGATTTGAGTTTATTCCCCAAGTGTGCCATGCAGTCGGCCTGAGGTGTCAACGCTCAAGTTCTCAGGAGCCCGTCGCCTTTGTGCCGTCGAGTGGCATAGTGTTAGTGGTGTCGAACATCGTCTTGAAAAGTTTTGCTATTCCATCGCAGACCTACAACTCCTTGCCGAGGGTGTTGATCTCGGAACGTTTCAAAAAACCCTCATTCATGATATCTAGACCATACGTAATAGAGCATGCGATCTAAGTGAAGAGAAAACGGGCTCGGTCAATATTTTCAAGTGTCTTCAAGTGGCATGACCCTGAGCAGGTGCAGCGTGCTCTCCCATCGGCTTGTTTCTAGCAATGTTTAGCATGGCGTTACCAACAGTCTGGATCAACCATAACGCAATGCTTTTGGCTGTTCCAGAGCTTCGGCATTCCTTGATGGCTTAGGTTTTTCCAACTCTTGCCACCATGAAACATGAATGAAGTCGGTAAACCGAAATTTGGAGACACTAGCCTTGAATTTGGCCTCCGAGTCTATGGGTACTCCGGTAGGCCATGATTATTCGGTAGTGTTGGCTTCAATCCATGCTGCCAAGTCGTTGAACTCTTCGATGGCCTCGTCATTCAATGCCGTAGCATGATTTAGCGCCTCTTTTGTTTCTTTGATACGTTTGTGGGCCGTCAATTTTGTCTCTTGAGATGGTGTTGGCTGATCAAGAAGAGCCGCTATAGTTTCCCAGGGCGGTGAGCCATCATCTTGAATGATTATTTGATTTTGATGGAATGGAGAGCGTATGTGCGTGCAATGACTTCGATCAAGTCGTACTTGCGACAGGCGGCGCAACATTGTCCAGGAGTGCGACGGGTCGCCCCATTACGCAGATTGCACAAGTCGCAGTTGTTGTACTGGGAGTCGGAGCTGATTTCGCTCGAAGAATTGCCAAAAGAGCCAAAAATTGCTCTCGATTAGGTGAATTTGGCTGGTTCATCTTGGCTTATGGGAGGATGGAATCGACTTAGTCATTCGCTGACGTTCTAGGCTTTGCTGAATTGGAATAGACCTTTTCAGGCGAGAATGTATCATTCCTATATCCACCATTTTGGTAGCAATTTCGCGCTCAATTGTATATGGAAGGACTTATCCAACCCAGGGTGTTGCCCACCATCTAGCCAGTCTGTTCCAAGGCTTTGCATATCTCCGACTCAACTTGTCCACCAATAGAACGCATACTCAAGGACCACGGAGTTCGGCGGTCACCAAAGTCGTCGTGCCTGAGAGCTACATGTGTTGTCGTGCGGTCTACGGGCTTTTCTTGAAGCTTGAAAGACGACCAAGCCACGTTCCTGATGCAGGTTCATCCTTATGACTGATATAAGAAACATTCTCGGACAGCGCCGTAATCACGTTCCGGAGATTTGGGCTTTGTCGCTTGAGATTAACTCTTGAAGGCCCATGATTTCGTGCGTACTGCCTCTCGTCGCGTCGGCCAATGAGATACCCACTCTTGGCGACTTGCCTCCATGGCTTTGCACTAGGCTGCAACTGTCAATGACCATTTCGAAACACACGAGAAGAAACCCAGCAAAGTCAGTGTTTGTTTCAAGGCAGGCTGACAGGCTCAGTGCACTGTAATAGCGTCACCGTTATAAAGTAAGGCAGGCAACCTTAGTTTTCCGTGAGTTATTCCACTGGGAGGTCAAAGATCCTGGCGGAGACGAGCTGCTCAGCTGGTGAGGTAGCAGTAGTTTAGATATAGCTTGATAAACTGAAACGTTTCCAGCAGCTGGTCTGAGATGCGCGAGCGTTTGATTTTGGGGCTCTTGAGCCCATAAGCCATCCTTAGTATTTGCGTTTCTCTTGACTGTAAGTGCATTGACAAGAGATAGCTTCATAGAGCTATGCTTAAGCAATAGCGCGTAAAGAGGTTCTCGCAAAAACAATGTGTGTATTGAAGCCGGAGTATCACCAGGCTTAAAGCCAGTAATACATATATACTGACTTCAAACACGGACTCGACGATGAACTTTTTATTCAGCGTCATTAGCGACACACCTATGGTAACAGTTACAATACGAGGTGGGGTCCTGCATTACTTGTGCTCACCGGGCTGGGTATCAAAATAAAGTGGCAGTCTTGGCGTCGTTAAGAGTCGACGGTATTTACGCAACGCCAAACTTAACAGACAAGCTTCTAGTCACGACTTATAGCGCTCAGTAAGACAAGCAGTGCTCTCAAAAGATATCGAGGATCGGAATTGTTGCTGCTAAGATACGAGTACAAAAAGAGGTTCTTCGGAATTCCTTACCCCTTATTTTGAGTTTTGATACCCAGCTCGGCCGCCAAAGCGGCACCCGGGCGGGCCGGGGGGAGCTCTACTTTAGGTGGCCAGATTCTTGTCCTCTTCTTTCTGCCAAGACCTGTAGCAAGAACAGGACTAGCGTCGAAAGCTTGTAAACACCCAAGGACCTTTCACCGACAGTCTTCAGCGTCCGCGTCAGACCTCTATATTTTCTGGCAAGTTTCTTCACATACATCCTATGGCGGCCGTAATGCTCTCATATGACAAATATATCGCAGGGATGGGTGAAATTCTTGCGATCTTGCAGCATTCACCCAGCAGTGTCCATTAAAAGCTTCCCAATCCAAGGAGGAAACAAGACATAAATTCGAGAGAGTCTTGGAGGTATCGCATTGCTATGTTGAAGAATCCTGGGAGAATGCTGTTTCTGACAGGCGCGCCTCTACCAAGCTCACTGGGATGGGAAGAGGACGATCTCTCTGCAACACTACACCCCGCCTTTGCAGAAAATTCAAAGCCAGATATACTGGGAGCATCGACATTGAGTAATAAAGCACCCCTATGGCGATCTCTACCAACCGAGCAATCTCATCTAAGGACAGGTCTTACACAGGCCAGTAGGGAAAACTGGTCATTCGATGGCTACGATGACGCCAATGAGACATGCTTTCTCTCGCCCGCTGAACTATCCTCTGTGTCTACCAATATAGATGCACGCACGAGTCAGGTTTCGCTAGCATCGGACTCTGCGAACGATAATATGCTTTCTCAGTACTACGAGCATTCCTTTGCTGTTCACGAAGATATCCCTTCTTCGCAGATTGTTAATCCTGCTTCATTCGAGGATGTGTCTTTTGTTACGGAGCCTGAAGAGTCTTCGATGGCTTTTACTGCGAACAGCGAGATCGACTCCAGAGCACAATTGACACTTACAAGACTTGCCTGCGGTCACCTCAGCGATCTCAAGGAGATGCCTAACGCAGCATACCTACACTCGATTACTCCACAGACCATGACCGTCAATCTCGTGGTAGGTATCATATCCATCTCTCAGCCACGCTCAATCAAGACACGCCAAGGCGGTAGATCGGTCGAGCTTGTCGAAATGATTGTGGGAGACGACACGAGAACTGGCTTTGGAATCAACATCTGGCTGCCTTCTCCTCAGGAGAGCAGTCATGCCCTGCCACGCGACGGGGAGCTTCGCACCGAGATCTTAGAATTACGACCCCGAGACATTGTGCTTGTGAAGCAAGTAGCTCTTAGCTCGTTCAAGGGCAAGGTCTACGGGCAGAGTTTGAGAAGGGGGATGACGACCTTGGGTCTTTTGTACCGAAGCGTGATCGACACTGAAGACAGGCGTGGAGCGTTTAGAGCCAAAGAATTAATAGATAATGATGTGGGTGATCCTCAGGTCCGCAAAGTCAAACTGGTCAAGGACTGGGTCGTGCAATTCGTGGGTGCCACTACAGCACTACCACCATCAAATGGCCGAAAGACAGCTCCTTTGAGACAAAAAAGACAGCTGCAAACGTTGCCAAATGATACACCTTGAAGAGACTGGAGTCAGGCGTTTGGAAGCCGTGTATGTCTACTTGAATAGGGAATACAGTACGAAAGTGATTCCACTCAAACAAATCTTTTGTTGCTGTAAGTGAGGTTTTCCCTAGTGATTACTTACCTCTATATTCATAGCGTCCATTGTTGGTCGTCTCCACTTACAAAGAAATTCGGTGGCTGCTCATCATGGGTTGACCTTTTACGTAGAATCAACCCAAAAAATTGCAATTTCCGTGCCAAGGAGCTCCAGAAATTTCCACATCATGAGTCATATCACTCTTTCCCATTCAACAGATATTACAAGAGCCTGAAAGACGATCTTCGCAAGAAAGCTTACCGTTGCGAAAACTCCAATAGTCGTCGCCTCGCAGGATACAAGGACAGATTTCCGAATCCATCAAGTCTCTAACATCCAAATAATGCACCATCCCGAGCCTCGTGGGTAAAGCACTGGTCAGCGTCCTCGGAGTCTTCGGTGGCTTGGTCGACTTCGCCGGCTTTATCCCCAGTGAGTTCCCAGACAAGAACATCAACTGGATCAACACAGAGCAGTAAGCAGACGACTCAACGGTCCGCATCGCAGTCGAGCTCGACCACTATGGCGGACTCACCCAGGCTAATGGCCCAGCTCCAGCAATCGTCGCTTTTGCCGAAAATAAGGCGCTTCAAACTGGTATGATAAAGACAATGACGGCTTTATCCCGTGAGGTGGCTACATGAACATATGAATCGCTCAGAGAAGGGGACCGAGAAAACAGGCCGCATACCTACAAGTACTTGGCTACGCAGACGGTGTCTGCATTGTGTACATATCTCAGACCCAAGCTGATGGCGCGCCTCCAAGTTGGCTTGGTGATATCGGCCGAGCTTGTGGGAAGCTTGGGTACTATTCCAACATCATCGTCGGAGATTCTGGACACCGCCCAGACTGTACCTGGTTGAACAGGGATGGTAGTCGCGATGGTACCGATACAATCTTGCACAACCAGGCGGCTGCAATGCAAATCCACATGGAGGATTTCACAAATTTCACTTCTGACTATAATCGAGACACCAACTTCTTCTGCAACGAGCCCGCTATGGTCTTGGTGAACCACTACTTATACAAGATTGTTGTCACCAACCAAGACCTTGACCACATAACAGATGCCAAGAGAATCCATTTCTGGACCCCCAAGGACGCGATGTATCAGAAGGACACTAATACGCGGCCAGTGAAGCATGCGAAGCCTACTCGTCGTTCAACGATGTTCGACAGCCGGCTTGTTACGAGCGTACATGAGAGTCACAGTGCGAGGGATCTTTGTGGAGATGCGCATGGTCCGGGTTCTGTCTCGTATGCTGAGAATGCTTTTTGCGATATGGCGATGAAGAAGATCTGGCGGCTTCGCGAGAAGGGAGTTATGGAGGAAGTGTGCTGCAATGTAGGGGCGCATGCTTTGATTACTACTGCTTCGGAATATGTGAAGAGGAATTATGTGCATGTTGAGGAATAGAAATGATGGTTCAGAAATTTGGCTAGATAAAATGTTTTCGAATTGCTTCAAGTCCTGTATCGGATGTCGCAGAGCATAGTATCGCCAAATTTCCGGGACGTCTCCGACCTCACCACGTCAAGCCTTGCTGATGATTGCTGATGAAATGCTTCATAAGTAGATCCTCCAACGCTCTTTTGTGTCAGGGGATCAGCAATTTGGAGACCGTCTAAATACCTTGTGCTGTTTCCTTACACGTGTTTCCATTCACCACGTAGAGGACTGGCGCAACAGAGAGTGTTGGGCTGTCAAACCTTCCGATGAGAATTGGGGATGCCCAGCTGGAGCTAGGTCGTCACAGGCTTCGTGAGAGTCTATAAACCCCCGGATACACTGCCTAGTAAGTGCAAAGCTGGCTGCTGAAGCAACGTCCAGATTGATGGGTCCATTAAAGAAGTATCTAGCAGCGTGATCATCTTGCTAGAGTCGTCAGTACAGCGAGAAATGGAGTATTAGAATCAGTAGGCATTGGATGAAAAACTCAAATACCAGCCATGGCGTAGACTTCGATCTCAACATTGAAGTTGTACCTGTCCTCAGCTCTCTAGGCGGCAATGCGGGTTGACAAATTTTCATGGTCATCTCCCTGAGTGACTTCTATTCGCGTGTTCATTACTAGAATCTGCGCTTCGTCTACTAGATGATTCTGAACAGAGCCATCTCTGCTGAGAAGTCACAGCGGACTGCCATCTCGTGGAGCGCAATATATATTGAACAGCGTCGCTCGACTGATAAGCGGAGTTCACCGTGAGTCATGGAGAAATCGAGACCCGCATCAGACGTCATTCGACCAAGAACAGAAGTATCACCAATCGTTGCCGGGCAATGACTAGATGTCACAGGCAGCGGGTCCATATTTCCTCTTCGTTTATCCATTCTGAGCCACGCTAGACTGCCAAAGAAAGTAGAGCAGACGTGGTTTCTAGATGCAGCTCTATGCGAAAAAGGAATGTTTGTTGGGAAACATCTACTACTCGTAGATGTCTTTATTCTTTCTCTTGTGTCTCCACGTCCCTCAGACCCTACCTAGGTCGATCTTGATTTCCATTATAATTTTGAAGACCCGTAGAATCCAGGCACGTCTCGGACATAGGTCGAGGCATTGACTTTGGTAAGCTGTAAATTTGCCGTCCGAAGTACAATAAGAGAGCGGCTTTGATGCCCAGATTTGAGGATATGACATCTTAGAAACAGGACAGCACTAAGAGCTAGCACCCCTTTTCTCATGCAGAGATCGCCCGAAATTTCGAGCTCGAGAGCTTTCCGAGACCCTTACACATCTTTACGAGGACAACTGTCGTTTCCACTGACAGTATCTCTCTACATTGAAGCTTCATTCGAAGGTCACATTATTAGAACATTATCGCGACTATCGAACTTGCGCACTACTTCCATCCTAAAACCCATCTTCACTGTTCAACCAGCGCCCCACACAAGCTTAGCTCGAGCTTCGCCAGTATCGATTCTTCGATCCTTCGATTTTCTGACTCTACTTTTCCCCCCAGAGCTCCATCAACATGAAGGGTAGCTGCACCAAATGATTTGTGAAAGAATGCACAAATACTGACAATTAATAGCTCTTATTCTCGTCGGTGGTTATGGCACTCGTCTGCGACCCCTGGTACGGCTTCTACCCCAGCGATAACCTCCATGCAAAACAATCAGATTCGAAGGATATATTGCCCTCTGACTGCTGTCAGACTCTCACTCTCCCAAAGCCCTTAGTCGAATTTGCAAACAAGCCCATGATCCTGCACCAGGTTGAAAGCTTGGCTGCCGCTGGGGTGACAGACATTGTTTTAGCTGTAAATTACCGACCTGATATAATGTCTACAGCGTTGAAGAAGGTGAATATCATGACTGGGATAAGCGGGGTAATCTATTGTTAAACTGATTGGTCTTTAGTACGAAAAGGAGTACGGCGTCAACATCGAATTTTCCATTGAGACTGAGCCCCTTGGCACAGCTGGCCCCCTCAAGCTTGCAGAGAAGATCCTTGGCAAAGACGACTTGCCATTCTTCGTGCTAAACTCCGATGTCATCTGTGACTATCCCTTCCAAGAGCTGGCGGAATTTCACAAGGCACACGGAGAAGAGGGCACAATTGTGGTCACTAAGGTCGAGGAGCCATCGAAATACGGTGTCATTGTCCACAAACCCGATCACGCTTCAAGGATTGACCGTTTCGTCGAGAAGCCCGTCGAATTCGTGGGAAACCGAATCAATGCTGGTCTCTACATTCTCAATCCGAGCGTTCTGGAGCGTATTGAGATTCGCCCAACATCAATTGAACAGGAGACATTCCCAGCGATGGTCAAGGACGGCCAGCTTCACTCTTTCGATCTCGAGGGATTCTGGATGGATGTTGGACAGCCCAAGGATTTCCTCAGCGGTACATGCCTATATCTTTCTTCGTTGACGAAGAAGGGCTCAAAGAAATTGGAATCACCTTCGAAGCCATACGTCTATGGAGGAAATGTACTCGTCGACCCTTCAGCCAAGATCGGCAAGAATTGCAGAATCGGTCCCAACGTCACCGTCGGACCAAACGTTGTCATTGGTGATGGCGTCCGACTGCAGCGCTGCGTTCTGCTCTCTGGTAGCAAAGTCAAGGACCATGCCTGGATCAAATCTACCATTGTTGGATGGAATAGCTCGATTGGCAAATGGGCCAGGCTGGAGAACGTGTCAGTCCTTGGGGACGATGTCACCATTGGGGACGAGATCTATGTGAACGGTGGATCCATACTGCCACACAAGTCGATCAAGGCGAACATCGATTGTACGTGTCCCCATACCCTGATAAGCTATGAAAGATACTAACAGCTTTTAGCTCCTGCGGTCATCATGTAGAGTCCCGAAGCAACTTACTGACGGTTTCATTTCTTACACCCCATTTCGCCATGTTGTATGAGCTTGATATCATCTCTACTCAACTTTCTACAAAAAGTATTCGGTTTTACGCATTGCGCGGATAGAGGATCTATGAGTGCTTCATAGATATAGAGGGACGGGAATGACGGAAGGGCCGAGAGCCTAGGCGTTGCCCATCCGAGGCTTTTGCTTTAGATGCAATGAATAGAGCTGGCTTGTGGCCTAGCATGGTCTCCGCTCTGCGACCTAATTAGCTTTTTAATTCATGATGTTCAAGGTTTCCAACCATCGTTCTGCCAGTCCAATTGTGACTATATGTACAAATATATAATCGTGCCTGCGCCTTCAGATGCTCCAGCCTTTAACAACAGCTGCCATTGCGGACACACTGTATCTCATCGCATCTGTGTACAAATGTGGTATACAATTGTTCCGCCGGGCCCAGCTATAAGGTGCCCCTGTCATGCCCATTTTCTCCTCCATCAGAGCCATGGTCCCTCTAAATCCCTGCCTCTTCCATCACTTATCCCTCTTGTGCGGTCCTCGAATCTTCGGGTACAATCTCATAAGATGGTAATTGATCGTATTCTTCTTTTCCGCCTTCTCCTTCTGTACATCCCGACACCACATCAGCAATCAATCCCTCAAAGCACCAGTCCTTTTCCCTCCCACTGTTCCCCTTTTACTCTCTAGCATTTTACCAATGAGTAGGAGCTTACCGGCGCATCCATACAAGCCCTCAACTGCTGCTCCAACATAGCACATCCCGCTGCCGCATTCCCCGACGACGCCCAACAACCTCCAAACCGTCAGGATACCCTTCTTCACCCATCATCACCACACGCGTACGTACCGAGAACTGAAGTCATTATACCCACGCATGGGTTCGCGGTAGGTTGATTTGGGCGGCGGACTCGAAGTTTAGGCAGGGGAGGGAGGCGGGGGGGTGCGAGCTTTGTGCTGCCGCCCTTGGGAGGCATGTTTCGTGACCAATAGTAGCTGAGAAGGGGCTGTTATCGGAGTGGCATAGTCGAGTTGGGCATAATGCGGTTTATTTGAGCTGTCGCTGCGGAATCTCCGAGATCGACTTCATTGTGCCAAGCCGCTAGACTTAATGCGAATGCTTGGCGTTGTTTATTCTGGCACGAGATGCTTTTCCACAATTATACACTCTCGTCATAGACAAAATAAATGGCAAGGTGAGCCCTAGAAGTGCCCCGGAGCCGCCCCCGGAAGCTCTGCTTAGGGCGGCTCGCTTAGGGGCTAGTTTAGAGGCCCCACCTTGCCATTTATTTTGTCGATGACGAGACACTCTATTGAAGAAACCATTCCCTTCAACCAAATGGTAAAGAGTGTAGCATCGCCGATTTCGCCTTGGCGTAAAGATTTTGCAGCGTGCTTCAAATTTTGGGTTTTGAAACAACATGCACAGCCTTGAGACCAACAACTCAAATCGCCACATCACTGTCCGTTGTTTTTTAACCTCACAAGAAAAATTTAGTAGATTACAGTTCAAACATACAGAGAGTATATGAGCAGTATTTGCCAGAATACCAACAGCAGTAAGTGAATTCATCTTGGGTCCGGCTTCGCAGCAAATCATATCTTGGACAATCTAGATCATGTGACCTTATGTTGAGTCTCCCATTTCTGTACATATAAGATATAATTGTACTGTCTCTTCATTGCCGTCTACGTGCATTCAATAAGTAGAAAGGAAACTTCCCGTGCTCCCCACTCAATACTGCCATCGTCCGTTCACTTGCTCCTCCATAGCAAGCGACCCTCCCACCTCCCACTTCCATCTATCAGTATGGCTCGCATCTCTGCCGCCTCCTCCATCCTGCTCCTCGCAATGTTCGCTTATCTCGTCGCTACCGCACCAGCCCCTGGCACTTGGTCAGGTGGCAATGGAGGATGGTAAAGATCTCCTCTCCGCAACCTTGTCCAAGATCAAAAACAAGAGCGTTATTGACACATCACACAACAGAAACGGTGCACCCTCCAGCACAGTCCCCTTCGTTAAAACCTCTCTATCATCACCGGCACAAATCGAGTCTGATACACCAGAGACACAGACACTGACAATATCCAAATGTGGCCCACCTCCAGTACTTGAGGAAGCTCATTCCAGATTGGAGGGTATGTTACTCCTCCACACTCTTAACGTAATACCCCTAACCCCCGAACTCAGCAAAATCGAGGGCACCAATTCGTTCGAATCCAGCGGCATGATCAGCGATTCCGTGGACGGCTCCTCCGCTAGTTGTCAATCGATGGGCTATAACAATGTCATGTCCGTAGCCGTGTAGATGAAGAAGTCGACCTATGGCGGTAATTTTCAGGCAGACTCACTTGGGGATAGGACGGGGTGTCCGGATTCGGGGAGTGATAATGTGATGGGCTCGCAGGATGGGGCGAAGTTCTTTGAAAGCGGTGTTGCCCATGGGTGGTGGTGCTTTACGAAGAATCTGGGTCCGGGATTTAGCCAATCCTATGTGGAGGCTTCTTCGTGATTATGGGTTCTTGCATGTCGGCCTTCGTCGTCGGAGTTGTGTAGGTCAGCAGCGTGGTTAATTGTGGACTGTAAAGCATCTTGGTCTTCTGCCCATGCATTAATCCCGAAACGCGTAGCCATATTCTTCCCTGATAAATCACGGAGTCTGATCATAACCGCGAATGGCACTTTTACAAAACCTGGACACTTAATGAGCCAAATGCATCTGGCTGGGTGAGCAGCAGCATGATGGTGGTGATGGTACTTCGTGGGCTTGCGATGGACATGGAATTTCTAGGGCAACGACGTACATCAGCGTATGTAAGATGCAAAACAAATAGAAAGTGGGAATGGATCAAGTCATAGAGACCCTCGCCTGCGGTTCCCAGAGCCTGAGTATCACAAAAATCGTGTGCACAAGAGCGAAAATCTAAATGTTCAACGCTCAAGGTGGGTTCAGATCAGCTGGTTAACGAATTCACCACCACTCAAAAAGCCCTGTTCGGTGCTCAAAGTTGACTGCCCTGCACTTTTTGTCAGTCAAGTTCTGGTCAGTGCTTGGCGCTTGGATTTTGCGCTAAGCCGACTACGGTAAGCACAGCCGCAACTTTTAGCATTTACTTTAGGCATTCGAGGCATTGTTTACTTTCTGAACTTCCGCCACGAGACGCATCTCCACAATTTTCCACTCTTTCAGATCTATCACAGCGTTTCCTTGCATCACTAATAAATGTAATGAAATCAAGATGATTATGGTCGCCTATAGCATTGTATTGAGCGGTTGCATTTCCCACTGAGCGCGAACCGTTCACACAAACCCAATGGCAGACTCCACAACGGCTTCCTCGTGGTGAGTCGCTCCTTCCTTCGCGACACCGGATGCATCTGCTCCGATGACAATACGCTAACATGTCCGAAGGCAACACACTGAGGATGCCTATCATTTTGAGCCCAATGCGCCCAACCACATACCACGAGCATGGGAACGCGCTCCAAAATCTCCAGTTACGTCTCGTCGCAATGGTCGCAAGATATGGAAGCGATACGAGGCGCCATCGAAGGATCTAGATGGAAAGACGGGAAGGAGCGAGGAGCCAGTCGCGGTTCTGGGTGATGCTACGAATACACCAAGGCCTGTGAAGCGTATGCGCCTCAAGGGTATGGAGGTCGACGAGCGAGATGGGAAGGAGAACAGGCCGGCTCGGTACTTCGGTACACTACATGATAAGGCCCCAGAGACTCCACGAAGTGAGTAATACCACCAACTCCGCGCCTGCTTTGATATACAAGCCGGATATTGACACCTTCTAGGAAAGCAAACAACCCGCCAAAGCCTGAAGCCGGATCATAAGAGATTACAACCAACAGACATGAACGACGAGATCACAGCAACGCCCGAGCAGTCTACGAATATAGTTGAGGATGACGCCCTACGGGCTTCGGAGAGCCCCGCCTTGGAAGATGTTCGCGAACTACTCAACCCTACAATTGACGAGCACGATATTCCAAAGAGTGAATCTCCAAGAGCACCGGATGATAATGCTGATAATGCCGGGCGCTCGATATCTCTTGAGGCCGAAGATGCGAGCCCCCACGAAAGGAACGCCACAATCGCACAAGATGCCGCCCCGAATAGCAGTGATGTTGCATACTTGTCAGAAATTAGCTATGAGGACCCTCAAATCGAACCAACAAATGAGAGAGTAGTAGACGATGACAATGCGTCACCCCCAAGCAACGAAGAGGAGGAATCAGATAGCCTCAATCTCACGGGGAGTGAACATCGCGTTTTGTCGCCAGCGTTAACAGCATCTCCAAACGCGCCTCAGGGCCTAGGATCCGAAGAAAGTGATACTGATTCTCGTCTCAAGGATGGACCGGAATCACAACGTTCAGAAACGGTGGCGAGTTCACATAAATCGATTGCCAATACTCCACCAAAGAAAGAGCACGATGCACAAACTTCGTTGTCTCAGAGAACGCCGAGATCCTTACCAAGGAAGGCAAGGACTCCAGCGAATGTCAAGACACCAAAGCAAGTCAATGTTTCAAAACAGACATGCGCAAACACGCCTGGAGGAAGCCCGCAGATTGGAACGAGTCTACTGAGAAGAGAAAGTCTACGAAGAAAGGAAAGCCCCAGCAAGAAGAGTAACTTGCGAAAGAGCAGGAGTCCGAAGAAGCGAGATACTCTACAGAGGAGGGACACTCTCCAAGAACGAGAGATTCTGCAGAAGGTTATTGCAGAGACTGCTCCCGATCAGGATATGGAAGTCCTTGATCGCGGCATTATCGAGTCGACGCTTGCAACCAACAGCGACTCTGCTGCGAATGCCGAACCAGCTGGTTTTAACACTCCAGGCAGGGCTGGTCTGATGAACGATGAGTCAGCCAAGGAAGCCACAATGAATGGCGTGGAAGCTGCTCCTCCAGCCCTTCATGACGCCGAAAATAAAGATCTGCACCGGGCTCTTGAAGCTATCGAGGCCTACGAAAGTCCTGCCACGATTGGTAATGGGGCTGTCTCTTTGGCCGAATTCAGTGATAACGTTGAGACGAAGGAGGCCATCGACGAAGCAAATCAAACAATTGCGAAAATGGAGCTTAACCATGCAGCGCAAGCGACCGAAGCTGCCGAGGAGCAGACGGACTCGTCCAAGATGAAGACGCGCTCAGCGGCCCGCTTTAGTGACGACACCAGCATGCTGAAGGAGTTCCTTAATCGCGCACAAGCTAAGAAAGCGGCGCAAGCACCCACTCTATTAGTGCCAGATCTCCCCAAACCCCAGACTTCTCCACGTCGTTCACCACGCAAGGCGCTCGGATATCATGACGATAATGCTCTATCCCCGCAAAGGTTGCGAGACGTCGCCAATCGACCAGGCACGCCACCTGGAAAGCCTAAGCTCGATAGCCCTGAATCCGATGATGCGGATGAGAGCAGCGCAGAGCCCACGTCGTGTCGACGCAGCACGAGAGCACGTTTGCCCGCGCCACCCAAAGCTCCTCCAGGCGCACCAAGCTTCATTCCCGTGAGGAGAGCTGATGGTACCGATCCTGTGGTGCTGCAAAAATCCCAGGCCCAAGAACTTGCGATAGTTACACGCGCCAACACACGACGCAACAAGGGCCAATCAAAGCCTCCCCTCTTAGCACTTCAGGATCTTCCTGTAGAAACAACAGAAGTCGCGACTATGGCGAAAGCACGAGGAGGCCACGCGAAGACCGTGGGCTGGGCCGAGAGGCTTGCATCTTATCAAGATGCCAAGGAGGCAGAAGAAGCAGAGGAAACCCGACCTAGGGTGCGAAGAATGAGAGGTCTAGGCTCAGCGAATGGAACGCCAGCACCAAAGAGAGCGACAGCGGTTGTTGGTACCTCGAATGGAACACCAGCGCCTAAACGTCGAGGAAAGGTACTTTAATGCGGAGCAGTGTTGACATTGATATACCAAAATTTCATGAGGTTGTAACCACTTCAGGAGTAGATAGTCATTGAGATCCTGGGGTAATTGGTCTACCCAGATTCGGATTATCAGCAGTATGCGAGCCTACGGATATGACGCTGAAGAATTAGTACTAGGTACTCTACACTTCCCTACACTTCCCAATAAGCCTTCACTTACACGCAAGCGTCGATGTTCCCCAGATTTTGAGCCCGTTTACAGGTGTAGAAATGGGTGGTAGAGGGTCTAAGCGGCCCGTGCAACGTTTAAGATCTGGTCTCAATGTTGGAAGTGCACGTTTTCCCTTTGTGGTTAGCTCCTTTCAGTTTGCCACAAAGTCTTTTGTCCGCCGGGAGCCGCACCTCACAATTCCTTTTACGTGAGAATCTTGCGCGAACTTCCCTCCTTTACCTACCAACGCCTCGAATGTGAGAGCGATATTCACAATTACAGCCACAATTCGCAGTGTTGCACAAGAGGGACGCCCATAATATTCACGACTTAGATTCTTGCAGCGGCACGTGGTCTATTGAAGAGTCCGAAACGTTGCTATTATGTCAGAAGTTGCAAATTTGACACAGCGAAATGGGGAGGAAGCGCGAAGAGTCATCATATCATCCGAGATGATGCAAGAATCCACGGAGCCGACTGGATATTTGAAAGCTTGTTGAACATGTCTCACCTCTTTTTTTGCCTCACGTCTTGCCTACCAGAAGGGTAGTAATTGGAGGAAGGGTCTCTACTATTAATTGTCACCTGCTGTTGCTTCAATCATCAAGCCGCTGCTACCCCTCAACCATACACTATTGGAGCATTACTATTACACAATCGTGCCATTGCCTGCCTCAATACATATACGCTGACCATTTTCCTACTCTCCAAGCTCATTGTCGCGCCTCATTCTACTCATCTGCATCTGATTGACGCCGGATCTAACCACCTAACTCAGCAATCTCCAGGGCAGCATGGCCTCGATGCCATCGTCTTACCGCGAGACAGACGCGACAAGCTCATCAGAAGAGCATAGGTATTCACCATCAGAGTTTCACACACTCACCAATAGAAGGATCTCATCTCCGCCTTTTACCCCAGATTCTGCGCTTGAGCCTCTTCCTGCATCTAACGACGGCCGAACCGTTGTCACTTCCGACAAGCGCGCCACAACACGAAGCCCTGTGTCACATTCAGTGCGCATAACGCAGGCTTCACATCACCACGAGGGCATAAGAAAAAGTTCATGGTCCTCGGTGAAGGAAGAAGACGGCGGTAAGCTACCACAAAACTTCCGCAAGCCCCATACTTTTACGTATTCTTTACCTAAACCCAGTATACTGATCGATCATCATGCGGTCAGGAATAGCACAATCCTTCCTCGAATCCGTCAACGGTTCGGTCGCTACACCTACAGACGCTGTGCATGGTGCCGGCAGTCCCACGGGTAGCGGCAGCTGCGACTGTTGCTGCCGTTGTGGAAGGAGCCCCAAATGGCAACCAGTAGGACTTGGACGTAAGCGCCGGAGCAAAAGCTACACTGCCTTGAGGACAGGCATATCCGAGCTGTCAGGTTGGGACTTGGAGATTCCCCAGCGTCAAGAACCCGCGGAGATCCAGGAGAAGTCCTTTGGCCCCGGGGAGTCGCCAATTGAGAGACTGCCCGCCGAAGTACTAGGTGAGTAAAGTCGCCAAATTACGTTACATACAGTTTCTAATGCTATAGCAGACGAGATAATTGCGCAGCTTGCTGTTGACATCCCTCCAGCTGGCTACGGCCCACGCAACACGGATCTAGTGTCGTGCCTTTTGACCTCAAAGACCATCCACGTGGCTACCATTAATACGCTCTACAGCCAGATCACCCTGCCGCATTCGTCAATCTTCGCCAAATTCTTGAACCATATCTCGGAATACCCCGGCTTAGGAACGATTGTGAGACGGTTGGACCTCTCCCACTTTACTTCTGTTGGGCTTGGTCGTAGCCGACAGAACAATGCCGAGATCCAGAATCTCACCTCAAACACTGTGCTCAAGGTCCTCGATCTTACGCCAGCCATCCAAGAGGTCCTTTTGCAGGAGAATCTTGACGATGACATCAATGGGGACGTCCTCCAGAAATTGTTCTTCGGCCTCTCTAAGCTGCGAGCCGTGGACTTCTGCGCGTCATCCTCTCAAGCTTTTGTTGAAGCCTTCTCTTCCACTTTGACACGATTCGATACTTCTCCATCTACCATGCTCAGCATTCGCCGCTTAGGCCTCTACGATTGCTTTACCCTTCCCAGCTCGGCTTTTGAGACCCTCCTCCCTCGCCTCCCACAGCTCACCCACCTGGACGCGTATCATACGCGGATCACGGATCAAGCCTTGCGATCTATACCCACATCCGCAAGGTTAAGCCACCTTAATCTGGGTCGCTGCACCCAAATTACTGGAGAGGGCATTCTCGACTTCCTCAAAACCCATCCTGCTGCGAAGGAGCTGGTGTACCTCAACCTTGCCTGCGATATCGCTAGTTATCGCCTACTCTACGATTTTGACGTTGACCGCCTTCTGCCTGCTCTGCCCTCCACTCTCCGCTCCCTCAACCTCAATGGCGCACAAATCCGTGCCCGCCACATTGCCCATCTACTACCACTGACTAAGCACTTGGAAGAGCTTGGGGTCGCCTGCGCCGATCTCTCCCTTGCCGACGTCAACGCTCTCTTCCGACCTCCCCAGACAGAGGAGGCTTCTCAGCAGCAGAAGCAATGGAAACCCTCGACCCTACACTACATCGACCTGACTGCCATCCCCGCGATCACCCAATCTTCCCTTTTCAATACCCCCGCACCAAGAAACGTTCTCCTCACTCCTTCCACGCTCCCTCTTGAAGTCATCGAACTAGGCGACAAAGCAATATCTTCACTGCGCGAATGCCGAAACACCAACAAGCGCCTTGGCTGGGTCGTCAAGGAGCTTGGCCGACGCGGCTGGTACGTCCGCGAGACTGGAGGCGCTACCAATGGAAGGAGGAGTTGGAAGATGGGTGCTATGTGGTGGGGAATGAGGAAGGTGCCCGTGGCTTGGGGCGAGGTGGGGGGTTTGTATGGGCATTACATGTTCAAAAAGTGATTTTAACTTGCTGCGCTTTGCGTGGTTTGGCGGGGGGGGGGAAGTCCGATACCCATTACATTCGCTTCTTGTCATACATATTTTAGGGGTCCAAGCAGGATTTGCTATTGAGCGTGGTGAAGCGGATTGGATCAGCACAGCGAAAAGTGTTTGCTATTTCCTTTGCATTTTAGCTGAGCGTTGGGCGTTGGGAAAAGTGTTTTAAGCGGGCGTTGGGAGGGAATTATGTACAACAGAAGCATACTTTCAAGACCACTTTGTTTGACCATTGCATGACTCACGGCTTGATGCTGCTCGAAACACCGACAAGTACTCTTGGTCCTCTACACGCTGACTACTACTGCAACAGGTTACCCACATCTTGTTAATCAACGCCACTATCCAACAACCTTCTCGTGACACTCATCTCCCTCATCAATTCAACCCTCCTCCTGTGCACCATCCCCACCCTCAGCACCGGCAACCGATCTCTCTTCGCCCGCACCAACGACATCTTCCTCAGCCTTTGCCCCTGCGTTACCACTTTCAGCCGTCTTCGCAGCCCCTAACTGAGAAGTATTGTCAACTAACCCACCCCCTGGCGCCATGGTGTCCGCTCCCAAGGGATGGACGATGGGCGCAGTGCCCCCAGGGAATTCCCTTACAGGTGCTGGGGTGGGGAGGTTAGCGAAGATGCTGGGGGTTGGTGCTGTGGTTTTAGTGGGTGCTGTAGCGGACGGACCTCTGAAGGGTCCGAAGGGTCCGAAGGGGGAGGAGGTAGTGGTGGGTGCTGTGGTGGAAAGGCGGGTGAATGGGCTGCTGCTGGAGGCGGCGACGAAGCCAGTGGAGGTTGGGAAAATGCTGGCGTTTGGAGTGCTGGTGTTGGTGTTGGTGTTGGTGTCGGTGAAGAGACTGGTGGGTGCGGAGGATGATGATGTGGTGGATTGTTGAGATTGGTGAGGGTTGCCGAACAAACCGCCGCCTGGTGCATGGATGTTGATATCTCCAAAATTGCAGGAACGCTGCTCAAGGATAGGAGTGCCGAAGTTTGTGCTTGGACCACCATTACTGCGACTCAAATTGATGAAAGGGTTGATGGGATCCTGTGCAAGACGACCGAAAGTAAAGGTTGGTCTGCTCGCTATTGCTTGTAACTCCCCAAAGGTACGGACAGGATCTCCCACGCCGGCATTGATGGATGTCTGCTGATTCCTCTCCCTCTGGATTTCGAATTCTTCAAGTTTCGCTTTAGTGGTCATGTGGTATTCGAACAGACCACGGTGATGTATGCGGCCGCTGTCCTTTTCCCTTTCATACCATGCCCGAATATGTTGCCTAAGTTCTGGATCGTGGAGGCCGTGGACGTAGGCTTCGATGCGTTCGACTAGGATGTTTGATTCCTCTGAGGTAGGTGGAGGCTTTTCGTCTCTATCTACGCCTCCGGCGATGTGTAGAGAGGTTTCGGTGCGTCGGTAGTAGTTGTCTAGGGGCTCCTTGGGTTGTTGTATGAGGGCTTCTTCTTGTGCTTCGGTAGTAGATGGGAAACGCCTCTTCAACGCGTCCTCAAACACCTTGACATCCTCTTCCTTGTTATGGTCAGCCTTCAAGTGCTCTTCCTTCATCATCTTTCTGACCCTCGGGTGTTGATCTGCCCAGCGAGCAGCCTCGCCTTCGAGGAGACCATCCACGTATTCAAGCCACTGGTTTGAGGTTAGATCGCCTGGTAATTCGTACTTGAGTGTACGTAGCCAGCGAAGGGCGCTCTGGCCATTCTCGCCGCTGAATTTCGAGGGCATGTTGAAGATGGGATACTACTGAATGATTGACGGAAAATGCTATTGGTCAAAGTTCAATATTACATTTAGCGACCGCAGTTTGTCTTATCACTTGTTGCGGTAGAAACAAAAGCTAGAACATTACTGATGTTGCGATTGTTTTGATGCTTTGATTGTGTTATTGTAGCGTGGGGAGACTGCAGTGAATGAAAATTGGGCCTTTGGATTGGTTAAAAGTTTCTGGTCGTGAGCTGGCGTTAAGAGTTATGTCTCACAGAGAACCCTGACCCTGTACGTACTAGTGCTTGGGTCCGCCTTGATATTGGCTAGAGCTTGTTATTTTGACTTGCGACATGATTATCGAAGTCGTGCGAATTCGATTTGAACAACATTTTACTCAGGTTTTGATCCCATGCTCATCTCATTGCATTTTCCCCGTTGCAAGTCTTTTCTGAGAGCTTTGCGACGAATTAATAACATGCGACGCCTTAGCAACACGGCCAGAGCTCCTGCACCATGCTCCTGTTCCGTGCAGCACGAATGTCCTAGTCCTTGTCGCCCTATCTACCGTCCTCCAAGTCGCCTTGAACGGTCTCCTGACTGGCAATCATGTCGGCAATCGAGGAAGGCTGCGCCTTCAGCTTGCGAGATATTTTTTGGGATACTCGATATGCGTCGTAAAGAGTGAAATAATAGGCTCCAAGTCCCTCGTTACCCAGGCCACTACGCATAGCACACTGGAGGCTTATGTTGAGTAAGCCAAGGATGTAGAATTTGGTTGTCTCGTGCACGAGTTGCTGATTGACTTCTTCCACCGACCTCCCTGGGGAGCAATCCATGCTCTGTAAAGCATGCACAAGATCCTCAGTGTGTCGATAGTAATCTTCGAGAGTCTCTGCTGGCTTTTGACGTAGGCCTTTTGGAAAATCGGCGGTCAGCATTTGGTTTCAAGCATGCGAGGGACAGATAAAATTGGTGGAGACTAATCGTAGACAATAATGCTTGAAGCTCGACATCATTCCGTCAAGCTCACACACCTCTAAGCTTTACAAGCATATCCATGTACAAATCTCCCTCGAGTGGGGTGAAACGCTTAAGGAGGAGGGCTTTGAAAGCAACGACAGCGGCCAAAGTAGCATTCCTTAGAATGCCGTCTATGAGCAGCTTCTTGACCATGGGATGCTGATCAGCCCAGTCAGCAGCGTCGCCCTCAAGAAGGCCGTCAACGCGTTCGAGCCATTTGCCGGGGTTGTGTTCGATGGGAAGCTCGTATTTGATGGTACGCAACCAGCGAGCAGCGGTCTACCCATTCGTGCCATGAAATTTGTACATGGCGAGATAATGTTGGAAGTATCTACGAAAAAGAGGGTCAGTCGATCGGCTTAGGATTCCGTGTAAGGAGTAATAGACCTATCTATTCCCCAATTCAAGAATCACAGGGAGTGCAGTAGTAAGTAAGAACGAGAGACTGATGGTGTTGAAGGCGCAAAGAAGAATACCCAGGTAGTCCTGGGTTGTATGTTAGTCTTCTCGACTACTGGTTTCATCTCACAAACCTGGACAATTTCTAAAATTCACTGCATCGACGTACCCCTCAAACGGTGGCTCAGCTAGCCAAAGTCACAGGATTCAAAAGTTGATAGACAGGTATTGTAGGGCGGACGAGCAACTGAACTGATCTTCATTTTCGTGAACTTACGCCTTTTGCAGGATCAGCGACCACGGATATTCATCAGGCTGATGTAAGGCCAATAGGTGACAGATATAAAACCGTGATTGCTATCCAGTAATAACCTACCACAGTGTCTTCACTCCCATATCTAGAGCCGGTGAACAGCCAGGCAGTGCTCGACTAATATATATATCAAAGACTTTGCCCAGCTCTCTAGCAGCACAAAGTCTAAATATATAGACTGTTGTCCTAGGCTGAGATACTGCTCCTGTGCCAGTAATGAGCCGATGACCAGGAGATATCTCAGGGTATTAGGCACCATAAGTGAATGGTGTGTACTCCGAAGTAGGACCGGCGCTAATATCTGGGTTAATAAACATCAAACCTCAACCTCACTACCGGACGCGTCCAACACCCCGCACCGGATCACTATAAAACAGATTTCAGGACTGCAGCAGCAAAGATGCTGCCATTTCCTTTTGCGCAAAGTGATCGGCGGGGCAACTTGTCGAAGAATGGGCACAACTTCTCGAAGAATGAGCTGAAGGATAGACTCCGAAACCTCAAGCTCAAAGTCGGCGGTACCGTGGATGAGCTGAACAGCCGTCTGGAGAATTACGACAGAACGCAGTGAGTGCTTTTCCCCTACCAAGGGATGCGTCAACTGTTTGCTGACCTCTCTATAGCCCATTTCCATTCGAGAGACTTACACAGGAACTGCGATTCATGCTCTACAGGCTCGTGGCCGCCGATATCGACTATGAAGATGACCTCACAATCAAAATATCCACGTACGACAAACGCGATTATGATGAGATCAGACGTGTCCATAATGAAGATGCCAGACGCAGGACACACCTTCCAAGATTGTTCCTCGTCTCCCGATCGATTCTGGCCGAAGGCTTACCGGTCTACTACCACACTCGTCGCTTCGAATTCGTAACGTACAACCGACCATTGACGCCCAGGATGAAGGAACGCTATCATGATCCTCAGCCATTTGATGGCATCCTCGCATGTATGTCAATCTGAACTCGTTCTTGCAGTTCTTGCTGCCGATTTTTGTAATACAAAGCTAAATTTTCCGGCCTTTACAGGGCTCGAGCGCATTGGTCTCGCGAACCGAACAAACCTTAGACATCTGCAAATCTTTCTTTGTGGTTACCAACCTGCCAAGCACCCCACGACCAAGACACCAGCAATTCAAGAAATCAACAGCAGACTCTCGGAGAAAGCAACTGTCAGATATGCTGGGGCGACTGAGGAAAACCTCTGGGAGCTTGGGAAAGCTTCTAGGAGAGGAAAACAAGCGCCCTATTTCGTGGACGGAGATCAATTCCGAGGTGTGGTGGGAAACGGTCCTATACCAGCGAGGCCAAGGTTTCCACTTTCAGGCCTCCCAGGGTGGGCCGGCTTTTCCGATGACGTTAGGACCTGGCTGGTGTTTCCCCCTGATCACGGATGGTTCAGAAACCTTTATGATATGAAAGCGGACGAGCTCATCAGAATCGGCCATAAGGAGTACGCAAAGCAAGACCTGGAAAAAATGTCACAACAAGTGTTGGAAACTCTTTGCGGGAGTATCAAGACTGATGTCGAATCCTGCTGACGGCTTCTCAAGCAGGTGAGCGAGGAGCTGGATAGGCTTAGAAAGGCAGGACGAATTTCAGCAGTTCCAGAAACAGAGCTGAGATTGATTCGAGCCAATATCAAGACTTGTAAAGAGGTTGTTTCGAAGTTGTGCAAGGAGGGGAGGAGGCTTGTGGCAGCTCGGCAGAACGTGGAGGACGAGTTGAAGTCAAGAGCAAAGAGTACGAAAGAAGATGAGTAGATGGAGAAACGGATGCTCGAGGAAGTTCTGTCGCACCTTTGAGGACCTTCGAGGGGGATTCGAAGAGGACAACGATTGAAACGGCGAGTCAGAGCTCATACTTAGTCGATTCAATGTGAAAGTGCATTTGATCCCATTTCTCACAGTTGCCTTTATGGAGACCTCGTATCGTTCGTAATAGCGGCCATGCTCTGTTGATATCAAAGAAGGGTCAACGTTGCTACGAGTGGCTTGTCAAAGGAGGGAGCTAAGCCCAGACTAGCTAGCATAGGTTTGATCCTGGCACGAAGTGTCGAGTCAATGATTTGTCCTTTGTTTTATTGGTCTTAGGATAAAGCACATGGCCCACTGCTAAAGACTACAGAACGAAGTTTTTCCCTCATGCAAAGGCCAATGTCGAGGCACAATTGGGCGCGGAGGCGCTTATGACCAACAAGTTTCCCCGTACCAAAAGTCCCGAATGACGCTCCTCCAGCGTCATGCTTTATAAGTCAGGACTGCCAGGAGGCATGAGTACAGCTACTTCCACAGGAATACTCTCCGCACCCTCTACCCAATTTCCACCTTCACACCAACCACAACAATGGCATCCTCCACCACCCCTAAACCCCGCGACCGCCAGGCCTGGATCCAGCAATCCAACCCGGAAGTCCGCATCTTCTACACCGAATGCCTCCCCACCTCCTCCACCCCCAAAGGCACTATCCTCCTCATCCACGGCTTCCCCGAGACCTCCTACCAATTCCGGCACGTGATCGTGCCCCTCGCAGAAGCAGGCTACCATATCATAGCCCCCGACTACCGTGGCCACGGCTACAGCTCCAAACCGCCCTCCGGCTACACAAAAGAAGTCATCTCGCAAGATCTGTTCCGACTAGTGACCGAACACCTCGGTATTAAGGAAAAGATCCATGTCGTGGGCCATGATATTGGCGGTATGATCGCACACGCTTATGTAGCGCAGTTCCCAGATCATGTGGCGAGTTTGAATTGGGGGGAGTGTCCCCTGCCAGGGACGACATATTACGATGATGCGAAACACACTGCTGGGCTCTGGCATTTCGATTTCCAAGCCCAGACAGACATCGCTGTCGCTCTTACCACGGGGAAGGAGAAAATCTATCTGAAGCACTTCTTTGACCGCCTGCTGCAAAACCAGTCCGCGATTACGAATGCGGATTTGGAATTTTATGCTACGCAGTATGCGGCTGCGGGGGCACTGAATGCGGCGTTTACGAGCTATAGGATGTTTGAGGAGGATGCGAAACATAATCGGGCGTGGAGGGAGAGGGATGGGAAGGTGAAGGTTAGGAGTTGTGTTATGAGTGGGGAGCATGTTTTTACGACGGCGAGGGCGTTGGAGATGGCGGAGGAGTTTTATGAGAAGCCTGAGAGGATTGTTATTGAGGGGTGTGGGCACTACTTGGCAGAAGAGAACCCGGAGGCGTTCGTGAAGAAGGTGCTGAAGTTTGTGGAGAAGAAGTAGAATTCATCGCACAAGCAAGCTAGGAGAACAACAAAACTCATCTCAATCAAGCCTACCAATTTATCGAACACATGCCGTAAAGCTGACCAAACCCTCTGCGCCCCTCACTTACACCCGAAAGCCTCCTCCCTTTCCTTCACCACCTCCTCGTCCTCCTTAATCTCCAACTCCCTCAACTCCCCACAACCCACATCATAAACCAATCCATGCACCATAACCCCCCTCTCCCGCATCGCCTCAAGCACCTCCGCATTCTCCTTCAACGTCTTAACCCCCTCCCTCACATTGGCCTCTACCAGTTTCACCGCTCTCTCCGCCGGTTCCAGATGTCCCCACACTTTCTGGTTCTCCGCCCGCAATTTCCTCAACGGAGTCAACCATGCATCGATAATTCCAAGCTTCTGATTCGCGAGCGCGGCGTTCACGCCTCCGCAGGAGGTGTGGCCGCAGACGACGATGTGCTTGACTTGGAGGTACTTCACGGCGTAGAAGATTACGCTTTGGGAGTTGATGTCGGTCGAGGGGATGATGTTGGCGATGTTTCGGTGCACAAAGACATCGCCGGGCTGCAAGCCTAGGACTGTAGTCTCAGGGATACGGGAGTCGGAGCAGCCGATCCAGAGGATTTGCGGGCGTTGGCCCGATGCGAGGGTGGGGAAGAGGGAGGGTTGGTCCGAGGCGATTTTTTGCGCCCATTGGCGGTTTTGGTGGAGGGCGAGGCTGAAATGGTCTGCGGATTCTGATCGTGTTAGCTTACACGCGTTTAACTGTTACGGGCATTGTAATTGGTACGGATGGCTGACTCTTTGTCGCTAAGGCGGAGAATTGGGTGAAAGATCTGGTTCGGAAGAGTAGTGGGGAGAGGCATGAAGAACGAATTGCGGCAGGCAGTCTGTACATAGCAGAGCGGAGTAACATACCACTAGTACTGTTGCCGTTGCTTGCCATAGTGATTGAGTAAGGATGAAAAGTTTATATCGGAGACGGGACGCCGAAGAAGAAATTCGCAATTTCAACGGTTTACGTGCAGCGTTGAGCTTTATCGGATTTAACGGATAAGAGATGATGTACTTCGAATGATGAAGTAGCGGCTGTAGAAAAAGAATGGAAGCTTCTTTAAATGAAGGAGACAGTTGGGACTATACTTATACACAACAGAAGCAAAGCAGCATGACCGACCGAGGAGAAGACGTATCACGAGCAGAGAGATAAAGCCGCAAGCTAGAAGATAGGTTGGATTGTGCATTGGTGACTGCAACCCCCCACCAATGGAAAGCGCGTCTTCCTCGAGATCATGAGGTATCTTGAGATTCAGAGACTTGAGGCATTTCTACTCTCTAATGCATGTTGTACGTTGATAGTGCAGATGTAAAGAGTATGATGTCTGGGAATGGAGATCTTTGGACCGCAAATTGCTGCCCCACCTTTCGCTTGCATTGTTAGTGGGGAAATTTTAGGCGTATGCAAGGGGCTTGGCCACAATTCAGTACAACAATGTCATTCTACCAGGGATCGTTCTGCGCTTCAAGGCAAGATTTGTAGACATCGATCTCTAGCATTGAGAGTATCAAGCAGCACGAAGCAGCTTCTTCGTATCATCCACAGCTATCCTGGCAACTCGTTTCAGTATGCCCCTTTCATCACCTTCCCTGAATCTGTCCCATCTGTCCAATCCATCCATTGCGGGCAGACTAAGAGTCTCATACCCCTGTCTGATGACTTTGCTCACTTCCCTCGGGCTTGCGTTGACACCCAAGCGGCCCTTGCTCTTCTCGTCTTCCACAAGGTCATGATAGTGAGCCGCGACCTGGATCAGAATATCGATTGGTGCAGTAGTTGGCACGTTCGTTGTAGCATCTGTGGTTTCTGGTTGTGTAAGGTGGGCCTGGAAGGCCGTCTTGAAGCGTGCTAGGTAGTCGCCCGTTTCGACGAGCTTGTAGAACAAATCATCGTATGCTGCGGGATCTGGAAGAAAATGATCTCCAGATGTAATAGCTAGAGCTAGGGTAGCGAGGAAAGGCTTGATGAGCAATGGAAGGTCAGGATCATGCACCGACAGCGAGGATGAGTAGGTGGTCAAGAACCGGAGGAAGGAAAGAAGTGTCTGCCAGAGAAGCGACCAGTGGTACGATAACCGCGTCCGAGTGAATGTAAGGTAAGACAGCAGGCGGTGAATTAGGCCAATGGTTGAGACATATAGTGGTATGTCCAGATTACGGCGGAGATTGTGATTTATGGTGTCAACTAGTACGTCCAAGATGGATGCAGCTACTGGACGCGGCTTTGGTCTTGCAGGGAGGAACGGCTGGCGTTGGCGACATAGTCGGACTGAGGGCAGAACTTCAGGATCGCATAAGGCTTTGCAGAGGATCAAATCCTCCAAGATGACCCGAAGTATCAGCAGATTCAGCAGGGCGTAAAGCGTTGCTCTTGTGGAACGGTAGCTATGATGAAGGATGTAAGACGTAAATGACAGAAAGGCGCTAAAAGGTGCCTCCCCGGTCCTTGGGTTGGTAGGACATGTGATGAAGTTTGAACAAAAGACTTTGTTAGCAATCGTGAAATCGTAAACTCCAAGCAAGACTGCAGCGCTTGATTTTGGCCTGGTAGACAAGTCAGCGTCAGGCTATCTGCAGGACCTGAGACGGGTCTTACAGGATGGCAAATCCTTCCTTCGCTTCATCAGCCTTGGGTAAGGCTGGATTCGGCGCTTTTGCTGGGGCTATAAGACCAAGGCTGAGATACGCCAATGTACTGCTGAGATTCCAGCCTTCAGCAACATCTTCTTGAATTACAACGTAATAGTCTCGCGATTGCGAACAGGCATTACCCAGACCTTGGATAATTTTTACAATAGCGCTTTCGTTGACAAAATCCTCGAGCCGTAATCGGTAGGGATTTCGAAACTCGAACTTATTGTAGTTTGATAGCAATCCTAGGAGAAGGAATGGCTTGAAGACTAGCTCAGGGACGTCCGAATCTTGGATGTACTGCTACCGTGTAAGCTATTGCTGGGCTAATAATTGGGTCGAATACATAGAGGCAGATCCAAAGAAGAAGAAAAACCCCCACTATCAAGATCAAGACGAGACGGAAGTCGGATAGGGTTTCTTAGTTGCGATATCAACGTACAATGGAAAGCGGCAAATACCTTCATCAAAGCAGGAAACAAGTCTCGATGTGTAAAGTACGACACCAGGCTTGTCTGATAAGCTCCCGAAGTCAATGAAAGAGCGACATCGATGGCCTTCCCACGGGTCTCGACTACATACAGTCAACTTCTCGAGTCAAAGTTCTGCAAGAATGGAAATCTTACGGGAGCTCCCGTTTCGCACAATGCTCTCAATGGCATTCGCGAAGTCGAAGAACACCGCATCCACGTCCTCGAGTCCAGCTAGGACTGTAATTATGTCGGAGCTTGGATTAGTGTATCGTTTGGTCAAGATGACACCTAAGAAGACTGTCAAAGTCTGAACCTGTAAGTGTCCACTTTGGGCGCTGGAAACAGCACGTGTCGACGTACATCGAGTGCATGCTCATCCAGCGGGGCTTTTGCAGCCTTTATCTGGTGTACGGCTCGTACAAAGAGCTGTTGGGTCTCATGCTGGAGATGCAAGAGGTCCTCTGGAGTGAGCGACTCCAGTTGCCGTTCTAGAGCAATCTTGTCGGGTTTTAGGAGGAAGAACTCGCCCCAGAATCCATCCGAATTTGCTGGGTCCTCATCACCCTCCCTGAATAAATCTTCGTATAATCGAGCGATCTTGGGCTGGAACGAGCTTGGTCTGGTCTGCTGGTTAAGAGGTGACGCTTCCATTTTCGACTCTTGGAGAGTATAAATCTCCCAACGTCACGAAGTATTCAAGGCATCCATTCCATTGCAGTCGTACTGATCCAAGCTATTTCTCCAAGTGCTCTGGGGCAGAGCCACGAGGTGGTCTACACGCTGACTATAAAGTGTTTATCTTAAGAACAATGTGTACGTGCTGCGTGAGATTGTTGGGACCTTGTTGAGCCGAAGCAACACGAGTGATTTCAGAGACTTCGATAAGCAGGTGGGAACAAAGACACGTTTGCTTGAGATACCGATATCTTCTATGAAATGATAATAAAGTGGGAGAGGATTTAGTGGTGCTTGCCAGGACAAGGTCTTGGCATAAGATTTGGATAAGGAATAATCCTGTTGCACCTGATTGGCTGAACCCTAAAGACCGGCGAAAACCGTGGAGAACCTTTAACATGACAAAGCCAAAGTGTTTCATTTGCATATCTACATACCACTTGTGTCAAATTTCTCTGTCTGATAATACTATGAAAGCATAGACCGAGTTTGCAATACCATTATCGAGACACACCAGTCCGGCACCATGTCCCTCCAGCAATGCACCCGACCCTTGACATCATCCTCCTACACCCTCTTCAAATTCGCCTCAAGCCTCGCGCCTATCACAGCACGCTCACTACCACCCAGAGCCTTGCCATCATGCTTCTCTTGCTACACCCACCAAACAAGCCGTCGAAAACTCTCAATAGCAACCGAATACCACCCCCATACCCTCGACTCCGCTCCCCCGCCACCCCGCAATACAAACATCCCCAACACCTCAATAGCAGGCATATCGCCTGCAATCGACAACTCAACACCGTCTAGACAGACACAGCAGTATTACGCTGCAGCGGCGAATCAGCCGGAAAAGCAAACCGTTAGCATCAACGAGAATGAAGCGCAAAAGTCGAAACCAGTTACCGAACCCCCTTCTACTCCCTCTACAGAGAAATCCCAACGGCCGACTAGGCTTCGCGCAAGGAAAGCAGCTATGACGCTCACGCCGACCGCTACATCTCAACTCCGCGACCTCCTCTCGCTTCCGGAACCGAAGTTCATAAGAGTGGGAGTGAAGAACAGGGGATGTTCGGGGCTGGCCTACCATCTAGAGTATGTGGACAAGGCGGGGAAATTCGATGAGGCGGTGGAGCAGGATGGGGTTAAGGTGTTGATTGAGAGTAAGGCGCTCTTTAGCATTATTGGGAGTGAGATGGATTGGGTGGAGGATAAGTTGAATCAGAGGTTTGTGTTTCGGAATCCGAATATTAGTGAGTACACTTTCGCTTGTGGTTGTGAGGGTTTAGGCTAATGTTGAAATAGAGGAACAATGTGGATGTGGAGAATCCTTTATGGTCTAGGATGGCCTTGCAGCAGTAACACCTCATGCATCCAGCGTTTCAGCGGCATCAGATACAGGAGTCTTGGGTATAAATAGTATAGCTCATGAAACAACCTACGCATATTCAATACATGATCGTCCGCCTCCGAACCTCGCGTGCCTGCTCCCCCACAGCTTCCTCCCTATGCTCAAAACACACCAGGCATATAATCACAGCTAGAATTCCGAGTCAGCACTACCGTTTTAGGATATTTTTTAGATTGTGAGACATGTTTCTGGGGTTTCTCTTTCGCAAAAGCTCCCGAAACCTGCCCAACTGGACAAACATCGCTCCGAAAAGGTACATACCACCCAACCTTATTAACCAGCGGCTTCACACTCTCCACAAACGCCAAATGCGCCGGATCCTTTTCCAAATAATATTTCCGATCCTCCTCGCTCTCAAACTCTACCACGAAACCATGCGAGTACACTGCCTAACCCCGCCGTGAGCCAAATCCAAACCTGGCACAAGAGTATATGGGGATGCAGGGGAGCCGCAAGCTGGGAATGAAGACGAGGAGGCCATACCATTGGCTCAGTACTATTGTTCCTCCCTCCGGAGACGGATTTGACATATGGCAGACTTGACATTGGGCGGACGCATTTATTGCCGAGATCGAGCATGCGTTGGCATGCCTATGCGTGTTCGAATTAGATTCGCTGGAGGTCTGGTTACAGGAGGGTGAGGGGGGCGTACCGAGTGTATCTCCGAAGCTTCTAGAGTCGGTTTGAACTTCGAGATTGTTAGTGAGGGGAACCTGGAAGGGCGTGGCAGTAGCAGGAGCAGTGGCTGCATACCTCAAACATTACTATATGTATGATCGCCATTATTGCTGAGGATGACGAATAGTAAAGATTGTAAACGGTGTAAGCATAAGGTACAGCTAATTAATCATGAATGGAGTTTAGAGTAGCTTCGTTCAACGAGAGTTTCGCAATGACGTCCTCGTGCATGAGGCTCCCTGGAACTAGCTTTGGTGAACATAAGAGTCTCTTACATTTCCAGGGCGTGAGCCTCTACTTCTATGAATCAAAAGGAAAATGACACCGCTTAGGTGCGCTGGGGAGCAGTCTCACCCATGCTGTGTCCATAGCTTACAAGTCTTACACACCCTGCGTGCTCATCGAGCGCCTGAAGCCAAATCCTTCCCTTACTTTCGAACTCGCACTTCGTCCCATAGTCCATTTCTTGCTTTCATCCGTGCTGTTGTTCTCTGCTCCCCGATTACGATTAGAGATATCATGCCGATCAATTCGCACGAACAAACACACCTTTTCCCCAACCCCCATCATCCAAAATCGCACTGTGCCTCCTTATATTCGTCGGCAGAAAACTCTGATCACCAATGTTCTGTTCACTGTTGGCCGTTCCTGGACGAGCTATATCGTTCGAGGTCAGTCAGCATTTCGTCGGGCAGTAAGGAAGAGAGCTTGTAAATGGGGCTAGAAATTGGTTGCGCACCGTTATAGAGACTTGAGGGTCTTGGTATGCGGGCGTGATTGGACGGCGCACGTGACACTGGTGGTCTCGGCACGTTAGCCGGCTGAGCATTTTGAGAAGTGGCTGTCGAACGTCGAAACAATCGCGAAGCCACACTCTGGTGACCCGACTGGTTAGGGGTCTTGGACATCTTGGATGCCATTCTTGAGCGGAGAGATGACGACCGTGTTGGATTAGGTGTGGCTTCAGTCTGGACTTTCATGACAGTCGGAATCGTGGGATCTTGACCAGTTGTTGGTGAGCGGGGTGACCTTGCACTCGGGCTTCGCCTCATAGGCGTCATTGTAAGGCTGCTCGTGGGGGATAGCTGGTTAGACGTCCTTCGCGACGAATCAGTGGGCGAAGGATAAGACACGGTTCGCGAAGATTGCGTCGGCGTATAGGCTTCTGAGCTGAATATTGTAGCGGTACCTGTAGTCGTGAGAGCTGGTCGGACTGCTGGTGCGTTCGCTCGAAGACGGCGCGTAGCTTCAGTGAATCCACCAGTACGAGGCGAGGATTGGGCGTGGTCCGCGTTAACGCTTTCAGAGCTTGGGTTCTTACCCTTCTGATTAGACGAGGCTCGCTCTTCATCGGATGACTTGTATGCGTCTCTACTGTCAAAATTTGAGGTGGTAGTAAAATTGCTTGGGAAATTCCCACTGCCTGAGGTGTGAGGGCGGTCGAGCAAGCTCTTTTCTGTGATGATACTTGGTGTAGAGGAATTCCCTGCCACTGTCAGAGTACTCATGGTGTCTGGAGTTGGAGGCAAGTATCCACCGCCAAAGATAGGTCCACCAAAGGCTGGCGACGAAGGTCTTCTCTGGCGGGCTTGCAATTCCTTTGGCGACTGCTTCCTGGGGCTTCGCTCCTCGCGAGGCTTGAGCTGACGTGGACTCTGCTGGGGTTGCGGGCTCTCGGGAGCACTTGGTACCTTCTCGAGTATTTGGCCAATTGACGAGAAATGGTCATTGAAGCTGGATTTTGGCGATGCTTGAACGGGTGTAGTAGGTCGTTTTCGCTCTTCCACCCATTTCTCCAGTCTTGCCTCACGCTGGTTGTTTGGTGGAGAAGTTGTGCCGTATTTGGGCGATCTTGCGCGAGCGTTACCGTCCTCCAAACGACCTGGACTGAGATCGTTGTCTTTGAAATTGTAAATGCTAGAGAAGCCGCTCTCGCTCAAGACACTGAGACGTGGAGAGTTTAGCATCTGCTGATTCGCCCACTCGTCTTCGTCCTCGTCCCCACTGAAGGCGCTATCAGGTCTAGCCAAGCTGGCCTGGCTGGCGTTAGCTGAGTACAAGCTTCGCAAGACGTTCGTGCTCTTCTTTGCGTCCAGGATGAACGAAGGAACTCGTCGTGGTGATTTGGGCGCCGGTGGAGATAATGTGTCTTGCCGAGAAGGAATGGCTTGGGGCTGTAATCCATCTGGGGACTCCTTTTGGTTCCTGGAATCCTGCTGGCCCTTCGTTGGAGGAGTATCTGGATCCTGGGAAGCTGGCTTATGAGGAAGTAAGACAGTAGCTATATCGCGAGGAGGAGTAGAATGTAGTTCTGGTGTCCTGGAGCGACGATCGAAGTATGCTTCTGCATCTGCCATCTCCTCAATCTTAGCTTCCAGCTCGCAGATCAAGTTCACAGCCTCTTGAACAGCAACGTCGCGCTTCTCAAGCTCGAGGAGGATATCCTCATTGATAGCTTGCAGTTCCTCGTTGTCCGCCTCTAGAGCCTGCAATTTGTCCACCCTCCCCTCAAGGACCTCGTTGCGCTGGCGAAGATGAAACACTTCCAGCTTGAGATCGAAGTTCTGCTTGTTGATTTTGGAAATGTGCTCCTCCATCTCTTTCATTCCCATCTCTTTGGGATGTGCCCCACTACTACGCCGACCCTGTCCTGAGGATCCGTTCCGTGTAGTGTTTGACGCCAGTGGCGAGCTTTGTATATCCCTACCGTCTATAACATTCCTCGATCCAACTCGCTGGGTCTGTGCCTTCTTCTCCCGTAGCATATCCGCTAACAAACTTGACGTAGGATTGGAAGGCCTCCTGGAATCGTCCTGGGAAGCCATGGCTGTAGTATTGACAGTCGGAACTCAGCCCCGCTAAGATCTGTTGCGGTAGGTGGTCGTGCTTGGGCTGTGGTTTCCAGGAGACGAGGTTGAGAGTTTTTGGAGTAGTGTACTCTGCCAACGGTAGAGGTGGCGTGCTGTGGAGTGTTTTCGGAGGGGAAACTGCGTGTCAAGGTGAAAAGGTGTTGCCTCTGCAACAGCAGTGAAGATAAATCAAGAAGACAATGAGATTGACGAGACGTCAATCGCTTTGTGCAAGAATCAAAGAGGTCAAAGAAGCGAATGGGATGCGCTTTGTTGTGTTGAGCGAGGGGAACAAAGCACAAAAGATGCTCGCACTGTGGGGGTTCAATCGCGAAATCTTGGGCAGTTAAGGCGGACTCAGACCAGCTGGTGTGTTGAAGCCGAGAATGTCATCAAGACTACTGCATCTAGATCCGAGATGTCATTTTCCGCACCCAAAGCGCATAGTGAAGCTCGCTGCACAACGTTGATCAGGGGAAAGTGCGGAGAAGAAGAAACCCCCCCCCTCGATTTCTTCAAAGTTTGTAAATCACAATCACAATCACGCTGCACGGTGACGCTAGGCTTGAATTCCCCGTTCATTGGGTTCACGGCCCGCCCATGTCAAGCGGTTCTAGGCTGGTCTCAACAGGGTTCGTCTGTTGGTTGGGCGTTAACGGCGTGCTAGCGGAACCCGGGGGAATGTTCCCCTGCCAAGACTCGACGACAACTCCATTAAAGCAATTGGAACGCCTGTTGACCACAATGAGTACAATTGGAAAAGTGGCCAAATACAGTACAGGGACGTCGTGTTGTATACGTTTCCAAAGAAACGTTCTCTCGATTGGCCTGATGAACATTTACAGAAGTTACGTAGCCTTTCACCAATCACGATCCACACCTTAAATCTCCGCTTGTCCCTGGTACGTCGCTGCAATCCGTACAAAACTCATCTCCTCTTGGTACTACAACGCTATAATAAGCAACCCTCACCTCGAGGAAATGGTGGTGTGAGTCCATTTTAGTGTCGTATGTGGGTCTTTGCCAAAAAGCCTAGCCACCAATGTATCTTACAACTCAAGACAACACGTCTGCGCAAAAGTCCTGCGATGGCGTTTGAATTCGAACCCCATCTGATTATTGGCTTGCATGTTCTGACTTTATCTCATCTCTCGATGTGTCTTCAGTAGCAACGTTCGTTGGAGACTCGTTATCGTTCATTGTTACTGACCTGAAGCGTAAAATAAACCATGACGAAGCTACTTGACCAAAGAGATGAAGTCGCAGCATATGTTAAAGTAACAGGACAACTCGTAGTCTAGGCCCCTAGACAGCTCTATTCCTCCAGAACACGACAGCTCAAAACGGTTCAAAAGTGAAAAGTGCAAAAGACTACTGAATTCTGACAAGATGGGACGCCAGCGATAACCCTACTTTGTGAATTAAACGCTGTCTTCAATTCTGCATGAGCTCGAAGCTGCGCACGCGCTAATCCACATTTGAACATGACGGTCCATGGGGGAAGGGAACATGATTATTAGTTTTCAGTTTTCGCCACGAGTTTGTGGAACGAACAATAATTTATGCGGCAAGAGTGAGTTGACAGATCGCGTGATGGTAATCCTCGGGGCCAATTCTCTGTGTGTGCCCCAAAGATAAGTGACATAGAGGATCTTGCTCAACTGACATACAGCTCCGTTTTTCAGCTCTACGTGCTTCCTACTACGCTGCAACATAACTCGCTGACGTGACACAGAAAGAAACCAGCCAGGAATTGACGGACCTTTTCAAAGCCCCTTTTCCACCTTCAATCACCATCTCCAACACACGTCCAGACAGACTCTCAGTGCCTTGATCTCCGCAATTCATTTTCTGACTTCCATCAACCCAAAGCCCTCCACTCACTTCAATTCAACAAAAACGCACCTCCCTGAGCTATCGCCACCGAACTGGGCGATCGCCTTCGTAGCAATCTTCCAATTCCACCAGGGTGAACCTCCCTGAGCTATCTCCAGCGGGCTGGGCACTTGCCTTCATAGCAATCCTCACCATGTACAAAAACCTCACACGCCTCTACAACCCTTTCTACTTCATGAAACAATTCCATCTACAGTATGTACGAGCTACGCAGATCTTTCGTGAGCCCCACTGACTGATGTTACTTACGTTCTTCCTCCTGACTATCTCTAGTACTCTGGCTATTCATCATTAACGGCTACGAATTGATGGGGGCCTTGCAGGATGATTGGACTGTATACCGGTACTCTCTCATTTTCCGTGTGGGGGTTGCTGTGCTGTTTTGGGCTTTGGGAGAGCCGTGGAATATTACGGTTAAGCATGAGATGATGGGGGTTCTTGTGTTGGGTGTGGGGATGTGGTTTGAATGAGATGTTTGTATGGGCTCCGTTGGACACCTTGAGGTGTTTGGCTAGGATACCAAACTGATGTTGGATGACATATTGTACAGGTCAGCAGAAAATACTTGCCGAGGGTAAGAAAGATTCAGCTCTGTACTGATCGGAATGCTTTACTTATCGCTGTCCCTTTATGCCTGCCTGCCGTCCTCAAACTTTTCACAACCCGATGTAGTCTTCTCGGCACTGATCGTGCACTACCTAGTATAAATGTCATACGCTGAATGCTGGCTAAGCTTCATCATTTAGTCTATAGTCTTCGAGGATGCTCTGTTATTACATGTGCAACACATCGCATGGTACAACGTCCCTAAAAGTCGTTCCACAACCAAGACATATACCAGGTTTTTTGAACGCAACGGGCATCCAAAATCAGGACCCTGTGTATCATACCACTGTGCTACCAGAAAGTTCGCGGTCAACAGATCATCTTCATCAAAGCTGATGTGAAACCTGTATATCTCATCATCAACATCTGTTTTCCTTCAATCTCACGATTAAAATCACAGCTCACCCCAACAATCCATCACAGCCATGGACCAAACCCCCTACTCCTTCCGCAGAGAGCGAAGATACATAATCCCACCCACCCACGCAGAACGTAAGCTCCACCTCTCCCATCATCCCCTAACCCACAACTCCATTCTCACTAACCATCCTGCAGAATCAAGCGCAGCCAGCCAACGCACCAGCAAAAACACAAGAACCTCAGCACCATCCCAGCACATCGCCGACCTCTTCAACAAGCCACACATGACGGTTGAAGAACGCCTCGAAGCATATCTAGCTTTTTTTCGAGAAGTGGTTCCAGAGGGTCTGGTAGCAATCCACGCTCCGCATGAGACGAGTCGATATTATAATTCGCGTGGGCCGAAGAGGGAGGAGATTCGGATCCAGACGTACACGGGGAAGATATTTATGGCTGGATGTAAGTGTATTTCTTAAATTCTTCCAACCCTGTTTATAGCGTTCTTTGAGTTGTACTACATATTCATGGAGCACAAAAGATTCGTTGCTCCGCACATACGTCCTACAAATCGGGGAACCGTCGAGATAGAGATACGCTGACACATCTTCATGACACAGTAGTCGGTAGCCTCGACCGCCACTCAATCTCAAGCACAGAGCTAATCGCAGCCGGCGAAGCCATGAACAAGAATGAATTCTTCGACGTCCAAGGGCTGAAAGAATGGAATTTTTTCACAGCTCACGAGCACCTCACTTTTTTCACGGGCGAGCTTCTTGATGGGGAATGTGTGGAGGATTATTCGCAAGATACGATTGGGAAGGGGGACGAGAGGGAGGTGGCGAGCTTTGATCCTGTGTCGGAGGAGGAGGGTGTGAGAGAGTATTTGAAGGGGAAATGGGATGTGATTCCTGTTGAGGATCGTTGAGGGGGAGGTGGTGTTGGTGGGTAGGGAGACTGAGACATTTGCATGCATGGAATAGCACGAGTCTAATTTGAACTTTTGTATTTAGCTAACCTCTCGCTCCGCTTCACGGCCGCTCCTGAATGTCCCTTACAACATTACCAGCACAAAGATCACCCAAGAGCTCACCTCCATTTGGCGACAAGATGTCGGGATCCTTCAGCACTTCGTCAAAAAAATAAGCTTCCTAAATGGCGAGGACTGCGTCATCAACACCCAAGCAAACATTGGCCCAAATCGGTAGCAGCATCATTATGAGCTCAGCTCTCACCACGACTAAGAGAAACGAGTCTCTCCCACAGCGCAAATTGAACATCCTGTCCAAGACCCCGTTCCCGGGCCTCAAAAATTTCATCCAACGTCTCCATCACCTTCATGACCCGCCTTTTCTGCTCCTTCAATCTTCCCCAAGTTACATATCTTGGATCACATCCACTCAATATCTCCGCCGCATCATCAAGCACAATCCACTCTTCCTCAAACATCTCGCGACTCTGTGCGAGACTGGCAGCCGGCTCAGTGAAATCGGGGCTGGCGAGTGTATGGAGTGGTTCGTGGATCTCATGGATAAGGCGCCAATTGGCAGCGAAGCACATTTTCCAAAGGACCGGAAAGCGCGCGAATGTCTCGTGTGTGAGGGTTCGTTCCATGATTATGAGCCGGTTTTGTTCTGAGATGCATGGGATCTTGCCACCGTGATGCAAGACCTCAAATACACGATTGAATGCGGCTATGGCGTTTTGGTGTAAGCGGACTAATGCCGATTGCTTGCCATCCATTGGGTCGAAGTTCGTGAAAATCCACTGTTTGTAGCTCAAGTGCCGACCCCTGGCTGCGATGAGGAATTGAAGGAATGAGTCTTCGACGTAGAAGCCCCCATATGACTGCGTGTAGGTAGGTATGTTGCTTGCACCGGCGGGGGAGATGAAGGGGCCGGCGATGGCAAAGGGGAAGAGAGAAGCCGGATCTTCGGTGTAGATATGGTCGTCTTGGTTGAGGTACTCTGAAGATTCGTGCTGAGCTTGGTAGGTGCTTCCGTGAAGAAGCGTGGGAGGGAGGGAACAATCGGTAGCGTTTTAGACGGAAGGAGGCGTACTGAAGATTGAAGGCTGTGGTGGGCCGCGAAGAACCATGGTGAAGGTTTTCGAAAGGGGTGTGATGCTGGTATTTATTTGATTTAGTGTGGATGTGAATCAGTATAAGTTCAGATGGAAGGACTGTGAAGAGTTAGAAGAGATGAATTAGTGAAAATCTCGCATCTTATGAAGAGATGAAAACATCGTTTCTTGACTTTCGCTAGCCTTAGGAGTCAAGGAAATTCGAATATTTGTTGCCAGCTAAGCATTGTGGCTGCCAAAAAGCGTTTAAATATATGGTGCAGCACCTTTTTAAATAGGTGCCTACGAAATGAGAGTTGAAGCTGTATAGGCTTCTAAAAGTGTTTGAACATAGAGTGAGCTTTTTCTTTGCATTTCGAAGCAGATAGATGAAGAGAAAGAAAGAAAGTAATTGAGATATAGCAAATGAACACTATTACTATCTTAGTAGTGCGTGACTTCGTACACGCAGACTTGGAACAGACTTGCCTGGCTCTTACCCCGCCAGAAGCCACGAATTTTGGGCAACGACTCCACGTATCAATATCAATGGCTAACATACCCTTAGTAATATTATAGCAGCGGTGTTTTGCAATGGAAACCGCACTAGACAGGTGACATCGTCAACCACGATCGGGTGGTCAAAGTCTATAACAAGGGTATCAAGTCTGTCACTTATTCTCAGCTTTGGTAACTAGCCCGTCATCTAAACCCATCGGCATAAAGCTCCACGACCCATCTGGTCCTGCTTTCCTGTCTCTAACCCAAACAACGTCGCCTTTCAGATAGACAACAATACCACCTTTCCCACTTGAGCTGGCTGTGAGCCGGAAAAGTGGCAGCCCGGACTGGACATCCGCCTCTCGAAGAGGAACCATGAGTAGTCCGTTCTCTGCACACCATTCCTCGACAACATCCTTGAATGTGGCCTCGATTGATGGGTAAGCTACCCGCGGAACATCAGCAATGGAAACGGATGGCGTAGCCTGCAGTGTAGGAGCAAAGGTTGGCGGTCTTAACTGTGTGGACACATCGAGGCCATTCGTCAGTGCATCGAGTGCAATATTGAGGGTTTCAAGGCCCTTTTCCCACTCAGCTGCAACGGAAGGTAGCTCGTTGAATTCAGCCTGTAGCTTTTCTTCTAGCTCCTGCTTCCACCATTGATACCACTTCTGAATCTCCTCATAGCTTGGAGTCTCGGACGTGAGCCAGAGATAGAGAGTATGATGCCACTTCGGAAAGAATTCGGCGGTGAGAAGCTGCGCCATTGTACTGAGAGGAAAGTGATCTTTCCATCTAAGAACGTCTTCCAAGGGGGTGAGATTTTGGTCCGATGGATCCACTACGAAATTATCGGAAAGATATTGAGCATGGCGAGGAAGTACGTGGCGGACCAGCATTAATGATAGCTCGGATTGAAACATTGACTGCCATCTGTCTAGTCCGGGAAGCACTCCTCCACTTAAGTCCCATGTGGTAAGGATAGACTTGAATTTTCGCTTCACATCTGCAAGTAAGCCGGAGGAGCTCCTTGGGTCAATATGTTGCTCGTCGAGGTATGGTAGCCAAGGGAAGAGCCACTGATGTGGTTGGCGATGCCGGGATTGATTTTGAGATTTCTTTGGCCTCCATGCTGCTACTGCGTCACTAAGGCGTCGGACAATAAGCTGGTCAACGACATTGGCAAGGACAAATTGTGGAAGCACGGGTTTCCAGGTGTCGATTAATGTAGTCAGGGGCTTAGAATCATAAACATCCCAGTCGTTTGTAATAGCTGAGCGTACCGGCGGAAGCCAAAGAGAATACATCATGGTCTCATAAGGCGTGGTCGATTTGATTTGGGTCTTCGTGTATGAGACGCCGTTCTGCAACGCGACTTCGGTGCTTTTAGATACTGAGGGATTAATGCCGATCATGTCTTGGAGCCTTTCAAGGTAAGGTACCACACTCTTAGGCTGTTTCAGAGGTTTCCACTCTTGTAGAGTAGACTTGAATTGAGGATGTATCGCTGCAACCGCGATCTCCTGCAGCCCAAAGCCATCGTCTGGATCCTCTATTAAGCGTTCTATAGCCTTAAGTTTGGCAACGATCGTGTCCCAGATCAGTTGATCGTCAGACCCATACGAGTCCGTCGACGCCTGCAGATCTTCAACTGCAGTAATCAACCCTTCGATAATAATGGTTTCCTCGTCTTCCCTCTGAATTTCTTGATTTAGCTGGCTTCTCTGATCCTCGCTGTGAGCTTTCAGGGCTTGCAGACTAGTCCATTCATCGGCAAATGCATCAAGATCTCTTCGAGCCCTACGAGCAATCTTCGTAGACTCCGTTTCAGCGGGTACCTGTAAGCATTTCGAAGTCAGCGTACCGCTTTCCGACAACGAAGGGTGCGCTAGACAAGCTTCACAAGCAGAGGTTGGATAAAAGTTCCTGCCTACACCTGAGACACATCCGTGCGACTCCATATGCACTCCCGAATGGGGTAAGGTCCCGTGGGAAGACGTACATACCATGGTATTCTGAGAAGTCATCAGTCCTGCTGCCGAGGATATGAGCTTCGTCTCTTGGCCGGTAGCATCGTATATAGACAAAAGAGCCTTTGGCACGTCTAGGCCCTCTGTCTCTGTCTGTAATTCTAAGGCAGTCCTGTATTTCGGCTTTGGCCTGCTTTTTGGTGTTCCCGATCCACTCGTCACTCCCAATCCAAACATCCTCTTCTCCTTCAGCCTTTTACGCCTCTTCTTCCCCTCCTCTTCTGAGTCCTCCAGGACCTCCCCTCGGAAAGCAGCTTCTCTCTTCTCTTCTTCTTTCGCCTGCTTTGTTTTCTCTTTCACAGCGCCCAATCCTGCCCCTTGCGGCCTCAGCTGCGTTTCGATTGGTGCCAGCCTTCCCCGACCAGTAACACCTAGACCTTGGCCCTCCACATACCCCATCTTTGCCATCATTTTAGCAGCGAACGAGTTGGGAGCGGCGGGCGACGCCCCAGCGTTGGTTTGGGCCATGCCATTTGGTACTGCTTGCCGCATGCTGTTCGTCGTCTTCCGCCTCTTTTGTCTGTGATCCGAATCCGAAGACTCCTCCCCTTCTCCACCGCCGCTCATCTTGAAGTGAGGCATGATGCTGCCTCAGCCTGGAGATATTGAAGGCTTTCTGTCCTTGCAGGATTGTGCAGGGATTAGCGGATCTTATCTCAACGGCCGGCTAAACTCAAAGAAAGTGACAGTCTTGGCATTGCATTCACTTCGCCATAGATGGTGAGCATGAGATCTTATGAGAATTGATTTGCTGGGTCAATTATAGATCTTAGTATTTCTGACGCTTGGTGCCAAAATTACAGGTCTACACGAAGTTCCTTGCAGAATGGTCAATTATCTAGTAGATCTTCAATCCGTTAGTTTGCGGTTCCAAAAATACACCCGTACTTTTCACGCTAGACGTATGCGTGCGAACGAACGACCGACAGATTTTCCTATCTGCAGGGTAATCTCCCAGCTATCATGGCCTACAACGCCCTCGCCCAGGGCGAGTTCGACGCTCACTCCGAAACAGAATCTTATCACACCTCACAATCGCCATTCGAAGCTGATGAAGACTTGCAGCGCATCCTGTCCTTCGAATCAGAATTGTGGTCACGCGCACAGCAATCCGACGAGATGGATCAACCTCGCACGGTCTCAAGAGAAGGATCTGTGCTCAGACACCCTGCCCCAGATTCGCTGTCATTACAAGGCGCCTACATCTGCAATATAGAGCGATTGGAGCAAAGTGCAGAAAGATTGAGCTCGTCAGGGTCGGATATTGGTGAAGAGCTACGGAAGATAAGGATGGAGCAGAAAAGGGTAGAAAGCAGGCGGTCGTCGATACTGAATTCGCAGATTGAAGAGGAAGATCAAAGCTCACCACTAAACCGCCAGCCCTCATATGGCGTTGGTTCCCACGTGTCCAATTCGATCGTTGGTACGAACAATGTTGCACGGTCAGGCGGCTTCTCCCCAGCTGCATACTTCGCTTCACCAAGGAATTCTGTACGCTCAGGGTCATGGTCTCATCAAAGCTCCGTCAAAGAGAGGTCGGCATCGTATGGACCACGGCTTACACAAGTGTCGGAACCTGAGCAAGAGGGAAAACCACTTGATTCCCCACTATCTACTCGCTTCGTACCAACATCCGAACCTGAGCCTCTTGGAAGCGCATTACGCGTTGTCAACGATGATCAATTCAATCTTGATGATATTGAAATCCCCCATACGCAGGCTGCAGAGCCAGAGATCAAGAACGCGGACCAGGAGCCTCGAGCTTCGATAGACACGTACCGACAAGCTAAGGGTCTGTTCGATGACTTCGACGGTATTCATACGTCACCTCAGCCGGACAACAAGCAAGATGGTCAAGACAATGCCAATCGAAGAGCATCCAGACGTGTTCAACCCAGCCGACCAATATCGTACATGGGGCCCACCCCAAATGAAAATATGGTGTACTACCCCGCTCCGGTTCCTATGATGCTAAATCTCCCAGAAAGGCTATCCAAGTTGCCGTCCGCTCCACAAAGAGATAAGCGGCGCTCAGAGATGCTAAGTAGTTTACCTATCGATGCGCGAAAATCAGCTGTATGGCTACCAGACATGCTCGAAAGTCCAGCCGAGGGAAGTCCTCACAATGGGGACGACCGAGCAATACCATCAAGAGACATAAAGCGGCGAACAATGGCCGATCTGCCACCTCAACTACGGGCAAGCATATTTTTTGATCAGCCTGCAGCACGACAGGATATTGAGGTCAAAGGCACGTCCGCAATGGCCACTCTGGACAGCATTCTCGACGCTTCGGCGTTCGCCCCTGTCAGTGCGTTCACCGATCATCCAATTGTAGGTCAAGTTGGGGCGGAGATTTATGGCGAAGCTCCTGTCAGGTCTAGAGCTAGCGTGATGCCTGCGGAGACGATGGACCCCAAGAAAAGGAGGAGCTCTCTCATTTTACTCACGAAACGAAGTAGTAGCTTGAACTTGCTCGAAGATATAAAGAAACGAAACAGTAGCTTGCTGAGCTTAGGCAACTTTGGGAAGAGGAAGAGTAGTGCTCAGCTATTCGAGGATGCGCAGGAGCATCACAAGGCCGACTCAGCTGAACTTCATAGCGAGGAAGCTCCAGTGCAATACCACGACGATGGTGCCGTAGGTGCCGCTGATGAAGAAGCCGAATTCCTTGATCCACAAGAGGATGTGGAGGGGCAAGGGGAGCAATTGGACGACTTCAGCGGACAGCCTACAACGCTTTTGGCTGAGCTCCAACTGCGTAAACAGCAACAGAAGCAGCGTAACCGTACAGCTGCCACCGCCTTTCCTAATGGCATGCATTCTACCTTGATGCAGCTAGATGCAGTAGCACAAGTGGAGAAACAAACGAGAAGGCAAAAGCGCATAACTCTCGCTTGGGAAGATCCTGATGCACTTCAGAACGGAATAGAGGCTAAAGACGATGAGGATGTCCCTCTAGGAATACTTTTTCCCAAGGGGAACCTGGATGCTATGAAGAATTCCCGACGTTTCGATGAAGATAGACCGTTAGGGCTGATAGCAAGGCGAGACATGGAAGACAACGAGCCTCTTAGCCACCGCCGCGCACGGCTTCGTGGCGAAGAACCGCTCATGCGTACGGCAAGCCCCGACAAAAGGAATAGCATGTACACACTTGACCCTCTTGATTTCGAGGACGGCAATGGTACTCCTGAAATTGAGGAAGAAAACGAGACCCTCGGCCAACGCATCAGACGACTCAAAGCCACCCAAATCCCAACCCAGTCACGACCAATTAGCGGCGACTTCGCCAGCGAGATGATGTCTCAGTTTGGTGGTCTCGAACAGCCACCCGAAGATGCCAACCGAACCGCAACTAAGACACCCGACCTTGAAGAAACTCTCGGCCAGCGCCGTAAACGTCTGCAAGCCGAAGCCAATAAATCTCGTCAAGCCAGCGGCGACAGCAATGGCGCTACGACCAGACCTCCCATGACCAACCGCCGTAGCATGGCCGACATACTGCAAGTCCACCCCGCCGCCGGCGCTGGCGCAAGGACGCTATCTAACGAGATCAAATTCGCGCCGGCACCAAAGACGCGGAATACGCCTTGGGCAATCAATCAGAATATGCAAGCATCACTCGGTCACATGCCGAACATGCCCATGGCCAGTGGATTTGGGATGTCCAATGGCGTCTATGCACCTGGTGCTGGCTTTGGGGGCGAGATCAATGGATATGCGACTGGAGGAGGACATGAGCCGCATCCTATGATTCAGAAGCCGGTGGAAGCGGATCTGAGACAAAGGGATATGATTGATCGGTGGAGGCAGAGTGTTATGCATTGAAGACGACTTTCAAACTGAAAGGATATGCAACACGGGAAGGATATGTAACTATGACGTCAAGAAAGGACGAATGGGGCGTATTGGTGGGGCTACATATGGTATGGTTTACGAAGGCCATTCTAAGCCCAGGTCGCTGGCGCGACTTTCGGTGGAACAAACACCCCTGAGGGGTTGGTTGCGATGCGGTTTACATTCTTGTATATACTTTCAACATAACATTATCATAGCTCGGTTGGCTTCGACCTTGTTGACTGCTACTTGAAGTGGTGGTCAGACAATATAGTATTGAGGCTCATGATGCCTCATCACATCTGCTTGGACTTGTCCGGACGGCCTTGAGCTGTCTGTATACCTGAGCTGTTTACTGGGATCAGCGCTTTCAGAACTTTCATGACGGCGTAGAAGCAGATTTTTCGGCGATTGAAAGTTAACTTGAGTGTGATGGCTTTCTTTTGACAGGTAAAGAAGGCGTTTTGGTGTACGCTATTCATTGGTGATAGAAGGTAAATCAGGAATGAGAAGCAAAAACTGAGACATCTGGCAAAATTGGTTGATGTAATTTCAATATCGATATACTAGATAGTGCTCCTCTCCTCCAACTACAAGAGACTTTCCACAGAGCTTTCCCTGCCCCATAGCAGACGACTCTTATTCCATTAGAATAAATTTTCCCACAGCCCCCACAAGTTAGCCACCTACCGCGTAGCAGTGCGCAATCTCTACTTATTATTCAGACCCCTCTAAGCTGCCATCCCGGAACGAAGGTCCTCTCACGGTTTTGGTTGGCTCGTTCATGTCAAAGCCTCTGGTCTGTGCTTCCAGCGGTGCGGAGAAAATCTTGCTTCTGGGGACTAAGGAAACTTGGACCGGCGCCCTTCGGTTTTCGAGCCCAGCTTTGAGCGATCCAGAGCCAGGCAGCCATGTCCAAGCACGTGCCATGGCCCTGGGATCGTTCCATGAGGTTTCAATCGGCCAGTCTTATACCCGGAATGGATGAAATCCACAACCGTCATTTACCCTAGGGTACTCGTAGTCTTGTGGAGTCCGGATCAGGGCAGGATGCAACACTGAGGTATGCGGCCTGATGACCATGTACATTGCTAGTCGAGTTCCTAACCCCTAGATCTCTGTGGGTTTCAGTGACTGCTCCCTGGCTCAGGTTTGCTGGCCCGGAATGACCTTCAAACCTTCCATTCTTCTGGTCAACGTAGGGCTGTTGTCTTCCTCCTCCACGCTGACGTGTATTCCGGTCTTAGGCCTGTTCTTGTTGAGACCTTCGAGCAGCTTGCAAGCTTGACAGAATTCCTGACTTGATAGATAGCCGCATTGTTTGCACTTACCAATCTGCTGCTTAGGGAGCTTCTTGGCCACTCGTTTAGTATTTTTGCAGTTCCGATCGTGGTTCTGCCCTTTTAGCGTAAGATCAACTTCGTCGTCCTGGGCGTTCTTATTGGCGAGCAGTTTCTTCTCCATATCGGCCATCTCGCCACCACTAGATCGACCATTGGCGCTGCCACAGCCACCGGCGCCTTCAGCCTCACCCTCGACGACCAGGATATCCTTAACTCCCTTTTTCCCGCTGACCTCCTCCGGTACCAAGTTTGCCATATCCTCTCCACTCTTTACGACATCCAATACAGCACTGGGTCGGATCCGTTCCAAGTCTTTGATCAGTGTTCTTGCGCTGCCTCTAAAAGCCTCGGGACTGTAGATGCACTCTGTTGTGAAGTAATCCAACTTCTTGTGATGAGCATAGAGCACGATCTCCTTCTCATATGCATACTTCAGCGGCTTGCTTCTCTTGGTCTCACTAGCAGCACTTGCCGTAACGATATTTGTGGCCCTAGCCAGCCGTGGCAGGTCCCCCCTAAGTAGATTCATCATAATGGTCTCTGCCATGTCATCTGCGTTATGACCTGTGACGACATGATTGATACCCAGACGAACAGCTCCTTTGTCGAGTGCTTGCCGTCTGAAGACGCCGCAGTACGTGCAATTGCCCTTCTTGCCGATCACTTCAACTATTTCGTCCATGCTCCATTCCCAGAGGTCTTTGTAGCCGACAACAAGCAGAGGCATGTCATATTGGGCTGCGTTTCTTTTGACGGTCTCAAGGCTGTCATCTCGGTAGCCTTTGATGCCTTCGTCTATGGAGAGTAGGACGAGGTCTAAGCCGTATCTGTAACGCGCATTGAGTGTTTTGAGGACGGAGGCGAGGACAGTGGAGTCTTTACCACCGGAAGCTCCGATGGCTACCCGTTCGCCGGGGAAGAAGAGAGCGTTGGCGGTGATGGTATTGTGTATCTCGGTCTCGAAGATGGTGATGAAGCACGTTTTACAGAGCTTTTGGTTGTTCTTGGGGCGCTTGATGAGGGCTCTTGAGGTTTTGCAGAGCTCGCAGGGCGGTGGAGCCATGCCCTGTTGGGTTCCTCTGTCCTCAGGTACTTACCGCTCAATCACAGAGTGGTATTCGTTGTTTCCGTGCCTGCGCTGATGGACCCATCCTTGATATTCCAATTTAAACCGAAGTTTACCCACTAGTCCGGCACTAGTGCCAATAACACTTCCGAGGGTCGGTCGGTCGGAACGTGGCACACCAAATGGGGCCCAGCCTTGTAACATCACAGATTTTACCCTTTTCATAGACATTAAGGGCCCCATAACTGTTTAGGATCTAGTTAACAAGCCTTTACGCTCTGAACAGTCCTCTAAAGGCTGTGTAGAAGGTGTTGTTGAAGAGGACAAGGGGTGAAATCTGCGGTGTTATAAGGCTGGGCCCCATTTGGTGTGCCACGTTCCGACTGACCGACCCTCGTTCCTCCAAAAATATTTCGCCTTCATGTTTCAAACTCGATGCTATCGAAACAAATTCCCGATCCCAGCGATGACATTTACCATTTTCGTTTGCTCGTTTGGTAATTGAGCTCCGGAGTGACCTCCGTCTTCCCTTGCGGAACTCCGGCTATTCATTGCGAACGGTTTTTATGCGGCTAAAAATATCTGTACATGCGCTCCTCTCTTGTAAACAGTCCATTCTCTACTCCTGACAGCCTCATGTTTCATGTTGGTTGAGAGATTTGGCAGGTGCCGCTCAACATCTACTTTCTGTCGCTCTCTACTGGCGTTAGCTCGTATCGATGGCTGAATGTTTTTCCCAGTATGGAAGCGAAGGCTTGAGCGTCAACCCACATCCAGCCCACAATTGTATGCACACGACATGGCTGACAGGCAGCGTGTTCGGGCCTTGATCGTTCTGCCTCGTGTCTAAACATGCAGTATGCGTCGAAGACTAAGGCACCTTTCCGCCAAAGCCGTCGCTTATTGCGTTTGCGGACTCGGTAATTGAAGAGTTGAAACGGCCTGTGCTTTCGAGGACCTGTCCAACAGGCCAATCAAGGAGTGATCATTGACCGTTGAAAGACACCTTAGCGAGGCAATCGGACCGATGAGCTCCAATCTTTTTATAGGAGAAAAAAGGGCGACAACAGAACTGTGCATGCGCCATTGACTGCAAGATCAATCTGGTAATCCATAGGGCCACATGAAAGCAATGACAGCTTTAAGCGTGACGTTGTCAGCGGTGGAGTTTACTACTACCTGCAGACATTGCAATAAGGATGACTCGTCCGTCTAAAGCAATGCTAAAGTACCGCACTCTATCATGTGATGAGAACATCTGCGGAAAAGACACGAAGGCCATGGCGACAGTCTCAATGGGCCGACTCATCGACGACCGTTGTGGCTGAATGGTACGCCTTCAAATAGCTTCCCTGACGCAATAATGAGCCAGCCCGAATGATACCAACTCATGCAAGATGGTTTTATAGGAGTAGCTGCCGTTCCAGCAATCAATATGCTTCAGGGACGTTTCGAGTTTGCCATGAAACGCAGCTTGGGACCCTTCTTGCATTCATTCAGGACTTTGATGAAATGGCACTGCATTTGCCGTGCGGGATACAAGATGACAGATGACAGGCAGTCATGCAGGTACATCTGTCGAAGTACCGGATTGTGGGGTAGCGTCCCCGTATAAATGGCCGGGATTTCATTTCCGTTACTGGCTCGATTGCAGAGCACTGGCCACTTTGCGAAAAGACTTACGACAAAGCACAATGTCTGATGTTGGGGCCGCTGGCTCGCATTCTTGAGGTCGTCATTGGCACTGTTGAAAGGTCTTAGTGTATCCGCAAGCTAAGCCACTAACCGAATAGACTAAGGCTGCGCTTTCTACCCGAGCTAATCATAAAATTACCCGACGAGATAGCGTTTATCCTGATCGAGAAGTCGATCGGGGCATCAAGCGCGGGTTCGAACGATCAAGGACTGGCTTGCATGTCCACGCAAAACAGTCCCACCAAACCTTCCCCTTGAAGTCGGCTGCCAGATGATCTAGTCCAAAGGATCTTCGCCTGGAAGCTCCGAGCAATGCCATGATGCTTTACTAAACACATGAACAGGCCTAATGTGGTAAGCCAGCCAAGCTCGTATGGAGCACGCATCTGAGAAATTACACGATCAGCGCTGCATGTGCAATTGTACGCCCACTGTCCACTAACTTTGATAGTGCTATTCATACGGGGCGCCGGGATCCAAGAGCCCTGGGATGGATGGCTCCTTGACGGTCAGGCCGTCTGACTAGATCTGCCAATGGGTTGACGCTTCTACAGAATCTCCTCTGGCAGTAAGGATGGTTTTCGTTGCAAAAGACGTAGTTCGCATAGACCTTTCTGCGCGAACCGCAAACATTGGCTCTTATGCGGCTACCTTTGCAAGCTCACAATGCCAATAACAGTAAGCAATTCGATCCAAGAACTGTATGGCCGAGAATGCTAGCTCTAACCGAAGTAGGAACCCGAAACTGATCGTGGCCTTGCGCATTAAATGAACGGATCTATTAGATCTGAAGATGTCGCTAGCCGTCGTCTCCATGAACGTACGATCTCGACCGTTGAGGTCTGAATTGTTGAGCCAATAGGTTCGTCGTTATTACCCCCGTATTGCCGCCACGATACTTTACAGCAGTGGCGCTTTCCTGGACTCTCGAGTCGAATCAGATGCCGAGCTCCATGTTTGGCACATTTCTCTTGGTGGAAATAATCCTGAAAGCCATTACGCCGTTGGTCTTTCGCATATGTCAAACATACCTCACTCAAGCGTCCACACTGCAAATGGTCCGATTTCAACGTACAGCCTACGAGTTCGACGCGAATTCTCCTGGTATGTGCCGACCTTATCAAAACTTATGTAGGCTGAGTGGTCCGGGAACGCCTCATTCATATCGATGCATGCTATGGGAAACGGAGGCTGGGGACTGGTGAGAGTTGACTAACAGCCACAATCTGCAACGCTGTTATGCCTCTCGTCATCAGTGGTGCACGCGACACTCTGGGGCTAGAGACTCGGACACTGCAGGGAAAAAGCCTCAAGGATCAAGTGCACATCTCATGAAGAATTGATTGGACGCAAGCCTACCTTTGCGTTCTCTGCTGTATGGCCTGGGGTAGTTGTTTATTTTGACGATGTTAAGATGATAAGTAGACTAGGGCAGATGACTGCAATTAGGATAATGACAACCCATATCTAATTTCGATGACTTTGCCTTTATAGAAGTGTAGATTTCTACACTCTCACCTCGAAGAGTATCGTCAACGGCTTATGTTATTACCTCTGAGATTGCTGACAGTATTAGCAAAGTCCCCTCCACAATTGTCAACCGGAGACTCTCGTCTCAGGTCGATTCACAATCACACTTATACTGGAGTCGACAGTCATTCGATTGGCATCTGTCTTAAGTCGGCCTTCAGTTTGAAGACCACTCAATAATTCAGCAGAAGGTAAGGTATTCTGCCAAGTCAAAAATTTACGCCAGCACCACACTACCATCCAAGCCACCTAACGAAAGGGGAAACATTCAGGAAGTCAACCTGGAATGTGAAAATCTTGCACAATCTGCTCTTGAGCAAGGTCAGATTCACATGCGCCATTATTGAGAACCCGGTGGACCAGTCCTTCCTCGTCAGCAATTTATTCATCAGGATTAGGAATGGCAAGTTGGGTGCTTTCGCGCTTTCCCCAGATCTAAATTCACCCACTTTGCGGGGAAATAAACCCGAGCAGCGGTCCAAAAAGTGTCTTGCGCCTTTACACCTGTCAACACCTGTCACCAAAAGATAGATCTACTCCTGTGCATGTATCACAATTTCCAGGACTTGCTCTTTCTACCTCTAATCCCCTTCCTGTCGCGTGCGCTTATTGGGATGCAGAAGGTACCAGGATAGGTTTGTCCCGCATGCTACTCAATTCAAGCCCAAGCTCACTTGCAGACCAGGCACTTGTGGCTAGAATCGACACCAAGCCCAAAGTACGAATACCCCAGTTACTCCAGTCCCGACGCCCCAGCTGCAACAGACAAACCACACTTTTTTAATTTACTTAACACCCTATCCTTCGCCTCTCAATTCGAACGTCATTCAACGATTGGCATACCTTGAATCTCCACTCCAAGACTGTCCCGTCTTTCGTCGAATCCTCCATCCCAGCTCCAGCTACTCGTACCCTTTGCCTTTGGCAATTGCTTGGCCTAGCGCAGCATCTTGTATCTCGTTGACACGTCTCTGCTGCTGACATCGCCATCTCTTCGAGTCTGCCCTCATGGCGGATACAGCGGTCAAGCAGACCGCTGCCAAAGGTGCTGCGTCTGCAGTGGACATGGCTGCTCGTCCCTTCCGATGCGAATGGCATGAAGGCTGCTCTAAGGTATGCGACTCCTCTCCAAGCCTCCATTTTGACGTCGAGGCTACACTACACGACTGTATGCTGACTACAATGTTTGACGACAGAGCTTCAATCGCAAGTCCGACCTCCAACGTCATTATCGGATACATACCAATGAGCGACCGTACGCGTGCGACTACAAGCCCTGCAAGAAGACCTTCATACAGCGCAGTGCATTGACTGTCCATCGTCGAACCCACACTGGCGATAAGCCTCACAAGTGCCCGTTCTTGGGATGCGGGAAGTGTTTCTCAGACGTATGTCATACTCAACCCGTCACTGCCTTCAAGGATTAGATACTCATACAACCTACAGTCCTCGAGTCTTGCAAGACATCGACGTATACATACCAATGATAAGCCATACATCTGCAGGAACCAGCGATGCAAGAAAGCGTGAGCCTCAAGCAGCCCTGAAATTCTCACCATACAGTCTCCTGATTATACATCGCAGCTTCTGTCGGAAAACCACCATGACCAAACACATCCGCAAAGAGCATCCCGCAGAGCCGATCCAAGACGATCAAGATGCCGAGTACTCCGACGTCGATCTGTCCGAGGACGAGGGGTTCGAAGAAGATACAGAGGACATCAAAGAAGAGTCACGCTATCAAGAGCCCCTTGACACGAAGGCCCCATTGACTCACTCGTTGAGCAACTACAACAAAGACCTCTGGCGCTTGCCCTCCGAGACGACTCAACGCCCTACACCACTTCAGCTAAGGTCGGTGCCATACTCTGAGGTTTCCGGCCGTGATATCAAGCTTGAGCGAACCTCATCGGCTGCCTCGCAGAGGTCAATGAGCTCTCCGTACTCTGACGGGCCCATGTCATCCGAACCTCCCCCAATGAGAGCAAACACAATTACTGGCAATATTCTGATGCAGCCAACTCTTCAACAGGCAATTACTAGTGGAGCTCTACCCCAACGGTACCAGCTCAGAAACCATGACAACAGCGTCGGCTTATGGAGTCCTCAGCATTCCATGCAGGACAGCCCGACCAGTCTCGCAAATTCGTCTCCAAGCTCTGCAAGTACTCAATCTCATGGCATGTTTACCTCGCAGCCATTCCAAGCCCCGCTTACCAGCCTCCCGTCCAATGAGCGACTACAATACCCCCTCCACCATGATGGCATTGTGTTGCCCATACAGCAACCGATGAACGACTTGGCAGTTCATGAGATCCACCTCGATCAGCCTCAACAAGACCAATATCGCGATATGGCTTCAACTCCTGTGCATCGACAACAGTATGACGGTATACCGCAACATGTTGCTCAAGAACAATACATTGCCATGTCTCGTGACTCTTCGCGTCATCACTCCTACAGCGACGGCCAACCCCGATCCGCCATTCAGCAATACCACGGTGAAGTCCCTCCGACACCAGCGCCAACGCAACCGCTACCCTACTCCCTCCCACAACAAATGCCATACCAGCAGCCCCAGTTTATGCCAATGGACAACTACAATAATACCTACTACCCACCTAATGGTGCCTTACTGCTATATCCTAATGATTCAATGGACTGGCTCGACGCATTCAAGCCAGAAGACACATGGGGCCAACTACCAAGCCAGAGAATAGGCCTCGGGTGGCGTTGATAGCAATTCAGCGATTTCGGCAGCGCCGACCAAAAAAACACATCAGCGATGTGGAAAAATCAGTAATATGGCATAAGAGATAGCAACAACTAATGATGCTACACCATTCGATACGACCGGTACCATATCGCATATATAGCAACACCAGCTCACGCTGGCTATACCCCCTTACGACTCTTATATCCCACTTCTTTCAAGCACAATGGGCGTCCGACTCCTTTCACTTATCTCACGTCGACTCTTCCAGCCCTTACGACTCACGACTCCGGTACGAACTATCATCACTTTACTTTGCTTTGGGTCACAAAAGTTTAAGATATCCCCTATCGCTCCGTTCAGTTTTCTTCGTTTTTTGATGGGCGGGAGCGGTGGAGTGCCATGCATCGGGAGGCGCACATTTTCATCTACGATACGATCTGTCGATACTTACTATACCTGCTTTTTCGCGTTGGCTTTCTGTTCGGTTTTGACTGAAATTCAGCATGTGGGGTTGGTGAGGACTAAAAAAGCATACGGGTCATGATCAGTCTTTGGATGAGGTTGGTGTAAACACTAGCTCTTGGCTAGTTGGGTAGCAAGGCTGTAAAACGTATATGGGTAGGAGGCTGGATGGGGCCTGTGGACATAGCTTCATCATTATTTAGCAATACCCCAGTACCATTTACTGGAACGTGTCACCTGCGTGAGATGTTCCTGTTCTCAGGCGCACTGTCAACAAGATTGTATACTTAGAGCAGAGAAAAGGGCTAAAGTGTGGGCGGAAGACGGGGACAGTGACGAAGAGAGCCAAGAGCCGAGCAAAGAGTAGAGGTGAGGCAGGCTGTGTTGTCAAAACGTACACGGAGTAGCAGTCTTGGACGCCAGTACAACCGACTTGGACACAAATCGCCCTCAATTCGAGCAATCAATTAAGCATTTAATGTCACCCCAAAGTCACTACTTACCTGAAAGCCACTCATTATGAGCGCTGATGGAATCTTTTAAGCTCTTCTGAATTCATGTATAGCTACTTCCAGGCTCTGTATGTAGCCTCCGCAAATGCCTTTTTAATTTGAAACATTTATTTGATAGACGCAAGGATCACGATGATTATCAGTAGAAACAGACTGAATGGATGAATGGGTGAAAGTTTGATGGCGATCTGAATTGACTCCTCTATGAACAATTCGCCTGTCCCAATCTCTGTCAGAGTCGGGTCTGGTCTGCTGTGCTTTTTCAGTCGGTTTTGCTCTCCATCTTGGCTGGGGTCCAGCTTCATGATCTTCTTCTGGTACACAAAGACGAAATCTTGCTTGTGTCGCCAGTTCGTCGATTAGATCTGAGAGTTTGGATTCGATTAATAATCCTCATTGTTGCCGATTTTATATATATAACGCCAGCCGCGCTCGATGTTCAGCCGTTTGAGGTTGGGGATAGGGAATGGCGTGTTGTGAATGGATGGGCAATGTATGGGTTGCGGTTGATGGAGGTGATGTGCTTTGCTTTCAGTGGTCCGATGGCTGCAACAAAGGCGGCAAGGTTCTTCTGGCTTCGGGCTGTGGCGAATCCCCGAGCGGGCCCGAGAAAGCCGAAGAATGTGTTCGAGGAGTAATAGATTGGCGTCACCTCCAGGTAGAGCTGTTGAACAGGTAAAAGCCATGGCTATCCTAGGCGTGACCTGGAATTGGTCGATCTTGGAGTTTCCTAGCTGCTTCTTTACAGAACGTTGTCCTTTGCGCTTGTGGTTGTAGACCTGAGCTGGTACGTTGTCTACGATCACGAAGCTCCAGATGCGGCGGTGGAGCGCTGCTGGGAGCTTGCGGATGGGAAAAGGTTGCTGGGAGGCTTCCCAGACTGGGTTCATATTGCGAGGCATGAGGGCGACTATCTGAATAGTTGTCAGCTCTTATCGACCGTGACTGACTTTGTTGAGAGCTTGGTATGGAGTATTGCCTGTGATATTGAATGATACTTGAAGAGAGTGATTTTTAACAGGTATATTCTTCAGATCAGCGTTTGAATGATGTTGATGGTGAGCTGAGTTTGAACGACGCAATGTTGGAAGAAGATAGAAAAATTGAGTCACGATGAGATGACGATGGCTGTTCAAGCACTGAAGAGATCTTGGTATGCATGAGTACTAGTGAGAGCCGACCAGCTGTCGATGTAGGTAGCGGGTTGTAGGCTTGTAGGGAGCGCCGGAAGACTTGATCCACAAATGCTCAGCCCGATTTATTACTAGGTAGCCAGCCTCCTTACACTAGGCTCGGAGTCCATACATGTGCCATAGTAGACTCTATGCGGCCCACAAATGTCATTTGTATAGACACCAATACCGATAATCACTTGGATATCCTTTCCGGGCCAGTATTACCTGAATTGGTCCAATTCCAGTAACCCAGTGCGTCTTTCTCAGTATGTATATGAATATCACCAAGGCAAGGCAATATCAGAGCAATTGAATTGCTCAAGAAGTGTCAGCCTTAGCAACTGGCGATCTATGGCCATGAAAATCACTGTCAATACTCAACAGATCATTGAAGTCCAAGGATACTTCACCAGAGCTGAGCAGAAAGGGATCCCCTTGTGAATGTGTGGCCAATGCCTCAACCAAGTCCGCAAGGTTGCGATCAGCCGCATAAGACTTACGATTGAGGTCCATTCGTTTAAGCCCTGGCAGGGCCCTGAGTTCCACATCGATTGGATGAGGCATGAGTAAATGCTTGAGGCTGATGTTATTTACCATCTTCGCATTGTGTGGCCCAATGGCTGTAGCGAATTGCGACGGTAGATGGTGGCAGTAGTACAACCTCCATCCCAACTTGACGTAGGGCGTTGTGGGTGGAGGGCAAGACGCTTCGATAGAGGCTTTAAGCGTGGCCGGAAGTGGAAGATATTTTTGAGTAGTAGATTAGCGTCACCTCGAGATACACTTAGCGTCAAGTGAATGCTACAGCAATTGAGGACGAGCACCGTCGCTCGTCGTCTTCCCGATGTATCTGTTTTCCAGACCGAAGGAGACTTGGTGCTAGTTGGCGATGGTGTTCCCGAATGCCTACCTTGGTATCCTTGACGACGACTAGTCTCCAGATCTTATTTCGAGGCTCTGCTGGCAGCTTACGTATCGGGAATGGCGCGGAGCTTTCAGATGTTCTCATTCTTTTACGTGTGAGGGAAGATGGCGCAGGTACTGCAGGCGACCTCTTTCTTTTAGCCATGACTGGAAGTAGCCTTAGATAGGACTGACGATATGCAACTGTGTGGTCAAAGAATCCGTAGATCTGGGTGCCAGTCTCAGTCTTCGGAGTGAACAGAGTATACTGCTCCTGCTGGAAGATTGGTGCCTCTGTTCAGGATGCTAAGTGCTCTCAGGAAAGGTCTGGGGTGTCTCAAATACAAAGGGATAGAGAGTGAGAGATTGCAAATGGTTGGGAAAGCGCACGTCTTGGCCTATTAGGCGAATTTTGATAGCCTAGTCCTACGACGCTAATAGTAGAGATATATGAAGGCCTACACTTAGATTAGTTGAATGCTGCTACCTTCAAGGGGTGTATTCTCCTGCCGACACACTCATCCCGTCGTGTAACGCTTGGGATTTGAGGCCTGCGTACGCGCCAGCGCTGGTTATCATCATGAGGCTCAAAACGTTCAGAGATTGCCTTGCGATTGCCTTCACGGCCATGGACAAAGCACTTCTCAAATCGTACTCTCTGCACATCTCAAAGGAGGTGTGATTAAAGCTCAGTAAGCTCGGCAAGGTACCGAAAGTAATGATGTCGGACTTAGGAACGACCGATATAGCGCTAACCGCATATGAATGATTCGAACCAGGCGGAAGAAATCACTATTGCCACTAATCGCTGTATGACAAGATGCATCTTTCATTCTTTACACACGTATTGTAGATCTTGATTTACTCCTTCCTTTTTTGCGTTTCAACGAATCTCTACCGCCGTTATGGCGTTCCAGGCTCCCATGGCGGTGAGCACGCCACATGAGTGATTGTTGACCGTTACTGACATTCGACGTTTCGTAGAATGTTGCATCTATCACGACTGACCTGTGGCCCTCGATGAGATCTTCTCTTGCCGCCCCTTGGAGGACACTGCGGACACAGCCCTCTCAACCAAGATCAAACCCCAAAAGCACTGCAGGACGGCCGTCTGCATCGACATTGTCCGAGGGTAGCAACTCTCCGCCCAGCGAGCTACCAAATTGTGTGGCATCTGTACCCATGGAACATTTGAGGCTTCTACATCCTGGAGCCTTGATCACCAAGTTGCGAGCTCCATCTATGACGGCGATACCCTCCACTCAGATCCTACAGTCTGCAAACCCCTTCTACCGTGCGCCGCCATCCAGGACACAGTCTACACGGCTCTACTCAACCCTTCCTACCTTCCGTCTCATTCGGAACTACAAGCCCATAGAGTCTTCTGCGTCAACAATATCACAGAGAAGAACACTCTTCGGAGGAGGCTCATCCCAGAACCTCCTCGCCCACATGGAACAAACAGCAAACAATAATCCTACCAGCGCGACCGCACAGAATGCCTTTTACGCAGCGCTTCTGCGTGCTGATATGCCTGCCATCCTTGTCGAGCGTTTCCAGACTGACAGGTTTGCCTCGAACGCTGCCTGCGAAACGACCTATCACCGAGCGCTCGAGAAGCTTGCGCGAACGGAGGGAGCCTCAGCAATAGGTGGAGGTCTACAAGCACAAACGCCATCGCGGAATAATATGTCGAACCAACAATTGCAAGCTATCGGCCAGGCCATCGCAGCACAGTCAAAAGGTGGGTCGATTGCTGGTGCCAAACCTGGGGTCTCTGGCACCGGCGACAAGGCAAGCCCTCTGTATGTCGTGGTCGAAGAATCGCTTGGCTCCTCTATCTTCAAATGGGTTAAATTCTTGGTCTACTTTGGCTTGATTGGCTACATGGCGCTCGTCGTTCTCACTTTGGCTGTCGAGACCTCTGGTATCCTGAAGAAAGTTGGGGCCTCTCAGACCAACGAGGCTCAACCAGAGCAGCAGACAGTGCGCTTCACCGATGTACATGGCTGCGATGAGGCCAAGGAGGAGCTCCAAGAGCTTGTCGAATTCTTGAAGAACCCTGAGAAGTTCTCAACGCTCGGTGGCAAGCTACCGAAAGGTGTCCTCCTGGTTGGCCCTCCTGGCACGGGTAAAACGCTATTGGCCCGTGCCGTAGCTGGAGAAGCTGGCGTTCCATTCTTCTTCATGTCAGGCTCCGAATTCGATGAGATCTACGTTGGTGTTGGCGCAAAGCGAGTACGTGAACTGTTCACCAATGCTCGTGCAAAGGCTCCCGCCATCATTTTCATTGACGAGCTTGACGCAATAGGAGGCAAGCGTAACGAGAGAGATCCAGCTTACGTCAAACAATCCCTCAATCAGCTCCTCACCGAGCTCGACGGATTCTCCCAAGACACTGGTGTCATCATCCTGGCTGCTACCAACTTCCCGCAATTACTCGATAAAGCCCTTACTCGACCAGGACGCTTTGACCGCAACGTCACTGTCCCGCTTCCCGATGTTAGAGGTCGCGTGGCAATTCTCAAGCATCACATGAAGAATGTCCAAGTAGCCACCGACGTCGACGAATCCATCATCGCCCGCGGCACAACGGGCTTCTCAGGTGCTGAGCTCGAGAACCTGGTCAATCAAGCCGCTGTTCGCGCAAGCAAAAACAAAGCTCAGAAAGTCGGCATGCTAGATTTCGAGTGGGCCAAAGACAAGATCATGATGGGAGCCGAGCGACGGAGCGCTGTCATACAAGAGAAGGACAAGATCATGACTGCGTACCACGAAGCTGGGCATGCTTTAGTGGGTATGTTTACCAAGGGGGCATCGCCAGTCTACAAGGCAACTATTATGCCTAGGGGCCAGACCTTGGGCGTAACACATTTCATGGATGAGATGGACAAGGTCTCGATGGCTAGGAACGAATACAGAGCTCTCATTGATGTGTCAATGGGAGGCAAGGTCGCCGAAGAATTGATCTATGGCGAGGATAATGTTACGAGTGGTTGCTCTAGCGTACGTGCCGTTCTCGAAATAATTGGCGGCGGAAGTACAATCACTGACAAACTCGCAGGACATCCATAACGCAACCCATGTAGCCTACCAGATGGTGACACAATTGGGCATGTCCGAGAAGCTCGGCAACGTGGACCTTGCATCCGACCACTCACACCTCTCCTCCGAAACGAAACAACAAATCGAATCCGAAGTGCGCCGATTCATCGAAGAAGGTCGGATACGCGCCACTACGCTCCTCACTGACAAGAGGAAAGAACTTGATATCCTGGCCAAAGCATTGGTGGAATACGAAGTGCTGAGCTTAGATGAGATGGAGAGGGTACTCAAGGGCGAGAGCCTGCAGAAAATGAAGAGTTTATCGAAGATGCCCATGAAGCTACCAGAGATAGTACTGCCACCTGGCATGGGAGGAGGCAGTGGGGCGGGTGGTGCAACAACAAGAAAAGAAGACTCTGAGGGTGGTGGTGCTGGAGGAGCGAAGCTGTGACCGGTTTCGCCATATTTTCCTTCTATCATGCTACGGCAGCGAAGCAGCTATGTTGCATGTCATAGTTAAGTCTTAGCCGGAGTACAGGTGGGCACTCTCAATAGGAAGCAGCCTTCCCTCTAGACGTTTGATGTAGCATAAGAGCTTAGGCAGACGGTATTCATCAATCTCTCTGACACTGCATGAATCTTCGATCATACCTCGCGCTCATCATATTTCGCGTTCATCATACCTCGCTCTGTTGATCGCAACAAGCGATTGCACGGGGATTTAATGGGCCTCTGTGATGATCGCGAGAAGATCTTCATTTTCTACTATTGCACAAGGTAATGACTACGAAGGGACCTATTACTTAAGAAACTTGCAACAGCCAATGCAAATCACCCATTCAGACTTGGTTTGGTACAATAACCACAAATACCAAAATGACTTATGTGCTCCAACAGATCCAAGCCGCACATGATCTTGATCCTGCGAGTAAGCAACTCCTATCCCCCTTCTATGCTTATCTGTCCCACGCAAAAATGATTCCACATTATCCACAGCGACCACCCCATGCTCCACTGTCACACGAAAGCCCATTTGCTCTCAGTCGGCATCTTCTAAGCCCGCCCTCACGTCAGCCCAGTATTGCGGATTGTGGCTCCAGAAGGTTGCATATGAAAGTAGCGATAGGTCATCAGTAATCATCCGCCTTCCACAATCTTCGGGGGAGATACTCGATCTGGTTCTGACAGTGGCAAGTGAGGCTTATGGCATTGAAGCGAAAATGTTTTTTAGGGCAACTATGGTGGGGTGGCAATAGAGACTGCCTGCTCAACGTAGGTGTAGAGACCCGACCAGAACGTATGCCACACAAGGGTTCTGGCAAACCTACAGGTGTGAGTCACCATCGTGTATGTATGGGTGAACGCCGTGGCGGCTAGAATCAGATGTGGTTCTCATTCTGTATACCATTGTGATAAGGTTCTTCGGGGTACATCCAGATTTGATGCAACGTCCCATGTAGCAGCGTGGGCAAATACAGAACGGGTACGTTCATGGCTTCGAGAGGCGGTCAGGCGACCGAAGTGGAGGCATGTGCATTTCGCTGTGTTAAGAGTCCACCTGATCAACGAGGCCTCGTAGCTTGGTCCAAGCAGAGGGTGCCAAGTATCGAGCCCTGAAAATACTGGCAGCTGATGGCTCAGATGTGGCCGTGCTTTCGATTCATTCATGTCGCAAAGAAGATATCACGATCACCGTCGAGTCCCTTTCTTCTCCCCAACTGCCTTCTGGTCTCTCAATAGTTATTGAATCCACTGCCTGCGATTTCCAAAAATTTGTCTCCTTGTCTCCATATTGTGTCATCACAAACGCAGGTCCAGGTCTCGCAAGCCGTCCGTTTCGGTCGAATCTATGCACTAACAGAAGCATGTAGCGTGCGATATCGTCTTGCTCCAGTGATTTGTTACTCTCATTCTTCGGTCGGTCTGCAAGGAATCACGGTCCACGATCAGGCGGCGTCGAAGCTTGACCCCTTCGCCCCCTACCATGATGGGAGATAGCGAGGACACTTGACCATTGTCAATAATTCCGACCTTCGTGCTCATGCCGTCCTGAGCTAGGTTTTCGTAGTACTTTTGCGCAAACGCAAGGGCGAGCGCTTTCAGCAGACCCAGACTTTGCATCACCGCCTGCCTACGCACATTTGAGGCTAGGGCAGTCGCTTGCAACTCTGGTCCTTGACAACCATGCCAAGATGTAGCTCCAAGTATCGCAGTCACTGTGAAGCCAAGGATAAACAACCGCTTCGGTATGCTTACCATACGAGGGTTGGATGTTGCTGACTGGCGTGCCATGATGGTAGTAGTGGAGACCCGACGCCATGGTGGCGGGAGTGGTCGTCGTAGGCTTACTGAGCTAGCGAGCGCGCAGAATCAGCGACGACTTGTCATTGAAAGATGTGGTAAAAGGTTGAATGATGTAGGTCACAAGACGTATCATTTTGAGATCTGTGAACGAGCGAGAAGGCCCTTGCGTCACAATTGAAGACCTCGAGGCCATCTCGGGCTTCGTTCGGATATGGACACGGTCATTGCCACTGCAATATATCGACCAAAGCACTTATTTCCTTCGCGTTTGCTCCTGATAGGATTGACATAATCCGACGGCAACGATGTATCGTTAATGTAGCACTCCAGCATATCTGGCCACCGAGCTCCTTTTGGTGAACGTCTTTACAAAATGCATGCCTGGGTCCGCACAATTCGAGTAGATGTAGAAGTTTCGGGTGTAACCGCACACAACAAAGCCAGACCACGATGAGGAGGCCGAAAGCAAATGGTTGAAATATGAAGCTAGCGATGTTTTAGTATCAACGATGGTGTGAACACTAAGATTCATACCTAAAGTCAAAATCGATGGGTGATTATGTCGAAAGTGGGACGTTTTGGGGGCGGAGAGACAGTCCTGGTCCAAGCCGTAGTGAAGGATAAATTCGGAATAGAGTCCATATGATGCTGGTTTGGGGCAAGGCTGGCTCTCGGCGGAGAACTCATCAAGCTCACTTCTTCGAGGATGATGGTGCTGTTGCCCTGCAATCGCCTAGTATTCTGCATCTCAGCGTTTGTGCTATGTTTTATGTCTTCATGTATAAGGCCGGGAGCTAGGCGGGCAAGCAAATGCATTGCAAAAGATGGTAAAACTTGAAAATTTGAGAAATTCAAGGTAGAGGCTCAGACGGAAGCAGAAGCAAGGCAGCAAGGCAGGACTCGGCGAAGAAGGTGGAATGACGAACCACATCTCTCGTTGGGCTTCGTTTCACTATCATGACGTATCAGCTTTGAGGCTCATGTAGGAATGCAGACTTCGCCAATTGGGATGGTGAAACGCACATAGCCACGACATTTACTGGACACCTCACTTGACTGCAATTCACTGTCAGCCAATCAGGACTAGTCTTCTGGAAGAAAGTCCCGCACGTCTGTTGATATCTTGTACACCAGCTCCTTACGACGTAGCGGACATGTCCACATTGGTACGAGACCTGAGAATAGTCGCACATCCTCAGCTGTAGAATGAAAATGAGTGGTCAAAAGTGTCAGCTGGCCTGAAATTGAGGAGACTTCGAGCCAAGCTAGAGAGCCTTCCTTGCCGGCTCTTTTGAGGCTCGAGAGACAAATTTATCCGCAACAACGAACGGGCCATTGGCCATCTGACCCTTCGTGGAGCAATTGTTGCGCTTGGGGCAAAAGGTAAGAGGCTGATATAGCACGCGACGACAGATATAGCTCGATTGTCCGCGCCAGCTAGGATTTGAGCCGCATCATGTGGACCGAGGGTGTGCTGCGGCAGAAGATTGCGATGGGTAGTGGTCAGGGTGTTGGGGGTGACAAGGACTACGAGGAGAAAGGATGGGAGGAGTAAGCAGTGGTTTCGGCTGTTGGAGCCATGAATGGCAATGCCCATCGGATACTCCCGATGGTTCGATAAGACGCCCTGTGGCTCATGGGAAATCGAGCCTGGAGGATCCGGGGACGAGGCTCGTTGGGCGACACCCCAGCATGGGCGCCGTGGGTGTCGATCCTTTGGTCTAGAGACCATGGAATTGGCGCCTGAGGTCTTACCACCAACAACGTCTCTTCTGTTGGGTTTTCGTGTCTATGGACGCAGTCTCGTATCCTCTGTATCTCGAGAGCAACACACTTTGTCCATTCGATCCTGTAGTGATGGGCATGTGACTGCGTGAACAACATGCTTTGGCTCTCCCCCTCTCTGTGTGAAACCGGAACCCAGAGGCTCCCCAATCAACGGGTGCTAGTACTCTGTTGCGGCGTCATTACAGTCACCTTTCCGGTCAACCGCGGCTTTAGCGATGCTTGCATGCCTGCGATTTGAGACATGGACCTGATAGTGGGTCCCATATCTTGCGTGAGGATCGAGATCAAGTCCCAAGGTTCTGTCATGGTGCTTTACAGGATCGGCAAAACACTTTCATCACCTCATAGTCGTGTGCTTCGTTGAATGAGGGGATCTGTGACAAGGAGGCGAGGCCCCCTGCTATGCAGCATGCTTGCATTTGCCACGATAGGTCAGGAACCCGTGGAGTAATCTGAAGCAAGCACAGTCAGCTCTGATGAGCCTCGTACTTGCGTGCGTCTTGCTGGAAGCTGAAGAGGCTTTCCCTTTTTCTCTATTGGTCGTTGGGTACCGTTGAGTTCCATAAGAGCGAAGCTCGCGCCCCTCGCCGCAGCAGATCAGTATGTGGTTGAGATGACGATTGTTGAAGGATAATTGAGAAATGTTGTGGGCAGTCCCAAGAAAGTTGAGTTCAAGTGTTGTCATACCGCAAACAGTGCTATGGGTAATATATGTCCAATAATATACAGATGCTAAATATTTCTACTCGAACAGGGCATCCGGAGCAGGCTACTTGTCGGTCATGAGCTTTCGGGGCTGTCGTCCGAGTCAAGCCACCCTCTGGACATTTCGACAGCTCGTTCCCATCTCTTGTACATTTGCGCACTTGCTTCGGCGGAGATTTGCGGCTTGAAGAGTGTTCGGTCTTCGCGGTTGATCTCCTTTAGCTCCTCGAATTCCTTCCAAACCTCCACAGCGAAACCAGCGGCGATAGCGGCGCCCAATGATGTGGTTTCACGCATGAGAGGTCGATCAACTGAAATACCTATGAGATCTGCTTGCGTCTGTCGTCGTTGAGCTTCACACCAGCAAAATCGATAGTGAAGAGAGTGGAACCACACACCTGCATACAAAGATCTGAGTTACTCATTCCACCATCCACGGCTAGCTCAGTCAATTTATGGCCACTATCCTTCTCCATGGCGTCGAGGATCGCTTTGGTCTGATAGCAAGTGGCTTCCATGGTTGCCCTAGCGATGTGGCCTCTCTCAGTATGCTGGGTAATGCCGAAAATCGTTCCCTTGGCATCATCAATCCAGTAGGGAGCGAACAATCCACTGAAAGCAGTGACAAAGATACACCCTCCGTTGTCTTTTACAGTGGCTGCCAAGTCATTGATGTGGTGGGATTCTTCGGTCCACTTGAAGTTGTTTCTGATGAATTGGACTGCGCTGCCAGCAACAGCAATGCTACCTTCCAGAGCATACACAGGTTTCCGTTTCCCACCGAAATGATACGCCACGGTTGCCAGCAATCCATGGGTAGACATCACAGGCTTCTCGCCGACGTTGTAGAGCAAGAAGCAGCCCGTGCCGTATGTGTTCTTAGCCGTACCCGGCGAGAATCCCAGCTGACCCACGAGAGCAGCAGATTGGTCACCTAGACAGCCAGTAATCTTGATGCCCTTAAGCGGGCCGGAGGCCATGGAGCCGAAAGCGTCAGGGTCTGATGATGGTACTATTTTGGGTAGCTTCATCTTCTTAGGGTCGATGCCAAAGAAATCGAGTACCGTCGAGTCGTACTCCAAACTATGAAGGTTGACAAACATGGTCCTTGACGCGTTGGTCACATCAGTGACATGTACCTTCTTCTCCTTGCCATTCAAATTGAACAAAAGCCAGGCATCGATTGTGCCAAATGCCAACCGCCCCTCCTCATACGCCTTTCTCACCTTGTGAAGGTTGCGTAACATCCACGTCAACTTGAGTGAAGATGGGTAGGTCGACAGAGGTAAGCCACAGATGCCTTGGAGCTTCTCAGCTCCTTTCCGCTCCTTGAGCTCCCGCACTATTGATTGTGTCCTAGTGTCCGGCCAAGCAATGGCATTGTGAAGGAGCTCGCCAGTCTCGCTATCCCAGAGCACCGTGGTCTCTCGTTGGGTGGAGAGGCCAATAGCCTTGATGTCAGATACAGAGTGGCCTTTCTCCGTGAACGCAAGGGTGGCTTTCTCGATGCATGTCTCCACGGATTGATATATTTCAACAGGATCATGGTCTATCCACCTGCATATTCGTCAATGCTTGCCTGTCCGCCACTGTGGTTGATTTGTAGGGTTTATACCCTGGATGCGGGTACATCTGCTTGAATTCCATCTGGTGCGAAGCGACTGGTTGCCCCGTGCCATTGAAGATAAGGAACCTTGTGCTCGTTGTTCCTTGATCGATCGAGCCAATGAACCATTTCTTGAGCTTCTCCTCGTTCTGCCGAAGGACATGAGTCTCCTTGCTATGTCGAGGAACTTGCCCAGGGTCAGGCGCATGTGTGGACTCGGCCATTATGAGGGAATAACAATAAGAAATCGGAGCTTGCTTGACTGCGGGGAGCCCGAGATTCGTAGAGGATTCTAGGAGGCCAAGCTGTAGTTTGAGGAGAAACTCGAGTAGCTAGCTTCACGCTGGTAGATAGGACATGGAGAATCAAAAGAAAGGTTGAGAAGAGTAATGCTGTGCCTGAGAATCCCCGCCGTGCTCGGGATGACATGATGTGTGATGAAGGTCTCGGTCAAATAGGCGGGGTTGATCCCTTCGCCTTAAGCTTACCTACCTTACTACTTGCAAGCCCCACTTTAAAATGGCAGTAGATACAACATACTCCTAGTGCATGGATTGGGAAAGGGCTCACATTTTTTACGATTTCCACTTCTAAGTCAATGCTGTTGTATAGTTTTGAAACGTCAATTGAGTATCGCACCACTACATGTTTAGTAACGCAGCCTAATCATCGCAATTCTCAACTCTTTTCATGCCTCATGAACCATGCTCACATCAAGACCACAGAGCAATCTAGAGGTATCTTTGCAGGAGAATCCCGCACGCTATGCCCGATGCCACTTCAATGAATATGCTGCCCTATGAGACAGTTGTGTCCAAACTGAAACGTGCCCCCTGGCTATGCAAAGTAGCTCTTCCATAGTACGCCGTCCAGGTCTTCTGCTTGTTCCTGTGAAAATGCCTAGGTATACTGGGTCAGCTCGTCTGGAGGTTTTCAATCGCTGACTGCGAAGACCGCTTACCTTGAGATCAGTCTGCCATGTATCCTGCCTCGTCTTTTTGAAGTCACTCAAGATGCTCTTCACACTCTTGCCAACCATTCCTGGATCATTGTTGGCCTTGTTGGCCAGCGTAGTCAGAACACTCGGGATCCAAGAAGGCGGGGGCGACTTGTAAGGGAAGGCCTGCACCAGCGCTCCAAGGCCTAACACAGCTGCATGCCGAGTCAGGACGAGCTTATTGTGCTCCGGCGTCGGCGTGCTCGTTCCAGTGTTGGGAGTCGAGACGCCCGAGATACCACTCCTCGGCTTCTTTGGCAGCGGAGAGTCGAGTAGCATTTTCGTAAACTTCTTGTTGAAATCTTGTACAATCTTTGAGCGTAGTGCCGCAGGTGAGCAGCGGATCATTCCTGACAGCGTGGTTGAGGCACCAAGCCGGACCTCAAGTTGAGTATCTTCCAGCATGGTGGCCACACAGTCAAGAAGACTCATTTGGTGCTCGTGCGAGATCAAGAAAAGGCGTCGGAAATAGATGACTTGCATGTTGATCAAGACTCGTAAGCGCTGGTGCCAGAGGGGTGATGTTGTGCCGATGCGGATCAAAGCAGCAATCAACTCAGCATCCTCACCTATGCGGTGGGGTATGTTCGGAAGGTGTCTGAAGACGTGGTAAGCTAGACCTTGCAACTCCTGATCCTCTCGAATATCCATCATGTAAAGTAGCTGCTCCATGAACACATTGGGAAAGAATTGCAGAAGCTGAGTGCACTCGAAGGACGACAAAGTAGTATCGAGCCACAGCAATACCGTCTTACTCCCGGAAGTGTAAGACGAAGGTGTCTGTTGCCCGGGTGTTCGTTCCTGTCTCCACTTCTCAAGCCGCTCGAATGTTTCGTGGATGGTGTCGACAAATTCTTCCGTTGGCTGGTATGGCCTCGTACCTAAGGAGGAGGCCTCTTTCTGGCTCCGAATCAGTGTAGGAACATCTCTATAAGACTCGTGATATCTTGTGCGATATAGGCTCGATAACGAGGAACCCACAGCTTCACGGACTCCTTTGTATGGGTGATCAATGTGGAGAAGGAAATCCTCGATGATCGGCTTTTCGAGTTGGAAGTGCCAGCCTAAATCGGTGACACACTGTTGCAGTAATTTAATTTTCGAGCTCTGATTGAATGCTGCGTTGGACTCCATGTCAAGCCTGAAAGATGCAAGCCAATCGACCAGAGGCCAGGATCGTCTCGGATCTTTTCCTTGGATAACGAGGTGCAAGAAGGTGTTCCAGTAAGTGAGATTCTCGGGTGTTAAACCATCAGAAAATACTTCTTGTACCTTGGGGAAGACATATTCCCAGATCATTGTACGATAATCAATTGACTTGTCGATAGTTGATGAGAGCAAGGCCCCCAATATCTCAGCAGTAGCACGGTGTTGGTGTTTGTCAGACCCACCAGCCCAGATATCTTCGACCAGAGATTTGATATCATCAAGCTTAGCAGCAGTGTGACCCGAATGCATGAGATCAAAAGTGTAGGCTAGCAGCATCGCATTCGTTACATGGAATCGATCAGCTGCAGCGTCGCGCGGCTCTTGCTTAAGGTAGGCGAAGAAGGCCGAGAACCAAGCACGATCAAGTACTTGACCAATCTGGTTGCGAACGTCTTTCTCCGCTTCATCGTATTCCACGTCAATTTTTGGATTCGACCTGTAAGCAGGCATCTTCTTGTCCCACACCAGCCAACCAGGATGGTCGTGGTCCACATAGTAAGCGGCCTCTGGTTGAGCGAAGCTTGACAGATACTCTGAGGTCCAATCTAAATCCTCGCGGCGAGTAGTAACTTCGATTTTCGCCTGGAGATGCTGTTTGTCTAAAAGATAGTTCTCGTAGCTGTGCTTCGCGATGGCTCGAGAATCTATGAGTGAAAGTAGGGCAACGAAAGCACCGCCATACAGCCCTCTCAGGCCTGGGTGTGAATCAATTGCTCCTCGAGAGACGAGATCAATCATATTTGAAGACGCGATCTTCTCGAATCTTAAACCCAGTGTGAGTACAATCGCAGCAGTGCGGCTTGCTTGTTTCCAGTGTGACTTCCTGGCCATATCCACAAGTTCATCCGACAATGTGGCCTTCGCACCCTCTATAGTCGCTCGCTTTGTTGAAAGCTTTGCCCGTTTCTGGTCGATGATAGACTGAACATCTTCACTAGGTGCAATAAGCTGTATGATATCACGATCAAGTATCGCAATTCGCTCGAGTGGTCTTCCCATGTCCATAATGAATATAGTCGTGGTAGCACAAAGTTTCTGAATAGATGGCCTGTCTGTTGTACTAGCTTCGAGGTAGGTCTTGATCACAGCAGGAGCGTACCGCCAGTCTCGGCTTATAGTCTTGTTTAAGCTACCGAACAACAATGAGTACATGGCACCTTTGATACGAGAGAAGTTGTTTTCTCGTACTCCACTCTCGAAAGCTGAGAGGAGCAGAGGTATTACTAATGATCGTGCTCCGTGGATGGCTTTCAGTGCCGCTTCTCCTGCACTTTGAGCATGACGACGAACGTCACGGTAAGCGGATACCGACGACTGAGCAAGATCAATGAACAATTGCTTCGATAGATCGGTCTTCTGCCTTGGGTATGAATTATGACGCAGGCGCTGCAGGTGATAGACATTGGCTCTTCGGAGGAGTAAAGGCCTCGGGTACTCTTTGCGCAGACCGGTCACTTTGTAAGGGTGTATATCGGCAGAAAGAAGTCTCGTAACCCTGTCCAGTACGTGTGCAGATCTCTCAATCCCGAGATCGATGAACCATGATTTGTAAGCCATGCACAATGGCTCGAAGCAAGCAACGTCGTCTTCCTGCTTTTCGACCAGAAACTCATGGACTTCGTGTAAGACCGTGCCAACCCGTTCCCTGAAAGCGTGAAGCTCGTTGTTGAGTTCATCACCTTCCTCGAGCAAAGATCCTGCAGGATATAAGAACTTAAGCTTGACATCATCGGCATCAATGTTCCCAAGATGGAGGTCGCTATCTGCCTCTAATTGAACATCAGATTTAGCGACATTGTGGTCGATCATCTCAATATCAGCATCGCTGCCAGCATCAGCTTTCGTCGATTCCACATTGGGATCAAAGAGCACAGAGACTCCAGATAGCAACAGACGCAGCAGTACAAGGTTGCGCGAAACCTCATCGGACCATTCCTTACCAACACCGTCTCGCTTGATGCTTGAGGTTCCAGTAGTGAGAGCCCTAAGCTGGCCCAAAGCACTATCGCCTTGAGCCTTCAGGAGATCCATAGCAAATTGGATCTCGTCTTTATTTGGGACGTGCCACTTGATATGCAAATCGTGAACATCTGGGACCATCCCCCAGTCCTGAGGGCCGATGCCCCTGGCAAGAACGTCTTCTTCATATAACGAGTAGTCCACCGTGTAGGTACCAGTGAGATTGAGGAGTAGGTGGTGAATGAAGTTCGAAATGTGTGTGGTGGGGAGGCCAATGCACTTCTGTTGCATGTAGACAGCAATGTCGAACAGCTCTTGTTTGTGCTGGAGTACAGCATCGCCAACGTGTACAACGGACATGCTGAGCATACTGACACTCCATACAAGCCCGCGGTCCCGGGGTAGTACATCTGCCCCGGTATTTCGAGTCGATGCTGCCCCATTCTCCTCGATCTCAGTTCGTATTGATTCGACCAATACAGGCACCAGGCGCTTTAATGCCTTCGCCGGATCAACCTTGGCGAGGGCGCTACAAATGAAAGCCATTGCATCTCGCGCTTGATTGATCACATGGTTACCAACGAAATCTGCAATTTTGTTCAACGCAAGATCATACAAGTCGGGAGACAATGAAGCTAGCAAAGGCGTGAATGCAGCCGGCAAGGTGTTGACAACGTTCTCCTCTGGCGAGCCACTTCTCGGTCGTGACGCATCTGGTAAATTCTCCAAAAGCGTAAAGACCTTGCCAAGGAAGGAGCTCAAAAATTCGGGAAAATTGGCTGTCGAAGAGCGAAGGATCATCTCCTCGTCGTTGTCGCTAAAGCCATCTCGATAGTCGAGCTGGATGTTGGCACCCTCTTCCTCCATCCGAGCAACTTCAGAAGTAATCCATTGCATTGCAAGCATACTGCCACTGATATCGTCTCTGCCTTCAGTAATATCATGAAAAGGGATACTGTAACACACTGATTGGATGTATGATAACGTGTACAGAGTCTTGTCCAAATCATTGGCGTCTATTCCTGGGAGAGCAAGACCAAGCACTGTAGTAACATGGCATCTGAAACCTTTTGTGCGCACCATCGTCTTCGCAAGAACTTGCAAAGCTCGCAGAGAGGATGTTGTCCGATGAACTTCCACCAACCCCTGCATGGAGGGATAAATTCGTTGAAGTGCTCCAGGTAGAATCAAGTCTGGCTCCAAGTAGGCCAAGCTTTGTAGACTCGACAACGAAAAGTTCATTGCAGTACCACTCTTGGCGTAAATACCCATGAAGATCACTTCCCTCAGACACAGCACGAATCGTCTTTTGAGCGGATCACTGAGCTTTCGTTCTTCAGGCATCTCAAGCTCTCCACTCTTCTCACGATTCCACCTCATGACAAAAAAGTCTGTAAGGTAATAAACTAGCTGAGATAAGGTCTTTGTCCACCCGCCGGAGTTTGAGGGATGGAAGAACGTTTCGACTGCCTGGAAAAGGCCCTCAAGGTTGGTCATTATTGAGTCAGGCTGATCTAGACAAGCTGGCGAGAGGGACATGACAATCCATCGAGCGATGTGATGCGCAATTGGATGCTTCTTAGGATCCCGTTCGATCATGATCGCGAGCCCTGCAGAAATATCGATCGTCGCGCTGTAAGGTGAAGTTGCTTGGCCGACAGGGATTTCAAGAAGACGAAGAATAGCTGTGAAAATCGAGGACGACTGCTCCTTGGTGTAAATCCCAAATTCTGTGAATGGCACGTGCAACGACTGTAGAGAATCTCGAGCTAATCGCGAGAAAAGATCCACAAATGTAGTGTCGAAGACTTTTGAGCGATTAATCAATGACCACAGATGGAACAGAGTCGGTAAGTAATGCGAAGGTAGAAGCTCTTCTTCTCCTTGGGGAGGAGGGGCTGTTGGAAAAAGCAAGTTGAGTAGTCCAGTCACAACATAAGCTCCCTCCGTAAACGAAGTTGTGAAGTAAGGCAAGATCTCCTCGAGCATTGCCGGTATTTCTCTGGGGTCGAAGTAAAGCTGTGCAAACGTGCACAGCTTGGCAAGCGTTTTGTAACTCCGCTTGACGTTGTGTGTATGGGTCATACCTGACTCGGACGGTATCAAGAAAATCTTCCATTCCTTGAACAGCGGTCTCCAGTCCAGCGTGAGGTCGACGCCGGGGCGTAGATAGTGCTTCCGCCTGCAGGAGATCAGCGTTGGGCCATCAAGTAATGCCAGGGGGTTGACTGACTTAGTCAAAACCATGAACATGCTCGAGAACCGCTCTGCCGCAGTCATATCAATACCAGGCGCAAGAGCAAGTTCATAGTATAGCTTGACAAGCTTTATCCTGTCTTCCTTGGTTGGGTCGAACTTCAGGCCCAGCCAATTCCTAAGCTCTCTTGTCCAGTGTACGGCTCCCGCAGAGAAGTCGCCTGCTTCCACCGCCATGTAGATTTGCTTCAGGATTTCCTTGAAATTTTCGTCCCGTGTGAACTGACTCTCGACTTCGTAGGGTAGGTATTTGAAGTAGGGATAGGTTCGAGGTCTATTTCTTGTAAGTCGTTTGTTGTCCACGACTTTGTCTTGGGGCTCTCTGGGTCCTGGCCCTGGCGACGTAGCACGAGAGTCGGCGGTTGCATCTTTTCCTTCCAGGGATGACATGAGCTCAGCGAGCTTAGTTTGGCTACCGTCCATGGCCTTCGATGTTGGTTGTGAGTATGAATGACGGAGGATTCCTAGTGGCAATGGTCTATCACTCTAGATGCTGCTGCGCCAGACAACAAAGGAATGGGCAGGAGGCTCAAATTCTTGAATCAGGGAGTTTTGTGTCAAAGATCAGGGATGTTGGGAACATACAACATCAGAGTTTCTCGTAGAACGGTTGTGCCACTGGAGCACGAGACTTGTATTCACGAACCTTCGCTTTATACGAAGATCACCTCCCACCCGTCTTGCAGTTCCTTGAGGATACCGATGCAGTCGCTTGCAATAAAGCTCCGAAAGATGCGCTGCAGAATTCGAACGGCCGTGTTTGTTGAGTGAGGAGCTCTATGATCTATGAGATCTCGAAGTCGCGTAACACGCTTAGGCTTATCGCGCTACCGCCGATAATCGCTTGCGCTCTTGTTCAAGACTCAAAGGTGATTTGAGTCAGTTCTTATGGTTTATATAGTCTTGGAGAATGTTTAGGAAACCAGTATCACTGAATCACGGCGGAGAGGTGTAAGTTACTGGACTGTTCACTCTGTGCTGCTGACTAATATATAGGCATCAGGCTGATACGCAAGACCGCTACCTCAGCCTTGTAACACGGGAATATGACCTTTCCTTTTCTAGATTGTTGAACTTGTAATATCATCTAACTACCTAGGCTCATGCAGGCGGAAGGAAGCTTGCAAACAAGCCACCCTGTACTACGCCATAAATGACCATCCAGCGTGTTATGATAGTGGCTGGTTTCCACTTCCTCCTTAAAAAAGAAACCTCGCGATCTTCTATCATCAGTAATGCAAGCCACCAGTACCATACAGGATAGCCAGAAGAAAGGCGAGTGACTATCTGAATGTGGTAACTCGTTAGCGCCAAAGTGGCGAGCACTAGTTGAGGTACCGCAAAACGGCGCAGGACTGGATTCTCGATGTCGGGATCGGACTCCGTTGAGCACGTCCTTCTCTCTTTCTTTACATACAAGGCTGGCAATGTCGTTCCAGTATTGCAAGCCCAGATACCTGAACGTAATAGGATGTAGAGCATTGGCGCAGCCAGGGCAAATAACGGGAGGTTTGACAACGTCCAATAGTTCAGAAAGCCAACACCCCTGAACGATGTTAGCTGGAGTCTTAGAATTGCCTCGCGAGGAACTCACCAGTATTTTTTCTGGACATATGCATAGATACTTGGGATCCAAGCCGCACACCATGGCCTCCCCTGTTCCGTCGCGGTCCAACAGTACTCAATGTAGGCCAGGTACTGAGGCACTAAGGCAACGCAAGCCATAAGGACGCCCGATGCAGAGACCACTACAAGGCTTCGAAGACTCAATCCAACTTCAGTCTGTTGCAGTATTTTGATGATGCTAGTGATAGCATCCCAGACAAGGATCAAACCACTGAACAGTCCATTGCCGCGGAAGGTGGTAGCTATGCCGAAAATAGCTCCGGAGGACATGACGAAGCAGTCTTGCAGCAGCCGCGATCTTTTCGGTGGCTCCGTTGAGCCATACGCATAGAGATAGAATCCCGCGAAATTCAACAGTGAGAATGAGCCCTCTGCGTAAGGCGCAGACAGGAATATCCCTGCGGGCGAGATAATGTGGAGCGTAGCAGCTAATAGAGCAGTTTTTGAGCGTTTTTTCCACGCGACTCTTGGAAATACAGCCAGTGTGAGCTCATATAGTATCAGAACCGAAATGAGATGAGAAGTATGAGATATAACTATGCCGGCCAAAGCTTCTTGACCAGAAACCTCAGCATATCTCAGAGAACCGATGGCTAGACGTGTTAGTAGAACTCCAACATACAAAATACATCTAATATCTACCTCTGCCAACTGCCGCCAGCGACTTGGTAAACCCCCAGCCAAAAGCCCATTCCTGCTCCCAGATATAACCACGCTGTCCGATCTGGGTAAAGTATACGGCATCCCATCTGACCAATTTGCCCACGCTAGGAACCAGTCGCGTCCATCTTGATCTAGGACTGATCTCAGAAATTTCCGGCTCATGATGCAGTAATGTTGTTGAAGTGTCGTATCCGAGGCCAGGGCTAGCAAAGGCTAGGCACAGTAATAGCAATTTCCAACCCGTGTACACCACAAGTAAAGAGAATCTTGGATGGTCGCGTACCCATTTCCAACCAATTTTCATGGGCATGATGCATTGTCGCTTTCAAGTAGCAGTGAAGCCCAACGGTGCAAAAGGCCCAGGTCCAAACTATCGGCTAGCCCTATGGGGGGCGAGCGGCAAACGCGGCAATATTTTTCTCCGAGTCCTGCTCACTTCACGCTGCGTCACAATGCCTAAAGTACGTATCGTTTTTGCGTATGTGCCAGCATTTAATGGCTAACAGAGAGAGTCGGCCGAAGCCTGCACTGAACACACTACCTCCGGAGATCCTAGTACAGATCGTGAAGCACATCGAGACAGCAAGAGCATTATCTCAGCTATCCCTAACTTGCAAAAGACTCCATACTCTCATTGAAAACGACGGCTTCCATATATTCGCTCAGACTCGTTATTCTTACGTAGAATTTCCGGCTGTGTATGGACGATCATTCTGGAGGGATGCTACGCACGGGGTGACAACTTTGTCTCGCAATTGGGACCGGAAGGCTTTCATTGCAAGGAGAATAAACCCTGGTCATGACGCGAATGAGGATGGCAGGAGGCAAAGAGGTCGTATACAGAACTCACGCCAAGTGCAGACTATGGGTTTTGTCCCGAATATCGACAGCTATGAAGCATGGTATGCGGATAGCTGGACATCGAGAAAAGAGGTGGTGGGGTGGGCAGCAGGTGCCGACTTGATTGTGCGAGTCAAGACGATGGGAAGCAAAGCGAAAGATGATTGGGAAGCTTCTGAGGACAGCAACACTAGCAAATTTGACGTACACCACCATGAATATCAATGGATGAAATATCATTCGAAGGGAGTTCTGGAAGGGCGAGATGATGTTACTTCTGTAAATCTGCTCCCTCAGCAAGGCTTAGATGACCCCGAATTAGTGATCGTTGGCAGGGCAAGTGGAGTTCTTGCTTGCGTTAGCTTATCCAAAGAGTCTTCACAAGGACAAGTCAAGTCTACTTACGCGACTAAAGGACGGCCGGTGAGGTCAGCCACCACAAGTGTGGACAAGAAGACCCTGCTTGCGGCTTGCCTCTCTGACTCTGCTGTTGTTCTCTATCGTCTTTCTCCTCAAGTCTCGGACAATTCACCAGTTGCAGAGATATCTGCACCATCAGGAAGGACATGGTCATCTCGATTCTTAAGCAATGACCGATTAGCAGTGGGATATGGAGCAGCCAAAGAGCCCGTCATTGTGTATAACATTGGCCGTGGTGAGCTGACAAGAGAGAACATGCTTACAATGGGGTTTGATGACCCCGGTGCTCACGCTCGATTGGACACTAACGTCGCCAATGATTGCAGTGCCACTTCCGCTTACTCCTTGGCGCCAATACCTACAGCTGCTTTGGCTGGAGGAGCAGAAGGCAATGTGTTTTTGAGTGGGGCCTATGATGGATCAGTCCGGTACGTCTCCACAACAATCTTTTGTCTTCAAAGATAGGATTGTATTTGCTGAAGTCTCCAGCCTTCACGACGTTCGGTCCCCAGAAGCCACAGTCGCTATCTTCCGAGATCCTGTCGACACCTTCTCGCCTGTTTATTCTCTTCTTCCAATTGGTAGCGAGCGATTTGTTGCTGGTGGGGGCCGTCATTCCATCATCAAGATATTTGACTTGCGTTTGCCAGGTGGTCAATTATATTACGCAGCGGATCTTGACCCGTGTTCCTCAGCCAGACACAATCTCCCCAAGCGGAACAATTCCAAGCAACAACGTGGCTGTTGCGGCTACCACTACGAAGCCAAGCACAGCCGGCGCGGTTGGAATGTTTTCCTTGATATGGGCAGCAGGCGACAGAGGAACCGTGGCTCTCCCGTCTATTCTCTCTCCAGACCATCCCAGTGTTCGCCGAGTTTTTTCGCTGGTATTGAAAGCACCGTCATTCAAGTGGATATGGTTTCCATCATGGACAAACACCAAGATCCAGTATTCGAACACAGTTCGGCTGCAAAAGCAAACATGTCGTATCCCAAACATTACATTCATGATTTCATGGAGCAGCGATGGAATCCGCAAGGCGATGTTGGGTCCTTGCCTATGTATGAGCACGACGAGGGGCCAGTCAATCTTTTGAAGCAGCGCGATGTTAGGGTTAGGGTTAATGTTGAGTGCGTGATTGAAGGATGGGATGAGAGGTGGTCATACCACCGCTCATACCGATGAGACTGCTTAAGCCAGAATGGGCCGTCATTGATCGTCCTGTTCCCATAGATGTGTTACTCAAGATAAAATAAACATGCCGCGTCTCAGCTTTGAATTATTCGAAATCTACAAGATTGGTATCAGATATTAGCGATTTCTTCCTCGAAACCTCGAGCTCACGCGCGACAGGCGTACTGAAGCATGACTCCGAAGAGTTGTAGAGTCTCCGAGTATAGCAGGTCTCTCGAGTGGTGTGTTGAGCAATAAACGTGCTAAAGAACAACCCCGAAGAGTAATTAATATATCCTTCGAGTGGTATCTTAAGCACTAAGCGTACTGACGGAGGCATCCGGAGAATAGATTTTACGTCTTTCGAGCGATGTCTTGGGTATAAAGTAAATTGAAGAGCGAACCCAAAGAGTTGTTCGCCACCAAATCGTCATCTGCCGGGTGATCTGCGCAGAGCCGCGACAGCTCCGGTGCTTTAAACCTCAACCCAACCACGGAAGCCGCCGCTCTACTGCACCCAGGCTGCCCACCGAACCTAGAGAACAATACACCATGTCTATAAATTGGGTCATGCTCGATGGCCCGCAGTCCTTCGTCCGCCTCCCTCGAGAAAAGCTCCTCTTCACTTCTCCTCCCCGCACATCCCTTGCCCTGCAGACGCCGAACTCCTACCCCAGCAAGGAACCTCTCTCAATCAAGTGCAGCGACGGCAAAGCCATCATCACAAACCAGAGAGTAAGTCCCCTCCCTTCACTGTCCTTCTCACGACCCCAGCTAACGCGCTCTTCTACAGCTGATCTACCTCCCCACCACCCCCACACCCGCCCTCCAATCCCTCTCCGCCCCCCTCCTCAATCTCCAAGATACCCACGCCTCTGCCCCCTTCTTCGGTCCCAACTTCTGGGAAGGGGTCCTCATACCCGTCCCAGGCGGCGGCATAGCGCCCCATCACACCCTCGTACAACTAAAGCTCACATTCAAAGACGGCGGCGCCTTTGATTTCTCATCTACCTACGAACGTATGAAAGAGACGCTAAGCCAGGCTTTGGATGTCGCGAGACAGAGTGGCAGAACGGTTGGCAATGGCGCAGTAGATGTCGATTTAGAGCAATTACCTGCGTATGAGGAGGCGGCGGGTGGAAGGGCGGCACCAGTGCAGGTGCAGAGACCGACGCCCATTGCGCCGAATGGGACGCGGAGACCGAGACCGGCGCCGCCGGCGAATAATGGGGTTGTGGGGTTGGCTGGAGAGGAGCCTGCGAGACCAGGTCCTCTACCTGATGAGCCGCCACCTGGATATGAGGAGGCGCAGCAGAGCAGCGTGGCAGATCATTTGGAGCGGAGTGTAGATGGAAAGCGCTGAGCGAGGTAGGCTTTTGGTAGTTCTGGGCACTGGGATGATATGAGGGTGACTTTGAGCAGGGTGTTTGGACCGGTTATGTATGAGATGAAGAATAACGGTTATGGATCATGCATAGATTAGGAGCGGAAATGTCTTTGGGCCTATGGCTCGTCGATCGGTATTAGAACATTCATTCGTTTGTATTCTCGCTGTGACTGCTAGATCGTCACAGATTCTGCCTCGCTGACTACGCTATTAACGTCTTGATACAATGCTAAAATCCTCAAAGATCTGTTCCCACTCACTCCCAAACGTCGACCTAACAGCTGTTGACCGCCAACGTGTCAACCTTTACTTGATCCTGGCTGGGTAAGCCGCTGTTCATCATGAATTCTGGCCCATCTAATAGCATCCTCCCGCTTGATCTGATCGTCAGACAACTCAATTCACCCCTCAATCCCTTCACATAATTCTCAAACTCGCCGCTCACTTCTCACTTCAATATTATACTTCAAATGCTCATAGCAGAACTCCTTCTTCTGATACCGCGCTAGCGGCCGAGCGGTTGTGTTCCCATTCCGGGTCTGCCTCCCATTCAGGTCTTTCTTACTTAGTTCATCGATGACGTTTTCGTACAAGCCTTTGATTACTGGCGAGGAAATTGCGCCAGATCTTTTTCTGCTGGGAAGTGTCGAGGTTCTTGTAATACAGGGCGAGTTGTATGCGGGATTTGAAGGCTTCGTCGAATGTGCCGACCCGGTTGGAGGTGAGGATTAGGATGCCGACGTTGTACTCTAGGACACGTAGGTATACGGAGACGAGAGCGTTTAGTTGTAGGTCCCCTAGGCCACGCTCTTCTAGGACGACCATCTGCTTCGTTAAGGAGCACAACTTTTCTGGTATTAGTCTTGGCTGATTAATCAGTAAGTGTAAGCGTACCACAGTCCCAGATTTTCCCCAGATAGAGGACAGATTCCAGATACTTCTCCACATCCTCTGGTTTCGTTTCAACATCCCCACACGTCACCCGATGTGATGGCTTCCAGTGATCTCTGCTACTCCCTCGGCTGTGAATGTCTTGCCAGTGCCAGGCCGCCATCTAGTAGAATTGTCAGACCATTGCCCCTTCCCTGGATGAGATCAGTCGATTTCTCTGCTGTGAGTCGGTTGGCAACGAGTGCCTTAACAAGCTCTTTCGTTTTTGTGTTCACGACGAGGCTTCCAAAGTTTTGCTTATTCCACTCAATGTCAGCTATTCGGTCAACGTCCTGACCTACTGCAATTGAAAAATCAGGATACAACCCATCAAAGCAAGGGACAAAGTCGTGCTTACCCCATTTCTTCAGACGCAAGTCGTAACCTGTGAGGAGTGGGGGAAATGGGTACAAAGATCCTCCCATTGGAGGCTCGTCTTTGGTCATCGCTTCGGGTGATATATCTGGGCGAAGAACACGTTCCTATGTGAAAGAAGGTTATGGATGAAGTGTCTTGTATGTTTGCATGTCAATCGTGTACCTTTCACCAATCTGGGCGTGCATTAGCCCGACCATTCGTGTTGAAAACCGATTACGACTCAACCACATACACTAGTCAAGGCACCTTGTTCATACTCTTGATAGGAGACGAAGTTCTTGTAGCGGCAATTCCAGAACGTGCGGCCTCTTGCCTCTTACAAGTCATCTGTAGCAAATCGCAAAGGGATCAGATTCAAGCTACTTATCTTGGCTTCATCATCCTTATCAGTGACACTAAGCCGGACGGAAAGGTCTGACTTTTGCTTCTTGAAGGAACCATCATAGATTCAACTCCAAGCCTCTACCTTCCAGGCGTAGGTCTCTTGAATCGGACGCTGAATAGCTGTACTGTTTTCGGAGCGCCGCTCGTCTTGTTGGGTTTCGTTTTCACCTGGTTGTGCATCATCCTCACTTGGGACGTGGGTGTCCAGATTGAGCGCCAATTTGCTGCTATCGTGTGTTGTGGCAGCCGACTCGGTAGCCCAAGATGCCGCCATAAATCCCGGGGCTGAAGTTCCTGAATATTGGACCAAAACATCACCTGGACGTATCAAGTATTCCATCGTCTTTCTCGACACCACACTTCTGACCCCACAGGACTTTGCCTCATCGAACTCTTCACCATAATCGGCCAGGACGCTATCGACCAGCTGTTTTAACATTTCCGTCTCAAGTGCAGAACAGTGACGCTGTGTACGTTCAAGACTGGGCAAGCTGTAATGGATGAATATATAAGGTGCTAAAATGCTCTCCCTGGTCGAAATCTGAGAACAGCTGGCAGACCCAGCAACACTTTGCTGTAACTATTGTAGCGCCGTTGAGGCATGCTCCGAGATCAGCACCAAAGATTCACCAGAAGGCTCAGGCGTGCGGGAGACACCATCTTTTGTTGTTACCTGACTCAGATGGGCCTGCGGTTGGGGAGCGTAGTCTTTATAATGTACAAACGCAATATCGGGGTGCTGCTCCAGGTATGTCTGCTCATTTTGCAGTGGTATTTCCGTGTGGAGGACTGGCCCTTTCTTCCCCTTCTTCCATTGGGGTGCTTCCAGGTACATGTGTTCTCCTACACAGTAGAGTGTCTTCCAAGTGTAGCGTAGGTCCGCCGTCTTTACCTTCTTGGCAGATACGGCCTTCTTTAAACCGGCATTTTCAGCCTCAAGAAGCTGAAGCTGATCCCACATCTCCCTACTCGTCGATCTTCTCGTTGCATGAGCTGCTGGGTAATTCCCATAATAGGTCCTACGAGGTCTCGTCTTGCGACTGGAATGGTGCAATTCTCTGTCTCCGGGTGTAGGATGTCCCTTTAGTTTTCTAGTCCCGAAAGATTTCCGGCTGCCACTCTCCGGATCTGTATCCGTCTGGCTTGTCGCGACAGTCGAGCCCGAGGGGTTGACCATAGCTTCAAATGTTCGAGGCCCAGCCTTGAAACCATAAACTTGTCCTCAGCCTCGGCTGTAGCACGACCAGAATTTAGCGCGTTTGTCTCTTTAGCAGGTGCGGCCAATCGAGCTTCAATGACTTGGATTTTAAAAGTTTGGTCGCGCAAAATCGTTGAGTGTTTTAGGGGCTGTTCCGCTGATTTGACATGGTCCTCATCCTTGGGAGGGAACTCGGGAGGGTTGTCGTACTCTGAGGGCGCTCTGGGCTTTCTTGGTGCTGATCTTGATTTCGAAACGCTGCCAAAACCAAAAGTGTCACCCGTACGAGTATAACCACGAGCCTCGCTTTCTGACCCTGCTGACGAGGCCTCGGAACATCTGACGTCCGGCCCTGGGTCTTGGGGTGGAATCCCCGTAATCGGTTTCCCCAGCAGAACCTGGATTCGAGGAGACGAAATGGGCGTACGGGGGCCATTCTGAATGCAGTGCTTACAGCTACTCTTGTCTATTCTCGGTAATTTTTGCATGCCCTTCAATGATTGGGTCCCATCACACAGTTGCCACCAGGAGCAACAAAGTTTTGATTCTGTACCTTGGCAGCGCCGAGGCGCCGTTTGCGACTCAGTTTCTGTCCACATTAGACCTTATCGTTGAAAAGTAGGCTAACTTAGCAGCAATCTTGAGCTAGACCTTTTCTGCGAGATGCATTGGACGTGCATAGATACGCTCAGGCAGCGTCATCATAGCCCCTCGGGGTGTCCACCTCGGAAATCCAACAGGACATTGGTCCTGCCGAATCACTTTCCTGTCCTCTCCTTCACGTAACAGCTATGACAATGGGGTCTCCGTCAGAATGGTATCAAGCGGACAGACACAGCGCGTAAGTCTCATGAAGGTTAATATCACATTTCGATTACTCAGCAAGCGCTGACCCATACCAATTGGCAGGTGCCTCGAACCAGCCCACCAAGCATTCACAGACGCTGTCGAGATGTTTGGTTCCCATCTGACGAACGATACAAGGAAGATTGCGGCTGCTCGCCGGGCGAATTGCATATAAGGCATGCAAAACGCGGTAGCGACTGCAAAGTCCGGATATGATACAACGCACCAATGTAGCAAGGCCAGGATATGGCTTTCCGGGGTCTCAGGCCGAGTCCAATACTATGGAAACATCATGGACGTATTGGTTCAGCAACATCCGGAATATGTGTCCCTGTATGGGGTACTATGAAATGGTTGTTCGTGGTAAGCTAATAGGCAAGCACTTGCGGCGCTTTGTACTAAAGCAGTCCAGCTGGTCGTGAGTTACGAGACAATGATCAAAGCACTTGCAAAAGACCTCTGTCAGATTGTAGATTCTTTGCTAGGATTCAATTCACCGTGGTGCTCTACCCTACCATGAATTTGAGGCTAGCGGTTGCTGAGATTTACGTACATATGGTACGCTTCTTGATACGTGCGAGAGGATGGTATCAGGTATCGAAACCACTCCACTTTCTGCATGCCTTTACGCGGCCTGTGGAACCTCGATATGCAGATATCATGAAAGACATCGAAGTTTGTACGCAGTCCTCGTAGAGCTTAGCCGCTGTCGGCGCTCGGGCGGAACAAAGAGATATTCATCTCGAACTTCAAGAGATGGCCAAAAAGCTGCAAGAATCAGACGCTGTCCTATTTGAGATCCGATTAATAGTGATCACTGAGTCGATGGCCAAGCTCAGGCGCGGGGCGAAGATACTTACGGTCACCTCTAGCATCGCAGAATGTAAATCCAGGTGCTCACCTCGACACCAACCAACGACTTCCAGAAATCCAGCTTTCCAAGATGATAGAATACACGTCAAGCGGATGCAAGTTGGACCCTTACAAAGCCCTTCAATGTTGTGCAATGACGAGGAACGGGCGGAATTGTAGAAAAGGTTCGACTCTACAACCTTTCTGGCTTAGGCGGCAATTTCAGGATTAGAAGTCCGAGCAAGCTTCTGCATTAGTCATAGTCAAGGGCAGCTACACCAACTGCCTTAAGGTCAGAGGCTTCAGTGTAGATATCACTGACCTGCTTCACAATTCGAAGGTTCCGGTAGCCTGGGCTTTGACAACGATCGAGCAGAATAACGTAGGAGCAACGTCTGAGATTGACCTGTTGAAGGATACAACTTGTCAGATATTGCGCCTCAGCAGTACCCTGCGAAACCGAAGATCTCTGGCGCTCAGCTGCACTCAATTTACAAACGCTCAGACTGAGGGCGAGTGGCTCGACCTTTTGAGCTCGGTTCTTGTGGGGCTTCCGCAGATTTACATTGTGTTTGACGTCGAGGCTGTAAGTTCACTTTATAAGAATGCTCAGCAGGCGTTTTCCTCGCCATTAGCATTTCTGGATGTCTTCGAGAAAACCTCTGAACGAGGTCTGAAGACGGTCGTGAAGGTCGTGCTTATAAGCTACGGCTCGGCAGAATTTCGAGATATATGCCAAAAAGATCTTCAAGGCCTCGTGATCCCCGTTGCTCGATCTCTAAAAATTCCATTGGCAGCACGAGGCGGCACCTTTTCCAAGCAAAGAGTTATAGCTTTGAGGGGAAGAGGTAGCTCTAGAGGTCGTAGAAAAGGTTTCGCGTCTTGATTTTGGAGGAGTCGAGCGATAGATTTTGTTGAAGTACCAGGTAGACAACTCATCAAACGAAGAAGCGGAACGACAAAAGAAAAGTGCAGCGAGGGGATCGCGTGACGAAGGTGGGTGAAGGCTGCTTAACAGAATCTTTCATGTACTGTTAATGCAAGTGCAATTAGCCCTTGGCACCTGGTACTCGTACCATGATATTAGGACCGAACAGCAGCAAGATTGAGGTGGTCCGACAGCTCATCGTAGTGAATGGTAGGAGATTGATAGAGCGAGATTCAGGCTGAGACTATGTCTATTCGACATCTTATTGTAGTTGATGGTGGAAGATTGACAGTGCGAGATTCTTAATGAGACTAGGTCTGTTTGACTTTTGACCGTGCGAGCGCACTTATTAATTGACTGAGTCCAATGGTAATTCATATGAACAATCATGGATCTTCGGGTTGCTCATGTTCGAAAACATCCCGAATGCTCCCTGGGCTTAAAATAAGCAGATCATCGGACCTGGGAAGAATGCTAAATGTAGGCCAGATTTGACTTCGCCACAGAATCTCGAATGGTGCATTGAAAGGGCCTAAATTCTTCCAAGCCGTAATTTCGAGCGCTCTGCTGTTTGTCGAATCATTGATCTCTTGACGGGTCACCGCAAATCTGGTCCTACAGAGCATGCATTGCTTCAACCCTTGACAATGGGTCCACTGGCCTAGGTCTGCTACATGAGTCAGTTGGCAGTTGATTATGTAGAACAGATCGTGCTTGTTACGAGTGGATTTTCAATGGGGACAGAATCCTCCCACCAGAAGCTTCACGTCTTGAAAGACTTGACATGCGTGTAGCAGGATTTGATATTGCACTTTGAACGTTAGGTTATTGTTTGCGATGCGCGCAATGTATAGCAACGTAGCGATCTAATGACCGACCTGTATTGCTGAGCATTAGACATCGAGCACAGATAGTTGTTTTCCTAGAGGCCCATCCGGTGGAGTTCCATGATCATTTGGCCATATAAAGATCGTAGACCATGTTGTAGGCTAAAGAACGTAACACCATCGGCTTACGCACAAGGAATATTCGCCGGATATTCTCCAATTCATGGACCTTTTCATCTTGAGATTGAATGAATGGAGCTTCTTGCAACGGTAGTACAGCCACTTGCGAAGGCCCCTCTGCAGTGTTACTGAGAATCTGCCTCTCCATTCCTGGTGTTTACCCTGCAGGTCAGCCAGCTCTGGTCACCCACTACATTTAACGGATGTTTATTGCAAAGAATGAAGCATGCTTTCAGGTCGGGACCCATGAAGGTTGCCATATCATGTAAGACCTCCAAGGGTAGCTGTTCAAATTTGGAAGGCGGACTGTGCAAGATTTTCCTTCTTTTCTTGATACATTGCAGGGTGCGAGACGGCCAGGTCAAGGCAAGGGGCATGGTTAGAGCTGTACAACGTCAAAAGATCGTTCAAATTGGGCATATTCCGTAGAGTGATAATCGAGTGAATGTGAGAGTGTGCTAGATGTCGATTTATCTCGAGGAGCTACGGCTCGGATCGCCGCTTTTAAGTGATTTCCTGCCAATGTCACTATCTCCCACCACTCCCAGCTTACGTTTGTCATTGTAGTTATACCAAGGGCAAAGAGAGACTCACACGGTTTAAATAAAAGCGATAGTTCTCTAAATCATTGATGAGAGACACATAGATCTGCTTGCCCGAGTGGCTGCTTACACCATGTTTTCTTACCTCCACGGCATACGCCCGGGTAACAGACGGTCAGCTGTACCTCCTACTACAGCTCCTCCGCCAGCTACCTCGTCACGATACTATCATGAGACCTCGACATATCGTCTTGGCTTCAATTCCGAATTCCCCCCTGCAAGAAGCTCTCAATCCTTCAGTAACCATGAACCCTCACCTGTCTCGCCGGATCCTCCTATTTTACCACCAATTCTACGCGTTACTTCTGGAGATAATGCATACGAAAGAGACGATGAAATTTCAGGAGGTAGAGAGGAGGGCTCGATATCGGCTGACGTGCCAGAGCGTTTTCGTCGAGAGGCTCGACCAGTCCTTTCAGGACTCGCACCCAATAATAGCAATCGTCCAGCTGGGCCTGTGAAAGAAGATCCTAAATGGAACATCGGGGAGCTAATTACGCCTATGCTATCTACATCTCCAGAACGAACTCGGCCAACAACCAGCAGACGGAAACGTCCGATAGATCGAGCCTATGAAGATATGCGGGCATATTCTGAACCTTCGCGGCGACAGAGTCTGGGAAGTCACAATGAGAGTTCTCAATCTATACAGCAACCCAAGTTCCAGCCTCCCCTACCACCATCCAAACCATTCCATTCCCAGCCTCTAGCTCATTCACAGCATCCCCCACAACCACAAAGGCAGGCTCCACCACATCCTGTCAGGTTATCTCAACCAGGGCCTCCAGCTACAGGCCACAAGAGCCACGGCAAGACCAAGCTCAATCTTCTAAATCCTATGGCTCTGCTAGCTAGAAGGAGGTCGTCTCAAGCCGTGGAGCAAGCATACTCGCAGGACCAGAGTGCTCCCGGACTGCGGCTTCCCGATGACTATGACCCGAGGATTTGGGGGAAGGTGGTTCATGATTTCAGTGCGCCACGGCTAGCGCGACCACCCTCCGCGGACGAGGCGAACGTACGAGCAACAAGGCAAAATAGGGAAGGAAGCGAGTCGTCAGAAACAAACCAGAAGAGACCGTCATCAAATCAAGAGGATGAGGGCCCAAGTACTACTGAAAGACAGCACACTCCTGTGTTCAAGGAGAACTTTGATGACAATGTTGAACCATGGTCAGAGGATATGGACAGCCCTGCCAAACGAAAATCTTCAGCGTTCATGTATCAGCTTTCTCTTCAAGGCTCGAAAACTGGTCCAGATCTCGCATCTCTGCCCGCATTTGCTCGGAAATTGCCCTCCAATGTCTCGGACAATATCGACGCTATTCGCAAGAACTCTACTCCTCCTCCGAAAGGGTCACTTGAAGTCTTGATAGAGCCTCCTCTTCCACACCAGAAATCCGCAAAGTCGTCCCCACCGAATTCGCCCCCAAGCACTCGTTCTCGTGCAACGTCGATCAACGAACCCTCCTTCCAGACTCCAGGGTCACCACAGCGCTACAAGAGCAATGCTTCTCGCTTTAGCTTTGATCTCGTAGGTGTAGGCTCAGTGGCTCAGGAAAAGTTGTTGGAGGATAAACACCGTCAGCATGCCAAGAAGAAGGAGCGCGAAAGTGTTTTGTCTGACGATAACGATATGGACGATGATGATGCGTGCGCTGATTATGACTTGGATGATGAAGATGGAGGCTTCGAAGAAAGGATCCCTGGCGTGAACGCCGATGATGATGACCTGGCAATGCCTGCCCTGCGGCAGGGAATGGAGAATCTCAATTTTATATCACCAAATAAATCGTCTTTCGAGAGCGCTACAAGCCAAGTGAGCACAGGTCTCACGTCGCCAGGAACACCAAGGGACAGCCAAAGCCACTCTGCCGGCTTCGCAGTCCCAAAGATGTCACCGATTCTACCTCAGCTGCAGCTTCAACGAAGTCAACCGCCGAAGGAGGACATTCTACGTCCGAAGTCTACGCCTGGTCCGAGAACTGATTGTAATTCTCAAACCCAGCCGCTGCAACCGGAGGCCGCGTCCGAAACCAATCTGGCAGGTCTTCCACGGCGTTATGATTATGAGGATGATGACATGTATTTCGACGACGGGATGATCGATGATTTTGATGAAGAACCTCAACCCTTCGACGAATCGGTGTTCGACGATGATACGAGCAGAGTATATGGCTTGCAACTGAGAGACTTGAAGCCATTGTCGGAGGCTCAGAAGCCATACCACTATGGCAGTAGCCAGGATTTAAGTATTCGAGAGGACGCTCGGAGCGTGGCTGCGCAACATAGGCAGGATATTGCCTCTTCGTCGCCGGAAGCCTTGGAGGACGACGATGCTGGAATGGCTGAAATAAGAGATTCCATCACAGATCTTAACCAGCCTGCACGTGCTGCCTCCCTCAATCACCCCGCCGGCCTGACACAGAATAATCTCGGCCTCCACGATAAGCTAGCCTTTGCAGCCAATCAAGCCGCTCTTGATGGGAAGTTCAATCGGTCGTACAGCCAGAGCAGTGTCCATGGACCGTACGATATGAATGACCCCTCGCGCAACTTAGGTCTTTCTGTCAACCAATTAGAGCATATCAATGGCCTTTTAAACACTGGTATGGGTAGCGATAGTGCTGATTTTGCATTCGATGACGCACACATCGCTTTCACTGAAGCCGAGGACGACGACCCCATCATTGCAGCTGCTAATGCGGAAGCACTGGAGAACGATGACGACGGATTTTACGGCCAGGAGTTTGGCTTTTTTGCTCGCGCGTCGGGCTCTAGCGAGTCAGAGTACGTCAATGGAGGCTACTTCGGCCCTCGAGCCATAGAGGGGATCCATAGGATGAATAGTGGACGCGACAACTTCCTGGAGCCGAGTCTTACACCGATTACTGAGCGGAGTGAATGGAGCAACCGCAATTCTATGATATCGCTGGCAATGCACGGCTACCCTCTATCGGCTCAATATCAATCAAACCCACAGCTTGTGGATTTGATGCGTGTCCAAGAAGGAGAGGAAATGTCTATGGAAGCCCTGAGAAAGCTCCGTCGCGGTGCGTGGGGCGGCAGCAATGCCAGCCTGCACAGCAATTCCAATAGCCAGAACAGTGGATCGCCAATAACGTACCAACCGCCTGGGATGATAAATGCGCCTATGATGCAGGCGACGGATAGCAACAGCAGCATTGTTAGCCCTGTAACCCAAAACATGGGAGCTTCATTCCACAGCTATGCTAGCAGCAACGAGTTTATTTCGTCTAATGATAGTGACGCGTCCCTTGTTGTTGACGATCCAACAATTACGCTCTCCTCCTCTCAGCCTGGCCTCATGATGCAGCCTATGGGCCCACCGCCACGTCCACCGCCACGTCCGCCGACTGATACCTCACCAGTGAAGATGAGCTCAACGAACACACCATGGACCCCTGGCCACAGGCGGAATAGCAGCGGAGCAGAGAGCGTGAGCTACCGAGAAGAAGGCGGCAAATGGTTCATCGAAAAAACAAGAATATTAGAGGGGACAGGGGAGGTTGAGATTTTAGAGCGCAGCGTCATCGAAGGTGGGAGGATCTAATATTCGTATATTTATTAGTTTGATTGACGAAACAAGAAAGGGAAACATGATTCAAGGTGATGATATATGGAGGTTCAGTATACACACAAATTCTTTTAGAGATACCCAGTGGTGGACTACCCACCCGCTTTCCATGCTTTTTGGGGGATATATAGGTTGCGTTTGGTCGTACATAGATGGTGATAATACACGAATCTGGAGCGATTTACAAAGACAAAGCATAATTTTTGAAGACGAGGATTGAGTACAAGCCATGCTTGGTGACGTCGGAATGGTAACAATCCCAAAAATGGACGAACTTCTACACTATCACGATCATTCCCAATAGAGTTGAGCTCGAAACGGCAGAAGTCCTTGCTGCCCATGTCCATCATAAGGTGGATACTCTCGTAGCTTACCCTCGATTCACTTATGCGCGCGAGACAAATTCAATGGGGAGCATTAGCAGGATAATCGACTTTAGTAGAGAAAGCTCCTGACAAGGCTCATCCTAGTGAGATTGTTTTTCTATTACTATCAAGTAGCAAGACCGCGAACCTATTCCAGTACGACCCAATACAATACAAACAAGAGTCCGCTTCCGCCATTATTCCCCTAAAACTCATTCTTCTTCGGGCTCGTCTCCGGACTGATTGGCGTGTCTGCCTCTACCGCCTCACCCTCCTTACTGGTCCCTATATAAGGGCTCACAGGTACCGCTGATTCTGGCGCCAACATACTCGCAGCTGCTAGGGTATACGCCGGTGTCGCTTCGTCAGGCTGCGAGTAATGCGAGTCCCTGACGTAATTGTGCTTTCCCACAGTTTCATTGACATCCGTGAATGATCTAGCGGGATGATGCTCATTCAAGAACGTATCACCAGCCATCTCCACCGGCAGAGCGCCAGGTAATTCCATCGGCTTCTGATAGCCCCAACCCAGAGGCCGATCCGAAGCCGCCGCGCTCTGTGGGCTTTGCAATTCAGACATTGTTTTAGCCGGGCTGCTAGGATCGAGCTCGCTGACGTTTTTCAGCTTTTGGTCGCTGGGATCTGCATCGGCTGTCATTTCCATAGGCTCATTCGCTGCGGCTTTGTGTGTGGCGCGAGATTTGGCGGTGCGTTTGCGAATGAGGAAGACTAGGGCTACAATGATGAATGCAACGCCCGCTACAACGCCGACGGCGGTACCGGCGGTTGCGCCTTTTGACAGGCCGGATTTGGCGGGTGTGAGGGGGTAGCGGAGCGTGAATTGCTGGGTGCTTATTACGCTGATGGAGGGGCCGCCTTTGCTGCTGGTTATTGTGGGCGGTGGGAAGGCGAAGTTGGCGGATGAGTAGCAGGGTGTTTCGCCCGCGAGGGCGGTGCTGTAGACGGACCATCCGCTGTTTACGGTGATTAGAAGGGATTTGAGACGGGAATTGCAGACTCACGAAGGACAACAGGCACCGCTTGTAGTGGTGTAGTCAGCAGGACAGATACTCAGCTGGCCACCGACGTTGACATCAAATGGACAGCAGCCAGGATTCTCGTACGAGCATCCGACCCATGGATACTCCAATATCCCACCAGCAGGTATAGTAATAGTGGCATATTGTGCCGTCACACATGTTCCAGTGAAGATCTTGCCACCTGTGAATGTAGCTACGGGTCCCGTACTTGCTAAAGAATACCCTGGCTCAAGTGTTTCTGCGACTGCTGCGGTCCCAGTCGTTCCTCCACTCGCCAAGGATTTGCTTTTTGCCAACGTTGAAGATGATGCGGCATAGCTTCCCAAGTCGATTTGTGCCTGCACTGTCGTCTTTACATTGTTGATGGTCGTAGCTTCTGGGCGGCCAAGATAATTCGGCAGGGTAACGTTGACGCTTGCACATAGATTGGTATTGAAGTCTCCGGCCGCTATTCAGAGGTTAGTGAAGGTAGACAGTGCAGAATTCTGTGATACCACATACTCTGTTGGTCACCTGCATTGCATGTCGTGGCAAGGCAACATGCAAGGGTGTTGACATATGCCTCATTTCCACAAAGACATTTGATGTCCACGCTCGTACAGCTACCCTGTTGGGTTGTTGAGTTGCCTAGGCAGGTTTACTACACACTGTTTAGCCCAGACCTGCTACGGTTGAGGTTCTGAAATTACAGCACATGCAGGCAATGAGTTCAAATTCACCGAGGATGATGGCGCTCCTTGCGAGGCTTCCTGCGTCGTCTGCGAAAGGGCCGTTGCCGCGAAGGTAGCAAACGTCACTAACAATTACAACATCTTCATCATGATTCGAATGTAGTATGAGCAGCTAATGCCTCGGAGACTGGAATGGGAATATTACTCTATACAGGAACACGACGATGATGAGAAGCGTGGCAAGACAAAGAAATAGCAGTGTCATCCCCACGTTTCCATCCGAGTCCCGACAAAAGAAAACTAGTACCGCATTCGGTGATGGATAATATTAGGAGCAGTATAAGCAAAGAATGATATCTTGAATAGACTCGAGCTCTTGCACGCGAAGAACGGACTTAAAGATATCATGCAAATGTCTTGGGTACAGAAAGCCATGACAGAGACAGAAATTTTCGTTTCTAACCTGCAGTCTTGCTGACGGTTCACAGCTCAAAGGAATGTATACAAAACCTAGCGTAGTACGTCTTAAGGGCTGGGCGTCAAGATCCCGGATGCGGAAAGTTGAACATTCCATCATCCAAACAATGACGGAGAAAGACGAGGCTCTTCATCCCCAGGACAATGAACAGCACAGCTACGTGCTTGTTACAGGTGCGAATGGGTAAGAAAGACAATCGATATTCCAGAAGGGTGCTGACCGCTTTAGCGGCCTTGGCTTTGCCATATGCTGCAGGTTAATCGACGAATTCGTTACTACGCGCTCCTCCTTTCAATGTCTCACACTGGTCCTCACCACCCGAGGCTCCAGTAAGAGCAATGATGCCGTCCGACGGCTCGAACAGCATCTCGAACGTCAATCGAAGCAACTCGACACACCACTGAAGCATCGCATAGATCTTCAACCAGAGCAGCTCGACCTGACCTCCCTCCGTTCTGTACAGGCTCTCTCCAGCAGACTACTTAAGAATCTTCCACACCTCGACGCGGTCATCTGCAATGCAGGTTTCGGTGGTTTTACGGGCATCAATTGGGGCAAGGCAATATGGATGGTCTTGACTGACCTTATCAACGCCGTGACATATCCTACATATAAAACTGCCAGTACCGGTGCGACTACCAGGCCGCAGACATCACCTGCCAGCACTTGCAAGGATGGAGATGAAAACTCGAAGTCCGAGCCACCTCTGGGCCAGGTCTTCACTTCCAATGTCTTTGGTCACTACCTGCTCTGCCATTCACTGATCCCACTGCTCTCGATGTCTCCAGACCAAGGCCGCATTGTCTTCACCTCTAGTATTGAGCCACTAGCTTCGCATTTCAGCGTCGACGACATACAAGCTCTCAAGTCAGAAAAGGCTTACGAGTCCTCGAAACGCCTTACAGACATCTTAGCCTTGACGTCAACTCTCCCTTCTACAAAGCCATTCGTCCAGCGCTACCTTTCCGCATATATTTCCCCTCGCTCGCAATCTATATATCTTCTGGACAATGAGCAATCAGGTTCGGGAACCAGTACCCCCTCTCAGCGCATCACCCTCGCAGATAACGAATACAAGCCTCCAACTTCCTCCTCTCTCCAAATCTATCTTGCGCACCCAGGGATCTGCGCTACATCCTTTATACCGCTCCCATTGATCCTCTACTACCTGATGGAAATGTGTTTCTACATGGCGCGCTGGTGCGGGTCGCCCTGGCATACAATATCCGCCTATAAGGGCGCTGTTGCACCAGTCTGGCTTGCTCTGGCGGAGAAAGAGGAGCTCGAGGACATTGAGCAGAGGGAGGGGAAGGGGAAGTGGGGAAGTGCGTGTGATGCTATGGGTTATGAGAGGGTGATGAGGACGGTGGTCGAGGATTGGGGACTAGGCGGTAGGATGGGGGAGGACGAGTTGAGCAAGAGGAAAGGGACAAGAAAGGGAATCAAGGAGGTGACTAGAGAAAATAGGGAGGGGTTTGAGGAGCTTGGGAGGGAATGCTGGAGGCAGATGGAGGATTTGAGGGTGATGTGGGAGCAGAGATTGAACGGCGAGTGAGACGGAATATTCGTGGGTTTGGAAGCGACTCTCCTTATAGCAATAAGTTTTCAGCAGTCTTAGGACATGTTTCCCTTGGAATATAGCTGGACCACTGTGGCTTAATGGCTCTTTCTACGTGTCAGTGGTCACAGCATTTCATCTAGTGATCTATTATTGCACATGTCCTATATTACAGCATTTTCTATGCTCCGCACCTCGCCGATGACAGAATAACAGCTAGCAACAGAATCAAGGCTGGAAAGACGACGACTATGAGAATGAAAGTCGAAAATCTTCTCCTCCGAACCAGTGTCCAAATACCAGTGGAAATGGAGGCGGAAAATGTCAATAAGGACCGCATGAGGTCATGAGAAGGTGAATACGATCAAGTACATCTGTCAGCCCAGAAGTCAACTTCTTACATTCAGTAGCCTACTAGTCGCCCATTTTCGGAGCGCTTACTTTGCGAGCGACCTCTGGTTTGCACTTGCTTGTATTTCACCAATGCTCCATTATGTAGGTCATAGGCGCGTTGATCCTTCTCGAGTGACCTTGGCTGGACTCTAGACTTGTCAAGCACCTGTCTGACCGCGCGCGGCCGTGGTGTCCTAGAAGCCATTGGCCATCGTGGATGCAATTGATGATATCCTTTTTTACCAACTCGAAGGGAGTGAAGCCGCGTCCTTTTTTTCCGAATAGATTGGCGCCAGCGTCAATGAGTGCTTTTGCCGATTCGTAGGATTGCAATCCACAATCTAGGGCATGGAGCAGAGCAGCAGACCCAAAACAATCCTCGCACTCCTTCGCCAACCCGTATCCCAGCAAGAGCGGGACGACCTGGTTTTGCGACTTTACTGCCTCAATTACCTCAGAACCGTTCACTTTCTGACACCACACAGCTGGCGCTGTATTGTCCCTGCGTCCGCACCCGGCATCTAGAAGATCCTTGATCATTGCAGAGGGCGATGTTGTCCAGAAAGCCCAGAACATTACATGGGGCTCGTTTGAAGGTTGGGTTCTGGAGCAATCTTTTCAGGACCCAATGTTCATGCTCAGGATTTGCCGAAGTACTAATCTCTGCTTGCGTAATGACTGCCATCTCTGGAGAAAACCGTCGACTGGGCTGAGCGCCCTGTGTTCTGGTGGATCCCATTTACCATACTCGGGATATGAGGATTCTGCATTCACTGATGCACCAGCCTCCATCAAGGCAAGTACGATGTCGATTTTACCTTGTGATGCTGCTGCTCTTATGTATGTGTTTGGCTCTGGGCCATCCACGTCGTCGAGATTGATACCGCAATCCAGAAATGGACCGACCTTGGCAATGCTTCCTCTAGCACATAACGCCCTCAAGAAGCCCGTGCGAACCATGACACTAGCCTGCTTGACCTCGGTGACTTATTGGTCTACCTCGAACTGCAGTATGCTCTGCTCGGCTTCATTTCGACAGGAGCACAGATCTCTAGACGTACGATAACTTGCAAGGTGACTTTTCATCCGTTTACGAAACAACGAGCGAGAACGGCTGGGGTCCAGGCATCAACTGATGTCATCCCTTGAAGAGTATAAGTAGAGATCGATATACTGGTATAGAAAAGAGTCGAGATATTGGAAGCCCTGTTGAGATTCGAATATCAGAGAGCAAGCTGCGAAACCCCGAGAATTGTAAATGGTCAGATCTGCGCCGGCACTAATGAGCAAGCTCGAGAGAGATTGCAGCTGACTTTCAAGGGTTTGAGTCTCCGTCATAAGACTGCAACACAGCAAGAGCGGAGTGCTTGTTGGGAGGTCAGCATGCGGACATCTTGGGCGATGGGCTCATACTTTACCTTCCGTTAATGCTGCGAACATTGGGGTCGGCCCCTTGTTCGAGCAGAAATTGGCAAAGTTCTAGTGACGCCACGTTCCCGCATGCATAACTGACGAAAGCCATCTAGATGTAAATCGTCAGTCTTATGTGCATCGAGAAGAGATTGTAGATATGTTACATGGAGCAGCGAATTACCTCACGGAGCTAGGCGGTCTGTTGGCCTTCAGCAAATAGTTGCCGAAGACCAGAAATGTCCGCTCTATGTAAGTGTCGTACCAACAAGGGTTTACTATTGTAATACGCTTGCTTCAAACTCCAGTCCATCGAAGTTGTGGCATCAAAGGCGCTGCCTACACTCATCGACAGCATGATTACTCTGCTTGCTATCCACGAGGGAGGGTAGAGCCATATTTCGACGACGCGTAACCAGTCAGCGCGGTCTACTTAGTAGTACCTTGCGCCGTTGTCGTCTTTCCGGTCACACTAACAGACACAACGCCTATCGGAAGATCATACGAGAGAAGGCGACCAAGCACTCGCAGCCTTTTAGGAGGGTACATACTTCGATTGAAGAGCCTTGGTACACTAGAAGCTCCCAGCTCTGTCTCAATGGCCAGCTTTTGTGAAAATTCAGCCGTTTGACTGGATGAAAGTCTGTTGGATAGCTCCGGCTCTTTCGCGGGACACTCTAGCAACGAGTCACGGGGATTAAGGACGTTCGTCACATGAGTCGATGATGACTGAGTGTCTAATTGAAGAGACTCTGGACTGATGTTCATGTCTTGGAGGAAGTCTAGCGCCATTCGCTACTCCTTGTTACAGTCCTCCGAGCATAACCCATTCATTTGCTTTCCTACGCGCTGGTATAGTGTACTCGTATCATATCGAGAAGACGGTCCCACTTGAGCCAAAGCACACTGTGAAGATGCCTCCATGGAGTTGGCAGAATGCGTCAATTATTCAAGGTCTTCGATTGCGTCCTCGTTTCTGTCAACGTGATGTTGGCTATGTTAGAATCAGGAAACGCTTATCATACGTCAAGCTTTCGGGTCAGCGTCATACTGCGATGTCAGAGCAAGCATCAGATTGAATATCTCTAGGTGCCCCGACAGTATACTCGCAAACCTCGCAACCTCCTTTTCCGAGAATATTTTCTGAACCCTTACGCCAAGATGTTTCCTCGAGAGGACCTTTCCACGCAAATTCTCTTCCAGTTTAGATATCTTAGCCTTCGGGACAACGAAGTCGTCCAATATGTTATCAACAATTTCAAGCCAGTCTTGTTGAAAGTCAAGTCGAGAAGTATCCGCCCCAGATTCACCTGCACCTTTGATCTCCAAGATCACAGCTCAAGGCTCCCAACGGTGTAATCGGTGCAGTACACACTCCATATTGTACGCACTGCGCTAGAATAGCGCGGTGTGGTCTGGTGTAAGGGGCATTGATTGATTGATTGATTGATTCGGTCATACTGGAGCTCAACTAGAAGGGTTCACTGCCCAGTGGGCCAAACAGCCCAGTAGGCCACCCTGCTCTAACTCCACCACTGTAGGTTTTAATACCATATCTTCGCAGGTAAAGTTATAGACATTACCGATTTCTATACCTTTTATACCAAAATTTCATTTATACTAGTATGGTTCGTAAGTTATAGTAATTTAACTATTTATCCCTAAGCGGCCCCTAGAGCTAGACCCCGGAGTAGGAAAACCAAAATCTCCGGGTACTCAGCTTGGCCCACTGGGCGGTTTGGCCCACTAGGTAGTGAACCCTTCTAGGGGCAATAGGCAACTAGGGCCTAGCTAGAGTAACGGCGTTCCGGGCTTTCTAGGCCCGGAATAGGTCTAGTCTAAAGTACCTACGTACCGGAGGCTACTGATACTTATTCTATATTATACACTCGCTAAAACTACCCCCAAAATCTTTGGAAAAAGAGGGTAGAAAGAGTTATATATAGTTTATAGTTAATTATTAAGGAGTAGGCTAAGGTACCTAGAGAATTATATTTATTTAATACCGAAAATCTACTCCCTCGTGTTAAGGCTCTCCGTTCAACACCTGAGTATAACGTCGATAAGATCTAGGTTAATACTCGTGGAGAAGAGTATTAAGGATTAAAAGATAATAAGTTTCGTATTAATATAAAATAAAACTAGATAAATTTAATAAACTTAATTAATAATTTAATAAATATCTATATTTAGAATCTATAATTAAAAGTCTTAAGGGAAATTAAATATAAAGCTTTTATTTACTAGGAAAATTGTAACGTTATAGTATATTCTAGTTTAAGTACTATAATAGGGGTATTCTAGCGTTGACCCGAATACCCCGAGCCACTCTTTTAACTTATTAGTATATATCTTAGGCGTTATAATAGTATTCGGGCCACGCTTCTAGACTAGCTACCTAGGAGTAGGCCGTTAGAAAGAGTTATATAAATCTTACTTTAGGGTCTTAGCTGTGCTAAGGTAAGGTATTCGAATACTAGAGGATTCAAATTATTTTCGGCTCTTAGCGCTACGGCGCCGGAATAATTAAATTTCGAGGGATTTTTTAGGTTAAGGGTACCTAATTAGCCCTATAACCGAACTAATTAAAGTTCGTAAAATTACGCTTATGTGTGTATGCTCGGGGTCACTCCCTTGGAGCTCCGGTGGCGCCCGTTTAGGGGCCCTGGAAACCGCCAGTAGTACCTATGTAGGGCCCTAGAAAAGTCGCATTTATGCGCACTCCGGTGGCGCCCGTTTAGGGGCCCTGGAAACCGCCAGTGGTGCCTATATAGGGCCCTGGAAAAGTCGCTTTCTATGCGCACTCCGGTGGCGCCCTTCGGGGGCCCTGGAAAAACCTTGTAGGTGCCTGATCAGCCCTAAACCCTATCAGTGGTGCCCGTCAGGGGCCATGACGCCGCGCCTGTGTGCGCACTCTAGAGGTGCCCTTCGGGGGCCTTGGAACCAAGCCGCGCCTATGTACGCACTCCAGAGGTGCCCTTCGGGGGCCTTGGAACCAAACCGCGCCTGTGTACGTACTCTAGAGGTGCCCTTCGGGGGCCTTGGAATAAACCGCGCGTTATAGCGTACCGTGTAAAGTGGTAGTGCGTTGCATACGCCTGCGCCCCGCTAAAGGCGCTAGTGCGTTATATGCGCCTACGCTCCGCCACCTCTATAATATTATTATTTATCGATACGGGGTTCTAGCCTTAATATCGCGGGGTTCTAATTTTTAATAATTTTATATCGAGTTAATATTCCCCCGTTTTATTAGAATTCTTAAAGATTAGTTTTATTATTAAATTTAGGATTTAAAAACTATCTAATAATAAACCCCGTAATTACTTTATATTTTTTATATTATTACTAAGCCGCTAGCTCTACGTTAACGACTTTAGATATTATAATTTCAATCTTTTTAATCTTTTTAAAGAAAAGATTTATTATTATTATAATATCGGGTTTAACCTTAAAACGTCTAAAAGAATTTAATAATAATAATATTAATTAAACCCCCTCCGATAACCCCCGCTATAAAGATAATAATAAATTTGAAAGTATTATTACCTTTAAAGAGACTTTAAATATATAATTTAAAATTATTAAAGAAAAAAACCGTCGCCTTAAATAATAATAAGAATTAGGGGTATTATAAATTTAAAATTTAAAATTATATAATTCTATTATTTCTACGCCCGCTAGCGGAGTATTAATAGAATTTATTATTTATAATAAAGATCTCCTAATTATTATACCTACTAGTAGAATAATAATAAATTTAACTATATTTAATAGAGATATTTTTATTAAGGCGAAAACGTTACGCTTTAATAAAATACGTTTTTATAAAGATATAAACGAAGGTAAATATTTACGTTAATTCCGCGACGTAAATATTAAATTTTTAATTAGTTTTAAATATTTTACTACCGATTATTTAAAGATTATATATTATATAAATTTATTAGAAAGTAACTTTTTAACGTAATAATATAGATATAAATAATTACATAGTTTAGTTAATATTATATTTAACTTTTTTAAGAAATTTCTTTTTAATTTAATAATAGATTTAATTAACTATTATCTCTCTATTTATAAAAAATAGGAGGAAGTTAAATAATAACTTTATTAAAAGATATTATTATTTAAGATTTATTTTAAAGAAATAAAGACCTAGTTATCTTTATTTTTAAAAGAGTATAAAGTAAATTTCTTTTTAACTAAATTTAAATTTAAATTTAAAAATAAGATTTTTAATACCGGTAGTATATTTATTTAAAGAGAAGAAATTCTTATCTAGGTTATTATATAAAAAAAGAATCTAAAATATATATAATTAATAAATAGTTTTAATTTTAATTCGGGTTTCTAATTAAAGAACCTTAATAAAGAAAAATTTATAATAAACCGAATTATTAAATTTAATACCGGCGATAACGTTAAATAAATATATTTAAAAGAGAAGGGTAATAAACGTAAAACTAATACTATTAATTCTTCGTATAATAATTTTTTTTATTATTATTATAAAGTAGAAGGTTATATTAAATCTAAATATCTCGATATAAATAAACTAGTTATAAACGTCGGTATAATATTAATAAAAAACGATTAAACCTAATTTACGCCTCGGAAAAAGAGTAAGAAAAATAATTAATAAAGATATACTCTTTTATTCTTTCTAAAGATTAGATTATTTTTTAAAATAAAGTTAAATAATTTATTACTTTAATTAACTTTAGAGTATAAATTAAATTAATTTTATAATAATTCGTTATTAAAAATAATTTAGAACCTTATAATATTACTTTATTATTAATTAAAGTAATTAGCGGGTAAAGTATATATTATTATAATACGTATTAATTAGACTATTAAATAATAGATAATTAAAGTTAAAGATATAAATATAGTACTCTATTTTATATTATAAATTTTAAAAATTTAAATATTATTCTAGGTATACCTAGGTTATATTAATTAAAAATATTAATTAATTCTAAAGCGGACTAATAACGGTTTAAAGTTAATTCTAATAATTTATAAATTAAAGAACCGGTTAAGTTTACTAGTAATTTTAAAAATAAACCGAATATATTCGCGGTTATATATATTATAGTAATATAAAATAAATAGGAAGAATTTCCTAACCTAAAGATTCCTAAGGAACTTATAGAGTTTTATTATTTTTTTTTAATAAAAAGACGAGTACCCTATTTATTTTTAAATAGGGGGATTATATTATTAAAATAGAAATTAATAAAGAACCGCTTTATAGGCCTCTTTATAATTTATATTAAACTAAATTATCGAAGTTATAATATTATTTAGAATCTTTACTTTATAAAAGTTAGATCCGTTATTTAATATTTTTAATTAAAATATTTATTCTTTTTATATTTAAAAAGAATAATAAACTACGTCTTTACGTAGATTATTAAAATTTAAATATAATAATAATTAAGAATCGATACCCGTTACCTTTAATTACTAAAATATTAAACTATTTATATAGTTTTAAAATCTTTATAAAGTTGGATTTTAAAGATATTTATTATAGGATCCGGATTAAGGAAAACGATAAATAAAAAACTATTTTCCGAACTCGTTATAATTATTTCGAATATTTAGTTATACCTTTTAGGCTCGCTAACGCACCGGCGACGTTTCAAATTTATATTAATTATATATTTATAAATTTAATAGATATAACGTATATAGTATATCTAGATAATATCCTAATTTATAGTACTAATTCGGCGGAATATTAACGGTATATTAAATAAATATTTAAATAATTATATTAATTCTAGCTATTTATTAACTTTAAGAAATATTAATTTAATACCGAAATAATCGAGTTTTTAAATTTTATTATATTTATTAATAAAATAATTATAGACCCGGAATATATTAAAATTATTAAAGAATAACCTTAACTAAAAATATATCGGGAAGTATAAATCTTTTTAGGCTTCGTTAACTTTTATAAACGATTTATTTATAATTATTTTAATATAATTATACCGTTTATTAATTTATTTAAAAGTAGTAAAGTAGGTAAAAAAATAAATCCGTTAAAATAAATAAACGGCGTTACGGAAGTATTACGGCTATATTGTATTTACTATATTAAGTTAGTTCCTTAATAGCGAAAGTTACTAACTATTCTTATTCGTTTAGGACGAATATTTAGTTAATTAATTAATTATTACTACTAAATATATACTATAACCTTGTTAATTAATAGTAACGGTATTTATATATTTTAATAAACGCTATACTACGTCTACTAGACATTCGATCCACTAGCTATATAGTAGTATTAATAGTCGAATTAGAATTATTTAATAGCGTCCTTTTATTCGTACCCCGTCTTCTCTACTAGTTCGTTTCGGTAGAATAGAATATAATTTATACGATAATCTCGTTAGAATAGAATACTATTTTCTTCTTCTCTACCGAAGTAGATAACTCTACTATATTAAGGCCTACTACGATAGTACTAAAACTATAAATACTATATTTCGGTATATTATACCTAGTTATCTAGTATAGTTATAGAAGTCTTCCGCTACGACGTACTAGCCTACGAAAGTAGGTATTATTATAACTACGTCTTCGACCTTAACGAATTTATTATATAACTCGTTTATATAGAATACTATATCGGTAAATCTTAAAAGTAAATATTAATATACTTTAAATATTATTAACTTTATTAGAAAGCCGTCTATAGATTTATATTAAAACTCTATATTAAATACCGACCCGAGGTTTAATAGGATTAGTAAATTAGGGGTCCGGGTAGGGTCCTATTAATAAATAATATTTATTATTAATAAGTTTAGTAACTCGATAAATAATTAATAATTTAAATATTAGACGAATAGGCCTATTATATACCCTATAGTATACGTATTTATATATATATTAGTATACGCTATAATATAGACTATAGTATAGGTCATAGTATATCTTATAATATACGTAGTAACGTGCGCAGCTTACGTATACTATCTATTGAATAGTATACGAATAGTATACGAATGATATGCGTAAAGGTATTTTAAATAGTATACGATATACGCCCCCCGTAGTAGCCCCTAAAACATCAGACGAAAGCCCCCTATAGTATACGCAATTATAGTATACACCGAGGCATACGCCATAGTATACGAAATAGTAGAGTATTTATATATATATACTCTCTAGATATACCCGGGTAACGCCCCCACGAGAATTTTCGCTAAAATTTATAATTCCGGGCCCGGTAAATCGCTGGCGTTAATAATTATTACTAGGGGTCGTTATCGTTAATAATAATAATTATAGAATTTTATTTATTTTAACTCTATAATAGAGCTAGCTATTATTAATATATTAATAATATATATAAATTATTAAAGTTATTAATTTTACTAAAATTAATTTAGAGTTATTAATAGGATACTATTTAAACCCCCGATTTATTAAATTTATTAAAAATTATCTACCCGGACCCCTAATTTATTAAATTTATTAATAAAATATTAATAACTCTATCCGTAAATTAGGGCTACTAGTAGTATTTTATTAATAATTTTTTTTAATAAAAGTTACTAGTAGGATACTACTAGCCCTATCCGCGCGGTCGATAACTAGGGTTTTAATAAGAGTTTTTGAGATTTATTAATATACCTTTATATCTTCCTTAATAAAATCCGTTAAGAATTAAATTTATTAAAAGTAGAGAAGCGGGGCTATTTAACGAAAATACTTTAATAAAATTTTATTTTAAATCTCGAGTTCTTTATATTAATACTAGTTCTTTATATTAATATTTTTAAAGCCTATATACTAGTAGTTTAATTTTATTTATAGGAGTATTAAATATTCCATCTTTAAAGTTAAAAAGAATTATTAATTTATTAAATCTTTATCTTTCTTATTTCCGTAAAATTATTATTATAGTATTTAGTAATATCGCTAGTTATAATACCGTGGTTTTAATATTCTAGCTCGACGAATTTATATAATCGGGCCACACTTTCGCCGGCGACGTCGACGATATTACTCGTTATATTATTAGTTATTTTATTCGGCGGAATTTCCGGTTTATTTAACCCCTTCGTAACTTTAATCTTTAAGAGTAACGAGTATAGTTAAAATCTATTAAGGTACCGAGCTAGTTAAGCGATTAAACTATTAATATTATTATTTTTTATATTACTATAATACGTTTCTAAGTTAATATTTAAGCGACTCGATAATTTTTTAAAATACCGGCGTTAATTAAGAATATACCTCCTTCGTCCACGCCGAGCTCTAGGTAAATACTTTCTTCGTTATTATTAAATATATTATTATTGAATTATTCTACTAGATAAATCTTTATAAAAGAAGTAATTTATTAAAGACCCCTCGGATTTAATTAATAATAATCCTCGACTATAACGAGCGCGGGCTTTAATAAAATATAGTTTATAAAACTTCGTAATCTTATTATAAACTTTATAATAGTACCTCTAGTAGGCTCTTTTAAATTATTAAAATTATAAAGTTTATAAAGTTCTTAAAACGATAATATTATTTTTATTATATCGAAATAAAATACGACTAACCTCGGATTCTTCGACTCTATATATAATAAAAAGTCTATTAATATAGAGTCTAGTCTCGAGTATACTAATAAAGAAATTTACTTCCGCGATATATATCTTTTTATCGAGCGAGTTAAGGACTTAATAATTATTAAAAATATTATAATATATAAAAATCTCTAAACTTACCTCCGCGGTATTATTTTAAAATAATATACTATTAAACTTTTAGATATTAAGAAGAGATTATCGAAATATAGTATTACTAATATTAATATTACGGAATAGATTTAGTTATTAGCGGGAAGGTTTAAGGAGCCCTCGAATATAATTATTAATACTATCTTTAAGAAATATTATTTTATAAAAGATATTAATAACCGTCGTAAACTACGTAAATATATATAGAAGATTTTAAGATTTATTAAAGATACGGGAATATCGCTATTATAAAATTAACTTAATATTATTTATAACGAAATTAACTTTGAGTTACGGCGTGATATTAATAGGCCCGAGAATAATATTATTATTAATAATTTTCTAACGAGCCTCGATAATTATAAGTATAAATAGTAGGCTCTAGTATCTAGAAAATTAAATAAATAAAATCGATCGGTTCCGCCGAACCGTAGTAATAATAATATTAATAATATTTACGGACAGCGTTAGCCTTAAAAGTATAATTAATATTAAAACTTTTATTAACCTTTTATTCCTTATCGTCCTACCGAAGGCTTCGGTAAAGATTATAAATTTTTATATAAAAACGTATCTTTTTATAAAAGTAATAATACTTCTTATAAAAGTAATTTATATAGATTATTTTCTTTTTCTTCGTCCTTCTAACGTTAATAGAGTAATATTAATTAATAATAATAATAATAGAACTTTAACCGCCTACCGCCTCCCGGAAAGTAATTATAAATAATAAACGAAAACTTAAATTCGTTACCTAGGTAAAAGATATTCTCTTTTAAATATTAAAATTAAGACTCCGGAGTAAAAAGAAACTTTAATAAATTTTTTTAAAAAACTCTTTTCGACTTAAAGGGCCTATTATACTAAAGATTAAGAAGTTATTAAAAATATTAATTATAATAAAGATTAATCGGTAAAATCCTTCTATTAAATCGAAAATCTTTATAACGAAATTTAAGGAAGTTATTATAATAGCTAAAAAGATACTTTTTATTAAAATATTACATAGACTAGTAAATACCTTAGTAATACCGTCGATTTAAAGTAACTTTATAATAAAATAATTGATAGTTTTTTTATCGGCTAATATATTATTAAAGTAATCGATATTACTAGTAAAGTATTTTACTATTTATATAAATAGTCCTTCTCGTTAAATAATAAATTATATATATATATCCGGCTTTACCGAAATCTTATTTTATTAGAATTTACTACGTTTTCCGCTTTAACGAATTCCGTTTTCTTGATTTCCGCTCTATTAAAGATTACTTTCTCGGCGAAGTAAATTATTAAATCGATATCTACTAATAAACCTACCCGCGGTTATATATTTCGTAGTTACTACTATATTATTATTAAAGTCTCTATAGAACTAGACGGTTAACTCTACGAATTTTACTTCGATATTAAATATATTATAAATTTTATAAACTGGTAGTTCCTTATAAAGTTTATAAAATTTAACCTATAAATTAAGATCCGGAAAATACCTACTATTATAAAAATCCGTAATTTAGGATCGAATAACTATAATATTAATAAATTTATTATTATTCCTATATATATTCCCGGTAAAGACGGTAAGATCGCTTTAATTACTAGGGAACTATATATTATCGATAATTTATTTATTAAGATTTTAATAAATATCGATATTATAAAGTTAGAAGGAATTATAATTAATACCGGTAGAGATCTCGTTATTTATTATATTTTATAGTAACTTTTAAATCCTTTTCTTTATAATTACGAAGGGTATAAAAATAGATATAACTATAATTAATAAATTCCGCTATACTGTACTAGTATATTTAGATATAGTTATTATAATTAAAATTATAAAATCCGATTTATTTTAAGATCGTGATTTATTATTTAAACCTTCTTAATTTAATATATTAATAATTACCGCGTATATCGTTAATTATAATATAGATAAGATTATAGTCCGGAATAATACTAATCTTTTTATAATTATTAGCCGATATACTAGGCTAGGGAAAGTAATTAAATACGAAATAATTAAATACTTCTAAATAAATACTTTATATATTAATTTAGCGATAAAGTTATTTAAAACTTTAATATCGAAACTTTTAATTAAATTTTACTTTAAAGCCGGTTTTATTATAATAATAATCTTTAATATAGTAATAACTCCCCGTATATCTAATTCGATAAAATCGAATATTATTTATTTAGGCTTTATAATTTCTAATTTAATATTTACTCTATTAAATTTATTAAAGTATTATTCGCCTTTATTGAAATAGACTTTATAAAAGACTTCCGCGGTACCGAAACTTTCCGCGGTACCGAATATTTATTTATTTAAACTAGAAACTCTATACCTTATAAGTATTACGATTTATAGAGACGATACTTCCGCTTTTATTATTACTAATATCGTCGATTCGTTTCTAGATCTATAGAAAGATACTAGAAACGTAACGAATATCCTAGAATTTAAATAAATAAAGATTCCTTTTATTAATAACTAGAAAGAAATTTATAAAACCGGTTAAACTCGTATTTATCCGCTAGGAAAACGTAATAAAAATATTATTAATAGCGCTTTCGATAAACTATATTAATAAGGCCGAATAGAATAAATAATTATAGCGATATCGTTTTCTTTCCCCTATTTCGTTATATAGAAAAATACTACCTCCGGTCTTAAAGAACGCGTAGTTATCGATATTAAAACTCTTAATAAAATAATAATATTTAATATTTATCTAGTCCCTATTTAAACTAAGATCCTAGTATTTCTATTAAATACTATATATATTTTAATCATCGACGCGGTAGTCTTCTTCTATTAATAATGAGTAAAATAATATTATCGATACCGTTTTATAGTAGTTACGTATAGAGGATAAGAGATATTTAACGTCCTCGTTATAAACTATCGTAACTCGCCTATTTATATTTAGCGAATAATCGACCGTATACTACGTCTATACCGAAAATTCTATCGAGTATATATAGATAATATTATTATCTTCTCTAAATTCTTACTAGAATACGTCGAGTACTTAATACTAGTATTCTAAATACTATCGGATATAAACGTTTATATTTCTATTAAGAAGTCTTTCCTTAACTATCCGTCCGCCTAGTTATTAAATTAATATATTAATACTTTAGGCCTTACTATAGTTAAGGATAAATTAATAGTTATATAGAATCTTTAATTTCCCCGAATATTATAGGCGTTAGAGTAGTACCTCGGAATAATAAATTACCTAAAATAGTATATTTTATATTACGCGATAATAATCAAGCCTCTATAAAACCGTAAAATATTTCTAAATTAATACTATCGAAACTTATAAGGTAAAAGTATACGGGGTAATACTCGTAAATTTATAATAAAGAAATCTCTCGTCGATACGCCTACGCCGGTAAAGTTTAATATTTATAAGTATTTATAGAAGCTCTTCGCGAGTTTTATTATACTATATTATATTAATTTAAAGAGACTATTATCTATTAATCTAAATACTAGTAAAAAATAGAGATTCGGGGTATATATATACTACGTTAAAAATAACGATATTATAGAAGTATCGAAGTAGAAATTATTATAACCTATTCTTTTCCTATCGAGATAATTAACCTCGGTTAAGATAAGGTACTAGTTAACCGAACTTAAAATAACTAATATCGTTTAGGTTATAAAGAAGATTCGCTATTTTATAAAAGTTATTAATACTACTATAATTATCTATACCGACTATACTTCTATTATAGGTATAGTAAGATAGATATTTATAAATACTACCTCTATTAAGAAGTTAAACCTTAAGTTAATCCGTATATCGGAATATTTATAGAGGTTCCGAATTAAATTAAGATATAAATCTAATAAAGCGAATATCGTTCTAAATACTTTATTACGTTTTACTAGTTAATTATATTATTTTAAAATAAACGAATTAATCCTAGACGTATTTACTACTTTCCTAGTCAATATTATCACTATTAACGAAGACTTTAAAAGTAGTATACGTAGTAATTACGAAATAGAAGGACGATAGGTTAGGATTATAACTACGATAATAAAGAATACCGTACTCGGTAAAAATATAGCTAAACTATTATATAAACTTATTAACGGGTTACTTTATTTCGACGATATCGAATATTATTATAGTCTTCGTCTATACCTACTAGCTACGCCAGAGTATAAGATTTTCTAGAAAATTTATAATAAAATAGGATATCCTAGCTATACTAGAATTTATAAAAAGTTTATATATAGTATCTATATATTTAATATATCGACGAAACTATATAAATACTTTAGATACTACTTTTATTATTAACTATATTAAACGCCTAGATATTAACTTTATAACTCGTTATAACTAATTTACTCGCCGTATAAACTCTTTAAAATTATAATAATTAACTTTATCCTCGCTCTACTAGAAACTTCTACCGGCGAGGATTACGTAATATCGGTTATATATAAATTTAATAAAGTAATAATTTTAATTACGGGTAAAGTAATTTAGGGCGGACCTTAATAAATTTACCGCCTATTAATAAAACTTCTACTATTAAATTAGGGTCTTCCGTTAGTAATTATTAACGACCGAGATACTCGATTTATCGGGTAGTTATAAAAGTAGATTACAACGGAGTTAAATATTAATATATTTTATTCGACTATATATTACTTTTAAACCGACAGATAGTTTAAAAAGTCGAATAAGATTATCGAAATTACTTTAAAATACTTCCTATTAATAATCGATATATATAAATAATTTATAGTATTATCGTAACTTTCGGCTATACTAAATAACTCTATTAAATATAATAGTACCCGCTTGGCGTCTACCGAAATTCTATATAACTTTAAAATTAAGGAGCCACTTAATTTATTATATATTAATAATCTTAATATTTCTTAATTTAATATAGTAGATATCTTTAGAGTCTTCCGTAACGTAGGACTCTCTACTATAAGGATAAATATCGATATAAAAATCCTTATTACGGGAATAAACGTTACGGTAGAAATCTCCCGTAATATATAACGCTCTATTATAAGAATACGACTATATATTATAAAAATAAAGAACGTTATAATAGAAATCTTTTAAGTCGAAGTATTCTCTATTACCGTTTATTATCCCGAATATATCGACGCGTAGAATATTATTACCTTTACGTCGCTCCGGATAAAGGAATATTACGATATTTACTATAAAATTATATTCTTTAAGGTTAGAGATTATATTTATCTATATTTATATAAAGGATATTAAATAGTAGGTATTCTATTTAAAAAGACTAGTTAATAATTCGTCGGATCTTTTTAAATTATTAAATATATCAGTAGGTTAATATACCGTCTTAAACTTCTACCTACTATATTTATTTATAATATAGTTTCGGTTATTTATTTTAAATTTACTACTAGGTTAGAAGAGGACCTATATAAAAAATATACTAAAACTCCGCCACCGATTATCGTCGATAACGAAGAAAAATAAGAAATAGATAAGCTACTACGGAAACGATAATATCGATTTAGGAAAGTTAAAAATATAATTTTAAAATATCTTATTCGTTAGAAAGGGTATAAGCCCGAGGATAATAAATAAATATTTATAAAGTAACTATAGTATATATTTAATATTATTAAGAATTATAAAAACGCTTATAACTAGCTTATTAAAATAATATAAATAGATATTTAGTATAAACGAAGCTCCCTATTATAGTAATTTCGATTTAATAGAAATCTCTCTATACTAGTATTACCGCTTTTTAAATATTTACTCTATTTATACTATCGGGGCGATAACTTTATTTATTTAATAATAACTATTATAGTTATACTATATTTACTATACTAGATTAATTCCTTAATAACGAAAGCTACTAACTATTTTTATTCGTTTAAGACGAATACTTAGTTAATTAATTAATTATTACTATTAAATATATACTATAACCTTATTAGGAAGCGTTTTAAATCTTACGAGATATATTTATAAACGCGTTTTTTCTATACTATTACGATTTAACTAAATAATTATATATAAAGATAAATACTTCTAACTTTAATCTTAACTTTATATTATTATAATAGGATAAAAATAATTATTAATACTTTATAACGTTCTAATTATAGAAATTAAATCCTTTAAAATAAAACTATAAAACTTATAATCAAGAATTACTCGTTATTATAATAATAATAAAATAATAATAATATTATCTAGAAAGTAGTCTTTATTATATTAAAATCTAAATTAATTATAATAATTTAAAGAGTTTTATAAAATAAAAGGAGTTGAATTTTAGATAGATTTATTAAATATTTAAATTAACTACTTATAACTTTAAAATCTTTTATCGGGCTAGGAAATTAAATCTTATTAATATACTATCGCGGCGCTTTAATTATAAAGGAGTATTACCGTTAAATACTAAATTATTATTAATACTTTAGAATAAATTTACTCTTTGGATTAATAGTTAATTATCGGAAAAAAATAAGAAAATAAAAGTAATTATAATCTTTACTTTTTAAATTATAAAATTAAAAGTAGTAATTTTAAGGCGGGATATTATAATAATATTTAAAATTATATATAATAATCCTAAAAGGCCTATTAAAATATTAATTCGGGAATTATAAATTTATAATAATTAAGTAAACCTTTTTCGAATTAGAGCGAATATATTAAAGAACCGTCGTTATATAAAGAATAAAGTATAGATTATAAACTCCGAGGGACTATTAAAATATAATAATTATTTTTATATATTAAAGAATAAAGCTCTAAAGGAAGAGTTTATAAAAAGATATTATAATAATCCTTTAATAAACTATTTTAATATTACGAAGTTATATAAATTATTCACCCGAAATTTTTTCTAGGAGGGTAACTTAAAGTAAATTACGAACTATATTAAAATTTACGATATATATTAGTGGACGAAGGCGCCGCGATATTATTTTTATAATAAATTAAATTCGCTTCCTATTACTATTTAATTATAGAAAGAAATTTTTATAAATTTTATAACTAGTTTACCGCCTAATAAATATAGAAGTATTATTTATAATATTATCTTTATCGTTATAAATCGATTTACTAAAATAGTTAAATATATATTTATAATTAATAAAAATCGATACTACTTAGTTAGCGGAAGTATTTTATTTCAAAATTATTTACCGCTATAATATACCTAATAATATTATTAGCGATAGAGGCTCTATTTTTATAAATACTTTTTAATTAATTATATATTTTTATTCGAAAATTAAATAATATTTAAATACTATCTTTTACCCTTAAACGGATAAATAAATAAAGCGCTAAAATTAAATATTAAAATATTATTTATATATATTTATTAATAATAAATAAATTAATTAGGCTAGATTACTACCTATAATAGAATTCTTAATAAATAATAATTAGAGCGCCGCCGTCGGAACGATATTATTTTTCCGTATATATAATTATTATCCTGAAATCCGTTAGGAGGTCGAGGACGACTTTAAAGAAAAAAAAGTATTAATTATAAATAATAAAATATAATAGTTATAAACTTTAAAGAATAAAGTTATAAAGTATTTATAAAGCGCTATCGAATACTAAATTAAATAATATAATAAAACGTATAAACTATAAAGTTATAAAATTAATAATTTAATTATATTAATAATAAAGAACTTAAAGTAAAAGCGCCTAAATAAGAAATTATCCTATAAGTTTATAGGGCCCTTTAAGATTATTAATAAAATAAAAGTATAAATTTACCGCCTATTACTATTTTTTATATATAGAATCTATAATACCTTTTATATATCGTTATTTAAATTATATTATCTTCGCGATTATATTAATACGGCGGAATCTTTTATATAAACCCCCGAATTTATTAATAATAATAAATTATAGGAGGTAGAAGAGGTAATTAATAAAATTAAAAATAAAGAAAATATCTAATATAAAGTTAAATAAACTAGTTAAGGCGAAGAATATAATTAATAATTATTAAATAAAGAGTTTATTAATACTAGTAAACTAATTAAAGCCTTTAAATAGGCGGGTAGTAAATATAAATATATAAATATAATTAAAGAGGTTATTTAACTATATAAAATAATAAAGTAAAATAAACGGAGCCGATATTAAAAGTAAATATTACTACTTTTATATTAATATATATATAACGGACGTTCTCCTCTATATTTATAATCTTATTATACGGTTTTAAAATATAACTAAATTTAACTATTATCAAACTATTTATATATAATAACGATAAGATATTATATTTATAAAAATACTTTTATTTTAGATATAGTCTATATAAACGCCCAGAATATATTATTAAATAATATATCTAGGTGAGTTTAGCTAGCGCCGATTTAAAAAGAAAAAAATCGATATTATTATTATATTATACGAAAAATTTAGTTATTATCGGAATTATTAGAAGAAGATATAGTCTTTTTAATATAATCTTTAAAGATATTATCTTCCTCGGGACTCTTTAGGTCCCGTTTATATTAATAGAAACTCTTAACCTCTTTTTTAAGAATTTTATTCATCGTCTTTAATTCTTTAATATACTAGTTCGCCGCTATTAATTAATTCTATAAATTAACGATTATAATAGGGGCTTATCTACTAGTTATTATTATTTTACTATATATTTTATACTATTAAATAATTTCTTTATTTATTAAATTATATTTATATTCTTCTTTAGGACTCCTATTACCGATATAGATATATTAATATATAAACCTCTTTACTTTCCTTCGAAAAGATTTAGGGATTTATTATTATTAATATATATTATTTTAAAATTTACGGTTATAATTTACCTTTATATAATAATTAATTCCGTAGCGATTAATATAATAGAGTATATAAAGAGGGGACGTATCTTAAATATAATTATTATTAAATTAATAGAAATAGACTTAGTAAAGAAGTTATAAAGCGTAGTAAACTATTATTATAATTAGTATTACGTAGTCGCGTTAATAGCGGACTAGTTATATTTACTAATATATTTATAACTAAACTATATTAATATAAATAAATTAATACTATCGGTAAATAAAAGTTATTTATAGAGTTAGAAGAAAGTTATATATAACGAGAATATTATCTATATATTAATTATAATACTAGAATACTATTATAGAGTTAGAGTAATAATATATAAAAAAGATTAAAAGAGTTATAAAGAGAGAAAATAAATAGGCGAGTAAATTTATTTTAATAATAAACCGTCGCGCTAAATATTTTATTATTATAATATATCGATACGCGCCTCCGCTCCGCTACCTCGCTTTTATTAATAGATATAATCGTTACTATAATAGTTATATTATTATTAATCTCCCGGTATAATATTAGGGTTATATCGTTTATATATAATACTTTACTACTAGTATTTTCATAGTATAATAAAAGTATATAATAAAGATAACTACTATTATTCCGTTACTAATATTATAAATACTATAGGAATAATCTAATATACTATATTTACTATAAGTACTATAAGCGCTATAGGAACGATAGTATATATTATTTCACTCCGTTACTATTATATATAATAGTACTATAGGGACGAAAGAAATATTATTTAATTAAATATTATTACTATATATTAGCGCTATAGAGATAGCTTTATAAATATATTATTTATTTATTATTAATACTACTATATAGTAGGGGTAGTTTAGTAGTATTACTCTTCTACTATTAATACTATATAATAATACTATAGGAAATAGTTTCGTATCGCTCCGTAACTAGTACTATATATTAGCGCTATTAGACCGATAGTATAAATTAAAAGACTTTTTTCCCTTTTTTTCCTTAGAGGGTTTAAAGGTTTTTTAATAAACTTCGTAATTTAATTAAATATTATTCCGTAACTAATATTATAAATATTAAAGGGTTAAGTATATAGCTTTATATTTAGGTTACTATATAATAACGTTATTATATTAGATAACTTTTTCCCTTATTTCCTTTAAGAGGTTTAAAGGTTTTTTAATAAATATTTTTTAATTAAAATATTTAGGTACCTAGAGACTAAGGTTTAAAGAAAGAGGTAATTATAAAATAATAATATATTATATATACCTACGCCCCGTTAAAGGCGCTAGTATATTATATATACCTACGCTCCGTTATCTTTATAATATTATTATTTATTAATACGGGGTTCTAGCCTTAATATCGCGGGATTCTAATTCTTAATAATTCTATATCGAGTTAATATTCCCCCGTTTTATTAGAATTCTTAGAGATTAGTTCTATTATTAAATCTAGGATTTAAAAATATTTAATAATAAACCCCGTAATTATTTTACGTCTTTTATACTATTATTAAATTATTAACTCTACGCTAGCGGTCTTAGATATTATATACCGGTAGCGCTCTTTAGAGGCCCTAGAACTCGGGTTTCAATTCCTAAAATAATTACGTATACTCGGGGTCGTATCTTTAGAGTTTAGTTATTTTTAATACTATAACTACTTACCTACTTTCGCTACGGGGACGTGACTCTAGGGGGGGGGGATAATTATAATACTATAATATATTCTAGTTTAAATATTATAATAGGGGTATTCTAATATTAACCCGAATACCCCACGTTACTCTTTTAACTTATTAATATATACTTAGGTATTATAAAAGTATATAGTCTATATAAAAGAAAAAAACTATATTATTTATCCGTTTACTCGTTTACTCCTATATCGAGTAAATAAATTATTAAGTATTTATTTACTTATTAGTTTATATATTACGTCGAGTAATAAATAATCCTTTAATATACTAAATTTATTAAATTTATTAAGATTTTTAATAAATTTTAATTATAATCCTACCCCTCCCTTTTAATCTTCTTTATTTCTAAAGATAATTTTATATCTTTTTATTAAATAAAGTAATATCATAAACTATAGAAATAAATTATTTCTAAAGATTTTATAATTATAATTATATATACGCGCTACGCGATATATTAAACCGAATATTAATTATCCTCTTTATCGTCGAAGTACGGGGAGTATATTAAGACCAGAAAAAAAATATAAATTTTTAAAATTCGTTATTAATTTCTTTAAAATTAATAAAGCTCTAAAGCGCTTAGAATATAAAGAAGAAAAAATTTAAATTATATAAAAAACGGCGAACGAAATTATTATTTAGAAGAATATAAAATTAAAAAAACTTCGCTAATAAAAGAAATTCCTAAAGGAGCGTGAATAGAAAATATTTAATAAAGATTTTATAGATATAAAGAAATTAGAGTATCTAAAAGAACTCGAGAAATTCGGTAAAATAGAGTATATAATAGTTTTAGTTTTATATTTTAATAATTTTATATCTTTAAAATCCTTCTCGCTAGGAACTCTCGATTAACTTTTTTATATTATTATTTTTAGAACTTCTTTAGAAGTTCCCGATAATTAACTAGGTTTATTAATAGTTTTTAAATATTCTCCGATTTATTATATCTCTTTTACTTAATAAGATAGTTTTAATCTTTTTAATTTAAAATTTTCTTTACTTCGAACTCCGTTTTTTTTTAATCTAGAAATAAAAAGTATTTTATAAAGATATTTTAAAATCTACTAGCTTTAATCGAAAGATATAGAATATTAAATATACTTTAACGTCGGCTAGAAGATTTAGTTTATAATTAATTAATTCTTTACTCTTCTTAATCGAAAATAATCCGATTTTAATATAATTTAGTTTTTTACTCGGTTTTTTATTTATTATATTTTTTATTAAAAAGTATATTTTATCCCCCTTCTTTAACTAAGAATACTCTTTTCGATATTTATTTACTATTAATTTCGTTCGAGTATTCGTTTAATTAATTTAGGTTTATATATTTATTATATTATATTAAAACTAACTTCATAGTAGTTACTAAATATAATATATAGAGAGTATACGGCGTGGTTACGCTATTTATATTATAGTATTATATTATAGTTTCCGGTACTCCGGAGTCTTTTTTAAAAATAGGAGGCTCGGAGCCCTCGCTCTAATTCTTTAAAAATTAATTCTATTATTTAAATATAAAGATTATTTTCTTATTAAGAATTTATACTTATTTTTATATTATTATAAATACTTTAAGTATTATAACTTAATAGTTTTAATCTCTTTTAATCTTCTTAGGTAGTAATTTATTAAAAGTATAAAAGATCTTTTTAAAAATAATCGTCCCGAAGGCGAGACGTACGGGATTAATACTCTAGATAAAAATACGGGAGATTTATTAAAGAATACTAATCTTATAGTAGATCAATAATTTATAGAATTAAAATATAAATAAAAAGCCCTTAAGAAAGAGGCCTCTATTATTATAATTTAGAAAAATATCGAAAATTTATAATATATTATCGTAGGTAAAGGAGATAAGGAAATCGAAAATAATCTTTAAAAATTAAATATAAAAGATAAAAACGGCCCGACGATAGATCGTAATTAAACCGGTCTTAATATAAATTAAAATAATTTATAGTTATTAAAACTATAAGATTTTTATATAAAGAATCCGTAAAATTATTAAAAATAAATTTATAACGCGGAGACTACGTTCCGTTTAATACCCGTAAACTTTCGAATAAACGAAAAAAAGATTTTATATATAATACCCTATTTAAAGGGGTAAATTAAAAAGTTATAAAATAAATATAAAGAACTTTATTTAATAAATATATTAATATAAAAATTCTTTATAGATTATTTATTTAATATAATCGAGGACCCTTTAAACCGAGTTATAAATACGAATTTTAAATATTAATATATACGTTAGAGGAATAATTAATCGGTATAAGATTTCGATACCTATTTTAATACCCTAGAAACCGAATTACCTTTTTATAATAAAGAGTAATAAATAATTTATTTAATAACCCGTTTAAAATTAAAAATTTTAAAAGAAATTAACCGAGCCTAAAGTATTCCTATTAAATAAACCGAATTTATATTATTTACGGCGCGTTACGAATATAATCTTAATCGAGATTTTAAGATATAAAATAATAATTAAAATAATTAATTAAAACCTCGGAAGAAGTAAAAAAAAGAGTTAAAGAGCGGAGATAATAAAAATAAATTTAATATAAAAGAATAAGATTCTAATAATAATAATTATAAAAATATAAATAAAATATATACGACTCGCGCGAGCGATAAGAATCTTAAAGAGATTAAATATTTTAATTATTATAAATTCGGTTATTATTTTAATAAATATCTAGAGAAGAAAATAAAGACTATTAACTATATTAACGATTATACCGCCGAGTTAAAAAATAATAAATCTTTAGGGAAGTCTTTATTTTAAGGGAATAAAAAGAAATAAAAACCCGCCCGAGTATAAATATTAATAATAAAGTTATTACGAACCTAAATAATATCGATATAAAAACTATTTATATTAAAATAGATAAAGATCTAGGAGCGGAGATAAACGTTATTAATAAAATATTTATATAATAGTATAACCTAGAGCGGTTTAAAAACGAGCCGTTATTAACTCTTAAATAAATAAGCGGGTAATTTATTTATTATTTTAATATTTATAATATCGTCTACTAGTTAACCGATTTATAAAGATAAACTAGAGAGTATAATAATATCTTTTATTCTATTAATAAAAAAGGCTCGCCTATTATTATAAATATACTAGTTATAAAAAAGGAAAAGATTTAAACCGACTATAATATATATACCTAACGGTTTAGTATCGCGCTAAATACGTATATATTAGAATTATTTAAGGATTTTACGAAATTATTAAGAACGTAGTTAATTATATATATATTAATTTATATTAAGGCTAGTCCCTTTAATTAAAATCCTATTAATAAAAATAAGACTAGGAAAGACGATATTATTATTAATATAATATTTTTTAATAATTCCGTTATTATACCGCCTACGCTTCCTAACGAATTTATAAATTTTAATAATATCTTTTTAGATAAAGAAATAGGTCGATTACTATTATATAAAGACAGCGATTATATAATTAATATAAAAAGTAACCCGTTATACGGGCCTCTTTATAATTTATCGAATTTAGAATTAATAAAGTTAAGGAGATACCTAGCCGACGTTTTAACGAAGGGTTAAATTAAATACTCCGTAAACCCCGCCGGGGCTCCTATCCTTTTTATTTTAAAAAAGGATAATAAATTATAACTATATATCGACTACCGAGGTCTTAATAAAATTACTATTAAAAATCGTTATTTATTATTCTTAATTAATAAGACGCTAGACCGCCTAAATAATATTATATAATTTACGAAACTTAATTTAAAAGATATTTATTATCGAATAAAGATTAAGGAAGGCGATAAATAAAAGATAATATTTCGTACACGGTATAATCTTTTCGAATATATAGTAATATTATTTAATTTAACGAATATACCTATTATTTTTTAAATTTATATTAATAAATCGTTAACGGGCTTAATAAATATATTTTATATTATTTATTTAAATAATATCCTAATTTATTTAAATTTAAAAGAGGAGTATATTAATTATATATAATAAATACTCGAATACCTATGAAAATATTCTTTATTCGCGAGTCTTAAGAAATACGAGTTCTTTACTCGGTTAATTAAATTTCTAGGGTTTATTATAAATACCGAAAATATATTAATAGACGAATATAGGATTAATATAATTTAGTCCTAGTTAAAACCAAAGTCCTTTTATAATATATAAGTATTTTTAGGCTTTATTAATTTTTATTATCGATTTATTTATTATTATTTATAGATAATAAACCTATTAATAGGTTTATTAAAAAGTAGTTAAAATAATAAAAAATTTAGTTTATTTAAATAGCCTAAAGAGGTAGAGTAAATATTTTACCTACTTCGCGATTTATTCTTATATATATTTATCTTAATATACTTTAATTTAGAATTAAAAATTCGGATTAAAATAGATACTTCTAATTTTACTATAATTATAATTTTAATATAATTATAAAATAATAATAAATAATATCCCGTCGTAAAATAAAAGTTAAAAACGTATTAAATATCTAAATACTATTATTAATATCGTATATCGTAGAGATTAAACTAATATATTAAATATTAAAGTAATCTAGCTATATATATATCGCTAATAAAATAAAGTTTAAAATTAATAATTTAAAAATAAAATAAATATTATAATAATATTAATTCTTTTAAAATATAAATAAGTACTTTATTTAAAGATAGAATAAATTATTTATTTATTTTAATAATTATAAAATTAAAGAAAGAATTTAAAAGAAGAAAAGAAAAATTTATTTAAATTATAATATATTAACTTTGGTTTTACCTATATCGGTAAATTTTAAAAGTAAATATTAATATACTCTAAACGTTATCAGCCCTACTAGAAAGCCGTCTACGGGTTTATATTAAAACTCTATATTAAATACCGACCCGAGGTTTAGTAGGATTAGTAAGTCGGGGCTTCGGGTAGTAAATCAGGGTTCCAAGAAAATTATTTTTAATAAATAATACTAACTATTAATAGATTCAATAGGTTTAATAACTCGATAAATCGTTAGTAATTTAAATATTAGACGAATAGGCCTATTATATACCCTATAATATACGTATTTATATACGTATTAGTATACGTTATAGTATGGGCTATAGTATAGGCTATAATATATCTTATAGTATATATAATAACGTGCGCAGCTTACGTATACTATTGAATAGTATATAAATAGTATACGTAAAGGTATTTTAAATAGTATACGATATATACCCCCCGTAGTAGCCCCTAAAACATCAGACGAAAGCCCCCCATAGTATACGTAATTATAGTATACACTAAGGTATACGTCATGATATACGATATATTATAGTATTTATATATATATACTCCCCGGATATACCTAGGTGACGCCCCCGTAAGAATTTTTATTAAAATTTATTATTCTAGGCCCGGTAAGTCGCTAGTGTTAATAATCGTCGCTAAGAGTCGCTACCGTTAATAGTATCGATTATAGAACTTTATTTATTTCAGTTTTATTATAGGGCTGAGTTATTATTAAAATATTAATAATATTTATAAATTACTAAAGTTATTAATCCGGCTAAAATTAACCCGGAGTTATTAAATTTATTAAAAGTAACCTGCCCGGACCCCTAATTTACTAAATATATTAATAGGACACTAGTAACTCTATCTATAAATTAGAGTTACTAGTAGTATCTTATTTATAATTAAAGTTAAAAAACCTATTAATAAGATATTACTAACTTTATCCGTAATTTAGGGTTACTAGTAGGACACTACTAGCCCTATCCGCGCGGTCGGTAACTAAGGTTTTAGTAGGAGTTTTTAAGATTTACCGATATATAGAATATATATATAATATTTATAATCTTAAAGAAAGAGTTTAAAAATACAACCGAGATTATTATAAATTAATAAAAATCTAAATATAGTTTAACTTTCGATAATAATATATAGAAATTTATATATATAAAAGATAATAGGATATTATAGAAGAAGAAAAACTTAAAAATTAGCGAAGACTTTATATATACGCTAAAACCGTTATTTATATATATTTACTCCTATAACTAGAGTTCTTCCTAAATAATAAAGTAGAATAATTTACTTTACCGCCGATATCGTTAAAGCCCTACTAGTAGTAAAGATTTATAATTTTTAATAACGATTATAATATTCTTTCCTTTACTTTTCTCTTTAGGTTTTAAGGTTTTTATTAAATACTTAGTATAATCTATAACTATATAACTACGCCGATTACGAACTATACGCGATATATTATTAATTTTAAAATATAATTTATTTCCCTCCTTTTTTCCTACTAGGTTTAGAGGTTTTTCTTTAATATATTATTATTATAAAACTAGGAGATTAATAAAATTAGGTAAGAGGCGTAGGTATTATATATATACCCTATTAGATTTAGATTCTCCTATATTATACTCTTTCGTTAAAATATTAAAGTATTAAACTAGTATTTACTAGTTTCGAGAGCGAAACCTCTAGAAAGAGAGGTAATTATTATATTATATTAAAACCAACTTTATAGTAGTTATTAAATATAGTATATAGATTTTATATAGAGAGTATATAGCGTAGTTATACTATTTATATTATAGTATTATATTATAGTTTCTAGTACTCTAGAGTCTTTTTTAGAAATAAGAGGCTCGGAGCCCTCGCTCTAACTCTTTAAAGATTAATTCTATTATTTAAATATAAAGATTATTTTCCTATTAAGAATTTATATTTACTTTTATATTATTATAAATACCCTAGGTACTATGACCTAATAATATCCTAGTATAATATTTTTATATTAATTATATAAATTAAGGCCCTTTACGTATTTAGTCTCTATTTACATTTAAGGAATATATTAATATATTTATTATAATTCGCGAAGAATAGTATAAACTTAGTAATATTAGATTAGTTATTATTAAACGTTAATTAAATAATAAATAAAAATCTTATTTAATTATCCTACTTCTTTTTAACGTAATATTATAAATACGTCTCTATTATCTAGTTCGTCCGCTCTATTTATTTATTTATTTATAAATAATACGCGGTTAATATTTATAATATCTAAGGCCGCTAGCGTAGAGCTAGCGGCTTAATAATAGTATAAAAGATATAAAATAATTACGGGGTTTATTACTAAATAATTTTTAAATCTTAAATTTAATAATAAAACTAATCTTTAAGGATTCTAATAAAACGGGGGAATATTAATTTAATATAAAATTATTAAAAATTAAAACCCCGCGATATTAAAGCTAGAACCCCGTATCGATAAATAATAATATTATAGAGGTAGCGGAGCGTAGGTATATATAATATACTAGCGCCTTTAACGGGGCGTAGGTATATATAATATATTATTACTTTATAATTACCTTTCTCTTTAAGCCCTAGTCCTTAGGTATTTAAATATTTTAATTAAAAAATATTTATTAAAAAACCTTTAAACCCCCTAAAAGAAATAATAAAAAAAGTTATTTAATACGATAACGTTATTATATAAAAATCTAAATATAAGGTTATATATTTAATCCTTTAATACTTATAATATTAGTTACGGAATAGTATTTAATTAATTAGTCGAAGTTTATTAAAAAATCTTTAAACCCTTTAAGGGAAATAAGGAAAATAAGTCTTCTAGTTTATATTATCGATTCTATAGCGTTAATATATAGTACTAGTTACGGAGTAATATAAAATCATTTCCTATAGTACTATTATATAGTATTAATAGTGGAAAAATAATACTACTAAACTACCTCTATTATATAATAGTACTAGTAGTAAATAAATAATATATTTATAAAATTATCTCTATAACGCTAATATATAGTAATAGTAATTAATTAAGTAATGTTTCTTTCGTCCCTATAGTACTATTATATATAATAGTAACGGAGTGAAATAGTATATATTATCGTTCCTATAGCGCTTATAGTACTTATAGTAAATATAGTATATTAGATTATTCCTATAGTATTTATAGTACTAGTAACGGAATAATAATAATTATCTTTACTATATACTCTTATTATACTATAAAAAATACTAGTAGTAAAATACTATATATAAATAATATAGCTCTAATATTATACCGGGAGATTAATAATAATATAACTATTATAATAACGGTTATATCTATTAATAAAAGCGAGGTAGCGGAGCGGAGGCGTATATCGATATATAATAATATTAAAGTATTTAGCGCGACGGTTTATTATTAAAATAAACTCGCCCGTTTAATTACTTTCTCTCTTCGTATAATATCTAAGGCCGCTAGCGTAGAGCTAGCGGTTTAGTAATAATATAAAAAATATAAAATAATTACGGGGTTTATTATTAAATAGTTTTTAAATCCTAGATTTAATAATAAAATTAATCTCTAAGAATTCTAATAAAACGGGGGAATATTAACTCGATATAGGATTACTAAAAATTAGAATTTTACGATACTAAAATTAAAACCCCGTATCGATAAATAATAATATTATAAAGGTAGCGGAGCGTAGATATATATAATATACTAGCGCCTTTAACGGGGTATAAATATATATATTATATTATTATTTTATAATTACCTTTCTCTTTAGGCCCTAGTCTCTAGGTATTTAAATATTTTAATTAAAAAATATTTATTAAAAAATCTTTAAACCCCCTAAAGGAAATAAGAGAAAAAAGTTATTTAATATAATAGTATTATTATATAGTAATCTAAATATAAGGTTATATATTTAATCCTTTAATATTTATAATACTAGTTACGGAATAATATTTAATTAATTAATCGAAGTTTATTAAAAAATCTTTAAACCCCCTAAGGGAAATAAGAGAAAAAAGTCTTCTAATTTATACTATCGGTCTTATAATATTAATATATAGTACTAGTTACGGAGCGACACGAAATTATTTCTTATAGTATTATTATATAGTACTAGTAATAGAAGAGTAATACTATTAAATTACTCTTATTATATAATAGTACTAGTAATAAATAAATAATATATTTATAAAACTATCCCTACAGCGCTAATATATAATAATAGTAATTAAATAAATAATATTTCTTTCGTCTTTATAGTACTATTATATATAATAATAGCGGAGCGAAATAGTATATATTATTATTCTTATAGCGCTTATAGTACTTATAATAAATATAGTATATTAGATTATTCTTATAGTATTTATAGTATTAATAGTGGAATAGCGGTAGCTACCCTTACTATATACTTTTACTATACTATAAAAATACTAGTAATAAAATATTATATATAAATAATATAACCCTAATATTATACCCGGAGATTAGTAATAATATAACTATTATAATAACGGTTATATTTATTAATAAAAGCGAGGTAGCGGAGCGGAGGCGCGTATTAACGTACTATAATAATAAGATATTTAACGCGACGGTTTATTATTAAAATAAACTCGCTCGCCTATTTATTTTCTTTCTTCGTATCTTCTTTAGTTTTTCTTATATATTATTACTCTAGTTTTATAATAGTATTCTAGTATTATAACTAATATATAGATAATACTCTCGTTATATATAACTTTCTTTTAACTCTATAAATAACTCTTATTTACCGATAATATTAATTTATTTATACTAATTATTTTAGTTATAAATATACTAGTAAATATAACTAGTCCGTTATTAGCGCGACTACGTAATATTAATTATAATAATAATTTACTATACTTCGTAACTCCTTTACCGGGTCTATTTTTATTAATTTAATAATAATTATATTCGAGGTACGTCCCCTTCTTATATACTTTATTATATTAATTATTATAAAATCGACCGTTACGTAAAAGTAAATTATAATTATAAACTCTAAAGCGGTATATATTAATAATAATAAATCTTTAAATCTTTTCGAAGAAAGGTAAAGGGGTTTATATATTAATATATTTATATCGGTAATAAAACTCTTAAAGAAAAACGTAAATATAATTTAATAAATAAAGAAATTATTTAGTAACGTAAAATATATAATAAAATAATAATAATTAGTAAATAAACCTCTACTATAATCGCTAATTTATAGAATTAATTAACGGCGGCGAATTAGTATATTAAGGAATTAAAGGCGATAAATAAAGTTTTTAAAAAAAAGACTAAGAGTTTCTATTAATATAAACGGGACCTAAAGAGTCTTAAGGAAAATAATATTCTTAAGAACTATATTAAAAAGACTACGTCTTCTTCTAATAATTTTAATAATAACTAAATCTTTCGTATAATATAATAATAATATCGAATTCTTTTTTTTCTTAAATCGGCGCTAGTTAAATTTACCTAGATATATTATTTAATAATATATTTTAAATATTTATATAAACTATATTTAAAGTAAAAATATTTCTATAAATATAATATCTTATCGTTATTATATATAAATAGTTTAATAATAAATTAAATTTAGTTATACTCTAAAACTATATAATAAAGTTATAAATATAGAAGAGAACGTCCGTTATATAAATATTAATATAAAAATAGTAATATTTACTTTTAATATCGGCTCCGTTTACTCCGCCTTATTATTTTATATAATTATATCGGTAAAGCGGTGAGCCCGTATTCTACCGAAAAAGACGGAAAAGACGCTTAGATTTATTTAACTTATATACTAGCCCTAGAGATCGTTTTAATACTTATTTTCGTTAAAAGTTATTAAGAGTAGTCTTTTCCTATTAGTAGTTACTATTTACTATTTTATACGGTTATATTAAATATAAATACGCGCGAATTATATTAAGCGATTATATTATAATCGGAGTATTATATTTATTAAACGCGTAAATTACTATTAATAGATCGTATTTAATAAACGTATATATCGCTATTAGGATAATACGTTTATTAAATATATAAATTTATATTATCGTCCTATTTATTTATATTATTATTTATAGCCTTATCGACCTTAACGGTTTTTTTATTTTTATCGCTTTATTAATTTTTAGTGATTTCTCTACCGTAACCTAAATCGCCGCCCTTACCGTTACCGCTACTATTATTAATACTATATAAATTTACGCGCTTAGTATTAAATATACGTCTATTAGAGTTCTATAAATAATTATTAATTTTATTCGATATATAGTTATTATTTATTTCTTTCCGACTTCTTTACTATATTATTTAACTAATATACTACTATCTATTAAACTTTACGTGAATTATATCGTTATCTTTATTCTTCCTTAATTTTACTCTTTTTAAACTTTATTATTACTCGTAACCTCTTCCTTAATTATTTAATATAAACTTTATATTTATTTTTATTATCGCTCGATATAATCGAGTTAGTATTATTTCTTTTATACTAAACCCGATTAGGTTTTTCCGGTATAAAGGTGGCCTAGAATTCCTTAAATCTTTATAATTTAAAAGTAATTTAATCTTCTAGTTATTTTTCTCTTTATATAATATTAAGGGTATATTTCTCTTTAAGAATAAAAACCTTATACGAGCCACTTTATACTTTAACTTTTATATTATTATCGGGTTTTTTTATTCTAGCGGAGGTTTATTTAAGATTCCGTAATAAGGATAAAAATAAGTCGGGGGCGATATTTTACCGTAAATAATAAATTAATTAAATCTAAGATAATTATATTTTATTAAATTTATATATTAAGAATTTAATACCGGCGTTCGGGTAGTAGTAAAGATTAAAGGTATTAAGATATACGGGTTATAAAGAGATAAATTATAAATACTTAATTAATTAATTTTAAAGTCATCGTTTTACGCGTATTAACTTATATACCTTTTACGTTATTAATTAATATAAAAAGATTACTTTAGAGTTTATTATCCGAAAGGTTAACTTATTCGTCGTTATTTAAATTATTAACGAAGGGTAGATTATATATCTAACGACTACCGAGGTCTATTATAATTATATTATTATTAGAGTCGAATCTTTCTACGATTTTAATAGCGTCCTTTACTCCCTTTAATAATACTTTATAAATATAGATTTTATACTTTTTATCGTCGAGATTTATTTATACTCTTTATATTCTTCTCTACTAGTCTAATACGGACTCTCGTTAATTAATTATAATATATTTATTAGTAATAAAAAAGAATACGAATACCTACTTTAGACTTTCTCCTCTTTAAATTTCTCGATCTTATACTCTCTAATAAAGTACTCCGAGATAATATATATTATTATTATAATAGTAAATATAATTAAGAGATCGGGGAGGGGTTTAAAATTTTTTCTTATATTCTCTTCGTTAATAAAATCGTTCTTCGATAATTTAAATACTATATAAATAAATACTTTTATTAAAATAGGGTTCGTTTATTTACTTTTTTTATTATCGATTTATACTTTCGTTAATTACGTTATTAAACTAAAGTATATCTTATATCGAGATATATAAAAGTTTAACGGTATAATAATCTAGCGGCGAGGGAGATTACGTTTTACTACGAACTATTTTATATATATATAATAATTATTATAATTCGTACGATCGCTAAAGCGTAGGCGCGCTATTATTTAAAAAAGTCGAATAATTATATACTAGGTTAACTTTAATATAAAATATTTACCTAAATAAATTTAACTTTTTATATTTCGGTTAAAGTAGGCCGATTATCGACTTTATTAGATTTAATTTTAATTTTAAACCCCGAGTTCTTAATTACGACCTCCTATATATATTATATTTAATTATTAATTTATTAAAGGTTATTATCCGGCTAAAACTCTCTACTCTTACCCGGATTACGAGTATATCTAATTAAAACGATCGTTTTTAAAAACTTCTCGTAGTTAGGAATAATAATAATATATATTTTATAAAACTTTACTTTTATCCGGTATTTCATACTATTCTAGAGGTAAAGATTATATTTATATTAATTCTTATAAATATTAAATAATTATAGAATATAGATTAACTTTACCGCTAGAGCCTCTCTTTATTTAATCTTCTACGAGATAATTTACCTACGGTAACTCTAGCCTATAATTAAGTTAATTAGATTCGATTATATATAGTCCGAGATATTTATTCTTATCTTTATATATTTATTATCTAGGAAAGTTTTAAAATAGCTTTATTTTTCGTTATTTCCGGGCTACTCGTTCTCTTTATCGCTAGAATCCGAATCGTTATAATTATATTCTAATTCCGAGTTAGAGTAACGATTATTCCGCTATAAGTCTTTATAGGATATATTATCTTTATAATAATCCTAAAAGATAACCGGATTAATATTAAATATCTTTTAATTATAAATCGTAAGTTTACCTTATTAAATAGTATATTATTAAGGTATAAATTACGAACTTATATATTACTTTAATCGGATTAAATAAAGCGGAAGAAGGGTATTAAAAGATAGTAATTATTAATAAAAGTAGAATTTACGCGGTCGGGGGAAAGGGGGGAAATTACCTATTTTTAGGAAATTAAATTTAATAAAATTAGATTTTAGGGGTTTAATCCTAGTTTATCGAATATAATTAATATTTATTAAACGTTATAAATATTAATTCTCGAGGTTTATACTAAAGAAGCCGGTTATCTTTAGTTATTAAATTTATTATTATAATTAATACCCTTTTTCCTATTTAAACTTAATACTTTCTTAATTATATATCGAGAGCCTCGCCGCCTAGGTTATTCGAGTTTCGGTTAAAAGTCTCGGTCCTTTAGAAGGGGGGTTTATTATTATATATACTATATAATACTCGATTAATAACTCTCGGATATTAAAAGAAAAATATTTAATACCTTAAATATATATTTCTACTAGCGCTACTCTTTATTCCCGTTCGTTAAAGATAATTATATTTAATAAACTAGGGCGGGCGTAAATAATTATATCTTTTTTATTATCGTAACCTAAGTCGGTCTTAATTAAAGATATAAATTTTTTAAAGTCGAGGTCGTTTATACTCGTTAATTTTATATATATACTACTCTTCTAAATATCCTAAATCGTATAGATTATACTTTAGTCTATACCGTTTTTAATATATAATATTATATAACGGATAAAATTAATTTAATTAATATTTTTACCTATATAAATAGAGTTCGGCGGCCTATTTTTTAATTTTTTCAATAACTCGGCGCTTAAGAGTCCCTAATCTTTTTAGGTATTTATATAATATTATTTAATCTTTACCCGCCTCTTTTTATTATAGTTATTTCTTTAAGCGAGGAAGAATAGGTACCGGTCCTTTTATTATTTAAAAATATCGCCGAATATATAAACGAACTCGTTATAAATACCGGCGAAAATAAGTTATAAATAATCTTTTATATTTATTATATTTAGTTTTTAACTTAAGAGATTTATAGCCTCTAATTATTTTTATAGTTATATAAAAATTAGCGAATATACGGCTTTATCGATACCTAGCTTCGCTTTTATAATCTTCGCCGATTATATTATATTATTAAAGTTTTTTAAACTTATTCTTAATTAGCCCGTCCCTAGTTATTATAAATATTATATTTAATAATCTTCCGTATATCCGTTAATATCGAGGTATTATTTTATTATTTATTTATTCTAATAGTAAAATCGGGTAATAAAAAAAAGACCGAGCCCTAGCCCTAATTAATATAAGAGTAATTAACCTATATCTTATAGTAGAACGATTTCCTACTATTTATAATCGAATATATTATAATTTACCCCCGTAGTTTATCCTATAATATTTATTATCTTAGTTATTCGCGCGTAGTTTATAGGTTAGGTAATATATTATGAGTTTAAATACTATATTAACTATATAATCTACCTTCGCTTATTATAATTATAATAGGTTTAATTATTTACTCGTATCCCTTATATTAAAAAGTCCTCGTCGTAGATTAAATTATATAAGTCTTAATCGGTATAATTATTAATATAAGATATATCGTCTTTTCCTATAATTTTATTTATATATACCGGTATAATATATACGCTTTTTATAATTTTTATTATAAAGATAATTTAACGCCCCCCGAGTATTCTTTATTTAATAACTAAACTTACCGGCTATAATTCTACCTTTATTATATTATAAATCTTATATAGAGAGCCTCTATTATAGATCTTTAAAAAATCGACGAGGGTATAATTATATTAGAATAATTTACCTTTAACGTTTTAATAGTTTATATCCGATACCGTTAAAAAAAGCCGGAGTTAGGTAGGACTTTAACTATAAAGGGAAACTATATAAAACTACGGTTATACTTTTTATACTAAAATATAGTTATATCTCTACTCTCTTTAACTTTATTAATTAATTTTATATATTACGCGGTCCGTAACTAGGTTCTTTAAATCTTTCGAATCTTTCCCGTCTAATTTTTAATATTATAAGAACGAATAAAGATAAATAAAGTATAAATTAATTTAAGTAGGATTAATTTCTCTCCCGTTTATAATTTTAATAATTATCGGTTCTTTACTCCCCTCCTACCGGCGTTAATATATATAAACGATTAATACCTCTAAAAAATATTCGATATATAATTTCTTTTATATTACGGATAGCGGGTATTAATATATAATATTAAATTTTACCCTTAAAACTCTCTTTCTTTCTTAAAGCTCTAGATTATATTAAAATCTAAATAATCGAATCCTACGATTAAGTTTTAATACCTTAGTTATAAGGGTTATTATTTTTAAAATAAATAATCTCGTTATAAAATAAAATAAATTATCCTTTATAGCTAGTATTCGTAGGTAACGGGAAATATAATAGACGAGTTATTCTTAAAAGACCTCTCGTTTATTAATTAACTCGAAGAAAGATTTAATTAAATAACGATATATTACTTCCCCGTATTCGGTAATATAGTTATCCGTAACGCCGAATATTCGAATTTACTTTATATAATACGTTATTATATAGAGTTTTAAGATATTAAAATAACTATCCGGGTTTACTCCGTTATTTAATTTATACCGGCGAAAATAGTTCTTTAGTTTATTAAAACGATAGAGTACATTTTAAAGATATCCTAATATCTTATTATTATATAAACGGTATTAAGTAATTAATATAAAGTTTATAAATACCCGTATATAATAGAGTTCCCTTCTATATAAATCGGCTAGTAACGAAGCGATTATTAATATTAATTATTATATAATCGCTCTTCGGTCTTTATTTATTTATTATATAACGGCGCTATAATATTTATAGTTCTTTAAATCATAGAAGGCTAGAATAATACGAAATCTTTCGTTTAATTATATTATTTCTAATATATTCTTTAGTTTTACCTTCGCCCCTTTTAGTTTCCTAGTAGTAGGCGCGCTCTCTTTAATAATTAGAGTAATTTATTTAAAAAGATAATTAATCGTACCCTTAAATAATTAATATAATATATCGACTAGTATAACTTTATATATATTAACTATAGTATATAACTAGGTAAAATTATATACTAGATATACCTATTAATTATTATTCTTTAGGATATTTTCTTCGTATTATCGCCGAATTTAGGACTAAATAAAAGAGTAGGTTTAGAGGTATTATTTATTTTAAAAATTTCCTTATTTATTTAATAATATTATATAAATTATATATTATCGGCCGTTTTTAATTTTTATAATTAAAACTTACTCCTTATAATCTATTATAAAGCCTACGATAATCGGATAATAGGATTAAATCTTTTAATTTATATATATAATAAGAAGACCTATAATCGCTACGGTTCTAATTATTAATTTAAATTTAGGATTTTAAAATTATCTTAAGTAAGAGTTTCTATTATATTTATAATTAAATATAATTAATATAGATTTATATTATATATCGGATTTAATATATTCGCCGTTATTAAATATAATAAGTAGAAGTCCTAGGAGTATTAAACCCGGCCGTTTTTAACCTCGTTATATTTATATCTCTAAATTCCTTATAGTAAAATAAATTAATTATATAACTAAATTACTTTTATATTATATAAATAAGGTCTTATCTATAGAAAGAAATAATAATACTACGGTAACTCTATTAGGAAGCTTCTCCTATATTTATTATTACTAATCGCCGATATATATCTCGGTATATACGCGCTTATTATTATTATTATATTAGTATATAAATTTAAATATTATTTTATCTTTAAACGGCCGGTGCCCTAAAAGAAATCGGAGGGCCTTAATAATATCTCGATATAAAATATTATAATCCTTTAGCTCGGTCCTTTAAATCTTTAATTAAATATTAAATATTTATTTTATTTATTTATCTTCGTCGATATTAAATATAATATTATTTTATATTTCGGTTAGGTTATTAATATTCTTATAATTAAAAAGACTATATAGTAATTCGAGTCGAATATTACGGAAAAACCTATCGCGACCGCCTTTAGTTACTTTTTCCTCGTAAAACTACTAGGCGAGCGCGTAGTTATATATATTCGAAAATAAATAATATATTTCTTTTATTTTATTAATAGGCTAAAAATATTTATTAAACTTTATAAGATTAATATTTATCTCGTTGGGTTTGATATTTATTTCTACGCGACGATTATTATCTTCCGTAAACGTTTTTACCCGAATATATAAAGATATAAATAAAAGACCCTTACGCCCGATATTAAAGGATAGAATTAATAATTTCTTTTATTTACCGTACTCTAAATTATTATAACTAGGCCGGTTCGAGGGCGTTTAGTAAATAATAATCTCCGTATTTATATCGACGTCTTTTATATCGACGGCGAAAGACTCTATATTAATTTTTTTTATATTATTTATTTTTATAACCTTATCGTCTTTCTAGGTATACGTCGCTAGTTTTATCGATTACGGGAATCGCCGAGGTAAAGAGAGTAAAACTCACGGTTTTTTACGTAAATAATTATCGACGAAGACTTTATAATACGGTAGGTATCTATTAAATCTACTAGAGTTTACGAAATTCCGCCTATAATACTTATATATACGTAATACTATAATATCTATTTACCGCGGTAATACTGTCGCTTTATAGTTATTATATTATATATATAATTAAATAAGATCGGATATCCGAAATAAAGATTAAAAAGGGGGTGTTCGATAAACGAGTTCGATATTTATTAAATATACTTTCTTATATAATATATATTATTAGGTAATATTTAACTTATTTCCTATTAACTTATAGTCTTCCGTATAATAATAAAAGTAGATTCTTCGAATAAATACGCGGGTAATATCTAGATTTATTATATAATAAAACTTTAGAGGTTACCCGCCGCGAGCCGATTTACATTAATAAATAGGTAGTATCTTAATAGTTTAATATTCAGATTTTTTAAATCCTTATCTTTAGAATAGTCTACTACTAGACGTACCGCCGATATTAAAAAATAATAATTTAGTTTATTTATAATTTTACCGGTTTATATATATTTAATCTTCCCTATTATTTAATTTATTAACTATACTCGGGATTAAGATTATTAATAATTATTATAATAAAATAAATAAAAGGAGTTATTATTAAAAGATCCGAGATTTATATACGTTCTTTACGTTTATACCGATAATAAAAGAGGGAGTAATATAACTCCGAAACCCTCCTTTATTAAGAAAGTAAAAGTATTAAAGATTAATAATAACGATAAATCGTAAAGGCCTATAAATAATACTTAATCTATAATTATAATAAATAGTAGTATATAATATAATATAAACGATATTAATAGTCGGTTTTTCGAAGGTTTTTATACCGCGCGTTAAACGAAAGTCTTTTTAGTTAACTCGAAAATAAATTTAATTTAAATCTTTCGTCTCTTCCTAATAAGATTTAGTCTTTATACTACCGATATTCTTAATTTATTAATCCGTAAAAGGAATAAATAATTTATTTATAAATTATCTCGACTCGCTTTCTATTTAATTTAACCGTATAATTATATCGAGAATATATACGATTAAATAGAAGGGTTATTAGGGCTACGGATATTTATTTTTAATTATAAAGAATATATCGGCTTTAATAATCGAGTAGGTATTTTATTTATAAATATCCTTCGTATTATTATTATAGTTAATTATAAATAGGTTAGACCCGTTAAGCCTAAAATCATTCTCGAGAAATATATTTTTATAATAAAAGCGAGTATTAACGTTAATACTTTTATTAACGGCGAGTAAACCCTACTATTATTCTTAAAAAAAAGGCGGGTATAAAGTATAAAATTATTATTATCGAGCCCGATTTAATTAATAATAAAGACGTTAATAGTAATATCGTTATAAAAGATATTACCGTCGCTAATAAAAGTACGACTACCGAAGGTACTCCCGTTAAGGAGAAGTATATTTATAATTATAAATTTAAATATCTTAAGGCTCCTTTAATTAAACGCGCCGAAAAATATTTTATAATTATAATAATCTTCGAGGATAATAGTACTACCGGTATAAACGTTTAGCTCGCGGATAAGAATTAATATAAAAATAAATTTATTTCCGGAAATCGGATTAAAGAGGAATAGGAGGATAAAGATTATCCTTTAAATAAGAAGTTACTACTTCGTAGGTTAACGGGGGTTTTTATAATAAATACCGGTAAAAATCGTACCTTATATCGAATCGCCTTAAGGTATAATTTAATTAATTTATTCTACTCGGCGGTTTATAAATATAAAGCCCGAATATAAGGTTATTAAATAGTTATAGTTATTTCTTTTACTTTTATCTCTACCGAAGACTATTTATCGAGGGTTAATTTATAAAATAAGATTATAATAACGAAACTAAACTATAATCCTCGATACGTTAATTTATTTAAGACCGGATTTTCTAATCTTACTCTTTTACCGCCCTATTCCCGAGTATCTCGGTAATAATAACCGGCGAATATACCGGTATTTATATATATTAAGATATTTATTATATAACGAGTTAACGTCTAAATTACCCGCCGATTAAAACGTTTATTATCGTAAAATCTATATCTTTATATCTATTAACTACCTATTTTAAAACGGTATAAATTTCTTAGAAATTATTTATCTAAGATTTATATAAATATTTAATTATAGATACTTTACTACTAGAAATTTTACCTCCTATAAATATTATTAATTAATTATAAAAAGTAGGTTATTATAATTAATACTTTACTTTACTCGTTTAACTTTAAATATAATTACGCTATAAAGAACTTAATATATTTTTAATTATTATAAATACCTTTATATTTTTATCTACCGATTATAGTACTTTTACCTCTTTATTTATATAATTACTATTAATAGGAGTAGTTATATACGAGGAATTACGAGCCTCGTAAATAAATAATTACTACTATTTTAAGATTCCGTTAATAAACTCCGTAGTCTTATTTTATTAAATTTAATCTACGTCGAAGGTCCTTATATCTTAAATTATTTATAATTTACTTTATTTTTTATTTAATTTCCCTATATAATCGCCGAGTTAGGAGTAGTAGTATAAGGAGAGATTATTTTTTACGTAAATAAATAATTATTATTAATAGGAATCTTAATTAACGGACTTTATAATTTCGTTTTTTTAAATTTTTATTTATTTTATACCCCTTTATACTCTAGGTAGTAATATCTTATTAATTCATTATACTAAATAAATAATAAACCGCGGTTATTTATTTAAATAAAGATAACCCCGGTAAAATTACCCGCGATATATATATAAATCTTTAAATTATCGAGTATAACGAAGTCGATAATTTTATTAAAGAGCGAGCCGATAATAGTACTACGCCTATAAAGAAGAAGAACTCTTTATATAAAATAAAAATTATCTTCGAAGGCTAGAGTAAACCTATTAAATAATTTAAAAACGAAGGTATCTATATAATATAAGATTTATATAAATAAGAATAATAATTAATCGTCTAGTATATATATTTAGATTAAGACTTTTATTAATAAAGAAAAACCTACTCCCGATTACTCTCACGAAGAGTAATTACTTTATATTTAAATATTCCAGCTAAATACTATAAACGATATTTAAAACGAGTCGTTAATTTATATATATTTTAAAACTTTTATAAATAAACCCGCCTAAAATAATTTTATTAAATAAATATACTTTAATTATTATATTAAATTATAGAAGGTCGGAGTAGTTACCTACCGTACTATAAAGTAATTAATATATATAGAATTTTCGTTCCGTTTAACGAAGGCGTAGACTAAAGGAATCCTATAAAAAACTAGTAATTTAGGCGTTTTTTAATATATTTAAAATTAGTTACTCGACGTATTTATTAAATTAGAGAATAATATAATTAAGTTTACTACTTTCTTTTCGATCTCGGAGGCGGATTTATTTTTTATTTTATACGACGAAATATTATTTATATTTAATCTTAAGCGAGTATATATACTATATATTTATTAATTTAATAAATTAACCGATACGAAATATAAAGTTTAGAAAGATAAAATTATATTAGTAGTAAATTATCTAAAGATTAATTTACCGTTTAATTTAATATATATTAATAATAACGAGTATTAAATCACCGAGGGTATATTTATTATTTACTAGGAGGAGAACGAGATAAAAGATATTAAGAATTTTTAGTTCTAGGAATATTAACTACGCGCCCTAATAATTATATTAAGGGGTAATCGTATTTATATAAATCTCCTCCGTTTACCCTCGAACTACGAATATCGTTTTTCGACGGAAAATAGTTTCGTAATTAAATTTCTTATTAAAGAATAAACGGTAGTTATATTTATAAAAGTATAAAGTAGGTTTTAAATATTATAAATATACGTAAGCCGGTTAAGCTAGGTTAAGCGGGGTGATATTATATCCTAATTTTTAAACGCTATTAATCCCCGTAAGCGCTCCTAAGAATCTAACGCGCTCCTAAGAATATTTTTGGCTCGTGAGAATACCTAAATTTAGAATACGCCACCAACATGGCCCCCATATATGGCCCCACTTATGGCCATGGCCCTATTCCATTCATGGCCATGGCGCATTCCACTTATGGTCATGGCGCATTCCATTCATGGCCATGGCGCATTCCATTCATGGCCATGGCGCATTCCATTCATGGCCATGGCCCCATTCCATTCATGGCCAAGTCCCCCATTCATGGCCAAGGCTCTGTCGCTGTCGCACCACATAACTGCACCTGGCAAAACGTCGCCATATATCCGGTGGCGCATAGCCCAGGCGTTTACCCCCGCGTAGATTTCGCGCGAATCGATTGAATCCGGGAATCAAAAGTTACTGGCGTTGGGGGTGGTTCCGGGGGGTCGCTGCCGTCGATAGGGGCGATCATAG
>JAABUS010000056.1_pt1 | contig 245766 bp, 242 predicted proteins | sample 5560161 | NCBI WGS metagenome assembly JAABUS01 (sample SAMN10711885, study PRJNA513376) | rock metagenome | isolation source: Antarctica rocks | place: Antarctica: Victoria Land, Trio Nunatak nord | collected 2016-01-04
TGCTCGGCGAGGAGCCAGAGGCCCCCTACGAGCGCCCGCCCCTGTCGAAGGACTACCTGCGAGGCGAGAGCAAGCGGGAGCAGACGCGCGTGCATCCCCCTGGGTTCTACGAGGACAACGCGATCGAGCTGCGCACCGATGCTCGGGTGGAGTCGATCGACGTCGCGGCCGGGGAGGTCGCCCTCGACGGCAGCGAGCGGCTGCCCTACGAGCGACTTCTGCTCGCGACCGGCGCCGAGCCCAGAAGGCTCGCCCTTGCGGGTGCGGAGCTCGACGGCGTCCACTACCTCCGCGATCTCGCCGATGCCGACCGGCTCGCGGCAGGGCTCGAGGGCGCCGCAGCGATCGTCGTGATCGGCGCCGGTTGGATCGGCGCGGAGGTGGCGGCCTCGGCTCATCAGAAGGACGTGGAGGTGACCGTCGTCGAGCGGGGCGATGTGCCGCTCGAGCACGTGCTCGGGCCGGAGGTGGGTTCGATCTACGCCCAGATCCACCGCGACCACGGCGTCGAGCTGCTGCTCGGCGCTGCGCTCGAGGCCTTCGAGGGAGATGGGCACGTCGAACGGGTCAGATTGTCCGATGGCCGCTCGATCGACTGCGACCTGGTCGTGGTGGGCATCGGGGTCCAGCCGCGGACCTCCCTCGCCGAGGCCGCCGGGATCGCCGTGCAGAACGGGATCGTCGTCGACGCGCGGCTGGAGACGAGCGTGCGCGGCGTCTTCGCCGCGGGCGACGTGGCCAGCGCGTTCCATCCCTTCTACGAGAAGCAGCTTCGGGTCGAGCATTGGGCGAACGCCGCGCGACACGGCGAGGCCGCAGCGCGAGGAATGCTCGACAAGCCGGCTCGCGAGCCGGAGTTGCCCTACTTCTTCTCCGATCAGTACGACGTGGGCATGGAGTACACCGGCTACGCGACCGAATGGCACGAGGTGGTCTTCCGTGGCGATCCGAGGCAGCGGGAGTTCATCGCCTTCTGGCTCAGCGAGGGACGCGTCCTCGGCGGGATGAACGTGAACGTCTGGGAGGTCGCCGACGCGATCGGTGCACTGATCCGATCGAGGCGACCGGTGGACCTCGACGGCCTTCGCGATCCCGACGTCCCCCTCGAGGAGCTCGCCGGCTGCGCCGGGGCGTAAGAAGTCCCCTTCGAGGGACGCAAAGCGGAGGTGACCGAATGCATGGCCCTCGCCCTGGCGGCCCCGCCCGCCCCGATCCCCGCCGGGGTACCGTCCCACCCCGGATATCCTCGGCTCGTGCTCGACGGCGTGCTGGAGGACCGTGACGCTTCACCTGCCGCCCAATCGATGGCGTGGCTCACGGCGCTCCGCGGTGATGGGCCCGAACGCGACCGGGCGGTCGACCGTCTCCACGCGTTGCTGCTCGGGGCCGCTCGGTTCGAGCTCCGCCGCCGCCGGGCAGCGCTCTCCTACGTCCGTGGGGAGGAGCTCGAGGACATCGCGATGCAGGCCGCCAACGACGCGCTGGTGGGGGTGCTGGCGAAGCTCGACGACTTCCGCGGGGCCAGCCGCTTCACCACCTGGGCCTACAAGTTCGCGCTGCTCGAGGCCGGCGTGAAGCTTCGACGGCGGGCATGGCAGGGCCGCGAGGTCGTGCTCGAGCCCGAGGGCTGGGCAAGCTTCGCCGAAGGGGGAAGCTCCGCTCACGAGCAGCTCGAGCGCGCCGAGCTCCTCGAGTCCCTGCGCGAGGCGATCGACGAAGCCCTGACACCGCACCAGCGAGAGGTGTTCGTGGCGCTGGCCTTGAACGAGGTCCCGATCGACGTCCTCGCCGAGCGCCTGGCCACGACTCGCGGTGCCCTCTACAAGTCCCTCCACGACGCGCGTCGCAAGCTTCGTCGACATCTCGAAGCCGGCGGACATCTCGAAGCCGGATCAACCTCCCCGGAGAAGGCGACATGACCGCACCCGGCGAAGCGCCGCGCAACCCACTCGAGCGCCTGCTCGGTCCAAGCGAATTCGAGGTCAGCTGCGAGCAGTGCTTCGAGCGCCTGGACGAGTACGTCGACCTCGAGCTCAGAGGTGCCGACGCGGATGCCCAGATCCCCGGCCTGCGGAGCCATCTCGACGCCTGCCCCGCCTGCCGTGAAGACCACGAAAGCCTGCGGGCCCTCGTCGCGGTGCGATCCCTGGAGGAATAGCCGGGGCGGCCAAAGGCGGCCGTTGGGCCTCCGTCGATGGGCGCGGCTGGTTTCGAACCAGCGACCTCTCGCGTGTGAGGCGAGCGCTCTCCCACTGAGCTACGCGCCCTGGGCCGCGAGATTCTAGGGGCTGGGGGAGGGACTCAGGGAGGGGGAGGGACTCAGGGAGCGTCGACGCCGCCGGTCTCGATGACCGGATCGAGCAGCTGGAGATCGAGCTGCGCGGAGAGGCGGCTGACGCTGATGCCGCCGCTGGTGTCGCCGCCGTCACCGGGGCTGGTCCCGCCGCTCGAGCCGTCGCCGTCGCTGCCGTCGCGAGTGCTGGTCCCGTCGCCGCTAGTCCCTCCGCCGTCGCCGCCCGTCCCGTCGCCGGCGCGCTTGCGCTTGCGGGGGCAGCGCAGTGTGTAGACGCTCCTGGCCGGCTTTCCGGGCGAGGTCTCGGAGTGGTCCCAGGAGAGGTGGAGGTGGTGGCCGCGACCGTGGCCCGAGTCGCCGTCGTAGCCGACCCAGCGGAACGGCGCGATCGGTTGGTCCTGCGTCGGCTCCGCCCGCCTGGCCAGGCGGGTGATGTCCCGCCACGTCCCACCGGCGGCGGCGTTCGGCACGATGTCGGCGGCGAGGCCGATCGGATGCTCGCCGTTGGCGGAGTGAACCGGGTCGTCGGAGTACCCGTCGGTGAGGAAGATCGAGTACTTGCGCTCGAGCAGGCGCAGGTCGTTGAGCAGGCGCCTGTCGATGCGCTCGCCGGGGAAGCCGGGGACCTTGACGAAGCGGCCGCCGCCGGTCGTCAGGCAGAGGTTCTTGGAGAGTCGCTCGCTGCGCATGGCCCCGATCGCCGGGGTCGCCATCGCGGCGCTCAGCGCTATCGCAACGAGGGCAAGGAGGAGTGTCTTTGTGCGCGTCGTAGCCATACCGCTTCGGGAGAAGACTCGGACGCGGCGCCGCCTGCCTTGAGCGCGCCCGGCCCACGCCCAGCCCCCTGGGTGGGACCTTGCAGCGCGAGCCCCCGGCGTTGCTCCGCCGCCGCGGTCGACGCTCTAGCCTCGCTTCCATGGGCCCGACGATCATCCGCGAGGGCACCGAGCTGGACGACGGTCGGTACCTGCTCGAGCACCGGCTCGGCAGCGGTGGCATGGCCACGGTCTGGCTGGCCACGGATACGCGGCTGCATCGGCGGGTGGCGATCAAGGTGCCCTCCGATGCGCTCAGCGCCAACGAGACCTACAGGCTCCGCTTCGAGCGGGAGGCGCGCACGGCGGCCGCCGTCTCCCATCCGAACCTCGTCCCGGTCTTCGACTACGGCTGCGTCGGTGAGCGCCCCTACCTCGTCAGCGAGTTCATCGACGGGGACAGCCTCTCGCACCTCCGCGCTCGCGGCCAGGCGCCGCCCACCGAGGCTCTGGCTCGCGCGCTGCTCGGCGCCCTCGGCCACATCCACGAGGTGGGGATCGTCCACCGCGACGTCAAGCCGGCGAACGTGATGGTCGAGCCGGGAGGCCGGATCATGCTCACGGACTTCGGCATCGCCCAGTCCCTCGACGCGACGAGCCTGACGGCGACCGGACAGGTGATCGGGACGGTGACCTACATCGCTCCCGAGGTCCGGCGGGGGGAGCGGGCCGGGCCCCCGGCGGATCTGTATGCCTGCGGGGTCGTGCTGGAGGAGCAGCTGACCGAGGGGGACCGCGACTCGCTGCACCGCCTCGTCGAGAGGCTGACGGCAACCCATCCGAGCGAGCGCCCGGCCGATGCCGAGGAGGCGCTCGGGATGATCGAGCGGGGGAGCTCGGCGGTCACGGCCCCGGCCCCGATCGAGCCGACGGCCACGGCGCCGCTGCCGCGGGTCCCACCCCTGGCGCCGCCGCCGGGCCCGCCGCGCGGCCCTGAGCGCGTCTTCGAGCGGGGCGAGCGGCGTCCGGTTGCGCCCCCAGCGCCGGCGCCGGCCAGCGCTTCGCGGTCGTCCCGGCTGCTCGGCGTCGGGCTCCTCGCGGCCGCCCTCGTGGCGGCCGTGATCGCCGCGATCGTCCTCAGCGGCAGTGGCGACGAGGGCGGACGCGAGGGACCGTCGCGCGCCGCGGAGTCGACCGCGACCACCGGAGGTGACAAGGATTCGTCGACGAGCGAGCCGACCCCGACGGAGACCGAGCCGACCCCGACGACGACCTCTACCCCGACGGTCGAACCCACGACCGCGAGCGCGCCGGATCCGGTTCGGGCGGTTGAGCTCAATAACCAGGGCTACGATTTGCTCCAGGCGGGGGATCCCGAGGCGGCGCTGCCGAAGCTCGAGCAGTCGGTCGCGCTCTTCCCGCCCGACTCCACCGACGTTAACTACGGCTACGCCCTCTTCAACTACGCCCAGGCCCTGCGGCAGACGGGTGATCCGGCCGCGGCGATCCCGCTGCTCGAGAAGCGCCTGAGCATGTTCCCCGAGGAGCAGGTCGAGACCGTCCAGGCCGAGCTCGCCACCGCAAGGGCCGAGGCCGGCCAGGGCTGATCCCTGCGCGACCGCGAGGCTGCAGCGCTAGGATGCTCCGCGGACCGTGCTGAGCGGGGATGTAGCGGAGCCCTGTACCCGCAATCCGCTCTAGCGGGGCTGAACGCCCGCCCGAGGATCCGGCCTTCGGGGCCAGTACGCCGCGGGCAGCGTTGAAGGCCAGGTCCCGCGCGATGTGAGCCCGCGAATCAGGTCAGGTCCGGAAGGAAGCAGCCTTAAGCGTCAGCCCGCAAGCGCCGCGGATCAGCCTGACCCGAGCCAGCCACGGCGGGAACGCCCGGAGGTTCGCCTTTCAAAGGCGGGCCGCACGGTCCTGCGCCGATATGGGCTGGCCAGCTCGGCGTCATCGGCCGGCTTGCGGCCAGAGAGGCCGCAGCGCCGGCCTCTTCCTTGATCTGGCCGCCCATATCGACGCAGGCCGGAGGCCGCATCGCCTCCCTCTTCCTTGATCTGCGCGCCGAAATAGACGCAGACTTGGCGTCTTTGGCGGCCGTGCGATCGGACCTGAGCGCGTCCCGCTGGGGTCACTCAGGCCAGCATGCTGGCGTTACTGACCCCGGCGGCCTATCGGAGCTTTCGACCTCCTCGATTCCCTCCCTCTCAGCCCGACCCCAGCTCGCCCTCTGGGCGAGCCCGGCGCGAGCCGATCGCCCTCGTCTGGGCTCGGTGCTCCTTGCCTGCTGCTCCTCGCTCCTCGCTAGGCCACACCCTCGACCAGGCCGGGCCCGCCCGTGCGAGTCGCCGTGCCAAGCCGCAAACCTGCCCCTCGCAGCAGCCCCTGGAGCTCGGGGATCGAGCGCTGTCGCCCGCCGTCGCACTGGGTCAGCATGTGGACGTCGACCGACGCGGCGATCGGGTCGGTCTCGTTGCGATCGAGCAGCGTCTCCACCAGCACGAGCCTGGACCCGGGCCTCATAGCCGCGACAACCGTGCGCAGGATCTGCAGCGATCGCTCGTCGTCCCAGTCGTGGAGGATGTCCTTGAGCACGTAGATGTCGGCCTCGGCTTCGATCCGCTCGAAGATGTTCCCCTCGGCGAGCTCGACCCGGTCGCGGACCCCGGCGGCGCTCAGGTAGCCGTCGGCCTCGCTCAGCACGCCGGGCGCCTCCACCAGGATTCCGCGCAGGCCGGGCCGGGCGTCGAGGATCGCAGCGAGCACCGGTCCCGAGCCACCCGCGACATCGGCGACCACGCCCTCCTCCGGCCACGCGTAGCCGGCCACGATCCAGGCCAGCGTCAGCTTGCTGAGCTCGCGCATCGCCTGCGCGAACGTCCTCTCCTCCGCGGGATTGGCCGCGAAGTGGTCCCAGACCGAGCGCCCGTGGACGGCGGGGAACGAGGGCTCCCCGGTGCGGACGCTCTGGGGGAGGGCCGCCCAGGCGCTCTGCACGGCGTCGGTGTTGAGGGAGCGGACCCACGGCGCCAGCGAGGGGGAGTGCCCCGTGCGCAGCGCCTTCCCGACTGGCGTCAGCGAGTACCGCCCGTTGCGGTCGAGCGCGACAACCTCGTAGCCGGCGGCGAGGCGCAGGACCCGGTGGAGCGCGTCCGCGTCCAGATCGAGCTCGCCCGCGACCTCCGCGGCGGTCCTCGGCCCGCCATCCAGGGCATCGATGACCCCGAGCTCGACGATCGCCCCCAGCACCCTCGTGCGGAAGAAGGAGATCGACCCCTCGTAGGCGAGGACCTCGGGCGGAACGAGCCGATCCGCCGCCCGCCGCAGCGCCCGCCGCGCCGCGAGACCGGCCCGCACCGCCCGCCGCGGAGGCGCGACCTCGAGGTCGATCAGGCCCCTGCGGCGCCCACTTTGCGGCGACTTTGCCACGTCGAGCGAGCATAGCCGCGGGCCTCGCGGCGAGCCCCGAGCGCCTCTCTAGACTGGCTTCGATGACTGACCCCCAGCCCGCGCACGCCCGGCTGATCCACCCGGCGCTGCGCATCTCAGCGTCCTCGGGCTTGCCGATGCAACCAGCATCGGCTGCGCCCTGCGTCCTCGATCTGCTTGGCCGGGTGGATCCCCGGACGCACGCGGTCTAGGGTCAGCCATCGCCGTGGCCGAGCAGTCCCTCTACCGTCGTCATCGCCCGCAGTCGTTCGCCGAGGTGGTCGGCCAGGAGCACGTTGTCCGGACCCTGAGCAATGCGATCGAGCGCGATCGGGTGCACCACGCCTACCTCTTCGTCGGCTCCCGCGGGACCGGCAAGACCTCGATGGCGAAGATCCTCGCGCGCTCGCTCAACTGCGTGGACGGCCCGACGCTCGCTCCCTGCGGGGTCTGCGAGTCCTGCCGGACGATCGCCTCCGGCGGCTCGATGGACGTGATCGAGATGGACGCCGCCTCGAACCGCTCGGTCGACGACATCCGCGAGCTGCGCGAGCGCGTCGGCTACGCGCCCGCCGGCGGGCGCTGGAAGGTCTACATCCTCGACGAGGCCCACATGCTCACTCGCGAGGCATGGAACGCGTTCCTGAAGACGCTCGAGGAGCCACCGCCGAACACCGCCTTCGTGCTTGCGACGACCGAGCCGCACAAGGTGATGCCGACGATCGTGGACCGCTGCCAGCGCTTCGACTTCGGCCGCCCGGCGCCGGAGGAGATTGCGATCGTGCTGCGGCGCGTCGCCGGCGCCGAGGGCATCGAGCTCGCCGACGGCGCCGTCGGCGCGATTGCGCGCGCCGCCAATGGCAGCTTCCGCGACGCGCTCGGCACGCTCGACCAGCTGGTCGCCTACACCGGCACCGAAATCGCCACCGAGGACGTCCTCGCCGTCCTCGGCGTCGCCGACGCCGAGCTCCTCTTCGCCGCCGCCGAAGCGATCGCGGCGGAGGACGGCCGCGGCTCCCTCGAGGTGATCGCGGCGCTGTCCCGCTCGGGCCGCGACCCCGTGCGCTTCGCCGCCGACCTGGTCGCCCACCTGCGCCAGCTCCTCGTGATCGGGACGATCGGAGAGATCCCGGATCACTTCCTCGTCGCCCCGGAGCACGAGGGCCAGCTCGCCGACCAGGCGGGCCGCTTGGGTCCGGCGGCGCTGGTTCGCGCGATCGACCATCTCTCCGCCGCGATCGCTGCCGTTCGCGAGGGGGACGAAGCGCGGATGAGCGTGGAGCTCGCCCTCCTGCGCGCCGCCCGGCCCGAGATCGACCCCTCCGCGGCCGCGATGGCGCAGCGCCTCGAGCGGCTGGAGCGGACGCTGGCGAGCGGCTCCGCCCCTGCTGCCACCGCGCGGCAGACCCCGACCCCGGCCGCGCCGCCCGCCGAGGGCTCGGCGCCCCCGCCGCCCCGGGACGAGGCCGGTCGGAGCAACGGGCCCGGCGCCGGCGCCGGCGAATCGACGGTTGCGGCGATCGCCCGCGGCGCCGTCGCGACCGCCGAGCAGGTTCGCGCGGGTGCTGGGGGAGCGGCCACGGACGCGGCGGCCGGGGCCGGGGCGGTGGCTCAAGCCGCTACGGAGGTCCTTGACCTCGATCGGGTGGCCGGCCTCTGGCCCGCCGTCGTCGATCACATGCGTCAATCCGGCGCGGGGCTGCTCTCCGCCGCGCTCGGCGACGGGCGCCCCGTGTCGGTGGACACCGAGCGCTCCGTGCTCGAGGTCGGGTTTCCGCCGAGCGCCGCCTTCAACCAGCGCAAGGCGGAGGTCAAGGAGAATCGCGAACGCGTGGTCGAGGCGGTGCGGGCCGTGGTGGGAGCTTCCCTGCGTCCCGTCTACGTCACCCTCGACGGGGAGGCCGCGCCGGAGGGATCCGATGGTCAGGGGGAATCCGCCCCCGCCCTCGGGGAGGACGAGCTCTACGAGCGCTTCCTGAACGAGTTCGACGCCGAGGTATTGATCGAGGACGAGCCGAAAGAGGAGACGAGCTGATGGCGAGAGGACGGATGCCCCAAGGCCCGATGGGGGGCGGGGGTCCCGGAGGCATGGACCTCGGGGCGATCATGAAGCAGGCCCAGCAGATGCAGGCCGAGATGGCCAAGGCGCAGGAGGAGCTCAAGGACGAGGTCGTCGAGGCCAGCGCCGGCGGCGGGATGATCAAGGTCAAGGTGAGCGGCGATCTGGCCGTCCAGGAGATCGAGATCGACCCCGACGCGGTCGACCCCGAGGACGTCGAGATGCTCCAGGACATGGTCCTGGCGGCGGTCAACGAGGGGATCAGGGCCGCACAGGAGCGCGCCGAGTCGAAGATGGGCGGGATCGCCGGCGGCGGGCTCGGGGGCCTCGGCCTCCCCGGCATGTAGCCGTGACGCCCCTGGCACTGCGCATCTCGGCGTCCTCGTCGGCTTACGGCCCTGGAGACCGCTTCGCCTCCTGCGTCCTTGATCCGCTTGGCCAGAAACGCCACGGCTAGTTGCACCCGGCTCCCGTCGACCGCCTGATCGTCGAGCTCGGCAAGCTGCCGGGGATCGGCCGGCGCACCGCCCAGCGGCTCGCCTTCCACATCCTGCGCTCGAGCGACGAGGATGCGTTCGCGATGGCGGCGGCGATCCGGGAGGTGAAGGAGACGATCGGGCTCTGCGAGACGTGCTTCAACCTCGCCGAGGGCCCGCAGTGCGGGATCTGCGCCGACTCGCGTCGCCGCCGCGAGCTGATCTGCGTCGTCGAGGAGCCCCAGGACGTGATCCCGGTCGAGCGGACGGGCGAGTACCGCGGCCTCTACCACGTGCTCGGGGGAGCGCTCTCGCCGATCGACGGGATCGATCCGGGGGACCTGAAGATCGAGGAGCTCGTCCGGCGGGTCGAGGGCGGCGGGGTGGAGGAGGTCGTGATCGCGACGAACCCGACTACGACGGGAGAGGCCACCGCCCACCACATCGCCGACCGGCTGCGCGGCGACGGCGGGGTGACCCTGACCCGTCTGGCGAGCGGGCTGCCGGTGGGCGCCGACCTCGAGCACGCCGACGAGGTCACCCTCGGCCGCGCGTTCACGGGCCGCCGCTCACTCTAGCGGCCGCCCGGGCCCCGTTGCTCGTGGCCGCGAAGGGCTGGTAGCTAGAAGCCCGTGGTCGAGTACCTCGTTCCGTCCGCTCCCCGTCGGGAAGGCAAGCTGGAAGGAGCCTTCCGATTTTCGGCGCCGCGCCCATCGCCGGCCGACGCCTTGCCTTTCTCCCCATCCTTGCTGCGCCCCTTCTTCGCCGCCTTCGCCTTCGCCTTGGTCGCCGCCAACTCCCGCTTCAGCGCCAGAACGCGGCCTGCGGCCTCGCGCAGGCGCTCCTCGCTCAGGGTGCCGTCCTCGACCGCGGCGAGCAGCGCCCGCCGGACCGGCTGGACGTCACCCGGATCGGCGACCTGGACCAGGTCGATGCCGGCGTTGATCGCCTCGACGGCCGCCGCGGCCGGAGTCGAGGTGGCAGTGATCGCCCCGGCGCCGATGTCGTCGGAGATTGCGAGGCCGTCGAAGCCGACCTCGTCGCGGAGCAGGTCGGTGGTGATCGCGGGCAGAAGCGACGCGGGAGTGACCGCGTCAAAGGACGAGTAGAGCCCGTGGGAGACGACGACGGCGGGAGCGCCGGCGTCGAAGGCCGCCTCGAAGGGAACCAGGTCGCGGGTCCGCAGCGTGGCGGAATCGAGGCCCACCGTCGCCGGCCCGTCGGCGGTGTCCTGCGATGCGGCGCCGAGGCCGGGGAAGTGGGACACGGCGCACGCCACCCCGGTGTCGCCGCAGGCCGTGACCGCCGCCGCGGTCATCTCGGCTGCGACCGCGGCATCGTCCGAGAACGCGCGGTCGGCGATCGGGCTGTCGAGCGTGGCCACGTCGGCGACCGGCGCGAGGTTGAGGTCGATCCCGAGCTCGGCCAGCGCCTCGGCGGTCCCCCGCGCCCATTTCTCGGCCGCCTCGGCGCTGCCGCGGTCGCCGATCTCGATCTCGCGCTGGGCCGGGGGTAGGTCGTCGAGGGCGCGGTAGGGCCCACCCTCCTGATCGGTGGCGATCAGCGGCGCGGTCGGGCCGCCCTCGGCGCCCGCCTCGCGGATCGCTTCGATCAGCTTCTCCCCCTCGGCCTTGCCGTCCCAGTTCGAGGCGAGGATGAGCACCCCCCCGAGCTCGCGGTTGCCGACGTCCTTGACGATGCGAGAGCCCTCGCCCGAGCCGTCGAAGCCGACCAGCAGGACCTGGTCGACGAGCTCCTCGCTCGACAGCTCATCCGCTCCGCTAACGGGGTTCGGCGTCGCCTCCGGCTCGGTGGGCGGCGCCGGGGCAACGTCCCCGGCGGGGTCGGGCGAGTCCTCACCGCCGGCGAGCAGGAGCCAGAGGAGGACGATGGCGCCGATTGCGAGCGCGGCCACGCCCATGCGGCGCGCGATCGGGGACCGAGCCATGGCCTGGCGATGAAAGCAGATCCCGACCCGCGCAGGGCTGATTCGCGGGAAGCGCTCTCCATCTCGAGATTCGCACCCAGTCGCTCTCTATCCTGATCCGGTCGTGGGCGAGATCGTCGTGATGAAGTTCGGAGGCACCTCCGTCGCCGAACCCGAGGACCTGAAGCGGGCTGCCGCCCGGATCGTCGCCGAGCGGGAGCGGGGCAACAAGGTCGTCGCGGTGCTGTCCGCACGCGGCAAGACAACCGACGACCTGCTGAGGATGGCGCACGAGATCTCCGATCGGCCGAGCCCCCGGGAGGTGGACATGCTGCTCTCCACGGGGGAGCGGATCTCATGCGCGCTCTGCGCGATGGCGATCTGGGACCTTGGCCATCAGGCGATCTCGCTGACCGGCTCGCAGGCGGGGATCGTGACCGATTCCTCCCACACCAAGGCGCGCATCATCGACGTCCGCACGGAGCGGATCCAGTCGGCGCTCGAGGGCGACAACATCGTCCTCGTCGCCGGCTTCCAGGGCGTCTCCACCGACTCCAAGGACGTGACGACGCTGGGCCGCGGCGGCTCCGACACGACGGCCGTCGCCCTTGCCGCTGCGCTCGAGGCGAGCGTCTGCGAGATCTACACCGACGTGCCGGGCGTCTTCAGCGCCGATCCCAGGATCGTCCCGGACGCCCGCAAGCTGCCCGTCGTCTCGTTCGAGGAGATGCTCGAGATGTCGGCCTCGGGCGCGAAGGTGCTGCAGCTGCGCAGCGTCGAGTACGCGCGCAACCACGGCGTGCGAATCCACTGCCGCTCCTCGTTCGAGGAGGGCCCCGGTACCCTCGTCGTCGCAGAGGACGAGACCTTGGAGCGCCCCCTAGTCACAGCCGTCACCCATTCCGAGGAGGAGGCGCGGGTGACCCTTGCCGGAGTCGAGAACGAGCCCGGCATGGCGGGGCGGATCTTCACCGCCCTGGCGAACGCCAACGTCAACGTCGACGTGATCATCCAGAACGAGCCCGTCTCGACCGAGCACGGGGCCGACCTCTCCTTCACGGTGGCCCGCGACGACCTGGCGGGCGCCCTCGAGGCAGTTGCGAGCACGAAGATCGGCTCGGGCGAGGTCCTCACCGACGAGCGGATCGGCAAGGTCTCGATCGTCGGGGCGGGGATGCGAAGCCATCCCGGCGTCGCGGCGCAGGTGTTCACCGTGCTGGGCGACGAGAAGATCAACATCGAGATGATCTCCACCTCGCCGATCAAGATCTCCTGCGTGATCTCAGCCGAGCGGGTGCCGGATGCGGTCCGGGCGCTGCACGAGGCCTTCGGCCTCGGCGCCGACGCGGTTCGCCGCGAGGAGCCGACCGGCGTTCATCACAGGCCTCGGGTCTCGAGCTCGTGAGCGGGTTTCGGGTCGGCGTGCTCGGGGCGACCGGAGCCGTCGGCTCGACCGTCCTCGACGTGCTCGCGGAGCGCAACTTCCCCGTCGCCGAGCTCGTCCCGCTTGCTTCGGAGCGCTCGGCCGGCAGGCGCCTGCGCTTTGCCGGCGACGAGGTGGAATGTCAGGTCCTCGGCCCCGACTCGATCGGGAACCTTGACCTTGTCATCTCCTCGGCCGGGGGTGAGATCAGCGCTGAGTGGGCCCCGCGGCTGATCGCCGCCGGGGCGGTCGTCGTGGACAACACGAGCTTCTGGCGGATGCACGACGACGTCCCGCTCGTCGTCAGCGAGGTCAACCCCGACGCCGCCGAGCAGCATCGTGGGCTGGTCGCCAACCCGAACTGCTCGACCATGCAGATGGTCGTCGCGCTCAAACCCATCCTGGATGCGGTCGGGATCGAGCGCCTCGTGATCTCGACCTATCAGTCGGTCTCGGGAACGGGGCAGCGGGCCGTCGAGGAGCTGCGCGCGCAGACGGCCGCCCTCCTCGCCGACGGGGAGGCGCGCGCGGAGGTCTACCCGCATCCGATCGCCTTCAACGTCCTGCCCCAGGTCGAGACCTTCAAGGACGGCGACGACTACACGACCGAGGAGCGCAAGATGATGGCCGAGACTCGGAAGATCCTCGGCGTCGGCGAGGCCGAGCTCGGGATCTCGGCCACCTGCGCTCGCGTTCCCGTCTTCACCGGCCATTCGGAGTCGGTCAACGTCCAGACCCGCGAGCCGCTCGATCCCGACGCCTGCCGTGAGCTGCTCGCCGCCGCCCCGGGGGTGGCCGTGCTCGACGACCCGGCCGACGGCGTCTACCCGCTGGCGAGCGCCGCGGCGGGTCGCGACGAGGTGCTGGTGGGGAGGATCCGCCGCGATCCCTCCCACGAGCGGTGCCTGAACCTCTGGATCGTCGGCGACAACCTGCGCAAGGGTGCCGCCACGAACGCGGTGCAGGTCTCCGAGGTGCTGGTCGAGCGGGACCTCGTGCGCGTCCCCGAGAGGGCGCTCGCCGCCGTCTGAGCGAGGCCCTTCGCTAGGTGACAGCTTGATCGGCGCCTACGCCTCGCTGCTGCTGATCCTCGGTGCCGCGCTGCTGGTCGGGCAGGCGCTCGTGGCTCTCGCGTGCGGGGCGAGCCGCGAGCGACGGGTCGAGGTCTCCTGGGTCGCGCCGCCGGTCGGCCTGGCGGCGCTGCTCGTCCTCGCCGGGATCGCCATCCGGCTTCCCGGCCACGGCGTGGCGGCCGCCGTCGCCCTGGCGGTCGCCGCCGTGGTCGCGCTCGACTACCTGCGAGGGCGGGTGAGCGGCCTCGGCTTGGCGCTCTCCCTGGCGCTGCCCGTCCTTGCGATCACCGTGCTGGTCGTCTCGCTGCCGTTCCTGATCGCAGGGAACGTCGGCATCCTCGGCGCCGGCCTCGTCAACGACGACATGGCCTCGCATCTGATCATCGCCGACTACATCGCCGACCCGGCTGGCGTTGTTCCCAGCTTCATCAGGGGGGGCTACCCGGCCGGCCCGCACGCCTTGGTCGCGGCGATTGCCGAGCCGACCGGGTTCGGCCTGGTCGAGGCCTTCGCCGGGCTCAGCCTCGCGATCGCGTCGCTACTGGCGCTGACCGGTCTTGGCCTACTCCGCGGCCTCGGTCCGGTCCGCCGGACAATCGGCGCCTGCCTGATCGCGCTGCCCTATCTCGCCGCCGCCTACCTCGCCCAGGGTGCGTTCAAGGAGCCGCTGATGGCGCTCCTGCTGATCGGGTTCGCGCTCTGCCTCGCCGAGCTGGCCGGGCTCCGGGACGGGCCGGAGGAGGAGCCGTCGAGTCGTGCCCATCCGGCACTCCGGGTCGTGCCGCTCGGCGTTCTCGTCGCGGGGGTCGTCTTCGCCTACAGCCTGCCGGGCCTGCTCTGGGTCGGGGCGATCGCCGTTGCGCTCTGCGGGACCAGGCTGCTGCTCGTCAAACCGAGACCGCAGCTGCCCGAGGACTGGCCGCGCCGGCTCGCCCCCTACGCGCTCGGCGGCCTCGCGGTCGCCGTGGCGCTGACGGCGTTCGAGTGGGAGCGGATCTCGAGCTTCACCCGGCTCGAGGCACTGAACCCCGACCGCTTCGGCTCGCAGCTCGGCAACCTGGCGCAGTCGCTGAACCCGCTCGAGGCACTCGGGATCTGGCCCTCGGGCGAGTTCGACGCCACCGCCACCTCGGCGGGCCTGCCGGCGATCGTCTTCTACCTTGGCGCCGCCCTCGCCCTGGCGGCGTTCGCAGTCGGCCTGATCGCCGCGGTCCGCGAGCGTCGCTACGCGCTCCCGGTCGCCGCCCTCGCCTCGCTGGTGGCGTGGGGAGTGCTGGTGATCGCCGGGAGCCCCTACGTCGCCGCCAAGGGCCTCGCCATCGCCGCCCCCCTCGTGATCGCGGTTTCGCTGCGGGGGACGCTCGGCGGACGTTCGCCGGCTCTGGCGCTCGGCGTGGCGCTCGTGCTCGGCGGGTGCCTCTCGACGTTCCTGATCATGCGATCCGCGGCCGTCGGCCCGGAGGCCCACGCGGCGCAGCTCGAAGCGATCCGCGAGGTGGTCGAGGACGAGGGCGTGCTCTTCCTCGGCCGCGACGACTTCATCGGCTGGGAGCTTCGCGGATCGGGCACGATCACCGGAGTCGTCACCAACTTCTACGACGTCGAGGACGCCAAGCCCCGGTTCAAGAGGGGCGAGGGGGGAGGCGAGAAGTTCGACGTGGACGTGCTCTTCCCGCGTCAGCTCGACCGCTTCCGCTACGTGCTGGCGACCCGAGGCGGGCCGGCGTCGGAGGTGCCGCCGCGCTTCGAGGTTGCCGCGAAGACCAGCGACTACGTCCTCTACGAGCGGACCGGCGCAATCGGGAAGCGGAGCACCCTCGACGAGGGCACGGCGCCGGGAGCGGTGAACGACTGCGAGGGGCGCGAAGCAGAGCTCTTCGAGGAGACCGCGAGCGGCACGGCGGTCGTCTGGGACCCGGAGCCGGTCATCGCGGATGCCGAGGGTTGGGCGCCGGAGGCGGAAGCCTCCGACGGGTCGCCCGCAAGCCAGGTGCTCGAGATCCCTTCGGCCGGTCGCTGGCTGATCTCGCTCGCCTACGACAGTCGCCGACCGCTGCGCGTGACGTCGCCCGGCCTGGATCTCGAGACAACGGTCGCCGCCAACCTCGACTTTCGCGGCGCCACCCCGACGTTCCCGGTCGCTGAGGTCGAGGTCGACGGTCCCCAGGCGGCCGAGGTCACCGTTGAGCCCGAGGAGCCGAATCTGCTGGGACGGCTCCTGCGGGCACCGAACGAAGCGCACCTGACGCTGCTGACCGCAACTCCGCTCGACCCGGGCGCGATCCGCCAGGTGCCTCTCGCCGAGACCTGCGGTAGATACGTCGATTGGTACCGGGCCGACAACCCGACCGAGCTTGCCGGGAGCCAGAAGGGTGGCGAGTGAGCGCCGAGGGCGTGGATGTCGCGATCGTCGGCGCCGGCCTCGCCGGGCTGACCGCTACGGCGCCCACCTCGGCCCCGGCACGTGGACCGGCTACGGGCCGCTGCTGCGCGAGCCGGAGGGGCCGATCCACTGGGCCGGAGCCGAGACGAGCCCCGTCTGGAATGGCTACATGGACGGCGCTGTCCGCTCCGGGGAGAGGGTGGCCGCCGAGATTGCCGCGGCCTGATCAGGCCACGAGCTCGTAGTCGGCCGGCTCGATCTGGGCGGTGCGGCGCCGGTACTCGATCCAGGCGCCGACCCAGTTGTTCGCGTTGTGGCCCTCGCCGTCGATATACCAGCTCTCGCAGCCTCCCTCGACCCAGACGGTCCCGGCGCTGCGCTCGTCGATCTCCCGCTGCCAGCGCGCCTGGGCCTCCGCCCGCACGTCGAGGTAGCGAAGCCGGCTCTCGCGCAGCCGCCACGCGGCGTCGAGCACGTAGCGGAACTGGCACTCGAGCACGTAGGGGATCGACGCCGACCCGTGGTTGGTGTTCGGCCCGTAGAGCACGAACATGTTCGGGAAGCCCGCGACCGTCATCCCCAGGTGAGCCCCCGGCCGGCGCTCCCACACCTCGTTGAGCTCCTGCCCGTCGAGCCCGCGGACCTCCAGCGGCGCGACGAAGTCCTGGGCGCGAAAGCCGGTCCCCCAGATGATCGCCTCGGCGGGCCGCTCGATGCCGTCCGCGGCAACGAGGCCGGTCGGCGTGACCCGCTCGACTCCGCCGTCGATCAGCTCGACGTCGTCGCGCCGCAGGGTCTCGTACCAGCTGCCGGTGAAGAGGACGCGCTTGCAGCCGAACTCGTAGTCCGGGGTCGCCTTCGCCCGGAGCTCCGGGTCGGGCAGCTCGTCTTCGCGGAATCCGTCGGCGCGAGCCACGTAGGGCTTGAAGATCCAGCGGTGGGCGGTGAAGGCGTGGGCGGAGACCTCGAAGAACGCGAATAGGCCGAGCCGGCTGGCGGCGACCCGCGGCGGGAAGGCCCGGAACAGGCGGCGCTCCCAATCGGCGTACTCGCGGTCGGGCTTGGGCAGGATCCAGGGCGCGGAGCGCTGGAAGATCGAGAGCTTCCCCACCCGGGGCGCGATCTCGGGGACGAACTGGATCGCGCTGGCGCCGGTACCCACAACGGCAACGTTCCTCCCGCTCAGGTCGTGGTCGTGATCCCAGTTTGCCGAGTGGAAGGTGATGCCCTCGAAGTCCTCGATTCCGGGAAGGGGCGGGATCGCGGGAGTGGTGAGCTGTCCGCAGGCCGTCACCAGGAAGTCGAACTCGCGCGGGCCTTCGTCGCTCTCCACCGTCCAGGTCCCGCGCTCAGAATCGAAGGCGGCCCGCTGCGCCTCCGTGCCCAATCGCAGGTGCGGCCCCAGGTCGAAGCGCTCGACCAGGCCCTCGAGGTAGGCGAGGATCTCGGGCTGAGGCGCGTAGCGGCGCGACCAGTGGTGGGCCGGGGCGAACGAGAACGAGTAGAGGTGGGAGGGAACGTCGCAGGCGGCGCCGGGGTAGGTGTTCGCCCGCCACACGCCGCCGGCGCTCTCGCCGCGCTCGTAGATCACGAAGTCCTCGAAGCCGGCCTGCTTGAGACGGATCGCCATCCCGAGCCCGCCGAAGCCGGCGCCGACGATGGCGACGGATGGTCGAGCGGAGCGTCTGTTCCCGATCTGGGTCACCCGGCTGGGACTCTAGAGCCGTGCCCCATCCGGCAGCCACTCGCGATCGCGTGCGGTCGCGGGTCCGAGTGGCTCAGGCGAGCGCGGCGACGCGGTCGTCGACCGCGAGGGTCGAGGCGATGTGCTTCGGCATGCCGAGCTGCTTCGGCTCGAAGCCAAGCGCCAGCCCGACGAGCTGCGGGAGGTGGAGGACGGCGAGGCCGAGGTCGCGCCCGACCACCTTCGCCGCCTCGGGCTGCTGCATGTCCAGGTTGAGGTGGCAGAGGGGGCAGGGCGTGACGAGGCAGTCGGCGCCGGCGTCGAGGGCGTCGCCGACGTGGGTGCCGGCCTGGCGCAGCGAGGTCTCCCGGTTCATCGTGATCACGGGGAAGCCGCAGCAGCGACGGGCTCCGTCGTAGTCGACCACCTCGCCGCCGAGCGCCTCGATCACCCGCTCGAGGTAGAGGTCGCGGTCGGGATGATCGTCGTAGCCGAGGCGGGTCTTCGGGCGCAGGACGTAGCAGCCGTAGAAGGGACCGACGCGCAGGCCGCCCAGCGGACGCTTGACCTTCGCCTGGAGGTTCTCGAGGCCGTAGTCCTCGACCAGCAGCCAGAGGAAGTTCTTGTTCGTGAAGCCGTCCTTGCCCTTCTCGTAGGAGAGGCTCTCGGCGGCCAGCGCCTCGTTGATGTGCGCGCGGTAGGCAGAGTCGGCATCGAGCCGCTCCTGGCACTCCGACTGCGCTCCCTGGCAGGTCGAGCAGATGTTCATCATCGCCAGGCCCGTCTCCTGAGCGAGGGCGAAGGTGCGCGCGTTGAGCGTGTCGGCGAGCTCCTGGTTGTGCTCGGCGATCACCCCGGCCCCGCAGCAGCTCGCGCGATCGAGCGTGACGAGCTCAATTCCGAGCGCGTCGGCGGTCAGCTCCATCGAGCCGTGCAGCTCAGGGGTGAAGCCGCGGGAGACGCAGCCTGGCCAGTAGGCGAGCTTCATGGGGCGGAGGGCTCCTTGGTCGAGATGGGCATCAGGTTCGGTGGTGGTCGGGCTCGGGTTCGAGGTCCTCGGCGTCGGAGGGCTGCTGTCCCGGCAGGTGCTCCTCCTCGCCGCCCTCGCCGATCACGTAGAGGTTGAGCTCGACGCGGCTCTCCTCGGCCCGCTCGTAGAGCCGCTTGACGTGATCCTGGGAGTCGCCGGGAAGCTTGTGGTGGACGCCCGGGATCAGCTTCGGCACCGAGCGCATCTTGCCGGTGCGGATGCCGCGAATCGCCGTCGGGATCGACTGGAGCAGGCCCTTGATCGCCGCCAGCGAAGGCTTGAGCTTGCCGATCACGCCCGGGGCGAAGGACTCCTGCAGCAGCAGCGACTCATCGAGGGTCCCCTTCCTCTCGATGATCTTCGTGAAGGCGTGCTCGTGGCGGCGGCCGTTATTGACGTCGTCGATGCCGTGGACGTCGCCGGCCAGCCGCCGCAGCCGCATGATCTGGTTCATCGGCGCGACGCCCTTCGGGCAGGCCTCGATGCAGGCGAAGCAATGGGTGCAGTCGTAGATCCCATGCGGATCGTTGGCGAGGTCGTAGAGCCGCTCGGTCGTCTGCCCGTCCCGCGGGTCGCCGACGAAGCGGTAGGCCTTGGCGAGCGCCGCGGGACCGATGAAATCGGGATCGGCCTCCATCGACAGGCAGGCGGAGACGCAGGCGCCGCACTGGATGCAGGCGACCGACTGCGTTACGTCGACCATCGCCTCGGCGGGGACGATGTACTCGCGCTCGGGCGGGGGCCCGGAGGGCAGCAGCCACGGAGTCACCCGGCGGTACTTCTCCCAGTGCGTCGACTCCATGTCGACGACGAGATCCTTGATCACGGGCATGTTGCCCATCGGCTCAACCACTATTACTCCGGCGGAATGCTCCGCTTCGCGTCCGCTTTTGCCGGACCGTTGGGTGCTGCTGGACGGGAGATCATGAGCCGAGGGGTCCGGGTCGGCGGCGGCTGGGCCGGCCTCTCCGTTGGCAGACGTGCCGACACGGCCGATTGCGCCGCTGTTCTCCACCCTCGCGATGCGGGCCGCCTCGGCCGCCGCCTCGCCGAGCTGGGTCTTGCAGGCGAGCGTCGACTGACCGTTGACCTTGACCCCGCAGGATCCGCAGATCGCCGCCCGGCAGGAGCAGCGGACGGCCAGGGTGCCGTCCTCGTTGTCGCGGGCCTGCAGGAGCCCGTCGAGCACGGAGAGGGTCTCGTCGAGCTCGACCTCGAAGGTATCCCAGTACGCCCCGCGCCTTTCGTCCTCGGTGGCCTCCGGCTGGTAGCGACGAACTTTCAAGGTGTAGCTGGGCATGCTCAGTACGTCCTCTCCTGGGGCTGCCACTCGGTGATCGTGACCGGCGAGTAGTCGATCTCGGGACCCTCGCCGTTCAGCGAGACGTCGATGTGCTTGAGCCACTCGGCGTCGTTGCGCTCGGGGAAGTCGGTGCGGAACTGCGCGCCGCGGCTCTCCTTGCGCTCGATCGCTGCCAAGCAGGTGGTCTCCGCGCAGTCGAGCATGTTCTCGAGCTCGAGCGCGCCCAGCACGTCCTGGTTGAACACGGTGCCGCGGTCGTCGATGTAGGCCGCCTTCGCCTCCTCCTTGAGGCGTCGGACCGTCTCCAGGGCGCTCTGGATCCCCTCCTCGTCGCGGAACACGGCCACCTTGCTGTCCATGGTCTCGCCGAGCTCCGCCTTGATCTGGGAGACGCGGCGGCCGGAGCCGCGCTCGCGGCCACCGATCGCTGCGATCCGCGCCGACTCGTCGGCCAGAAGCGAGCGAGCGACCCCGTCGTAGCCGCGGCCCTTGGCGTGCTTGGCGGCATCCTCGCCGGAGCGGCGGCCGAAGATCAGCGTGTCGAGCAGGGAGTTGGCGCCGAGGCGGTTGCCGCCGTGGACCGAGACGCAGGCGACTTCCCCAGCGGCGTAGAGGCCCCGCACGTCGGTGCGGCCCCAGATGTCGGTCTTGACCCCGCCCATCGTGTAGTGGTTGCCCGGCTTGATATGGATCGGCTCGCGAGTGATGTCCACGCCGGCGAAGTCGCGGCCGACGAGGACGATCTCGCGCAGCGCCTCGTGGATCCGCTTGCGCGGGACTACCGTGATGTCGAGCGCCACGGTGCCGTCGGGAAAGCCGCGCCCCTCGTTGATCTCGGTCTGCTCGGCGCGGGAGACGACGTCGCGGGAGGCGAGCTCCATCTTGTTCGGCGCGTAGCGCTCCATGAAGCGCTCGCCCTTCGCGTTGAGCAGGTGAGCGCCCTCGCCGCGGGCGCCCTCGGTGATCAGAAAGCCCTTCCCGGCGAGCGTCGTCGGGTGGTACTGGATCATCTCCATGTCCATCAGCTTCGCCCCGGCGCGGTAGGCCATCGCGATCCCGTCGCCGGTGCAGATCAGCGCGTTCGTCGTCGGGTGCCAGGCCTGCCCGTTGCCGCCGGAGGCGAGAATCACGCTCTTCGCCCGGAAGAGCTCCATCGAGCCGTCGCGGATGTTGCGCGTGACCGCCCCGACGCAGCTCCCCTCGTCGTCGCGCGCCAGCTCGGTAGTGAACCACTCCTCGTAGCGATCGATCAGGTCGTCGAACTTCATCAGCTGCTCGTAGAGCGTGTGCATGATCGCCTGGCCGGTGATGTCGGCGACGTAGTAGGTGCGGGCCACCGACGCGCCCCCGAAGGCGCGGGTGCCCAGCTGACCATTCTGGTTGCGGTGGAAGGTGACGCCGATGTGCTCGAGGTTGAGCAGCTCCTCGGGCGCCTCCCGGCACATGATCTCCACCGCGTCTTGGTCGCTCAGGTAGTCGGAGCCCTTGATCGTGTCGAAGGCGTGCGACTCCCACGAGTCGTCGACGTCGAGGGCGGCGTTGATCCCTCCCTGGGCCGCATTGGAGTGGGAGCGGACGGGGTGGACCTTGGAGACGATGCCGACGGAGACGCCCGCCTGGGCGGCAGCGAGGGCGGCCCTCTGCCCGGCGAGGCCGGCTCCGATGACAAGGACGTCGTGGTCAGGCACGGCGCGGCAGTCTATTGAGGGGTCGGTGGCCGCGGAGGGGTGCGCTGCGACCGCTGTCCAGCCTCCGGTGGGGTGCCCGTTTTGGTTTGGGCTGATGAGGGAGGGGGGAAGCGTGGGCGGCTGCGCGATCGAGCTCGGCGGTTCCCGCTGGGGTCACTCAAGCCAGCATGCTGGCCTCACTGACCCCGGCGGCCTTTCGGGGGCCTTCGGCTCCTCGATCCCTCCCCTCTCAGCCAAACCGCAGCCCACCCCGCCCGCAAGCCCCCGGCGCGAGCCGAAGTCCCCTACTGCGGCTTGACCGCCCCTCGCCGCGCGCGCAGGCGGTGGATCATGGCCTTGCGGTAGTCGGCGTAGAGCTCGCCGATCACCTTGATCGAGATCTCCTGCGGGCAGACCGCCTGGCACTCGCCGTGGTTGGTGCAGCTGCCGAAGCCCTCGGCGTCGTGCTGGGCGACCATGTTGTGGGCGCGGTCGTAGCGCTCGGGCTCGCCCTGGGGCAGCGAGTTCAGATGGGCGACCTTGGCGCCGGTGAAGAGCATCGCCGAGCCGTTCGGGCAGGCGGCGACGCAGGCCCCGCAGCCGATGCAGATCGCCGCATCCATCGCGTGCTCCTGCGCCTCGGGGTGCACCGGGTTCGTGTTCGGCTCGGGCTTGGGACCCGAGGTCACCGAGATGTAGCCGCCCGATTCGATGATCCGGTCGAGCGGGCTCCGATCGACGACCAGGTCGCGGAGGACCTCGAACGCGGCGTTGCGAAAGGGCTCCACGGTGATCTCCGCGCCGTCGGGAAAGTCGCGCATGAACGTCTGGCAGCTCGTCACCTGTCGCGGGCCGTGCGGGATCCCGTCGATCAGCAGGTCGCAGGAGCCGCAGATCCCCTCCATGCAGTCGCGGTCGTAGGCGATCGCGTCGCCGCCCTCGTGCACGATTCGCTCGTTGAGCACGTCGAGCATCTCCAGAAGCGACGCCTCGGCGTCGATGTCGGCGACCTCGTAGCGCTCGAAGCCGCCGTCGCTCGCCCCGCTCGGCTGCCTCCAGACGTTGAGGGTGAAGTTCACTTGTAGCTCCTCGTGGTCGGCTCGACGACGTCGAATTGGAGATCCTCGAACTGCAGCCCCGGCTCCGCGTCGGCCCCCCGGTGCTCCCAGACGGCGACCTTCGACCAGCTCTCGTCGTCGCGCACCGCCTCGCCGTCCTCGCTCCGGTGCTCCTCGCGCAGGTGGCTGCCGCAGGACTCGTCGCGCTCGATCGCGTCGCGGCACATGAGCTCGGCGAGCTCGAGGAAGTCGGCCACCCGCCCCGCGTACTCGAGGCTCTGGTTGAGCCCCTCGCCGCTGCCGTCGACGCGCAGGTTGCGCCAGAACTCGTCGCTGATCTCATGGATGTCGTCGATCGCCGTGCGCAGCCCCTCGGCGTCGCGGGTGATCCCGCAGCGATCGAGCATCACCTGCCCCAGCTTGCGGTGGAAGACCGAAGGGGCGTTCGAGCCGCCGATCTTCATCAGGCGCTCGAGCCGACCCCGCGCCTCGTCGCCGGCGGCGTCGTAGGCCGGGTCGGAGGCGTTGCACTCGTCTTCGAGCCCGGCGAGGTAGTCGGTCACCGTGTGGGGCAGGATGAAGTAGCCGTCGGCGAGGCACTGCATCATCGCGCTGGCCCCGAGCCGGTTTGCCCCGTGGTCGGAGAAGTTCGCCTCCCCGATCGCGAAGAGCCCGGGGATCGTGGTCTGCAGGCCGTAGTCCACCCAGAGCCCGCCCATCGAGTAGTGGGGGGCGGGGTAGATCTTCATCGGCGTCTCCCAGGGCGAGTCGCCGGTGATCCGCTCATACATCGAGAAGAGGTTTCCGTAGCGACCGGCGATCGTCTCAGCCCCCTTGCTCTCGATCGCGTCGCGGAAGTCGAGGTAGACCCCGCGGCCGGTGCCCCCGACGCCGAGCCCGTCGTCGCAGACCATCTTCGCCTGCCGCGAGGCAACGTCGCGGGGCACGAGGTTGCCGTAGCGCGGGTAGCGCTCCTCGAGGTAGTAGAGGCGCTCCTCGTCGGGGATGTCCTCGGGCGCCCGCTCCTCGCCGGCGTCCCTCGGCACCCAGATCCGCCCGTCGTTGCGCAGGGACTCCGACATCAGGGTGAGCTTCGACTGGTAGTCGCCGGACTGGGGGATGCAGGTCGGATGGATCTGGGTGAAGCACGGGTTGGCGAACCCCGCCCCCTTCTTGTGCGCGCGCCAGATCGCGGTGGCGTTGGAGTTCTTGGCGTTCGTGGAGAGGTAGTAGACGTTGCAGTAGCCGCCGGTGGCGAGGACCACGGCGTCGGCGGGGTGGACCTCGATCTCGCCGGTGGACAGGTCGCGGGCGACGATGCCCCGGGCGCGGCCGTTGACGATCACCAGGTCGAGCATCTCGTGGCGCGGATGGACCTGCGCCTGCCCGTCGTGGACCTGCTTCTGCAGGGCCTGGTAGGCGCCGAGCAGGAGTTGCTGGCCGGTCTGCCCGCGGCAGTAGAACGTGCGCTCGACCAGCACCCCGCCGAAGCTGCGGGTGGCCAGCATGCCGCCGTACTCGCGGTTGAACGGCACGCCCTGGGCGACGGCCTGGTCGATGATCCCGGTGGAGAGCTCGGCCAGCCGCCAGACGTTCGCCTCGCGGGCGCGGAAGTCGCCGCCCTTGATCGTGTCGACGAAGAGCCGGTGGACGGAGTCGCCCTCGTTCGCGTAGTCCTTCGTCGCGTTGATCCCGCCCTGGGCGGCGATCGAGTGCGCCCGCCGCGGCGAGTCCTGGTAGCAGAAGGTCTGCACCCGGTAGCCCATCCCGGCGAGGGTGGAGGCGGCGCTCGCGCCCGCCAGCCCCGTGCCGACGACGAGCAGCTTGTACTCGTTGCGGTTGCGCGGACCGACGAGCCTGTGCTCATCGAGCCAGTGCCGCCACTTCTCCTCGACGACGCCGTCGGGGACCTTGGCGTCGAGCTGGAGGGTCACCTCGCGACCTCCGCCGTGGCGCTTGCCGAGGCCCCGGAGCCGGGCTCCGGCATCGCACCCGCGAAGAACAGGATCGGGATCAGGGCAAAGGCGCCCGAGACGAGCACAGCGGTCGCCGTCGCGCCGCGACGGAAGGTGGGGTTGCGGTTCGGCTTGTCCCAGCCGGCGGTCTGCAGCACGCTCCACAGCGCGTGGCGCAGGTGAAGGAAGAGGACGAGCATCATCACCACGTAGATCGCGACGAGCCACCACTCCTGGAAGGCGTCGTAGAGGTTCGCGTAGACGGTGCCCTCGGCCAGCGGCGTGGGGTGGATCGTGAGCGTCGTGAACTGCAGGACGTGGAAGACGATGAAGGCGAGCAGGAGGAAGCCGCTGAGCGCCATCGTGCGGGATGCGAGGGTGCGCCTGATCACGGGCGGGTTGCCGGAGCGCGCGCCGCGGTTGCGCCGGATCAGCTGCGTGACCCCGACTACGTGGATGACGAAGGCGCTGATCAGGATTACCCGCACGATCCAGAGCAGCCCCTCGGCGGGGATCACCGGGCCCCCGACGCTGCGCAGGAAGCCGGCGTACTCGTCGATCGCGGCGGGTCCCCCGTCGCCGGGTCCCTGCAGGGCCTTCAGGTTGCCGAGCGCGTGTAAAATCACGTAGGCGGCGAGGATCACCCCGGTCGCGGCGACGATGATCTTCTTGCCGAGCGTCGAGCCCCAGACCTCGCGCAGCCAGCGCAGGCGCGGCTGCTCGGCCGAGCCCCTTGCCCCGCCCAGGCTCGGCGCCTCTGAGCTCAAGTTCCGGTGGTCGCCGTGCGGGGGCGTCTGCGGGCCATGCGAGGCCGCATCCTATTCCCGCGGGCCGGACCCCTCGCCGAAGCCTGGAGCCCTCGAGCCCACCGCCTGGCGGAGGGCCTTCCCGACCTGCTCGAGCGTCACGACCCCCGCCAGCCTGCCCTCCGCGTCGACGGCCGCGAGGCCGCCCAGGCGGCGAAGCTCGATGTTGGCGAGCAGGCTCTCGATCGGCGCGTCGGAGCGGACGAGCTCTCCGTCGTGGTCCTCGATGCCGTCAGCGGCCAGGAGCTCGGAGACCGTCCGACTCGTGCGGTTGATCTCGGGCACCGCGTCCGCCGCGCCACGGTTGAGCAACCCGACGAATCGCTGGGCGGCGTCGACGACCGGGAACCAGGGCCACCGGTAGCGCAGGAAGTACTCGTCGAGGGCCCGCTCGACCGTCGCATCGCATGGAATGGCTACGGGGTCGTCGTCCATGACGTCGGCCACGCGCAGGCCCCCGAGGCGCTTGTTCAGCTCGCTGCGGACGACGCTCGCCCGCGCCGACTGCCCGAGCATCCACCCGATCACCGCGAGCCATACGCCCGCGAACAGGGCGCCGGTCAGCATCATGAGGACGCCAAGGGCGACGAAGCCGAACGCGAAGATCTGCCCCAGGCGACCGGCGAAGCCGGTTGCGCGCTCGCGGTCACCGGTCAGCTTCCAGGCGACCGCGCGCGCGATCCGGCCGCCGTCGAGCGGGAAGGCGGGCAGCAGGTTGAAGATCAGGATCGCGGCGTTGATGTACCCGAGCCAGGCGAGGACGGCGACCGGCGCCGAGATCGACGGTCCCTCGTCGAAGGGGGCCCCCTGCCAGAAGGCGGCTCCTTCGATCGCGGTCCCGATCCCGAGGCAGGCGGCGGCGATCACGAGGGTGACCGCGGGGCCGGCGGCGGCGATCCTGAACTCGACCCCGGGGCTCTCGGGATCCTTCTTCAGCCCGGCGATCCCGCCGAACATCCACAGGGTGATCTGGCTGATCCCGATCCCGTTGCGAAGCGCGACGATGGCGTGGCCGAGCTCGTGGAGGAGGATCGAGGCGAAGAACCCGATTGCGGTGACGACCGCGAGCGCGTAGGGCTCGGTCGAGTCCTGCGGGCTGCCGAGCTCGTCGCGGAAATAGCCCGAGAGGAACCAGATCACCACGAAGAGGACGAAGAACCAGCTCCAGTCCACTCCCACGGGGATGCCGCGGACCGTCAGCAGGGTGAACTTGCGCCTCGGCATGCGTGAGGGATGTTAGGGCGGGGCGGCCGTGTCGCCGCGAAGGCGGCCGCCCAGGCGCCCCACCCCGGCCAGCGCGCTCTGCAGCGGGCCGAGCGTCCCACGCAGGGCGCGCAGGTGGCGATCGAGCCCGGCCATGTCCTCCCGCATCCCGACGAAGCGCCCGTCGAGGCCCTCGACGCCGGAGTTGAGCGCCCCCACGGACTCCCCAAGCGCCTCGACGCCCTTGCGCATGCGCCCGACCTCCGTGGACATCTCGGCGACGTGCTCGTCGAGCTGGACGAGATGGTCGCGCACCTCCGGCAGGACCTCGACGGCCTGTGCGATCGCGCGCAGCTGCGAGACGACTCCGGTGCGGGCGGCCATGGAAGGATCGTACCCGCCGATGCAGCGTTCGGCGTTACATCGATTGGTGCAGATCCGCGGGGTCAGCCAGGGTCGTCGAAGTCCGCGGGCTCACCGCCGAAGACCGCCTGAACCGCCTTCATCTGGTTCGGCGAGCCCAGCAGCTCGCGCTGCAGCTCCTCCTCGAGCAGCAGCGATTCAGCCTCCGGCATGGCCCAGGCGCGCTCGAGCAGGGACTTCCCGCGACGGGTGGCATCGGGCGAGCGGGCGGCGATCTCGCCGGCCAGCTCCCGCGCCGCCTCAAGGGGCGCGTCGGCGAGCCGGGTCGCCAGGCCGATCCGCAGCGCCTCGGCGCCGTCCACCAGCCGCGCGGTGAGGACGAGCTCCTTGGCGACGTCGAAGCGCACGAGCCGCGGCAGCGAGCGGGTGATGCCCATGTCCGGGATCAGGCCGAAGTGGGCCTCGCGGATCGAGATCCGCGCGTCCGGAGAGACGATCCGCAGGTCGGCGCCGAGCGCGATCTGCGCGCCTCCACCGATGCAGTTGCCGTGGACCGCGGCGATCACGGGAGCCGGCAGGGTCTGCCAGCCGTGGGCGACGCGTTGAGCGAGGTTCGCGACCTCCCCGTCGGGGCGAAAGAGCATCTCGTCGATCGGCCTGCCCTCGGCGATGAAGCTCGGGAAGTCGAGGCCGGAGCAGAAGCTCGGTCCCTCGCCGCAGAGGACGACGGCGCGCACCGAGCGGTCCTCGGCGAGCTGGTCGATCGCGGCTGCGATCGCCTCGAACATCGCGAAGTCGAGGGCGTTGTGCTTGTCGGGTCGGGATAGCCGGACCTCGGCGACGCGGTCCTCGATCCGGACCGAGACCCGCTGGGCGATCTCGCTGCCCGTCGTCATCGCGCCTCCTAGACGGTCGGCGCGTGGCGCTCGACGATCCGCGCTGCCCCGACGCCCGCGGGAAGCGTCCCGAACGCGTGTCCCCAGTCTCCGTCGAGGCGGGTCGCGCAGAACGCGTCGGCGACGGCCGGATCGCCGAAGCGCACGAGCAGCGAGCCCTGCAGCGCCAACGCCATCCGCTCGACCAGGCCGCGAGCCCGCGACTCCATCGCCTCCGGATCTCGCAGGTCCGCCGCCAGGGCGGCCCCGAAGCGGTCCAGTCGCGGCTCCGCCTTTGCGGCTGCGCCGACCTCGTCGGCGAAGGCTTGGGTCGCCGTGGGGCCCTTGACCATCGCCCGCAGCACGTCGAGCGCCTGCACGTTGCCCGAGCCCTCCCAGATTGAGGCCAGCGGCGACTCGCGGAAGAGCCGCGGCATCCCGGACTCCTCGACGAAGCCGTTGCCGCCGAAGCACTCCAGGCACTCGACCGCATGCCACGGCGCCCGCTTGCAGATCCAGTACTTGAGCACCGGCGTGGCGATGCGGCGGACCAGGCGGGAGCGCTCGTCGCCGGCGTGCGCCTCGTCGAACTGCCGGGCGAGCCAGAGCGCCGAGACCGTCGCCGCCTCCGATTCGATCGCGAGGTCGGCGAGGACGTTCGCCATCAGCGGCTGCTCCGCGAGCGTCCTCCCGAAGGCCGATCTGTGCTGGGTGTGCCAGATCGCCTGCGCGACCCCGGCCCGCATGCCGGAGGTCGAGCCGGTGGCGCAGTCGAGGCGGGTGTGGTTGACCATCTCGATGATCGTCGGCACCCCGCGGCCCTCCTCGCCGACCATCCGCCCCCAGGCGCCGCGGAGCTCGATCTCGCTCGAGGCGTTCGAGCGGTTCCCCAATTTGTCCTTGAGCCGCTGGATGTGGAAGCGGTTGCGCTCGCCGTCGGGGGTGAAGCGGGGGACCAGGAAGCAGGAGAGGCCGGATTCGGATTGGGCGAGGACGAGGAAGGCGTCGCACATCGGCGCCGAGCAGAACCACTTGTGCCCGGTTAGCTCGTACTCCGCGCCCGCTCCGCCGGCGTTGAGGGGCTCCGCCACCGTGGTGTTCGCCCGCACGTCGGAGCCGCCCTGCTTCTCGGTCATCGCCATCCCGCAGAGGGCGCCGGTCTTCTCGGGTGAGGGGACCATCCGCGGGTCGTAGTCGAGCGATCCGAGGCGCGGCTCCCACTCGGCGGCGATCTCCGGCTGCGCCCGCAGCGCCGGGATCGCCGAGTAGGTCATCGAGATCGGACAGCCCGTGCCCGCCTCCGCCTGCGAGAGGCACATGAAGGCGGCGGCGCGGGCCACGTGCGCGCCTGGCTGGGGCTCGCGCCACGGCATGGAGTGCAGGCCGTGGGAGACGTGGACGTCCATCAGCTCGTGCCAGGCGGGATGGAACTCGACCTCGTCGATCCGGTGACCGAAGCGGTCGTGGGTTCGCAGTCTGGGCGGGTTCTCGTTGGCGAGGCGCCCGAGCTCGATCGTCTCCGCCCGCCCGGCGATCGCGCCGACCTTGCGGATCGTGTCGACGCCGTAGTTGCCGCCCTCGCGAGAGACGGCCTCGACCAGCGGCCGGTCCGCCTCGAAGACGTTGTAGCCCTCGAGCGCCACCGCCTGGTTGGTGACCTCGTGGGTGGCGTGCGAGGTGCGCCCCTCGACCGTGCTCACGGGTTGAATCATCCCAGACGGTGGGGCTGCCTCATCGAGGCCACGGATGAGGGCCGAGAGGACCTGCTCCCCTCCGGGGGGAGTTTCTCGCCACCCACGGGGCTCTCGCCTCGCTAGGGTCCGCCGCCCCACCGCGGAGGACGCGCTCCCATGGCCAAGATCAAAGTTGCAAACCCGATCGTCGAGCTCGACGGCGACGAGATGACCCGGATCATCTGGGCGTTCATCAAGGAGCAGCTGATCCTGCCCTACCTCGAGGTCGAGCTCGCCTACTACGACCTCGGGATCGAGAGCCGAGACGCCACGGGCGACCAGATCACCGTCGATGCCGCGAACGCGATCAAGGAGTACGGCGTCGGGGTCAAGTGCGCGACGATCACCCCCGACGAGGCCCGGGTCGAGGAATTCGGCCTGAAGGAGATGTACCGCTCGCCGAACGGGACGATTCGCAACATCCTCGGCGGGGTGATCTTCCGGGAGCCGATCGTGATCTCGAACGTCCCGCGGTTGGTTCCCGGCTGGACGAAGCCGATCATCATCGGCCGCCACGCCTTCGGCGACCAGTACCGCGCCGAGGACATGGTCGTCCCGGGCGAGGGCAAGCTGACCCTGACCTTCACGCCCAAGAACGGCTCGCAGCCGATGGAGCTCGACGTCTTCGACTTCCCCGGCGGCGGGATCGCGATGGCGATGTACAACCTCGACGACTCGATCCGGGACTTCGCCCGCGCCTCGATGCGCTACGGCCTCGACCGGGAATACCCCGTCTACCTGTCGACGAAGAACACGATCCTGAAGAAGTACGACGGGCGCTTCAAGGACCTGTTCCAGGAGATCTACGACGCTGAATTCAAGTCCGACTTCGAGGCGAAGGGACTCACCTACGAGCACCGTCTGATCGATGACATGGTGGCGGCGGCGCTGAAGTGGGAGGGAGGCTACGTCTGGGCCTGCAAGAACTACGACGGCGACGTGCAATCCGACACGGTCGCGCAGGGCTTTGGCTCACTCGGGCTGATGACGAGCGTGCTGATGACTCCCGACGGCAAGACGGTCGAGGCCGAGGCCGCTCACGGCACCGTCACCCGCCACTTCCGCCAGCACCAGCAGGGCAAGCCGACCTCGACCAACCCGATCGCCTCGATCTTCGCCTGGACCCGCGCCCTCGACGCGCGCGGGCGCCTCGACGGCACGCCCGAGGTTCAGGAGTTCGCCGGCACGCTCGAGCGGGTCTGCATCGAGACGGTCGAGAGCGGCAAAATGACGAAGGACCTCGCGCTGCTCGTCGGCGAGGACCAGGAATTTCAGACGACGCAGGAGTTCCTCGCGTCGATCGACGAGAACCTTCAGAAGGAGATGAACCAGTGAGTAGTCGCGTCAACGTCACAGTCACCGGCGCCGCCGGCCAAATCGGCTACGCGCTGCTCTTCCGGATCGCCTCCGGCCAGATGCTCGGTCACGGGGCGCCGATTCACCTCAACCTGCTCGAGATCCCCGACGCGGTCAAGGCGGCCGAGGGAACCGCGATGGAGCTCGACGATTGCGCCTTCCCCCTCCTTGTGGGCGTCGACGTCCACGACGATCCCAGGGCCGCCTTCGACGGCTGCAACGTCGGTTTGCTCGTCGGCGCCCGCCCGCGCGGTCCCGGGATGGAGCGCGCCGACCTGCTCGAGGCCAACGGCGGGATCTTCAAGCCCCAGGGCGAGGCGATCAACGCCGGCGCGGCCGACGACGTCAAGGTGCTCGTCGTCGGAAACCCGGCCAACACCAACGCGCTGATCGCGCTCTCGCATGCTCCCGACGTGCCGCGCGAGCGCTTCACCGCGATGATGCGGCTCGACCACAACCGGGCGAAGTCGCAGCTCGCAGCCAAGGTGGGTACGGACGTCGCGGAGGTTCGCAAGATGACCATCTGGGGCAACCACTCGGCGAGCCAGTACCCCGACCTCTTCCACGCCGAGGTCAATGGGGAGAACGCGGCGGAGAAGGTCGGCGATCAGGATTGGCTCGAGAACGAGTTCATCCCGACCGTCGCCAAGCGCGGCGCCGCCATCATCGACGCTCGCGGCGCCTCGAGCGCCGCCTCGGCTGCCAATGCCGCGATCGAGCACGTCCGGGATTGGGCCCGCGGGACCCCCGATGGGGACTGGGTCTCGATGGGAGTCCCATCCGAAGGGTCCTACGGGGTCGCCGAGGGGATCGTCTCGGGCTTCCCCTGCACCTGCTCGGGCGGCGAGTACTCGATCGTCGAAGGGCTCGACATCGACGACTTCTCGCGCGGCAAGATCGACGCGAGCGTCGAGGAGCTGCAGGGCGAGCGCAAGATGGTGAGCGAGCTCGGCCTCGTCTAGGCCCCGCGACAGGGTCGCGGCGAGACCGAGCTCAGGGTCTCACCTGTGAGCTAGCCGGTGGAGCCGGCGGCGCCGCCCGCAGCGGTGTAGCCGCGGCCCTCCTTCGTCACCTTGCCGTCCTCCTGCAGCTCGGACATCACGCGGTAGACGTAGTTCGGCTTGATGTTCATCTTCGAGGCGATCTCCGACGCGCGGATGCCCGGGTTCGCGGAGATGTGCTTCAGGGCCTGCTCCGCGCGGGTGCCGCCCCGACGGCGCCGGCGTCGCTTCGTGGTGCCCGACGCCGACCCTGAGGTCGACCCGCCGCCCGAGCGTCTGCGCCGGCCGTTGGCGCTTGCGCCGCGGGGGCGGCCCGGACCGCGACGGGTCCCCTTCAGGTCGGCAAGGGCACGCTCGAGTCGAGCGCGCTCGTCGTCGATCTCCTTCAGCCGCTCCTCGATCAGCGAGCGAGCCTTGTCGAGGGTGTTCGATGCTTCTGCCATGCGGGACTTCCTCTCTTGTGGATGTGTGAGTGCCGACGCGTACTCCCCATCCCCAATTACCCGTGCGACATTACCGCCCTCACACTAACCGAAAGCGGGAACGGGTCAGCGTGCGGTGCGCCGCGAGGGCGACGTGCCGAACACCACATCCCACAATGGCGTGGAGACGCCGAAGCCGTAACGGTGGTCCTGGAAGTGGTGACGCATGTGCTGCTCGCGCAGCCGCTTGCCCGCCCGGGTGCGAGGGACGTGGTGGTGAACGTGATAGTGCGTGTAGTCGTAGAGGAGGTAACCGGCGATGAACCCGGCAAAGGTCGGGTACGCCGCCGGCACTCCCAGGATCAGCGCGAAGGCTCCAAGAAAGAGAGCTGACAGTGGAATGCTGACCGCCGGCGGCATGACGAGGCGGAGGCGATCGTTGGGGTGGTCGTGGTGGACGCCGTGCATGATGAAGTGAAGTCGGCTCCCGAGCGGGTGGTCGGGCTCCCAGTGGAAGACGAGGCGATGCAGCCAGTACTCCGTCAGCGTCCACCAGAGCAGCCCCACGAGGATCAGCCCGATCGTCTCGGGCACGCCGTAGCCACGATCCAGCCCCGCCCAGATGCTGACGGCGATCACCGGCACGAAGATGAGGGCCGGGACCGCCGGGTGGACCCGAGAGAAGAAATCGAGGAAGCGGCTGTCGAAGAGCGGCGGGGAGGCGGCGAGCCTCTCTGTGGGTTGCTGGCTCATCTCTCTCGAATTGTATCCGCGCGCCCCGCTCCTGCAGGCGTCCCGAGGGCTTCCGGAAACTGCGAGGAAGCCAAGCTCCAATGCGGGTTTTGCGAGGAACGCCGGTGGATCGCCGAACCCGGACTTTGCGGTTCGGCCCGCGACGGGATGGTGCGTCCGCTGCCATCGTGAAGGTCGCCGACCCGAGCCCATCTCGATTCACCCAGGGGGACCCCAACCTTGCCCGACCAAGCATCCGCCATCAAGGCCCCGACGAAGCGAGGCGCCCGCTCCAAGCCGAGCTGCGAGTCGTGCTACTTCGGGCAGCGGATGCTCTGCGCGCTGGAGCTCGGGGGGCCCTGCAGCACCTTTCGCCCCGACTCCCCCCAGGGGCTCATGCCCCCGACCCAGCCGATGCTCCTGATCGGCCCCGACCCGACCGTGCCCGTCGAGCTCGCCGCGGCCTGACCCGTCGCCGTTTCAGCCCGGCCGCTCGAGCTCGGGCGGCAGCGCCTTCGGTCCGTCGGGGTAGGCCCAGCGGAGCTCCTCCTCGCTCATCTCGAGCGTGTTCGCCGCCTCCGGCGGCGCCCCCACCACGAGCCAGAGCGCGTCGGCCTCGGTGTCGTTGAAGATCTGCCGCACCGTCTCTGGCTCGACGAGGAGGGCGTCCTGCGGGGCGAGCTCGACCAGGTCGTCCTCGATCCGGATCCTCCCCCTCCCCTCGAGCAGGAGGTAGAGCTCATGCTGGCGGCGGTGGCGGTGGCGGGTGGAGGCCTGACCCGGCTCCAGGCGCCACAGGCGGGCGCCGAGGGTCTCGGCGCCCAGGCCCTTGGCGAGGTCCGCGTTGAGGACCCCCATCTGGTTGGAGCGCCGCCAGCCCTGCTCAGCGGCGGCCAGCTTTCGGTAGCCCGCCACGATCCCCGGCTGGGCCCTACGGCGCCGCCGCCGCCTCGACCGGGGCGTCGACGTCGGAGGGGTCGATGATCCCCTCCTCGATCCACTTGTGCCGACCCTCGAGCACGGCCAACGCAGCCGAGTATCCGGCGTCGTCGTCGTTGAACCAGAGCTGGTGGAACAGCGCATCGACCCGGCGCCGCGCCTGCAGGCAGAAGAGCTCCGCCAGCTCGCGCGCCTCCGCGGCGCGCTCCGGGTGCTCCTTCTGGATCGTGCCGGCGTAAACGACCGCGGAGGAGATCGCGAAGAGCTCCGCGCCGATGTCCACGATCCGCCCCAGGAACGACTGCCGCTTCTCTAGCCGCGCCTGCCAGCGGCTCATTCCCCAAAAGGTCGAGCGCGCGAGCTTCCGCGAGTTGCGCTCGACGAAGCGGAGGTGCTTGGCGAGCGGCCCGAACTCCTCGTAGGAGCTCGGGTTCTGACCCTTGCCCACGGCGAGCTGGGGCAGCCAGCCGGCGTAGAACCTGCTGGCACCGACGGCGAGCTTCGCCTTCTCGGAGAGGTCGCCGTCGCCCTCCAGGATCTCCCCGGCGACCTCGAGGTGCTTGTCGACCGCCTCGCGCGCGATCAGCAGATGCATGATCTCCGAGGAGCCCTCGAAGGTCCGGTTGATCCGCATGTCGCGCATCGCCTGCTCGACCGGAACCGGCTTCTCACCGCGCGCCTTCAGCGAAGCGGCGGTCTCGTAGCCGCGCCCGCCGCGAATCTGCATCAGCTCGTCGGTGACCCGCCAGCCCACCTCGGAGCCGTAGAGCTTCGCGATCGCGGCCTCGATCCGGATGTCGTTCTTCTTGTCGTCGGCGAGGCGGGAGGCCACGTCGAGCATCGCCTCGAGGCCGAACGCGCTGCCGGCGAGGTAGGCGATCTTCTGGGCGACCGCGTCGTGCTTGCCCACCGGCTGGCCCCACTGGACGCGCTCGGAGGCGAACTCGCGGGCGATCTTGGTCGCCCACTTGGCGACGCCGACGCAGATCGCCGGCAGCGCCAGGCGGCCGGTGTTGAGGGTGGTCAGGGCGATCTTCAGCCCCTCGCCCTCGCGGCCGATCAGGTTCTCCTTCGGCACCACCGCGCCGTCGAGCAGGGTCACCGAGTTCTCGATCCCGCGCAGCCCCATGAACGCGTTGCGGTGCTCGACCGTCACGCCTTCGGTCTCGGTCGGCAGGATGAAGGCGCTGATCCCACCGCGCGAGCCCTCACGCTTGGGCACCTTCGCCATCACGACGACGACGTCGGCGATCGCCCCGTTCGTCGCCCAGAGCTTGCGGCCGTCGAGCCGGTAGCCGGAGCCGTCCTCGGTGGGGGTCGCCGTGGTCCCGAGGCGCGCGGGGTCGGAGCCCACGTCGGGCTCGGTGAGCAGGAAGGCGGAGACGTCGCTCCGCGAGACCCGCGGCAGCCACTCCTGCTTCTGCTCGTCGGAGCCGAAGAGCAGCAGCGGCTGGGCCAGCCCGATCGACTGGTGGGCCGAGAGCAGGGTCGAGATCGAGGCATGCCAGACGCCGGTGATCGAGAGCGCCCGGTTGTAGTAGACCTGCGAGAGGCCAAGGCCGCCGTACTTCTCCGGCACCTTCATCCCGAGCGCGCCGATCTCCTTCAGACCCTCCATCACGTGCTCGGGGATCCGCGCCTCGCGCTCGATCTCCAGGGGGTCCACCTCGTGCTTGAGGAAGTCCTTGAGCCGCTCGAGGAAGGCCTCGCCCTTGCTCACCGCCTCCGCGTCCAGCTTCGGCTGCGGGTGGATCAAGTCGAGGCGGAAGCTCCCCATGAAGAGCTCCTTGCCGAAGCTCGGCAGGGTCCACTCGGTCTCCCGTGCGTCCTCGGCGACCTGGCGGGCCTCGCGTTCCGTGACTTGAGACAAGTTGAAAGCTCCTTCGCGGCGTTGATCGGGATCGGCTCCCGATGATCCCATGCCGGAGGATCGGGGCGAACCCAGCGGCCCGGCTAGATTGGGCGAGATGCGGCTGACGGTCCTCGGCAAGTCCCCGGCGTGGTCGGATGCGGGGGGCGCCTGCAGCGGATATCTCGTCGAGCACGACGAGCGCTGCATGCTGCTCGACTGCGGCAACGGCGTCTTCGGCAAGCTGCGCGAGCGGCGCGACTACCGCGAGGTCGAGGCGGTCGTGATCTCCCACCTGCACGGGGACCATGTGCTCGACCTCGCGCCGTTCGCCTACGCGCTGACGCTGGCCCCGGGCGCTGCCGAGCGCGACGGCAAGCCCCGCCTCCACGCCCCCGCCGGCGCCGACGCCTTCTTCCGGCGCCTCGCCGGAACCTGGGAGGACGAGATGCTGATCGTCGACGCCTTCGCGATCGAGGAGTACGAGCCGCTTGATCGGATCGAGGTCGCCGGCGTCACCGTGCGGCTGCACCCGGTGCACCACTTCGGGGCGACCCACGCGGTGGAGCTGATCTCCCCGGAGGGCGGGCGGATCGTCTTCGGCGCCGACGGGAGGTACTCAGAGGAGCTGATCGCGGCGGCGAAGGGGGCGGAGGTGCTGATCGCCGAGGCCACCCTGCCCGAGCCCGAGGCAAAGCCCCTGGAGCAGCGCGGCCACATGAGCGCGGGGGAGGCCGGCCAGGTCGCGGCGCGGGCGGGGGTCGGGAGGCTCGTCCTGACCCACATCTCCGACGAGCTCGACGGCGACCGCTCCCTCGCCGAGGCGCGCTCCGCGTTCGGCGGGCCGGCGGAGCTCGCACGGGAGGGAGCGAGCTTCGAGGTGTAGAGCGCGCAGGCCGGGGTACTCTCAGCGCCGATGGCCCGACAGCGAAACCTCCTGGTCAACATCGAGCGGATGCGGCGCGAGATGGACGAGCTGCTCGGGGGCCCCTGGCCGCCGGAGCGCACCCTGACCCGCAGCTCCGCTGGCTTCTCCCCACGGGTCGACGTCTACTTCTGCCAGGGCCCCTTGGCCGACGACGAGGGTGAGGACGGTGAGGAGGTCCCGAAGGCCATCGTCGTGGCGGACCTCGCCGGAGTCGCTCCGGAGGCCGTGAACCTCGAGGTCGCCGGGCGCGTCCTGGTCATCGCCGGCCGCCGGCCGGTCCGCGAGACGGACGGCCGCGCCTACCAGCAGGTCGAGATCCCGACCGGCTCGTTTCGACGCTCGATCGAGCTCGGGGTCGAGATCCGCCCCGAGGGGGCGCGCGCGACCTTCGAGGACGGCCTGCTCCGGGTGGAGCTGCCGGTAAAGCTCCCCGAGGCGACCTCCCGCCGGGTCCCGATCGAGCGTCCCGGAGAGGAGTGATGAGCCAGGGCTTCGGGCTCGAGGAGGGCGGCGGCCCCTCCTCGATCGAGATCGTCTCCCACGAGGACCTCGACGACGCGATGCTGCAGCCGGGCGGCGCGCTGCCCGAGGCGATGCCCGTGCTGCCGCTGCGCGACATGGTCACCTATCCCGGCACGCTGACGCCGCTCGCGGTAGGCCAGGAGCGCTCGATCCGCCTGATCGACGACGTGCTCTCGGGCGAGCGCAGCCTGGTCATGGTCACCTCCAAGGACTCCGAGCTCGAGGAGCCCGGCCCCGGCGATCTCGAGCGAGTCGGCGTCGCCGGCGTGGTGGCGCGGATGCTGAAGATCCCCGACGGGACGATCCGGATCCTCGTCCAGGGGATGCAACGGGTCGAGCTCGGCGAGTTCGTCGCCACGCATCCGTATTTGATCGCCGGGGTGAGCGAGCTGCCCGACGTCCTCGACGAGGGGCCGGAGCTGCAGGCCCTGACCCGCAACGTGCAGCGCACGTTCAGCGAGATCATCGAGCAGATCCCCTACCTGCCGGAGGAGCTCCAGCTCGCGGTCACGAACGTCGAGGACCCCTCCGCGCTCGCCCACCTGATCGCCGGGGCCCTGCGGATCCCGACCGCCGAGAAGCAGGAGATCCTCGAGCAGGTCGAGGTCGGGGCCCGGCTGCGCCGGCTCTCCGAGATCCTCGCGCGGGAGCTCGAAGTGATCTCGCTCGGCACCCGGATCCAGTCCCAGGTCCAGGAGGGGATCGACAAGGGCCAGCGCGAGTACTACCTGCGCGAGCAGCTGCGGGCGATCCAGGCCGAGCTCGGGGAGGGGGACGAGCAGCAGGCCGAGGTGAGCGAGCTGCGGGAGCGGATCGAGGCGGCGGGCCTGCCGGAGCAGGCCGCGAAGGCGGCGGAGCGGGAGCTCGGGCGGCTCGAGCGCCTGCCCCCCGCCGCGGCCGAGTACGGCGTCATCCGCACCTACCTCGACTGGATGGTCGACCTGCCCTGGAACGAGCGAACCGACGACGACCTCGACGTCGAGCACGCGCAAGCGATCCTCGACGAGGATCACTACGACCTCGAGGAGATCAAGGACCGAATCCTCGAGTACCTCGCCGTCCGCCAACTCAAGCCGGACTCGAGCGGGCCGATCCTCTGCTTCGCCGGCCCACCCGGCGTCGGCAAGACCAGCCTCGGCCGCTCGATCGCCCGCGCGCTCGGCCGGAACTTCGAGCGCATCTCGGTCGGCGGGGTCCGTGACGAGGCCGAGATCCGCGGCCATCGCCGGACCTACATCGGTGCGATGCCGGGGACGATCGTCCGCGCGTTGCGCGACGCGGGCTCCCGCAACCCGGTCTTCATGATCGACGAGATCGACAAGATGGGCGCCGACTTCCGCGGCGATCCCGCCAGCGCAATGCTCGAGGTCCTCGACCCCTCGCAGAACGACTCATTCCGCGATCACTACCTCGACCTCGACTTCGACCTCTCCGAGGTGATCTTCATCGCCACGGCGAACATGCTCGAGCCGATCCCGCCGCCGCTTCGGGACCGGATGGAGGTGATCCACCTCTCCGGCTACACGGTCGACGAGAAGCTCCACATCGCCAAGCGCTACCTCGTGCCGCGCCAGGTGGAGGAGAACGGCCTCAAGGCAAGCCAGGCCTCCTTCTCCGACGCGGCATTGCGAGCGATCATCGAGGAGTACACGCGCGAGGCCGGGGTCCGCAACCTCGAGCGGCAGATCGGCACGGTCTGCCGCAAGCTCGCCCGCGATGTCGCCGGGGGCGGCCCGAAGGGGCGAGCGTCGATCTCCGCCAAGCGGGCTCGCGAGCTGCTCGGCCGACGCCTCGTCTTCTCCGAGGCCAGGCGGCGGACCAGGCGGCCCGGCGTGGCGACCGGCCTCGCCTGGACCCCGGCCGGCGGCGAGGTCCTGTTCGTGGAGGCGACCGCGATGCCGGGAGCGGGCCGCTTGACGATCACGGGCCAGCTCGGCGACGTGATGCGGGAGTCGGCCCAGGCGGCGCTCTCGCTCCTGCGCGGCGGCGTGAGCGAGTTCCTGCCGGATCTCGAACCCACCTACTTCGCCACCCATGACATCCACGTGCACGTCCCCGCGGGGGCGGTCCCCAAGGACGGACCGTCGGCGGGCGTCGCGATGACGACCGCCCTCACGTCCCTCCTCAGCGGGCGCCCGGTTCGCAATGACGTCGCGATGACCGGAGAGATCACCCTGACGGGCCAGGTGCTGCCCGTTGGCGGACTGAAGGAGAAGTCGCTGGCGGCGCAGCGGGCCGGGATCAAGCGGGTGATCGCACCCGACCGCAACGAGGGGGAGATCCTCGAGATCCCGACGCACGAGCGCAAGGATCTCGAGTTCGTCTACGTGAGCGAGGTCGCCGACGCGCTCGCCGCGGCCCTGGAGCCGCCCCGGCGCCGAGGCGCCGGGCAAGCGGGGCGGTCGTAGGGCGTTTGAAGGTTATGCTGGCCGGGCAGAGCCCCGAGTGAACCGAGAGAGCGGAGGAGTAGCGATGGCAGTCAAGACGAAGGTGGCCGGGAAGGCCGCGAAGAAAAAGGCGAGCAACGCCGCGGGCACGGCCCGTCCCTACGTCCAGCGACTGGCGGAGGACGACGACCTGCGCGACAACCTGCGCGAGGCGTACGAGGCCGGACGGGACGCCTACGCCCGGGCCTCGGGGGCGAAGCGACCCTCCGACGTGCTCGAGGACAAGAAGCTTCAGAAGGACTTGCGCAAGGCCAGCGAGTCGCTGCGGGCGGCGACCGAGGCCCTGCGGGAGCCGGAGAAGAAGGGCCACAGCACGCTCGGACGCCTCCTGCTGATCGCCATCGTCGGCGCGATCCTGGCCCTTGCCCTGAGCGAGGAGCTGCGCAAGACGGTGCTCGACCAGCTCTTTGGCGCGGAGGAGGAGTTCGAGTACACCTCGACGACCTCCCCGTCCTCGAGCGAAGGCGACTCCACGTCCTGACGGCCGCCGCTGACGACACCGGTGCTTTCCCGAGGGGACGTCGCAGCGCGGCGTCCCCTCGTCGTTGAGGGCTCATGGAGGCGGCGAGCCGACGGGAGCTGAGCGGGGAGCGGGCGCAGCGGATCGTCGACGCGATGCGTGCCGGGGTCGCCGAGCAGGGAATCGCGGGAGCGACCTTCGAGTACGTCGCCCGTGAGGCCGGGGTCAGCCGTGGTCTTCTGCACTACTACTTCGGCACGAAGGAGCGGCTGCTGGTCGAGGTGGTCCGGCGTGACTCCGAGATCCGGGTCGCCCGCCTCGACGAGCCGCTTGCCGCCGCCGGGTCCGCCGACGACGTCCTCGACGTGCTCGTCTCCAGCCTGCTCGACCTGATCGAGAACGAGCCGGGGTTCTTCGTGCTGCTGTTCGAGTTGTTCACCGCCGGCAGGCGCAAACCCGAGCTTCAGCGGGAGGTCGGAAAGCTATTTCGCAAGACCCGCGAGCGGGTCGCCGCCTCGCTCGAGGCCAAGCAGGCCGACGGCACCCTCGCCCTGCGCTTTGCGGCCGAGCCGACGGTCGCCTACCTGTTCGCGATCGCCGACGGGGTCGCGGTCCAGGCGCTCTCCGATACCGAGCGCGATCAGAGCGAGGTCATCGAGGTCGGCCGGGCCGCCGCTCGCCACCTGCTCGTCGCCGACTGAGCTAGCGCCCTTCCTCGAGCCAGGCGGCGATCCGCCTCCCGATCAGCTCGCCCTGATCCTCCTGCAGGAAATGGGAGGCGCGCTCGATCACCTCCGGCTCCGGAAGTCCGAGGCGCGCGGCGACCCCGCGGCCCGCCTCGAGCGGGATGACGGGATCGGAGTCGGCCCAAAGACAGAGCCCCGGGCGCTCATGCGCGGCGATGGCGTCGGCGGTGCGCTCGCCGGCCTCGGCGCCGGGGTCGTCGGGGCTCGTGGGCAGGATCAGCGGGAAGGCACGAGCGCCGGCCTTCGACTCCGAGGTGGGGAAGGGGGCGTCGTAGGCGGCTGCGACCTCGTCGCCCGGATCGGCCGCGCAGGCATTGCGGACGAGCATCGAGACCGGGAGGTCCTCCGTGCGCTCGACGAAGTCGCGGAAGGCCTTCCAGGCATCCGTCATCCGCTGGCGGCCGCTGAAGGTGCCCGTATCCATCACGACGAGCCGCGCGCAGCGCTCCGGGTTCTCGGCTGCGACGCGCATCCCGATCGGACCGCCCCAGTCGTGGACGACGAACGTTGCATCGCGGACGTCGAGCTCGGCGAGGAGGTGGCTCATCGCGTCGGTGTGGCGGTCGTACGTGTACCAGTCGAAGTCGGTGGGCTTGTCGGAGCGGCCGAAGCCCGGGAGATCGGGCGCGATGCAGCGGTGGCCGGCCTCGAGCAGCGGCGGGATCACCTTGCGCCAGAGCAGCGACCAGGTCGGCTCCCCGTGGAAGAGGACGATCGGCGAGCCCTCGCCCTCGTCGATTCTGGCCAGCCTGAGTCCGTCCCAGTCCAGGTAGCGGGGCTCCCAGGGGAAGTCCGGGAGGTCGGCGAAGCGCTCCTCGGGGGTGCGGAAGGCGTCGATCATCGCCCGCGCCCTAGGCGAAGATCTTGCGGAAGCGCAGGAGCTCACGCGGGCCGCCGCGCAGCTTCAGGCGCCGCTGGAGCAGGGCCCGGGGCGGAGCGATCGCGCCCTTGCCGAGCTCAATGAAGTCGATCCAGCTCGACTCGACGGTGACGTCGGGGGATCCCGACTCGCCGGACTCGGCCCGGGTCGAGCCGTTGTCGACCACGACGTGCCATGGGGCCGCGTCGCTGAAGCGCCACTGGACGGTGAACGGCCCACCGCCGTTGATCGCGTCGGTGTCGATCGAGCGGCTGATCACGTCGAAGTAGAGCTCCTGAATCTCGGGCGAGGACTCGGCGGACTGGCCGGGCTCGCCAATCACCCCGGCCTCGGTCATCCGCAGCATGCGCGCGGCCCGCTCGCGATGGGGGAGATCGAAGTCCAGCGGGAAGGTGCCCGGCGGCATCTCGTCCATCGGGTAGCCGATCGCCTTCCACTTCATCTCGACCGCCTTGATCCCCCACGCGGCGATGTCCTCGAGCTCGAATCCGTAGCAGCGGGTGTACTCGCGGTCCCAGTTCGGCGGGATGAAGACGGACGAGGTCCAGGGCATCACCTCGGCGAGCAGCTCGTCGATCGCCGACTTGCATTCCTGCGAGGAGCGGACGAGCTCCGCGAGCACCTTGACGCCGAAGCCGATGTGGCGCTGCTCGTCGCGTGAGATGTTCTCCATCCCGGCGCTGAAGCCCGGCATGCCGCCCGACTTGACGAAGTAGTCCTCGATGAAGTGCTGCCCGGGCTGGGCGAGTGATGCCTCGACGACGAGGTGGTAGAGGGTGATCGCCTGCGCGAACTTGGGCAGAGAGCGGTCCTGCCGCAGCTCGACCGACATCTGGTCGAGGCGGTCGAAGACCTTGCGGTAGCCCCAGCCGAGGTGCTCCTCGGTGGCGGCGAGGGTCGATGAGATGTCGTCGCCGACGCCGATGACCTCCTTGAAGAAGCGATGGAAGAAGACCGCATGGCGCGCCTCGTCGACCTGCTGGGTGGCGAGGAAGTACTTCATCTCCTCGGTCGGGGCCGCGTCGATGTAGGGGGAGAGATTGTCGGCGACCGAGTCCTCGCCGAAGAAGAACATCGAGTAGATCCACATCGCCGAGTCGCGTTGCATCTGGGTGAGCGCCTCCCAGCCCCTGCGGTCCTCGGAGAAGTCGATCGCGGTGGCCGACCAGTTGTTCTGCTCCCAGCGCCGGTAGAGGTCGCCGTAGGTGATCCGATCGGTCAGGTCGTGCTGGGCAACTGACATCTGTCCCCTCCTCCAGGGCCGACGCGAGTGGATCGCGCGTCGTCTTGCGGTTGCTGGAGGCAGCTTACCGCCGACTGGCTGACCAGCCAGTCTTAGTGACGAGTCTCACATAGGGGAGATCGCTCGCCACAGGTCGGCAACCAGGGCATCGGCCTCGGGGCGGCGGTGCAGCTGCGCCCCGGTCACGTAGATCACCCGCCAGCCGGCGAGGAGCAGCCGGCGGCTGCGCCCGGCATCGCGAGCCATCGCCCGGGGGTGCTGTGGAAGGCGTGGCTCTGCATCTCGACGACAAGCCGCCGCTGTCGCCATAGGCAGTCCACCTTGTAGTTGCGATCGCCGACGTGGATCCATGCGTTGAGCTCGGGGTGAGGGAGCCCGCGATCCCGTAGGAACCTGACGAAGCGCTCCTCCAGCTCGCCGTCGGTTGCGCCCTGGCCGAAGCCGTCGCCCTTGAGGGCCGCACGGAGGGCCGCGGTTCCGCGCTCGCCTCGATGCCGCTCGAGCAGGGTCGGCAGCGAGAGGACGTCTCCCAGCTCGCGCGTCTCCGCCTCGTTGACGGCGCGCTCGAGGGCCGCCGCGTCGAGCACGGTCGCCAGGTCGAGCGAAGCCCATGAGCGGCGCCGGCGGGTCGATGGCTGAGCACCGCGCCGGTGCCGCCGGCGAGCACGGCGGCCATCCACCAGCCCTGGCGGGCGAGCTTCCGATGCCCCACCGCGTAGACGCCGCGGTGGATGCGGTGCAGGCGCCCCGCCCGGAGCCGGTGCGTGATCGCGTTCCGGGTCAGCCCCAGAGCAAGGAGTTGCCGGTGGGCAACCACGGCGTGCTGAGGGTAGGCCAGCTCCGCGATCGCTGCGTCCGCATCGTGAAACCGATCTTGCGCTCGTATAGCGAGCTCGAAGTCGGGTTGACCAGGCATGAGCCCAGATTGGCGTCTGCCGGCGCACGGATGGCACTCCCAGCGCGCCGAAAGCGTCACGAAACCGCAACAACTCCCTCCCCCCTCAGCCGAACCGCCGGCGGGCCGCTCACACGGCCCACCGAACCCGACCCCCTACCCCAGCTTCGGGCTGATCCACTCCTCGTCGAGCTTCGCCAGCAGGCGCTCGGCGAGCCCCTCGATCGGCACCCGCTCCTGGGCGAGCGAGTCGCGGTCGCGCAGCGTCACGGATCCGTCGCCAGCGGTCTCCCCGTCGATCGTCACCCCCCATGGAGTGCCGATCTCGTCCTGGCGGCGGTAGCGCTTGCCGATCGAGCCGCCCTCGTCGAACTCGGTCCCGAGCCGCCGCCGCAGCAACTCGAACACCTCGCGCGCGCGCTCCGGCATCCCGTCCTTCGAGACCAGCGGCAGCACCGCGACCTTCACCGGGGCCAGCTTCGGGTGCAGGCGCAGCACGGTTCGCGTGCGGCCCTCGACCTCGTCTACGTCGTAGGCATCGACGATGAAGGCGAGCGTCGCCCGGTCGACTCCCGCCGCCGGCTCGATCACGTGCGGGACGTAGCGCTCGCCGCTCCCCTGGTCGAAGTACTCGAGCTTCTCGCCGCTGAACTTCGCGTGCTGGGTGAGGTCGAAGTCGCCGCGGTTGGCAATTCCCTCGAGCTCGGAGTAGCCCATCGGAAACAGGTACTCGATGTCGGAGGTGGCGCTCGAGTAGTGGGAGAGCTCGTCGGCGCCATGCGGCCGCAGGATCAGGTTGTCCGGCTGGATCCCGAGCTCGGTGTACCAGCGCATGCGCTCGGCCATCCAGTGCTCGTGCCACCGCTCGGCCTCGTCCGGCGGGCAGAAGAACTCCATCTCCATCTGCTCGAACTCGCGGGTGCGGAAGATGAAGTTGCCCGTCGTGATCTCGTTGCGAAAGGACTTGCCGATCTGCGCGATCCCGAACGGCGGTTTCTTGCGCGCGAAGCCCAGGACGTTCTTGAAGTTGATGAAGATCCCCTGCGCGGTCTCCGGGCGCAGGTAGACCTCCGAGCCGGACTCGGCGACCGGGCCGATCTGGGTGCGGAACATGAGGTTGAACTCGCGGGCCTCGGTCAGCTCGCAGTCCGGCCCCTCGCCGGCCCGCTTGGACGGCTTGCGCCCGCACTGCGCGGTGGCCAGGTGGTCCTCGCGGAAGCGCAGCTTGCAGGTCTTGCAGTCGACCATCGGGTCGCTGAAGCCGCCGACGTGCCCCGACGCCTCCCAGACCCGCGGGTGCTGGATGATCGCCGAGTCGATCGCGACGATGTCGTCGCGCTCGGTCAGCATCGCCCGCCACCACTCGCCCTTGACGTTGTTGCGCAGCAGCACGCCATAGTGGCCGTAGTCGTAAGTTGAGCCGACCCCGCCGTAGATCTCCGAGGAGGGGAAGATGAACCCGCGCCGCTTGCAGAGGGCGATGACCTCCTCGAGGCTTGCATCGCTGCGCTCCCTGTCGGTGCTGGTGTCGGCGGGGCTCTCGCTCATCTGCTCACCCCGGTCCTCGGCCGCAGGGTGCGGCCAGCATAGGTCAGGAGCGCATGGCGGTTCGTCGCCCGGGCGGCTGCGATAATCGCGCTCTCATGCCGATCTACGAATACCGCTGCGACAACGACCACGCCTTCGAGGCGTTCCAGCCGATGGCGGAGGACTCCCTCGACACCTGTGAGGTCTGCGGGGCTCCCGCGCACCGGCGCCTCAGCGTCCCGGCCGTGCACTTCAAGGGCTCCGGCTTCTACACCACTGACTACGCCCGCAAGGGCAAGAAGGGCGGGGACTCGGAGGGGGGCGGGGATTCGAAGGGCGGAGATTCGTCGAAGGACTCCGGTTCAGACAAAAAGAGCGACGCGGGGAACAGCAAGGACGGCAGTTCCTCGAAGTCTGAGAGCAAGTCCGGGGCCAGCACCAAAGACTGAGCAAGTAGCAAATGACAGCGAGCGAAGCGAGCGTGCTACTTGCTACCAGCTGCTACCCCGGCGAGCAGGCCGGCCTCCTCGGCCCCGCCTCCCCGAGGAACTTCTCCACCGCCTTCTCGCACTGGCGTTGATCGACGATCAGCGCGCCGTCCGCGCTCTGGCCCGACGGCTCAAGGATCTGGGTGCCCGAGTCCCCGCCGATCGCGGCGGCGACGGCGAGCTGAGGCAGCGTGAAGCCGCCCATGTCGCTGACCATGGCCTTCGGCGCGTTCCAGGCGATCCATGGGGCGTGGATCAGGTTGTAGGGAAGGCGCGTCGGGCTGGTGAGGCGATCCTGGATCCCGGCCAGGATCAACTGCTGGCGCTGGGCCCGCTCGGGGTCGCCCTCGCTCGGGTCCCGCAGGTTCTCGCGGGTGCGCGCGAGGCCAAGCGCCTGCTGGCCGTCGAGCTCGTTCTCGCCCTGATCGAGCTTCAGGGTGAGGCCCCCGTTGGAGGAACCGCCCGAGATCAACGACTTGACCCGCTGGGGCAGGTCCACCGAGACTCCCCCCACCGAGTCGATGAAGTCGGCGAAGCCCTCGAAGTCGAGGATGACGACGTGGTCGATGTCGATCCCGAGGAAGTCCTCGACCGTCTTCACCTGGAGCTCGGCCCCGCCGAACGCGTAGGCGGCATTGATCTTCTGGGCCTCCTGGCCGGGGATCGCGGCCAGCGTGTCGCGGGGGATCGAGAGCTTCTCGAAGGCGCCGCCCCCCGCCCGCACGAGCATCAGCGTGTCGGCGCGGGACGGCACGGCGCACACGTTGGCGGTGGCCGCCCCCGTCGCCGCCTTCTCCAGGCACTTCGGATTCGTCTCGGCGCCACCCTCGTCGCTGCCCTCCGGACGGGCATCGGTGCCCATCACGAGGATCGTCTCGCCGCTCGCGACCAGCAGCGGGAAGCCTCCGAGCTGATCAGCCGCGCGATCGTCGAGCTTCGACTTCTGGATCTCCGCGGAGACGACGAACAGCACCAGGCTGACGAGCAGCCACGCCCCGGCGGCCAGCAGCGCCCAGCGACCGACCCGCCGCCAGAGCGGCTTCTCGTCCGGCGCCAGTCGGCGGCTGCCCGAGCCGTCGCCTCGGCGCAGGCGCTCGCGAAGGGCGTTCAGGCCCGTCGACCCCGACCCCCCGAGTCCGCGCCGCGAGCGGTAGACGTGGTAGCCGGGGCCGTCCTCGGGGGCTTCGCTCGCCGGACGCTCCCCCTTCGACTTGGCGCCGTCGGTGGCCTCGCTGGGCCGCTTCTGCGCCCGTCGTCCGCGGCCTCGGCCTCCCGATCCGGCTCGGTAGACGTTGTACTCGGGACGATCCGGGCGCTCGGGATCGCCGGGTTCCATTACGCGGTAATACTGCCGCATGCCCTTCGAGATTCCTGCCTGCTCGCCGCCCGGGCGGTGAGCGCGGCTGAGGCGATCGGCGTCGATCTCGGCGGCACCAAGATGCTCGTCGGAGTGCTCGACTCCCGCGGCGAGGTGGTCCACCGCCGAAGCGTGGGCTCCGCGGACCTCTCGGAGGAGCAGCTGCTCGGCACGCTCGAGGCGGAGCTTCGAACCGCGCTCGAGGCCAGGCCGGCGGCCGCGGCGATCGGCCTCGGCGTCCCCTGCACCATCGATCGCTCACGGGGGATCTGCGTCAACGCGGTCAACCTCCCCCTGCGCGAGGTCCACCTGCGGGAGATCGTGGCCGAGCGGATCGGGCTGCCGACCTCGATCGACAACGACGGCAACGCGGCGGTCCTCGCCGAGCACCGGCGCGGCGCCGCCCGGGGTGCCCGCAACGTGGTCATGCTCACGATCGGCACCGGCATCGGCGGCGGGCTGATCCTCGACGGCCAGGCCTTTCGCGGCAGCAGTGGAGCGGGCGCCGAGCTCGGCCACGTCGTCGTCGACCTCGACGGGCCACGTTGCCAGGGCAGCTGCCCCAACCACGGCTGCATAGAGGCGATCGCCTCGGGGACGGCCCTCGGGCGGGAGGCCGAAGAGGCGGCGACGCTGTGGCCCGACTCGGCGCTTGGGCAGGCCGCGCGAGGGGGCGAGCGCGTCGATGCCCGGCTCGTCACCGAGCTCGCCCTCGATGGCGACGGGGTCTCGGTCGAGGTGATGGCCACCGTCGGACGCCGCCTCGGCGCCGCCCTCTCCGGCCTGGCCAACGTCTTCGATCCCGACGTGATCCTGCTGGGAGGCGGGGTGATGGCGGCCGGCGACCTCCTGCTCGAGCCCGCGCGCGAGGAATTTCGCGGGCGGGCGCTGCCGCCCCAGAACGAGGCCCCGATCGAGGCGGCCGCCCTGGGCGCGGACGCGGGGATGATCGGCGCGGCGATCCTCGCGCTCGAGGAGCTGGGCGAAGCGGGGGAGAGCGGCTGATGGCCGGCCGGCTGATCGTCTGCCCGACCCCGATCGGGAACATCGGCGACGCATCGCCGCGGCTGCGGCAGGCTCTCGCCGACGCCGATCTCGTCGCCTGCGAGGACACCCGTCGCGCGGGTCGCCTCTACGAGCGGCTGGAGCTCGACTCCCCGCGCTTCGTCTCCAACCACGACGCGAACGAGGAGGACCGCGCGCCCCAGCTCGCCAAGGCGATCGAGCGAGGCGCACGGGTGGCGCTCCTCAGCGACGCGGGAACCCCGGTCCTCTCCGACCCCGGCTACCGCCTGATCACCGCCTGCATCGAGCGCGGGATCGAGATCGAGGTCCTGCCGGGACCCACGGCGATCACGACGGCGCTCGTCGCGTCGGGCCTTCCCGCCGATCGCTGGCGCTTCGAGGGGTTCCTGCCCCGCCGGGCGGGCGAGCTCGAGCGCGTCCTCCAGGCCACCGAGACGGTCGTCGCCTTCGAGTCGCCGCGGCGGCTGCCGGACTCGCTGCGCGCGCTGGCAGCGTTGGCGCCCGACCGGCGCGCGGCCGTCTGCCGGGAGCTGACCAAGCTGCACGAGGAGGTCGCCCGCGGAACCCTCGCCGAGCTCGCTCGCCACTTCCGGGGAGACGTCAAGGGGGAGATCGTGGTGGTGCTCGCTGCTTCTCACAGGCGTGCCTCCGCGCCCGACAAGGCCTTCGCGGTCGATGCCCTGCGCCGGCTCGTGCAGTCGGGGGCGAGGCCGCGGGCGGCGGCGGGGGTGGTCGCGGCGCTGACCGGCACCCGGCCGAACGAGCTCTACCGGGAGCTGACCGGGCGCGAGCCGCGCCGTTGAGCGGCGAGCCGGAGGCCGGCGCCGCGTTCGGGCGCGGCGTGATCGTGGCGGCCGGAGCCCCTCCCCCCGACGGGTGGGAGCAGGCCGAGCGAATCGAGGTCGGCGAGGAGGAGCTGCAACGACCGGAGGCGGCCGCCGAGCGTCTGCACGGGCACTGGGCTCGGCGCGAGCCCGTCGTCGTCGCGCTCGGGGTCGATCCCGGCCGCTTTCGCGATCCCCAGGAGATCGGGCAGCCGCCGCACTCGCTCGATCCGGGCCTGGATCTGCCCCTCGATCGCCTCCATCACCTGGTCTGGGCGAACAACTACGACGCCCGTTCGGGCGCGCTGGTCTGGTGGTGGGCGGCGAAGGCGGCTCGCCTCGATGCGACCGAGGGCGGCGCCGCCGACGTCGTCCTCGCCGACGGGCGCGATGCCTGGATCGACGGCGGCCCGCGCTGGAGCGTTCCGGCTGCGGAGGCGGTCGTCGTCCACTCGGGGGCGGCCGAGGCGGGCTTCCTCGAGATCGTCCCGGCCGATCCACCGGCCTCGCCGGCAAAGCTCGCCTCCGACCAGCTCGCCGCCGTCTCCCACCACGGTGGGCCCGTCCGGGTAATCGCGCCGGCGGGCTCGGGAAAGACGCGCGTGCTGACGGAGCGAATGCGCCACCTGCTCGCCGAGCGCGGCTACCGCCGCGAGGCCGTGATCGCCGTGGCCTACAACAAGCTCGCCCAGAACGAGCTCGAGACCCGGCTCGCGGCGCTCTCGCCTCGAACCCGGACGCTGAACTCGCTCGGCTACTCGCTGCTGGCCCGCCACCGGCGCAACCGACCTCGCGTCCTCGACGAGCGCGGCGTGCGCCAGGCGATCGAGGAGATCTTTCCGATCCCCCGTCGCAGGCTCGCGAACACGGACCCGGTGGGGCCCTACCTCGACGCCCTCACCGTCGTCCGCCTGGGCCTCACCGATCCCGCCGAGGTCGAGGAGATGCGCGACGACGTGCCGGGCCTCGCGGCGGGCTTCGAGCCATACCGCGAGCGGTTGGCCGCACTCGGCGCGGTCGACTTCGACGAGCAGATCTACGGGGCGGTCGAGGCGCTGCTGGGGGACGGGCAATTCCGGCGGCGCGTCCAGGCCGAGCACCGCCACATGCTCGTCGACGAGTTCCAGGACCTGACCCCGGCGCACGTCCTGATGATCCGCCTGCTCTCGATGCCGACCTACGACGTCTTCGGGGTGGGGGACGACGACCAGACGATCTACGACCATGCCGGCGCCGACCCGCGGTTCCTCGTCGAGTACCCGAGCTTCTTCCCGGGCGCGGAGGCGACCGCGCTCGAGGTCAACTACCGCTGCGCGGAGGCGATCGTCGAGGGCGCGACGAAGCTCCTCTCCTACAACCGGGTCCGGGTGCCGAAGCGGATTCGAGCGGCCGCGGGCGCCGACCCCGAGCCCGCCGCGCTGGAGATCCGGACCCATCCCTCGGCGGAGGCCGCCGCCAGCCTCGTCGCCCTCGTCCGCGAATGGCTCGGCGACTCCGACGTGGGGCCGACCGACGTCGCCGTGCTCGCGCGGGTCAACTCGCTTCTCCTCGCGCCCCAGGTGGCGCTCTGGGCTGCCGGGGTGCCGGTCGCCTCGGCGGTGCGCGGCGAGGCGCTCGAGCGGACCGGGATGGCGGCGGCGCTGGCGTGGGTACGCGTCGTCGTGGATCCGGACGCGCTCCTGCCCTCCGATCTGGAGTCGATCCGCCGCCGCCCGAGCCGGGGCTTTCCACGCTGGATCAGCAAATGGCTCGGGAACTGCCGATCGCTCGAGGACCTGCGGCTGGTGGGGCAAAGGATCGACGACGCCCGCGTCGCCGGCAGGGTCGACGAGATGGCCGACGACATCGGGATGCTCGCCGGCCTTGCGGGCGGGGGCGCCACCACGCGCGAGCTGCTGCTCGCGGTCCGTGACCGGATCGGCCTCGGTGGCGCGATGGAGATGCTCGACGGCTCGAAGGGAAGCGAGGCCACGGCGAGTCATCTCGATGACCTCGAGGGGCTGATCCAGGTCGCCGACCTCCACGCCGATCCAGCGGGCTTCGAGCCGTGGCTGCGGGCCTCGCTCGAGGCCTCGGCCGGGGGGCAGGGGGTGCGGCTCGCGACGGTCCACCGGGTGAAGGGGCGCGAGTGGGATCGGGTCGCGCTCTTCGGCGCCAACGCGGGCCTTCTGCCGCACCGGCTCAGCGAGAGCTACGAGGCGGAGCGCCGGGTGATGCACGTCGCGATCACCCGCGCCCGCCACCGCTGCGCGGTTCTCGCCGACGAGGAGCGCCGCTCGCCGTTCCTCGCGGAGCTGCGTGGCGAGGCGGAGGCGGCGGCGACCAAGCCCACCGTGAGCGCGGGGACGCTGGCTCGCGCCACGGCGCGCTCTCGCGCGAAGCTCGACCGCGGTCCGGCCGCTCCCGAGGCCGCGGCGGCGGACCCCGCGCTGCGCGAATGGCGCAAGGCGCGCTCCGACGCCGACGCTGTTCCCGCCTACGTCGTCCTCTCGAACGCCCAGATCGAGGGGATCGCCGCCGCCATGCCGGCGAGCGAGCGCGAGCTCCTCGCCTGCAACGGCATCGGCCCCACGAAGCTCGAGCGCTACGGCGAGGAGATCCTCGCGGTGCTCAACTCGGTGCGAGGCGGCTGAGCCCGCCCAGGGAGGCCCCGGCGTCCCGACTAGGCTCCGATCGATGGCCTACTACGTGACCACGCCGATCTACTACGTCAACGCCGAGCCCCACCTCGGCCATGCCTACACGATCATCGGGGCCGACATCCTGGCCCGCCACATGCGCCAGCGCGGAGAGGACGTCTTCTTCCTCACGGGTACCGACGAGCACGGGGAGCCGGTCGCCCAGGCCGCCGAGCGCGAGGGCGTCGGGCCGCGCGAGCTCGCCGACCGCAACTCGCAGCGCTTCCGCGACCTGATGCCGAAGATCAATTCCTCCAACGACTTCTTCATCCGCACCTCCGATCCCGAGCACGTCGCCGCCGTCCAGGAGGTGATGCAGCGGGTCCACGACAACGGCCACGTCTACGAGGGCACCTACGAGGGCTTCTACTGCCCCCGCTGCGCCGACTTCAAGACTCCCACCGAGCTCGGCGAGGGCAACACCTGCCCGATCCACGAGATCGTGCTCGAGCTCGAGACCGAGCAGAACTGGTTCTTCAGGCTCTCGAGCTTCCAGGAGGACCTCGAGCGGCTCTATGCGGAGCAGCCCCAGTTCGTGCAGCCCGACTTCCGCCGTAACGAGGCGCTGGCGTTCATCAGGGGCGGCCTTCAGGACGTGTCGCTCTCACGGCGGAAGCTGAGCTGGGGCGTACCGCTTCCCTGGGATCCAGAGCAGGTGATGTACGTCTGGTTCGACGCCCTGCTCAACTACTACACGGCCCTCTCCTACGCCCGCCCCGGCGAGGATTTGACCGCCCGCTTCTGGCCCGCCGACCTACACGTCATGGGCAAGGACATCCTCAAGTTCCACTCGGTTTACTGGCCCGCCCTGCTGCTCGCGGCGGGGCTCGAGCTTCCGGGTGGCCTCTACGTCCACGGCTACCTGCTGATGGGGGAGAAGAAGATGTCGAAGTCGCTCGGCAACGTCCTCGACCCGTTCGAGGTGATCGAGCGCTACGGGGCCGACGCGCTGCGCTTCTATTGCTTCCGCGAGATCTCGTTCGGCCAGGACGGGTCGATCTCGCCTGGGGGGTTCGAGACGCGCTACGAGAGCGAGCTCGCCAACGACTTCGGCAACCTCGCCAGCAGGACCCTGGCGATGCTCGAGCGCTATCGCGACGGCGTCATCCCCGAGACCGGGGTGGACGAGGCGCTGGGCGCGGGCGAGGATGGCCTCGGCGAGCTGCGCCAAAAGGTCTGCGAGTTGCTCGACCAGGCCGAGATCAGCCGTGCGCTCGAGGTCTGCTGGGCCGCCGTCCGGCGCCTCAATCGCTACGTGGAGGAGCGGCGGCCCTGGGATCTGGCCAAGGACGAGGCGCGAGCCCCCGACCTCGATCTGGTGCTCTGCAACCTCGCCGAGGGGCTGCGCGTCGTGACGCTGCTGCTCGCGGCCTACATGCCGGAGTCCTGCGAGCGGCTCCTCGACGCGCTCGGCGAGCCGGGGCGGGAGCTGGCCGACTTCGGCTCACGCAGCGGCGGGGCGAGGGTCGAGCGGATCCCGCCGCTCTTTCCGAAGCTCGAGACGGCGGGCTAGCGAGCGTGGAGGGCGCCGCGGCCGACGCCGGTGCCCCCCCGCTGTCGATCCGCGGCCTGAGGAAGACGTACGGCGCGGCGGTGGCGCTCGCCGGCGTCGATCTCGATGTCGCCCCCGGCGAGCTCGTCGGGCTGCTCGGCCCCAACGGCGCAGGCAAGACCACCCTGACCAAGGTCGCCTGCGGGCTGACGAGGGCGAGCGCGGGTGAGATCGAGGTCTGCGGGCAGCCGGCGGGCAGCCTCGGGGCCCGCTCGCGAACGGGCTACCTGGCCGAGCTCTTCCGTTTCCCCGGCTGGCTCTCCGCCGAGGAGCTGCTCGAGCTCCATCAGCGGCTCGCCGGATCGAGCGGTGGCGAGGAGGAGCGCGGCGAGCTCCTCGAGCTCGTCGGTTTGGCCGAAGCGCGGGGAAAGCGAGTCGAGCGGATGTCGAAGGGCATGCAGCAGCGGCTCGGGATCGCGCAGGCGCTGATCGGCGAGCCGCACCTCTTGCTGCTCGACGAGCCGACGAGCGCGCTCGACCCGGGAGGCCGGCGAATCGTCCGGGCGCTGCTCGAGGAGGTGCGCTCGCGGGGGATTGCGGTCCTGCTCAACTCGCACCTGCTGAGCGAGGTCGAGCGGGTCTGCGATTCAGTCGTGATCATCGCCCGCGGCGAGGTGGTGGCGAGGGGCCGGGCGACGGAGCTCGGCGGCGCCCGTGGCGTCGAGGTGGACACCGACAAGGGGCTCGAGCGGTTCGCCGGGGTCGGGCGGGACGGGATCCCCGCGATCGTCGGCGATCTCGTTGCGGCCGGCCGGAGCGTCTACGGCGTCCGCGAGACGGGCTCCACGCTCGAGGACGCCTACCTCGAAGCGGTGGGGAGCGACGCTTGATGACGGACTCCGCGCCCGCGGTCGGGACGCCACCGAGCCAGCGCCGCGCGGCGCTGATCATCGCCGGCCATGCGCTTCGGGAGAGCGCTCGCCGACGCGTGTTGGCGGTCGTCATAGCGCTCACGGTCGCCTTCCTGGTGCTCTATGGATTGGGCGCCACCTTCGCCTTCCGGGAGAGCGAGGGGTTCGCGCCGGTCGCCGTCGGCCTCGACGACCGCGCGCTCACCGGTGCGACCGTCCTCGGGTTGGCAATGTTCGCGACGCTCTTCCTCGGCGCCATCCTCGCCACGTTCCTGACGATGGGGGTGGTCCGCGGCGATGCCGAGACGGGGATGCTTCAGCCCCTCGTCGCCCGCCCCTCGAGCCGGGCCACGATCCTCCTCGCCCGCATCACCGGCGCCGCCGCGATCTCCGCCGCCTACGTGCTCGTCGTCTACGCGGCGACGGTCGCGATCACCGCGGCCGCGGGGGATTGGATGCCGGATCGCCCGCTTGCCGGCGGGCTGCTCCTCGCCGTGGCCGTCGTCACCGTCGCCTGCATCTCGCTGCTCGCCTCGACCCTCCTCAGCTCGACCGCCCAGGGGATCGCGGTCTTGATGCTCTACGGCGGCGGGATCACCGCGGGGCTGCTCGGGCAGATCGGTGACGCGCTCGGCTCCGACTCCCTCGAGAGCGTCTCGGTCGCGACCAGCTGGGCCCTTCCCTTCGAGGCGCTCTACCAGGACGCGCTCAACGCGTTGACCGCCGACACCGGGGGGCTGACGGGCTTCGCCCTCAGCCTCGGCCCGTTCGGCGGCGCGCGATCGGGCGGCCTCGGGCTGCTCGCTTGGTCGGCGATCTACATCGCGGGCCTGCTCGCCCTCGCCGTGCTCGCCTTCCGCCGGCGCGATCTCTGAGGGCGAGCCCCCGCGGTCGGCTCGAGGCCGCTCATAGACTGGGCCGGATGGTCGACACCCATGCGCACCTGAGCCTCTGCGACGGCCCCGAGGGAGCCCTGGTCGCGGAGGCCCGCCGGATCGGCGTCGAGCGGATCCTCACGGTCGGCCTCGACGAGGTCTCGAACGCCAAGGCCCTCCGCGCCGCACGCGAGCACGACGGCGTCTACGCCGCGGTCGGGCGGCACCCGAACTCGGCGGGCGGGTTCGACGGGGTAGCAGCCGACGCGATCGAGGAGCTTGCCGCGGCCCCCGAGGTCCGCGCGATCGGTGAGACCGGCCTCGACTTCTACCGCGACTCCGCCTCGGAGGAGGATCAAGTCCGGGCCTTCGAGGCGCAGATCGCCATCGCCCGCCGCACCGAGCTGCCGCTGGTGATCCACATGCGCGACTCCGGAGGCCCGGGCGCCGGGCGCGCGGTCGCCGACGCCTACGAGCTGCTGGCGGCGGAGGCCGAGGGCGTGGAGGTGATCCTCCATTGCTTCTCGGCCACGGCGGAGCGGGCCGAGCAGGCTGCCGCGCGCGGCTGGCACATGTCGTTCGCGGGCAACGTGACCTACCCCCGCTCGGGGGAGCTGCGCGAGGCGGCGGCGCTCGTCCCCGACGAGTTGATCCTCGTCGAGACCGACAGCCCGTTCCTCTCCCCCCAGCCTGCCCGGGGGAAGGCGAACGCGCCCGCCAACGTCACGCTGACGGCGGAGGCGGTCGCCGAGGCTCGCGGCATCGGCTACGTGCAGCTCGACGCCCTCGTCAGCGCGAACGCGGCGAGGCTGTTCGACTGGTGACGGAGCGCCGGTGGTCAGGCTAGGCCAGAACTTCCTCGCCGACCCGAACCTGCTCGAGGCGATCGTCGCCGATGCCGGCCTCGAGGCCGACGACGTCGTGCTCGAGGTGGGCGGCGGGGAGGGGGCGCTCTCGGAGCGGCTCGCCGGCAGGGTGGCCCACCTGCACGTCGTCGAGCTCGACGAGCGCCTGCGCGAGCCGCTGGGGCGAGCCGTCGAGGCCTCGGGTCCGGATCCCGGCGAGGTCGAGCTGATCTGGGGGGATGCGATGCGGATCGAGCTGAGCGAGCTCGATCCGCCTCCCTCCGCGATGGTGGCGAACCTCCCGTACTCGGTTGCGACGCCGCTGATCCTGCGCACGATCGCGGAGCTTCCGTCTCTCTCCCGCTGGACCGTCATGGTGCAGCGCGAGATCGCGGAGCGGCTGCGGGCGCGGCCGGGATCGCGCGCCTACGGCTCCCCCAGCGTCCTGGTCCAGCTCGCCTGCGACGTACGGATGCTGCGCGCCGTCGACCGGGCCGTCTTCAAGCCGCGCCCGCGCGTGGACTCCGCGGTGCTCGGCCTGCGCCGACGGGCGCCGGCGCCCCCGGCTCCCGTCCGCTCGCGCATCCGAGATGGGTTCGCCCACCGCCGCAAGACCCTGCCGCGCTCGCTCGAGCTCGCCGTGCGCCGCCGCGAGGGCGAGGCCGAGGCGGCCGGGCTGCCGGCTCCACGGCCCCACTCGAACGCCATTCGCCAGATGGCGCGGGAGCAGCTCGTCGCGCTCGGGCTTCCCGCCGACGCCCGCGCGCAGATGCTCACGCCGGCCCAGCACCTGGCGCTCGCCGAGGCGATCGGTTGATCGCCCCGGCCAAGCTCAACCTCTGCCTCTACCTCGGACCGCTCCGCGCCGACGGCCTGCACGAGCTCTGCTCGCTCTTCGCGCCCCTCTCGCTTGCCGATCGACTGACGGCGACGGAGGCCGAGCACGACGAGGTGCGCTGCCCGGGCGTCGAGCCTCCCGACCTGAGCGCCCGCGCGCTCGCGGCGCTGCGCAAGGCGGGCTGGCGGCGAGCCCCGCTGCTGATCGAGGTTGAGAAGCGAATCCCGGTGGCGGCGGGGCTCGGCGGCGGCAGCGCGGACGCGGCCGCGGTGCTGAGGCTCGCCGGCGATGAGGTGGAGGGGACGCCCGTGCGCGACCTCGCGCCGGCGCTCGGCGCCGACGTGCTCTCCCAGCTCTACCCGCGCTTTGCGCTCGTGGGCGGCGCCGGGGAGCGGGTGACGCCTTTGCCGGAGCCCGATCCCTTCTTCACCGTCCTTGTGCCCGCTTCGGAGGGGCTGCGCACCGCCGACGTCTACGCGGAGGCCGATCGCCTCGGTCTTGCCCGGCCCAAGGCCGAGCTCGAGCGGCTTCGCGGCGAGCTGCTGGGCGCCACCGCGACGGGCGCGAGCCCGCTCTCGTACCCCGAGCTCCTGGTCAACGACCTGGCCGAGCCGGCGACCGCCCTGCAGCCGTCGATCGAGGAGGCGCTCGAGGCGCTGCGAGGGGTCGGCGCGGCGATCGCGATCGTGACCGGCTCGGGGCCGACGGCGGTGGGCCTCTTCGCCGAGCGCGCCGCCGCCGAGGCTGCCGCCGAGGAGCTCGGGCGCGTCGGGCGGCAGGCGATCGTCAGCGGATCCGGAATGGGCGCCTGATGCACCTTCCCTCCGACAGGCGCGGCTGGCTCAAGCTGATCGGCGCGATCGTCGCCGTCTTCGCGGCTTACCAGCTGATCAAGCGGGTGCTGCCGGACTTCGACGCCCAGGCCGTGCTCGAGGACGTCTCCGGCTCGCTCGGCCGCTGGACCTACGCGCTCGTCGGGCTCTTCGCCTTCCTCGAGACGGGAGCCTTCGTCGGGCTGATCGCTCCGGGCGAGACGGTCGTCGTGCTCGCCGGCGCGGTCGCCGGCCAGGGCGACACCTCGGTGGTCCTGACGATCGGGATCGTCTGGGCCTCCGCGTTCGCGGGCGACACGGCGAGCTTCTACCTCGGAAAGAAGCTCGGGCGGGGATTCGTGCTCAAGCACGGAGCGAAGCTGCGGATCAGTCGCGAGCGCTTCGCCCAGGTCGAGTCGTACTTCGATCGGCATGGCGGCAAGACCATCCTGATCGGCCGTTTCATCGGCCTCGTCCGGGCGCTCGCGCCGTTCGTCGCCGGCAGCTCCGGGATGGCCTATCGCGCGATGGCCCCCTACAGCGTGCTCGGCACGGGCCTCTGGGCGACGACCTTCACCCTGCTCGGCTTCTTCGCCTCGAAGAACATCGACGCGGTCCTGAGCAACTCCGAGCATGCGCTGCTGGCCTTCGCCGTCCTCGTCGCGCTGGTCGTCGGCGTCACGGTCGGGGTCCGCTACCTGCGCGTCCCGGAGAACCGCGCGCGGCTCGCGGGGAAGATGGAGTCCCGGCCGGTGCTGCGCACCCTGCTCGCGATCGGGCGCCGCCTCTCGCCGCAGGCCCGATTCGTCGCGGGGCGGCTCACCCCCGGCGACCTCGGGCTCGAGCTGACGACGTCGCTTGCCGCGCTCGCGGTCGGCTCCTACGTCTGCATTGCCTACGCGATCGTGGTCGGCGACGCCCCGGGGCCCACCCCCGGGGACAACACGGCCGCTGACTTCGCCGAGACGATCCGGATGGGCTGGCTGACCTCGGTGGCGAAGCTCGTCACGGCGCTGGGCTCGGCTCCAGCGGTGGTATTCGCAAGCGGAGCGACCGCGATCTGGCTCGCCGTCCGCCGGGCCTGGGTGGAGCTGGCCGTGCTGGTCGTCGGGGTGGCGGCGATCCAGCTCGGCGGCCCCTTGATCAAGGAGCTGACCGAAAGGCCGCGGCCGATGGAGGGGATCGTGGATGCCCCCGGCTACGCCTACCCGAGCGGGCATGCGGCTCACTCGGTCGTCTACGCCTGGATCGCCCTGACGATCTCGCTGCGCACTCGCACGGGGCTCCCCGGCGGCTCAGCTCTCGTCACCTTCGGAATCGTGGTCGCGGCGGCGATCGGGCTCAGCCGCGTCTACCTGGGCGTTCACTATCTGAGCGACGTCAGCGGCGGCTGGGCCTTCGGCGTCTCCGTCTTCGCGCTGCTCGGCGCGATCGCGGTCGTCGTCAGCTACTTCCGCCACAATGAGCCGGCAGATGGCCCCTGAGGTCCTGATATTCGGTGGCGCGGGGCTGATCAGCCTGCTCGCCTTCGCGGCCCTGATCCTGGTCCCGGCGGTCGGCTCGTTCGGGCGGACCTGGGAGAAGGCCACGGCGGCGCTTCTCTCGCTTCTGGTCCTGCTCGCCCTCGTCGGGCTTGGCGTCGCGATCGGAGTTGCGATCGTCTACTACTGGGACAGCATCTCGGCTCCGTTCTCTTAAAGGACGCCGGATCGACGCCGGGCGGGGCCGGGTTGGCGGGCCTACTATCTGCAGGTGGCCAAGGGATCCGAAGCTAAGGCATCCGGCGACGTCGCTGACGACGCGACGGCGGGCGACCCCCGCGACGGGGGCTCGCCCCTCGAGGCGCTTTCGGAGGCGATCGAATCGGGCGCCGGACTGCCGGCGACCACTAGGGCGGCGGCGCTGGCACTCGACGCGAGCGTCGCCCTGATCGATCGCTCGAGCGCGGTTCTGGCGGTGGCGGCCGTCTCGAGCGCCGAGGAGGAAAAGCTGCTGGCCGGCGGCCAGGGCGTCGAGGCGGTGGAGCTGCGCGTCGCCGATGCTCCGGTCGGGGAGCTCCGTCATCGGCCTCGACCTGGCTCCGCTCCCGCTGCGGGGACCCTGCGGATGGTCGCGACGCTTCTCGGCCTCGAAGTCGAGCGGGCGCGCTCACCCGAGTGGGCGAGCGACGAGGCCGCTCATGACTTCATCGGCGCCGTGCTGCGCCGGGAGCTGATTGACCGCGCTGCGATCCTGGCCCGCGCCGAGGAGCTCGGCAGCGACCTCTCCGACGGGGGCGGGGTGATCATGGCCCGAGCGAGCCCCCGCGCGGCGCAGCCGGGCGATTGGCGGGCGCGCGTCCTGACCCTGACCCTGAGGGCGGTGCGCTCCGGGAGCAGCGGCGCTCTCGCGTCCGCGCTGGACGGCGAGGGGGGAGAGGTCGCGACGCTCCTCCCCGGCACCGACGCAGCCCAGATCGAGCGGGCGGCGCGCTCGATCGAGGAGGAGCTGCGCTCGTCTCTCTCCGGCTTCTCGCTGACGGTCGGCTTCAGCCGCCACGCCGCGGCGGCCGACGGGCTCTACCGGGCCGGCAAGGAGGCACTGCTGGCGGCAAACGTGGGCGAGTCCGAGGGCCGCTCCCCCCTGGCGTTCGAGGAGACCGGGGCCTACCGGCTGCTGCTGCCGGCGATGAGCGAGGACCCGGCAGAGCTCGAGCGGTTCTTCGATGAAACGGTCGCCCCGCTGGCCGCTTACGACGACCAGTACGAGACCGAGCTCGTGGCCACCGTCGAGGCATACCTCGACAACAACGGCAACGTCACCCCCACCGCCGAGACCCTCTTCACCCACCGCCACACGATCCGCTACCGGCTCGAGCGCGTGCGCGAGCTCTGCGGACATGACCTGAGCTCGACCGAGGGCCGCGAGAAGCTCGGCCTCGGCCTGAAGGCGATGCGGGTCCTGGGCATCCAGCCGCCGGGGGGCCCAGCGCTCGAGCCGGGCGCACGGGGCGGGAGGCCGCGGCGCGGGGAGTGAGACTGGGGAGCCAGGGGTCGAACCTGGGCTAAGACCTTCAAAGGGTCCTGTGCTACCGCTACACCACTCCCCACCGGCGTGTCGTCTCGGACGATTTTACGTCCGTCCCCTCTGCGAACGTGTGTTCGCTGATGCCAGGTCGCTCTCCCCGTTTCGACGAGAAGGAGCTTCGACGTGCCATCGCCGTCTCTTTCAACTGGAAGGAAACGCTGAGGCGGCTCGACTACTGCCCAACCGGAAACAACTCGAGAACGATCAAGAAGTACGTAGGCATCTGGGGGATCGACGTCAGTCACTTCAATCCCGACCTGGCAAGGCACCGGGGAATCACCGCCTTGCCCGCGCCGTTGTCCGAGGTTCTGGTGACCGGCTCAACCTACAGCCGGGGCACGCTGAAGCAGCGCCTCTACGCAGAAGGGCTGAAGGAACGGCGCTGTGAGATGTGCGACCAGGGTGAGGAATGGCTCGGAGGAAAGATGGCTTTGATACTCGACCACGTCAACGGCGTTCGCGATGACAACCGGCTCGAGAATCTTTGGATCGTCTGCCCCAACTGCGCGGCCACGTTGCCCACGCACTGCGGAAGGGGTCTCAGGAAGCCGAAGGTCGAAGTTGTCTGTGAAGGGTGCGGCAAGACGTTTCTGCAGAAGTTCAAGAGGCAACGCTTCTGTTCCAGGGAATGCGGTCAAGCGGCGGGACGAATCGGTGGTGCGCTGGGCGTCCCGCGGCCCAGAACGAGAAAGGTGGAACGACCTCCCCGCAAGCAGCTCCTGCGTGAGATCGCGGAAACGAACTACTGCGCGGTCGGCCGCAAGTACGGCGTGACCAACCAAGCAATCCGCAAATGGGTTCGCGCCTATGAGCGCGAGGCTGCCAGGGGGAATGAAAACGACTGACCGATCCCCACCCCCTACGATGCCGCCGTGAGCGCGCCGACCGTCCTGATCATGGCCGCCGGCCAGGGGACCCGCATGCGGTCCGCAGTTCCCAAGGTCCTGCATCCGATCTGCGGGCGGCCGCTCGTCGCCTGGCCGATCCTCGCGGCGCGTGAGGCGGGGGCGGGGCGGGTTGCGGTGATCACCTCGCCCGAGCGCGACATCTCCGGCGCCCTGCCCGGTGAGGTCGAGTCGATCCACCAGCCCGAGCCGGACGGGACCGGTGGGGCGCTCCGCGCGGCGCTGCCCGCGATCGAGGGGTCCGAGACCGTCGTCGTCCTCTCCGGCGACGTCCCGCTCGTCTCCGCCGAGCTGATCGCCGCGATCACCGCGACGCACGAGGAGTCCGCCGCCGCCGCGACGCTCGTTACCGCCTTCCCCGACGATCCCGGCTCCTACGGCCGCGTCGTCCGCTCCGCCGATGGGAACGAGGTCGAGCGGATCGTCGAGGCCAAGGCCGCGGGGGACGCGACCGCGGAGGAGCTCGCGATCGATGAGATCAACGCCGGCATCTACGTCTTCGACGCCGCCTCCCTCGCCGCCGCCCTCCCCGAGCTCTCCAACGACAACGCCCAGGGCGAGTACTACCTGCCCGACGTCCTGCCGTTGCTGCGCGACGCCGGCGGCCGGATCGTCGCCCACGTCTCCGCGGACCCGAACGTGATCCTCGGCGTCAACTCGCGCGCCGATCTCGCCCTCGTGGAGGCCGAGGCGCGGCGGGGGATCCTCCGGCGGCACATGCTCGCCGGCGTCACCCTCGTCGACCCCGGGGCCACCTGGATCGAGGCCGACGTCGAGATCGAATCCGACGTCCGCATCGAGCCGGGCTGCTCGCTGATCGGCCACACGGCGATCGGCTCCGGGACGGTCGTCGGTCCGCACACCACCCTGATCGACTCGCGTCTCGGCGCCGACGTCACCGTCCCGCACTCCTATCTGGTCGAATGCGCGGTCGGTGACCGTTGCAGCGTCGGGCCGTTCGCCTACCTGCGCCCGAGGGCGGAGCTGGCCGACGGCGCCAAGGCGGGCACCTTCGTCGAGATCAAGAACTCCCGGATCGGCGCCGGCAGCAAGGTCCCGCACCTCTCCTACATCGGCGACGCCGACGTTGGTGAGCGGGCCAACCTCGGGGCGGCGACGATCACCGCCAACTACGACGGCTTCACCAAGAGCAGGACGAAGATCGGGCACGCTGCGAGGACCGGCGTGGACACGACGCTCGTCGCGCCGGTTGAGGTCGGGGATTCCGCCTACACTGGCGCCGGTTCGGTGATCTCCGAGGACGTGCCGCCCGGCGCGCTCGGAATCGCGAGGGCCGACCAGAGCAACGTCGAGGGTTACGCCGAGCGCAAGGCCGAGAGGGCGAAGGGGTCGGAGGAGGACCAAGCGGAGTGAGCGACCTCGGCAAGACCATGAACCTGACCCATCCGCCGGGCGAGATTGACGGCAGCGAGCCGCAGCCCCACGTGGTCAGCTCGCTCGAGCAGGACTACACGAAGCGCCTCATGGTCTTCGGCGGGCGTGCGTCAGGGGAGCTGGCGGCGAAGATCGCCGGGCAGCTCGATGTCGACATGGGCCAGGTGTTGCTGCGGACGTTTGCCAACGGCGAGGTCTACTGCCGCTACGAGGAGTCGATCCGCGGCGCCGACGTCTTCATCGTCCAGTCGACCGCCGCGAACGAGAGCACCGGCCTAACCCCCAACGACGCGCTCATGGAGTTGCTCTGCATGGTCGACGCGGCTCAGGGTGCCTCGGCGCATCGGATCATCGCGGTGCTGCCCTGGTACGGCTACGCCCGTCAGGACAAGAAGTCGCTGCCGCGGGAGCCGATCACCGCCCGCGTCGTCGCCAAGACGCTCGAGGAGATCGGCGTCGACCGGGTCCTGACGATGGACCTCCACGCCGGCCAGGTGCAGGGGTTCTTCCACGTTCCCGTCGATCACATGACGGCGATGCCGATGCTGACCCAGTGGTTCATCGATCAGCACTTCGACGAGGAGCTTGTGATCGTCAGCCCCGACGCCGGCCGGGTCAAGGTCGCGCGCAACTTCGCCCGGAAGGTCGGCACGCACTGGGCGGTGATGGAGAAGGAGCGCCCAGCGCACCAGGTCGCCGAGATCGGCTACGTGGTCGGCGACGTCAAGGGCAAGACCGCCGTCCTGGTCGACGACATGATCGACACCGCCGGCACGCTCTGCGCAGCAGCCGAGACGGTCCTGCAGGAGGGGGCCGCGCGGGTGATCGCCTGCGCCACCCATGGCGTGTTCAGCGGGGCCGCCTACGAGCGGCTCGCTTACGAGAACTCCAGGATCGAGCGGATCGTCGTGACCGACACGGTTCCCGCCCGCCCCGGCGCTCCCGACAACATCACCGTGCTCTCGACCGCGCAGACGCTCGCCGACTCGATTCGGCGGATCTTCAGCGACGATTCGGTGAGCGAGATCTTCGCCGGCGAGAACCAGCTCTTCTAGCGGCGAGCCGCCGGGGGCACGAGTTGCGCCGCGTCGGGCACATGGGGGCCCCCAGCCTCGTCACCGGCAACACGGTTGCGAGCTTCGAGAGGGCCGTCGAGGTCGGCGTGGAGATGGTCGAGCTCGACGTGCTCTGGCTGCGCGACGGCTCCCCGACGCTGCCGACCCGCTCCCGCTCCCCGCTCGTGATCGCCCATGACTGGCGGGATGCCGCCACGCGGCCGGCGCTCACGCTCGATGACGCGCTCGACGCGTTCACGCGGCCGCCCCTCGACCGGGTCGAGATCGACTGCGACCTGAAGCTCGTCGGCCGCGAGGGCGAACTGGTCGACGCGCTCCGTGAGCGCGAGCTCGTCGGGCGGGCCATGGTCTCGACGATGTACACCGAGAGCCTCGCGGCGATCGCTGCGATGGAGCCCGCCCTGAGGCTGGGTTGGACCTATCCGCTCGCGACCCGGCCCTGGGACCGCAGCCTGCTCGCCCGGCCGATCCTGCCGGCGGCGCTGATGGCGATGCGCCGCCGGTTGCCTGCCCTGGCGCGCACCCGGGCGCCCGAGATCGGCGCGTCCGCGATCTGGGTCTACCACCACCTCGCCAGCCCCGGCCTCGTCTCGGTCGCTCGTGAGCTCGGGGTCGAGGTGATCGCCTGGACCGTCGACGACGCCGCCCGGGTCGCCGAGCTGCGCCAGCTCGGCGTCGACGGGATCTGCTCGAACGACCCCCGGCTCCTGGCCGAGCGCTGAGGCTGGGGCCGACGGGCTATCCTGCCGTCCCCGATGGCCGCGTCCCGCCCCAAGCTCAAGGTCGCCGAGCGCTCCGCGTTCGGCTCCCGCACCGCCCGCCGGCTCCGCCGCGAGGGCCTCACCCCGGGCGTGGTCTATACGGCCGGCGAGCCCGCCCGCGCCTTTCAGACCGATGCTCATGAGCTCGGCCTCTTCATCGGGGAGGGCCACGCGCTCTTCGACCTCGAGATCGAGGGGGCGACGAGCGTGCCCGTCGTGGTCAAGGAGGAGCAGCGCCATCCGGTGCGCGGCGATCTCGTCCACCTCGACTGCCAGCAGGTCAACCTCGACGAGGAGATCCATGCCGACGTGGTGATCGACCTCGAAGGCGCCGAGGAGGCCCCCGGCGTCAAGGAGGGCGGGATCCTCGAGCACGTCACCCGCGAGGTCACGATCGAGGCGCTCCCGACGGCGATCCCCGACAACCTCACCGTCGACGTCTCCCAGATGGTCATCGGCGACACGATCCAGCTCGATGCGATCACCCCACCCGAGGGCGTGAAGTTCATGGCCGACTCGCCCGAGGAGGTCACGATCGCGACGCTGAACCCGCCGAAGATCGTCGAGGAGGAGCCCGAGGTCGAGGAGGAGCCGGAGGTCGTCGGCGAGGGTGCCGAGGACGAGGCCGGCGCCGAGGAGGGCGGCGGCGAGAGCGACGGCGGCGACGGGGGCGACGACGGCGACGAGGGCTAGCGCCCCGTGCTCCCATTCGGCCGCCGCGGCGGTGGCGACGGTCCCCCGCCTCCGGCCACGGACAGCCCCGTCCTCGTGATCGGGCTCGGCAACCCCGGCGCGCGATACGCCGGGACCCGGCACAACGCCGGCTTCGAGGTGGCGAGCGCACTCAGTGCCCGCTGGGAGCTGCCGCGCGCGAGGAAGCGCTTCGGTGGGCTGATCGCGGAGGGCCGCGCCCGCCCCGCCGGTCCGCGCGTGGCGATCCTGCTCCCGCAGACCTTCATGAACGAGTCGGGCGATGCCGCCGCTCCCGCCCGGGGATCCCTCGGGGTCCCCCGTGAGCGGGTCGTAGCGCTGCACGACGAGATCGACCTGCCCTTCGGAGAGGTCCGGGTGAAGCTCGGCGGTGGCGTCGCTGGTCACAACGGCCTCAAGAGCCTCGACCGCGGGCTCGGCGGACGGGACTTCTGGCGCGTCAGGATCGGGGTCGGCCGGCCAGAGTCGACCGATCCCGAGATCGTCTCGCGCTACGTGCTGGGCCGCTTCAGCGAGCCTCCCGATCGGGTCCGCTCGCTCTTTGCGGATGCCGCGAGCGAGGTAGAGCGCCTGGTCGAGCAACTTGCGGGCGAGCCGCCGGACGGGGAGCGGCCGTGAGCGACCCGCTGAGCACCTATGAGGTCGACGAGAACGGCATCGGCCTGCTTCGCCTCGACCGACCCGCCGCCCGCAACGCGATCAATACAGCGATGCTCGAGGAACTCCGCGAGCATCTCGCGGACGCCAAATCGGACGAGGAGCTCCGCGTCCTCGTCGTCTCCTCCACCGACCACATGGGCCTCTCGGCGGGAGCCGACGTGCGCGAGGACCTCGACCGCGATGGGGCGATTCGGCGGATGCAGCTCTTCGCCGACCTCTACGACGAGCTGACGGGGTTCCCGCGACCGACGATCGCCGTCTGCCACGGAGCCTGCGTCGGTGGCGGAGCCGAGATCGCGGTCGCCTGCGACCTCCGCGTCGGGGGGACGAACCTGCGCCTTCGGTTTCCGGGCGCCGGGCTCGGGGTGCCGGTGGGCCCGGCCCGCCTCGTCACCCTCTGCGGGCTCTCGGTGGCCAAGTACCTGCTGCTGACCTCGAAGGAGGTGGCCGTCGACGAGGCGCTTCGCTGGGGCCTGGTCCACAAGGTCGCCCCCGCTCCCAAGACCGAGGCGGTGGCGCTGCAGCTGGCGGCGCAGATCGCCGATCATCCGCCCGATTCCGTGGCGACGATCAAGCGCATGCTGCACGACTGGGACGGGATCGAGGAGCGCTCGCGAGCCGAGGGCGAGGGACAGGTCGCCTGGCAGAGCGAGGGCCCCGGCCTGGGTTATCGGGACTGACGTTGTCCCTGCGCTCGCTGCTCGAGCTCGCCCAGGCCGACCCCGACTTCGCCGGGCTGGCGCGCTCGCTCGCCGACGGAGGCTCAGGCGAGGCGGTCGAGGCGAACGTCTCGCCCGGGCTGCGGCCGTTCCTGCTCGCCGCGCTGGCCGAGGCCGAGCCCGGGCTCGCCGGGCGTCCACTCCTCTGCGTCGCCGCCGACGACCGGGGCGCCCGCGACCTCGCGACCGAGCTCGGGGCCTACCTCGCGCCGCGGCGCGTCCGCCTCTACCCCTCGCGAGGGACCGGCTACGAGTCCCACCTCGCCCCGCCGCCTCACCTCGTCGGCCTGCGGATCGCCGCGCTCGACGCCCTCGTCGGCGAGGGCGCGGACGAGGCGCCGGTGGTCGTCGCGAGCGCCGTGGCCCTCGCCGAGGCGGTCCCCGACGCATCGCTTCGGCCCGCCGGCTTCTCGCTGACCCGCGGCGAGGAGGTCGACCTGGGCGACGTCGCCGAGCTGCTCGCCGGGTCGGGGTACGAGCGGGTCGAGCAGGTCACCGACCGCGGGCAGTTCGCCGTTCGCGGAGGCATCCTCGACGTCTTCGGCTCGACCGAGGACCGGGCGGCCAGGATCGAGCTGTTCGGGGACGAGGTCGAGTCGATCCGCTACTTCTCCACCTTCACGCAGCGCTCGCTCGCCGACGCGGAGCGGATCGAGCTCGATCCGGCAGCGGAGATCGACCCCGACCATCGCCTCTTGGCCGAGGCGGCGCTCGCCGACGCCGCCGACGAGGGCCCCGAGCGCCCGCTGGCCGAGCTGCTGCCGACCGACCGCTTCGCTGCCTTCCTGCATCTGATCGACGAGCGCACGGCGGTCGTCGTCGCAGCCGCCGAGGAGCTCGGCCCGGCGCTCGACGACCACCTGACCGACGTGCGCGCGGCGATCCACGACGACGACGTCGCCAAGCTCTACGTCGAGGTCCGAGAGCCGCTCGCCGCTCGTTCGCAGCTCAGCCTGCTGAACCTTCACGAAGACGGCCCCGGCGGCTTTCGCGCCTCGGTCCCGGTCTCGGCGGCTCGCAGCCTCGCCGAGGCGGAGCCCGAGCTCGAGAAGCAGCTGCGCTCGGGATACGTGACGGTGGTCGCCTTCGAGCGCATCGGGGAGGCGGAGCGCGCGCAGTACGCGCTGGAGCGGCTCACGCCCCGGATCCTCGGGGAGGGGCCCGCGCCGGTCTCGCCCACCGTCCTCTTCGCCGAAGCCCCCATCGCCGACGGCTTCATTGCCCCGTCGCTGCGGCTCGCGGTGATCCCCTACCGGCGGCTGGTCCACCGGCGCCGGGCCGCGGCTCCCGCCCCCTCGGGCGGCCGGCTCGCGTCCCTTGGCGATCTGGCGGCCGGCGAGCATGTCGTCCACGAGGACCACGGCGTCGCGCGCTTCTCCGGGTTCGACACCCGGACAGTCGCCGGGATCACCCGCGACTATCTCGAGCTCGAGTACCGGGACGGCGACCGGGTGCTGGTCCCGGCCGAGCAGCTGGCGAAGATCACGCGCTACGTCGGGGGAGGCGAGCACCCCGAGCTCTCGAAGCTGGGCGGCAAGCGCTGGCAGCAGATGAAGACGCGGGCCCGCCGGGCCGCCCGCGAGCTCGCCGGCGAGCTGATCAACCTCTACGCGGAGCGCCAGGCGCGCCGCGGGCACCGCTTCTCGCCCGACGGGGAGTGGCAGCTAAGGCTCGAGCGCTCGTTCCCCTTCCGCGAGACCCCCGACCAGCTCGAGGCCATCGAGGCGGTGAAGGCGGACATGGAGTCGGAGCGGCCGATGGACCGGCTGATCTGCGGCGACGTCGGCTACGGCAAGACCGAGGTCGCGATCCGCGCAGCGCAGAAGGCCCTCGCGGACTCCAAGCAGGTGATGGTCCTCGTCCCGACGACGATCCTCGCCACCCAGCACCTCGGAACCTTCACCGAGCGCCTGCGCGACTTCCCCTACGAGATCGAGATGGTCTCCCGGCTGCGCAAGCCGGCCGAGACGCGAGCGGCCCTGAAGGCCTTTTCGGAGGGATCGCTGGACATCCTGATCGGCACCCATCGGCTGCTCTCGCGCGACGTCCGTGCCAAGGACCTCGGGCTGCTCGTGATCGACGAGGAGCAGCGCTTCGGGGTCAAGCAGAAGGAGCTTCTGCGGCAGCTCAAGCTGCGCGTCGACGTCCTCTCGATGTCGGCGACGCCGATCCCGCGGACGATGCAGATGAGCCTCGCCGGCCTGCGCGACATCTCCGTGATCGAGACGCCCCCCGAGGGTCGGCGGCCCGTCCGCACCTACGTCGGACCCTACGACGAGGAGCTGGTGCAGGGTGCGATCCAGCGCGAGGTGCGCAGGGGCGGGCAGATCTTCTTCCTCCACAATCGGATCGAGACCCTCCACGACACGGCCGAGCGGCTGCGGGCGCTCGTCCCCCAGGCGAGGTTCCTCGAGGCGCACGGTCAGCTCGAGGAGGGCGAGCTGGAGCGGACGATGCTCTCCTTCCTGCGCGGCGAGGCCGACTGCCTCGTCGCGACGACGATCATCGAGTCCGGCCTCGACGTGCCCGCCGCGAACACGCTGGTCGTCGAGCGGGCCGATCACCTGGGGCTCGCGCAGGCCTACCAGATTCGCGGCCGGGTGGGCCGCTCTCGGGAGCGCGCCTACGCCTACATGCTCTATCCCTCCGAGGAGGGGGTGACCCGCGAGGCGGCGGCCCGCCTGGCGACGCTCGCCGACCACACCGAGCTCGGCTCCGGCTTTCGGATCGCGATGCGCGACCTCGAGCTTCGCGGCGCCGGGGACCTGCTCGGAGCCGAGCAGTCGGGGCACGTCGCCGCGATCGGGTTCGAGCTCTACGTCGAGATGCTGGATCAGGCGGTTGCCGAGCTGCGTTCCACCCCCGATGGCGAGCGGACCGAGGAGGAGGTTCGCGTGGACACCGACGTCTCCGCGTTCGTCCCCTCCTCCTACGTCCCCTACGAGGCGGCGAAGATCGACGTGCATCGCCGGATCGCCGGCGCGCGGGCCCCGGGCGAGCTGCGAGCGCTGCGCGACGAGCTGCGAGACCGTTTCGGGCCGCCGCCGGAGCCGGTGGAGGCGCTGCTCGCGGTGCAGCGCGCGCGGATCGAGCTCGGCCGCGAGGGGGCAACGAGCCTCTCGCTGCGCGGCGCCCGCGTGCTCGCCGAGCCGCTCGACCTCGACTCCGCTCGCGTGGCTCGCCTGCGCGAGCGGATCCCCGAGGCGATCTTCTCCTCGCGCGAGGGCACGCTGACGCTGCGGGTGGCCGGCGCGGAGGCTCCCGACTCCGAGCGGATCGCCGCCCTCGAGAGCCTCGCCGACGCGGTCGCGCACTCGCGCGAGGTCGCCGTCGCCGCGGCGTAGGGCGGGACCCGCCCGAGGGCGGGTGCGCCCTCGGTATCGTTCCCGCCCGTGCGGGCAGCCCCTACCAAGACCAAGCGCACGATCGCGATCGCGCTTGCGGCGCTGCTGGTCCTCGCCCTCGTCCTGGCTGCCTCGACGAGCGGGCTCGATGATCCCGCGGTCTCCTCGGACGAGGTGGCCGTCGTCGAGGGGGTCGACGACGGCTCCATCAGCGACGAGGACTTCCAGGGCGGGCTCGAGGAGACGGCCGCGCAGATCGGGCTGAAGGAGGTCCCGCCGGCGGACCCCGCCGACGACCAGTACCAGAGCCTGGTCGACGAGACGATGCAGAGGCTGCTGCTCGCAATCTGGGTGGAGGCCGAGGCGGCCGAGCGGGGGATCGAGGCGACCCAGGAGGAAATCGACTCCCAGCTCGCCCGGATCAAGAAGCAGAGCTTCTCCAGCGAGAAGGAGTTTCAGAAGTTCCTGCAGGAATCGGAGTTCACCGAAGAGGACGTCCAGGAGCAGGTCAAGCAGATCGTCCTGCGCGACGAGCTTCAGCAGGAGGTCGTGCCCGTCGAGGGAGAGGACCTCTCCGCGGAGGAGGTCGCCGATGTCCTCGGCGTCGACGACGACGCGGTCGAGGACTTCTACCAGGCGAACATCGACGACTACGCGATCCCGGCAAGCCGTGACGTCCGGATCATCCTCAACTCCTCCCAGGCCCAGGTGGAGCAGGCGAAGAGCGCGTTGGAGGCCGACGACTCGGCCGCGAGCTGGAAGCGGGTCGCAGCGAAGTACTCCCAGGACCAGGCTTCGAAGGAGCGTGGCGGGCTGCTCGAGGCGCTGACCGAGGGCCAGAACGATCCGACGCTCGAGGAGCAGGCGTTCGCCGCGCCCGAGGGTGTCCTCGTCGGGCCCTTCGAGACCGACCGCGGCTTCGGTCTGCTCGAGGTCGAGAAGATCACCGAGGCCGGCACTCAGACGCTCGAGAAGGCGAGCGAGGGGATCCGCCGGCAGCTCATCTCGGCGCGACAGCAGCAGACCTCGAGCGAGTTCGAATCCGAGTTCCTGGTCAAGTGGAGCGAACGGACGATCTGCGACTCCGAGGCGACGATCGAGGTCTGCAGCAACTTCGAGCCGCCCGCCCCGGAGCTGCCCGAGGGGCAGGAGCCACCCCCGTCGGTGCAGGCGCCGGCGCCGATCGCGCCCGGCACAGCCACGATCAACCTCGACGGCACCGCCGGGCGGGGACTCGTCCCGCAGCGCCCGAAGGCGCTCGGGGACGAGTGCGCGAGCCCCGATCAGATCACCGCGGCGATCGAGGCCGGGACCGTGCAGGAGGGGATAGGGCAGATCCTCGAGCCGTGCGGGCCCGACGACGAGCTTCCCCAGCCCGACCCGACCGGCCAGCTTCCGCCCGGCGCGGTCCCGGTGGGCCCCGACGGCGCCCCCGTGCCCGGTGCGGTTCCTCCCACGGGGGCGGCCCCACCGACGGGCGCAGTCCCCCCCACGGGCGCGGCCCCACCGACGGGCGCGGCCCCACCGGCGGCCCCACCGCCGACCGGCGCCGCGCCCCCGGCGCCCTAGCGCCGGCCGGCGTGTCCGCGGCGGACTCAGAGCGGGCCGCGGAGGCGGGAGCCGCGGTCGCTCGCCTCGATGGGATCACGCGTCGCCTGCGGCGCGAATGCCCGTGGGACCGTGAGCAGGACGAGCGCTCGATCGTCCCCCACACCGTCGAGGAGGCCTACGAGCTGGCCGACGCGGCAGCGAGCGGCGACGATGCGAAGCTCCTCGACGAGCTGGGCGACGTCCTCTTCCAGGTTCATTTCCTCTCCCTGCTGCTCGAGGAGCGGGGAGCGGGCGACCTCGCCACCGTCGCCGCGGCCACGACCGAGAAGCTGATCCGCCGCCACCCGCACGTCTTCGGTGACGCTCGGGCATCCGACGCGGACGAGGTGCTGACCAACTGGGACCGGATCAAGCGCGAGCGGGAGGGGCGCGCGGGACTGTTCGAGGACGTCCCGGAGAATTTGCCGGCGCTGCTCCATGCCCGCAAGGTCCAACGGCGCGCGAGCTCCCGAGCCCCTGCCGACGCGGAGCTCGGCGTCGTCGGAGGCGACGGCGAGGAGGCCCCGATCCGGGCGATCGGAGAGCAAACCACAAAGCTGGCGGAGCTGGCTCGGGCGGGCGCCGGAGCGGGACCTGAGACCGCGGCTGGGCCGAGGGGGGAGGTCGAGCGGGAGGTCGGCGAGCTGCTCTTCGCCTGCGTCGACCTCGCCCGGCGCCTGCGCTGCGATCCGGAGCTGGCGCTCCGCGCGGCCTCCGAGCGCTTTCGGGCCGCGGCCGGCGAGGCGTGAGAGACTGCCGCCCCCCGTGTCGGTGATCGAATCCATCCACGCTCGCCAGGTCCTCGATTCGCGAGGCAATCCCACGGTGGAGGTGGAGCTGGCCCTCGAGGGCGGAGCGCGGGGCCGCGCGGCGGTCCCCTCGGGCGCCTCGACCGGGGAGTTCGAGGCGACGGAGCTGCGCGACGGCGGCGACGAGTGGGGGGGCAAGGGCGTCACGAAGGCGGTCGCGAACGTGAACGGCGAGATCGCGGAGGCGCTTGCGGGCGCCCGCGGCGCCGATCAGGGGGCCATCGACCGCACCCTGATCGAGCTCGACGGCACCCCGGGCAAGTCGCGCCTCGGAGCCAACGCGATCCTCGGGGTCTCGCTCGCGGCGGCGAAGGCGTCGGCCCAGGCCGCCGAGCTGCCGCTCTACCGCTACCTCGCCGCGCTCTACGGCGGCGAGGGGGCCGGGGAGCCGACGATCCTGCCGGTTCCGATGATGAACGTCCTCAACGGCGGCGCCCATGCCGACAACTCGGTGGACTTCCAGGAGTTCATGGTCGTCCCGGCGGGCGCCGGGAGCTTCTCGGAGTGCCTGCGGGTCGGAACCGAGGTCTTCCACGCGCTCAAGGGTCACCTCAAGGATCAAGGCCTCAGCACCGCGGTCGGCGACGAGGGTGGATTCGCTCCCGACCTCGCATCGAACGAGGCCGCGCTGGAGGCCCTCGTGGCCGGAATCGAGGCGGCGGGCTACGGCCCCGGCGAGGACGTCTTCATCGCCCTCGATCCGGCGACGAGCGAGATCTTCTCCGACGGCTCCTACGAGCTCACCCATGAGAGCCGCACGCTCACGGCCTCCGAGCTCGTCGACTACTGGGGGGACAAGGTCGACCGCTATCCGATCGTCTCGATCGAGGACGGCATGGACGAGGAGGACTGGGACGGCTGGAAGGCCCTGACCGACGCCCTCGGCGAGCGTTGCCAGCTCGTCGGCGACGACCTCTTCGTGACGAATCCCGAGCGGCTCGAGCGTGGCATCGAGGCCGGGGTGGCGAACTCGATCCTGGTCAAGGTGAACCAGATCGGCACCCTGACCGAGACCTTCGAGGCCGTTCGCACCGCGCGCGAGGCGGGCTACTCCGCCGTGATGTCGCACCGCTCGGGCGAGACCGAGGATACGACGATCGCCGACCTCGCGGTCGCGGTCGGATGCGGCCAGATCAAGACCGGCGCCCCCTCGCGCTCGGATCGGGTCGCGAAGTACAACCAGCTCCTGCGCATCGAGGAGGAGCTGGGGGAGGCGGCGGAGTTTCCGGGGCTCGGCGCTTTCGGCCCGGCCGCTGCGCGGCCCTGAGCACGCTCGCTGCGCTCGCTTCAGCACCTGACTTCCCTCGGTAGGCAACGAGGGGTGGCCTGCCGAGGAACGCTAGGAGCTGCTCGCTGCTTGCTGCTTGCTGCTCGCTGCTTGCTGCTCGCTTCGGCTCGCGCCGGGTCCGCCCCCCAAGAGGTGGCTTGCTTTCGGGCTGATGAGGGAGGAGCGGAAAGATAGGCGGGAGCTTCGTTGCGGATTGGGGCTGTATAGGACCCCCAATTCGCATCGACGCCCCTCGGCAGGCCAACTGCGGGTGGCCTGCCGAGGGCCGCTCGGCGCTCCTTGCTGCTCGCTCCTCACTGCCAGGCAGGGCTCCCCGCGCCGGCGTCGAAAGCCAGTGCCGATGGCCAGTGCCGCTCAGCCCCGCTACCGGGCGCGGATCGTTCCGCGGGGGGAACGCGGTAGTCGCGGATCCCGGATCCGCTGGGATCGATTGGGACGGGTCGTGCTCGTGATCGTCCTCTTCGGGGTCCTCGTCTCCTACGTCGGCCCGACCCTGCACGTCTTCGAGAGCTGGCGGGAGTCGCGGGCGGGCGAGGAGCGTCTCGCCGAGCTGAAGGGCGAGAACGAGCGGCTCAAGCGACAGGCGCGAGAGCTCGAGGATCCTGCGGCGGCGATGGTCGAGGCCCGCAAGCTGGGGCTGGTCGGCCCCGGCGAGCGGGGCTACGTAGTCGACGGCCTCCCCTAGGCCCTCGGGTCGATCGCCGAGGAAGACCGGTCGTCCTCTAACCTTTGAGGTCCGCCTCGCGGCTCCGCGAGGCCTCCGACGCGCCCCGCGCGTCCCCTCAGCCAGCATGCCGATCGGACTCGAAATCGAGGCTGCGCCAAGCGGCACCTCCAGGCCCGACTCTCCGGCGCCGGTCCCGCTGCTGTTCATCGGCGGCACGGGGCGCTCGGGCACGCACGTGGTCTCCAAGATCCTCAAGAGCGGCAGCCACTTCCGCAAGGTCCCCAACGAGGTTCGCTTCCACGTCGATGCCGGCGGCTTCCCCGACCTCCTCGGCGGACGCATCGGTCCCGACCTGTTCGCCTACCGGCTCGAGCACCACTGGTGGCGCAACTTCGAGCCGGCGCGGCGCAGCTTCCGCGGCCTCTACCGCTACGTGCCGAAGGCCCGCATGCGCGCCGCCACCGCATCGTTCCTGCGGCGCTTCGAGATCGAGCCCGAGGCAGCCTGCCGGCAGCTCTTCTTCGACCTGCTCTGGCCCCTCGCGACCGAGGAGGCGAAGGCGGGCCTGATCGAGCAGAGCTGCGACGTCGTCGCGGAGGCCGGGACCCTGGGCATGCTCTTTCCCGAGGCGAGGTTCATCCACGTGGTTCGCGACGGCCGCGACGTGGCCGCGTCTCGGGTGGGGCAGGCGCGCTGGCTCGCTCATCCGCGGACGATGGCGGAGGGGCTCGAGTGGTGGGAGGGGCGAATCCGCCGCATCGACGCGGGCATCCGCGCGGTCGAGCGCGAGCGGGTCTACGAGATTTCCCTCGACGACCTCGTCTCCGGTAACCAACGGGTCCAGACCTACCGGCGGATGCGCCGCTTCGCCGGGCTGGGCAACGACCCCTCCATGGCCCGCTACTTCAAGCGCCGCGTGCGCCGCCGCAACGCCCATGCCGAGCGCTGGCGCCGCGAGATCCCCGAACGGCGCCACGACGAGATCGATGCACGCTACGAGGAGATCCTCGAGCGCCTCGAAGCCGACGGGGTCAGCTGCGCGCCCCTGCTTCGCCGCGTGCACTCCAGGAGGGCGGCATGAGCGTGCTCCTCGACATCGCGGCGGAGCGGCCGGGGGAGCCGGACCTGCTCTTCATCGGCGGAACCGGGCGATCGGGTACCCATGTGCTCTCGCAGCTCCTCGGATCCCACTCCCGTTACGCGCGCGTGCCCATCGAGGCGCGCTTTCACGTCAACCCGCAGGGGTTCCCGGACCTGCTCTCGGGCCAGGTCACGCCGGAGCAGTTCCTGCGCAAGCTGCGCCGCTTCTGGTGGCGCCGCATCCGCGCGGGCGAGGTCGCGCCCGTCCTCGCGCGCCGGCTCGCCTTCGGGCGCAAGGTCAGGGGGCTGCACAAGGTCGTCGCCGAGGAGCGCTTCGAGGCGGCCGTCGCGGAGTTCGAGCGGACCGCACGCACGGACCTCGACCGCGCCTGCCGCAACCTCTTCCTCGACCTGCTCTGGCCGCTTGCCACCGAGGCCGGGCGACCCGCGCTGATCGAGATGAGCTGCTTCACGATCGCCGAGAGCCCGACGCTGGTGCGGCTCTTTCCCGAGGCGAAGCTGATCCACACGGTCCGCGACGGACGCGACGCCGGCTCCTCGAAGGTCTCCAAGCGCCAGAAGCGCAGCCATCCCCGCGACGGCTCCGAGGGCCTGCGGTGGTGGGAGGGGCGCCTGCGCAAGATCGAGGCGGGGGTAAGGGGGCTGCCGGCCGGGAAGCTTCTGACGATCAGCCTCGACGAGCTCGTCGCCGGGGATCGCGACGCGGTCTACGCGCAGCTTCTCGACTTCTGCGAGATCGAGGACGAGCCCAGGATGCGGGAGTATTTCGAGCGGGAGATGAGCGCTTCGGCGGCGCACATGGAGCGCTGGCGAGACGGCCTGCCGCCGGAGAGCCAGGCGGCGCTCGCCCGCGAGTACGAGAAGACGCTGGAGCGGCTCGAGCGGGAGGGCTTCCACTGCGCCCCCGAGCTCCGCCGCTCCTACGAGCGCCAGCCGGCGTGAGCGCCTCGGGAGCCGCGCCCGCTGCGCCCGGAGGGCCAGAGCTGGTCTTCATCGGCGGCACGGGCCGCTCGGGCACCCACGCCCTCGCGCAGCTCCTCGGCAACCATCCGCGCTTCGCCGACGTCCCGATCGAGGCCCGCTTCCACTGCAACAAGCGCGGCATGCCCGATCTGCTCGAGGGCAGGATCACGCTGCACACCTACCTGGAGAAGCTCCGCGGCTTCTGGTGGCATCGGGTCCGCGTCGACGGCCAGCCCCGCGGCCTTTACAACCTGCTCCGCCGGGCGGAGCTCGACGTGGCGCTGGGGCGCTTCGAGGGCGGGTTCGACGCCGATCCGGTCGCCGCGTGCCGGGCCCTCTACCTCGACCTGCTCTGGCCGCTGGCCGAGCGGCGCGGCAAGCCGGGCCTGGTCGAGATGTCGTCGCACAACGTGCGCGAGGCTCAGACGCTCCGGCGCCTCTTTCCCGAGGCGAAGATCATCCACGCGCTCCGCGACGGCCGCGACTCCGCCTCCTCGGTCACCGGCAAGACCTGGGGGCCGCGCTCGATCGGCGCCGGGATCGGATGGTGGGCCGACCGGTTGCGGGCGATCGAGCGGGGGGTGCGCGGGAGCGAGGACGGGGCCGCCTTCTCCGTGCCCGGCGATCGCTTCCGGGTCGTGCTGCTCGACGATCTCGTGAGCCACGAGCGCGAGTCCAGCTACGGCGGCCTGCTCGAGTTTCTCGGGATCCCCGACGACCCGGGGATGAGGGACTTCTTCGATCGGCGCATGACGGCGGCCACCGCGCATGCGGGCCGCTGGCGCGAGGGCTTGCGAGCGCCCGCTCGGATCTGGGTGCAACGACGCTACGAGCGCACGGTCGCCGCGCTCGAGCGCGAGCGCAACCACGCGGCGCCGAGCCTGCGGGCCGCGCTCGAGCGCGAGGCGGCTCGCCCGTGATCCGGCGCTTCCGGGTTCTCTTCGCGACGAGCAACGGCACCGGCCTCGGGCACCTCAACCGGGCGATGGCGATCGCCAGGCGGCTGCCCGACGAGGCCGAGTCGTCGTTCTTCACGCTCTCGCAGGCCGCCCCCGTCGTCGCCCGCCGGGGCAACCGGGTCGACTATCTCGCCTCCTACCGCCGGCCCGGATCGGGCACCGATCGCGCCTGGAATCTGCGCCTGCGCGCCTTCCTCGAGCTCCTCGTCGACGAGAGCCGCCCTGACGTCGTCGTCTTCGATGGCGTCCATCCCTACCGCGCGCTGACCCACGTCCTCAGCGCGCGGGGAGCGCCACGGTCGATCTGGTGCCGCCGGCCGATGTGGAGGGCCGGCTCCGCTACGGCGCCGCTGCGGCGAGCGGGTGCCTTCGACGCCGTGCTCGAGCCGGGCGAGCTGGCGGCGCTCGCCGACCGGGGGCCGACCGTTGCTCTGCGAGGGCGCGCCGTCAGGGTCGATCCGATCGTCCTGCTCGACCGCTCCGAGCTGCTCGATCGCAGGGCCGCGGCGACCGAGCTCGGACTCGACCCCGATCGCCGGACCGCGCTGGTCACGCTCGGGCAGGGTGGCGAGGTCGACGGCGCCGTGGCGCGCAGCCTGCGCTCGCTCGCCTCAGTGCCGGGGGTGCAGGTCGCAGCCCTCCAGTCCAGCATTGCCGGCGGCCTCGAGGTCCCCGAGGGCGTCGTTCGCCTGGAGTCGACCTTTCCGATGAGCCGCTACTTCCGCGCCTTCGACCTCGCCGTCTCCGCGGCCGGCTACAACGCCTTCCACGAGCTGATCGCGTTCGCCGTGCCGACGCTGCTGGTGCCGATGTCGCGCAGCACCGACGATCAGTTCGCGCGAGCCCGGTGGGCAGCGGGGGACGGGGCCGTGCTGGCGGTCGAGGGAGCGGCCGATCCCGAGCTCGAGCGGCGATTGAGCGAGCTCGTCGCGCCGGGGACGGCGGAGCGATTGCGAGAGCGCTGCGAGGTCGTCTTCCCCGGCAACGGGGCGGCGCCGGCGGCCCGGGTGGTGGCGCGACTGGCCGCGGGGGAGAACGGCGATGCGCCGGCGGTCCGCGATCGCGGGCGGCTGCGGCGATGGCTGCGGCTCTCGAGCCATCCGATCGGCCCCACCCTCCCGCTCGTCGCGGCACTGGGAGCGCGCGATCTGCTGCGGCATCCGGAGCGACGACGCCCACTGCTGGCGATCCTCGCCCTCGGCGTCCCGGATGAGGAGCTTCTCGTTCGGATCGAGGACGCCAGGGCCGAGCGCGACGTGGCGGCCGAGCGCACCCTCGTCCTCACGGACTCGCTCGACTTCGCCGCTCTTCGCGGCCTCGGGGTGGCCTTCGAGCGGCTCCCCGACCTCGACTCCGCGGCACCGTCCCCCCAGCTCGGGCTCGAGCGGCTGCGCGAGCGCGTCCGCATCCTGCTGCGCGGGCGCGCCCCCCGGGAGGCGATCTCGATCGGCCGGCTCGGCCCTGAGCTGCTGGGCGTTCCGCAGCCCTCCGAGCGGCTGCCGGACCCCACTTGAGCGGGCGCCCTGCGGTACCCTCGGAGTCGCCTATGGAGGCCCCGGCCCCGACCAAGCCGGCCGCCGTCGATCGGGGAGACGCCGCCGGTGAGACGCTCTCCCGAGCGCGCCCGCAGAGCGGCTCGCGCGATCTCACCCTGCCGAATCTGATCATCATCGGCGCCCAGAAGTGCGGCACGAGCGGGCTGCACTATTACCTCAGCCTTCACCCCGAGGTCTCGATGTCGAACCCGAAGGAGCTCAACTTCTTCATCGAGGAGCGCAACTTCGGGCGCGGCCTCGAGTGGTACTCGCGCCACTTCGATCCCGCCGCCAAGTGCCGCGGGGAGGCCTCCCCGAACTACACGGCCTACCCCCAGCACCTCGGCGTCCCGGAGCGGATCGCCTCGGTCGTGCCCGACGCGCGGCTGGTCCTCATCGTCCGCGATCCGATCGAGCGGATCACCGCGCACTGGATCCACAACTACGCCAAGCGGCGGGAGAAGGGCGATTTGCGCGCCACGCTCCTGCACCCGAACACCTCCTACGTCACCCGCAGCAAGTACTTCATGCAGCTGCAGCGCTACCTGGCCCACTTCTCGGAGGACCAGATCCTCGTGCTCGACCAGACGGACCTCCGCGACCGGCGGATGCCGACGCTGCGGCGCCTGTTCGAGTTCGTCGGCGTCGACGCGGGCTACGAGCACCCCAAGTTCATGCAGGTCCGCCATTCGACGTCCCGGAAGAAGCGCGCCACCCGCCTGGGGATGCGGGTGCAGAAGGCCAGCCGGACGGGCGCGGGGCGGCGCGTGCCGCGGCGCGCCTGGCTCGCCCTCGACGCGGCCCTGCCCCTGTCGAAGCCGATCTCGAAGCCCGCGGGGGTCGCCGAGGCGCTCGGGCCCGAGGTCCTCGAGGTCCTCCACGACGACGCCGATCGGTTGCGCGCCCAGACCGGCCGCGACTTCGCCGACTGGTCGGTGTGAGCCCGAGGGGCCAGGGGGGCAGGCGCCGCCGCAAGCGGGGCGGGGTCGGCCCGAAGCGACCGGACAAGGGAGGCGGCACGGGTGCCGCGCTCGGCAGCGCGGTCCTGCGCTACTCGGGGATACACGGCCTCGGCCTGGTCGTCGCGAACGCGCTCACCTTCGTCGCGACGATCGTCATCGCCAACTTCTCCGAGCCGGCCGAGTTCGGCCAGCTCGGGCTGCTGCTGTTCTACTCCGGCCTACTCACGCTGCTCTTCACCCTCGCCAGCAAGCAGGGCACGCTGAAGCGGACCTTCGGTGGCGACGACGAGGACGACGAGGACGAGGACGAGGACGACGCGCTGGGAACGGATCCGCGCCGCAGCTTCGGCACGGGCCTGGCGACCATCGCCCTCGTCTCGACGCTCGGCACAACGCTCTCGATCGTCTTCGCCGATCGGATCGCGGATGGCCTGCTCGGCGAGGGCGCCGATCCGAGCCTGGTCGTCTACGCGGCACTCGCCGGCGGCACCGGCGCCCTCTACCGCGTCGCATCGATCGCGATCTGGATCGAGCGACGGCCCTACTCCTACATCTCGGTCGAGGCGGCGAGGCCCGCGTTCACGCTGGCCGCGGTCGTGCCGCTGCTGATCGCCGGGTACGGGATCGAGGGCGCGATCGCCGGCCAGGCGATCGGCACCGGATTGGCCACCCTGATCGCGCTGGTGGCCCTGCGCGGGAGCTGGGCACCCTGCTTCGAGCCCTCGGAGGCCGTGGCGATCTACCGCAAGGGGGCGATCCGGGTCCCGCTCGTGCTCTCGATGTGGGTGGTCAGCTATGCCGACATCTTCATCCTCTCCAGGTTCGTCTCCGACGCCGAGCTCGGCACCTACCACCTCGCCTCGCGCGCGGCCTTCCTGGTCGCGGTCCTCCCCGGCGGCTTTCGCAAGGCGCTGCGGCCGCTGGGGAAGACCCCGATGTTCAGTGCCGTCGAGCAGCAGTACGGCGTCGGCACCGCGCGCGGGATCCAGCTCGGCTACTTCACCGTGATGCTCGCCGGGACCCTGCTGGCGACGACCGTGCTGGCGACCGTGATGGTCCGCGTCGCCCCAGCCTCCTACTCCGATGCCGCGCCGCTGATCCCGCTGATCGCGGGGGGGTTGGTCGCGCCGACCGTCTACCGGATGGTCAACAAGTCGGTCAAGTACGCCGACAAGCGGGTCCCGTTCATCGCCGGGGCGGTCGTCGCGATGCTGCTCTTCATCGGCCTCTCCCTGCTGCTGGTCCCGCAGCTCGGCACCGAGGGCGCGCCGCTCGCGATGATCGGGGCGTTCCTGCCGTCCACCGCCTACGTCTTCTTTCGCTCCCAGCGGGGCCGCAGCCCGATTCACCTGCCGTGGCGGGCGATGCTCCTATCGGGGGGGCTCGCCGTCGCCGTCGCCTATCTCCACAGCCTCATCGACCTCGGTGGCCTGATCCCTCAGGTCCTCCTGGGCCTCGGCGCCATTGCGCTGTGGATGCTGCTCTGCGTGGTCACCCGAGCCGTCCCCGAGGCCCATCGCGCCCCGCTGATCGCGATGCTGCGTGGGCTGCGCGACCGCGGCCACGGGTTCGAGCCGGCGGCGGGCCTCGAGGGGCTCTCGCCGCGTGAGCGCAAGGTGCTCCGCAGGGCGATCGTCCGGGGCCTGCCGGCCGAGCGGGCGGCGAATCCCCTGCTCAAGGGACGCAACGGCGGCGCCGGCAACGGAGCACGCTCGGCCGACGCGAACGCCATTCTCGTCGAGCTGCTGCGCCGAGCCGCCGCCAACGGTGGAGCTCCCGGCGTCCCCTCCGACTACGAGCGCAGCGACGACCGTGGTCGCGACTCCCGCATCGGCGCTTTCCTGTTCGCGCCGGGGTCCGTCGCGGAGCGCGACCAGCTCGGCAAGCGGCTGATCAACGACGGGGTCGCCGAGCCCTTCGACCTGCACACACTCGAGGCCGTGATCGGCTCCCTGCGGCGGGCGCGCGGCGGCCTCTGGCGCGAGGGCGGCGGCTGATCAGTCGCCGTCGCGGCGAATCGTGATCTGATCCGCCTCGACCGTGACCCTGACGGGCCGGTGGCCGGCCCAATGCTCCGCATAGACGGGGTCCTCGCGGATCGACGGATCGAGCCACAGGCCGTAGCCGTCCTTCTCGCCATGATCGAAGCTGCCCTCGATCGCGGCGGCCCCCCGCTTGCGACCGCGACCGCCGCGGCGCCGGCGGCGGCGCTTGGGGCGCTCCTCGTCCCCCTCGTCGAAGTCGGTGAGAACGTCGGGGGACGTGGGGTCGGCATCGGGATCGGCGTCCTCGTCGGGGAACTCCGGCTCGGCGGCCTCGGCGGCGGCGAGGGTTGCCGCCTCGACCTCGGCCTCGATCTCGTCGCGGAGGTCATCGGAGCTGTCGGGCTCGGAGTCCGGGGTGAGATCGTGGCGGCGGCGGAACTCGCGCAGCTCCGACGCCGAGATCTCGAGCTGATGGGCGATCCACGCGTCGGTGCGACCCTCGCGCACCCAGGCACGGATCTGGTTCAGCTGTGAGCGAAGGGGCTTGCCTGCCATGACCGGCGGGCGAGTCTACCAGCGGCGCTTGCGATCCCCCCGGCCCCGGAGAGCGGCTCGGGGGTGGACGAGCCGGCGATCAGGCGCTAGTGTCGCTCCATCGGGGGATAGGGCGACCTCCGCTGCCGCTACAACCGCTTGGCCGTTTCGCTCCCGGTAGGAGGTCCGGGTCCGCATGCTCGTACTGACAAGGAAGACGAATCAGAGCATCATGATCGGGGACGAGATCGAGGTATCGATCCTCTCCGTCGCTGGCGACAAGGTCCGGATCGGGATCGACGCACCTCGCGAGATCGCGGTCTTCCGCAAGGAGGTCTACCTCGCGATCGACGAGGGGGACGGACCGCCGCGGCGTCCCGGGTCCGGCGCGGAGGACGAGCCATCCGTGGACTCGGAGCTGGGCAAGCTCAGCTAGGAACAGATCGAGGACGCAGGGTGAGGGACAGTGCTTTTGCACGGCCCTCAACCCGAGGACGCCGAGCTGCGCAGCGCCGCAGGCGTCCTGAGCCTCAGCCGCCGACGAGCCAGGCGAGCGTCTCAAACATCACCACTACGACCGTGACCACCGTCGCGGTGAGGGCGATGGCGAGGACGCTGAAGCGGACCCGCCCGCGCTGCTCGGCGCTGACGATGCGACGGGCGCGGGAGCGGTTGGCGGCCCGGATGCGAAGGTCGCGCCGCCGCTTCTCGTCGAGCGCCGCCTCCTGCTCGAACGCCTCCTCGAACTGGTCGAGGCTGCGCTGCATTCGCGCGGCAGGTGCTTGTCCGGGCTCGGCTGCCATCGCCGCCATGTTAGCCGCAGCAGACGATTCAGCCACGGGATCCCAACGCCCCCGCGGTGCTCAGCAGGCGCCCCACAACCCTCGGCCGTCCTCACCGGCCGAGAGCTCGAGCCGGCCGAGCTGCGCCGCGCGGGAGGTGTTCGGCTCGATCTCGAGGGTCCTGGCGAAGCCTCCCTCGACCAGCGCGGCGTTGACGAACCTGTCTCCGACATAGACGTAGGCGAGGAGCCTTCCGTAGACGTCGCGCCGCTCGCGATCGAACTCGAGGCGCACCGAGCGATCCTCGACGAGCTCGTGATTGAAGCTTGAGGCCTGCGGCCCGAAGCACTGCACCGGGGTCCCCGGCTTGACCGTCTCGGGGGTGTCGACGCCGATGTAGCGGACGTCTTCGGTCTCCCCGCCCAGATCCACCTCGATCGTGTCGCCGTCGATCACCCGCAGGACCTCGGCCTCGACCGGGCCGGCGGGAGCGGTTGGACCCCCAGGGCTGGTTCCCTCCTCTCCTGTGCGCTCGCCGAAGAGCAGGATCAGGACGAGGAGGACGAGCAGCGCGATCGCGCCGGCGCCGCGTCCGGGGCCCGGCATCGTCGCTCCCCCGCTGCTCCGCCTAGGGGATGCGCGAGACGCTGGAGAGCATGATCTCCTTCATCTGCTCCACGATCTCGATTGCGTCGTTCCATTCGCGCTGCCAGACGTTGCGCCCGTAGATGACGCCCGAGCCTCCGGCCTCCATGATGAAGCGGGTCTGCTCGAGCAGCTTGTCGTCGTCGATCCGGGAGCCGCCCGAGAGGACGACGAGCGAGCGGCCGGCGGACTCGACGCACTGCGCGATCGCGTCCTCCTGGCTGAATCCGCCCTCGTTGTAGGGCGCGGGGGAGTCCTTGTCCTTGTCGGGATCGATCTTCGGCATGTTCAGCTTGACGATGTCGGCACCCATCTCCATCGCCATCCGGGCCGCGTAGTCGATCGCGTAGAACGAGCTCTGACCGCCCTTGGCGGCTACGGCGTCCCCGCGGGGGTAGGACCAGACGACGAGCGGCATCCCGAAGCGGTCGCAGTCCTCGCGCACGCCCTTGAGCTGCAGCAGGTCCTGGTCCTGGCGCGGGGAGCCGACGTAGAGCGTGTAGCCGACCGCGTCGGCGCCGAGGCGCACGGCGTCCTCGACGGAGGCGTTCAGGGTTGAGAGCGCATCACCGGAGGGCGGCAGGTCGGTCTTGCCGTTGACCTTGAGGATCAGCGGCACGCGGCCCGCGTAGTCGGGGTAGTACTTCGTCGCGAGGCCGATCTGGCAGGCGATCGCCGAGTAGCCCGCCTCCGCCGCCAGCCGGAACTGGTAGTCGGGGTCCTTCGAGGCCGGGTTGGGGAAGAAGTCGCGTGGGCCGTGCTCGATGCCCTGGTCGATCGGCAGGAGCATCAGCGTTCCGTTGCCCGGTCCGAACTCGAACAGCAGGCGATGCAGGCGGGTGCGCTTCCCCGGCGCCAGCGTGTCGAGGAGCGACTTCTGCTCGGTGATGCTCTTGACCTCCACGGGTCCCTCCTCGGTAGATCGATGGGTCACTGACGTCGAGGCCCATTATGTCGAGCGACGCATGGAGCCCGCCGCGATCGGTTGCCCCGGCGAGGTCCAGTATAGGTCGGGGAACGTCGTCCGCCGCGGGTAGGATCGCCCCCCGGCGCCGGCCCCGGCGGGACCGCGACGAGAGGATCTGGTGCTCGAGCACAGCTTCAGGGGAGAGCCGTTTCTGATCGGCGTCGAGGAGGAGCTGATGCTCCTCGATCCCGAGACGCTCGACCTCTCACACGGGATCGAGAGCGTCCTCGCCGACCTCCCCGGCGAGCTGACCGAGCAGGTCAAGCCGGAGCTCTTTCAGGCCGTGCTCGAGATCGCGACGAGGCCCTGCGGAAGCGTCGCGGAGGCGACGGCCGAGCTCGCCGAGCTGCGCCGCCTGGTCAGCGCGATCGCCGCCGGGCACGGAATGCTGGTCGGCGCCGCCGGCACGCATCCGTTCGCGAAGTGCCGCGAGCAGCGGATCGTCGAGCGCGACCGCTACAGGCAGCTGGTCGACGAGCTCGGGTTCATCGCCAGGCAGGAGCTGATCTTCGGCACCCACGTGCACGTCTCGATCGACTCCCCGGACAAGGCGATCTACGTCGCCGACGGCATCCGCCGCTACCTACCCCTGCTCCTCGCCCTCTCGACGAACTCGCCGTTCTGGCAGGGCGAGCAAACGGGGCTGATGTCGGCCCGCACGCCGATCTTCCGAGGCTTCCCCCGCGTCGGGGTGCCCCCGCACTACGGCAGCTGGGAGATCTACTCGCGGCGGATCGAGCAGATGACCGACTCGGGGGCGATCCCCGATTACACGTTCCTGTGGTGGGACGTCCGGCCCCACCCGAAGCTCGGCACGGTCGAGACGCGAGTCTTCGATCAGGCGACGCGCCTCGAGGACACCGCCGCCTTCGCCGCCCTGACCCACGCGCTCTCCTACCGCTTCGCCACGCTCTTCGACGAGGGTGAGCCGCTGGTCGAGCAGCCTTGGGAGCTGGTCGACGACAACAAGGTCCGGGCGGCCGTCCGCGGCATGGAGGGGGAGCTCGTGGACTTCGCCCGCGGCCGGCCGGTCGCCACCAGCGAGCTCGCGGGGGCCCTGCTCGACGAGGTCGGGCCCTGCGCAGTCGAGCTCGGGTGCGCCGACGAGCTTGGACGGGTCGGCGAGATCGTCAAGGGGGGCACCGGGGCTCGGCGCCAGCTCGCCCACCTCGCCGAGCACGGCGACGATCTGCCGGGGCTGGTCCGCGCGGTGGTCGCCCTGACCGCCTGAGGACCCGCCGCCGCTAATCTCGCTGGCGGCATGACCGCACCGGAGCTGAGCGTCGTCTGCCGGAGCTGCGGCTCCGAGGTGAGCACGTACGTGACCGAGTGCCCCTACTGCGGGCACCGCTTGCGCAAGCGAGCGCCGCAGCTCGAGCGGGAGGGCGACGAGATCCGGGTCCGCGAGAGTCGCCGCGACAAGCGCCGCCGCCTGCGCCGGGAGCTCGCCGCCGATCGGCGGGCGTCGTTCGATCTCGGAGCGCGGCCGCTGGCGACGATCGTGACGCTCGCGATCGGAGGGATCCTGATCGTGCTCGGTCAGGCGATCCCGCTGAGCCTCGACGGGGTCGGGGCGATCGTCGGGCCGGTGGGCTCGGAGGCGTGGCGGTACGTGACGTCGCCGTTCGCCTACGACGACGTCGGGGCGTATCTGATCACCTCGATCGCGATCGGAGTCTTCGGCTCCGCGGTCGAGCGCCGGTTCGGCACGCTTGCCACCGCCATCCTGATCCTCGCCACCGGAACGCTCGGAATGCTCGCTGTGGGCGCGGCCGCCTCGGTGGACCTCACCGGGTTTCCCGTCGCCGCCGGCGGCAACGGGGTCGCCCTCGGCCTGATCGGGGCCTGGCTGATGCTCTGTCGGGCCGACGCCGGGACCCCGGCGGCGGAGCCGCTCGACGCGATCGGCGTGGGCGTCGCAGCCGTCGTGCTGCTGCTCTTGCCGCTGATCGAGATCGGAGCCGACCCGATCGCCGGACTCGTAGGCGGCCTCGCAGGGCTGCTGATGGGCGCCTTGGCCGCTCGCCGCGACTCAGGCGAGCTATAGCGCCTCCCTTACGGCCGACCGTCGTGGGGGTATGTTCACGGCATGCCCGACGCCGGATTCGCGGAGGCCGACCTCGATGCCGCGGTGGCGAGGCTCGCCGAGGGTGATCGGCTGCGGGAGGCTGAGGAGCTCGTGACTGCAGCCGCCCCCGCGCTTCAGCGGGTTCTCGCCGAGGCGCTCGCCAGCGGCGGGTGGTTCGAGGGGCCGCACCGGCAGGAGCTCGAGCGCGTCGCCGCGATGGAGGATCCACGGGAGCGATCGGTAGCGGTTGCCACCCTGATCGCGGAGGAGACCCGCATCGCGATGATGGTGGGGGTGGCCGTCGGGTGGGCTCTGGCGGATGAGCTCCGTCGGCCGTCGGGAGGGGGCTGAGCCCTCAGTCCTCCTGGGCGCCCCGCTGAAACCAGATCGAGCGATCGTGCCAATCGTGCGCCATCAGGACCGATCCGATCAGGGTCCACTCGAGACCACCCTGGACGGTCAGGAGATCGGCCGCGAGGCCGGAGATCCCCAGGCTGGCGAGCAGTGCGCCGGTCATGCCGTGGTGGAGGCGCTGCCCGGCGACCCAGACGCGGCGACGCGCGGCGTCATAGCCCACCAGGCCGCTGGCGTAATCCCTCCGCATGCTGCCCACGCTGAGCGCCGGAAGCCGATCGGTCGAGTCTCCCCTCATGTATCCCCCATCGGCGGCTGGGTGCTGGCCCTTAGCCGCGGGCGGGAGCACCCTCGACGGATGGTTGAGGCGGAAGGCCCGGCCGATGGGCCGCTGAGGGCCTAAGGGGCGGTTGCGGGCGCGACGGGGACGACGCCGACCTCGGGGGGAGGCAGCGCCGAGGAATCGTCGGGCGGCATTTCCTCGGGGGGCGGCGGGGTGGGCGCCGGCTCATCCTCGGGCGCGACGCCCGTCTCCGGATTGGGCTCCCTCTGTGAGCCGGGGGCTTCCCCGCCCCCGATCTCGACGCCACCATCGTCGCTCCCGACAATGACCTCCGGCTCCTCCTCCGGGACGCTCGCCGGGTCAGCCGGCTCACGCGACTCAGCCGGCGCCTCCGGCGCCGGGGTGGGCTCGGCCGGTGCGGCGGGGGGAGGCGGGGGCGAAGCAGGGCGAGAGTGGCGGGCAGGCGGCGCGGCGGGGGAGCTGCGGCCGGCCCGGAAGCCCCGATCGGGGCGGGAGGGGGCTTGCGGGGCCGGGTGGACCACGGCGGAGCTCACCGCCGACGGGGTGGGCTCGCCGGAGGGGCCGGCGATGTTGCGCACCTCGACCGCTCCGGCCGTCAGCAGCGCGGCCGTCGCCACCCCGGCAGCGGCCTTGGTCCCGACCGCGCCGCCAAGCAGGCCGATGCCGCCCGAGACCCCGCCCGCAGCCGATGCGCCCCCAACTGCGGCGGCTCCGGACCCGGCGGCGCCCGAGCCACCCGCCGCGCCTCCGCCGCCGAAGAGCTTCGACAGCAGGCCGCCCTTGATCAGGGCGAGGGGGCCAAGCGGGAAGAGCGCCGCTAGCGCCCTGCGGTCGGCGCGGAGCTGGTCGCGGAACTCGTGGCAGACCTCGCAGGAGCGGACGTGCTTGCGGGCCGGTCCCGAGGCCTTCCCGAGGCCCTCGGCGGCCTCGGCGAGCTCGACCTGCACCTCCCCGCAGGTCAGCATCCGGGCCCGGCTCGACTCGGCGAGCGCGATCCGCGCTCGCACCAGAAGTGACTTGATCGCGGGCACGGTGGTGTCCATCGCCACCGCCATCTCCTCGTAGGAGAGCTGGTCGATCTCGCGCAGCAGCAGCGCCGTCCGCTGCGTCTCGGGCAGCGTCCGCACGTCGGCGAGCACCTGACGCAGCTCCTCGCGATCTTGAACCCGCTCGGCGGTCGTCGTCCCGTTCTGGTGCGGATGGACGTCCATCGAGTCCTGACCCTCGGGAACCGGGCGGCGCAGATGGTTGAGGCAGCGGTTGCGGGCGATCCGGTAGAGCCACGGGCGCACGTTGATCGCGCGCTCGTCGCCGAGCATCGCGCGATGAGCGTTGGCGAAGACCTCCTGCAGCACGTCCTCCGCGTCCTGGCGGCTCTTCAGCATCGACTGGCAGAACCCGAGCAGGCGGGGCTGGTAGCGGTTGAAGAGCGCCTCGAAGGCGCCGTCGTGGCCGGCGCGGATCAGGGCGATCAGGCGCTCGTCGGATTCGAAGCGCAGCAGGGGAGAGCGCCGGGCGAGGAGCCCGCGACCGGAGGCGCGTGCGAGGGCGGAAGCTTCCAAGAGGAGGGCTCTCCCCGAGACACGGTAGCGGGACCGATGTTGCGTTTTCATGAAGGTAGCCTGGGAAAGGCCCCCGCCGGGGTGGCGGAACTGGTGATACGCGACCGGCTTAAACCCGGTTGCCCGCAAGGGCTTGAGGGTTCGAGTCCCTCCCCCGGCATCCGCGCTCCGCCCGCCCGTGCGCCGGGGGCGGCGGCGATCCGCCGAGGCCCTCCCCGACGGGCACTCAAGCGATCCCCCCGGGAGGCCGATCTGGACGGGGTGGAGCCCGATTCGATCAAAGCGACGCGCGGCGATCGCAGCGCCGCTCGCACGGACGAGCGTGCCGACGACCGCGCGGCGGAGCTGGAGGCGAAGCCCGCGATCCTGCGGCACCTCGAGATGGGCCAGCGGCGGGCCGGGGGCATGGACCCCGACAAGGAGGCCGAGCCAACCCCCTTCCTCGAGCGGCGGATGCCGTCCTCGCCGTTTCCCGCGATCGCCGACTACGCCTTTCTCTCGGACTGCCACACCGGAGCCCTCGTCGCGCCCGACGGCACGGTCGAATGGCTCTGCCCGCCGCGATTCGACTCCGCGAGCGTCTTCGCCGCCATCCTCGACCGCTCCGCCGGCGGCTGGCGCTTCGGACCCTCGAACATGGGCACGCCGGTCGGCCGGCGCTACGAGCCGGGGACGAACATCGTCGAGACGACGTGGATGACCACGACCGGCTGGATGATCGTCCGCGACGCGCTCGTGATCGGGCCCTGGCGCTCCCGCGATTCGACGAAGTCCACCGCACACACCCGGCCGCCCTCCGATTACGACTCCCACCACACGCTGATCCGGACGGCCCGCTGCGTGCACGGAACCGTGCAGCTCGAGCAGGTCTGCGAGCCCGTCTTCGGCTACGGCGAGCGGCCGGGGAGCTGGTCGCGGCCGGGGCCCGAGCACGGGATCGCCGACGCGAGTGACGGCGAGACCACCCTGCGCCTGCACTCCGACGTCAACCTCGGGATCGAGGGCGGCACCGCGCGCGCCCGCCGCCGCCTCGACGCGGGGGAGGGCTGCTTCTTCGCGCTCTCGTGGTCCTCGCGCCTCGACGGCCCGAAGAGCTTCGAGGAGGCCGAGGAGCAGCTCGACGTCACCTCCCGCTTCTGGCGCACCTGGCTCGCCTCCGGCAGCTTCCCCGACCACCGCTGGCGCGAGCACCTGCAGCGCTCGGCGCTCGTCCTCAAGGGCCTCACCTACATGCCGACGGGCGCGATGGTCGCCGCGCTCACGACCTCCCTTCCCGAGACCCCGGGCGGCGCGCGCAACTGGGACTACCGCTACACGTGGATGCGCGACGCCACCTTCACCCTGCAGGGGCTGCACGCGCTCGGCCTGAGCTGGGAGGCCGACGACTTCATCCAGTTCGTCGGCGACGTCCAGCGCAACGAGGACGGCGGCCTGCAGATCATGTACGGGATCGGCGGGGAGCGGGAGCTCCCGGAGCGGACCCTCGATCACCTGACGGGCTACGAGGGGGCCCAGCCCGTGCGGGCCGGCAACGGCGCCCACGAGCAGCGCCAGAACGACGTCTACGGGGCGGTGATCGATTCCATCTACCTGCACCAGAAGGAGTACGGGCACAACTCCCCGCGACTGTGGCCGGTGATCGAGGATCAGGCGCGCTGCGCGGCGTCGGTCTGGCGGTTGCCCGACCAGGGCATCTGGGAGTGCCGGGGGGAGCCGCGCCATTACGTCGCCAGCAAGGTGATGTGCTGGGTCGCGCTCGATCGCTCGGTCAGGCTCGCGGCCCGCCGCGGCTACGAGGCGCTCGCCGACGAGTGGCGGGCGATCGCCAACGAGATCCACGACGACGTGCTCGCCAACGGCGTCGACTCGCGAGGCGTCTTCACCCAGCACTACGAGACCGACGCGCTCGACGCCTCCAACCTGCTGCTTCCGCTCGTCCGCTTCATGCCGAAGGGGGACGAGCGCGTCCGCGCGACGGTGCTCGCGATCGCCGACGAGCTGACCGAGAACGGGCTCGTCCTTCGCTACAAGACCGAGGAAACCGACGACGGGCTGCTGGGCAAGGAGGGAACCTTCCTGATCTGCTCGTTCTGGCTCGTCTCGGCCCTGATCGAGATCGGCGAGCGCAAGCGCGGCCGCGAGCTCTGCGAGCGTCTGCTCAAGGACGGCAGCTCACTGGGGCTCTACGCGGAGGAGCTCGATGCCCGCTCCGGACGCCACCTGGGCAACTTCCCGCAGGCCTTCACCCACCTCGCCCTGATCAACGCGGTGACCCATGTGATCCGCGACGAGCGAGCGATGCCGAGCCTCTCGGAGGATCACTTCCTCTAGGGGAGGGTCGGTCGGCCGCAGGTCCGACCCGTCACTCGCCGCGCCGCTGCGGGACAATCCCCGGGTGCTGTTCGCTCCCTTCGATTGGCTGTACCGCAAGCTCGGCCCCTCCTATCCGAGGACCTTCGTGATCATCGAGCTGCAGGCGGGCTTCCTGGTCACCGCCGGCACCATCGCCCTGCTCGCGACCTACTACGACGGGAGCTTCGGCGACTTCGCGGTGCTGCTGGCGATCTCGCTGGGGCTGACCGCGATCTCGATCGCCTTCGGGCTGACCCGGGTGCTGCCGACGCTGCGCTCGATCACCGCCTGGATCGGGGGCGATCGCGGGGCCGAGCAGACCGAGCGCGCCTGGGCGGCGGCGATCGGGCTGCCGCTCGCGCTCGCCCGCAACGAGATGATCATCCCGATCACCGGCGTGGTCGTCCCCTCCTGCGCCGCGGCGGTGGCGATCTACGATCTGTCGTGGATCTCGTTCTTCCCGCTGCTGGCGGCCGGTCTGGTCGCGGTCGGCTACGGGGCGATCCTCCATCACCTGACCCTCGAGATCGGCATGCGGCCGGTGCTGATCGAGATCAACCGCGCGGTCTCGCCCCGGCTGGTCGAGCAGGTCGAGGCCGTCCCGATCCGGATCCGGCTGCTCGCCGTCCTGCCGATGATCAACGTGATCACCGGGCTCGTGGTCGCGGCGGTGACGGGTGCCAACAGCCTCGGGCTGGCCGTGCTGGCCGCGATCGGCGTCGCCACGACGATCTCGCTCGAGCTGACGATCCTGCTCTCCCGGTCGATCCTGCGCCCGCTCGCCGACCTGCAGCGGGCCACCGACGCGGTCCGCCGGGGCGACTTCGACGTCGGCGTTCCGGTGACGACCGCCGACGAGCTCGGCGACCTCGCGTCCTCGTTCAACGAGATGGTCACCGGCCTGCGCGAGCGCGAGCGGATCCGCGAGGCCTTCGGCACCTACCTCGACCACGAGGTCGCCGAGCACATCCTCAGCGACGGCTTCTCCGAGCAGGGGGAGGCGGTGGAGGTCTCGATCCTCTTCCTCGACGTCAAGGACTTCAGCGGCTTCGCCGAGTCCGCCGGCGCCCGCGAGGTGGTCGCCCGCCTCAACGAGCTGTTCGAGGTGGTCGTACCCGTGATCGCCGCCGAGGGCGGCCACGTCGACAAGTTCGTCGGCGACGGCCTGATGGCCGTGTTCGGCGCTCCCCAGCCCTTTGGCGACCACGCGGCCCGCGCGGTTCGCGCCGCGATCGAGATCGACCGCCTGGTCAACCGCGAGGGATCCGGGGGCGGCTTCGAGGTCGGGATCGGTGTCAACACCGGTCGCGTCCTCGCCGGGGCGATCGGCGGCGCCGGGCGGCTCAACTTCAGCGTCATCGGCGATGCGGTCAACGTGGCCGCCCGGGTCGAGGAGGAGACCCGCTTGACGGGGCATGACGTGCTGATCACCGCCGAAACCCGGGACCGCCTGCCCGACGACTTCGAGCTGGAGGCCTGCGGTGAGCGCGAGCTCAGGGGGCTCGAGCGGCCGGTCCCGCTGTACGCGCTGCCGGGGGGGCAGCGGGACTCGCTGATCGACCCCGTCGGGGCGGTGCGCGCGGTGTACGCTCGCGTCCGTGGCAACCGAGGAGAAGGCTGAGCGGGCCGGGGTCGCCAATCCCGGCGCCCTGCACGGCGGCCGGCTCGCGGCGAAGGCGCTGCGGGCGCGCGGCGTAACCCACCTCTTCACCCTCTCGGGCGGGCACCTCTTCTCCCTCTACGACGGCTGCCGCGAGGAGGGGATCCGGGTCGTCGACGTCCGCCACGAGCAGGCCGCCGCCTTCGCCGCCGAGGGCTGGGCGAAGGCCACGCGAACGCCCGGCGTCTGCGCCCTGACCGCCGGCCCCGGGGTGACGAACGGGATGAGCGCCCTGGCGGGGGCGCGGGCGAACAGCTCGCCGATCGTGATCCTCGGCGGGCGGGCGCCGGAGATGCGCTGGGGCTCCGGCAGCCTGCAGGAGATCGACCACCTTCCCTTCGTCGCGCCACTGGCGAAGTCCGCCGAGACCGTCAAGGACCCCGCCCTGATCGGCGAGGCGACGGCGCGGGCGTTCGACCTCGCGGCGCAGCCCCCGACCGGTCCGACCTTCCTCGACTACCCGCTCGACGTCGTCTTCATGGAGGCGGACGCTGAGATCCCCGACCCGGCCGGCCCCGCCCCCGCGGAGGTGGCGCCCGACGTCGAGCGGGCGGCCGAGCTCCTAGCGGGCGCCGAGCGCCCCGCGATCATGGCCGGCACCGGCCTTTATTGGGGGCGCGCCGAGGACGAGCTCCGCCGGATCGTGGAGCGGCTGGGGATCCCGGTCTTCCTCAACGGGATGGGACGCGGCTGTCTGCCCGCCGACCACGAGCTGGCCTTCAGCCGGACCCGGGGGGCGGGGCTGAAGGGCGCCGACGTCGCCGTGGTCATCGGCGTTCCGCTCGACTTCCGCCTCGGGTTCGGCGCGGCGATCGGGGAGGAGGCAAAGCTGATCCGCATCGACGTTGAGCCGAACCGCCTCGAGCGCAACCGCAGCGCCGACGTCGACCTCGTCGGCGACGTCGCCGCGACCCTGGCGGCGCTGGAGGCCGCCGCGGCCTCGGCCGGCGGCTCGCCCGATCGGAGCCGCGAGTGGGTCGAAGGGCTTCGTGCGGAGGAGTCCCAGAAGCGGGAGGACGAGGCCGTCGATCGCGCAGACCCCCGCGGGCCGCTTCACCCGATGCGTCTCTACGAGGAGCTCGGTCAGGTGCTGGAGCGGGACGCGATCGTGATCGGCGACGGCGGCGACTTCGTCTCCTACGCGGGCCGGGTGATCGAGACCTTCGTGCCGGGCGCCTGGATGGATCCGGGCCCTTACGGCTGCCTCGGGGCCGGTCCCGGCCAGGCGATCGGGGCCGCCTGCGCGCACCCCGACCGCCAGGTCTGCCTGCTGCTCGGTGACGGGGCCTTCGGCTTCAGCGGGCTCGAGTTCGACACGATGGTCCGCCACGGGCTGCCGATCGTCGGGGTGATGGGCAACAACGGGATCTGGGCGCTGGAGAAGCACCCGATGGAGTACCTCTACGGCTACTCGATCGCGGCCGATCTGCAGCCCGAGACTCCCTACGAGAGGGTCGTCGAGGCGCTCGGCGGCCACGGGGAGCTCGTCCGCGAGCCGGACGAGCTGCACCCGGCGCTCGAGCGCGCCTTCGCGTCGGGCAAGCCGGCGCTGGTCAACGTCCTCACCGATCCCGACGTCGTCTATCCGCGCCGGGCGGTCCTGGTCTAGGAGATCGCGGCATGGGACTGAGGATCGGCCGGCACAACTTCTCCTACGTCACCTACGACGCCTCCAGCGACGTGATCTACGCCAAGCGCGACTCCGCGCCGTCGGCGCGTCGCGAGCCGACCCCCGAGGACCACGTCTGGCTCTTCGACGCCGACGATCGCTTTCACGGGGTGGCGCTGATGGAGCCCCGCGAGCGGCTCGAGCGCGACGGCGCGGTCTTCGTCTCGCTGCCCAGCGGCGAGCAGGAGCGCGTCGCCGGAGTCGAGTTCGCGGTTCGAGGGTCGAAGTCGTGAGCGGCTTGGCGATAGTCTCGCTCGCGTGATCCCGGCCTCCCAGCAAGCGCCATCGAGTTGAACGAGCAGAACGGCGCCGGGGCGCTGAGCCCGGAGCTGGGCCTGGAGTCCGACGAGCACCTGCTGGCGCGCTTCGCGCGGACCCGCGATCAGCTCGCGCGCGAGCAGCTCGTCACCCGCTTTCTGCCGCTCGCCTCGGGGCTGGCCTCCCGCTACCGCGACCGCGGGGAGCGCCTCGAGGATCTCGAGCAGGTCGCCCGCCTCGGCCTGCTCAAGGCGATCGACGGCTTCGACGACACCAAGGGCAACGGCTTCGCGGCCTACGCGACGCCGACGATCCTCGGCGAGCTGCGCCGCCACTTCCGCGACCGCTCCTGGGCGATGCGGGTGCCGCGCGACCTCAAGGAGGCGATGCCGCGCATCCGGGCGGCGATCGCCGACCTCGCCACCGAAAAGGGGCGGATGCCCGACGCCGCCGACATCGCCAAGGCCACCAACCTCGACGAGGGCGAGGTGCGCGAGGCCATGGAGGCCTCCCGCGCCGCCCGGCCAGCCTCGCTGGACGCTCCCGCCTCCGCGAGGATGGCCGAGGAGGGAGCGATCCCGCTCGTCGAGCAGGTCGGCGGGAGCGACGAGCGACTCGATCAGGTCGAGTACAACGTGATCCTCGAGCAGCGCCTCGAGCACCTCTCCGACCGCGACCGCGAGGTCCTCCACCTGAGCTTCGTCGAGGATCTGACCCAGAGCGAGATCGGTAAGCGCGTCGGCGTCTCGCAGATGCAGGTCTCGAGGATCCTGCGCTCGGCCCTCGACCGCCTGCGCGAGGACGACGACGCCTGAGGCGGCCGGCGGGGGCCGCTGCATCCGCGCCAGCGCACGTTTGGTGCAGGGTGAACCCGATTCTCTACGCGCTATACGAGCACAGGATCGGGTTCACCGTTTCGAGGGCGGCCCCGACGGCTCAGTCCGGGGACTCGACCCGCTGCTTGAGGCCCTCGGCGGCGCCGCGGGTCAGGTGCTCCTTGACCTTGCCCTCGACCGGGCCGCGAAGCAGCATGCCGAGCATCCGGCCCGGGTCGACCTCGAGCGCGAAGGTCGCCTTCGTCCGCTCGGGCGCGAGCTCGGTGAAGACCCAGCTCCCGTCGAGCGACTTGACGTCCCCCTTCTCCTGGGTCCAGGTCATCCCGGCGGGATCGTCGTAGGAGAAGCGCAGCCGCTGATGGGTCTTCTTGACGACCGCGTCGGAGGTCGTCTCGACGAGCGTGGCGCGACCCTCCGAGTCGGTCTCGACCGTCTCGACCGTCTCAAGCGCCGGCTGCCAGTCGGGGGAGGCGGGGACGTCGGCAGCGACCTCGAAGACGCGATCGCGCGGCGCCTCGATCTCCACCGTCCAGCTCGCCTCGAGAAGTCCCATCTGCCGTCACCCTAGCGGGGTCCTCGTCCCTAGAGTTGCCGGCCGATGGCGGCCGAGCGACCGGACATGCCGCCCTTCGGCGAGGCGGACCTGAGCGCGGACCCGATCGAACTCTTCGGCCGCTGGTACGAGCTGGCATCGGAGCGTGTCCCCCTCGCCGATGCGGCCTGCCTGGCGAGCGTCGACGCCGACGGCGCGCCCGATGCGCGCATGGTCCTGCTCAAGGGCTTCGGCGCGGACGGGTTTCGGTTCTTCACCAACGAGCGCTCGGCCAAGGCCCGCCAGCTGGCCGTCCGGCCCGATGCCGCGCTCGTCCTCTTCTGGCGCGAGCTCGATCGCCAGGTCCGGATCCGCGGTCGGGTCGAGCAGCTCGAGGAGGCGGCGTCCGACGCCTACTTCGCCACCCGCGCGCCGGAGAGCCGGATCGGGGCGTGGGCGAGCCCGCAGAGCAGCCCCCTGGCCGACCGCGCCGAGCTCGACCGCCTCGTCGCCGCGGCCGAGGAGCGCTTCGCGGGCTCGGGGGAGGTGCCGCGACCACCGCACTGGGGCGGCTATCGGGTGATCCCGGCCGAGATCGAGTTCTGGCAGGGCCAGGTCGGCCGCCTGCACGACCGCTTTCGCTATCTGCGGGAGGACGGGATGGAGTGGAGGGTCGAGCGACTCGCTCCGTGAGCGGGGCCCGATTCCGAGGGCCTGTGTCATCGGGGCGGAGGTGGGTACGGTCGGCTCGTAGCAAGAGCCGGGCTCCCGCGTCTCATGGTGAACCCGCTTTTCATCGCGTTATGACAAGGATCGGGTTCACCTCGGTCAACTAGCCGCGGCCGGAGCGGCGCCGGCTCTACCCGGCTACTTGACGCCGCCGCACCGGGCGCGAGCATGCGCCGGGTGGAGCACGGGCGTTGAGTCTCGACCGCGGGGAGCTGGCGGCAATCTTCGTCGGCGGGTTCCTCGGTGCGATCGCGCGAGCAGGGCTGACCGAGCTGCTTCCTCACGAGTCGTCGGCGTGGCCGTGGGCGACCTTCGTCGCCAACGTCCTGGGCGCGTTCGCGCTCGGCTACTTCATCACCCGCTTTCAGGAGCGGCTGCCGCTCTCCGCCTACCGGCGGCCCCTGCTCGGCACCGGCCTCTGCGGCGCCCTGACCACCTTCTCGACCATGCAGCTCGAGCTGGTGCGGATGCTCGAGGACGGGCTCGTCGGCCTGGCGGCCGCCTACGCCACAATCAGCATCGTGGCCGGCTTCGCTGCCGTGGCGCTCAGCACCAACCTCGTCCGCCGCGCGAGGTTCGCCCGGTGAGCACCGCCCTGCTCGTCGGCATCGGGTTGCTCGGAGGAGTGGGTGCGGTCGGGCGCTTCCTGCTCGACCGGGCGGTCGCGAGCAGGATCAGGGCGAGCTTTCCGCTTGGGACTCTTGCGGTCAACCTAAGCGGCGCGCTCGCGCTCGGCGTGCTGGTCGGGGCGACGAGCGACGAGGATGCCCTGCGGCTGCTCGCCACCGGGCTGCTGGGCGCCTACACGACGTTCAGCACCTGGGCCTTCGAGAGCCACCGGCTGGCCGAGGACGGCGAGCCGGGCCTGGCGGGGGCGAACTTCGTGCTCAGCCTGATCCTCGGCATCTCACTGGCCTGGGTCGGGATGCGGGTGGGCGGCGCGCTGTGAGCGAGGAGCGCCTGAAGCTGACGATCTACTTCGGCGAGCGCGACCGCGCCGCCGGCCGCTTTCTGGCCGACGTGCTGCTCGAGATCTTCGAGGCGCACGAGGTCGGGGTCAGCGTGCTGCTCCGCGGTGCCGAGGGCTTCGGAGCCAAGCAGGGGTTGCGCAGCGATCGCCTGCTCACGCTCTCCGAGGACCTGCCGCTTGTTGCCGTGGCCGTTGACGCGCAAGAGCGGATCGAGGAGGCGCTGCGGGAGGTCGAGGACCTCAGCTTCGACGGGTTGGTGACCCTCGAGCGGGCGCGACTGCTGCACGCATCCGCCGACCCGCCCGAGCCGCCGGACGCGCTCGACGACCTGGGCGAGGCGGCCAAGCTGACGCTGTACATGGGCCGCGGGGCCCGTCTCGACGGTCGCAATGCCCACGCGGCGGCGGTCGATCTGCTTCGTGGCCGGGGGATCGACGGCGCGAGCGTCCTGCTCGGGATCGACGGGACCCTGCGCCGCTCACGGCAGCGAGCGCGCTTCTTCTCCCGCAACGCAGACGTCCCGCTGATGGTGATCTCGGTCGGTCCCACCGACAGGGTCGTCGAGGCGGCCGCCGAGCTCGCGAGGCGTTTCGCCGACCCGTTGATGACGCTGGAGCGCGTCCGGGTCCTGAAGCGAGACGGCTCCGACCTCGCGGACCCAGGAGTCCTACCCGAGCATGTGGAGGGCGGGATGGGGCTGTGGCAGAAGCTGATGCTCTACTCCAGCGAAGCGACTCACTTCAACGGTCGCCCGGTCCACATCGAGGCGATTCGCAGGCTGCGCCGGGAAGGGGCGGCGGGGGCCACGGCGCTGCGCGGCGTCTGGGGCTACCACGGCGACCACGCTCCTCACGGAGACACGTTCTGGAGCCTGCGCCGGCACGTCCCGACCCTCACGGTCGTGGTCGACTCTCCAGCGAGGACGAGACGCTGGCTTCGGGTGCTCGACGAGGTCACGCCGGAGCGCGGCCTGATCACCAGCGAGATCGTCCCGGCGTTCCGGGCGACCGGCCCGGAGATCAGCCGCGGCGGGCTGCGCCTCGCCGCGCGCTGGCGGTGGTGAGGGCGGGGCCGAGTTCAGGCCCCGTTTGAGCTCTCCGCCGCGGCGAGCGCCGCGCCGAAGAGGATGTCCCGCTCGGAGACCTCGACCTCGCTCAGCCCGAAGGCGCGCATCGCCTTGATCAGGATGATCACCCCGGCGACGATCGTGGGGGCGCGATCGGGATCGACGCCAACGACCCGCCGGCGCTCCTCGAGCGGCAGCGAGGCGAGGCGCGAGCAGGATTGCTGGGCGCTCTGGAGCGTCAGGTGATGGCCCTCGACGAGGTGCGGGTCGAAGGGCTCGAGGCCCAGCTCGACCGCCGCCAGGGTCGCCGGGGTGCCGGCGACCGCGATCGCCCGGTCCGCCCGCAGGCCGGGCTGGGAGGCGAGCTCGCTCTCCAAGGCGGAGCCGATGTCGCCGGCGAGCGCCTCGAGCTCGTCGGTGCGGGGCGGGTCGGCGTGGACGTGGCGCTCGCTGTGGCGGACGACCCCGACCTGCATCGAGGTGTGGAAGGCGGGCTCGGGCCCGGAGCCGACGATCAGCTCGGTCGAGCCCCCGCCGATGTCGACGACGAGGGTGTCGCTCTCGACCCCACCGCCGCTGAGCGCCCCGCGGTAGGTGAGGCGCGCCTCCTCGAGGCCGTCGATCGTGCGCGCGGAGAGGGAGAAGCGCTCGCGGAGCTCAGCGAGGAAGGCATCGCCGTTTGCCGCGTCGCGCACGGCGCTGGTCGCGACCGCGACGGTCTCCGAGGCTCCGAGGTCCTGCGCGCAGGCGAGGTAGTCGCCGATTGCTTCGTAGACGCCCTCGATCGCGTCCGTCGCGAGCTGCCCGGAGGTGTCGACCCCGCGGCCGAGCCCCGTCACGCGCGACTCCCGGTGGAGCACCTCGACGCGGCCGTTCGCGACGTCGCCGACCAGCAGCCGGGTCGAGTTCGTGCCCATGTCGATGACGGCGACCCGCAAGCGAGCGATCGTAGCCATGGGCAGGAGCCGACGAGGCCACCTCAGCCCCTACCCCAGTTCCGCCGGCGAGCGGCCGAGGAGCGTGAGCGCGTTGCGAGGGGCGAATCCCTCCCAGTCGTTGTTGAGGTAGGCGAAGACCTCGACCCGGGAGCGCCAAGCCGCGATCCGCCGCCGCCAGGTCGCGAGCTCACGAGCGGAGTAGTTGCCGCGCCGGCCGTGGCTGCCGCGGTGGAGGCGGACGAAGGTCCACGAGGCGGTGATCTCCCGCTTGGTGAAGGGCCGCTCTGGATCATCGCCGATGACGAGCGCGGCGTCGTGGTCGGCGAGGAGGCGATAGACGGGCGCCGTGAACCAGCTCGGGTGGCGGAACTCGAAGCAGTGGCGGCCGGGCGGGAGCAGCTCCAGCGCCGTGGCGAGACGCTCGTCGTCGCGCTTGAAGTTGCCTGGGAGCTGCCACAAGACGGGGCCGAGCTTGCCGGCCTCCCGGAGCGGCTCGAGCGGCTCGAAGTAGCGGCGGATGCCCTCGCTCAGCCTGAACCCCTTCGCGTCTGAGTCGGCGAGGCGCTTGATGTGGGTCAGGTAGCGGCTGGCCTTCACCGCGAACAGGAAGTCCGGGGGCGTCTGCTCCGCCCAGTGGGCGACCGCCTCCCGCTTGGGCAGCCGGTAGAAGGTGTTGTTGACCTCGACCGTGTCGAAGAGCTCGGCGTAGCGGGGGAGCCAGAGCCGCGCCGGGAGCCCGTCGGGGTAGATGCCGCCGCGCCAGGAGGCGTAGTTCCAGCCCGAGCAGCCGATCCGCACGGGGTGCATGGCGCTCACGTGCTTGGTCCTACCCGGCGGTCGGCCCGGCGAACCCGGTCGTGGCGAGCCGGTTTCGCCTCTGAACCCCTACGACACTTGCGCGCGTGCCACCAAGCCCGCGTAGACGACGGCGAGGGCCTCGCCGAGGAGCTCCGGGCGGACCGATCCCGGCTCGATCAGCTCATCGAACGTGAGACCTCCGATGATGCTCATGACGATGCGAGCGACATCCTCCCCTGGCATCGTGAGGTCGGGCGTCCCGAGGTGGCGGGCGCGAGCCTCCATAGCGGCGGCGAGCGCATCGCGAAGCTCCGTCTGGCGCTCGACGTAGCGGGCGCGGAGATCGGCGTCGCGGATCGCGAGGCTCCAGTACTCGCGCTCCAGCAGCACTGCCTCACGCTCCCCGTCGAGCTGCCGAGCGAACGCCTGCGTCGCCTCGACCGACATGTCGCGGTCGGGGGGCGCCGATGCGAGCAGCTCGACTCGTTCCCGCATCGGTGCATCGATGCGCTCGTCGAGCAGCACCATGAGCAGCTCCGCCTTGCCGGAGAAGTGCCAGTAGAGGGCCCCCTTCGAGTAACCCGCCTCGGCGGCGATCTCATCGACGGCGGCATCGCGGTAGCCCCGGCGAGCGAAGACCCGCAGCGCCGCGCTCAGGAGCTCCTCGCGAGCCTCGCGTCCCTGGACGCGAGCAGCGCGCGTCCGCCGATCGAGCCGCGGCTGCGCGCCCCGAACGCGTCTCGGAGGTCGATTGCCTCGGCGGGTTCTGCTGGCGGACATCGTGGTAGCGTACCGACTGACCAGTCAGTATGTACACGCTTTACGTGATCCCCGGTTCGCACGCCTGCCGGTCGGCGATGTTGATGCTCGAGCACAAGCAGGTCCCGTATCGGCGCGTCGACATCCTCACGCTCCTACACCCGCTGGTGGTCCGGCTGCACGGATTCGACGCCGGTGGTCAGACGCGCAAGGCCGGCGGCCGGCGCACGTTCGGGCTGCGACTCGGCGATCGACTCGGCACGGTCCCGGCACTCGCTGCCGACGGTCAGCGGATCTCGACGAACCACGGAATCGCGCGCTTTCTCGAGGAGCACCACCCCGAGCCGCCGCTCTTTCCCGCAGATCCTGACCGCCGGGCCGCGGTCGAGGAGGCTGAGCGCTGGGCCAACGAGACGCTGCAGATGGCCGCCCGCCGGATCCCCGGAGCATGGGCGGTGCGTGACCCCGCGGCCTTTAGCCGCTCGTCTGGAGACGGCCGGATGGGCTACCTGCTCTACAAGCGCGCGCTCGTGCGGCGACTGGTCGTCCCGCGGATCCTTCGCGACATCTTTGCCGCCAGCCCGAAGGCAGAGAGCGACCCGCTCACTCAGCTCCGCGCGATGCTCGACCGGATCGACGCCTGGATCGCCGACCGGGTTCTGGGCGGAGCGCAGCTGAACGCCGCGGACTTCATGGTCGCGCCCAGCCTGGCGTTGATCCTCTACCGGCCCGACACCCGACCCCTGTTCGAGGGCCGCCCGGCTCTCGAGCTCGTCGATCGCCTCCTGCCCGAGCCGGCGTAGGTCGTCGTGGCTCTGTCCGCTAGAATCTCCAGTCCGCCGCGGGGTGGAGCAGTCAGGTAGCTCGCCGGGCTCATAACCCGGAGGTCGCAGGTTCAAATCCTGCCCCCGCTATAGAGAGAAGGCCCGCTCAGGCGGGCCTTTCTCGTCTCCGGCTTGGGCGGCTGGCGAGTTGCGAACACGAACGCAAGCGGAAGCGCCGGGCTTGAGAAGAGCAACGGCCGAAGGTCGGCTAGATCCCGGACGCCCATGCTGAGTAGCCCGAGGGTGGGCGGCAGGGTCATCAGGCAAAGGGCTGCTAGCTCAAGGCGGCTGCGGCGCGGAAACAAGAGCGCGAACGTGAGATACGTGGCGAAGAACCCGACGAGCTTCAAGTTCGTCAGCACCGACAGCAGGCGCACGTCTACGTCCTCGAGCGCCACGCCTGCGTGTGCCTGCATCGCGTAGCTCCAGTAGATCGCGTTCTCGATCGCGTCCGTTACGCCGGTGAAGACGCCAGCGGCCAGAGCGAAGGCGGCGTAGGGCCGTGCGCGTTCACGTGTGAATGCGTAGAGCCCGACGAAGACGAGCGTGAAGGAGATCACGAATGCCGTGTCGAGCGTGAAGTACGCGATCGCGGCATCTGGGTGGCTGTTGGTTGGATAGGAGAATGCGTTGCGCGGACCGGGCGTCTCGCTCGGCTGGAAGAACCCGAGCTCGCCAGTCACGAAGAGCAAGAGCACGCCCAGGCTCGACGCGGCGGTGAGCATGATCACGGCGGCGAGCGACGCGATTTGAAGCGTCGGCGGCTGGCACTGGTACGAGGCTCGGAGTGAAGCGACCGCCGCGCTCAAGGTCAATGCTCCGATCGCGGCTGCAGGCGTCGCGACCGCAGGTACCGCGACGTCAATACGGCGGCCCCTGCGTACATAGCGAGCTGGCACACCCCGAGAACGACGTGGGCGACCTGCGGATCGTTCCCGGCCGCGTGCTCGCCGAAGTGCCAGATCCCTGCCGCGACATAGAGAACGGCCGCTCCGAGCACGACGGCGATAGCGCGCTGGCCGAGCTCGTCGCTTCGGCGGCCACCGGCGGCAGCCCACAGGGTCGCGAGGACTCCGAGCCAGAGCAACCAATGCGCCTCGAACTGCTGGCGCGTGCCCTCGAACTCGTCGTGGGTAACGTGCCACCGCAGGTCAAGAAGACGCCCGACGAGTTGCATACCGAGGGCGGCCCAGAGAAGCTTCAGCTCACGGATGATCGATCCCGACATCCCCAATCCCAATAGCTCACGCTATTCGATAGTACAGACTATCAAATGACTCGCAAGCGCCGACCCACGCGGGCGGAGACCCGAGAGCGGCTGCTCGAGGCAGCCGAGCGGGTATTCGCGCAGCGCGGCCTCCACGCTGCAACTGTCGATGAGATCGCCGAGGAAGCCGGCTTCTCGATCGGCGCCCTCTATTCGAACTTCGCCGGCAAGGAGGAAGTCTTCCTTGCGCTGTTTCGAAAGCACACGGAACGTCGGCTCGCGGATGTCGGGGCGGTCGAGGAGGCAGGCGACGAGATTGCGGTGCGCGCGGAGAGGGCTGGCGATCTGTTCCTCACGTTCCTCACGAACGAGCCCGATTGGCCACTGCTCTTCTACGAGCTGTGGGCGTACGCGGCGCGCAATCCCCACGTCCGCGACGAATGGGTCGCCGGCCGCAGGCGGCTACGAAGCGCGATCGCCGCCGCAGTCGAGGAAGCGACTCGCACGCGCGGCGTAACGCTGCCTCTGCCCGCGGATCAGCTTGCGGTTGCTCTCAACGCGCTCGTGAACGGGATCGCAGCGGAATCCGTGACCGACCCCGACGGCGTTCCGGATGACCTCGTGGCGAGGGCGGTCGCGATCTTCCTCCGCGGGATCGAGGGCGATCGATGACACCCGGCGGCGCTCTGCGCAGTCATCTCGCGTACCGACTGATGTCCTCAGCGAAATCACTCCCATCACCGAACTCGCCCTGCTTGACGTAGACACGAGTTCCCCGTCGCTGTCGTAGAAAGCAGTGGTCGGAAAAGCGATGTTCCCTCTGAGCTGGTGCCCGCCATCGCGGCGGCGACGGCGCTCGCGTCGACCTATGGGGTGGGCCCGCGGCAGGTTCGCCGAGTGATGGCAGAGCACCGATCGGACCGCCTCTTGATCGCCGACGAGGCCCGGAGCACTGACTACTACACTGGATCGTGGAGACGGTGGCCAAGTGCGCCTCGATCGATGACAGCCGCAATGAAGCCGACGATGGCAATCGCCACGCTGCTTTCGTTGACGCTCCTGATGGCCGCATGCGGGTCCTCCGCGAACTCGGCCAACGATCCTGGCAACGCTGCGGATGCGCCCAGCTTCGATCAGGCGCTAGCTGCGGCGCCCCCGAAGTTGGCGAAGCTCTACGCGAACGGTGACAGCCTGCTGGGAGGCGGCGAGGACGGCTTCAGGGACCAGCTCGCGGCATTGCGTGGCTACCCCGTCGTTGTCAACAACTGGGCGTCTTGGTGCGGACCGTGCCGCGAGGAATTCCCGTACCTGCAGGCGCAGGCCGCCAAGCACCTCGACGAGATTGCCTTCCTCGGGATCGTTTCACAGGACTCCGACGAGGCGGCCACCACGTTCCTTGATGGTCATCCGATCCCATACCCGAGCCTCAGGGACCCCGACGGCGATTTCGGCGACTGGGTCGACACCGGACTGAGAGGCATTCCGAACACCCTCTTCTTCGACCGCTCCGGGGAGTTGGTCTACGTGAGGCAGGGTCCCTACTCCGACGAATCTGAGCTTGCCGCAGACATCGAGAAGTACGCGCTGAAGAACTAGGAGCCCTGCGAGCGAGTCGTCGGGTTGTGACCCTCCTGCCTCTTTCGGTCTTCTCGGGGGGATCGACTACCGACTGCTTTCCGATCCGCTGGTTCATGATTCAGACGAGCGGTAGCGAAGCGGCACTTCTAGACAGACTGAAAGAAGTTGAGGCCGAGATGGTCGAGACCTTTCTGGAGCTCGATGTTGAGACGGAACAGCTCGTCGGTGTAGACCAAGACGCCCATCACGACCAGGACCAGGCCGGCTGTCATCTGGATGGCGCCGTAGTGGCGGCGCACCCACCCGAGGCTACGCTGGGTGGCACCGAACGCCACGGCTGAGAGCAGAAACGGGAGCCCGAGGCCGGCGGAATAGACGGCGAGAAGCCCCGCGCCCTGTCCCACCGATCCCTCGAGGCTCGCTAGCCCGAGGATCGCGCCAAGGGTCGGACCCACGCACGGGGTCCAAGCCAAGGCAAACGCGATGCCGGCAAAGAGCGGCCCGCCGCTGCCGGCTCGTTCGATCAGGTTGAAGGGGCGCCACTCTCGGTTGAGCCGGACGACGAACGCGGACGCGATGAAGAAGATCCCAAGCAGCAGGATCATGATGCCCGCCAAGCGCCTCAACGGTGCTTGGTTTTCGAGCAGGACGGAGCCGATCGCCGTGGCTCCAAGGCCGAGCAGGATGAAGACGAGCGAGAAGCCGCCGATGAAGACGAGGCTGCGGCCGATCACCGCCGGGTCGAGCCGGCGCTCCCCGATCGGCTTGCCACAGACCGTCGCCAGATAGCCGGGCACCAGCGGCAAGCAGCAGGGAGAGACGAATGACACGACCCCTGCCGCGAAGGCGAGGAGAAGGCTCGGGGTTTCGATCATCGAGTGTCGCCTAGGACGTACTCAGCTCGGACGGCGGCCGTCCCTAGAACCCCAACCGGACTGAAGCCGCGAGCAAGGCGATCACTGCGATGAGCGTACTTGCCAGGAGGCTCCTCCATCAGAGGATCCAAGCACGGTCCCGTCGACAAGTGCGGCGTAGAGGGTCTCGCCGGCCGGCGCCACCAGGGCCGTCGGCTGGCCGCGGATACTGCCCACCTCACGGGCCCATCGCTTGCCCCCGTCGTCGCTGAGCTGGACCTGGCCTGTCGCATCGATCAGGTAGAGCCGCTCGGTTCGAGGCCAGGCCAAGAGCCCCACGTCGCTGCCGAGGGCCTGCCAGCTCGCTCCCTCGTCAGCGCTGACGGCAAGGCCGCGTTCGGTCGCGATGATGATCCGTCGCGGATCGGTTGGATCGATCGCCAGATCGATCACCGGCGCTGGCGGCCGGCGCTGCTGCCAGGTCCTGCCCCCGTCTCCGCTCACCAGGATCAGTCCGCTGAGCCCGTCGAAGGCGTAGATCCGATCGGAGGCGTACCGCAGGACGTGGAAGTCGGCTTGTCCGCCGAGCGACACCGCCTCCCAGCTCTCTCCCGCGTCAGTGGACTCGATCAGGCCGAGGTTGGGCGGCCCGGCCTCGCCGGCGCCCGGGTGGCCGGAGCCGAAGAAGTGGCCAGGGCCGGCAACCGTGAAGCCCATCGTGTCCTGAGAGCTGCTGCCGACGCGAACGGCGCTCGTCGAGCCCTCGGGTGACCGAAAGAGGCCGGTGTGCGTGGCGATGAACAGCGCGCCGTCGGCGGGGTCAATGCCCAGGCCGTGCACGTGCTCGACTGGCTCGACCCGAGCGGCGTCGGGGGGCTGGCCGCCGCACCCCCAAAGCAGCGCCGAGACCCCAAGAAGCGCGACGGGGAGCGCCAGCCGCGGAAACCGTTTCGAACTCCGGGATCTGCCCCTGAACACCGCGCGAATGCTACAGACCATAGGAGATCAGCCGAAGAGCTTGCGATAGGCGGTTGCCGGCCTCAGCGAACGTGTGCTCAATGACTACGACTCCGCGTAGTATGTCGGGATGCAACTTCCCTGCCGACCGAGATCCCCCGGACAGACTGGCGGTAGTCGGTGAGCTCGCACGAGGCCGCAACTGCCTGGGATGGTCTGGCTCGCGTCTATAACTGGCAGCTGCCGCTGGAGCGGCGATCCGTCGCGGCCGCCGTAGAGCTTGCGGACGTGCTGCCTCACGACAGGGTGCTCGACGTCGCAACCGGAACGGGAGCCGTGCTGATGGCGCTGGCGCGACTGCGGCCTCCTCCGGCGGTCGCGATCGGCCTCGACAGCTCGGAGGAGATGATGGCCCGTGTCCCCTCGTTGCCGGCTGGCTGGAGCCTCGAGCGAGGCGACGTAATCAGCCTGCCCTTCCCGGTCGAGCAGTTCGACGTCGTGATCGCGTCTCACGTGCTACACCTCCTCAACCCAGCCCAGCTCGACCGAGCGCTGAGCGAGATGCGCCGGGTGCTCAAGCCCGGGGGGCGCGCTGTGGCGGTGACGCCCGTTGCACCACGTTCGTGCCTGGGGCCCCCGTATCGGAGGATCATGGACCGGATCGCCCACTTCAGCGAGAGCTCGCTCGGTCTGCGACCGATGGATCCGCGCCCACGACTGCCGCGGTTCGGACTGAAGCCGGTCCGCGCCCGCTATGTCCACCGAGGCTATCCGTCGCTCTGCGTCCTGGCGCGCGCCACCGGCTGGTAAGCGCCGGGGCAGAGCCGAGACGATTGCGACGGTGCTGGCGCATGAGGGTAACGCGAGTGAGAGCGGCTCGCTAGCGCGCGTATGAAGGGCTTGCGAGGGCCTCGATCATCTACTACTCTGGGTCGTACAAACCAGCGAAGGAGGAACAACGGATGGAGTCGACTCTCTTGGGACTGGCGATCCTGGCGTGCCCGGTTGGAATGGGACTGATGATGTGGTTCATGGCAAGGGGGATGGGCGGCGGAAAGAACGAACCGGCCGCCACGGCGAAGCAGGAGGGCACCACGGTCGAGGAGCTGCGGGCCGAGCAGCAGCGGCTCGCGAGCGAGGTCGAGCGACTGGAGCGTGGCCGCTCCGCCGAGGAAGTGCCCGCACGCTGATGGCGACTGGAGCGCTGATCGCCGCAGTGATCGTCGGCGGGCTCACGTGCCCCGCGATCATGTGGTGGCAGCGGCGGCGCGGCCGCCAGCCTCTGTGCTGTCCCTCAAAGCACGAGCCGCGAGGTCGCGGGGGAGAGCTGGAGGAGTTGCGCCAGAACCAGGCCAGCCTCTCGGCCCGTTTGGCGCAGGCGTGCCTTCAGGGGGGCGCCGCGGCTTCGACGGCGCACCGCGAACGGGAGGAAGCGCTGCCGGCTGACGGACCAGGTCCGAAAGGGCACGCCAACCGCGTTCTTTCTGCGTACCCTGAGATACATGAACCGTGAGAGGGAGACGGCCCCGCCAGCGCTGCACGAGCTCGAGGCGTTGGTGATGGAAGAGGTCTGGCGTCAGGGCGAAACCACGGTGCGTGAGGTTCGCAACGCCCTCAACTGTGGCGAGAAGCAGCGCGCGTACACCACGGTGATGACGATCATGGCTCGCCTCGACCGCAAGGGGGTGCTGACGCGCGAGCGGGTGGGAAAGGCCGATATCTACAGGCCCGTCCTGAGCCGCCAGAAGTATCTGGAAGCCCGCGCGGAGGCAGAGGTCCAGGCGCTGGTCGCCGAGTTCGGTGACATCGCCCTGGCGCATTTCGCCGAGCAGGTTGAGAAGCTCGATTCGAAGCGGCTCGAGGCGCTGCGAAAGCTGGCAGCGCGTGACTAGCGCGCGCCGCCTGTACCGGCTGCAGCTCGGAATTGCCTCGGTTGGGGTGGTCAGCGTGGTCGTCGGGCTCATCATCGCCATGACCCGGGTCGACCCTGGACTTCCCTCGGTGGACGAGCTGCTCGCCGCATGTCGGCGCGTCGTTCCGTCCGAGCTAGGGGTGGGCCAGCTCGTCGTCACATCGCTCGTCGTCACGGGCCTGGTCGTCCTGGCCTTGGCCGCACGCTCGCTGGCACGGCAGCTGCGCAGACAGCGCCGGTTTCTGGCGTGCCTGTCCCAGATGGCTGAGGTCGAAGTGGGGGGGCGCAACGTGGTCGTGGTCGCGGGCAGAGGGCCTGAGGCGTTCTGTGCCGGGTTCCTGCGTCCGCGGATCTACGTCTCTCAAGCGGCGATGCAAAGGCTTTCCGAGGTAGAGCTGGCCGCCGTTGTCGCGCACGAGGCGCATCATCAGCGAAGCCGCGACCCCCTCAGGATTCTGGTTTCCACAATCCTCGTCGACGCTTTGTTCTTTCTGCCCGGCCTCAGGCGAGTCAGCAGGCGGTACCGGCAGCTGGCGGAACTGGCCGCTGATGAGGCCGCAACGGAGGCCGAAGGCACCGCGGCGCTTGCGTCGGCTCTTCTGATCTTCGGCGAGCGTGGCGGAGTGGCTGCGCCGGCCGTGGGCATAGCTCCCGAGCGGGTCGATCACCTGGCGGGGGAGAGTCCGGGCTGGCAGCTTCCGCTGTCTGTGTTCTCTGGCTCGCTGATCACCCTGGGGGCGCTGCTTGGTCTGATCTTCACCGCTCCAGCCGTCGTCGGTTCCGGCAGCCTCAGCGCGGCAGCGCTTCTGTCGGAGCTCTGCATGGTCGGGATGGTGGCGGTGCCGCTGGCCACGCTCTCGGCCGTTGCCCTTCAGTCGCGCGGACGCCTGCGCCTTCGATCGCTCGTTCATCGGTGAGCTGCCCACCTCCGGGGGGTCGTCCTGGGGCCGATAACGCCGCGGCATCGGCAGGTCCCGGCGAGGTGCCGTCCGACGCTCCACGACATTTACTTCGCCGGGTGCTGGCCGTTGGCGCAGCCGCTGCCTTCGTCGCTCTCCTCGGCTACGGCCTCATCGCCAGGGCGCCGGATCAGCGCATCGATCAGAGTCTGGCCCGGGGGGAGCCCGCAGCTGCCCCTGGTTTCGAGCTACCGCTGCTGGGAGAGGGCGATCTCCCGGTGTCGATCAAACGTCGGATCGATCCGGCGCTTGCGGATGGCCGGGTCGCGCTGAGTGAGCTGGAGGGAACGCCTGTGGTTCTCAACTTCTGGGCCTCGTGGTGCGTCCCCTGCCAAGAGGAGGCCCCGGTGCTGGCCCGCAGCTGGGAGCGCTTTGGCGAAGAGGGCGTCCTCTTCGTCGGCCTCAACATGCAGGACCTGACCTCCGACGCCCTCGGGTTCATGAGCGAGTTCCAGAACAGCTACTTGAACGTGCGCGATCAGAGCGACGGCGTCGCCGCCGATTGGGGCGTGACGGGAATCCCAGAAACCTTCTTCGTCACGGCAGACGGCGAGGTGGTTAGCCACGTCATCGGCGTGGTGTCGAAGCAGCAGATGAACGCGGGCGTTGCGGCGGCCGCCTCCGGTCGGCCCACGGCAGCCCTTTCGGGGGGGTCCCGCCGCCCGACCCGCTGAGGGCCCCGCATATGCAAGCTGCCCCGGAGAGCTTGCGGGATTTTTTAGAAGTCGATCGCCTCGGGGCCGCGCCCGCGGTAGGTCGTTATGAAGTCCCGTATCGCGTCCAACGTCTTCGCGCCTTCGTATGACTTGCAGCCCAATAGCTGCGTCCAGGCCGTAGCCGGTGGAAGCTTCAGAACGTATGCGGCACTGGTTATGCTTTACGCAGTGCTCGTCACCTCTCATTCCCTGAAGCTCCACACCCACCTCCTGCACGGCCTCTCCGACCCCTCTCGGCTGCGGATCCTCGAGGCGCTCCGCAGAGAGGAGCTGCGGGTAAGCGACGTGGTCGAGAGGACGGGGCTAAGCCAGCCGAATGCCTCCAAGCACCTGAGCTGCCTTTGGGGATGCGGGCTGGTTGCCCGCGAGAAGCGGGGGCGGGAGGTCTTCTACCGGCTGATCGAGGGGGTCCAGGGGTTACTCGCATCGGTCGAGGCGGTCCTCGAGGAGGCCGGCGAGACGGTCGGGGCCTGCCCCTTGACGGCCGAGACCGTCGGAGGCGGCGGTGGCTGCTAAGGCCGTGACGGCTATCGAGCTTCCAATCGCGCCGCCCACCGCCGCTGAGGCTCCGATCGAGCACTCCGAGTGGCTGCGGCTGGCGCGGCGGGCGAAGCTCCTCTCGTGGATCTCACTCGTCTACATGACCTTCGAGGGGGCCGTCGCGATCATCGCCGGGCTGATCGCCGGCTCCGTTGCCCTCATCGGCTTCGGCCTCGACTCGGCGATCGAGGGCTTTGCCAGCCTCGTCATCGTCTGGCGCTTCACCGGCGCGCGACTGCTCTCTGAGGATGCCGAGCTGCGGGCGCAGAGGCTGGTCGCGATCCAGTTCTTCCTCCTCGCTCCCTACGTCGCCTACGAGGGCCTGGGTGCCCTGATCGCCGGCGATCGGCCCGAGGCGAGCTGGGTCGGGATCGGACTCTCGATCACGAGCCTGCTCTTCATGCCGTACCTCGGCCGCGCCAAGAAGCGGATCGGCGAGCGCATGGGGTCGGTGGCGACGAAGGGGGAGGGTCAGCAGAACATGCTCTGCGCCTACCTCTCGGCGGCGCTGCTCGCCGGACTGCTCGGCAACGCCCTTCTTGGCCTTTGGTGGCTCGACCCCGCTGCGGCGCTGGTGATCGCCGCGGTCGCACTCAGGGAGGGAGTCGAGGCATGGCGCGGGGAGGGCTGCTGCGCGCCCAGCGATCCGCTCGCAGATCCCGGCGGGAGGGCCTGCGGCTGCGGTGAGGGCTGCGCCTGCTGCCCATGAGCGGGGCGAGCCCACCACCCACCCCACGGGGGCCGCACCCACGGCGTCTCCGCCGAGGCCGATCGCAGCAAGCTCTGGATCGCGCTCGGGCTGATCCTCGGCTTCATGGCGGTCGAGGTCGTCGTCGGCGTTTCGCCGGCTGGCTGGCCCTGCTCTCCGACGCCGCCCACATGCTCACCGACGGGGCGATCGCCTTGCTCTCACGGGGCCTGGCCGGTGGGCGGACGCCGATCAGCCGGGCTGCTCAGAACGAACCGGCCGATAACCACCGCGATGAGTAGGACTGCGCTCGTCCACTGGGCGTTGCTGAGCCCCAGCGCCAGGTCAGGGCTGTCGGAGCGGACGAAGAACTCGAAGAAGCGACCAAGCGCGAACAACCCAACCACGGCCCAGGCCAGATCCCCGGGCCTTCGCAGATGGCGGCGGAGGACGAGCATCGCCGCCAGTACGAGCAGCGCGAGAGACACCTCGAAGAGGCCGCCGTTCTCGTAGGCGATGTCGGGGTTCGGCGTCAGGGCGTCGGGGTGCGTGTTCCGGACGGCGTAGAAGGCTGTGCTGGCGCTCCCGTAGTGCTCACCGTTGATCACGTCGCCGATCCGTCCAATCGCTACGCCCAATGGCAGCCAGAGCGCGATCACGTCGAGGTAGCGCAGATCGAGACGCCTGCGGCGCGCCTCGATCGCCAACAGCAGGCCGGCCAGGATCAGCCCGCCGGCAAAGGTGAAGCCGCGCGTGCCGATGAGCGGGCCGCCCTCCTCGATGACATAAAAGACGCGCCCGCCGATGATCCCGCCGAGCACGAGCAGCGGCATCAGGTCGAAGAGCGGTCCTGGGTCGAGGCCGCGCGAGCGGGACCAGCGTGCGGCGACGAGCAGCCCGACGCCGACGCCGATCGCGATCGTGAGCCCATGCCAGGCTAGATCGACGGGGCCCAGGTGGATCTCTGGATCAATCCCGATCGTGATGACGGCGCCTGGAAACATCTCCTAGGCACTGTAGTTGAAGGAGGTCTCCCGCCCTCTGGGCGCAGGAGCAGCGAAACCCCGGCTAGCCAGATTTGGGGCCTATCCCCGCTTGCGCAGCGTGACCACGAACATCGACCCCGCGTAGACGCGGAGCCGCTCGACCGTCTGCACCTCAAGGTGGCCTGCGAGCAGGCTCCAAGGCTTCGCCAGCCCCTCGAGGGTGGTGACGTAGCGACGCGCCGCAGCGCGGATCACAGGGCGCCCCGCCCGCAGCCACGGGTCCATGATGCCGGCCGCAACGGCCCTTCCCCCAGGTTTGAGGGCCTCGCTGATCCGAGCGGCCGCGGCCTCTGAACGCAGGACGTCATGCGTGAAGGAGAGAAGAGCTCCATCGGCTGGAGCCGACAGCCGCAGCTCCTCCACCGGCGCTTGCTGCAGCTGGACGCTGCCCAATCCCTCCGCCTCCACCCGCGCGCCCGCGATGCTGATCATCTCGGGGCTCATCTCAACCCCGATCACCTTCCCAAACGGTCCGACGCCGGCCTGCAGGAGGGGGAGGTTCAGCCCCGTGCCGCACGCGATGTCGAGGATGGCCTCGCCGGGGGTGGGGGCGAGCCGCTGCACCGCCCTGCGTCGGACCGGTGCTGCGAGAAGGATGCTGAGGCTGCGGTCGTAGCTCCCCGCAAGGCTTCGGTAGCGAGCAAGCGCCTGCTCCTGGTCGGGCTCCTCGATCGGATCCGGCATGGCGTTGGAGTTCAGCTCCCTAAAGGTAGCCGAGCGGGTCCTGTGGAACGCCGTTGACTCGCGTCTCGAAGTGCAGGTGCGCGCCGAAGGAGTGGCCGGTGTTCCCGACCTCGCCGATCACGTCGCCCTGACTGACCTGCTGGCCCTCCGAAACGCCGATCGACAGCTGGTGGGCGTAACACGTAGCGAGCCCACCGCCGTGGTCGATGCAGGTGTAGTTGCCGTAGCCGCCGCTCTCGGCCTCCGACTGGGTGAGCACGACCGTGCCGGAGTCGGCGGCCTGAATTGGAGTCCCCTCCGCCGCTCCGATGTCGATTCCCGCATGGGTAGTTCCCCACCGAGGACCGAAGGGCGAGGTGACGGCGCCCTCGACGGGCCAGATCAGACCGCTGGAGGATTGGCCCAGCTCGGGCCCAGCTGGAGCGGGCACCGGCGACACGCCACCATCGGCCGCTGCGGCCTCTTCGGCGGCCGCGGCCTGTGCCGCCTGAAGCTGAGCCTGAATCTTCGTATCCAGCTCGCTGACGTCGCCCTGGAGCGCCCCGACGCGCGTGCGGGTCTGCGCAAGCGCGTCGCTTTCGCGCTCTCGCGCCGCCACCAGTTGCGCCTGCTGCGCCTCGAGCTCGGCCCGAGTCTGCTCGAGCTCGGCCTCCTTGGCGGCGATCAGATCCCGAGCAGCGCGGATCGATTCCACCGTTCCCAGCTTCTGGTCGCGCAGATCGCGTACGCGCTGGGTAATTGCATCCCCCTGCGCCTGAATGCTGTCCAGGTACTCGGTTCGGCTGACGAGGTCGTCGTAGCCTTCAGAATCGAGGACGACCGCTAGGAGGCTCGGATCGGTCGATTTGTAGATCGCGACCAGCTGAGCCCTGAGCTGGCGGATCGCGCGGTGCAGGCGTTCACGCGCGATCCGAAGATCCGCTTCGGCTCCCTCGAGGCGAGCCTCAGTCTCCGCGAGCTCCGCCTGAGCGGCAGCCTCGCGGTTGCGAAGGGCGGCGACCTGCCCCGTCAGATCCTCCACCTGGCCCGAGAGCCGCTCCAGCGTGGTCGACTGAACCCCCTCCTCCTGCTGTGCGTCGTCAAGTTTCGCCCGCTTGGCCTCGAGCCGGCCCTGCAGGTCACCGGCCGCGGTACCGCCCGCCAGCGCGAACGCGGCGATGGCCACCGCCAGCAGGAGCGGCAGGCGCAGGGAGATGGGAAGTCTTTGCGGCTCGAGACTCATAGGCTCGCGTGAACTCGAAGTCCCACGCGGCGTAGGACAGTAGCCGCCATCCGCGCGCGGATCCCTTCCCAACGATCTGAGCTGCAGGATGCGTTGCGCGAGCAACATAAAGTTGCGTGATATGTAACCCTACGTTGCATGAAGGGCGGGACCGACCCCTCTAGGCTGATCAGGCTGGAGGCGCATCCTCTTCTGGTTGCCGGCCTGCTCGCCGGGTTCTTCCTTGCTCTCTTCGGGACTTATTGGGATGACGCCTGGCACACGGAGAAGGGGCGGGACAGCTTCCTCGTGCCTCCGCACGTCGTCCTCTACCTCGGTATCGCCCTGGCTGGCGGAGCTCTCGCATGCTGGGCGCTCCTAAGCATCAGGGCCCAAGGGATCCGGCAGACGCTGCGAACGCGCTCGCTTCTTCTCGCGCTGCTCGGCGTGGGGGTCACCCTCGGCGCTGCGCCTATCGACAACGGCTGGCACCTGGCGTTCGGCCGAGATGCGGTGATCTGGAGTCCCCCGCATATGCTCGGCGTCGTCGGCACGCTTGCCATTGCCGCAGCGATGCTCCTCGAGCTCGCCGACTCCGGCTCGACCTGGTCGCGCGGCGCCGGCGTCGTGGCCGGAGCGGCTGTCGTCGCCGCATCAACGATCCCGGTCCTCGAATACGAGACGGACGTCCCTCAGTTCGACGTCGCCTTTTACCTGCCGGTGCTGGCGCTTGGTAGCTCCGTCGGCCTCGGTCTTGTTCGGCGCTCGCTCGTCGGGACCATCCCCGCGACCGCCGCAGCCGCGCTCCACGCGGGCGCGTTGATCGTCGTCGCGCTGGTCCTCCTTGCGCTCTCGATGCCGCCACCCCTGGTTCCGGCCCTCGTGATCCCCGCGGCGGCGCTCGATTGGGCCGCGCATCGCCGGCTGCCGCTGGGAGCGGCCGCCGCGCTGTTCGCGCTGGGTCTCGTGGGCGTCTACGCCGCCTACCTCGACTTTCTCAAGGAGGACGTCTTCATCGGCCCACGCGAGCTGGCGCTGGGCCTCCCGGCGGCCTTCGCAGGAACGTTGGTGGGGCTCGCGGCTACGGGATGGAAGGGCAGCCAGGGGCTTCGCTCCTCGAGGCCCGCGGCAGCGGCAAGCCTTCTGCTTCTCATGGCCTATCTCGTGCCCATGACCTTCGCCGCGAAGGCGATAGCGCATGATCCCGGGCAGGGGGAGGAGGTGGCGGACGGGGAGCTCACCGGAACGAGCGTCGGTGACCACGCGCGGCTCGATGTGAACCTCGCGGGCTCCCGGCATTGCTCGGACATCGAGCCGTCACGGATCGTCGCCCGGCGGGGTGGCGAGTTGGTCACTGGCTCACTTAGAGGGGTGACGAGGTGCCGCTTCGCGGGTGCGGTCGAGCTGCCGGACAGGGGACGATGGTTCGTCTATGCCGAGTTCGATCACAACGGCCAGGCCGTCGAGGCTTGGCTTCCGCTTCATGCGGGTGATCCCGAGCAGGTCAGCGGGACCCGTTCGGTCTACATCCCGCCTGCCTCGGGCTCCTCGCTGCTCAAGTGGGCGAGCGGCGCGCTGATCTATTTGCTAGTAGCCGGCCTTCTCTTCGCTACCGCACGGCTTTACGCCACGTCGAGCGGGCGTCCCGCCGGACATTGACCTCAAGCACGGCAACCGAGGACCGCATCCTGGAGGCGGCGCGCCGCGTGATCGGCGACGGTGGCTGGGCCGCAGCGACGCTGGAGCAGATCGCGCGCGAAGCCGAAGTCTCGCGGGTGACCCTTCACCGACGAGGTCTTGGCAAAGCTCAGATCCTCGCGCGACTGGCCCAGGAGGGCGTGGGCGCCTACCGGGCGACCATGTGGCCGATCCTCACGGGACCCGAAGTTGCCTCGGAGCGGCTCGGCGCCGCCCTTGAGGCGCTCTGCACGCTCGCGGAGGAGAACCTCCACCTGCTCCTGGCTCTCGACCCTGTTGCCAACGCGTCGGTCTTCCACGAGACATCCAACGAGGACGCGCTGACCAGGAACGAGTTCACCGAACCCCTTGAGCGCATCCTCAGGGACGGCGCGACCGATGGCACGCTACGCGAAGTCGATCCCATCGAGACGGCGACCGTCCTCTTCAACCTCGTCGGGTGGACTTACGTTCACCTTCGATCCGGTCACCGGTGGCCTCCACCCCGGGCGCGAGACGGGACGCTTTCCGTCGTTCTCCCCGGCTTGGCTGTCTGAGCGCGTCCTCACCGGCGGCTACGGCAGGCAGGTGAGGATGCCGACGATCCCGCCTGCGGCTACAGAGACGCCCACTACGCAGCCAGCCGTCCAGCCGATCCAGCTCTGCCGAGGGCTGAGATGCTCAGTCGGCTTTGTCGGCCACGGCGGCCGCCGCTGCTCGCGGGGCTTTTCTTCTTCCACCGGGGGGGGTAGCTCGCGCCGGGTTAGCTCCCGCGATCCCAGCGCTTCAGGGGCGGCGTCGGGTTCTCGACGTCGCCGCCGCGATACCAACCAGGCGCGCTCCACATCTCGAAGTGCAGGTGGCAGGCGCTCGACCTTCCGGTCGAGCCAACGTATCCGATGAGCTCGCCGGCGCCGACCCGCTCCCCCTCCGAGACTGCGAGGCGGCGGAGCATGTGCATGTAGACGTAGTCGTGCTTTCGGTCCTTGCCCTTGACGACGACGTAGTTGCCGGCACCGGATGCCTGGTAATCCTTGACCCGCACCCTGCCCGACCGGGCGGCTACGACTGGCTTGCCGCACTTTGCGAGCACGTCCTGGCCCTGGTGGCCGCGCCCGGCGCCAAGCCCGTCCCCGTAGGTGTGGCGCCCCCTGATTGGGAAGACCCCTTCCGCCGACGATCTTGCCTCGGAGCCGTCAGGGCTGATGCCGCCGGAGCTGGCAGCGGCGATGCTCGAGCCCGTGGCTGCGGCAACGAGCAGCGGTAGTGCAGCAAGCGGCGCGAACCGCAATCGGAAGAATCGAGCCATTCTCAACCTCTCTTTCGTGGAGCCTGCGGGGTTAGCTGACGGGCTCGCGCAGAAAGAGTGCGCTACAGAGCCTTCGGCTCTGATTCGCCCCGGGGACTCGAGGTCCCGGCGGTTCCCCCGCTCCGGACTGCCTGGGCAGGCCGGACTCGGCAGGTGCAGTTCAATTGTGAGCGGCAGCTTACATACTTGTCCCGACGGGACGTAGGAGAAGATCGGGAAGCGGCCATCGCGGCGAGGCACCCGACCCGCGGCCGAGAGTCTCGACCGGGGGTCGGTAATGCCTGGGGCGGGCCGCTAGTGGCCCATCGAATCGTGGGAGGGGAGGGTGGTCTCCTCCGCCGACGGAACCCCGCCGGCGGGGGACGGCGCTCCGTACCACTTCTCCCGCCAGCTGTTCATCTCCTCGATCTCGCGCGATTGCGCGTTGACGATCGCAGTTGCCAGATCCTCGGCCTCCTGATCCTGACCCTCCGCGAGCTCGACCCGCGCCATCTGGATCGCCCCCTGGTGATGGGGGATCATCTTGTCGATGAAGGCGCGGTCGAAGGGCTTCGCCGTCTCCAGCATCGAGACGTCCATCGACATCCCCATCATCTGGGCGTCGAGCCCCAGCGTGCCGTGCTCTCCGTCGCTGACGGGCTCGCCGTAGAGCCGCTGGTGCATGTCCTCGAGATCCTGGATTTCGCCCTGCTGCGCCGCGATGATGTCCTCCGCGAGCTGCTTGATCTCCGGGTGTTCTGCGCGCTGTTGAGCAACCCGCGCCATCTCGATCGCCATCTCGTGATGGGGAACCATCTCCGTGATGAACGCGCCGTCGGTGTCCTCTGCTTGTGCACCGTCCCCGCCGCCGAGCAGTAGAACAACGGCCACGGCTGCGATGACTACGGCGGCAACTGCAGCGCCAATCTTCTTCGCTGACATTTCGTACTCCTCTCGCTTGGATGGGCGCGAAGCGCCCTGGCCAGATCCACGAGCAGCGCAAGGCACCGCCCGGGGATCGCTCCTCAACGCAAGAAGACCTGAAGCAGCTCCGGCCCGGCGCGTGCTCGAGGCAGGGCCACGGGGCTGATGACCCGGATGGCAAGAGCCACCGGTGAGAGCTGTTGGATCGGCCGGCGGAGGCGGACGAGCAGCAGGCCGCCGACGAGGGTTGCCATCACTGCGGATCCGATCTGCACGACTGCCAGGCACATCGAAACGGCAGCGGCGGCGGTGCCATGCTCGTCACCCATGTGATCCATCCCCGGGCCGCCATGGGCCCACGCGAGCGCTGCGCTGAGCAAAACGATCAACGCCACTGCGGGGAGCCCGCGCCTGCGGCTCCTGAGCAGGGTTCGGATCCGAATCACGCAGAAACTCTAGAGGGCCAGGTTCTCCACACCGGCAGGTGCGGGGCAGGAGGTCCGGCGAAGGTCACGGAGGCGAAATCGAAGCGCAAGGCCCGTGAGCAAGAGGGCGAGGATGCCCAGCACCGGCTGAGCGGGGGCGAAGTAATCGAGCGCCCCGGAGACGCCCAGCAACCCTACAATCAGCTTGTTGCAGATCGGGCAGCCGATTGCCAGGTAGCCGAGCAGCCCGCCGCCCACGCCCTTGCCGAGCCCGCTGGCACGAGCGGCGGGTGCTAGATAGGAGGCGATCAAGGCTCCGCCCAGGATGCTCGTCCCGATCCAGAAGACATACTGGTCCCAGTAGACCGGCGTCATGCGGCTGAACCACGGGTTGTCGATGATGGCGGTGGGGATAGCTGCGGCGATGGCGAGAACGGCAGCCGCGACAACCGCCGTCGCCAAGAGCCTCGCCGAGACCAAGGCCTCCCACGGGCGGAGCTCCGACGCCCCGTCGCCCAACCCTCTGAACCTCGAGCCGCTTGACTGCACTCCTACTAACTGTAGAAGGTCGCGGCCGCGTCGCTCCCCACCCGGGTGATGGCGGTACATTTCCATCGCCGGCCCAGGAATGAAACGGGGCCTATCGTGGCTATGGTCCGAGCCATGAGCGAGACCAAATCAATCCGCGGTGCGCTGCAGCAGGAGATCATGCGAGTGCTGTGGCGCGCCGAGAGTGCATCGGTCTACGAGGTGCGCGAGGCGCTCCCGCGGGCGAGGCGAGGCGCGTATACGACTGTCCAGACGGTGCTCAACCGCCTCGCAGAGCGTGGTTTGGTTGCGCGTCGTCGCCAAGGCAGGGCGTTCCGCTACGCAGCTCGCATTTCTGAATCCGACTATGTTGCCGGCACCCTCGAAAGTGCCTTATCCGGAGCCTCGGAGGAGGCTCGCCGGGCAGCGCTTTCGAATCTTGCAGAGCGGCTGTCCCCAGAGGATCTTGAGGCGCTCCGGAAGGCCAGCGCCCGGATCAAGAGGCGTCGAGGCTCATGACCGTTGATCTGGCGATCGTCCTCCTCGTGAGCTTGCTTGCGGTCCCTCATCTTCTGCCGCGGGCACGCCTGGCACCAGTTGCCGGAATCACGCTGTGGATGTCGGCCCTCGCGCTGCGGGCGGCGATCGCGATCAGCGGCGTGATCGCCTTCATGCTGTACGTCCCTACGTCCGACCTATTCAGCCACCTATCGCAGTGGTGCCTGCACGCGGTCATCCCATACCTGACCGCTCATCTCGGATTGAACGGGCACGCGCTCGGTGATCTTGCCTCGGTGGTGCCGGCTGGACTCGTGCTGCTCACGGCGGCCGCCGCAGCAGGCGGCACATGGCGGGCTTGCCGCCGCGTCAGCGGCTGGCTGAAGCGCAGCACCCTTGGTGACGGTCCCGCGGGGAGCGTCATCGTCAAGGATTCGGAGATGGTCATCGCCGCAGCGGGGGTCCGTCAGCCGCGGGTCGTCGTCTCCGCTGGAGCGCTGATGAACCTGGACGACGGTGAGCTCGCTGCCGGCCTCCAGCACGAATGGGGACACGTGGAGAGGCGGCATCGTTTCCTCTCGCTGACCTCAGTGGCGTTACTTGGATGCTCCCGGCTGATCCCGGGAGGCCGCGCGGCCTGTCGGAATCTGCAGTTCCACATCGAACGCGACGCCGATGACTACGCCGTTCGCAAGACCGGCGACCCGATGGCCCTGGCAAGCGCGATCTTCAAGCTTGCGAGTACGAAAGCGCCGGCGGGAGCGGGTGCGATCGCCCATCTGGGCGAGGCCAACGCCGTGGATCGGCTCAGGCTGTTGGTGGCTGACCTGGTCGACTTGCCGGCTCGAGAGCTCACGCTGGCGGCTGCGATGTTGGGAGCCGCCATGGCCGTGACAGCGGTCTCGCTCTTGGCGGTCGTCCCGGAACTCGCTCAAGCTGGAATGGCGCAGGCACACGTTCCGGTCGGAGGCCTCGTCAACTGCTGAGAGCGCCGTTCTCTCCAGGCAAGGCGTCAGCGGCAGCGCCCGCCGCCCCTGCCGACCACCCTGCGGGTCGACGTCGCCCAGGTCTCTACGAAGCCAATGGGGTACTAGCGGTGGTACCAAACGGAGCGAAACTCAGCTGACCTCAGAGGACCTCGATGGCTTGAGAGAGCCGATGGGCACTCCACGGAACCCCCTCAGGCGATCTCATAACCCGGAGGTCGCAGGTTCAAATCCTGCCCCCGCTATAGAGAGCAGGCCCGCTCAGGCGGGCCTTGGCGCAACCCGGCAGAAGTTGGGCTCGTGAAATCCCCCGGTACTGCGGCCGCTGCTATCGCCGCCACCCTCGCTGCCTCCCGCAGTGATTGCTGCCTGCGGCCAGGAATCCACGGACCCGGTGGCGAGCAGCGAGCCGATCGAGCACGTTCACGGCCTCGGCATCAATCCCACCGACGGCGCCCTCTTCATCGGCACTCACGACGGTCTCTTCCGCTCGCCCGAGGGGTCCGCGACTGCCGGGCGGGTCGGGGAGAGCACTCAGGACACGATGCGCGACGCCGGCGCCAGGAAAACGGCGTATCGTGGCAAGACCGGATTTCCGAGCCTGGAACAAATGGGCCAGAAACGCGGGAGATCTTTGGACCGGTCGTAGGGTTAGTTCCGTCGTTCTAGGGGCAGCAGCGCGCAATGGGCTCGCAACGCCACCGGCGGCGGTGAAAAAGTGCGGACCATCCGAGCAGGAGGGACAATATGGAGGAGTTTGGCTTGACCCGGCGGCGCGTCAATCGGTTCTCGTCCCGCGGGAGGGCGACGAGACGGCGACTTCTTCCGATGGCGCTCGGAATGGCAATGATCATCTCGCTCGGCCTCACCGCGCATGCCCCCGCCCACCCGGGGCAGCACGGGACGCAGCAGGGCCATTTGCTCGGCTCCGGCGAGTTCGGCGTCATCGACTTCGTCTCGAAGCTCCGGATGCACGACGCAACGCAGGGCTCAATCGCCGATGTGGGGGCCCTCGGTAATTACGCGTACCTCGCAAAGTTCGACGACGACGCGGTCTGCGACGAGCCCGAGAACGTCTCGGACGGCGGCGTATACATCGTCGATATCCACGATCCGACGAACCCGAAGGAAGTCGGCTTCATTCAGGCGCATCAGGACACATACGTCGGCGAAGGGGTCCAGGCGATCCGCCTCAGCACGCCGAAGTTCACCGGCAAGATCTTGGTGTTCAACAACGAGGGCTGCGGCAAGAACTTCAAGGGCGGGACGTCGATCTACGACGTCACCAACCCCCGAAAGCCTCGGAAGCTCGCCTCTAACCAGGGCGACTTCACCACCGACGATGTGCGGAACACGCCCCACGACGCGAATGCGATCCACAGCGCTTTTGCGTGGGACGCCGGCAACAAGGCCTATCTCGTGGCGACCGACGATGACGAGGCGGAGGATGTCGACATCATGGACATCACCGATCCGCGACACCCGCGCCTTGTCGGTGAGTTCGACCTGAACGTCAACAACATCGTCCAGCCGAGCTTGGGCCTCACCGAGTCCTTCCTGCACGACATGGTCGTCAAGAGGATCGGCGGGGACTGGATCATGCTGGCCTCGTATTGGGATGGCGGGTACGTCAAGCTGAACGTCAACGACCCCGCAAACCCGGTGTTCCTCGGGGACTCCGAGTTCACGAATCCCGATCCGGAGCTGTTCGAGCAGACGGGCATAACGCGCACTCCCGAGGGGAACGGCCACCAGGCCGAGTTCACGAAGGACAACCGATTCATCATCGCGACGGACGAGGATTTCTCGCCCTACCGGACGACAGACCTCAGCCGCGTGACGGGACCACCCGCGCCTGTGCCTGAAACGTACGGGACCGCTCCTGTCGGGGGTGGTCCACTCAGCGTCTTGTCCGACAAGCGACTGAACGGCCCGGTTGTTTACGGAGGCTACGGCTGCCCCGGGGCATCGGCGGCCATTCCGCCGGCGGAATCCGTGGTGCCCCGGGACTCGCTCGCAGCGGGGGAGGAGCAGATCGTCGTTCTCCAGCGAGGTCCCTCGGATGATCCCAATGCATCGGAGGAGGCCTGCTTCCCGGGCGAGAAGGCCGACAACGCAACCGACGCCGGCTACGACGCGGTCATCCTGACCAACCGGCACCTGGGCAGCGCGGACCTCGACGAGGCGTACTGCGGATATGGAGCGTTCCCGACCGACGAGGTCATCCCAACCGTCTGCACTACCCATGAGGCGCTGCACGATCTCTTCAACCGGCCTGAGGATTACTCCGTGCCGTATCCCGATGGGGACCCGGACGATAAGGAGCCGGACATCGGCCAGATGGGGAACAAGGTTGACGCCGAGGCCCTCTTCGACGGCTGGGGGTACGTCCACCTCCTTGGCCCGAACTTGGGCGAGAAGGACACGTTCGCGATACCAGAGGCCATGCAGGAGTCGAAGGCCGTCGGCTTCGGCGACCTCTCCGTGCACGAGGTGGCGACGGACCCGACCGATCCACGCCTCGCGTACCTGTCGTATTACGCGGGCGGGCTGCGGGCGATTCGGATCGTCGAGAACCGGGCTCGGTGCACCGCCGCGGGCGAGGACGACTTCCCGTGCCTGCTCGAGGTGGGCGGCTATCTGGACGCCAGCGGCAACAACTTCTGGGGAGTAGAGGTCTGGACCGATCCCTCCACCCAGAAGGAGTACATCTTGGGCAGCGACCGCGACAGCGGCCTGTGGGTCTTCAGGCAGAGGGGATAGGTGCCGCCGCCCTTGTACCCGGTCGTAGTACCGCTTTAGTACCGACCAGAACGTCCTATGCGTCCAAAGGTCTCTCCATGGGGGACGCGCGCGGGGGACGCGCGGGACGCCAGAGGACTTCACGGGCGGGTCTCGGAGTCGACTGGGGGTCGAAAGGTCGCTGGTTCAAATCCAGCCGACGACGCGTCCCGGCGTCCCCGTCCCCGCAAACCGTTTCGCTCCTCGTCCAAAGCGGCCATTGGGCTCTACGTCGGAGGGCGAGGTCGTACGTCTCGGCCGCTTCGGTCCCGCTCAGGTTCGCCTTGCGCCTATCCCTGGAGTGTGGGAGGGTCGGTGGGGCGGGCAACCCCCAGAGGAGGAGGCCAGCATGAGCGACGTAGAGGCAAGGAGTTTCGACTCCCCAGACGAGATCCGCGAGTTCGAGGGCAACGGACAGGCCGCGGTGATCAATGTCGGCGGGCAAGCGGTCGGGTACGGGACCTTCGAGCCCGGCTGGACTTGGTCAGCCAATGTGAAGCCCATCGCAGGCACTGATTCGTGCCAAGTCTCCCACCTCGGCTACGTGGTCTCCGGGCGGATGAAGGTCCGCATGGACGACGGAGCTGAAACCGAGATTGGGCCAGGCCAAGTGGTTGCGATTCCACCGGGCCACGACGCGGAGGTCGTCGGCGACGAAGCCTGCGAGATGGTCGACTTCGGAGAGTTCGGCGAATACGCGAAGCGGGCGTAAGCACCTCACTGCGTCGCTGACGATCTCCAGCGAGTCCGCAGGAGGTTCAACCCGGCCGACGACCTGGTTTTTCAGGTGCCCGCTCTTCGTCCTGGCGGCTCCTCCGGACAGTGGTCGGCTAGTCCGCGACCTGCTCCCGCAGAGCAGCAATATCCGCGATCTTCCAAGCCTCGATGACCTTGCGGTCGCGTAGATGGGTGATAACCGCCTGATCGATGCGAAAGCGGCGTCCGATTCCGCTGATCCCGCCAAAGCTGGCGATCAACGTGCCGGGTGACGATGGTGCGCGCCATCTCGACATCACCATCGACGACGACTTCCTGCACATCGTGACGAAGGTCCGGCATCGCCCTCAGCGCGTCTCTCCAGACCGCTTTTTCCTTCTCGACACCCGTCGTGGAGAGCCCAGCCGGGGCGTGGACGACAACGTCCGGGTCGAGTAGGTCATCGAATGCCTCGAAATCACCCGCATCACCGGCAGCAAGCCACTGGGTCACCACGCTTTGGCCGGAGGGGGCATTGACACGACCTAACGCTCGGTGCGGCAGCCTGCACGTTGTGGCCGATCCGCATGCAAAGCGGCGCTCTCGTGCTACGCAGGGGGGCGGATTCGCTCTCGTATCCGCGGGTGGTAGCGGCGAGCGAATCGGGCCCCCGCTATGTTTGTCACTAACACTCTTGAGCCCTCCGCCAAGAGGGATTCGGGTTCTCGAGGGCTTCGGGGATCGCCCTCCCCCTGCGTCGCTTCCGGCCCTATTCGGCCCGTCGCTCCGCCCGCGCGCGCAGCCAACCGCCCAGGGCCCCGAAGCCGACCGCGAGGACAGTGGTGATCAGGACCAGCAGGATCGCCGGCTCGGGCAGCTCGGCCTTCGCCTCCGCGCCGTGGATCTCGTGCGCGATCAGGATCGCGGCGCCGAAGATCGAGCCGGCGAGGAGCCCGCGCTTCGCGCCAGTCGCCGCCCCGACGTGGTCGAAGCCGGCGCCGATTCCGCCGAGGACGCCGAGCACCGTGAGGACGAGATAGGCGACCTCCGAGACGCCGAGGAAGTACCCGGTCACGGCTCCGTAGAGGGCGGGGAGGACGACGGCGAGCAGGACCTGGACGAGGCGGGGCTGCGCGCGGAGCAGCGGGGGAAGTCTCACGGCGCGGCGATCCTATGCGCGAAGAGGTGGCAAGCGCCCCCCGGCCCCGTGGGCGGACGCCTGCGCGACGCGCGGGGGCGAGCCGCAACCACTTCTAGACTGCGCGGCCCGTGCCCGGTGGGACGGGCTTATGACGACTTCTTGCCGCCCTTGCGCCCGCCCTTGCGCTGACCCTCCTTGGTTCCGCCCCCGCCCCCGCCCGAGCTCTTTCCGCCCTTCTTCGACGCGTTCGGGGTATTGGCTATCTTCGCCGCGCGCCCCTTGCTCATGCCCTTCTTCTTCAGGCCCTCGTACTGCTTGTCGTTCTTGACGCTGGGCCCGTGATCCTTCGCCATCGCCGCCTCCTCAGTGGTGCTCCACCCGGAGAATGCCCGCGACCCGCCGGCTCCAATCCCCCACGGCGCCACTCGCCCCGAGAGCTGCGCATTGGCATGGTCGAGTCGCGCCGCCACGACGACTCCCCGCTCGAGGCGTTCTGAATGGCCACGGCGATCGTCACCGGCTCGGGCGGGCTGATCGGCTCGGAGACCGCCCGCCACCTGGTCGAGCGCGGATTCTCGGTGGTCGGAATCGAGAATGACATGCGCGCCACGTTCTTCGGGCCCGAGGCCTCGACCGAGCCGGTGACGAGGCGCCTCGAGGAGGAGCTCGACGACTTTCGCACCGAGCGGGTCGACGTTCGCGACCGAGACGGAATCGAGCGGATCTTCGCCGCCGAGGGCAGGCGGATCGAGCTCGTCGTCCACGCCGCCGCGCAGCCCTCCCACGACTGGGCGGCCTCCGATCCCCAGACGGACTTCACGGTGAACGCCAACGGAACGCTCAACCTGCTCGAGGCGAGCCGCGCGCACTGCTCCGACGCAACCTTCGTCCTGCTCTCGACGAACAAGGTCTACGGCGACCGTCCCAACAACCTGCCGCTCGAGGAGCACGCGACCCGCTACGAGCTGCCTTTCGAGCATCGCTGGTACGGCGGGATCGACACGTCGATGCCGATCGACCTCTGCACGCACTCCCTCCTCGGGGTTTCAAAGGCCGCCGCCGATCTCGCCGTGCAGGAGTACGGCCGCTACTTCGGCATGCCGACCGTCTGCTTCCGCGGCGGCTGCCTGACCGGACCTCAGCACGCCGCCGCCGAGCTGCACGGCTTCCTCTCCTACCTGATGAAGTGCACCGTCACCGGCACCCCCTACACCGTCTTCGGCTACGGCGGCCGGCAGGTCCGCGACAACATCCACGCCTACGACGTGGCGCGCGCCATCGATGCCTTCCACGGCTCGCCGCGGCCCGGCGCCGTCTACAACCTGGGCGGGGGACGCGCGAACGCGATCTCGATGCTGGAGGCGATCGAGCTCTGCGAGAGGATCTCCGGGCGCCAGCTCGAGTGGACCCTCGCCGGGGAGCCGCGGGCGGGGGACCACAAGTGGTGGATCTCCGATCTCGACGGGTTCCGAGCCGACTACCCCGGGTGGGACCTGACGGTCGGGCTCGAGCGAATCGCTCAGTCGATCCACGACGACAATCGCGAGCGCTGGAGCGTCGCGGCGTGAAGCTGTCGATCGTGATCCCCGCCCGCGACGAGGAGGGCACGATCGAGGGCACGATCGGGGAGCTGCGCGCGGCTCTCGACGGCCACGGCGTGGATTTCGAGATCCTCGTCGTCGACGACGCCAGCCGCGACTCCACGCCGCAGATCGTCGCCCGCCTCGCCGAGGTGGACGGGCGGGTCCGCCCGCTTCGCTCGCCCTACTCCGGGGGATTCGGGCTGGCGGTTCGCGCGGGGCTCGAGGCCTTCACCGGCGATGCCGTGGCGATTGTCATGGCTGACGGCTCGGACTCGCCCGAGGACCTGCTCACCTACGTCAGCCTGCTCGAGGAGGGCCACGACTGCGCCTTCGGTTCGCGCTTCGTGCCCGGCGCGCTCGTCCAGGACTACCCGAGGGGCAAGCTGATCCTGAACCGGATCGTCAACGCCGGCATCCGGATCCTCTTCGGCCACCGCTACAACGACACGACGAACGCCTTCAAGGCCTACCGCCGCGAGGTGATCGAGAGCGTGCAGCCGCTGCTCTCCCACCACTTCAACCTTACGGTGGAGCTGCCGCTGAAGGCGATCATCCGTGGCCACTCCTACGCGATCGTGCCGATCAGGTGGCGCAACCGGAGCGGCGGTGCGACGAAGTTCGGGCTGCAGGAGATGGGCAGCCGCTACGTGTTCATCATCCTCTACACCTTCCTCGAGCATCACTTGAGCCGGGGCGACTACCGGCGGGGTGGCGCGGGAGGTGGGCGCTGGCGCGCCGGCCTGCCGGGCAAGGTCGACGGAGCCGAGGCGGGAAGGGCCGAATGAGCTCTGCGGCCAGCGCGCGAGCCGAGAAGCCCCACGTATAGTCCTCGCGATGGTGGACATCAACGCCCACGACCGCTTCGTGCTGCGCCAGCGGATCAAGCTGGTGATCAACCAGTATGAGTTCTCGCTGCCCGACGAGGAGGGGGACGGGGAGCCGATCTGCTTCGTCGAGCAGGCGCGCTTCAAGTTCAAGGAGGACATCCGCTTCTTCACCGATGACTCCAAGCGCGAGGAGCTGATGCGGATCCTGGCCCGCCAGCGCTTCGATCCGCGGGCCCGCTATGACATCACCCTGGTCGACGGCTCGAAGCTGGGCGAGATCCAGAAGGTCTTCGGCAAGTCGCTGCTGCGCTCGACCTACACGATCTTCGACGCAGCCGGCGAGCAGGTGGCCCTGGCCCGGGAGAAGAGCCTCGGCAAGGGCCTGCTCCGGCGCTTCATCGCCCTCGTGCCCTATGTCGGCGACTTCGCCGACTGGCTGCCGATCGCCTACGACTTCGAGTTCCTGCGCGGGGAGGAGCGGATCGGGCTCAACAGCCGCCGGCGCTTCAAGTGGCGCGATGTCTACGACATCGACTTCACCGCCGATCCCGGACACACGATCGATCGGCGCCTCGTGCTCGCCGCGACGGTCGGCATGGATGCCCTGCAAGCCCGCTGATTCGAAAGCCGCGGCGCCCAGGGCGCGAACCGGCGTTTGACGCGCGCGGCGGCGGTAGCCTCGCCACCGGCAAGGACGTCCGACTCGGAGAGGGGCTCATGAAGCTCAGGTGCTGGCTGGGTGTTGAGGATGTCGCCGGTCTTCGCGCCGCTGCAGGTGGCGTTGACGAACGTCCATGCCGAATGCGTGTAGTGGCTCAACGGCCTCTCGAGCCCGACGTCGGAGGGCTACCACCCCAATCGCAGCGGCCACAGCAGCGGCTACTACCCCGTCGTGCGCGCGGTGACGGGCTGAGGCGCTCTGGCGGTCGCTTCGCCGCTCGACCAGCGGCCGAGCGCCCGGCGGCGCAGCCGAAACCAGTCGGGTAGCCGCGCCTCCAGCCCGTCGAGGATCCGCTCGGGGCGCCGCCCTTTGCTCAACTCTGATCCGATCTTCGAGCGAGCTCGCCGAGGCCGGCGAAGAGGATTCCGAGCAGTTCGCCGTAGAGCTCGTCGTCGAACTGGTCCGGTTCGAGCAGCTGCGCCAAGGCGACTCCGTTGGCTGAGGCGAAGGTCATCAGCGTGAGCCGTTCGAGCGGAACCGGAGGCTCGATGCCGTAATCGGCAGCGCGACGACGAAAGACCTCGGCGACCTGCTCGCGTAGGCGGCGCAGGCGAGCGGTGAGCTCCTGCCGGAAGTTCTCCTGGCGCAGGGCGTAGACGGCGAACTCGAACAGGAGCTGCTGAGCTTCGGGATCCTGGCTCACCAGCATCGAGTAGTCGTTGCCCGCCTTCCGGGCGCGGGCTTCAGGATCCTCGTCAGTGGCCAGCACTCGGGCGAACTGATCGATGTAGCCGTCGAAGCGCTGCTCGAGGAGGGCGAGGGCGATCGAGGTCTTGTCCGCGAAATGGGAGTAGAAAGCGCCGCGCGTGAAGCCCGCGCGTTGCGCGATCCGCTCGATCGAGGTGCGCTCGAGCCCGTTTGCGGCGAACTCGGCCGCCGCCGCGTCGAGCAACCGGGAGCGCGTCCGTGCCTGACTATCGCGCCGGCTAAGGCGCGGGGCCGGGTGGCTCACGTTCGATCTCGGTCGGCTAGTCTTTTCAGATACAGCATTGTATGTGGACGATCTCGAGGCACCAGGTTCTCGTAAAGCGGGCGCGCCCAGCCGAAAGCGTCTTGGCGTCGCCGCGCCCAGGGCCGCGGGCGCTACTCACGGGCATTCTGGTGCTCGCGACCTTCGCCCTGTCGGCGGCGAGTCCCGGCCGGGCTCTGGCCGGCCCGCTGGACTACTGCGACCCGGCCGCCAGCCTCCTCGATCCGGTTGACGTCCCCGATGCGGGCTCCCCTCCGGTTGACGTTCCTGGGGTCCGATCGCGGTCGGTGGTCGTGAACGGGGTGAGGACCCGGGTGCTCGAATCGGCCAATCCCCGTCGGCGGACCGCCGTGCTCTTCCTCCATGGCACTCCTGACTCCGGGGCGGACTTCGCGGGCATGATCCGCCGGTTCAGGGGACGGACCCACGCTGTCGCGATCGACATGCCCGGCTTCGGACATGCCGAGGACGCCTGGGCGCAGCCGGCGACCCCTGATGCGGCCGTGGCCTTCCTCGCGGGGGCTCTCCGGCGGCTGGGGATCCGGCGCGTCCACCTGGTCGCCCACGATGTTGGCGGCTTCGTCGGTCTGGAATGGGCGTCGCGGCATCCGAAGCGCTTGCGGAGCGCCACCCTGATCGATACAGGACTGATGCTGGGCTACGAGCATTCCGAGCTGGCGCAGATCACGCGCAGTCCTGCTGGGGAGAGGTTCTGGCAGCAGTTCAGTCGCGCCTCCTTCAGCGCCGGCATCCAGGACGGACAGAGCACCTCCCATCAACTGCCGCCGGAGTTCGTCAACCGCCTCTACGACGACCTCGATCGCGAGACTCGCTGCGCGATCATCAAGCTCTATCGAGCGCTCGACGTCGATCAGATCAGGGAGCTTGCGCGCCATCAAGCCGAGGCCCTGCGGCGTCGGAGGAACCGGCCGGCGCTGGTGCTCTGGGGAGCCAATGACCCGTATCTGCCGGTGAGGCAGGCATACCGCCAGGACGAAGGATTCCCGAGCGTCGAGGTGAGGATCTTCGAGGAATCGGGCCACTGGCCGTTCATCGACTTCCCCAAGACGACTCGCAGGCTGATCCTGCCGTTCATCCGGGAGGCCGTCGCCGCCGACCGCGCTCGCCGCGGCTGAGCAATCCCATAACCGGCGCGTTCGCCGCGCAAGCGGCCTACAGTCTCTGAGGTGGGAGCAGGACGCCGGGTGAGCTTGAATCGGCGTGCGTGCGCGCTGATCGCCCCCGTCGCGCTGCTCCTCGGGCTGGCGCTCTATGCACCTGCGGCCGCTTCGGCCGCCCCGCCGAAGCCATTCGGCCATGACTGCTCGCCCGCGAACGGGGTCCTGTTCTGTCCCACGGTCGACCTCTCCGATCGCGTGCCCAGCTTCGATGCCGCCCCGCTCGACGCCGACGTGACCCTGCCCGCGGGCACCGAGGCGGGCGAGCCATTGCCGACGATCGTGATGATGCACGGCTTTGGAGGGAACAAGACGAACTACGAGGCCGACTCCCCCGACGGCGACTCCGACGACGACGACGTCACCTTCCGCTGGAACAACAACTTCTTCGCCAAGCAGGGGTACGCGGTCCTCAACTACACCGCTCGTGGCTTCGGTCGCTCCTGCGGGCGCGAGGAGAACTCGAACGCGACGCCGGATTGCCTCGCGACCAAGAGCTACATCCACCTCGCCGACCAGCGCTGGGAGGCGCGCGACACCCAGTACCTGCTGGGGCTTCTGGCCGACGAGGACATCACGGTCCCCGATCGGATCGGGGTGACCGGGATCTCCTACGGCGGCGGGCAGAGCATTGAGCTCGCCTATCTGCAAGACCGGATCCGCGAGAGCGACGGCTCGTTCTCGCCATGGCTGAGCCCGAGCGGAAAGCGGATGGAGATCGCCGCTGCCTATCCGCGCTGGCCGTGGTCGGATCTCGCCGATGCCCTGCTTCCCAACGGCCGCTTTCGCGACATGCAGGTCGCCTCCCAGACTCAGAGCCTCGAGCCAGTCGGGCTTCCGCTCTTCAGCTATCTGAACGGCCTCTTCGCCCTCGGAGGGACGACCGGCACGTACTGCGGAGCGCCGCCCCGCACGCCGCCCTGCACCGATCCCAGCGCCGACGTGGTCGGGACCTTCCCCGCGGTGCTGGTGGGAGAGCCCTTCAGCCCGAAGGGGCTTGCCTTCCTGCGGGAGGTCAACGAGTTCCATTCCGGCTACGGGCTTGCCAACGACTCCGACGGGGCGGCGCCGCTGCTGCTCCAGAGCGGCTGGACCGATGACCTCTTCCCGCCCAGGCACTCGATCCGCGTCTACAACCAGCTGCGACGCGAGGATCCGGACTTCCCCGTCGCGCTGCAGTTCGGCGACCTCGGCCATCCCCGGGCCGCGAACAAGCCCCGCTCCGATCGCGCCTTCAACGACCAGGGGGCCGACTTCTTCGGCCTTCACCTGAGCGATCTCGCCCGGGCGCGCGCGCCGCAGCCCGGGCGGGTCACCGCATACACCCAGACCTGCCCCCGCGACGCGCCGACGAACGGCCCCTTCATCGCCCGCAGCTACGCCTCGCTCGGCAGGGGAAGTCTCACCTTCTCCGATCCCGTCGCGCAGACCGTCCTCTCCGCCGGCGGCAATCCTGAGACGGCCGTCGCGATCGACCCGGTCGCCGGCGGCGGCGATGCCTGCCGGGAGCTCGACGACGAGGACGCGCCCGGGACGGCGGTGCTCCGGGGGGACGTGAGCCGCGGCTTCACCCTGCTCGGCCTGCCGACGGTGAAGGCGACGATCGAGACGACCGGCCCCTTCGGCCAGCTCGACTCGCGCCTCTGGGACGTCGCGCCGGACGGCCAGCAGACCCTCGTCACACGCGGGGCCTACCGGCTCGAGGACGACCAGAGCGGGAGGGTCGCCTTCGAGATGAACGGGAACGGCTACTGCTTCGCCGCGGGGCACGTCCCCAAGCTCGAGCTCCTCGGCAAGGACGAGCCCTTTCTGCGGCCGAGCAACGGCGCCTTCTCGGTCGAGGTCTCCGACGTCTCGATCGACCTGCCTACCGCGGAGCGGGACCCGGTTCCCCGACTGAAGCTCATCGCGACCCCCCGCCGGGCGACGAGCGGGGAGCGGCAGCGCTTCGAGTTCCAGGTGACCAGCCGCGAGCAGGCATGCGCGACCAGCTCGCGCGATCAGCCAGAGCGGGGCTTGCCGGTGTCAGGGGCCGCGGTCAGGCTCGGCGGCCGCGCGGTCACGACGGGGGCCGACGGGCGGGCGTCGATGCGGCTTCGCCTCGGGGGCTCGGGCCCTCGCAAGGCCAAGGTCACGAAGGCCGGCTTCGACCCAGGCCGGGCGACGATCAGGCTTCGCGCCCCCGACGACGAGGGGACGGGCGGGCACGGCTCGGGCGGGGAGGGGGACGGGGATCCCCAGGACGACGGGAGCGGGGGAGGCAGGGACGGGACGGGCGGCGGAACCGGGTCGGGGAGCTTCGAAGCCACGGCCACCGCGAGCGGCGGTACCCTGCCCTTCACCGGCCTCGAGCTGGTCGGGCTCGTGCTCGTGGGCCTCGCCCTGACGGGCGGCGGCCTGGCACTCGCCCGCCGGAACCGAACCCGCTCCTCGTAGGTCCGGGGGTGCTCAGCCGGCGATCAGGCTGACGAGCTCCTGCCAGCCGTCCTTGAGCTGCTGCAGGGTCAGCCCCTGGTTGCGGCGCTGGTGGAGGACCAGCTCGGCGGCCAGCGTCGCCAGCAGAGCATCGGCCATGTAGTCGGGGTCCCGCTCCGGCGCGATCTCCCGCAGGAGGGCCTTGACGTGGAGGCGGTAGACGCCATAGACGCTGTGGCGGAGCCGCTGCCCACTGGACCCGCTCTCGGCGGCGGCCAGGAGCTCGCCGTGGGTCTCGCTCATCTCCAGCAGCCGGTGGCCGAAGGCGACGAGGCGCTGCGGCGCGGGGGCCCCGGGTCCGAGCGGGGCCGGGCCGCGGATGAAGCCCTCCTGAAACGTCCGCTCGCGCTCGTCCAGCAGGGCGCGGAGGAGGCTGGCGCGATTGCCGAAACGGCGAAAGAGCGTTCCCTTGCCCACGCATGCCGCACAGGCGACCTCGTCCATGCTCACCGCGCCGACGCCCCGCTCGGCGACCAGGCGCTCGGCTGCGGCCAGGATCGCGACCCGGTTCTTCGCGGCATCCGATCGCTCGCGCCGCTCGGAGCCGAGCATCGGCAGCTCGGTCGGCTCGCGCTGCTCCTCCACCGCCAAGAGGGTACTTGCGCAATTATCCGGACTACGGTCCACATATGCTACGGTAGCTGAAAGCGGACTTCAGTCCGCATCCCCCAAGACCCAGGAGGCTCCCGATGTCAGAATCCACCGCCGTTGCAGTTGCCACCCACCTTCCCGTGGGCACCTGGCGCTCCGATCCAACCCATTCCTCGGCGAGCTTCGCCGTCAAGCACATGGCCGTCTCGACCTTTCGTGGCGGCTTCGACCACGTGGAGGCGACGCTGAGCGTCGGCGACGACGGGTCGGCGGAGCTGGTCGGCCTCGTCCGCGCCGACTCGATCGTCGTCAAGGACGAGAACCTCCGCGGGCACCTCGGCTCGCCGGAGTTCTTCGACGTCGAGCGCTACCCCGAGCTCCGCTTCGTCTCGAGCTCGATCCGCCGCGAGGGCGAGGATCTGATCCTCGACGGCGAGCTGACGATTTGCGACCAGACCCATTCCGTCGAGGCGCGCGGAACGATCACCGATCCCACCGAGGGCCCCGCGGCTCTGGGCGGAGCGGTGGTGATCGGGCTGACGCTGGAGACGATCATCGATCGCACGGCGTTCGGGCTGAGCTGGAACGCCCCGCTGCCGAAGGGCGGGGTCGCCCTGGCCAACGACGTCAAGCTCACCGTCGAGCTCGAGCTGGCGCGCGCGGACGCCGAGTAGCGCGATGCGCGTCCTCGGCATCTCCGGTTCGCTGCGGCGCGAGTCGCACAATCGGCGCCTGCTTCGGGCGGCGGCGGCAATGCTGCCGCCCGGGGTCGAGCTCGTCCCCTTCGACGGGCTCAAGTCGATCCCGCCGTTCGACGAGGACGACGAGGCCGATCCCGGCATCGCCGTGCGCGCCTGGCGCAACGCGATCGCCGAGGCCGATGCGCTGCTGTTCGCCACCCCCGAGTACAACCATTCGATCCCGGGGCAGCTCAAGAACGCGGTCGACTGGGCGTCTCGTCCGACCGCGACCGCGGCCCTGCGCAACAAGCCCAGCGCCGTGCTCGGGGCGAGCACCGGGATGTTCGGCGCCGTCTGGGCGCAGGCGGAGCTCCGCAAGGGGCTCGCGGCGGCCGGCGCGAGGGTGGTCGACCGCGAGCTGCCGCTGGCCGGCGCCCACGAGGCCTTTGGGACTGACGGTGCGGTGCTCGAGCCCGACCTGAGGATCGAGCTCGGCGGGGTCCTCCTCGAGCTGGTGGAGTCCGCCGAGGTACGAGCGGCGGCCTGAGCAGCTCCATCTGCTGCACCCGGCGCCGCCGCCGCGGGCTCCGCCTACACTGGTAACCGGAGGAGGGTGCGCCTAGGCGTGGCGAGGGGTATCGAGAACAGGCGGATGAGTTGGGCCGGTCGGCTGACGGGGGTCGCCGCCGCGCTCTGGATGCTGCTCGGGCTCGTCGCATCGCCGGCCGCCGCCCAGGACCCCGGCCGCTGGGCGGAGACCGGGCGCTCGACCATCCCGATCTACTACTACCAGGGCGTCACCTCCGATCCGGAGACGAACCTCTTCTTCGACGGCGTCTACAGCGGTCTCTATCGCACCGACTCGCAGCTCCGCGAGACCGCGCGCAACGATGACGTGATCCCGCCGACGGTCCGGGCCACCGAGGGCTACAACCACATCGGCGACGTCACCTGGGACGCCGCCGAGGGCGGGCGGATCCTGCTTCCGCTCGAGTGCTACTACCCCGGCACGCCGAATGGCGGCAACACCTGCAAGACGGGGTCGATCGGTGTGGCCGACCCCGTGACCTTGCAATGGCGCTACTACGTCAAGCTCGACCCGCGCGACATCCCCAAGGTGATGTGGGCCGAGGTCTCTCCGGACGGAAGCCTGCTGTGGACCTCGAGCGGCAACAAGCTGCTGGCCTACGACATGGACGAGATCGTCGAGGCCAACGCCGCCGGCGTCCTCGGGGCGACGATGCCCCGCCCCGTCCGCACGTACCTGAACGCCGTTCCCCCCAGCGGGATCACCGGCGCGACCTTCTACCGCGACGGCCGCCTCTACGTCGCCGGCCAGAGCGCCGGTCCCTTCCGGGTCTACTCGATCGACCTGACGACCGAGGCCACGGCGCAGAACGAGCGCCTCGAGATCGAGCGGCAGATCGTCGGCGAGTCGGAGGGCCTCGACGTCTTCCGCTCGCTCGGCGGCGTCCTGCACTGGCAGATCCAGCCCTACAACTCCGAGTTCGAGGTCCCGACCTACGACCCGCAGAACGGGACGCTCCTCCACTTCGTGCCGGTCGCAGCCGACGTGCGCGATGACGACAACGACGGCGTCCTCGACGGGAGCGACAACTGCGCGGGCGTCCCCAACGCCGATCAGGCGGATGCCGACGGCGACGGGACGGGGAACGTCTGCGACGCCGACGACGACAACGACGGCGTCGACGACCTTGGCGACAACTGCGAGACGACGCCGAACGCCGACCAGACTGACGGCGACGGCGACGGCATTGGCGACGCCTGCGACCCCGTCGTCAACGACTGCCAGCAGCAGCCCAGCGCGTGCGACGACGACGGGGACGGGGTTCTCGACGCCAACGACAACTGCCCGACGATCGCGAACGCGGACCAGGTCAACAGCGACGCTGACGCCGAGGGCGACGCCTGCGACGCCGACGACGACAATGACGGCGTCGCCGATGCCGACGGCGACAACTGCGAGACGACGCCGAACGCCGACCAGGCCGACACCGACCAGGACACCCAAGGCGACGCCTGTGACGTCGACGACGATGGTGACGGGGCGGACGACGTCGATGACAACTGCGTCACGACGGCGAACCCCGACCAGGCCAACAGCGACCGCGATCGCCGCGGCGACGCCTGTGACCCCGACGACGACAACGATGCGCTCGAGGACTTCCGCGACAACTGCCGCACCATCTCGAACTCCGGACAGGTCGATACCGACGATGACGACGCCGGCGACGCCTGCGACCCCGACGACGACAACGACGGAGTCGGCGACGGCGCCGACAACTGCCCGATCCTGCCGAACCCGGCTCAGGCCAACGCGGATCGGGACGCTCGCGGCGACGACTGCGACGCCGACGACGACAATGACCGGGTCTCCGACGCGAGCGAGCTCCGGGCCGGGACCCGCTCGCTCGATCGCGACAGCGATGACGACGGGCTCGCCGACGGCGCTGAGGACCGCAACGGAAACGGCCGCCTCAACCGCGGCGAGACGGACCCGGCCCGCCGCGACACCGATCGCGACCGCTTGACCGACGGCCTCGAGCGCGGGCGGGCCCACGGAGTCCGCAACCCCGATGGACCGGTGAAGGGCACCGACCCCGATCGCTTCCATCGCGACCGCGACCCCGGCACGCGCACCCGCGCGCGCCGGCGCGACACCGACAGCGACGGCACCCGTGACGGCCGGGAGGACGCGAACCACAACGGGCGCCGCGACCACGGTGAGACGAACCCCCGGCGCGCGGACGCCTAGCTTCGCGACTTATCTAGAACGCGCGAATCAACAGGTTCAAGAGCACGGTCAGGATGACCGAGGCGAGCAGCGAGCCGACCAGGCATCCGGGCATGAATCGGACCTGCATGCCGGTGCCACCGCCGAAGCCGAGCGGCGAGGCGCCGGCGGCTGGCGACCCGGCCGCCGTTCCCCCGGGGCCGACCTGGCGCTCGCGGATCTTGCGGATCGCGAAGACGAGGATCGCCGCGCAGACCACCGAGAGCAGCAGGCCGGGGGAGCCCTCCTTGTCGAAGGCGTAGCGGGTGATCAGATAGGCGGTGAGCGAGCCGGCGACGCCGACGAGCATCGTCTGAAAGATCGACATCGGATCGCGGCCGGGGATGACAAATCGCGCCAGGGCCCCGACCAGGAGGCCGCCGACGATCGAGAGCAGGATGAGCGAGACGGGGTCCATCAGATCACCATCTCAGAAGCTCGCCGCGTGGGCGGTGCGGCTCTGCTGCATCCGCGCCAGCGCCTCGTCGAAGTCCGCCTGGGTGACGCTCGCCGTGGCCTCGCCGCCGTCCGCCGCCGGCGAGGACGAGGTCCGCGCCATCGCGGCCAGCGCGGCCTCCTGGCAAAGGGCCTTGAGGTCGGCGGGGGAGAGGTTCTCGGAGCGGCGTGCCAGGTCCTCCAGGTCCACGTTGACCGTCGGCATCCGCGCCGTGTGGAGGCGCAGCATCGCCAGGCGGCCCTCCTCGTCGGGAAGCCCGAGGACGATCGTCCGCGAGAGCCTGCCGCCACGCACCGATCGCGGGGTCGAGCTGATCGGGGCGGTTGGTCGCGCCGATCACGAATAGCCCGCGCTGCCCGGAGACGCCGTCCATCTCGGCGAGCAGCTGGTTGACGTGGCTGTCGTGGGACTCGACGGTTCCGCGGCGCCCCGGCCAGGGCGTCGATCTCGTCGATGAAGACGATCGAGGGCCGGTTCGCGCGGGCGCGCTCGAAGAGCCGCCGGATGTTGCCCTCCGACTCGCCGACCCACTTGCTCATCACGTCGGCGCCGGAGACCGGGTAGAACGAGCAGCGCGCCTGGGCGGCGAGGACCTTCGCGATCGTGGTCTTGCCGGTGCCGGGAGGGCCGCCGAGGAGAAGCCCTGTCGGCGGCTCGACCCCGAAGCGCGTGGCGGACTCGGGGTCCTCGATCACCGCCTGCAGCTGCTGGAGCTGCGCCTTGATCGCCGGCGGCAGGATCAGGGAGTCCCAGCTCCAGTGCTCGATCAATCGGCCGATCCTCGCCGCCGAAGCGCGCCACCGCGGCGAGCAGGTGCTCCTCGGCGAGCTGGAGGTGCTCGCCCGTCTCCGCGGCCTGCTTGAAGATGTCGAGCGCCGCCGTGTCGACGACCTTCGAGATCGCCGCCGGCGTCATTCCCTCGGTGCGCCGGACGAGGTCGTCGAGGTCGATGTCGGGCGCCGCCGGACGGTCGTCGAGCTCGGCGCGGAAGATCTCGCGCCGCGCGTCGGCGTCGGGCAGGTCGATGCGGATGTGGCGGTCGAAGCGCCCTGGGCGGATGACCGCGGGGTCGAGATGCTCGATCGAGTTCGTCGCCGCCATGACCAACAGGCGCCGCTCGTCGCGGTGGGCCTCCAGCGAGGTGAGGAGCTGGTTGACGGTTCGGCGCGCCTCCTGATCGGGGTTGTTGTCGCGTCGCTGGGCCACGGAGTCGAACTCGTCGAAGAAGAGGAGGCACGGGATGTTGTCGCGAGCCGCGTCGAAGGCCTTCTTGATGTTCTGCGCCGACTGGCCCTGGATGCCGGCGACGAGATCCCCAGTGGAGACGTGGATCATCCCCAGCCCGTACTCCCCGGCGATCGCCTTCGCGAAGAAGGTCTTGCCGACTCCGGGCGGTCCGTAGAGAAGCACGCCGTTCCATTCGATCCCGTAGCGCTGGGCGTCGTCGGGATGCTCGAGCATGAGGCCGATCGTGTCGGCGATCTCCCGCTTCAGGTCCTCCATGCCGCCGACCTCGTCGAAGTCGTGGAGCTCCTCGGGAGCTTGGACCTCGAAGTTGCCGCCGCCGCCCATGCCTCCCCCCATCGCGCCGCCGAGCAGCCCGCCGAGCCCGCCCATCGGCGAGGCGCTGCGCGAGGCCTGCCGCCTGCGTGGCGCCGCCGCCTCGGAGGCCTCCTCCGCGCGCCCCTCGATCGGCTCCTCGGCCGGCGCCGCGAAGTCCTGGTCGCTGACGTCGACCCAGCGTCCCGTCTCCTCGTCGTAGGTGTACGAGCGCGACCACGCGCCCGGGCCCGAGAGCATTCCGCCGAAAAGGCCGCCGAAGGGGAACATCCCGAAGGGCGAGCCGGCCAGGGAGGGATCCTCGCCCCGCTCCTGGGCGGCCGCGGCCTCCTGCTCGCGGGCCTCGGCCACCTCGCGCTGACGCCGGTTCGCGCGCGCCACGCTCACCATGAGCAGCAACAGGATCAGGCCCAGGGCGATGAGAATGGTGAGCATTGCGAGCGTCAGGTTAGGCGGCGGGAGGGAAGCAAGGGGTCAGTCCCCGAATGCGCGGCCGGCCACTTCGGAGATTCGCCCGTCGCCTTCGGCGAGAATCTCGGTGAGGATCGTGTAGCGCTCGGACCGGGTCGCCGGCGCCGCCTCGATCGCCCGCTCGAGATCCTCGCGGGCGATGTCGAGATCCGCCGGCCGCCGCGGGAGGCCGATGCGCTCGTAGAGCCGGCTCAGCGATCCCAGCAGCGGCGAGTCATGGGCGGCGGCGGAGAAGAGAGTGCCCAGGGCGACCTGCTCGCCGTGCATCGCCGAAGCGTCGCCGAGCAGCGCGTCGAGGCTGTGGCTGATCAGGTGCTCGGCCCCCGAGCAGGGACGGCTCGTCCCGGCCGCCGCCATGGCCAGGCCGCTCAGGAGCAGGCCCTTCGCGAGCAGCTCATGGCTCGCCGGGTCGCTCAGGTCCTCGAGCTGGAGCAGCGGGAGCGCGGCGCTCTCGGCGATCATCGCCGCGAAGGCGTCAAAGGTGTCCTCGCCTCGGCGATCGGCCAGGCGCCAATCGAGGAGCGCCGTCAGGTTGCTGACCAGATCGCCGGCGCCGGCGCGCAGGGTCCGGGGCGGGGCGGAGGAGATCACGGCGAGGTCGACGACGATCGCCGCGGGCATGGTCGCGGCGTAGGAGCGACGATGGCCGCCCTTCGGGACCAGCGAGGCCACGGGCGAGCTGATCCCGTCATGGGAGATCGTCGTCGGGGCGCTGACGAAATCCGTGCCGGTCCGGGCGGCGGCGAGCTTGACGGTGTCGATGACGCGCCCGCCTCCCACCGCGACGAGCAGCGAGACGTCCTCCTTGATCACCCGCGCGGCCAGCTCCGCGGCCTGGTCGAGGCGGCCCACGAGGCCCGAGCGGTGGACGACCTCCACGCCGGCCTTGTCGAGACCCCTGACGACGTCCTCGGCGAAGGCGAGCGAGGGGCCGTCGCCGCTGCCCACGCAGACCCGGTTCGTGTCGAAGTCGGCGAGGAGCTCCGCCAGGTCGCCCAGGCAGTCGGGCCCGACATGCATCAGCCGCGGAATCTCGATCGTCCGCTGGCGCATCAGCCCGGCCCCACCAGCGCGAGTGCGGCCTCGTAGTCGCCGTCGTCGTCGATCTCGACCCAGGCGCTGTCCGGCGTCGCTCGCACGACCCACCCGACGCCGTCGGCGGCCGAGAGGTCAACCGCCCGCTCGTACCACTCGTCAACATGCTCGGGACGATCGACGAAGGCCTCCAGGCGCGCGCGGAAGGCGGCGAGAGCGGACGCGCGCGCCATCAGCAGGCCGACGTACTCGCCCACCGCTTCCTCGACGTCGACCTTGCCGATGCTCCCCACCACCGCGGGAGCTCCCTCAGCGGTGGCGACCTTCATCGATTCGTCGGTGAGGCGTCGGCCGAGGTCGACTCCGATCAGCGCCTCGTGGTCGGTGGTCGCGGCCTCGGCGATGAAGCCGGCAAGCCAGTCCGGCTCAGCGAGCAGATCGCCGTTGACGATTACGACGCGAGCCCCCGGGTCGTGATCGAGCGAGCGCAGCGCGAGGAGCACCGAGTACCAGTTGTTGAGACGCGCATAGTCGACGTTGTGCAGGGTCGAGACCCCCTCGTCGCGCCGGTCCTCGAGGAAACGCTCGATCTCCGCTGCCGCGTGGCCGCTCACCACCCGGGTCGTCCCGATCGCTCCCGGCGCTCGCTCCCGTGCCTGCGCGACCGCCTCGAGCTGACGTTCGGCAATCGTGCGCCGGCCGACCTCGAGCAGCCACTTCGGCCGCTCCTCCCCGAGGGCGCCGAGGCGGCTACCCCGGCCCGCGGCGAGGACGACGACGTGTGTGCTCCCGGCCACGGAACCTAGAGGAGCTCGGAGAAGACGCGGTCGACGACGCGCCGGGAGGCGTGGCCGTCCTCCAGGGAGCAGTAGCGCTCGGCGAAGCGCTCGTAGGGCTCGCGGTAGGGAGCCAGGACCTGATCGCGGTCCGCCAGGACGGAGACCACCTCGTCGCTCGTCCGGCAGATCGGTCCGGGCGCCTCGGCCTCGAAGTCGAAGTAGAACCCGCGCATCTCGTCGCGGTAGAAGTCGAGGTCGTAGGCGAAGAAGACCATCGGCTTGCCCGTCACCGCGAAATCGAACATCGACGAGGAGTAGTCGGTGATCAGCACGTCGGCGGCCAGGTAGAGCTCGCGGATGTCCGGATAGGCCGAGACGTTGCGCGCCGCGGAGCCGACCGCATCGGCGACCTCCGCTGCGACGAGGAAGTGAAGGCGCAGGAGGATGACGTGGTCGTCGCCGAGCCGCTCCGCGATCTGCTCGACGTCCAGGGTCAGCGAGAACGAGCTCGGGCCCTCCTCGTGGAAGAGGTTGTCGCGCCAGGTGGGGGCGTAGAGGACCACGCTCTGGTCCGCATCGATGCCGAGCGCGGCGCGGACCCGCTCGCGGACGTCGTCGCGGTCGGGCGCGTTGAGCGCGTCGTTGCGCGGATACCCCGTCTCGAGGATCTCGCCCGCGAAGCCCCGGAAGGCGTCCTCGCGGAAGATCTCGGAGCTGAAGGGATTGGGCGAGATCAGGTAATCCCAGCGCTCGTACTCGCGGACGTCCCGCTCGAAGCCGGCCGGGTTGGCCTTCACGTAGCGGTTGTCGTAGCCGATCCGCTTCAGCGGGGTCCCATGCCACGTCTGCAGGAAGACGACCCCCGGGGCCTTCTGCAGGGTCTCCCGCATCTCGACGTTGCTGACGACGAACTTCGAGCGCGCCACGCCACGCAGGTGCTCGTCGCTTTCGAAGAGCACCGGCGTCGCCTCGTCCGGAAAGGCGTCGCGCGGGGAGTCCTTCGCCGTCCAGACATGCGTGAGCCCTTTGACGCGGCTCGCCAGCTCCTCGTAGATGGCACGTGGGTTGTCGGAGAAGCGGCCGTTGAAGCTGTTATACGCGACCCAGCTTGCCTCGGGCGACGCGGAGAGGGTGCCGTTCAACAGGTCGCCCGGTCGCGTTCAACCGCTCCGGTCCGCGGCCCGCGATCCAACAGGTCGCGGAGCTCGTGCCACGAGGAGATCACCGCTTCGGCTCCAGCCGCGCGCAGCTCCTCGCTTCGGCGCCGGCGCTCGCCCCGGGGGACGAAGACGACGTTTCCGACGGTCGCCAACCCGGCGGCGACGGCCGATCGCACGCCGGGGCTCGAGTCCTCGATCGCCAGACCCGTGGACGCAGGCATCCCGAGCCGCTCGGCGGCGAAGGCGTAGATCGCCGGATCCGGCTTGCTGGTCGGCGCCGGCAGCGAGTCCTCGGCGCTGAAGCGAAGGTGGGCTGGAAAGAGCTCCGTGAGCTCGGTTGCCTCGAAGCACGCGTCGAGCCGTGAGCAGGCGCTCGAGCTGACGGCGGCGAGGACGAACCGCCCGGCCAGCTCTCGCAGCGGACCGCTGACGTCGGGATCAGGATGCAGCGCCGCGGCCAGGTCGGCGGTCACCTGGCGCCTCTCCTCGGCAATCCAGCGCTCGAGCTGCGAGCGGCTCAGCCCCGGGCCTCCGTCGGAGGGCCGGGAGGAAGATGTCGCCCCGGAGGGAAGGAGTCCCGGCTCGACCGCTACCCCCTCCTGGGCCGCCAGCTCGGCGGCCGTGGTCCTGAAGTTCTTGCCGGTCGTGGCGAGCCGCAGCTCCTCGGGGTCGAAGCGCCGCTCGATTCCCAGCTCCGCCATGAGGCGGTTGACGACGCCGCAGGAGGCGACGAACGCCGGCTCCTCGGAGGGGAACAGGTTGCCGTCCGCGTCGCAGAGGAGGACCTCGACGTCCGCGACGTCGATCTCGCCGAAGCCCCCCATCAGGCGACGAGGGAGAGCTCCGAGGCCAGGCAGGCATCGATCGTCGCCCTGGGCCCCTCGCAGCGCAGGGCGCGCAGGGCGCGCCCGAGCGCCGCCACCAACTGCGGAGCCTCGCCGAGCTCGCCGAATACGGATCGCTCCGCCAGGAGCGGCCGCGGGTCGTCGCCTCCCTCGAGCGCGAGGCAGTTGAGCCGCTCCCCGAGCTCGTCCTCGATCTCGATCGCATCCCCGCCCGGATCGACCCCGCGCAGATAGCGGAACCACCCGGCCACCGCCAGGGTGAGGAGCTCGTGGGGCTCCTCTGCGGCGATCGCGTCGTGAAGCGAGGGAAGCAGGTAGGCGGGCATCTTCGTCGACCCCCGCGCACAGAGGCGCGCAAGCCGATCGCCGATCGCGGGATTGGCGAAGCGCTCGATCAGGGTCCGCTTGTAGTCCTCGAGGTCGATCCCCGGGACGTCCCCCAGCAGGGGCGAGATCTCGGCGTCCATGAGGGTGGCGATGTAGGCGTTGAAGAGGGGATCGGAGATCGCCACGTCGGTGCGGCGGTGCCCGGCTAGGTAGCCGAGGTACCCAAGGGCGCAATGGCTGCCGTTGAGGAGGCGCTTCTTCGCCAGCTCGTAGGGGGCGACGCCGGCGACAAACCGGACTCCGACCTCCTCGAGCGGCGGTCGCCCGTCGCTAAAGCTGTCCTCGACGATCCATTGAGTAAAGGGCTCGGTCACCACCGGCCAGCGATCGGCAATCCCGAGCTCGCGCGCCACGAGCTCGCGCGCCGCAGGGGTCGTCTGCGGGGTGATCCGGTCCACGACGCTGCTCGGGAACGCGACGTTCGCGTCGATCCAGCCGGCCAGCTCCGGGTCGCGGAGGCGAGCCGAGGAGACGACCGCGGTTCGCGCGACCGTGCCGTTCGCCGGCACGTTGTCGCAGGACAGCACGCTGAAGGGACGATGTCCCCGCTCGCGCCGCCGCCGCAGGCCCTCGACGATGTAGTCGAGGACCGTTGCGGGCGCGGAGGGGCTGCGGGCCTCGGCGGCGAGGGCACCGTCGTAGGCCTGAGATGCCGCCGGCGCGGGACCCACCTCGTAGCCGCCTCCGGTGACCGTCAGCGTGACGATTCGCGTCCGTGGATCGGTGAGCCTGCAGAGCACGGCCTCGGGATCGTCGGGCGCGAACATGTAGTCGACCATGGCGCCGACCACGCGCGCATGAACCTCCTGGGCATCGCGCTGGACCACCGTGTAGAGCCAATCCTGGGGAGCGAGGGCCTCTTTCATCCGCCGCCGCCGGAAGCCGACCCCGACGATCCCCCACTCGGTGGAGATGCCGCGCTCGGCCAACTCGTCGAAATAGAGCGCCTGGTGGGCGCGATGAAAGCCGCCAACCCCCAGGTGGACGACGGCCGGGACCAGCGCGGTCCGGTCATAGCTCGGAACGGCCGCGTGAGCGGCGTGGAGGTCGAGGAATGCGTTGCTGAGCGGGTGCCTGGTTACCGGTGCCGCCGTGGGCGTCTGTTCGTTCAAATGCCGTCCTTCGGGTCGCCGCGCCTGCGGTGATGTGGTCGCCTCGGGCCTTCCCGGCTCGAGGTCCGCCTCGAGGGCGGCCAGTCGAGGAGCGAAGCCCCGCACGGGCGGTGCGGAGCCGATCCTGCCCAGTCTCCTCCTACCCCGTCCGATACCGCGGAAAACACGAGGCGGAGGGGGCGCCCACCTCGCGCCCCTTCCCTGAGGCTAGCAGGCGTTTTCTGAATCGTCACAGCGTTGTCACGGTGCCGTAACACCGGCCGGAGGGGGCGCGGCTGGAATTCGGTTCATGCTCAACGAAGGGAACGAACCGCTGGTCATCGCCCACCGAGGTGCGTCCGCCTACGCGCGCGAGCACACCCTGGCCGCCTACGACCTAGCGCTCGAGATGGGCGCCGACGTGCTCGAGTTGGACGTACGCTCCACCGCGGACAACCGCCTCGCGGTGGTCCACGACCGGACCCTGCGGCGGACCGCCGGGGACGGCCGACGCGTCGCCGAGATCACCGGGTGGGATCTGCTGCGGATGGATCCCTCGCTGCGGCCGCTCCTCCTCGGGGAGGTCCTCGATCACTACGGCACCTCCGCTCGCTACCTGATCGACCTGAAGGAGCCTCGCGCTCCGCTCGAGCGCGAGGTGGCCGCCGCCATCGCAGCTCGCGGGCTCGGTCCCTACGTGCAGGTCCAGACCTTCAGCCGCGCCGGCCTGCGTCGCGTGGGCCGCTCCGACCCGGCACTCTCCCTCGCCCAGCTCTACCCGCCCCTGATGCCAGCCGAGCTGATCCGGGGCGACCTCGGCCGAGTTGCATCGTTCGCGAACGCGGTCGGGCCGGAGGCAGCGAGCGTCGACGCCGCCCTCGTCGCGGCCGTCCACCGCGCCGGGCTCCGGGTCCAGCCCTACACGGTGAACGACGGGCCGGAGCTCGAGCGGCTGCTCTCGCTCGGCGTCGATGCGGTCATCACCGATGCCCCCGACCGCGTCCGCGCGGCCATCGGCGGGGAGCTGGAGCTCGCGCTGGCGTGATCGGCCGCGCTCAGGCTCGAGCGGCGAGCTCGACCAGGTCGGCGACCGAGTCCACGACCAGCGAGGGGCGATAGGGAAAGCGCTCGGCCTCGGCGGGGGAGGTGACTCCACTGAGGACGAGGATGGCCTCCAGGCCGGCCTCGAGGCCGGCCACGACGTCGGTGTCCATCCGGTCGCCGACCATCGCGGTGGTCTCCGAATGTGCGTCGATCGCGTTCAGGGCGGAGCGCATCATCAGGGGGTTGGGCTTGCCGACGAAGTATGGCTCCACCCCGCAGGCACGGCTGATCAGCGCGGCGACCGAGCCGGTCGCGGGGAGCGGCCCCTCGCGGCTCGGCCCGGTGGGGTCCGGATTCGTCGCGATGAAGCGCGAGCCGCCCTCGATCAGCCGGACCGCCTGGGTCAAGCGGTCGAAGTCGTAGGTCCGCGTCTCCCCGAGCACCACGTAATCGGGCTCGTTCGCGGTGAGCGTGTAGCCGATCTCCTCGAGCGCGCCGGTCAGCCCGGCCTCGCCGATCGCGAAGGCCGAGCCGCCGGGACGCTGGTCATCGAGGAAGCGGGCGGTGGCCAGCGCGGAGGTCCAGATCGCCCTCTCGGTGACCTCCAGCCCCTGCGCTCCGAGTCGCTCGACGAGATCACGGCGGGTGTACGTCGAGTTGTTCGTCAGGATCAGGAAGGGCCGCCCCGCCGAGCGCAGAGCGGCGAGGAACTCGCTCGCTCCCGGGATCGGGTGGCCCTCGCGGACGAGGACCCCGTCCATGTCGATCAGCCATGATCGGATCTCGCGGCCGCCCTGCATCGGCGAAGACTATGGTCGCCACGCTCCATGACGAAGAACGCCCAGCCGCGCTCTGCCGTCCTTCCGAACCTGATCGTCATCGGGGCGATGAAGTGCGGCACGACCAGCCTCCACCGCTATCTAGACCTGCATCCGCAAATCGGGATGTCGAACCCGAAGGAGCTCAACTTCTTCCTCGAGGCGCCCGACGGGAGCTGGCATCGCGGCATCGATTGGTATGCCGCCCACTTCGACCCGCGCCTCGCCGTCCGCGGCGATGCCTCCCCGGCCTACGCCAACGCGCCCCGCTCGGCGGGCTCGGCCGAGCGGATCGCCGGCGTCGTGCCAGACGCCCGCCTGATCTACATGGTGCGCGATCCGCTCGCGCGAGCTGTGTCGAACTGGGTCCACGCCACCGCCGCCGGGTTCGAGACCGCCTCGCTCGAGTCGGCCCTCGCCGACCCCGAGAGCCGCTTCGTTGCCCGCAGCCTCTACCTCACCCAGCTTCGCGAGTTCCTGCGCTGCTTCCCCGAGGACCGGATCCTCGTGATCGACAACGAGGAGCTCCGCAGCGCGCGAACGGAGACCCTCGCGGCGACCTTCCGATTCCTGAGAGTCGACGACGGCTTCACCGACCCGCGCTTCGAGCGCGTCTGGGAGGTCTCGAGCGGCAAGGACCGCCGCTACGAGCTCGCCTATCGCCTCTCGCGCCGCTTCGGCCGCGGCCTCTGGTCCCGCCTGCCGGCCGAAGCGCGGTGGTGGATGGAGCGAGTCGCCTACCCACCGGCCAAGGAGGCGCCTGCCCCCCCGGCGGTCTCACCCGAGCTGCGGGAGCGGCTGCAGGAGCGCTTCCGACCGGAGGTGGAGGGGCTGCGAGAGCTGACCGGCAAGGCGTTCGCCACCTGGTCGGTCTGACACGATCAGGCGATGAGCGACTCCCCTGACGACGGCGGCGAGGAGCGGGAGGAGACGACGATCACGCCCTACCGCAACGGTCCCTACCTGATCCGCGGGGATTTCAGGCTGCTTGATCAGGACGGCAACGAGATCGAGCGCAGGCGGGAAACGATCGCGCTCTGCCGGTGCGGCCGCTCGCAGACCAAGCCGTTCTGCGACGGGACGCACAAGGCGGCGCGCTTCGAGGCCGAGAGCGGGCCGGGAGCCGCGCCGCCGTCCTCGCCGGGGGGCTGAGGCCGGCTCAGCCGCTCGCGGCCACCGCAAGGCCCGCAAGCAGGGAGCTCTCCCCGGCCCCCCAGCGCCCGAGGATCCTCGCAGCGAGCTGGGCATCGAGCGCAAGCAATGCCGCCGCGCCGAAGATCACGTCGCCCGCGAGGGCCGGCTCGGCCACGGCGAGTCCCTGGGCGAGGTCGTAGGCGGCGATGTTCTCGTGAACCGAGTCGGCCTCCACGTGCTCGTCGTAGAAGTCCAGCGCGTCCGGGCTGGCAAGGCCGAAGCGGCGCAGCGCGTTGCCATACCGGCGGCTGGGCAGCGCCGAGGTGATCTCGACCATCGCAAGATGGCCGACGAGGGCGCCGCGGTGGCGACGATGCAGGCCCAGCAGGGAGATCAGGTTGACGGTCGCCAGGGTGGAGGCCGGGATCCGGTCGAGGTAGGCGCCGTAGGAGGGATCTAGGCCCAGGACGGCCATCGTCTTGGCGAAGAGGGCCGAATGCATCCGGCCGACCCGCCCGCCCCCGTACTCGTCCGCCTGGATCTCGACCATCGCCGACTTCGCCGCACCGTCGAGGCGCGGAAGGCCCCACGTATGGGGGTCGGCCTCCTTGAGCTGGTAGGCGGAGCGGTGGATGATCAACTCCCGGAACTGCTCCGGGGTCCCGCGGGTCTCGAGGTAGCGAGACAGTGAGGGCCCGTCGTCGGCCTGGGCCAGCGCGAACAGCGACTCGCCGACCTCCTCGGGAACGACCGCCGCCGGTCGCGGGACGAGCTCCTCGACGCGATCGAGGAAGGCGCGCTCGAGGCCGGCGCGCGCGGCGAGCAGCGCCGGGCTCCACTCCCACTCTGGATCGACCCCCGCGAAGCCTCGGTAGTGGAGCTCGTAGCAGGCGTAGAGCGAGAGCTGGAGGTCCTCGTCGCAGAGCGGGTCGGCGAGGGGGTCGAGGGCCGGCAGCTCGAGTTCGTGCGGCGACTCCACAAGGGCGTCAAGCAGCGCCTCGCTGATCGGCCCGCGCGGGACCGGCAGCGGCGGGGCCGAGCTCGCGGGCGGCGCAGTGGGATTGGAGGGGCGCATGGGACCCCCTCCCCGTACCCGATTCCGGTGCCGTTCACGCGCGCGGGAGAGCCCAACCAGCGAAGCAGTGAAACTTGTTTGCGCTCGCCGGTGTCGTGGAAGACGTGGGTCCCCAACAACCTTAGGAGGACGAACGATGGAAGGGTCGCAGAACCCGGTGGAGCAAGGCCAGGCTGCCGCGAGCAGCGCGGCGGCGAAGGCCCAGGAGGCGGCGCGCTCGCAGGTCGATCAGCGCTCGACGCAGGCGGGCGAGCAGGTGAGCTCGCTGGCGGACGATCTGCGCAGCGTCGGCGAGCAGCTTCGCAGCAAGGACAACGAGAACGGGGCAAAGGTCGCTGACCAGGTGGCCGAGCGCGCCGAGCGCGCCGGCAGCTACCTGCAGGACGCCGATGCGGACCGGATCCTCACCGACGTCGAGGAGCTCGGCCGGCGCCAGCCCTGGCTCGCACTCGCGGGGGGAGTGACGCTCGGCGTAGTGGCCGCGCGGTTCCTCAAGGCGTCGAGCAGCAGCCGCTATCAGTCGAGCCGACTCGACGCTCAGCCGCCCGCGCCGGCTTCGAGTCCGGGTCAGGCGGGAGCCCTGGGCGCCGGCGGGACTCCGACGCCCACACCTCCTCCGACGCCCGCCGTACCCCGGCCTCCGGCGACCGAGCGGCCGGCGACGCCGCCGCCCGTGACGCCGGCGCTCTGATCGGCGGAGGGAGAGGCAGATGAGCCATCAAGAGGATCAAGCCGCCCGCGAGGGCTCGATGGGGGAGCTGTTCAAGCAGCTCTCCGAGCAGACGTCGGTCCTCGTCCGCCAGGAGCTCGACCTCGCCAAGGCGGAGTTGGCCGAGAAGGGCAAGAAGGCCGGCGCGGGTGCCGGGCTGTTCGGCGTTGCCGGGCTCCTCGGGATCTTCGGGCTGGCGCTCCTCACCGCAATGCTGGTGATGGCCCTGGACGGAATCATGGAGGACTGGCTGGCAGCGCTGATCGTCGGCGTCATTTATCTAGTGGGAGCGGGAATCGCCGCTCTGCAGGGCAGGGAGCGGGTCCGCGAAGCGGGTCCACCGGTCCCCGAGCAAACAGTCGAAACGGTTAAGGAGGATGTGGAATGGGCCAAGAGCCAAGCGAAATCCGCGAGGAGATAGAGGCAACCCGGGAGCAGATGGGAACCACGGTGGACGCGATCGCGTACAAGGCCGACGTGCCGGGACGGGTCAAGGACTCGATCTCGGACAAGCGCGACCGGCTGAAGTCGCAGATATCGGGGATGAGCGGGAAGGCCAGCGATGCCACCCCGGACATGGCTGACGTCCAGGGCGGCGCCAAGCAGGCCGTCGGGATCGCTCAGGAGAACCCGCTGGGGCTGGCGATCGGGGGCGTCGCAATCGGCTTCCTCGCCGGGCTCGCGATGCCGTCGACTCAGGCGGAGGACGAGCGGATCGGCCCGATCGCCGACGAGGTCAAGTCGAAGGCCAAGGAGGCCGGGCAGGAGGCTGTCGAGCACGGCAAGGAGGTCGCGCAGGAGGCTGCGCAGGCCGCCACGGACACCGCCAAGGAAGCGGGCCAGCAGCACGCCGAGGAGCTGCGCGACTCCGCTCAGGAGAAGGCGGGCGACGTCCGCGCCACGGCTCAGGAGCAGGCACCGAGCGGCAGTTCGAGCTTTCCTCCCCCGCCGGGGCAGTCCGCGTAGCCAGCAGTCCCCTCGGGCTCTTCGCCCCACCACACGGAGCCAGCGAGAGGCCGCTTCCGAGAGGGGGGCCTCTCGCATCTCCACCGAGCAAGGGTGGGTGCGCTCGTGGCCCGTGCCCGCCTCGCCACGGTGGGTCTCTCCGGCAACGGGGTACTCCTGGTACTCCCGGCTAAAGAGGGCCCGCTCGGCCTCGTCCGATCAGTCGCTCGCCGGGGCCCTCCCAGGAAGTCGATCGGTAGCGCGACGGCGGCTCTTTGCAGGTGGATTTCCCGCCTCGCCGCCCCGGCCTGCTAGCGTTCGCGACGTCGGGTTGCCACCGTGGCACCCGAGAGGTTCACTTTTCTCGCTGCGCAGACGCGTCTTTCGGGGTTAGGGATCTCCTCGAAAACAACGCTCAAAGGAGCAGCAGAAACATGAGTACGACGTTCGCCGATCTCGGCGTGTCGCCCGCAGTCGCCAGGGCACTTCACAAGCGCGGCATCGAACAACCCTTCCCCGTCCAGCAGCTCGTCATCGAGGACGTGCTCGCCGGCCACGACGTCCTCGTCCAGTCGCCCACGGGGTCCGGCAAGACGCTGGCCTTCGGGGTGCCGATGGTCGAGCGGATCGCCGCCGACGCCCGCCGTCCCGCGGCGCTCATCCTGGCTCCCACCCGCGAGCTGGCCCGCCAGATCGTCGACGAGCTCGAGGCGGTGGCCCGCGCGAAGGCGCTCAAGGTTGAGGTGGTCTACGGCGGCGTGGGCATCCAGCCGCAGATTCGCGCGGCTTCGAAAGCTCACATCCTCGTCGCCACCCCGGGCCGTCTGGAGGACCTGCTCGAGCGCCGGGCGCTGACGCTCAACCACGTTCGCACCCTCGTCCTCGACGAGGCGGATCGGATGCTCGACATGGGCTTCAAGCCCGCCGTCGACCGGATCGTCCGCCTGATCCCGAAGGACCGCCAGACGCTGTTCTTCTCGGCGACGCTCGAGGGGGCCGTTGGCAAGGTCGCCTCCGCCTACACCCAGAACGCGCGGCGCCACGTTCACGCCCCCGAGCACGACCCGGAGGCCTTCATCGACCATCGCTTCGTCCAGGCGGAGAGCCAGGCGGCGAAGGTCGACCTCCTCGTCACCGAGCTCGAAGCGGCGGAGCGGGGGCGAACTCTCGTCTTCGTCCGCACCAAGCGCGGCGCCGACCGGCTGGTCAAGAAGCTCAGCGCCCAGGCCGTCCACGCGCTCGCCATGCACGGCGACAAGTCCCAGTCGCAGCGGCAGAAGGCGCTGGCCCGCTTCGATCGTGGCGACGTCACCGTGCTGGTCGCGACCGACGTCGCCGCCCGCGGCATCGACGTGCCGGAAATCACGCACGTGATCAACTTCGACGCGCCCGAGGACAGCGACGCCTACACCCATCGCGTCGGCCGCACGGGGCGCGCCGGAGCAAGCGGGTCGGGAGTCAGCTTCGTCCTCGGCGATCAGGCGCACGAGATGCGCCGGATGGCGGCCGACCTCGGTCTGGCGGGAGAGTTCGACCGCCGCGAGGGGGCTCGCCATGGCTCATCGAGGCCCCCCGCTCCCGAGGGGCGCGACGGCGGACGAAGCCACGCTCGCAACGGTGCCCAGGGCGCGGGCAATCGCGCCCGCAAGCAGGGCGGCGGCGGCTCCACCGGCCCCCGCAGGCGCCGTCGGCGCCGCAGCCCGCAGGGCTCCTCCAGCTCCTGAGGCCCTGAGGCAGCGCAAAGCTTGATGCTCGGGCCGGGTGGTTTGACCCGGCCCGGCCCGGGCACTCTTTCGAGGAGCGGAAACACGCCGTTCTCCCCGACGAAAGGCGAGATTTCCCGATGAAGGCAGTTGTCTGGCACGGCCCGCGCGACGTTCGCGTCGACGAGGTCGAGGACCCGAGGATCGAGGAGCCCACCGACGCGGTGATCAAGATCACCTCGACGGCGATCTGCGGCTCCGACCTCCACCTCTACGAGGTCCTGGGGCCGTTCATGAGCGAGGGCGACGTCCTCGGCCATGAGCCGATGGGCATCGTCGAGGAGGTCGGCTCGGGCGTCGAGCAGATCAAGGCCGGCGATCGGGTGGTGATCCCCTTCAACATCTCCTGCGGCAACTGCTGGATGTGCGACCAGAACCTGTTCGCGCAGTGCGAGGCGACGCAGAACCGCGATCAGGACAAGGGCGCCTCGCTGTTCGGCTACACGAAGCTCTACGGACAGGTCCCGGGCGGGCAGGCCGAGTACCTGCGCGTCCCCCAAGCGCACTTCGGCCCGATCAAGGTCCCCGAGGGCCCGCCCGACGACCGCTTCCTCTATCTCTCCGACGTGCTCCCCACCGCCATGCAGGCCGTCGAGTACGCCGATGTCCCCGAGGGAGGGACGCTGGCGGTCTTCGGGCTCGGCCCGATCGGCACCATGTGCGGTCGAATCGCGGCGCGGAAAGGCCAACGGGTGATCGGCATCGACCTTGTCCCCGAGCGGCTCCAGCTCGCCGAGAAGCACGGGATCGAGGCGCTAGATCTCGAGGAGCACGAGGAGATCTCGGACACGATCCGGGAGATGACCGGTGGCCGCGGCACCGACGCGACGATCGACGCCGTCGGGATGGAGGCGCACGGCGCCCCGGTCGGCAAGCTCGCCCAGAAGGCGGCGGGTCTGCTCCCTGACGCCATCGCCGAGCCGCTGATCAAGCGGGCCGGGATCGACCGGATGGCCGCTCTGTATCACTGCATCGACTCGGTCCGCCGGGGTGGGACGGTTTCGATCAGCGGTGTCTACGGCGGCATGGCGGACCCCATTCCGGTCTTCCAGCTCTTCGACAAGGGCATCCAGGTGCGGATGGGCCAGGCGCATGTGAAGCGCTGGATCGACGACCTGATGCCGCTCGTCACCGACGACGCCGACCCGCTCGGCACCGCCGATCTGGCCTCACACAAGATCCCGATCGACGCTGCTCCCGCCGCCTACGAGATGTTCCAGAAGAAGGAGGACGGGGCAACCAAGGTCGTGATCGAGCCCGGCCGCTGATCAGGGCTAGGCGACCCGGGACGGCTGGGACTCAGCCGGCTCCGACCTCACGAGGATCGTCTCGGGGTCGATGTCCTCGCCGCCGCGGACCGCGACGAGGAGCTTGCCGAGCGATGAGCGCAAGAGGCGCGAGACCTGCATCTGCGAGACCCCGATGCGATCGCCGATCTCGCGCTGGGTCAGGCCCTCGTGGAACCTCAGGTGCAATGCCTGACGCTCCTTCGGACGCAGCTCCGCCTCCTGGCTCGCCATCTGGGCCTCCGCTCGCTCGAAGCCCCGCTCGCGGTCGGGGAGCGTGTCGATGATCGGAGCGGAGTCGTCGCCGTCCCTGCTCGAGGGCAGATCGAGCGAGGTGGTTCGCCGAGCCTGATCCGCCTGCATCGACTCGATCACCGCTGCCTCGTCGAGGTTGCAGCGCTCGGCGACCTCGGCGATCGTGGGCACGCGACCCTCCTCACCGCGAATCTCGCGTGTGACCTCCGAGATTCGCATCGACCGCTCCTGCAGGCTCCGCGGCAGGCGCACGCTCCATGAGCGGTCGCGGAAGTGATGGCGAAGCTCGCCGAGGATCGTGGGGGCGGCAAATGCAACGAAGTCGGAGCGGCGCTCGGGGTCGAAGCGATCGATCGCCTTGAGCAGGCCGAGGCTCGCCACCTGGAAGAGATCCTCCACGGGCTCGCTTCCTCCCCGGTAGCGCAGGGCGAGGGAGCGCGCGAGGGGCAGAAATCGCTCCACGAGCTCCTCGCGGAGGCGGGGGTCGGGGTCCTCCGCGTAGCGACGCAGGAGAATCCGCTCTTCGATTCGGCTACGGGAGTCCCGGGGCCGGGGCCCTTCGGGGGTCGGGGTCGATTCGGTCACGCTGGCCTCTCTCGTCAGGCGCGCTGGTACCGCTGCGACGGAGGCCCTCCCGACCCGACCGCTCGTGGCTTGAGAACGCGAAGTTTTGTCGAATCGCCCGCCGGCGGGGAAGCCGTGGCGACTGCCGCGAGCCTATTCGATCGGCGCCTCGCGGTCGATTGAAATCACTAGCCGGTTTCCGCGCTCACGCTTCGGCGAGCGCGATGTCCACGAGAGCGAAGTCGTGGTTCTCGTCGGCGCCCGGCTCCGTCGCGAGCCCGAGCGACGGCCCGGAGCCACGCCACTCGCCGCCGATCGCGGAGACCAGCCGTCCCGCCCCTCCGACGGGGAACGGGCCGATGCGCAAGTGGAGGCGGCTATCGTCGCCGCGAGGCGCGATCGAGACGTCCGGCGCCTCCGCGTCCGGGGTGGACCTCACGGCACGGGCAATGGCGTCGCCGAGGACCATCGTCTCGGCGAGCCGCTCGAGGGTCAGCGCCGGCTCCCGAACGTGGGCGGCAAGAGCCCGCGGCAGCACCGCCGCGAGCAGCCCGACGCTGCCGAACGAGAGGAGGCTTGTACCTCGGGGCTTCGAGGCCGGGACGGCAACCGGGGTCGGCTCGCCGCCGATCGCGAGAGTGGCATCGAGGCTCATGCCACGCGAGGGCTCGGAGCGGATTGCGATCGCGTCGGAGAGCGCGCAGATCATCGACAGCCCGAGCCCCGGAGGATCCCCCGGCGTCGGCGTCAGGGCAATCCCCTCGCCGCGGTCGCTGACGGAAACGGTCAGCGCGCTCGAGGACCTCCGGGATCCCTCCCAGGGGGTCGCGATTCGCAGCTCGAGCGGCCCCGGCGAGCCCTCGGGGTAGGCGTGCGCCACCACGTTCCGCGATGCCTCCACCGCGATCGTGTTGAGGCGGGTGGCCGGCTCGAGCTCGAGCCCCAGCGCGTCGGCCACGCCCGCAGCCACGGCGGCGGCGACGCCAATCGTCCTCTCCGTCGCATCGGCGATCAGGGAGACGGCTGCGCGGGCCATCCCTCGCCTCTCCCGCGGTCCCCCCACCGCGCCGGGGCCGGCTCCTTCCGCCTCGATCCCGCCGGGTGCAGGCATCAGCACCGGGGGTACCCGTCGCGGCGGGAGGAAAACTTCGCTACGAGGTATGGCGGCTCAGTTGCGGGCGCCGATGCCGCTCAGCAGCTCGCGGATCCGCAGCAGGCCGCCCGCCTTCGGATCGAGGGGCGGAGTCTCCTCGCCCTCCCCCGAAGCCATCCCCGAGAGCACCTCGCGCAGCGCCTCGCCGGAGGAGTGCCGCGCCGTCCAGCCGAGCTCCTCGTGCGCGCGAGCCGTGTCCATCAGCGGGACGCCCTGCGCCATGTCCACCCAACCGGGTGGGGTGGGCTGCAGGCGCGCGCTCCAGGTGGCGGAGGCCAGGGCCCGGACGACACGCCCCGGCAGCGGGATCACCTTCACTCCGAGCGCCTCGCCGAGGGTTCGCGCGTCGAGGATCGGCTCGGCGGCGATGTTGAATGCGCCGCGGGCGTTGGAGGTGGCGGCGAGCCGGTATGCCTCGGCGACGTCCTCGGTGTGAACCGCCTGAGTCCGCAGGCCGGCGATCCAAGGCATCACCGGCAGGCGGTCCGGCTCGAGCAGCTTGCCCGGCACGAAGGGTCCGCCGAAGAGCCGTCGGATCTCGCTCGCCGCCCCCTCCTTGAAGATCAACGCGGGCCGCAGGCGCACCACCCGCACGTCGGGGTGGTCGACCTCGAAGCGGTCGAGGGCGGTCTCGACGATCGCCTTATGGCGCGAGTAGAAGGAGGTGGAGATGCCGCCCGTGGGCCAGCTCTCGTCGACCTGCTCGCTCTGGGGACCGGGGCTGTAGGCGCCGATCGAGGAGGCGTAGACGAGCGCGCCGACACCCGCCTCGGCGACCGCCTCGAAAACGCGCTCGCTGCCGGTGACGTTGATCCGGCGCGTGGTCACCTCGTCGCGGGAGGGCTGGATCGCCCAGGCCAGGTGGATCACGGCGTCCGCGCCTTTCAGGAGCGGCGCGAGCGCGTCGATGACGACGTCGGCCGTCGCCCACTCGACCTTCTCCGGCTTCCAGGTGGGGCGGCGCCGCGCGATCCCGAGGATCGAGTCGACCTGCGGGTCCGCGATCAGCGCTCGCAGGACGCTCGTGCCGACGTTCCCGCTGGCTCCGGTGACGACGATTCGCATGGGCCGCCCCCTACCCGGGATGGGGCGCGGCAACCATCGCGGGCTACCCGGCCGAGTCGGCTGCCCGGGCCCGCCGCGCCGCCTTCACGCGGTCGTTCTTCGACAGGGCGACCTTGCGCAGGCGCACCGACGCCGGCGTGATCTCCACCGCCTCGTCCTCGCGCAGGAACTCGATCGCCTGCTCGAGCGAGAGCATCCGGTGCGGGATCAGGCGGACGAGGACGTCGGCGCTCGCGGCGCGCACGTTCGTCTGGTGCTTCTCCTTCGTCGCGTTCACGTCGAGGTCGTCGGAGCGGGCGTTCTCGCCGACGATCATCCCCTCGTAGACGTCCTCGCCGGGGCCGATGAACATCGTCCCGCGCTCCTGCAGGGAGAAGAGCGCGAAGGAGGCGCTCTTGCCGGTCCGGTCGGCCACGAGGGCTCCCGTCGGCCGCGTTCGCAGCTCGCCCACCCACGGCTCCCAGCGGTCGAAGACGTGATGCATCAGCCCCGTCCCGCGGGTCTCGGTGAGGAACTCGGTGCGAAAGCCGATCAGGCCCCGGGCAGGGACGAGGAACTCGAGCCGGACCCAACCGGTCGAGTGGTTGACCATCTGCTCCATCCGCCCCTTGCGGACGGCGAGCGCCTGAGTGACCACCCCGACGTAGTCCTCGGGGACGTCGATCGCCAGCCGCTCGACCGGCTCGCAGGTCCTGCCGTCGATCTCGCGGGTGACGACCTGGGGCTGGCCGGCGGTCAGCTCGAAGCCCTCGCGCCGCATCAGCTCCAGCAGGACGACGAGCTGGAGCTCGCCGCGACCCTGCACCTCCCATGCATCGGGACGCTCCGTGTCGTAGACGCGGATCGAGACGTTTCCGACCAGCTCCTGCTGGAGGCGATCGTGGATCTGGCGCGCGGTCAGCCTGCCGCCGTCACGCCCGGCGAGCGGCGAGGTGTTGATCCCGACCGTCATCGAGAGCGACGGCTCGTCGACGGTCGTCACCGGCAGCGGGCGCGGGTCCTCCGGGTCGGCGAGGGTCTCGCCGATCGTCACCTCGGGCAGGCCGGCGACGGCGATGATCTCTCCCGGCCCGGCCTCGCTCGTCTCCACGCGCTCGAGGTTCCGGGTGGTGTAGAGGGTCGTGACGTTGGCCCGGGTGATCGTGCCGTCCTGATGGCACCAGGCGATCGGTGAGCCGGCCCGGATCGTCCCGTGGTGGACGCGGCAGAGGGCGAGGCGGCCGACGTAGGGGGAGGCGTCGAGGTTCGTGACGAGGGCCTGCAGCGGGTGCTCGGGGTCGTACTCCGGCGCCGGGATGCGTTCGACCATCAGGTCGAGCAGGGGCTTCAGGTCCGTGCCCTCGGTGCCCTCGGTCATCGACGCCCAGCCCGCCCTCGCGTTCGTGTAGACGATCGGGAACTCGATCTGCGATTCGTCGGCGTCGAGGTCGAGGAAGAGCTCGTAGACCTCGTCGACGACCTCCCCGATGCGCGCGTCGGGCCGATCGACCTTGTTGACGACGAGGATGACCGGCAGCCGTCGCTCGAGCGCCTTTCTGAGCACGAACCTCGTCTGCGGGAGGGGACCCTCCGAGGCGTCGACGAGGAGCAGGATGCCGTCGACCATGGTCAGCCCGCGCTCGACCTCGCCGCCGAAGTCGGCGTGGCCCGGCGTGTCGATGATGTTCAGCTTCACGCCCCCGTGATCGACCGCGGTGTTCTTGGCGAGGATCGTGATCCCCTTCTCCCGCTCGAGGTCCATCGAGTCCATCACCCGCTCGTTGACGTCCTGGCCCGAGCGGAACGCGCCGGATTGCCAGAGCATCGCGTCGACCAGAGTGGTCTTGCCGTGGTCGACGTGGGCGACGATCGCGACGTTGCGCAGATCTTCGCGGCGGGTGAGGGAGGCGGCCATGAGGGCGCGGGATGGTAGGGAGCGGCGGCCGGATCGGCGACGCGCCCGCCCTCGGCCCGAGGCACGGACGTCGGAGAGCCTCCCCCAATCGGCTAGAGGATCCTAGGCGCCGGTGAGGCCCGCGTCCCGGTCGGGCGCGATCAGCAACCGGCTCGCCCAGGGGTCCGCCACCGAGATCGCTCCGTCGGTCCGCTCGAAGCCGTGCCCGGCATCGTCGAGGCGGTCGGCCACAGCCGTGATGTCGTCGGGACGGGGGAGCAGGACCGTCCAGTGCTCGAGCCCGACCGTCTCCGGGGGAGAGGCGGGGACGCCCTCGCCACGCCAGGTGTTGAAGCCGAGGTGGTGGTGGTAGCCGCCGGCCGAGACGAAGGCGGCTGCGCCGAAGTGGGTCATCACCTCGAAGCCGATCAGGTCGCGGTAGAAGGCGAGCCCGTCCTCGACGTCACCGACGTGGAGGTGCAGGTGCCCGACCCTGAGGTCGCGGTCGACACGCTCGGGCGGTGCCTCGGTCCCCGCCTCGGCGACTAGCCCCTGCAGGTCGAGCGGGGCCGGACCGATCGTCGTCGGGTCGCGCAGGTCGCCCCAGCGCTCGCGGGGGCGGTCGGCGGCGAGCTCGATCCCGTTGCCGTCGGGATCGGGCAGGTAGATCGCCTCGGAGATTCCGTGGTCGGAGGCCCCCTGGATCGGCGTCCCAGTTGCCGCCAGGCGCTGCACCGCTCGGCCGAGCTCCCGCCGGCTGGGATGAAGGAGCGCGAAGTGGTAGAGCCCCGCATGGCGGCCCGCGCGGCTCGCATCCCGGTCCTCGTGCAGGACGAGCAGGTCATCCTCGCCGGCGCCGAGGGCTGCCACGCCCCCCTTGCGCGAGCGCTGGAGCAGGCCGATCGCCCGCTCGTAGAAGTCGACCGAGCGATCGAGGTCGGTGACTACGAGATGAACCGGCCCGAGGCGGAGGGCGTCGGGAAGCGTGGGCTGAGAGTCGTTGCTCATACAACTATTCTGGCACAGCTCGAACCTCGGTGGCGAAAGCTCCCTGCGGTCAACCCATGGACCCCAGCGCTGCTGAGCGCCTCGTTAGTGATCTTCACCTCCGCGGCGGGGAGACGCCCATAGCATCGGCGCCATCGCTTTTTCCGCCCCCCATAGGCGCCCCGCCTCTTGAGCCAGACCGTCGGCGACCACCTCCTCGAGCGTCTGGCTACCGGGGGAGTGCACCGGATCTACGGCTATCCCGGCGACGGGATCAACGGGATCATGGGGGCGATGAATCGCGCCGGCGGGGCGCTCGACGGCTCGGGGCGGCTGGAGTACGTGCAGGTCCGTCACGAGGAGATGGCGGCCTTCATGGCCTGTGCTCACGCGAAGTTCACCGGCGAGGTCGGTGTCTGCCTTGCCACGTCGGGGCCGGGGGCGATCCATCTGCTCAACGGGCTCTATGACGCCAAGCTCGACCACCAGCCCGTGCTGGCGATCGTCGGCCAGCAGGCGCAGAGCGCCCTGGGCGGCAACTACCAGCAGGAGGTCGATCTCGTGTCGCTGTTCAAGGACGTCGCGCACGAGTACCTGCACATGGCGACCGACCCGGCGCAGATCCGCCACCTCGTCGACCGCGCGCTCCGCATCGCCCGGGCCGAGCGCACCGTGACCTGTCTGATCGTCCCCAACGACCTCCAGGGAGAGGATGCCGTTCCCGAGGCACCCCGGGCGCATGGCACCGTCCACTCCGGACCGGGGTACAGCGAGCCCTCCGTGGTCCCCCCCGAAGCGGCGCTGCAGGAAGCCGCCGAGATCCTCAACGCGGGCGAGCGCGTCGCGATCCTCGTCGGCCAGGGAGCGCTGAGGGCCACCGACGAGGTCATCGAGGTCGCCGAGCTGCTGGGTGCCGGCGTCGCCAAGGCGCTGCTGGGCAAGGCGGCCGTCCCCGACGATCTCCCGTTCGTCACCGGCTCGATCGGCCTCCTGGGCACCAAGCCGAGCTATGACCTGATGACCGGCTGCGACACCCTGCTCATGATCGGGTCCAGCTTCCCCTACTCGGAGTTCCTGCCCGAGGAGGGCGAGGCCCGCGGGGTGCAGATCGACATCGACGCGAAGATGATCGGGATCCGCTACCCCATGGAGGCCAACCTGGTGGGCGACAGCGCGCTGACGTTGCGCGCGCTGATCCCGCTGCTCGAGCGCAAGCCCGACCGCTCGTGGCGCGAGGAGGTCGAGAGCAACGTGGCCGACTGGTGGGAGGTGCTCGAGGCGCGGGCGATGAACGATGCCGATCCGATCAACCCCCAGCGCGTGTTCTGGGAGCTCAGCTCCCGCCTGCCCGACAACGCCATCCTGTCGTCGGACTCCGGGTCGGCGGCCAACTGGTACGCCCGCGATCTGAAGCTGCGCCGCGGGATGAAGGCGTCGCTGTCGGGGACGCTGGCGACGATGGGGCCGGGCGTGCCGTACGCGATCGCCGCGAAGTTCGCGTTTCCGGACCGCGTCGCGATCGCGCTCGTCGGCGACGGAGCCATGCAGATGAACGGCAACGGCGAGCTGGTCACGGTGGCCAAGTACTGGGAGCGCTGGAGCGACCCGCGCCTGATCGTCCTGGTGCTCAACAATCGCGACCTCAACCAGGTGACATGGGAGCAGCGCGCGGTGGAGGGCGACCCCAAGTTCGACGCCGCCCAGCAGCTGCCCGACTTCCCCTACGCCGCCTATGCGGATCTGATCGGCCTGCGGGGAATCCGCGTCGAGGTGCCCGAGGAGGTCGGCCCGGCGTGGGACGCGGCGCTGAGCGCCGATCGGCCCGTCGTGATCGAGGCGCTGACGGACCCCGAGGTGCCACCGCTGCCGCCGCACATCACCTTCGAGCATGCGAAGGCGCTGACCAGCACGCTGCTCAAGCGCGACCCGGGATCGCGGGGGATCATCCGTCAGACGCTCCGCGACAAGGTCGAGGAGTTTCTCCCCGGCCGCTCATGACTCAGGCCACCATCACGCGACCGGCGGCCGCGACCGTGCAGAGCGTGCGGGCCGCGGCATACACCATCCCCACCGACGCGCCGGAGTCCGACGGCACGATCGCCTGGGATGCCACCACCATCGTGGTGGTCGAGGTCGCCGCCGGCGAGGAGGGCGGGCTCGGCTACGCCTACGCCGATGCCGCCGCCGCCCAGGTGGTTCAGGGGACGCTGGCGGATGTGGTCGAGGGCTGCGACGCGATGGCCCCGGCGCGGGCCTGGCGAGACATGGTCGCGGCGGTGCGAAACGTCGGGCGTCCGGGAGTCGCCTCCTCGGCGATCTCCGCGGTCGACGTCGCGCTCTGGGACCTGAAGGCGCGCCTGCTGGGTCTGCCCCTCGCCACGCTTCTCGGCGGGGTTCGCGAGGGGGTCACGATCTACGGCAGCGGCGGCTTCACCTCCTATGAGCTCGACCTGCTGCAGGACCAGCTCGGCGGCTGGGCTCGGGAGGGCCTCCCCATGGTGAAGATGAAGGTCGGCCGCGACCCAGGGCGAGACCCCGGGCGCGTGGCGGCGGCTCGCGAGGCGATCGGCCCGGATTGCGAGCTGTTCGTGGACGCCAATGGGGCCTACACCCGCAAGCAGGCGCTCGGCCTGGCCGAGAGCTTCGCCGAGCAGGGCGCGAGCTGGTTCGAGGAGCCGGTCTCCTCCGACGACCTCGCCGGCCTGCGGCTGCTGCGTGACCGCGCCCCGGCCCCGATGGCGATCGCGGCGGGCGAGTACGGCTACGCGCTCGAGTACTTCGAGCGCATGCTCGACGCCGGGGCGGTCGATGTGCTGCAGGCCGATGCCACGCGCTGCGGTGGGATCACCGAGCTGCTGCGCGTCGGCGCGCTCTGCGCGGCCCACGAGGTCCCGCTGTCGGCTCACACCGCGCCCTCCATCCACGCTCACGTCGGCTGCGCGATCGATCCGCTGGTCCACGTCGAGTACTTCCACGACCACGTGCGCATCGAGCGGATGCTGTTCGACGGGGTCCTCGAGCCGACCGGCGGCCGGCTCGTCCCGGACCTCTCCCGCCCTGGCCTCGGCCTCGAGCTGCGCCGCGCGGACGCGGAGAGCCATGCGGCATAGGCGGCGGCGGACAAGCGGGCGGCGCCTGCTGGCCAACGTGCGGGCCGGGCGCCTGCAGGGCACCCTCTCGGCGATGGTCGCCGCCGCGGCGGGGCCGATCGGGGCGGAGATCTACTTCGAGCACTACCGCGGCTCGTTCGGCGACAAGTGGATGTGGACGCCGATCGCGTTGACCCCGCCGCTGGTGGCGGCCGGGGTGGCTGGCGTCCTCTCCGAGCGCGCCGCCCGGACGGCCCTGCCGGCCGTCTCGGCTCTATACGCGCTCGACGGGCTGATCGGCGTGGTGACCCACCTGCGCGGCGTTCGCCGCAAGCCGGGCGGCTTGCAGGAGCCGCTCTACAACCTTGTCATGGGCCCCCCGCTGCTCGCGCCGGGCTCGCTGGCTCTGATCGGGGGACTGGGGCTGATCGCTCCCCTCGTGCCGCGGGAGCGTTAGCGGCTTGCCACGGCATGCCCTCAGGAGATGAGCGGCGGCGGCGGCGACCCTGAGGGCCTGCCGCGGCAGCGGCGCGGCACGACGCCGCAGATGCACGGTCGCTATCCCGACTTCGACGTGCTCGAGCAGGCGGGGCACTGGGACGAGGCCACGCGGCGCGCCGTGCTCGGGCGGCTCGACCCGCAGCCGCTGCGCTTCTTCGACGAGGCCGAGGCGCGCGCCCTGCGCGCCTTCTGCGACACGGTGATGGCCCAGGATCGCGAGCCGCGCGTGCCGGTTTTGGCGCTCGTCGACGCCAAGCTCTTCGAGGGACGCCTCGACGGCTACCAGTACGCCGACATGCCCGACGACCGCAAGACGTGGAGGCTCGTGGCGTGCGGCCTGGACGAGGCGGCCGTCGAGCGCGGCGGAACCCCCTACGGCTCCGCCCATGAGGAGGTCCGACTTTCGGTGTGCGAGGCGTTCGCCGACGCCCGGCTGTCGGGCGGGGCGTGGGACGAGCTCGACGTGGCCCACGCCTGGTCGGTCGTGATGCGCGCGGTGCTCGGCGCCTTCTACTCGCATCCATGGGCGTGGAACGAGATCGGCTTCGGCGGCCCCGCCTACCCGCGGGGCTACATGCGTCTCGGCGTCGGCCAGAAGGAGCCGTGGGAGGGAGAGGACGGCTTCCCGCTGGACCCGGTCTCCGACGTGCGCGAGCGCGGTCTCGACGAGCCCGGAGCCCCATGAGGAGGGCCGAGCTGCTCAAGGGCGCGGTCGGGCCTCGCGACAACGACTCCCGCTTTCTACTCGACCGTGGCCGCCGCGGCGTCCCGGGACGCGAGCGGATGAGCGCCTACCGCGACGGCGACGAGGTCGACCTGGTCGTCGTCGGCTGCGGCGCGGGTGGCAGCGTGCTGGCCCAGCGCTTGGCCCGCCGCGGCTGGCGCATCGTGGTGCTCGAGGCCGGACCTTTCTGGGACCCAGACGTCGACTGGGTCTCGGACGAGGAGGGCTCCCACCACATCTACTGGAACGGCAAGCGGATCATCGGCGGAGGGGACCCCGTCGAGCTCGGCAAGAACAACTGCGGCCACGGCGTCGGCGGCTCGATGGTGCACTTCGCGGGCTACGCCCCGCGCTTTCACCCCTCGGACTTCCAGACGCTCACCCTCGATGGCGTCGGAGCCGACTGGCCGATCGCCTACGCGGACCTCAAGGCGCACTACGAGCGCGTGGAGCTCGAGCTGCCCGTGGCCGGCCAGCACTGGCCCTGGGGCGACCCGCATGGGTACCCCCATGGCCCGCATCCGATCAGCGCCGCCGCCGAGCGGGCATGGGCGGGCGCGCGCGCCTGTGGCATCGAGATGCGAGTCGGCCCGGTGGCGATCACCAACGGCACGTTCGGGAATCGTCCCCACTGCATCTACCGCGGCTTCTGCCTGCAGGGCTGCAAGGTGGGCGCCAAGGCATCGCCGCTGGTCACCCACGTTCCCGACGCGATCGAGCACGGCGCCGAGATCCGCGCCGATTGCATGGTCACGCGCGTCGAGGTGGACCCCAGCGGTGCCTGCACCGGGGTGGCCTACGCGCATGGGGGCCGCGAGCGGTTCCAGCGCGCCGCCGCAGTGGCGATCGCCGGGTACTCGATCGAGAGCCCGCGACTGCTGCTGAACTCCGGCGTGGGCAACGACGCCGACCAGGTGGGGCGCTACGTGATGGTCCAGGGGGCGCCCCAGGTCGCCGGGCGCTTCCCGGAGACCCTGCGCATGTACAAGGGGCCGCCGCCGGAGGTCTCCAGCGAGCAGTTCTACGAGACCGACGAGGCCCGCGGGTTCGCCCGTGGGTTCAGCGTCCAGACGGTCTCCCCGCTGCCGATCGGCTGGGCCGAGCACGTCCTGGCCGACGGCCACTGGGGAACGGCGATGCGGGAGTACATGCGCGACTACAACCACTGGTCGACGCTCGGTGCCCTCAGCGAGCTGCTGCCGCTCCCCGAAAACCGGGTGACCCTCGCCGACGAGCGGGATGAGCTCGGGATGCCGATCGCGCGCTTCGACTACACGCAGTGCGACAACGACCGCGCGAACATCGCCCACGCGAAGGCCACCCTCACGCGAATTCTCGACGCGGCCGGGGCGCAGGACATCCTCACCATCGACCGCTACGCCCACCTCGTCGGTGGCTGTCGGATGGGCACGAGCCCCGAGGAGAGCGTCATCGACGCCGACCACCGCGTCTGGGGCGTCCCCAACCTGTTCGTGTGCGACGGTAGCGTGATGCCGACCCAGGGCAGCGCGAATCCGGCGCTCACGGTCATGACGCTCGCCTCGAGGCTCGCCGAGCGGCTCGCGGCGAAGCGGATCGACCCCGCGCGCGAGGCGGCCCTCGCATGAAGCTCGAGCCCGGCGAGAGATTTCCCGACCTCGACCTTCCCGACCACACCCACCGCCAGCGGTTGCTCTCGGAGCTGTCGGCGGGAGACCCCGTCGCGCTGCTGTTCTCGCGCGGTTGGTGGTGCCCCAAGGAGCAGCGCTACCTGCGCGAGGTGACGGCGCTCCAGGACGAGTTCGAGGTCGCCTACGCGCGCCTGGTCGTGGTCAGCATCGATGCGCCTGAGGTGCAATCCGCCTTCCGTGCGGGGCTCGGCGCTCGGTTCACCTTCCTCTCGGACGCCGAGCGTCGATGGCTGCCGCGGCTGGGCCTGCTGGAGGAGAGCGACACCGTTCACCACCCCTACCGGCCGACCGCCTTCACGCTCTTTCCCGACCTCACCATCCACGCCCGCTACGACGGCTACTGGTACTGCGGGCGCCCGACGCTCGAGGAGCTGCGTCAGGACATGCGCGCGATCTCGCGCGAAGTGCGCGACGACTTCGAGACCTGGTGACCGACCTGCCTCAGGGCGCCGCGCACCTGAGCTTCGACGGAGGCGATCTGCACGTCGGCGTCGGGCCGGGCCGCCGGTTCATGGCCGACGCCCGCTGCGTGGAGGGCGAAGCGGTGCGCGGCGCCTACGCGCACGTCTGCGCCCTGGCCGACGACGATGCCGTGCTCGAGTTCGATCAGCCCGAGGTCCAGCAGGTGCGCCGCGATGCCCTCGCGTGGTGGATCCCCCTGCTCGGCGACTCGCTCATCTGCCTGACGACGCTGGCGCTGGACGAGGCCCGCTACGGCGGCGCGATCACGGTGACGCGCGAGCCCGCTCGCTGGAGCGACGATCCCTTCGCGCGGATCTTTCCGGGCACCGTCGTGCGGACCGACCTGATGTGCGAGGTCCCGCCGCCGCCGGGCCCCGTGGTCGAGCGCTACGTGGGCGTGGCCTGGCCCGGCGGCCGCTTCTGAGCCTCAGCTCGCGGCTGAGGCAGCACGCCAGGCCGGTTCCGCCGGTTGCTACAAGGGCTCCTGTATCCCGGTCGGCTTGTTCAAGAGCGGCCCACCACCGGGGCCGCTCGCCGCAGCACCCGAAGGGACCGGGCAAGGCCGGGTACCCTCTCGCCTAGGTCGAGCAGATGATCGACGGCGACCCCGGACAGAGCGGAGCGCCCGAGCCCAGACAGGGCGGAGCGCCCAAGGGCAACGACGCGGCCGATTCCACCACGTCGGCTGGGAACCGCGGGCGGGAGGAAGACGCAGCTCGCGAGACCGCGGGCGACGATGCCCCCATGACCGAAGTCGACTCGGGCGGGCCCGCGATGACAGGCCCCGCGAAGCGCATGGTGCCGCGCTGGATTCAGCTGGTTGCCCTACCGCTCTTGGTGGTGGGCATCTGGACGGTCGCCATCGCGGCGGGGCCCGTCCTGCTGCTCTTCGTCGTGGCCGGGGTCCTGGCGCTGATCCTCAACCCGGTCGTTCAACTGATGCAGCGTGCCCGGGTGCCACGCGGGATCGCGGTGGCGATCGTCTACGTCGCATTCTGGGGCGCAATCGTCGCCGGGGGAATTCTTCTGGCGAATCCGATCTCGGACCAGATCGAGGCCTTCAGCGCAAGCCTCCCTGACTACATCGAGAGTGCCAACGACGGCTTGGATGACCTGCAGGGGTGGCTCGATGATCGCGGCGTGGACTTGCAGATCTCATCCGCTGGGGAGGATGCGCTCAGCGAGGTCGAGCGAGACCTCCTCGCGAGGTCGGAGGACTTCGTCGGCTTCACGCGCGATTTCCTTGAGCTCGTGGCCACCGCGATCTTCGCGCTGGTCCTGGTCATCGTGATCTCGGTCTACATGCTCCTCTACGCCCGCTCGATCGGAGACCTCGCCCGGCGGGTGATGCCGGCAGGCGAGGGCACGAGGGAGGACGACTTTCCGACTCGGGTGGTGCACTCAGTGGCTGGCTACGTCAGAGGACAGCTCCTCTTCTCGACGATCATGGGGGTCAGCGCGGCGCTTGCCCTGTGGGTCTTCGGGGCGCTCGGGATCTTCGAGGAGGGCGGCACGTACGCCGGCTTCTTCGGTCTCTTCTACGGCCTGATGGAGCTGATCCCATACATCGGCCCCGTGCTCGGTGCGACGCCGCCGGTGCTGATCGCGTTCGTCCAGGATCCGCTAACGGCGGTCTGGGTGATTCTGCTCTTCATCGTCCTGCAGCAGCTGGAGGGTCACGTGGTGGCGCCGCTCGTGTTCAGTCGTGCGATCCGGATCAACCCGCTGCTCGTGATCTTTGCTCTGCTCTTCGGCGGGCATCTCTACGGGGTGATCGGGGCCCTGATCGCCCTGCCGGTGGCGGCGATGCTGCGCGAAACTGCGCTCTACCTGCGCGAGCATCTGCGTCTCGAACCGTGGTCGGTGCTCAGCGCCGAGGGATCCCCCGGCCTCCTCGGCGATGTGCCCAGCGCGTCGTGCTCCGCCTGCGGCGCCCGCCTGCCCAGAGGCGACCGGTACTGCCGCAACTGCGGCGAGCCGCTTAGGGCCAGGGCAGGTCCGGCATAGGATGATGCGGTGAGCCGGCGACTGCTGTTGCGCGGCGGCTATGTGTTGTCGATGGACGAAGGGATCGGCGAGCTGCCGAGCGGTGAGCTGCTGGTCGAGGGGGGCCGAATCGCTGCGGTTGCACCGAGCCTCGAGGTGGAGGACGCGGAGATCGTCGACGTCTCGGGGCACGTGGTCATGCCGGGCTTCGTGGATACCCATCGCCACACCTGGCAGACGCCCTTCCGAGGCGTGTGCGCCGACTGGACGCTCGAGGATTACTTCCGTGGCGTCCGCATGACGATCTCCCCGAACTGCTCGTCCCCGGACATCTATGCCGGCAACTACGTCGGCGCGCTGGAGGCGCTCGACGCCGGGGTGACGACCATCCTCGACTTCTCGCACTGCAACAACAGCCCGGAGCACGCGGACGCCGCCCTACAGGGGCTGCGTGACGCCGGGGGGCGGGCGATCTTCGCCTACGGCTACTTTCCCGCGCCGAGCCCTGAGCCGGCGTTCACAGACCACGAGGAGCGCCTCGGCGACGCCCGCCGCATCCGTGAGCGGGAGCTGAGCAGCGACGATGGCCTCGTCACCATGGGCGTCGCCCTGACCGAGTGTGGCCTGCTGCCGTTCGAGCAGACTCTCGCCGAGGTCCGCTCGGCCCGCGAGCTCGGGGTGCCGATGGTCCTGCACACCGGCTGCACCTGGGGGTCGCTGATCACCGAGGGGATCCCCGAGCTCGCGCACCACAACCTGCTCGGCCCTGACCAGGTTCACGTCCACTGCAACACGCTGGACGACCGCAACTTCCGCCGGCTGGCCGAGCACGACTGCAAGATCTCCTCGAGTCCCGAGACTGAGCTCCAAATGGGTATGGGCCACCCGGTGATTCGCAGCGCCCTCGACCACGGGATGCGCCCAAGCCTCAGCTGCGACGTCACGTCCTCGAACTCGGGGGACATGTTCTCCCAGATGCGTATCGGGCTGCAGTTCGAGCGCTGCATGCACAACGACACATTCAACGCCCGCAACCTCATGCCCGACCGCCTCGACCTCGGCGTACGCGACGCTTTGCGCTGGGGCACTGCCAATGGCGCGCACGCCTTGGGCTTGGAAGATCGCATCGGCGCGCTTACTCCCGGCAACGAGGCCGACGTGATCGTCGTCGGCGGCCGGCGCCTGAACGTGACGCCCATGGCCGATCCGGTCGGCTGCCTCGTGAGCCAGGCGAACCCCTCGAACGTCGAGCACGTCCTGGTGGCTGGCCGCTTCGTCAAGCGGGACGGCGAGCTGGTCGGCGTCGATCTCAACCGAGCTATCGAGCTGGCCGAAGCCGCCTCCGAGCGCGTGCTGGGCAGGGTCGCCGATCAAGGGCAGCCGCTGCTCCCTCCCGCCCCGGCGGGCTTCGTTGACGCCCTCAACGCCTTGGCCGCGGGGCACCTGGCGGGCGCCTGGGCGATCGAGGTTGCCTGATTCGGATCATCCTTGCAGGGCACCAGGAAAAGGCCCGATCGTCAGCCACGCCGTGAGGTGAGAGCAGCTCCACTCGACCGCAACGCGATTCGGTACCGTCGCGTGAGCCTGGCCGGGCGGCCGCTTCTGAGCCTCAGCCCTGCGGTGGAGCCGGCAGCGGGTGCGCCTGCAATGCCCGTGCGGCGGCGAGGAGGTTGCGCGCCGCGGTCTGGCCGGTGGTGATCGACCATTCCCGCTCGTCGGTCGTCAGCCACACTTCCTCGCCCGGGCCGGGGCCCTTGTTCCAATAGGTCCAGGCCGCGCCCGGGATCGTGTAGCCGAGGTCGATCAGGACGCTGTTGATCTGAGAGATCGTGTGATGGGCGCCATCCTCGTTGCCGACCACCACGACCCCCGCGACGCGGTTGTAGGCGATCGGGGTCTGGCCGTCCTCGCGCGTCTCCGAGAGGAACGCATCCATCCGCTCGAGCGCGCGCTTGGCGACGCTCGAGGGCTGGCCCATCCAGGTCGGCGTGGCGAACACGAGGATCTCGGCGGCGAGGATCCGCTCGCGGATCGCCGGCCACTCGTCGCCCTCGGCGACGGCCTCCGAGACGACCCCGGGATCGATCCGGTGGTCCACGAGGCGGATCTCGTCGGTCTCGACCCCCTCGTCCCGGAGGAGCGACATGACCACCTCGGCGAGCGACGCCGCGCTCGACTCCTCCGGGGAGCGCTTCAGCGTGCAGTTGAGGCAGATCGCCTTCATCGAACGGAGCGTATCTTCAACGTCCGGGCCGGCCATCACTCGGCTCCCGCCTGGACGCTGCGGACGAAGGCGACCAGCAGCACCCCGCCTGCCACGTTGCCCAAGATCGCGACGGCGGTGTTGCGAGCCAGGTCGAGCCAGTCGGCGCGCGTGGTGTCGGCGAGGAGCCCGAAGAGGACTTCGCCGAAGCCGACGACCGAGTGGTTGAGGCTGGGGGCAAGCAGGACGAAGCCGATCGCCAACGCGATGAAGACCCTGGTCAGGTCGCTTTCGGCCGCCTCGGCCAGCCAGGTGAACACCGTGATGATCGCTCCGGCGATGACGGCGCTTGCTAAGGCAGCCAGCAGATCGCGCTCGGCCAGGGTGTTGGCGAGCCCGCCGGCCGCCCCCAGCGCTTCGTCCTCGAGCACGCCCGAGATGCTGAGAAGGGAGACGATGACGGCGAGCCCCGCGAAGTTCAGGGCCAGCGTGATCGCCCACAGCCGCGCGACGGAGCGCTTGGTGCTGTGGCCGGAGAGCACCGCCGCGACGGGAATCAGGAAGTTCTCGGTGAAGAGCTCGGAGCGCCCGACGGTGAGAAAGACGAACCCGATCCCGAAGGTCAGCGAGCCGAGCACGTGCGCCGGATAGCTCGGCATCAATGTCGCCAGAGCCCCCGTCGTCACCACGAGCGCGAGCAGGCCAAAGGCGATGTGGAAGCCACCGAGCAGGCCGGTCGCGGCGAGGACCTTCGCCGGCCGCGCCAGGCGGCGCTGCCCGTCCTCGAGGCTGTCCTGCCAGATCTCGCTCGGCTCGCGGCCGATCAAGCGCCCTGGCCGATGTTGCGCATCAACCCCCCGTCCATGAAGTAGTCGGCGCCGGTCACGTAATCGCTGTCGGCGGACGCGAGAAAGACCGCCAGGCGTCCGATCTCGGAGGGCTCGGCCGCTCGCTTCCACGGGATGCTCTGGACCTGCTCCTCGAGCAGATCGGGATCGTCGATCGCGGGCTGGTTGAACGGCGTCAGCACCATCCCCGGACCGAGGTTGTTGATGTTGATCTTCAGCGGAGCGAGCTCGAGGGCCATCGTCCGCGTAAGGTTGCGCAGCGCGCCCTTGGAGCAGTCGTAGTCGGCGCCGCCAGGATTGGGAATCTCCTGGTGCACCGAAGTCACGTTGATGATCTTGCCGCCGGCGGCATCCCCGGCCTTGCGCAGTTGTACGTAGCGGCGGCAGCAGAAGAATGCGCCGTAGACGTTGGTCCTGATCGCCCTGTCCCAGGTCTCGGTGGAGAGGTCGGCGACCTCCTTGCCTGAGGCATCGACGCCGGCGTTGTTCATCAGGATGTCCACCCTGCCGAAGGCCTTCACCGCCTCGTCGAAGAGCCGGTCGACCTGCCCCTCGTCGGAGATGTCGGCCTGCACCACGATCGCGCGACGACCCTCCGCCTCGACCGCCGCACGGGTCTTCTCCGCCCCGTCGGCGTCTTCGAGGTAGTGGACCACGACGTCGGCTCCTTCCTTGGCGAACTCGATCGCCGTCCCCTGCCCGATCCCTGAATCAGATCCCGTGATCAGCGCGATCCTGTCCTCCAGCCGTGCGGTCATGACTCGTCCTTTCTTTCGGGGTCGGCGATCTCCGTGAGGCGCCATGCGGCGTTGATCAGCCCGACGTGCGAGAAGGCCTGCGGGTAGTTGCCGAGCAGCTCCTTGCGGTCGGGATCGGCCTCCTCCGAGAGGAGGCCAAGGTCGTTGGCGTAGGAGGTGGCCTGTTCGAACCACCTCTCGGCGCGGGCGACCTCGCCTCCCAACGCGAGGCACTCGACCAGCCAGTAGGTGCAGATCAGAAAGCCCATCGGATCCTCCGGCCAGCGGCGCACGAGCCCGATGTCGCCGAGCTCGCGCTCGATCGCCTCGATCGTCGCCCACATCCGCTCGTCGTCGGCGGGGAGGAAGTGCACGAGCGGCAGCAGCAGGACCGAGGCGTCGAGGTCGTCGGAGCCGAACGCGCCCGTGTAGGCGCCTGCTCGCTCGCTCCAGCCCTTGGCCAGCACGGCGGCCCGCACGCGCTCGCGGGCCTCCTCCCAGCGATCGGGGGATGCGCCGTCGCCGAGCAGCGGCGCCAGGCGGACGGCGCGGTCGAGGGCGACCCAGCACATCACCTTCGAGGAGAGGTATTGGCGACGCTGATCGCGGGCCTCCCACATCCCGGCATCCGGCTCGCGCCAGGTCGCAGCCGCCCGATCCGCCATCGTGATCAGGAGCTCGCGGGTCGGCTGCTCGAGCTCTCCGAGCTGGTCGCGCAGCTGCTCGACGGCGTCGAGCACCTCGCCGAGGACGTCGAGCTGCTCCTGGTCCCAGGCTGCGTTCCCGACCCGGACCGGCCGGCTGTCACGGAAGCCGGGCAGGTGCGCCAGCTCGTGCTCGGCGAGGTTCCGCTCTCCCTCCACGCCGTACATGATCTGGACCCGCTCGTCGCCGAGGTGGCCGCCGGCATCCGCGATCCACCGGAACAGCCGGTTGGCCTCGTCGGGGCAGGCCGCAATCCACAGGGAGCGGATCGTCAGGCTGAGGTCGCGCAGCCACGCGAAGCGGTAGTCGAAGTTGAGGTCTCCGCCGAGCTTCTCCGGCAGGGAGGTCGTCGGCGCTGCCACCACCGCCCCGGTGGGCTGGAAGGTCAGGCCCTGCAGCACCAGGGAGCTGCGCCGCACGGCGCTCCCGTGCCGCCCCTTGTAGCCGCCGTGCAGCTCCACCCAGGAGCCCCACCCGGCGAGGGTGTCCTCGAGGGTTGGCCAATCTCCACGATGCTCCGCCTCCGAGCCCCCGGACGAGGGCATGTAGGCCAGCCGGAAGTCGACCTGCTCGCCGGCGTGGACCGTAAAGCGGCCCGTCGCCTCCCCGGAGCCCCGCGAGAGCGTGACCGTGCCGGCCAGGTCAAGGCGCACCGGGCCTCCCCGCGCAACCAGGCCGTCCGAGGAGTCGAGCACGTGGGGGACCGTCATGCCGTACTCCATGCGCGGGGAGAGCTCGGTAGCCATCTCGACGGTGCCCCGGGACCCCTCGACGCGCCGCAGCAGCACATGCGGGCTGTGCAGCCCGATCTCGTGGCCTCGCGCCCCCAGCTCCAGGCCGAGCGCGTCGGTGAGGGTCACCTCTCCGCCCGCGGTCGTGAAGATGGTTTGCAGCACGAGGGAGTCCCCCACGTAGCGACGCTCGGCCTCGAAGGCCGCTGTCGGGCGCATCGACCAGTGGCCGGCGTCGGGGCCGAGCAGCCGCCCGAAGACCGAGGCGGAGTCGAAGCGGGGGACGCACCACCAGTCCACGGAGCCCCCCCGGTCGATCAGCGCGGCCGAATGACAGTCGGACAGGAACCCGTAGTCCTCGATGGCGTTCACGTCGCGGGCAGCATGTCAGCAGGTCGCTCGCTCGAGTCAAAAGCATTGCTAACGGGCCCATCGAAGATCGTGTCGTGCGCGAGTCGCTCGGGTTGGTAGAAGCCGCGTCCATGGAAACGATGACCGCCGATCCGACCACCGCCACCGGGCCCCTCGTCGACGAGGAGTGGCCGACCGAGCGCGCCACGCTGGCCGAGGACGTGCTGGACGGACTGACGCGCCCGTTCAAGGAGCTGCCGCCGAGGTACCTCTACGACGCTCGCGGATCGGAGCTGTTTGACGAGATCTGCGAGCAGCCCGAGTACTACCAGTCCCGTGCGGAGCGACTGATCCTGGAGGCCCGCGCGGGGGAGATCGTCGCCGACTCCGGGGCCTGCGAGCTGCTGGAGCTGGGCGCGGGGTCGGCGACCAAGACGCACATGCTGCTGGACGCGATGCTGGCCCGGCGCGTGCCTGTCCGCTACCTGCCGCTGGACGTCTGCGCGAGCGCGATGGAGCGCGCCGTCGCGGCGCTGGCTGAGCGCTATCCGCAGCTGCTCGTCACGCCCCTCGTCGGGGACTTCGAGCGGGCCTGGGACGTCGGTGGCTCGCCGGGGCCGCGGCTGGTCGCTTCGCTGGGCGGGACGCTCGGCAACTTCCTGCCCGGCAGCCGGCGTCGATTTCTGCGTGGGCTGGCCGCAACGCTCGACGAGCGCGACCACGTGCTGATGGGGGTGGACCTGGTCAAGGATCGGGACGAGCTCGTCGCCGCCTACAACGATGCCGCGGGCGTCACCGCCGCGTTCAACGTCAACGTGCTGGCGGTCATCAATCGCCGCCTCTCCGCCGACTTCGACCTGGAGAACTTCACCCACGTCGCGCGCTATGACGATCGGCGCGATTGGATCGAGATGCGCCTGCGGGCCCGCGACGCGTGCGTGGTGGAGATCCGGTCACTGGGCCTGACGGTCGACTTCACGGCGGGTGAGGAGATGCGCACCGAGATCAGCGCGAAGTTCACGCGCGAGCGCATTCGAGCCGACCTCGGCGCCTCTGGGCTCGTCGAGCGTGGCTGGTATACCGATGCCCGGGAGCGCTTCGCGCTCGTCCTGTGTCAAGCGACCTCGAATGGGGGCTATCCGGATGACATCTGATCTTCCCGGCAACAAGCGCGAGGGCGAGGCGTGAACCGCGTGGGTGGCGTCGCCTCGGCGGTGGGTCGGGGGCTGTTCGCCGGCACGGCCGGCACGGTGGCCATGACGTTGTCCAGCACGCTGGAGATGAAGCTGCGCGGACGGGAGGGGAGCACCGCGCCGGCTGATGCCGCCGGCAAGGTCCTGGGCATCCAGCCCAGGGACCCCGCGGGCAAGGCGCGGTTCTCGACCGTGGTGCACTGGAGCTACGGCACCGGCTGGGGCGCGGTGCGCGGGCTGATCGGCGCCGCCGGCCTGAGTGGGCCCGCCGCTGCCGGGGCGCACTTCGCCGCGATCTGGCCATCGGCGTTGGTCATGCTGCCCTCGCTCGGCGTCGCCCCGCCGCCATGGAAGATGGCCCCCACCGACCTCGGCATCGACGCCCTGCACCACCTCGTCTACGCCACGGCCACGAGCGTCGCCTACGCCGCCTTGGACGACTGATCCCGGTGGGCCCTTCGCCCGGCCGCCCGGGGCCCGAGAGCTCGGGCGCTGACGGCTAGCCTGGCGTCGACGGCTCGAGGATGCCCTCCGAGGTGCCCATCGCCGAGGTCGCGCCACTTATGGCAAGGCCCTCCGTCAGGGAGACGAGGATCTCGATCATCGCCCGGGCCGCCGATGAGCGATGGCCCCTCGCCGGGGCCACCGTCTTCACGTGCCGCACCGGTGCCCCCTCGAGGTGCCGGGCGGTCAAGCCCACGCGAAGCCACCCGAGCGCCAGGCTGGGCATCAGGGTGAGACCGTTCCCGGCGGACACGAACGATTGCAATGCCTCGAAGCCGGTGCCGCGGCAGGAGAAGTCCAGCTTCGGCTCAAGCCCCGCGGCGCCATAGGCCTTCTCGAGGTCCCGATGCCAGGGAGGTGCCACAAGGATCCGCTCGTCCTCCGTGTCCTCGAGGGTGAGCGACCCATTGGCCGCCAGGGGGTGGTCCTCAGGCAGCACGAGGAGGTAGGGGTCGTCGAAGAGGGGAACGGAGTCCACCGGGAAATCCGTCGTGGAGCTGAGGCCTCGATAGTCGATTCGCGCGGGCCACTCGTCGAGCTCGAAGATCACCGCCAGGTCTAGCTCGTTGTCGCCGATCGCCTTCAGCGTCTCGAAGGGCTCGCCGTCGACGAAGCAGATGTCCGCCTCGGGGAAGCGCTCCGCGAGAATTCGAAAGGCCCGGCCGGCGAAGGCGCCGGTGGCGCTGGAGAAGGACCCGAAGCGCAGGCGGCCATCGGCCATCCCGCCGATCGCCTCCAGCTCGACCTCCGCCTCGGCCAGCCTGGCGACAACCGCCTCGGCATGGTCGCGGAGCGCTACGCCGGCTCGCGTCAGCTCCACCCCCCGGGCGCTGCGCTCGAAGAGGAGCACTCCGGTCGAGCGCTCGAGCGCGCTCATCTGCTGCGAGACCGCCGAGGGGGTGAAATGGAGAGCTTCGGCGGCGCCCGCGAAGCTTCCCGTGCGAGCCACCTCGAGCAGCGTCTCCAGGCGCCGCACGTCGAACATGTCGCCACCGGTCACGGTGCGCCGCCCGCCAAGAGGGTATGCGGACCGCCCCCACCTCGGTTGCTGCCGCGACCGGCGGAGCGCTGAGCGAGAAACCGGGCCGACAACGCCGGGCAAGTATATAAGCCCGATCCCGCGCCGGCGCGGCTAATGGGCCGGTTAGGAGATCTCGTCGCGGTTTTCGGCGCCCCGTGAGATTGTCGCTTGGCACCTGAGATGGCGCAGCAGGAGCCGCGGGTCCCCGGCACGCGCAGTCATCGATCAGCGACCAGAGGAGATCACTGTGACGTTCGAGTTCCAGACGCGACGCCTGATTGCAGCAGCGGCTCTGTTGCTGGCCATGTCCCTGGTCCTCGTGGCCTGCGGAGACGACGACCAGGCCTCGTCGGATGCTTCCTCGGCATCCGTCTCGGAGGAGGTGATCGACGAGCGCTCCTCTACGCACCCGGACTTCGCCCCGGAGGGGGACGAGCTCCTCGCCGAGGAGAAGGTGATCCTGCAGAGCGCCCTCGGCGTGGATCTGACGCACAGCTCGGTGACCCTGCCGCTCCATCGCGGCTCCTACAAGGGCCAGACCGTCTGGTACGTGATCACCGAGTCGTCGGATTCCGGCCTTGCCAACGACCTCGACGTCAACTTCTCGGCCAAGCTCGCGAACATGGGCATCGGCTGCCCCAAGTGCGTGCAGGAGGTGACGATGAGGGGCGTCCCCGGCACGCCGTTCGGCGAGGCGGTGGTCGAGTTCCAGGGAATTCCGGACTTCGCGCCCGATCGCAAGCTGGTCCCCGGCACGGGGGAGCTCGCATTCCCCCCGTCCAAGGCCGAGCCCGGCGCGGTGGGCGGGCGCAACTACAGCCCCTTCATCCGGATCAAGGGCTCGGCGGCGGTCTACAACGCCCCGATCATCGCGGTCGGCGAGAAGAACTTCGACGTCGAGACCCATACCGACACCGCTGACCGCGTGCTCTCGATCAAGCCGCCGAGGCCGGCGATCGACACCCCGTCGGGGCAGTTCCTGCCGGGCAGCGTGGAGATGCTCCTGGTGCAGGGAAAGCAGTCCGGCCAGAAGATCTTCTACATGAGCACCGAGGCCTCCGACGAGGTGGCGGCGACCCTCGAGCGCTCGACGTTCGTGCCCGCCCTGCAGAGGGCGCCGTTCCTGGGAGCGGACGACTTCCTCGGCTCGGCTCGGGAGCGGATCTTCCTCTTCACCAACGGGCAGACGGGGGAGGACAACCCCGAGGCGCAGGGGCTCACCCATCTGATCGTCGACGGACATGCCTCCGAGGACGCGAGCCTGAAGAACACCGGGTTGCTCGAGGCGCTGCGCAACGGCGGGGACACGCAGAACGTGCTGGGCGACTTCCCCTCCCTGGCCGATCCCCGCCACGCGCAGGCCTACAGCCCGCTGTGGGACGCGCAGATCGGCGAGTGGACCGACGAGGCCGTCGATGGTGGCCTCAACGTGCTGATGGACGACGAGAACGAGATCCTCAACATGGCCAAGGAGCACCCGGAGCTTCTCCGAGGCCCCTTCGGGGAGAAGTTCGGGGCCGGTGGCTTCGTGATCAACTGCCCGACCGTGGCTTTCACGGAGGAGGAGCCCGTCGTCGATCAGGTCGCCCCGGTCAATGGGGCCCAGGCCTGAGGGACGGACTACCCGAAGACGATCGCCTGCCGGACCGCCTCGCCGTCGGCGAGGCGGTCGAAGCCCTCGTTGATCTCGTCGAGCCCCAGGCGGTGGGTGAGCAGCCGCTCGACCGGCAGGCGGCCCTCGCGGTGCAGGTCGATGAACCTCGGCAGGTCGCGAGCCGGGACGCTCGAGCCGAGGTAGGAGCCCCGCAGAGTGCGCTCCTCGGCCACGAGGCCGACCGCGGGAATGCTGAGCATCTGGCTCGGGTCGGGGAGCCCGACGGTGGTCGTCGAGCCCCCCCGTCGCGTCGCCGCGTAGGCGTCGGCCAGGACCCGCGCGCTCCCGACCGTCTCGATCGCGTGGTCGGCGCCCCCGCCGGTCAGCGCCCGCACCTCCTCCACCGCCTCCGGCCCGGCCGGGACCGCATGAGTCGCGCCGAGCTCGAGGGCGAGGGCGAGCTTGTCCGCCACCACGTCCACCGCGACGATCGTCGCGGCCTCCTGCAGCACCGCCCCCAGCAGGGCCGAGAGCCCGACGCCGCCGAGGCCGAAGATGGCGACGCGCTCGCCGGGCTGGATGCGTGCCGCGTTGACGGCGGCGCCGACCCCCGTCAGCACCGCGCAGCCGAAGAGCGCGGCGAGCTCGACGGGAAGCTCGGGGTCCACCTTCACCGCGGAGGCCTGCGAGACGACGATGTGATCGGAGAAGGCGGAGACCCCGAGGTGGTGGTTGAGCGGCATCCCGTCGAGCTCGCCGAGCCGGCGCTCGCCGCTCAGCAGCGTCCCCGCGGCGTTCGCGACCGTGCCCGGCTCGCAGAGCGCTGCTCGGCCGGCCCGGCAGGGCTCGCACTCTCCGCAGGCGGGGACGAAGGCGAGGACGACGTGGTCGCCCGGCGCGAAGCGATCGACGCCTGTCCCCACCTCCACCACCTCCCCGGCGGCCTCGTGGCCGAGCGCCATTGGCATCACCCGGGGCCGCGAGCCGTCGATCACCGAGAGGTCGGAGTGGCAGAGGCCGGCGGCGCCGACCCGGATCAGCAGCTCCTCCGGCCCCGGCGGATCGAGGTCCACGTCGACGATTTCGAGCGGGCGGGAGTGGGCGTAGGGGCGCGGCGCTCCCATCTCCCGCAGGACGGCGGAGCGAACCCTCACGCGGGCGCCTCCCCCGCGGTCAGCCGCTCGAGGGCGGCGCGCAACCGGGGCGGGATCTCGGTCGGCCGCCGGGATGCCGCCTCGACGAAGACGTGCACGAACCAGCCCGTCGCCGATGCCTCCTCCTCGCCGGCCCCGAACAGGCCGATCTCGTAACGGACGCTGGAGCGCCCGAGCTTGCCGACCCGCAGGCCCGCCTCCACCTCGTCGGGAAAGCTGAAGCCCTCCCGGTAGGCGCAATGGGACTCGGCGCAGACGCCGATCACGTCACCGCCGTGGATGTCGAGGCCACCCTCGGTGATCAGCCAGCGGTTGATCACCGTGTCGAAGAACGCGTAGTACTCGACGTTGTTGACGTGCCCGTAGACGTCGTTGTCGTTCCAGCGGGTCGGGATCGTCAACCGGTGCGGGTAGGCCTCACGCCCGGCCCCGGTGCCGGGCGTGGGCTCAGCGTCGGCGTCCTCGCTCAAGCTCAGCTCGCGAGCCTCGCCTCGAGGGTGATCTCGGGGCCCGTCAGCGCCTTCGAGACCGGGCACACCCGCTTCGCCGTCTCGGCGTGCTCGCGGAAGTCCTCCTCGTCGATGCCGGGGACGGTTCCCTCCGTCTCGAGCTCGATCTTGTTGATCTCGTAGCCGCCGTCCTTCTGGCGCAGATGCACCTTGGCCGTGGTCTCGACGCTCTCGGGCTCGTGGCCCGCCTCGCCGAGGATCAGGGTCAGCGCCATCGAGAAGCAGGCGGCGTGGGAGGCGCCCATCAGCTCCTCGGGGTTCGTTCCCTTGCCGTCGCTGAAGCGCGAGGCGGCCGAGTAGGTGCCGGACACGGCGCCGCTGCCGGTGTCGATCGAGCCCTCCCCGCTCTTCAGGTCGCCCGTCCACTTCGCATGCCCTGTCGAGGCCATCTCTCTCCTTCGTCTGGTGCTCGGTCTCGGGGTTCTTACCCCAAGCGGCGATGCGGAACCTTCGCCCGCCCCGATCAGCGGCCGGGGACCGGAGCCTCGCCTCGCTCCGCGGCCGTTGCCGCGGCGAGCCGCTCGAGGCCGGGCAGGACCAGGGCGACGACCCATTCGGCCAGCCGCTCCGCCTCGACGTCGGGGTGGGCCGCCCACCAATCGACCAGTCCCTCGTAGACGCCGTTGAGCGCCCGGGTGATCGCCCCGAGCTCGAGCGGATCGGGCTCGCCGCCGAGCTTGCGCGCGGAGGCGAGGATCACGGCCGCGACGAGGCTGTCCTGGCGCTCGCGGATCTCCTCCAGCTTCGCCATCGCCGAGGGCGAGCTGTCGGTCAGGGTGCGGCTTGCGCCGAACGCCATCTGCCAGGCGTCGCTGCGCGCGCCGACGAAGTCGAAGAAGGCGAGGCTGCCGGCGCGCAGCAGCTCCTCCGGGTCCCTGCGGCCCACAACCGCAACCCGGACGGCCTCGTTCAGCTCGATCCCGAGCGTCTCGATCGCGGCGAGCAGCAGTCCCTCCTTCGAGCCGAAGAGGTCGTAGATCACCGGCTTGGAGACCCCCGCCCGTTGCGCCAGCTCGTCCATCGAGGCGGCGGCGAACCCGCGCTCGGCGAAGAGCTCGGTGGCGAGCGCGAGCAGGTGGCGACGGCGCAGATCCCTTGGAACCCTGCCGTGGCCGTGCGTTTCCACCTGCCGCTCGATCTCGGCGAGGACGCGGGGGCCATGTGTGGGGAACGTCACGGAATGGGTTACTGACAGTAGGTTACTGTTGGTAGAAAGGTAGCAGCCGGCAATCGCGCGTGGCGAATCGGAGGAGATATGGCCCAGGGCACAGTCGAGCAGGAGCGAAACGAGGCGGGAATAACGACCCATCGGATCGCCATCGTCGGCAGCGGCTTCGCCGGCCTCGGCATGGCGATCAGCCTGCGCCGCCGCGGGATGAACGACTTCGTCGTGCTCGAGCGCGCCGGCAGCGTCGGGGGGACGTGGCGTGACAACACCTACCCGGGATGCGCCTGCGACGTCCCCTCCCATCTCTACTCGCTCTCCTTCGCCCTGAATCCCGACTGGAGCCGGGCCTTCTCCGCCCAGCCCGAGATCCACCGCTACCTCGAGGACACGGCGAGGAGGAGTGGCGTGCACGAGCAGATCCGCTTCGACACCGAGCTCACCGATGCGCGCTGGGACGAGAGCGACGGGCTCTGGCAGCTGCAGACGACGGGCGGGCCCCTGCGCGCGCAGGTCCTGATCGCCGCGATCGGCGGCCTGATCGAGCCCCGCCTCCCTGCCGTCCCCGGCATCGAGGACTTCGAGGGCGAGATCTTCCACTCGGCGCGCTGGAACCACGACTACGACCTCGGGGGCAAGCGCGTCGCGGCCGTGGGGACCGGCGCCTCGGCGATCCAGTTCGTGCCCCAGATCCAGTCCGAGGTGGGGGAGCTCCACCTCTTTCAGCGCACGCCCGCCTGGATCGCGCCTCGCAACGACCGCCCGATCGGGAGCTTCGAGCGTCGCCTCTACCGGCGCTTCCCGCGGCTGCAGAGGCTCGCGCGAGCCGGTCAGTTCTGGAGCCGCGAGGCGCTCGTGCTCGGCTTCGTCAAGCGCCCCAGCCTGATGAAGGTGATCCAGCGCGCCGCCGAGGCCCATCTCCGTCGCCAGGTCCCCGACCCCGGGCTGCGCCGCAAGCTGACGCCCGACTACACGATCGGCTGCAAGCGCATCCTGATCTCCAACGACTTCTACCCGGCGCTGGCGAAGGAGAACGTCGAGGTCCACGCCGAGGGCCTGGCCGAGGTCCGCGGGAGCACGGTGATCGGATCGAACGGAACCGAGCGGGAGGTTGACGCGATCATCCTCGGGACCGGCTTTCACGTCACCGACTTCCCGGGGATGAAGGTGGTCCACGGCCGCGAGGGTCGCAACCTCGCAGAGCTTTGGAACGGCAGCCCACGGGCGCATCGGTGCACGACCGTGAGCGGCTTCCCGAACCTGTTCGTGCTCGGCGGGCCGAACGTCGGCACCGGCCACACCTCGGCGGTCGAGATGTTCGAGCACCAGTTCGCATACGTCCTCGACGGGCTCGAGACGATGGAGCGCGAGCAGCTCGCCTGCGTCGACGCGCTGCCCGAGGTGCAGGCGCGCTTCGTCGCCGAGGTGGACCGCAAGATGGCCGGCACGGTGTGGATGAACGGCGGCTGCCAGAGCTGGTACGTGGATCGCCACGGTCGCAACTCGACGCTCTGGCCGGACTGGGCCTTCGAGCACGCCCGCCAGACGGCCCGCTTCGACCTCGACGAGTACGAGTCGACCGCGGCCGGGGCGGAGGCCGAGGAGCGGGAGCTCGTCTCGGCCTGAGGCGGGCCGGCGGGAGCCGACTCGACCTCGCCCCCCCCGCCCGGACGCTTCCACGCCTTCGCTCGCATAGCGAGCATTTCCGTGGAAGCGATCGCGAGGCGGCGGCCGATTCGCCCGCGGCCGCGGCGCCTGCGATCCTCGTCCCCATGAGCGAGGAGCTCGAGGGCTTCAGCGATGCGATCGGGGCCGAGGCGTCGACGGCGTCGTCCCCCGAGCCCGACCCCGATCGGCCCTTCGCGGTCGGGCGCTACGCCAACGGCTTTCGCGGCTTCCTCAGGGGCCGCCCGCGCGTCCGCTTGATCGGCGAGATCACCGGGCTGCGGGTGACCGCGAAGGGGGTCTACTTCGAGCTGCGCGACGCAGACGGCGCCCTGCCCTGCTCGATCTGGCGCGATCTCTGGGACGGGCTGGCCCTTCCCGACGGGGCCGTCCGCGACGGCGCGGAGGTCGTCGTCACCGGGGGTCCCGACTACTACCCCGGCAGCGCCACCGCCTCGCCGTCGTTCTCGTTCCGCTGCACCGCCCTGCGCCTCGCGGGCGAGGGCGACCTGCTCGCCCAGCTCGCGATCCTCCGGCGCAAGCTCGCCGACGAGGGCCTCTTCGAGCTGCAGCGGCGGCTGCCGCGGCCGGCCTTGCCGAGGACGATCGGGATCGTCACCGGTCGCGGCTCCGCCGCCGAGGCCGACCTTCTGGCGGGCCTCGCGCGCCGCTCGTGGGCGGGGACCGCGATCTTCGCCCACCCGCCGGTCCAGGATCGCCACGCCGCTCCCAAGATCCGGCGCGCCCTCGGGGACCTGGCGGCGATCCCCGAGGTCGAGGTGATCCTGATCGCGCGCGGGGGCGGCAGCCTCGCCGACCTCTGGGCCTTCTGCGACGAGACGCTCTGTCGCACGGTCGCCCTCCTGCGCGTGCCGGTGATCTCCGCCGTCGGGCACGAGTCGGATCGGACGCTGCTCGACGACGTCGCCGCGGTCTGCTGCTCGACCCCCACCCACGCGACCGAGACCGCGATCGCGGTCGACGTCGGTGAGGCGCGCCGGGATCTGCGCCGCGCCGGCTCCCGGCTCGCCTGCCACGGCGCCGAGGCGGCACCCGATCGGGCTCGGCGCATCGTCGACTTCGCCCGGGCGCTCGGCCACCACACCGACGGGCAGCGGCGGCGCCTGCACCAGATGATCCGCGAGATCCGCGCCTCCGCCCGCCGCGCGGTCGAGGCCGGGACGGCGGAGAGCCGCAGGCGCGCCCTGGTCCTCTCGCGCCGAGGCGGCGCGGCGCTCCACGCGGGCGCGAGGTCGCGGCGCGAGCTGGGCGGGCGCGCCGCGTCCCTCGAGCGCCATCGCGGCTCCGCCACCGCCGAGCGGGCCGCGGTGCTAAAGCGCCTCGCCCGCACGCTCGCCGCCCACGAGCCCGAGCGCGTCCTCGAGCGCGGTTACGCGATCGTCCGATCCGAGGAGGGGGGGGTGGTCACGAGCGCCGCCGAGGCCCGGCGCCTGGGGGCGCTGCGCGTCCGCTTCGCCGACGATGATGTGAGGACCGAGGTGGTCGAAGATGGCTGACACGAGCGGCGAGACGCCCGCGAGCCCGCAGAGCTACGAGGCCGCGATCGAGCGGCTCGAGGGCATCATCGTCCGGCTCGACTCCGGCCGTGCGGAGCTCCGCGAGACGCTCGAGCTCTGCCGCGAGGGCAAGGTCCTCGTCGAGTACTGCAAGGGAGAGCTCGACGCGGTCTCGGGCGAGCTGCAGCGCCTCGATCTCGACGAGCTCGTCCGCAAGCTCGAAGCCGCGCCGAGCGAGGCCGAGCCGGATCGGGACGAGGAGGAGGTCGGTCCCGGCGAGGCGATCTAGGGTCGGCGCCGGAGTCTTTTTCGCAAAGAGCGGCTTCCCCGCCCACCTGCCCCTTGCGCCGCTCGCGCCGGTCGCCTATGTTCGCTCCAGCGGTACGGGAGAGAGTGGAACTTCGCGAAAGCTAAGCGGAGGGAGGCTCTCGAGCCGACTCGAAAGGTCTTGAGCGCGCGAAGGCTACGCGCGAGGCAGGCCGACGAGTCGCCCCGTACCGCGTCTACGTTCCCGGTCCGCCTTTGCCTCGCTGGCCGGTGCTGTCCGGCGGCATGCCTACCGTCCCTACCGCGGCGTGCGGAACGGACCTCCGACGCCGCCGGTCACGGGTCGCCTGCCGCCCCCCCGACCGGGCGACCGGGCGCCGCCCCGGGAGCAGGCGCCGCGACGTTCCCCGGCCCCCCGTCGACGGTTAGCCCGCCTGCTTCCTCAAACGCCTGATCTGGGCGTCGGGTCCCGGTCGGGCAATCTCGAGGATTTCCTCCTTACCTTTTCGCCGGGGGAGCGTTTCACCCCCATGCAGCTCACCGCAACCGCCCCGGCATGGCCCCGGGATCACCGCGTTCCTTTCGCGTCCCCGAAGCGCTTCGGCGGTCGGTTCACCCGGGACGTGCACCTGGCGCGTCCATTGCTCGAGATGCTCGCGGGCCTCGGCTCGCGCGATCCGGCTCTGCGTGAGCACTGCGACTTCGTCGGGGACCTGGCCGCGAGCCTCGGGCGGCGCCTGGGATTGCCCGAGCCCGTCGTCGCGCGCCTGCGGCTCGCGGGCGTGCTCCACGACATCGGCAAGGTGGCGATCCCCGACCGGATCCTGCAGAAGGCCGGCGCGCTCGACGACGGGGAGTGGGAGCGGGTCCGCCGCCATCCCGAGGCCGGCTACGTCCTGATCCGAGGCGTCGGGCTGAACGAGATCGCCGGCTGGGTTCTCTGCCATCACGAGCGCCCCGACGGCAACGGCTACCCCTACGGGCTGGACGGGGAGCGCATCCCGCTCGAGGCCGCGATCCTCTCGCTGGCCGACGCCTTCCACGCGATGACGAGCGAGCGGCCATACCAAACGGCCCTCAGCACCGAGGCCGCCTGCGGGGAGGTCGTGCGCTGCTCCGGCTCCCAGTTCGACGCCGGCGTGGTCGATGCGCTGCTTCGCACGGCGATGCCCGCATCGACGGTCGCGATTTGACATTCGGAGCCGACGGGCCGATGATTCGCGCACATGGAGGGATCAACGGTTGCGGCAGGAGGCCGCTCGGCGGCGGGTATGCCGCTGCGCATGTTCGGGGACCAGGCACTGGCCCGGCTTGCCGCGCGCGGCAACGACGCCGCCTTCTCGGCGATCTTCGATCGCCATCACCAATCGCTCTACCGCTACGCGCTGACGATCCTCGGCAATCGCGAGGACGCCTTCGACGCGGTGCAGAACGCGATGGTCAAGCTGCTCCGCTCGCTGCCGGGGGAAGAGCGCGAGATCAAGCTCAAGCCGTGGCTCTTCAAGATCGTCCACAACGAGGCGATCTCGATCGCGCGAGGGCGCAAGCCGTCCGTGGAGGATGCGCTGGAGGACGTGAGCGCGGAGGACTCCCCGGACGAGCGGATGCGGGCGCAGGCGATCATCGCCGACCTCTCGCTGCTCGGCGACCAGCAGCGCTCGGCGGTGGCGATGCGCGAGCTCAACGGGCTCAGCCACGCCGAGATCGGCACTGCGCTGGGAGTCTCGACCGCGGCCGCCAAGCAGGCGGTCTACGAGGCTCGGGTCGCGCTGCAGGAGATCGAGGAGGGGCGTGAGATGAGCTGCACCTCGGTCCAGATGTCGCTATCCGCTGACGATCGCCGGCTGATCAAGGGTCGCCGGGTCCGCTCGCATCTGCGCTCGTGCTCGAGCTGCCGCGCCTTCGAGGACGCGATTGGCCGTCGCCGCGGCGAGCTGGCGATGATCGCGCCGCTGCCGGTCGTGCTCTCCGCGAAGCTGCTTGCGGGGATCCTCGGCGGCGGTGGCGGTCCCGCGGGCGGCCTCGGAGCCTCGCTTCTCGGCGGCGGCGCGCTGGCGAAGTACGGCGCCGCGGCGGCGCTCGTCGTCGGCGGTGGCGTCGCGCTCGAGGGACAGGTCACCAAGTCCGAGGACGAGCCGGTCGATGACGGCTCCCAGGGCGCCCCGGCGCTGTTTGCCGGCCCCTCCGCGCCGGCTCAGGCCCGCCGCGTGAGCGAGCCCTTCTTGGCCGACGCATGGCTCAGGAGGGCCGAGGTCCGTCTGGGTGGCGGCACGCCCGATAAGCCGAAAGTTTCTGACCAGGGGAAGGTCACCGACCAGGGAAGCCGGGAGGCGCACGGCGGCGGCGGGGGCGAGAAGGCTGAGTTCACTCCCACCGGCGGCGACGCGGGTGGCGGTGGGGGTCATGCTCCCGGCGGTTCCGGGCCCGGTGGAGGCATCGGTGGCCCCGTTGATAGCGGGGGCGGCTCCGGCGGCGGCGATCAGGGGGGCGGCGATCAGGGGGCGGGCGGCGCAGGCGAGAAGCCCGACGGCGGAAACGATGGCACCGACCCCGCCGGCGACGGCGGAAGCGGGGGACAGCTGCCGCAGGGCAACGGCCCCGGCCACGGCCAGGAGATAGCGGACTCGCACGATCCGGGTTACCCGGGCAACAGCGCCGGCCACTCCCAGAAGCCTCCCTCGCCGCCCGGCCTCGGCCAGGGCACGGGCCTGCCTCCCGTGCCCGGCGGCCTCGGGATCCACGGCCTCAAGTAAGGGTCGCGCTTCCGCCGCATGAGCCGCTGACCCGGGCTTGCCCCTGCCGTGCGGCGTTCGCCGCTCAGCCGGCTTGCCGTTTCAGCGGTAGTTCGCTAAGCTAATTAGCAGAACTAACGATGCCTGCGGATTCAGCGACGATCAACCCCACCGACCCCGCCGAGCGCGCCTCCCGGTTGCGGCTCGCGATCACCCGCACCGCTCGCCGCCTGCGCCAGGAGGCCGGCTCGGAGCTCGGTCCCGCCTCGCTCGCAGCGTTGGCGGTGATCGAGCGGGCCGGGCCGCTCACCCCGAGCGAGCTCGCCCACCACGAGCGGATCCAGCGACCGACCGCCACTAGGATCCTGACGCGCCTTGCGGAGGACGGGCTGATCGCCCGAGCGGACGATCCCAGCGATGGACGAAGCTCGATCGTCACCGTCACCCCCGAGGGCAGGGCGCTGCTGCGCAAGCTGCGCCGCCGCAAGAACGCCTACCTTGCCCAGCGGATGAGAGAGCTTCCCGCCGAGGACGTGGCGACGCTCGAGCGCGCCGCTGAGGTCCTCGAGCGGGTGCTCGAGGAGGAGCGGCGTTGAGCGCCGCCCTGCGCAGGTCGTTCGCCTCCCTCCAGGTCCCCAACTACCGGCTCTACTTCGCCGGCCAGGTGGTCTCGCTCGCCGGGAACTGGATGCAGATCGTCGCCGAGCTCTGGCTGATCCTCACGCTGACGGACTCCGGCATCGCCGTCGGGTTCGCGACGGCCCTCCAGTTCACCGGGATCCTCCTCTTCGGCGCCTTCGGCGGGGCGCTCGCCGATCGCTTCGACAAGCGCCGGCTGCTCATCCTCAGCCAGGCCGGGATGGCGATCCCAGCGCTCATCCTCTTCGCCCTCGCCGTCAGCGGCGCGGCCGAGGCCTGGATGGTCCTCGTCGTCATCGCCCTGCGCGGCCTCGTGCTCGCGGTCGACAACCCGGCGCGCCAGAGCTTCGTGATCGAGATCGTCGGCCCCGAGCGGGTGGTCAACGCGGTCGGCCTGAACAGCGTCCTGATCCACTCCGCCCGGATCACCGGGCCGGCCCTTGCGGGGATCCTGATCGCGCTCTCCGGCGTCGCGCTCTGCTTCGCCCTGAACGCCCTCAGCTTCGTCGCGATGCTCGTCGCGCTGATCCGGATGAAGCCGGAGGAGCTGGCGCACCCGAGGCGGGAGGGGAGCAGGGGCGCGGTGCGCCACGCGCTTCGCTACGTCCTCGCCACGCCGGAGCTCCGCACGCCGCTTCTCCTGATGGCGGTGCTCGGCACGCTCGGCTTCAACTTCCAGGTGATCATCCCCCTGCTCGCCGACCGCACCTTTGGCGGGGACATCTCCGCCTACTCGCTGCTGATGGTCGCGATGGGGGTCGGCTCGATCGCCGGCGCGCTCACCCTCGGCGCCCGCGCGCAGGCCAGTCGCGGTCTGATCGCCGCCGCCGCGCTCGGCTTCGGCACGGCCGCGCTGCTCGCCGCCGCCGCCCCCACGCTGCCGCTCGAGATGGCGGCGCTCGCCCTGCTCGGGCTCTGCTCGGTCACCTTCGCCGCCGGGATCAACTCCGGCCTGCAGCTCGCCGCCGCGCCGGAGATGCGCGGCCGGGTGATGGCGCTCTACTCGATCGTCTTTCTCGGCTCCACGCCGCTCGGCGGCCCGCTCACCGGGTGGATCGGCGAGGCGGTCGACCCCCGGGCGACGCTGGTGATGGCCGGGGTCGCGGGGCTCGGGGTGGCGCTGGCGACGCTGATCACCTGGAGCGAGCGGCCGCCGGCGAGCGATCTGCTCGCAGGTCGCCCGGCTTAGCCGAGCTCGCCGGCGCGGATCCGCCGAGCGAGCTCCTTCGAGTCCTCGCGGATCCAGGTGCCGTCGGGCAGCTCGACCACGGGCAGCGCCTGCTGGCCGGTCTTCCGCTTCACCTCTTCGCGCTTGCCGCGCGGGAAGGTGGGCTGGGCGACCACCTCGTAATTCACGCCCTGCTCGTCGAGCGCCTTCTGCACCTTCCAGCAGGGGTGCCCGTCGATCTTCAGCCACATGAGGCCGCAGCGGTGGAGCTTGAGCGGGGAGGTCGTCGCTTGATCTGCCATGGGCTCACCCTAGCGCGCCGATTCGCACGCGCCCGGGCCGGGTAGGGACGGGCCGTGGACCTGCAGCTCGGCTACGCGCTCTCCGGCGAGGAGCATCGACCGCTCGACCTCGTCGCCAACGGCGCGCGCGCCGAGGAGATCGGCTTCGACTTCCTCGGCGTCAGCGACCACTTCCACCCCTGGGTGGGCAGGCAGGGCAACTCCCCGTTCGTCTGGTCGGTGCTCGGCGGCCTCTCGCAGGCGACCGAGCGGATCGCGGTGATGACCGGTGTCACCTGCCCGACGATCCGCATCCACCCGGCGATCATCGCCCAGGCCACCGCCACGGTCGCCGCGATGCTGCCCGGCCGCTTCTGGTTCGGCGTCGGCGCGGGGGAGCAGCTCAACGAGCACGTGATCGGCGAGGGCTGGCCGCCCAACGACCTCCGCCTCGAGATGCTCGAGGAGGCGATCGAGATCATCCGCGAGCTCTGGGAGGGCGAGCGGACGACGAAGCGGACCAAGCACTTCACCGTCGATCGGGCCCGGATCTACACGCTGCCGGAGGAGCCGCCGCCGATCCTCGTCGCCGCGGGCGGTGATCGGGCGACGAAGCTGGCCGGGCGCCTAGGCGACGGCCTCGTCGGCCTCGTCCCGGACGCAGATGTCGTCAAGACCTTCGAGGAGGCCGGCGGCGCCGGGAAGCCGAAGGTCGGCCAGAGCCACGTCTGCTGGGGAGAGGACGAGGCCGAGTGCCGGAAGCTGGCGCTCGAGTGGTGGCCGAACGCCGCCGTCCCGGGCGACCTGAGCTGGGAGATCGCGGAGCCGCCGCACTTCGAGGCCCTGGCGGAGTCGACGAGCGAGGACGAGGTCGCCGAGTCGGTCCTCTGCGGGCCCGACCCCGGGCCGATCCTCGAGGAGCTGCGTGAGTTCGCCGACGCCGGCTACACCCACATGTACGTCCACCAGGTCGGCCCCGACCAGGACGGCTTCCTCAGCTTTGCCGAACGCGAGCTGCTGTCGGCGCTGCGCGCAGGTTGAGCGCGCCGTGGCGGCCGGGCAGACGGAGAGGGCCGCGGCCTTCTCCGCGCTGCACGAGGGCCCACCGTTCCTCATCCCGAATCCCTGGGACGCCGGCTCGGCAAAGGTGCTGGCGGGGCTCGGATACGAGGCGCTCGCGACGACGAGCTCAGGCTTCGCGTTCACGCTCGGCCGCGCGGACGGGGAGGTCACCCTCGACGAGGTCTGCCGCCACATCGATGCCCTGGACGCCGCGGTCGAGGTGCCGATCTCGGCCGACCTCGAGAACGGCTTCGGCCCCGAACCCGAGGACGCCGCGCGAGCGATCTCGCGGGCGGCGGAGGCGGGAGCGGTCGGCGGCTCGATTGAGGACTGGGACACCACGGGCGGCATCTACGAGCTCGAGCAGGCGGTCGAGCGGGTGCGGGCGGCTCGCGAGGCCGCCGACCGCCTCGACTTCGCGTTCACGCTGACGGCCCGAGCCGAGAATCACGTCCGCGGCAACCCGGACCTGGAGGACACGATCGCGCGCCTTCGGGCTTACGAGTCCGCGGGCGCCGACGTGCTCTTCGCGCCCGGCCTCGCGACGGTGGAGGAGATCGAGTCGATCTGTGGGGCGCTCTCGAAGCCGGTCAACGTCCTGGCCCGGCCCTCGCTCACGTTCGAGGAGATCGCGGCGGCCGGCGCGCAACGGGTCAGCGTCGGCGGCGCGCTGAGCTGGATCGCAATGGGTGCGCTGGCGGAGGCGGCGGGGGCGATCCGCGAGTCGAGCGATCTCTCGGCTCTCCGCTCCGGCTTCAAGCCGGGGGACTACCTCGATTCCTAGGGCTGCGCCGGTGGCGCCGCGCAGCCGAACTCGTCAAAGCCCCCGCGCGCGGCGACGCTGATGACCTCCCGCGAAGCGCTTACATACGCCCGAAATGCGGCCCCCGCCCGGCGCGGGTCGTCGGCCACGCGCCGGACCACCTGCGCCTCCTCGCTATAGGCGGCGATGAGGGAGTCGAGCTCGGGGATCTGTCGCCCGCTTGCCAGCTTCCGCAGGTCGCCGAGGAGGCTTTGCTCCGTGCTCGCCCAGGTCTCCAGCGCGTCCGTGAACTCGCCGGTGGGCGCGCCCCCTCGGGCCGCTTCGATCACGTCGGCGATCGCGAGCTCGTTGCGGCCGAAGCCGGCGACGCAGAGGCTGTCGGCGGCGTCGAGCACCTCTTCGTCGGAGGCGTCGGCAGCGGGGTCGGCGCCCAGGCTCGTGCCACTGGCCGAGATGTCGACGAGCCATTCACCGTCCTCCTGTCGCTGCAGCTCGATGCTCGATGCCGTCAGCGACGAGGCGGCGTCGAGGGTCGCGTGATCGCCGTCGATGTCGAGCGCGTCCTCGAGGTCCTCCTCGTCGATGTCGTCGAAGTCATCGAGCGGAAGCCCGGTGCCCTCGAGCTGGTCGAGCTGCAACCGAGCGGCTTCCTCGCAGCTGAGCCCCGGACCGCCCACCAGGGCGGAGGAGGCGATCACGTCCTCGCGGCCTTCAGGGATGAGCAGCTCACAGAATCGCTCGGCGTTCCCGGACGCATAGGTGCCGAAGAAGTCGCTCGCGACTTCGGCGGCACGCTCGCCCTCGCTCTCGTGCACCGCGTCGAGGAACCAGAGGAGCAGGGCGAGGCCGATCACGACCGCCGCCGCGATCTGCCACCAGCTAGGCCCCTGCCGGCCCGCGGGCTTGTCGATCCCGATGATCTCCTCGCTCATCGCGCCGGTTCGATTGCCTTGCCGATCGCGTCGCGCTCCCGCCGGGCGCCCGAGAGCGGCCAGAGGCGCTCCTCACCGAGCTCGGCGCGGCTGTCCTCGCTCAGGCGCAACGGCAGCTCCCCGAGCGGGAAGGCTCCCAGCGGCGCCTCGAGCGAATCCTTGCGCTGGCGGGGGAGGGCGAAGAGATAGACGTGCTCATCGGTGCGCAGGAGCATCCGCCGGGGGATGAAGAACCCAAGGATGGTCGCTGCGACGACGAACGCGAGTCCGGCGAAGCCGAGCCACTCGGGCAGGTAGTTGTCGTCGCCGATCAGGCTCCCGTTGACCAGCACGACGGCGACCACCACCGGAGCGAGCTGGACCCAGGGGCTGATCCACGCCTGAGCGAGCGCCAGCACCCGAACCTCCGCGCCTCCCAGTATGGCCTGGCCTTCTCCACGAGCTCCCGCTTGTAGTCCTGCTGGCGGGACCTGAACATTCCCCCGGCGACCCTAGCGAGTGGGTCAGCGAGGCCGCTTCAGCCCCCGGGAAAGCGCGCTATTTGCGGGCTCGGGAACGCCGTGGAGGTTTCGCCCGCCGCAGGTTGCGAATAGTTTCGGCGCACCGCGCAGGCCGCTGCGGACGGGTGACGGAGGTGGGTGTGAGGAGCAGGGGGAGCACCGCGGCTCGGGAGGCCGCCCAAGACGACGAGTTCTCGGCGAGCCCGAAACCGGAGCTCAACAATCCCTCGCAGGCGGGGGGCGCGGTCGCGGGTTGCGGGGTTGAGGAGGGCGGCAGCCCGTTCGCCTTCTCCGTGACAGCGTCAGCAAACAGACTGGGATCCAGGAGCAACGCGCCGCGGGCGGGCGGCCCGCTCGGGTGGCCGCAGCGTTGCGAGAGCCTCTTCCAGTCTCTCCGGAGACCAGCCCGCGCCATGGTGGCCAGGGCGTACGGCCGCGCATTGTCGGACGACGAGCTGGACGACGTCTACTCCGCGGCCTGGACCGCGACGCTCTCCGCGCTGCGCAATCGCGGGGAGTCTATGAGCGACGACGAGCTGCGGGCGTACGTGCTGACGGCGGTTGCAAGCCACGCGAGCAAGGAGCTGCGACGTCGCTCCCGCAAGCCGGCGGGGCCGCTCGAGGATTCCCACGAGCAGGTGATCTTCGACGTCCATTCGCCGCTTCCCGACGAGCGAGCGGTCGGCTCCGAATCCAGGAGCGTTGCCCGTGATCTGCTCATGAGCCTGCCCGCGCGACGGCGCGCGGTGATGTTGCTGCGCTACGGGTGGGGGCTGAGTCCCGGGGAGGTGTGCGCGCTGGTCTCGGGGCTGTCGCCTCGCGCCTACAGGAAGGAAGTCACGAAGGGGGTCGAGCAGTTGATCGATCGCCTCAAGCAGGTCGAGAGCGGTGAGTGGTGCGAGACGCGCGAGCCGATTCTGCGCGACTACGTGGCCGGCACGGCGGGGCGCGAAGCCCAGATCCAGGCCATCCAGCACCTCCATCACTGTCGAGCGTGCTCGGATTTCGTCGCGCGGCTCTCAGGGCATCTGCATGACCTCGGAGCCTCGGTGGCCCTGGCCAGTGCGGCGAGCTCGATCGGGCCTCCAAAGCTGCCGATCGTGGAGCGGATCACCCAGGTCTTCGACCGCGGGAAGGAGGTGGCCTCCTCGGCTGCGGAGAGAGCGGAGTCGAGCGTCGCGAGCGTGGCGGGCTCCGGCGGATCCCGAGGGGCGGGAGCGGCCGGGGCGGGGGTTCTCGCGAAAGTGGCCGGTCTCGGCGCTGCCGGCAAGGCTGCGGCGGTGTGCATGGGCGCCGGAGTGGCAGCGACGGCGTGCGTGGCCGCTGGGGTCGTGCCAGGCGTATCCCTCTCCGGTGGATCCGACGAGGCCGGCCGAGAACGAAGGCCCGCGAAGGAACGCCCGGCAGCGCCCCTGGCAGCGACGCCTACCCCAAGCCCGGACAGCATCATCGGGGACGAGGCGCAGCCGGTCAGCCAAGACCCCATGCCAGCGGGCGAAGCGGGCCCTCACGACTCTGAAACTGGCGGGGGAGACGCCGGCGGCGAGGAAGATCAGGCCCCCGTAGACGAGCCTGCCCCGGCTCCTGCTCCCGCTCCGGTTGGCTCGACCGCGCCGACAGCCGCTCCGGAGGAGCAGGAGTTCGGACTCCCGTCCTCGACTGCCGTGGCGCCGGCCCCGTCATCGGGGGACGGCAGCTCGACCTCCTCCGGCGACGGGACGAGCGAGGGTTCGGGAGCCTCAGGCACTGAGATCCAGCAGGAGTTCGGACCGTGAATCGCCTCCGCATGCGCCTGGCTGGAGCGGTGGCATGGGCTGGGGTGAGCCTCTACGCGCTTACCGGGACCGCCCATGCCGGAGAATATGAAGTCGCCCAGTGCCACGCCGCCAACGCGTCGCACGAGGCCAGCACCGTCGGTGCCAATCGCGGCGACTACGCCATCCGGGACGAATGCGCAGTCGCTCCCGACCGGGCGCTCAAGGTGCTGCCGAACACCGGCGCCCCCTCCGGCCACGTCGGATACTGGTACTGGGAGGCCCCGCCCGGGACGAAGATCGTTGCGGTCGATGTCGAAGCGAAGCTGCGGCGCAGCGACGGCAACAAGGCGAGGCTCTACATGGCAAACGGCGTCGGGCAGACGACGACTCTCGTCGCCACCGGCCAGGACGGGCCCGCCGAATTCGCGCGAGAACGCTGGGCGGCCCCGGCGGGCAGCGGTGGCGCGGCTCGCTTCTACGCGGCATTGGTCTGCGAGAACGACGGCCAGCCCTGCGGGGCTCCGAGTGAGGCCAAGACCTTCGTCCGCAACGTCGAGTTGACGTTGCGCGACACCGTGGCGCCGACGGTGAGCATCAAGCCCATGGAGACTCCCTGGACGCGAGGCTTCTTCACGATGACGCTCGGGGCTCAGGACAGCGGTGGAGGCATCGACTCGCGGGACATCTTGGTCAACGGCGTTGGCAGCGTTCCGCGACTCGCCTATCCATGTAGACGAGTTCAAGGAACCAGTTTCGTTTCGGCTCTAACGCCGTGCCTGGGCCAAAGGGGCGAGTCGCGGAGCCTGAACTCTTCAAGCTATCCCTTCCACGACGGCACTAACCGGCTCGCAGTTTGCGCTCGGGATCTGAGCATCCTCACGGCGGCAAACGTCACATGCGCTCAAACCCTCATCGCGGTCGACAACACTGCACCGGACCTCAGCTTCAGGAATGAGCAGGACGTCTCTGATCCAGAGTTGATACGAGCGCCCGCCTTCGATGTCACCTCTGGTCTCCTGGAGGGCTCGGGGACGATCGAATTTCGCCGGGCAGGCTCCTTGGACTGGGAGGTGCTGGCGACATCGTTAAAGGACGGGCAGTTCCAGGCGCGAGTTGATTCGGAGTCGAGACCGGAGGGCGTCTATGAGTTCAGGGTGTCCGCCCGGGATATTGCAGGCAATGCGTCGTCGACCGTCCTGCGGACCGACGGTTCGCCCATGCGACTCCATTTCCCGCTGAAGCAGGAGGTCGACCTCGATGCCTTCTTCCCCGGCGGCCAAACGCAGCAGCTCGCCCCATACAAGCAGCCGTCGAAGGTCCGCGGGTTTCTCCGACGCGAGGACGGAAGCCCGATTGCCGACGAGCAGGTCGTCATCGAGGAGGTCTTCGACGACGGGTCGCTCGTTCAGCACCGCACCGACAGGGTCAGGACGAATTCGGACGGCGCGTTCACGTCGAGCATTCCTGGCGGCCCCTCCCGGAACGTCACGGTGACGTACGCGGGGTCACGGCGCTACATGGACGACGCCGCGCCCGACCTCGACTACAACGTGAAGAGCCGCGTCTCGCTCGAGGTCGAGTCCAGGGTCCGAGCGGGGAAGGCCGTTCGGTTCAAGGGCCGGGTGGGTCGCTATTACGCTCGCGTTCCGGCCGGAGGCAAGCTCGTCGAGCTTCAGTTCAAGAAGCGCGCCAAGACGTGGAACACGGCGAAGGAGGCCCTGGGCACGACGAGCCGGGGCCGGGTCCAGATCCCCTACCGGTTCCGCCGCTACTACACGGAGCCGGTGACCTTCGTCTTCCGGCTGAAGGTCACTCGCGAGACCGCTTGGCCCTACAAGCTGCCGGCAAGCTCCAAGCCAGTTCAGGTCACGGTTCTACCGCGCCCCCGGTGAGAGAGGGCTACGATTCACCTGTTTCGAGTCGAGGGAGACCGTGAAGAGCAAGCTCACCTATTCCAACGTGGTGGCGACGCTTGCCCTCTTCCTCTCGCTGGGCGCCGGTGCCTACGCCGCGGGTATCGGTCGTAACGACGTCAAATCGCGCCACATCGCCAACGACACGATCAGGTCGGTCGATGTCCGGGACAAGGGGCTCTACGGCCGCGACATCCACGAGGAGAGCCTCGGTTTCAAGGAGATCCGGGAGGACCGGCTCGATGTCAACCAGTTCGCGAAACTCGCAAGTGACGGAGGCTTTTGTGACCCGACTTCTCCGGCCTTCGTCACCTGCAACGCGGTGACGGTGGGCGCCGAGCAAACGAATCAACTGCTGATTGTCGCGACGGGCGGTCAAGAGAGCTTTTCCGACGCTGCGCGTGGGGTTTGTCGGATTGTCATTGACGGGCACCCCTTGGGGGGTTCAGAAGTCTTCCCCGGCGAACGTGTGAGTAGAAATACCGACGCTTTGGCTCAGAACGGTTTTGCGCTCACCCAAGTGACTTCCCGTCTTGGTCAGGGCCCTCATACCGTGGCCCTCCAGTGCAGCCAAGGCCCGGGAGGCGATGTTCAGTTCAGCACCGATCTGTCCGTCCTTCTCCTCGACGCCATTTGATCTTCGACGCTGGCCGGTGACGCCGCTGGCATGATCGGGGTCATGCGCCGTCCTGAAATCGCCAAATCCTCCGAGGCCGGCGCCATCGGCGCTGGCACCGCCATCGGCGTCGCCCTCCTCGCCTTGGTCGTCTACCTGCTCCTCGGTGCAGCCGAGGGCGACACCGCTCACTACGGCAGCGTGTCCGTGCCGAGCACCTCGCAGGTCGAGCTGCCGGAGGGGGAGACCGACGTCTACTACGCGGAGGGGATCGAGGCCGATGCCGGGGTCTCACTCGTGGTTCCCCAGGACCTCGATTACTCGATCACGGACTCGGCCGGGCAGGCCGTGGACGTCAGCTTCCGCGGGGCGGAGCCCGAAGAGACCGACGGGGGGATGACACGGCTGATCGGCTCCGTCTCCGCGCCCGCGGATGGGATCTACACAGTGGAGGTCGCCAGCAATGAGGCCGTGCAGCGGATCAGGCCCGCGATCACCTTTGGCCAGAGCCCCCTCGAGGCGATCCAGGCCCGCTTCGACGACGTGGTCGAGGCGCTGAAGGGGCCGGCGGGGATCGCCGTCGTGGCGCTGCTGGTCGTCCTCTTCCTGCTGCCGCGGTTCCGGCGCGCCCTGGCGAGCAGCCGCAACGGCTGAGTCCGGCTCGCGCCAGGCGAGAAACACGCCCTGGCGCGGATCCGTATCCGAGGGAATCGCGCCACCGCGGCGCAGCCCCGAAACACCGCGACGATATGCTCGCGCCATGGCACTCGAGGGCAAGGTCGTCTTCATCACCGGCGGCGCGCGGGGCATCGGCGCCGCGGTCGCGACCGAGGCCGCCAAGCGCGGGGCGAGGGTCTCCCTGGCCGGCCTCGAGCCGGAGCTCCTCGCCGACCGGGCCCGCCAGCTCGGGCCCGACACGCCCCACTTCGAGTGCGACGTGACCGACTCCGACTCCGTCCAGGCGGCGGTCGACGGCACCGTCGAGGCCCTTGGCGGGATCGACATCGTCCTCGCCAACGCCGGCATCGCCACCTACGGCACGGTCGAGAAGGGCGATCCCGAGGCCTTCATGCGGACGATCGACATCAACCTCAACGGCGTCTTCCGCACCGTGCACGCCGCCCTGCCGCACGTGATCGAGCGCCGGGGCTACATCTCGGTGGTCGCCTCGGTCGCCTCCTTCGCTCCGATGGCGGGGATGTCCGCCTACAACGCCTCCAAGGCCGGGGTCGAGGCCTTCACCCGGGCGCTGCGCCAGGAGGTCGGCTTCCGCGGCGTCGACGCCGGGACCGTCCACCCCTCCTGGATCGACACCGACATGGTCCGCGACTCCGAGAAGGACCTCCCGAGCTTCCGCGAGGTGCGCTCGAAGCTCCCCTGGCCGCTCAAGGCGACGACCTCGGTCGAGGCCTGCGCGCGGGCGATCGTCGACGGCTTCGAGAAGCGCAGCCCGCGCGTCTACGTGCCACGGGCGGTCTCGATGATCTACTGGCTGCGCACCGTGATCACGAGCTCGCTCGGCGAGCGAGCCACCGCGGCGCAGAGCGCCGAGATGGTCCCTCGCATGGAGCGGGAGATCGCCGAGCTGGGACGGGCCAGCAGCGCTCGGACCGCCGCGCTCAACGACCTCGAGACCGAGGACGGCGCAGGCGAGACCGCGACCCAGGCGGCCGCGGCGAGTTAGGGAGCCTCAACGGCGCTCAAGGGTTGCACCGCCGGAACCGATGGAGAGGCGGATGATGAGACGCGGACGCGCAGGGATCCTTCTGGTCATCGGGCTGATCCTCGCCCTGGTGCTGACCGCCGTGCCGGCGATGGCTCAGGACGCGTTGATCTGCCGCAAGCGGGACAAGCAGGGCGACAAGTCCGGCGACACCCACAGGCTCGGCAAGGGCAACGACTACTTCAACGGCGGCGACGGCAACGACAAGGTCTTCGGCGGCCCGGGCAACGACATCCTCAACGGCGGCCGCGGCACCGACAAGGTCTACGGCGGCCCCGGCAACGACATCGTCTGCGGCGGCCTCGACAACGACAGGGTCTTCGGCGACAAGGGCCGCGACGAGCTCTACGGCGAGGAGCAGAACGACTTCCTCGACGGCGGTCCCGGCAACGACTACATGATCGGCCAGGCCGGCCTCGACCGCCTGATCGGCTACGGGATGCAGGGCGGGAACCCGATCGCCGACGGCAACGACTTCATGGAGGGCACCTTCGAGCAGGACGTCCTCGTCGCGGGCGGCTTCGACACCCTCTACGGGGGCGCCGACGACGACATCCTCTCCAGCAGGACGCTCGGCCTGGGCGCGAACCGGATCGACGGCGGCCTCAACGACGACCTGATCACCGGCTCCGATGCATCCGACAAGCTGCTCTTCGGCGACGCGGGCGACGACGTGATCCGCGGTGGTGGAGGAGACGACCAGCTCCGCGGCGGCAACAACGACGACGTCCTCTCCGGCGGCGACGGGAACGACGACATCTTCGGCGAGCTCGGCATCGACTTCCTCGACGGCGGCGGCGGCAACTTCGACCTCTGCGACGGCGGCGACCAGCCGGACGTCGGCGGCCCGGGCTGCGAGCAGCGGGTCGACCTGCCCTGACCCCGCTCGGGGCCCCGCTCAGCCCCCGAGCCCGCGCCTGAGCTCGAGGACCCGCTCGGCCGAAGCCTCGAACCCGTCTCGATCGAGGTGCCCTGAGAGGAGCTCGTGCCGCAGGACGCGTCCGGCCAGCCGAGCCGTGCGCCAGTCGCCGTAGAGCAGCAGGTCGGTACCGGCACGCGCCGCCTCGATCGCCACCCGGCGACGGCCGCCGAAGCTGCGGGCGGCGGAGGCGTCGAGCGAGTCGGAGATGGAGACCCCCTCGAAGCCGAGCCGCCGGCGCAGCTCGCCGCTCGCGATCGAGCGGCTGAGGGCGGCCGGCCGGTTCGAGAAGGCGGGATAGGTGGCGAGGCCGAGCATGACGAGCTCCCCGCCGGCGCGGATGAAGGACGCAAACGGGCGCTCGTCGACCCGCCGGAGCCGGCGGCGCGAGAGGGCGATTCGCTGGGAGGCCTCGTCGGTGTTCACCTCGGCCGCGCCGAGCCCCGGGAAGTGCTTGGCGGTTGCGGCGACGCCGCCGGCACGCAGGCCCCGCGCGAAGCCGGCGACGCCGGCCGTGATCACCTGAGCCGGCCGTCGAGCGAAGCTCCGGTGCTCAGCGCCGATCGCCGAGCTCCGGCGTACCACGTCGAGGACCGGCGCGAGATTGACGTTGATTCCCGCGCGGCGGAGGCTGCGCGCGGTGGCGGCACCCTGCCGGCGGGCGAAGGCGGAGCGGCGGCTCCCCATCTCCTGTGCCGAGGCGGTCGGCGGGCCCGAGAGGCGCTCGACCAGCCCGCCCTCCTGATCGACCATCACCGCCAGGGGCGGGCGAACGGCCCGCGGTCGGGGAATCCGCTGCAGGGTTGCGACCGCGCGACGCGTGCGGCGGTGTCCGGCGATGTTGTCCTCAAAGAGGATCACCCCAGCCAGATCACCGCGCTGGATCATCCGGCGCAGCCCGCGCGGCGGCTCGAGGCCGTCGTAGCCGGCGATCAATCGCTCTCCGATCAGCCGGCGAGCATCGAGGCGGGGGGGCTGAGGCGTGGCCTCCGGCGACGGCTCGGGGGAGCTCGCGGCCGGCGGCTGCGGGGAGCTCGCCGGCATCGACGGCGGGGAGCCCCCCGGCGCCGGCACGGCCGGGACCTCCGGCGCCTCCTCGCCGTCTCCGGCGCCCCCGACGATGACGGCGAGCCCACCGGAGCCGATCGCGAGCGCCGCTGCGAGCGCGACCGCCCCACGCCGCCGCCGCCGAGCTCGTGCCGCGCGGCGTCGGGCCTGCAGCTCTCTCAACTGGGCGGGCATCTGCCCCGCCGAGGCTACCCCTCAGGGGCGCGGCCTTCGCCGGCCTCAGGCGGTCGAGGGCTCGGCGGCCAGAAGCGCCGAGGGCTCGGCGGCAGCGCGGGCCTCCCCCGGTCGCAGCCGGCCGCTCCAGCGCGGCTTCGCGAACAGGATCTGGACGTTGCGGATGCGGGTCTCGGCGAATCCCGCCTCCGAGAAGGCGAGGTAGAAGCCCCAGGTGCGCCGGAAGCGCTCGTCATAGCCGAGCTCCTCGAGCCGCTCGGTGGCGGCTTCGAAGCGCGCCCTCCACTCCCGCAGGGTGAGGACGTAGCTCGCGGAGATGTCCTCGAGGGCGACGGTCCGCAGGTCCGTCTGGGAGGCGACCGATCGCTGGATCGACGTGACCGACGGCAGGCATCCACCGGGGAAGATGACCTGGTTGGCGAAGCTCCTCGTGCGCTTCTCGATCTCGTAGGCGGCGTCGGCGATCACGATCGACTGCAGGAAGAAGAGCCCCTGCGGCTTGAGCAGCTCCGAGCAGTGGCGGAAGTAGGTGTCGAACCACTCCCAGCCGACCGCCTCGATCATCTCGATCGAGACGAGCTTGTCGTAGGTGCCCGCCAGGTCGCGGTAGTCGGCTCCCTCCACCCGAACGAGCTTCTCGAGGCCGGCGGCGCGGATCCTGGCCTCCGCGTAGTCGCGCTGCTCGCGCGAGATCGTCGTGGTCGTCACCCGGCAGCCGCGCCGCGAGGCCGCGTGGACGGCGAGGCCTCCCCAGCCGGTGCCGATCTCCAGCAGGTGGTCGGACGAGCGCACCTCGAGGGAGTCGCAGATCAGCTCGAGGCGGTTGCGCTGCGCCTCCTCGAGCGACTGGTCGGGCCGCTCGAAGTTCGCCGAGGAGTACATCATCGTCTCCCGATCCAGGAAGAGCTCGAACATGTCGTTGCCGAGGTCGTAGTGGCGGGAGATGTTGGAGCGGGCCCCGTCGCGCGTGTTGAGCATCCGCATGCTCGCCAGCCGCTGGAAGGGGAGAAGCAGCGGAGCGACCCGGCCGCGGATCGGGTCGGCGCGGCCGATGTCGCGGGCGATGATCCGCAGGAGCGCCGGCAGGTCGTCGGTCTCCCAGCCGCGGACCGCATAGCTCTCGCCGAAGGCGATGCTCTTGGAGCGGACGAGCTTGCGGTAGAGGCCGGGGTCGTTGATCGTCACCCGGGCGCGCAGCGGGGAGGAGGGGGGACCGAAGCTGAGCGTCGAGCCGCCCGGATAGCGCTCCTCGACCTCGATCGCCCCCGCCCCGACGCGGCCGAGTAGGGCATGCACGATGGAGCGCCAGGGATTCATCGCCCGCCTCCCTGTGGGTGGGGGACGTAGGGGACCCCCTTGAGCTTGAGCTTCACCGCGTTCACGTAGATCCGCCCCAGCGTTGAGATCGTCATCGGCGGATAGCGGAGCAGGAGACCCCGCAGGGCGGCGGGCGTGAGCTCGCGGCGGCGCATCGCCAGCGAGGCCTCGAAGATCGTCCGGCCGTCGGCCTCGCGGTTTCTGATCGTCACGTTGAGCCGCTCGCCCGGATCGCTCGCGCTCCACTCGTAGCTTTGCTCCATTGGCATGAACGGCGAGACGTGCATGCGCTTGTCGAACTCGCCCCGCAGCCCCCCCTCGCCGGCCTCCAGGACGTAGGAGCGTCGCTCACCCCACGGCGTGTTGGTGACCTCGGCGATCATCGCCTGCACGCGCGGGCGCTCCGCCGGGCCGTCCTCGTAGAGGTAGTAGAAGGCAACGGGGTTGAAGCCGACGCCCCAGTAGCGCGGGTTCGCGAGCAGGCGCACCGGGCCCCCCGGGCGGGAGCCGGTGCGCTCGGCGACGAGGTCGCGAGCAGCCTCGGCCAGGGGGACGTGCGGATCGCCGAGCAGGTCGGAGCGGCGCACGCGAGCGGGGGCCCGGCGGCGCGCCGACCAGAGGGGGACGTCGTCGAGCAGCTCCGGCAGCTCGTCGAGGTCGAGGAGCGGCATGAAGACGCGGTACCGGAAGGCGTGCTCCTCGGGTTCGGTCCGCCGGTGCGCCACCCAGCCCTCGTAGATCGCCGAGCCCGATCCCGGCCGGTGCGCCACGGGGCCGGTCGCGGTCAGGGCTGCGGCGGAACGCTCGGCGGTCGCCGCGCTCATACCGGCTCCAGCTCCAAGACCGGCTCGTGCCGATCCGGCTCGGCGGCCTCGAAGCCGGGCCCCCGCCCGCCGAGCGCCTCGGAGACGCGCAGCGCCGACCACGCGCCGTCCTCGTGGAAGCCCCAGCGCCAGTAGGCGCCGCAGTAGTGGATCCGGTCGACCCCGCTGATCTCAGCCCACCGCGCCTGCGCCGCCATCCCCGGATTCGTGAAGACGGGATGGGCGTAGTCGATCACCCTGATGATCTTTCCAGGGTCGATCGCCTCGATCCGGTTGAGGGTGACGAGGAATCGCTCCTGCGTGGAGAGCGACTGCAGGCGGTTCATGTCATAGGTGACGGCCGAGGCGCCCGGGTCTTCGGCCCCGAGGTGGAAGTTCCAGCTCGCCCACGCGCTCTCCCGCCGCGGCATCAGGGTCGTGTCGGTGTGCAGGACCGCCTGGTTGCGCTGGTAGGGGATCGCGGCGAGCAGCTCGCGCTCCAGCGGTGAGGGGTCGGCGAGCATGTCGAGCGCCTGATCGGAGTGCGCCGCCACGACCACCTCGTCGAAGATCTCCTCGCCCGAGTCGGTGACCACCCGAACCCCCTCGACGTCCCGCTCGATCCGGCGCACGGGCGTCGAGAGGCGAATCCGGTCGGCGAACGGGGCGGTCAGCGCCTCCACGTAACGCTTCGAGCCGCCCGGGATCGTGCGCCAGCGGGGCCGGTTGCGGATCTGCAGGACCCCGTGGTTATCGAAGAAGGCGGCCAGGAAGGAGGCGGGAAAGCTCCACATCTGATCGGGATCGGCGGACCAGACCGCCGACGCCTGGGGGACGAGCAGCCGCTCGACGAAGTAGTCGGAATAGCCGCCGTCGGCGAGGAAGTCGCGCAGCGAGGGGCCGCTGCCGTTCGCGCCGAGCAGGCCCCGCGCCTCGCGGTTGAAGCGGACGAGGTCGGCGAGCATCCGCAGGAAGCGGGGGTCGACGAGGTGCTGAGGGCGGGCGAAGATTCCGCGCGCTCCCCGAGCCGCCCACTCGAACCCGCCGCGGCCGTCGGAGACCCCGAAGCTCATGTTCGCCGGCTGGGTGGGAACGCCGAGCTCGGCCAGGACCCGCTCGAAGTTCGGGTAGTTGCGGTCGTTGAGGACGATGAAGCCCGTGTCGACGTTGACGATCCCGGCGGGGGTCTCCACCGCAACCGTGTTGGTGTGCCCGCCCGCGTAGTCGGCGGCCTCGAAGAGGGTGATCTCGTGCCCGGCCCGTCGCAGCTCGGCGGCCGCGAGCAGGCCGGAGATGCCGCCGCCGACGACGGCGAGCCTCCGCGGCTCCATCAGGCCTTCGCCGGCTCGACTGGGGTGACGTGGGCGGCCATCTCGGAGGTTGATTCGACCGAGCGCCGCCAGCGGATCACAAGGTGGCGATCGGCACAGCCGCGGCGAGCGCGGCTCCGGCCGCCGGAAAACGTCAGTCGCCGTCGCGGTCGTTGGCGAGCAGGCGCCGCATGGGCATCGCGTACCAGACGATCCCGAACGCGAGAACGACCCCGACGACGGACGCCACCATCGTGCTCGAGGAGAAGACGAAGTCGGTGCAGAGCATCACGGCGCCGACCATCGCGACAGCGAGGGCGCTCATCCCGACGATGCTGAGCCGGTTGGCGTCGCGCAGGATCTCCTCCTTGTTGCCCTCGCGGAACTGCAGGCGGTGGTGCATCGAGGGGGCGATCAGCATCACGGCGGCCAGCGAGGCGGCGAGCAGGGTCACCAGGTAGACGACCTTCTGGAAGTCCGTGACCATGGTGAAGCCCTGCTGGAACGGCAGAATGAGCAGGAAGGCGAAGAGCACCTGCACCCCCGGCAGGGCCACGCGCAGCTCGTTGAGGAGCTCGATCAGGTTGCGGTCGATCCGCTCCTTCTCGGTTTCGTTGCGTTCGCCCGAGGTCCCCTTCTTCAATTTCTCCTCCTTGCCCGTGAGTTCGGGGAGGCTATCCTCGATCCGCCGTGCCGGACGTCCCCGACTTCATCGCCGGCCGAGAGCTCCCCCAGCGCGCCTTCGATTTCGCCTGCAACGCCCACCACGGGCCGGCGCGCGAGGGCGACACCGACATCGAGCACCCGGTCGCGGTGGCGCGGCTGCTGGATCGGGTGGGCTTCGGGGACGAGGTGGTGGCGGCAGCTCTCCTGCACGACGTCGTCGAGGACACGGCCAAGGGCCTCGCAGAGCTGGAGGCCGACTTCGGATCGGAGGTTCGCGAGCTGGTCGGGGCGATGACCGAGGACGAGTCGATCGAGAGCTACGAGGAGCGCAAGGCGGAGCACCGGGAGCGGGTGCTGGGGGCCGGGGCCGGCCCGGCGTCGATCTACGCCGCCGACAAGCTCGCCCGCACGCGCGCCTTCCTGAGCTCGGGGGAGGCCATCCCCGCCCATCGCCTCGACCATTACTGGGACACGCTCGAGCTGTTCGCCCGCCGGCGTCCCGAGCTGCCGTTCCTCGCCGAGCTGGCCGCCGAGATGCCCGAGCTAGAGGAGGGCGGTTAGCGCCCCAGCTCCTTGGCGAGCTGGCGCTCCACGGCCTCGGTCATGACCTGGGCGAAGCTCGCCATCACCGCATCGGAGGCGAGCGGGCGCAGGCGCTCGAGCGCGGCGCCGGCGGCGACCAGGTCTCCCTCGGCATCGGGTCCGTCGCGGAGCGGCTCGAGCACGTCCTTGATGAAGAGGCGGACGAACTCCCGCGCGATCGCGGTCGTGTGCCTGTTGATCGACTCCGCGACGGCGAGGGTGTGCTCGAGTGGGATCCCCAGCTCCCCGAGCTCACGGCCGGCGCGCAGCAGCGTCGGCGAGGGGACCTCCCAGGCGCCCTCGCCGAGCGGGCGGATCGCGCCGATCCGCTCCGCCTTGGCGATCAACCTGCGGTCAAGTGGGGCGCCGAAGAGCTCGGTGAGCTCCTCCTCGGTGATCGCCTCGGGCCGCTCGGTGCCGAAGGGTTGCAGAAGGGCCCGCTCGAACTCGAGCGCCTCCTGGCTGCCGCCGGCCGCGCCGAGCTCGAGCAGCCGCTCGATCGACTTCAGGTTGAACCCCTGCGCCTGCATGTCCTGGATCAGCCGGATCCGAGCGACGTGCTCGGCTCCGTAGTAGCCGGTGCGCGCGCGAACCGCGGGAGGGGGGAGCAAGCCGCGCGACTGATGGGCGCGGATGTTGCGGGCGGTCATGCCGCTCTCGCGAGCGAGCTCGTCGATCGTCATCTCGAGCGTCGCCTCCGCCATACACGTGGGAGGGTAGCGCCGAGATGGGACACCTGGCGGTGTTACATCGACGGGACGGGACGGGCCCACCAGGGTCGCCCGGCGGCCGGCGGATCGCGGTCCCGGAGCCCGTCGCGCTACGGTCGCCTGAATGGAGCTCGGCGGGCGGGTGATCGTGGACGGGATGAACGTGCTCGGCTCCCGGCCGGATGGGTGGTGGCGGGACCGGCCCGCGGCGATGGAGCGGCTGGCCCGCCGCCTGGATCGCCTGGCAGAGAGCGCCGGGATCGAGCTCACCGTCGTCTATGACGGACGGGAGCACGAGCGGGTGCGCGCGGCGGTCGAGCACGTCGGGGTTCGCTTCGCTCCCGGCGGTCCCAACGCCGCCGATCGCGAGATCGTCCGCATGATCCGATCCGACCCCGACCCGGCCTCGATCGTCGCCGTGAGCAGCGATCGCCGCCTCCGCGCCGCCGTCAAGGCGGCGGGGGCCACGGGCATCGGCGCCGGCGAGCTGCTGCGGGCGCTGGCGGAATGGGAATCTGCGCCTGAGGCGGGGGATCCCGGAGGGCAAGCGCCGTCGTAGGATCGGGGCCGTGGCACCCCTGGCGCTGATCGGTGGGCACTCGATCCTGGGGGCTGAGCCGGGCGCCGGCTTCGAGCGCACCCGCGTGGATACCGACGCCGGCCCCGTCGACGTCTTCAGGCGGGGCGAGGTGGTCCTGATGCAGCGCCACGGGCTCGACGGCTACCGCGCCGCGCCGTCGATCGACCACCGCCGCAACCTCCTCGCGCTCAGGGCCCTCGGCTGCGAGCGGGCGCTGGCCGTCGGCTCAGTCGGGGCGCTTCGGGCCGACCTCGAGGTCGGCACGTTCCTGTGCCCCGACGACTTCATCGCCCTCCAGCTCGGCATCTCCCTCTCCGACGGGCACGGGGGCGAGCGGGTCCCGGGCTTCGACCGCGGGTGGCGCGAGCGGGTCCTGGCGGCCTGGGCCGGCGTGGCCGAGCCGCCGCTCACCGACGGCGGCGTCTACTGGCAGGCGATCGGTCCGCGCTTCGAGACGCCCGCCGAGATCCGTCTGGTCGCCGCCCACGCCGACGTGATCGGGATGACGCTGGCCTCCGAGTGCATCCTCGCCGGCGAGCTCGGGATCGCCTACGCCGCCGTCTGCGTCGTCGACAACCTCGCCAACGGGATCACCCCCCAAGGGCTTTCGGTCGAGGACTTCGAGGCGGGCAAGGCCGCCAACCGCGCCCGCCTGATCGCCGCGATCGACGCCGTGGCTCCGGAGCTCGCCGCGCCATGACCCTCGCGGTCCACGATGCCCTGCTCGGGGAGACGAAGGTCGGCCTGCGAGCCGTCGATGGCGCGATCGCCGAGCTCGGCCCGGGCGTGCATGCCGCGGCGGGGGACGAGGTGATCGAGGCCGACGGGATGGCGCTTTTGCCGGGGCTCGTCAACGGCCATACCCACGCGGCGATGACGCTCTTTCGCGGCTACGCCGACGACCTGCCGCTGATGAAGTGGCTCGCGGACCACATCTGGCCGGTGGAGTCGCGGCTCGACTCCGACGACGTCTACTGGGGAGCCCGCCTCGCCTGCCTGGAGATGATCCGCACCGGGACCGTCCGCCTCTGGGACATGTACTGGCACCCCGGCGCGACCGCGCGCGCCGTCGCCGATGCGGGACTGCGGGCGACGATCGGGGCTCCCCTGATCGACGGTGGCGACCCGGACGGCCTCGACGCCCTCCGGCGCGCCGCGGCTTCCGGCCTCGAGGAGCTCGAGGGCGCCCCGGCCGCGATCGCCCCCTCGCTGGCGCCGCATGCGATCTACACGGTCTCGCCGCCGTCGCTGGAGTGGATCGCCGCCGAGTCGGAGCGGCTCGACATCCCGGTGCAGATCCACGTCTCCGAGACCGAGCGCGAGGTCGAGGACTGCCTCGCTGCCCACGGCCTGCGACCCGTCGAGCTCCTCGAGCGGGTCGGCCTCCTGAGCCCGCGCATGCTCCTCGCCCATGGCGTCTGGCTCGACGAGCGCGAGCGCGAGCTGATCGCGGAGGGTGGCGCGACGATCGTCACCAATCCGGTCGCGAACATGAAGCTGGCGGTCGGCGGGGCCTTCGACCTGGCGGCCGCGCGCCGTGACGGCATCCCGGTCGGGCTCGGCACCGACGGAGCCGGATCGAACAACTCCCTCGACCTGCTGGCGGACGCCAAGCACCTCGCCCTGATCCAAAAGCACGTTGCCGCGGACGCATCGGTCGCGAATGCGGCCGAGATCCTCGCGATCGCATGCGGCGCGCGGGCCCCGCTGCTGGGGGCAGCGAGGGTGGCGCCGGGGGAGCCCGCCGACTTCCTCCTCGTCCCCCTCGCCTCTTACCAGCTCGGCCTCGGCGCGATCGAGCCCGGCCTGATCTACGCGGCGTCGGGATCGATCGTCGACACGACGGTGGTCGGCGGCCGGGTTCTAATGCGCGGCGGCCTCGTCGAAGGCGCGGAGGAGATTGTCGCCCGGGCGCGCGAGCGGGCGGCTCGTCTCGGGCTCCTCGGGGTTTGACGTCGGGTCCGTGGGGCAGGCTTCGCCGCGATGGCGAAGGGAAAGGCCTCCAAGCCGGAGGTGCGTGCTGCCGGCGGAGTCGTGGTCCGCGAGGGCAAGAAGGGGCAGAAGGTGGCGCTGATCCACCGCCCCCGCTATGACGACTGGTCGCTGCCGAAGGGCAAGCTCGAGGAGGGGGAGAGCTTCGAGGAGGGAGCGCTGCGGGAGGTCGAGGAGGAGACGGGGCTCGCCTGCGAGCTCGGTCGCGAGCTCAGTCCGGCGCGCTATCGCGATCGCAAGGGGAGGCGAAAGGTCGTGCGCTACTGGGAGATGCGGGCCCTGAGCGGGAAGTTCGCGGTCAACGACGAGGTCGACGAGCTGCGCTGGGTCTCGCCGGCCAAGGCCCGCAAGCTGCTCGACTACGAGCACGACCGTCAACTCGTCGCCGAGCTCCAAGCCAGGGGTTAGGCCGGCCCCCGGGAGGCGCGAAGCGGGGCGGGGGGTCGACCATTCGTCCACTCTGGCCCGCGATCGTTCTCGAAGGGACGGGGGCTCCGATAGGTGGATACAGCGACGACTCAGAGCAATTCGGAGGCATGGACTCGCCGACGGGTGGCCGATCACCGACGGTCGACGCTGCCAAGGACCATGTCGGAACGGACTCCCTGGTCAAGGAAGACATGACGGCAGCGGGGTGCCCCTTGCCGGGGGTGCCCCGCAGCCCTTTTCCCAACCGGGGCGGGGGTTCCTAGTCGATCGGGATCTCCTCCACGCGCTCGGCGCGATCGTCCTCCCAGGCGGGTCGCTCGAGATAGTGGTCGATCAGCGTCCGCAGGGTCAGCAACGCCTCCCGTCCGACGTCGTCCAGCTGACCGCGGAGCTCCGGCGCCGCCCCTCCGCGCAGGAGCTCGGCGCCCCTGCAGATCGGGCAGAGCTCCAAGCAGTGCAGCTCGGCTTCCCGCTCAGGCCCTCTGCCGGCTTCGTCCATCGCGCACCTCCTCGCGCTCGGCCTCCGGGGGTTCGGCGCCGGGGCTGCGCCGCTCACCTCGCGCCCCCTTCTCGCCGCCGGATGCCGAGCCCCTGGCGCGGTCGTCCTCGAAGCTCACCTCGAGCGTGCCCGCCTCGAGCCGCGCGCCGACGGGGCGGTGGCGGCCAAGGGCGCTCGGCAGCATCAAGGTCCGCTTCTGGGATCCCACCTTGACGACCAGCTCCTGCCCGACCTTGCTCAGGTGCAGCTCCGAGCGATCGGCGAAGGGGACACGAATCGAGATCACCGTGCGACCGTCGGCGGAATGGATCCGCTGGGCGAGCTCGGCGTGCAGGATGGCCGCGGGATCGACCGAGTCGAACAGCTCCGCTCCCAGCCGATCCAGCATCTCGGCGCCGATGACCTCCTCCGGCAGATAGTGGGCGCAGAGCAGGGGGACGGGGTCGAAGCCCTCGTGGACGCGCTCGATGTTCTCCGCCTGGCGCTCCCTCCAGCTGCCGAAGTAGGAGCCGTCGAGCTCGGGGGGGAAGATCCGGTTGACGACTATTGCGTCGGTCAGATAGCCGTAGAGGTTGAGATAGGTGAAGGTGCGCTGCGCCTCGCGGATCACCATCCGATCCGGGTTGATGACGAGCCGGATCGAGGTGTGCTCGTGGTCGCGGAGGATCTCGTTCATGGCGACCAGGTTGCCGACGAGCCGCTGCACGTCGGCGAAGACGTCCTCGCCCGGAAGCGGGACGTCGAGGAAGGTCTTGGCGAACGGCCGGGCGGCCGCGACGATCCGCCGCTCCCAGGGCAGCACCTTGTCGAGCCACCAGCGCGCCACGTCGGGAAACGAGAGCAGGCGCAGGGTCTCGCCGGTCGGTGCGCAGTCGACGACGATCACCTCGTAGTCGCCTGAGGCGTGGTGGCGGCGGATCTCGAGCAGGCTGAACAGCTCGTCCATCCCGGGTGGGACGGTCAGCTCCTCGGCGGCGATCCCGAGGACGCCCCGGTTGGCGAGGATCCGCCCGAGCCATTCCTGAACCGCTGACCAGTTCTTCTCCATCTCGTCCTGCGCGTCGATCTCCTGGGCCCAGAGACGCTCGGCGATCTCCGTGGGGGCCGGCCCGAGCGAGGTCCCGAGCGAGTCCCCGAGGCTGTGGGCCGGGTCGGTCGAGAGCACGATCGAGCGCAGCCCCCGCGCGGCGCAGGCCCGAGCGGTCGCGGCGGCGACGCTCGTCTTGCCGACCCCGCCCTTGCCCGTGATCAGGATCGTCCTCGGCGGCGATGCGGCGCTCTCCGTCCCGAGCGGCATCGGGTGAGCGTAGAGGATCGATCGCGGGCCTCGGCGGCCCCTGCGCGGGCGCACCAGGCCGGCAATCGCGAGGGTGCGCTTCGGTAGGCTCATCGCCCCAGACCCTTGGAGACCTCCGCTTGAGAACCCCACTTTCCACCCTGGTGCTGCTAATCGGCGCCGCCTTCGCCATCGCGCTCATGGCCGGGTGCGGGGACGACTCCGGCGACGGCGCGGACGCCGATCCGCAGGAGGTTCTGGACAAGGCCCTCGGCGGCGATCAGCAGATCGACAGCGGGGTCCTAGACCTGACGTTCGAGCTGGCGTCCGAGGGGGGCCAGGGCGGCAGCGTGAACGCGGCCCTGAGTGGCCCGTTCCAGTCGAGCGGAGACGGGGCGCTGCCCCAACTCGACCTCTCGGCCAGCGCGACGGGCGATTCGGGCGGCGGGGCCTTCGACTTCGAGGGAGGCGTGACGATCACGTCGGACGCGGCGTTCATCAACTACGCGGGGGAGGACTACGCGGTCGACCCGGCAACCTTCGAGCTGGTCCGGAGCTCCTACCAGCAATCCTCGGACCTCCAGAACAGCCAAGAGGCTGAGGGGCTTCAGCAGTTTGGGATCGACCCCGCCTCGTGGGTGACGAATCTGACGAACGAGGGTACCGAGGACCTCGAGGGCACCGAGGTGATTCACATCGCCGGCAGCGGCGACATCGGCAGGATCGTCAGCGACCTGAGCACGGTGGCCGAGCAGACCGGCCAGTCCTCGGCGGTGAACTCGGCAGCCCTCAGCGAGCTCGAGAGCTCGGTCGAAGAGGCGACGATCGACGTCTACGCGAACTCCTCCGACGAAACCTTGCGCCAGCTCGACCTGAACCTCTCCCTCGCGGATTCCCCGGGTAGCTCGGGGCCGATTACGGTGGCGCTCTCGGTCGGGATCGCCGATCCAAACACCGAGCAGGTGATCACCGCGCCCGAGAATCCGCGCCCGATCGCCGAGCTGGCTGCCCTGGCGCCCGGCGCGGCCGATGCCCTCGGCGGCGTCGGCGTCGGGCCGACGGGTGCCACCGCGCCGCCCAAGACCCCGCAGATCACCGACGCCTACTTCGACTGCGTCGCAAAGGCGCAAGGGCCGGCCGAGGTCGAGCAGTGCGCGCGGCTGCTCGGCGGCTGAGGATCGTCCGCATCGTGTCGAAGGCCCACTCCCGGTGGCGGATCCGCCGCTGCCGACGCTGAGCGCGCGATGAGCGTTCCTCGCCCTTCGTCGATCTTCGGGTTCCTGACCGGCCCCGACGGCTGGCCCTACCTGCTCGTCCCGTTCATCCCGCTGGCGATCGTTCTCGAGATCGTCGGGGCTGCCCCGACTTTGATCTTCTTCGTCGCCGCGGCGGCGATCATCCCCACCGCAGCGCTGATGGGGCAGGCGACCGAGCATCTCGCCGAGCGCTCGGGTCCTGGCATCGGGGGTCTGCTGAATGTCACCTTCGGCAACGCCCCCGAGCTGATCATCGCCGCCTTCGCGCTCGCCGAAGGCCTCCAGGAGGTGGTCAAGGCCTCCATCATCGGCTCGATCCTCGGCAACGTCCTGCTCGTCCTCGGGGCCTCGATGATCGCCGGGGGGATCGGCCGCGGCGGCGACGTGCAGAAGTTCGACCGGACCGCCGCGAGCGTGCAGTCGATCATGCTGCTCCTCGCGGGTGCGGCGCTGCTGATGCCGGCGGTCTACGAGCTGGTGCAGGGGTCGGGGCTGCCGGGCGTCAACGCGGAGCTGGTCGAATACGACTCGACGGTCGAAGGTCTATCCGTCGCGGTCTCCGTGGTCCTGATGCTCTGCTACATCGCGGGCCTCTTCTTCTCGCTGAAGACTCACCGCGCCGTCTTCAACCCGACGGTCGCCGACGACGCCGAGGAGGCCGCTCATCCAACCGGCGAGGAGCCCTGGACCGTCCGCAAGTCGCTGATCGCCCTGGCGATCGCCGGCATCGCGGTCGGGGTGATGTCGGAGATCCTCGTCGGCTCCATCACCGAGGCCTCCGAGTCGGTGGGGCTGAGCGAGTTCTTCATCGGCGTGATCGTGGTCGCGATCGTGGGCAACGCCGCAGAGCACTGGGTGGCGGTGCTCGTCGCCTTCAAGGGGAAGATGGACCTCGCCGTGAACATCGCGATCGGCTCGAGCGCCCAGGTCGCCCTCTTCGTCGCCCCCGTGCTCGTCTTTCTCTCCTACGTCGTCGGGCCCGGCCCCCTGGCGCTCGTCTTCAACGGCTTCGAGCTCGCGGCAATCCTGATCGCGGCGCTGATCGCGAACGCGGTCTCCCAGGAGGGCGAGTCCACCTGGTTCGAGGGTGTCCTGCTGCTCGCGGTCTACGCGGTGCTGGGGATCACCTTCTTCGTCGCCTGATGGAGATCCTGCTCCTCGCGATCAGCTTCGCCGTCATCCTGGCGGGAGCCCTGTTCTTCACCAACGCCGTCGAGTGGCTCGGCCGCAAGCTGGAGATCGGGGAGGGGGCCGTGGGCAGCCTGCTGGCCGCGGTCGGGACCGCGATGCCGGAGACCCTGATCCCGATCATCGCGATCATCGGCGGCAAGGAGGGCTCCGAGGACGTCGCCATCGGCGCGATCATCGGCGCCCCGTTCCTGCTCGCGACCCTGGCGATGGCGGTCATCGGGGTCTCCGCCCACGCCTGGAAGGGCAAGCGCGAGAGCGGGTTGAAGCTGAACGCCGACATCGAGACGCTCGACCGCGACCTGATCTTCTTCCTGATCTTCTTCGCGCTCGCTCTGGTCGCGGGGCTGGTATTGCCCGACCCGCTGCACATCCCGGCGGCAATCGGCTTCGTCCTCGGCTACGCGGTCTACGTGCGCAAGACCCTGAGGGGCGGGGGAGATGTACAGGAGGAGGACTCGATCGGCCGCCTCTACTTCGACCGCACCCCGGGCACCGAGCCGCCGCTTTGGCTCGCCATCGTCCAGTTCGTCGTCAGCCTCGGCGCGATCGTTGGCGGCGCCCACCTCTTCGTCGAGGAGATGATCGCCGTCGCGGAGGAGGTCGGGGTCGAGCCGCTCGTGCTGTCGCTGATCCTCGCGCCCCTGGCGACCGAGCTGCCGGAGAAGATCAACAGCATCTTCTGGGTGCGCGAGGGCAAGGACAGCCTCGCCCTCGGCAACGTCACCGGCGCGATGGTCTTCCAGTCGACCATCCCGATCGCCGTCGGCCTGGCGTTGACCGACTGGGAGCTCAGCCGCTACGCCGTCGTCTCCTGCGTGCTTGGGCTCCTCGGCGGCGCGCTCGCCTACTGGACCCTGCGCCTGCGCGGACGCTTCGAGTGGCCGCCGGTCATCGTCTGGAGCGTCCTGTTCGGAGCCTTCCTCGTCTACGTGCTGGTCAGCTGAGCAGCGCGAGCGCGGGCCGCTCGCGCTAGACCTCGTCGTCGGGCTCGTCGGGCTCGAGGACGTCGGCGCCGGGATCGGGATCGTCGTCGTCGGGATTCAGGACGGCGGTGGAGATGGACTCGCCGGTCGGGTGATAGGCGCTCTGGAAGCTCTCGAGCGCCTCGTCGAGCTCGTCCTCGTCGATCGGGACCTCGTCGGAGATCCGCACCCACTCGGCGCCTCCGAAGTCATCCATGTTGAAGACGTCCTGATCGGCGGAGGTCGAGTCGTCGACGACCACGACGACCTCGGTGTGGGGGTTGAAGTAGGTCCCGGGCTGGTTGGCGAGCTGCTCGAGCTCGTAGATGTCCCTGCGATCGGCCATGGCGGCGCCTATACCCGAAAAGCCCCGCTCCACTCCCTACGCTGCGCGTGCGAGGCGGCGAGGGTCCTACTGACCCAGTCCCTCGAGGTCGCGCAGCTGGCGGGCCATCTCCTCCTCGACGTCGAGAGGATCCTTGCCCTGCCGCAGGCGCCTCTGGTTGCGGGCGAGGACGAGCTGCCGCACCTCCTCGACCAGGGCTGGATCGGCGTGGACGTCCACCGTGACGGTGTTGATCTTCCGCATCTCCTCGTCGATGTCGAGCGGCTCCTCGCCGCGCTTGCGCTGGCGATAGGCCTTGGCCTCGAGCATCTGGCGGATCTCCGCCTGCTGCGCGGCGCGCCCGGCCTTGTTGCCGAGCCCCCCGTCGGCGGGAGCCGGTTTCTCGTGATCCATGGCGAACGCCCCCTTGCCGATCTCGCGGTAGACCGCGCCGGCGCCGGCGAACGCGATCGCCGCGATCGGGAAGACGACGAGGACGACGATGATGATCACATCGCCGTTGGTGACTGCCAGAGGGGCGATGCTGCCAGGGTAGCGGGCGCCGGGAGGGGGCTCGGGCGCTTGCGGGCGCTCCCGGCAGCGACTATCCTCCCGCGCGGTTGACTGACCAGTCAATCGGTTTGGCCGCGAGCCGCCCCAAGTGCGCCCCTAGGGGCGCCCGGTGCCGCCGCAGAGCAGCTGAGCAGACGCTTGCAAAACGACTCAGAAGGAGCGATCGACGGTGGTTGACTTCACGCTTACCGACGAGCAGAGGGACCTACGCGAGATGGCGCACAACTTCGCCGCGAAGGAGATGCGCAAGGTCGCCTGGGAGTACGACAAGGAGGGCACCTGGCCCCAGGAGGTCATCGAGAAGGCCTGGGAGGTGGGGCTGATGAACACCCACACCCCCGAGGAGTACGGCGGGCCCGGCCTCGACTATCTCTCCGGATGCCTGATCGAGGAGGAGCTCGGCTGGGGCTGCTCGGGCATCGGCACGTCCCTGGCGGCCAACGGCCTCGCCTCGGCGCCGGTCGCGCTGGGCGGCTCCGAGGAGATCAAGAAGGAGTACCTCGGGATGCTCAGCGAGGAGCCGAAGCTCGCCTCCTTCTGCCTGACCGAGCCCGACGCCGGCTCCGACGTCTCAGGTATGAAGACCAGCGCCACCAAGCGGGGCGACAAGTGGGTCATCAACGGCTCCAAGTGCTTCATCACCAACGGCCAGTACGCCGACTGGTACACGGTCTACGCGAAGACCGACAAGGAGCTGGGCCACCGCGGCATCTCCGCCTTCGTCGTCCCCCGTGACGACACGGTGGTGATCGACAAGAAGGAGGACAAGCTCGGACAGCGCGCCTCCAACACCGCCACGGTCACCTTCAACGAGAGCGAGATCCCCGCGGGCAACCTCCTCGGCGAGGAGAACAAGGGGTTCAAGCTGGCGATGATGACCCTCGACCGGACCCGTCCCGGCGTCGCCGCGATGGCGGTCGGGATCGCCCGGGCGGCATTCGAGTTCGCCTGCGAGTACTCGAAGGAGCGCCAGCAGTTCGGCGTGCCGATCGCCATGCACCAGGCGGTCGCCTTCATGATCGCCGACATGGCGACGAAGATCGAGGCCGGACGCCTGCTCACGTGGCAGTCGGCCTCGCTGCTCGACAACGGCCTGCGCAACACGCTTGCCGCCTCCCACGCGAAGCGGTTCTCCGCGGACTCGTGCATGGAGGTCGCCACCGACGCGGTCCAGGTCTACGGCGGCTACGGGTTCATCAAGGAGTACCCGGTCGAGAAGCTGATGCGCGACGCGAAGATCATGCAGCTCTACGAGGGCACCTCGCAGATCCAGCGCCTCGTGATCGCCAAGGAGGTCCTGATGGGCCGCAACGTCAACGAGCCGCTGCCGGAGACGGTCGCCAACGAGTCGCAGCAGGTCGAGGAGGTTGTGCCCGCCTAGGCCGTGAGGGGCCCTCGCCGGTGAACCCGATCGAAGTCTCGCTATGCGGGACAAAGATCGGGTTCACTCGTCCGCGGGGGTAGCGTGGCCGCTCTCCGGCCAGGCTGAGGGGCGCTCGGCACGTCAGCCCGGTCCGTATATTCGTTCGATGGCGGAACCACGCGCCAAGCCCGTAGCCGAGGCGGTTGCCGAGACGGCCCGGGCCACCGAGGCGATCCGCAAGCGGGGTCGGGGGCGGCGCCCGGGCCGGGCATCCGACGTCTTCGGGGGGGAGCTGCGGCGCCGCGACGTCTTCCCGCTACTGGTCCTTCACCTCGTCGCCCGCGAGCCCGCCTACGGCAACCGGCTGATCGAGGAGATCGAGGAGATCACCCAGGGCGTGATCTCGGTCAACCCGAACACGATGTACCCGCTCCTGCGCGAGCTCGAGGCCGAGGGGCGGATCGAGGGGCGCTGGGAGCACCCCGACCGGCGCACCCGGCGCTTCTACTCGATCACCCCGGCGGGCCGCTCCGAATACGAGCGGCTCCGCGACGAGCTGGGGCCGTTCTTGGACTCGATGGCGCGGACGGTCAACCTGATCAAGCGGGAGATCTATGGCTGAGGTCGAGGCGGCGACCGAGATCGATGCGGCCCTCGCCGAGGTCTGGGAGCTCTACTTCGACCCGGCGCGATGGGCGTCGTGGGTGGACGGCTTCGCCGCGGTCGTCTCCTCCTCCGGCTACCCGAACCAGGGCGGCACGCTGGAGTGGCGCTCGACGCCGGCAGGGCGCGGGCATGTCCGCGAGCGCGTGCTCGCTCACGAGCCCCGCTCCCTGCATCGGATCGCGTTCGAGGATCCGGCCGCGGCGGGGGAGCTCGAGACCACCTTCGAGATCCGCCCCGCAAGCGAGGGCCGGCTCACCCGCGTCAGCCAGCGGCTCTCCTACCGGGTCACGAGCGGCGGGCCGCTGCGGGCGATCACCGACTTCCTCTTCATCCGATCCCAGATGCGGCGCTCGCTCGAGCGGTCGCTGGCCGAGCTGAAGCTCGAGGGGGAGCGCAGCGGAGCTCGTCCCGGCCCCGGCTGAGCGCGGCTCCGAGGGCGGGGCCCGGCCCGCTGAGTCGTTCGCCGACCGGATAGCCTTCCGCCTCCGCGGAGAGCCGCGGCCCACCGCGCCGGCGGCATTCCCTCGCCCGCGGCAATGATCCAACGAGCTCATGAACGGAGTGGGATGTTCGTCTTCAAGGCTGCAGTCGTCGGTGCCGGCACGATGGGGGGCGAGATCGCGCAGGCAATCGCGGCCGCTGACATCGACGTCGTCCTCAAGGACGTCGATGAGAAGTTCGTCGACGCCGGGCTTGAGAAGGCGCGCGCGGTCACGAAGGGGCAGCTCGATCGCCTCGTCTCAAAGGAGAAGCTGACCCAAGAGCAGGCCGACGCCCGTCTCGAGGAGGTCATGGGCCGGATCGAGGGCACCACCGAGTACTCGTCCTTCGGCGACGTCGACTTCGTGATCGAGGCCGCCCCCGAGCGGATGGAGATCAAGCAGGCGATCTTCCGTGAGCTCGACGCGGTCACCCCCGGCCACGCGATTCTCTCCTCGAACACCTCCTCGCTGTCGATCTCGGAGATGGCCGAGGCGACCCTGCGACCGGAGAAGGTCTGCGGCTTTCACTTCTTCTACCCGGCCTCGATCATGCCGCTGCTCGAGATCGTCGAGGGAGCCGAGAGCTCCCCCGAGACGATCACCGCTGCGGTCAACTTCGCCCGCAAGATCCGCAAGCAGCCGATCACATGCGCCGAGGTGCCCGGGTTCGTGGTCAACCGGATCCTCAACTCGGCCGTTGGTGAGATCTGGCGCGCCCAGGAGGAGGGGGGCCTGTCGATCAAGGCGATCGACGAGGGGGTCGCCGCCGCGCAGGTGGCGCCGATGGGGCCCTTCATCCTCGTCGACATGCTCGGCCTCGACACTGTCCTCCACGTCGCCGAGCATCTGCGCGAGTCCTACGGCGAGAGCTTCTACGTCCACGAGGGGATGCAGAAGCTCGTCTCCGAGGGCAAGCTCGGCGCCAAGTCCGGCGGCGATGGGTTCTACAAGGACGGGGAGCCGCAGCTCGAGGGCGACGGAGAGCCCGATTCGGAGAGGCTCGCCGAGCTCTGGACCCTGAAGGCGCTGGTCGAGGCGTGCCTGGTGCTCGAGGAGGGCGTCTGCACGGCCCGTGAGATCGACTTCGGGATGATGGCCGGAGCCGGCCTCGATCCCCGCCGCGGCCTGTTTCCCCCGTTCATGAAGGCCGACCAGATCGGCCTCGACGCGGCGCTCGAGAAGCTCGAGGCCGCCGCCGAGGAGCACGGCGAGCGCTTCGCGCCTCCCGTGGTGCTCAGGCGGCTGGTCGCGCAGGGCCGACTCGGGGTGAAGTCCGGCCAGGGCTTCTACGCCTATCCGCAGGCTGACGAGGGCGAGCAGACCGACACCGTCAAGCTCGAGACCCGCGGCCAGGTTGCCATCGCCTGGCTCGCCAACGCGCCGATGAACTCGATCTCCCCGCAGGTGATCGAAGACCTCGGCAAGGTCTGGGAGAAGGTCAACGAGGAGGGGAAGGTGCGGGCGCTGGTGATCGCCTCGGCCATCCCCGTCGTCTTCAGCGCCGGCGCCGACATCAAGGCCTTCACGAAGATGGACGAGGCCGGCGGCAAGGCACTGATCGAGCAGGGCCACGGCCTGTTGCGGGACTTCGGCCGCTCCTCGGTCGTCACCATCGCGGCGGTCAACTCGCTCGCCTTCGGCGGCGGCTGCGAGCTGGCGATGGCCTGCGACTTCCGGATCGCGGCCGAGTCGGCGTCGTTCGGCCAGCCCGAGGTGAACCTCGGAATCATCCCGGGGTTCGGCGGCACCCAGCGGCTGCCACGGCTCGTGGGGGCCGAGAAGGCGCTCGAGATGAATCTCGTCGGCGACGAGATCGGCGCTGCCGAGGCGGGCGCCTACGGCCTCGCCAACCGGGTCGTCCCCGACCACGAGCTCCTCGACACGGCCCTGAGCTGGGCCCGCAAGCTGGGCGCTCAGGCCCCGGTCGCGGTGCGCGAGATCAAGGACGTCTCCGCCAAGGGAGACCTCGACGAGGGCATCGAGGCCGAGAAGCAGGGCTTCGCGACGGCGTTCTTCAGCGAGGACGCCAAGGAGGGGATTTCGGCTTTCCTGGGGAAGCGGAGCCCCAGCTGGAAGGGCAAGTAGCGAGTAGCACGCTCGCTGCGCTCGCTGTAGCAAGTAGCTTCGAGGCGAATTGCTACTTGCTACTTGCTCGTGACCCGATGACCTCTCGCACCACCACCGGCGCCGAGCAGCTGGCGGAGCTCATAGCCTCGTCGCGCTCCACCGTTGCCCTCACCGGCGCCGGGATCAGCGTCCCCTCCGGCATCCCCGACTTCCGCACGCCCGGGGAGGGGATCTGGGAGAGCGTCGATCCGATGACCGTCGCGACGATCGACGTCTTCCACCGCGATACGCGTCGCTTCTGGGACTTCTACCGGCCGCGCTTTGAGACCCTCGGCGACAAGCGGCCCAATCGGGCCCATCGGGCGCTTGCGGAGCTCGAGGAGATTGGCCTGCTCGAGGCGGTGATCACCCAGAACATCGATCGCCTGCACCGCTCCGCCGGAACCCGCAGCCTGGTCGAGGTCCACGGCTCGATCGCGACATCGAGCTGCACCTCGTGTGGGGCGTCGTGGCCACTCGAGGGGGTGGAGGAGCTCTTCGACGCCGACGGGATCGCGACCTGCACCTCGTGCCTGGGCAAGGTCAAGCCCGACGTCGTCCTCTTCGGTGAGATGCTGCCCATCGAGGCGATCGAGCGCGCGCGCAGCCTGGCGGAGGGCGCCGACCTGATGATCTGCATCGGCTCCTCCCTCGAGGTCTTCCCGGCCGCCGGGCTTCCGGAGCTGACGCTGGCGAGCGGTGGCGCGGTGGGGATCATCACCAAGGGTCCGACGCCCTACGACGGCGAGGCTGCGGTCAAGCTGGACGGCGACGTGGCCGAGGAGCTGCCGGCCCTGCTAGCTGCGCTGCGTTGCTAGTCGTTGACGAATCGCCCCGTCACTCATTCTCACCGCTCTCTCATCGGCGCTTGGCTGAATGAGGCCTGCGGCCAAACGACGAAGGGGCGACAAATGCAGAAGCAAGCCAACTTCAAGACGATCGCCGCGGTGGCTCTAGGCCTCCTCGTCACCGCGCTGGGCGGTTGCGGGTCCGATGGGGAGGGGGCGACGAGCACTCGCGCGTCCACGATGGAGGCTTCGTCCAACGACGGCTCCGACGGCGGCTCCGACGCGTCGGCGCTTCCCAGGGGACACCAGCACGTGAGCCTGGACCCCGGTGACTTCACGACCCGGATCGACAACCCCTACTTCCCGATGGCGCCCGGCGACCACTGGATCTATCGCGAGGTCGAAGACGGCGAGGCCCAGCGAGTCGATGTGACGGTCACGAACCGAATCAGGGTCGTCGACGGGATCGAGGCGCGCGTAGTTCACGATCGCGTCAGCAAGGACGGCGAGCCGGTCGAGAACACCTACGACTGGTATGCGCAGGACTCGGTGGGGAACCTCTGGTACCTCGGAGAGCAGACTGCCGAGTACAAGAACGGCAAGGTGGATTCCAGGGCAGGCTCGTTCGAGGCCGGCGTGGGCGGCGCCGAGGCCGGCGTGATCATGCCGGCCGATCCCACGGTGGGGATGAGCTATCGCGAGGAGCTGCTCGCCGGCGAGGCCGAAGACAGGGCGAGGATCACAGCACTCGACCGACGGGTGACGGTCCCCTTCGGCAGCTATGAGCGGGTCGTCACGACCAGCAACACGACACCGCTCGAGCCCAAGGTGCTCGAGCGCAAGTGGTACGCGCCGGGCATCGGGCCGGTGCGGGAGGATCTGCTCGGCGGCGGCCACGGCCGCACCGAGTTGATCGAGTTCACCGAAGGGCCTTAGCCCTAGCCCAGGGCGCGCTGCCGGACGGTTGCCTCTGCGGCCCTGAGGGCGCGCTCGAGCCGGGCAGGATCGACCGCGTCACCGACGAGGACCCGCCGCCGGGCCTCGGTGGCAATCTCCCGCGCCTCACCGAGCCGCTCCGCGAGCTCGCCCTCGCCCGGCATGACGCCCAGCTCGGCCATCGCCTCGAGTCCGCTGTGGAGCCCGAGTGCCGCCGTTGGGAGCCGGCCGGCATCGAGGTCTCCGCGGGCCCGCAGGATCAGTTCCTCGTGCGCTCCGACGCTCTCCCGGCCCCCCAGCACGGCGGCGATCCGCTCCTGCGGGCGAAGAGCCTCGACATCGCGCTGAACGAGGCGACGGCGCTCGTCCGCGGGCAGCTCCCTCGCATCCCGCCAGTACCCGTCGGCCACGTCGTCGCCGGTCCCGTAGCCGAAGCGGATCGCGGCGGCCCGCGCCGGGTCGACATCGGCCACGTACGGATCGCCCGCGGCCGTGCGATGGGCATGCAGGGCGCGGTTGAGGCAGTGGGCCGCCTCGATCGCGAGAGCCGTCCAGAGCTCGCGGTCGCCCGAGATCCGCTCGAGCCATTCCGCGGCAGCGGCCTCGTCCGCGAGGGGCCGTGGCCGGATCACCGACGCTCTCGTCAGCGGCAGGGGGGCGGGGGATGGGTCTGCCTCGATCGGCTGGACGCGACCGCGCCGCAGCTTCGAGCTCGCCCGTGGCGCTCCCAGGGTGCGGAGCACGAGGACGTCGGGGTCGGCCTCGGGCTCGGCGTCCGGGCGGATCAGGTAGCGGCCGTCGGAAGGGCCGAGCTTGCCTGGCAGGTCGAGCTGCGCGAACGGAAGCAGCGGTGCCAGGGGGGGGCCGGCTCGCTGAGGCTACTCGCCGATGTGGGAGCCGCTGGCTCGCTTGCCCTTGGCGGGCAGCGAGTACTTGGACGGCTTCGTCGGCACCGTGGGCTCGTCGAGCTCGCCGATCCGGTCGAGCAGCTTGTCCCACTGATCGGGCGCCAGCAGGCCGCCGCTCAGCGCCTGCTCCTCGCCCGGCGCGGAGTCCGGGGTGAAGCCGACGTGGATGTGGTCGGCGTGGTCGCCCATCGCGAAGGTCGGGCCGCCCATCTCCATCAGCGAGATGATCTGAGCCGGCTGCATCGGGCCCTGGAGCTTGAGCAGCTCGCCGATCACGGCCTCGGTGAGCGAGCCGTTGCCCTGATTGCCCAGAATCGGCAGACCGTTGACCTGCGCGATGTCGACGGCGTCCCCGGTCGAGTGGGCGGACACGTTGCCGGAAGTGGTGTAGGTGCTGTGCCCGCACTTCAGGGAGGTGACGGTGAGGTCGAACCCACGCTGGACCAGGTACTCGAGCATCGCCAAGACCCGGCGGTCGATCTGGCCCGTCTGGATGTCGGTGCGGCCGCAGGAGTAGAGCTCGATGTCGGGATCGTTGAGGACCCGCTGCTGCAGCTGCGCCTTCGAGGCGAGCAGGACCTGGCCGACGCTCGCGCCGTCGTCGAAGGGGTTCTTGCCCTGGGCGCGGTAGATCGCCGTCGCCTCGAGCAGCTTCCAACCGTCGAGGATCGGCTTCGGATCGATCGTCTTCGAGCCGCGACCAGCGGGCTTGATCGCAAAGTTGACATGCGAGGCGGAGCCGTCGTCCAACTTGCCGACCCGGCCGAGCACGGTGCCCGCGACGACCTGCGAGCCCTTCCGCAGGGGTCGGGCCTGCATCGTCTTCTCGTCGAAGCGAAGGACGCCGGAGAAGTAGGACTTGAAGGTCTCGTACCCCGGCAGGCCCTTGTTCAGCATCGAGTCGAGCTGACCCGTGAGGTCGGCGCGGTCGACGTTCTCGGGCCGCTGCGGGAGGGCGAAGAGGCGATCGCGGCTGTTCTCGGTGTTGTCCGGGGCCTCGTTGCGGGCCGGCTTCGACTTCGCCTTCGCCGCCTTCTTCCCGCCCGCCTTCTCGCCCTTGCGATCGCCGGCCTCCCCGTCGGGTGCGGCGGCCGCCCTGCGGGAGGTCTCGCTGGCCTCCACCGAGGGCTTCGCGTCGCGCTCGCCGGGCGTGACGAGCTCGAAGTCCTCCGAGCTCAGCTTGCGCTCGCGGGGGGCGGGGACGACCGGGCTGACCGAGCCGAGCTCGGCGTAGGTGAACTCGTTCCCGTAGGCGTCCTGAAGGACGATGTAACGGCCGAGCTTCTTCGTCTTGCCGATCTCGCTGATGACTCCGTCGTTGACGGCGACCACCGGGGCGTCCTTGGCCGCGTAGATGTTGATTCCGCGGCGGGTGGGGGACTCGCCGATCACGTCAGCGGCGTTGCCGGTCGAGCCCTGCTGCGGCGTCGCGCGCTTGGCGGCCTCGCGCTCGGAGATGTCGTCGGCGTAGCGCGCCTTGGCGGCGACGGGGAAGTGGGCGCCCTCGGTCAGGCCGGTTACGGCATCGATCAGGCCGCTGGGCAGGTCGCCGTACTGCTCGGCGTAGAGGAGGACCTCGTCGACGTACCAGTCGGCGTGGTTGTAGGCGAAGATCGCGTCGTAGAGGTTCTCCTGGGCGCCGGCGGCGTTGAGGTAGCGGGCTGCCGCGCAGATCGCGTCGACCGGGTTGTACGGATCCTTGCGCCCGTCGCCATTGGCGTCGACTCCATACATCTCCCAGGTCGAGGGAATGAACTGCATCCACCCGAGGGCCCCTGCGGTGGAGACGTTGAGGTTGGTGCCGAATGCGGTCTCGATGCGGTTGATCGAGGCGAGGACCTCCCAGGGGATCCCATACTGCGTGCCGCAGGCCTGGTAGATCGAGAGCAGGAAGGGCGGGATCGTGAACTGGTCGATGACGAAGTTGGGGACGCCGACCGGCGCGGCGCCGAACTCGCCGATGGTGACGGATGGGTTCGAGGCGGTGGGGGCGCCGTCGGGCCGGCGGATCGGAGCCTCGACCATGGGTTGACGGTCGTCGTCGGAGGCCCCATCGGACTTCTTGCCGCCATCCTTCTTTCCGCCGAAGCTTCGGCCTCCGGCCTTGTCGCCGTTGCCGCCGAACGGGTCTTCGGGGTTGGGGACGTTGCCGCCCTTGCCCGAGCCGCCGTCGTCGCCGGAGGGATCGACCGGATCGACCGGGTCGACGGGCGCCGGGACCGTGCCCTCGTCGGTGGTGTCGTCGGGAGTGGTGGTGGAGGGATCCGGGGTGGTCGTGGTCGGCGCGACCGGGTTGCTCTCGTCGGTGTCAGTGGGACCCGAGCAGCCGGGATCGCCCATGTCGACCGCGCCGTCGCCGTCATCGTCGGCGAGGTTGGCGCAGGCCGGCAGCACCTGCTGGGTCACCGCGCCGCCGCCCGGAACGTCGACCGAGACCTCGCCACCGTTGACGCCGACCTGCGCGCTGACAGCGCCGGCGGCCATCACGGCCAGGAGCACTCCAAGCGCGAGTGTGATGAGGAAGCGGTTCATTCGTAAATGCTCTTATGGGTAGCCGCCGCTGCAGAGCCAGACTCTGGCGCGGCGACCTCTCCCAGAAGCAGGCAAAACTTATCCACATGCGTAGCGGAATGCAACGGACAACCGCCGTCCGCACGCGAGCAGCCCAAAACATCCCTCTGAAGATCCATCCCTCGCAGCATCGCATGCATCCATCGGCAGGCGCGGCGCCCGCCTTGAAGGGGGGCGCAAAACGGTTCTGCAAGCGGATATCGGGTACCTTGGCCCCATGGCGCGCAATCGGGGCAACCCGGCATGAGCGAGGGCTCCGAGGGCTCCGGAGGCTTCCGGGAGCGGGGCGAGGAGGCAATCGGCGACCTCGCCCAGTCCCTGCTCGAGAACCCGCTCTTCAGCCAGGCGCTGGGCAAGGCGCTCGGCGCCGGCGAGCGCGCCGCTCAGGCTCAGCGTGTCGCCCTCGGCGTCCTCGACGTCTCCAGCGCGGGGGATCTGGAGCGGCTCACGCGCCGCGTCCGCGCGCTGTCGGACCGCGTCGAGGTTCTCGAGGACGCGCTCGACGACACCCGCCGGCAGCTCGCGAGAGCACGAAAGGTGAGCTCTACCTCGACCTGAGGGTTAGGCCGAGAGGGCGCCGGCGCTCGCATCGGCGAGGGTGAGGAGGGCGCGCTCCAGCGGCTCGTCCTCGAGGCGGCGGCCATCGCTGTGAGCGACCGCAAGGGTCGCGGCGATCTGGATGCCGCTCCGCCGAGCGAGCGCGAACAGGGCGGCCGTCTGGAGATCCGCGACCGGCGGCGGGTCCTCCTCGGTCGTGTTGCTCGGGGGCGGTTGGCGTGCGGGAACATCAGCGCCATGAATGTCGTGGCTGCGCACCGCGAGCGGGGGAGATCCATTGCGGCGGAGGAGCTCGCCGGTGAGCCATGGATCGGGCTGGATCACAGCGCCGGGCGCGAATCCAAGCGAGCGACTGGTCCCGTCGCAGGCGATCGCGGCCTCGACGATCAGCGTCGAGCCGAGGCCGGGGGCAGTCCCCCGGGCGGAGCAGGTCCCGACGCGAATCGCCCGCCTCAACCCCAGCGTGGCCAGCTCCCCCACCACCACTGCAGCGCTCGGCCCCCCGATTCCAGTCGCCTGGACGGTCAGCTCGAGGCCCGCGGGGGTCTGGCCGTGGTACCCCCAGAGGCCCCGGTGGTGATTGCTCATCCGCGGCTTGACCAGAACCCGCTGGGCGATCGCCAGAGCTCTTGCGGGGTCGCCGCAAAGGATCGCGGCCGCCGCGGTGGGCGCGCTTGGTCTGAGGTGCGTGGGCACGGCGGGTTCCGACGATAGCCGCGAGCCCACCGGCAGGATCCCGCCTCTAAGCTCCCGTCGGTGGAGGGCACCACCCCCGAGGACCAGACGTCGGAGCCCCCGGAGAGCGGGGAGGGCGTCGGCGACGCGCTGCGCGCGGCGGTCGAGCGCACCCTCTCCGCCACGGCGGGCTCAGCGACGGAGACTCGGCAGCGGGCCCAGGGGCTGCTCGACGACGTGGTTCGTCGCGGGCAGGTTGCCCGCGAGGAGGTGGCCCGACGCGGCGAGGTTGCGAGCGCCCGCCTCGCCGAGGCGATCGGCGAGTTGCGGGCGGTCGACGATCAGGACCGCGACGCGATCATGGATCGCCTCGCCGGGGTGGAGCGCAGGATCGCCCGGCTCGAAGGGCGGCTCGAGACCGAGACTAACCCTCAAGCTAAGAGTCAGACAAGCGCCGGCACACCGCTTGCCGAAGAGGATTCAGGGGCCTAGCTTGGCGCGTGGGCGCCGCGTCCTCATCGCCGGGATCGGCAGCCTCTGGGGCACCTCCCTCGCCCGTTCCCTGGAGCGTGACCCCGCGATCGAGACGGTCATCGGGCTCGACTCGACCCCTCCGCGAGCGGACCTGGAGCGGACGGAGCTCCTCGAGGTCGACATCCGCAGCCCGGCGCTCGCCCGGCTGATTCCCTCGCTGGAGGTCGACACCCTCGTCCACGCCGGGATCATCTGGTACCCGGAGCCGGGAAAGCCGGCCCGGGCGCTGCATGACATCAACGTGATCGGCACCCTGCAACTCCTCGCGGCCTGTGAGCGCAGTCCCTCGATCGAGCGCGTCGTGGTTCGCGGCTCGGCGGCGATCTATGGCTGCGAGGCCGCCGGCCCGTCCTTCTTCACCGAGGAGATGGCCCGGATCCTTCCCCTGCGCACGCGCTTTCAGCGAGACATCGGCGAGCTGGAGGGCTACTTCGAGAACTTCGCGCGGCGCCATCCGGATCTGGTCTGTTGCACGTTGCGCTACCAGCCCGAGCTCGGCCCTGATCTCGAAACGCCCCTGGCGCGATATCTCTCGCTCCCGGCGGTGCCGACCCAGCTCGGGTTCGACCCGCGGCTGCAGCTCCTCCACGCCGAGGATGCGACGGGGGCGCTGGTGGCGGCGACCCTCGACCCCGTGCGCGGTGCCGTGAACATCGCCCCGAGCGGCTCGATCTCGCTCTCCCGCGCGCTGCGGATCGCCGGCCGCTCCCAGATTCCCCTGCCGCACCCGCTGTTCGCGCCGGCAATGTCCCGGCTCGGTGACCGACTCGGGGCGGGGACGCTCTACGGGGACGCCGTGCGGCTGCTGCGCTTCGGCCGGGGAGTCGACAACACGAGGATGCGCCGCGATCTGGGTTACGAGCCGCGCTTCGACGCGACGGAGGCGGTCCGGGACTTCGCTCGCGCCTCCCGGGGCCTGCGGCTCTCGCCAATCCCCGCGGCGGCATCGATCCTCGGACGCCTGGCGGGGGAGCCGCGGTGAGCGGCAGGCCGCCGGCGAGCGGCATGCCCGAGACCGCCGTCCGCTTCCTGCAAGGCCTCCGGACCGCGCTCGACGAGGGCCTCGATCCGCTGGCGGCAGCCGAGGCGGCCTCGACCGATCTGCCGAAGGCGCTGCGCGACGGGATCGGGCGGATGGCCCAGCGCATGCGCGGCGACTACCACGAGGACGAGTGGGGCTTCGACGAGGAGTTCGCCGAGGCCGCCTACCCGTTCTTCGAGCTGCTCTACGACCGCTGGTGGCGCGTCGAGGCGACCGGGGTCGATCACGTCCCCGCCCACGGCCGGGCGATGCTCGTCTCCAACCATGCGGGAGCGCTCTTTCCCTTCGACGCCTCGATGATCGCCGGCGCGATCATGAAGAGGCATGCGCTGCCGCGCTGGCCGCGGTTCATGGTGTTGGACTGGGCCTTCTCGTTGCCGTTCCTGTCGGCGTTCATGCGCAAGGTCGGCGGGGTCCCGGCCAGCCCCCACAACGCCACCCGCATCCTCGAGGGGGATGGGCTGATGATGGTCTTCCCGGAGGGAGTCAAGGGGACGGGCAAGCCGTTCGCCGAGCGCTACCGGCTGCAGCGCTTCGGTCGCGGCGGCTTCGTGGAGATCGCGCTGCGAACCGGCTCGCCGATCATCCCGATCGCGGTCGTCGGCTCGGAGGAGATCTACCCGAAGATCGCCGACAGCCAGCTGCTCGCGCGGGCGATCGGCGCGCCGTTCGTGCCGATCACGCCCACCTTCCCGTGGCTCGGACCGCTCGGGTTGATCCCGCTTCCCTCGAAGTGGCGGATCGAGTTCTGCGATCCGATCGAGGTCGGGCGCTACGGACCCGAGGCCGCCGAGGACCGGCGGCTCGTCTTCGAGCTCTCCGAGCAGGTCCGGGAGACGATCCAGGCAAAGCTCTACGAGAACCTGGTCAGGCGCGGCAGCGCGTTCATCTGAGTCCCTTGACATCGGCGGATCCAGCGCTAGTGTGAATTGACACCAGTTGACAGCAGGCCGAAGTCCTGCTCAGCGCCGGCGGCGACCGGCGCGGGCCGGGCAAGGCGCCGACGGCGTCGAGGGCCTACGGATGCGGGCCGAATGCCCGCAAGAACGATGGGGCCGCAATGCGGCCCCATCGCGCGCTTGTCACTCCCAGACGCCCGGCGACCCCGCCGGGGGCCGAGCGGACGAAATTCGGTAGAAGCTCTCGAGATGGCGGAATCGACGATCTCGATCAGCGAGGCCGCGCGTCGCTCCGGGGTCTCTCGGGAAACCCTGAAGCGGTGGGCGGCGCAGCGGGTGGTTCCGGTTCGCGACGGCCAGTGGACGGCCGCGGCGGCCGCGCAGGCGCGCATCGTCGCCCGGATGCGCGATCGCGGGTATTCGCTGCGCGAGATCCGCAGCGCGGTCCGCGACGGGCGCCTCGCCTTCGGTTCGGTCGAGGACCTGCTGCCGGGCTCGTCGCGCCGCCACACCCGCGCCGAGGCGGCCGCCGCGGTCGGGCTCGAGGAGGAGCTGGTCGAGCGGATCATGGGATTGCTCGGCACTCCGATGGCGCTCGCCGATCGCGTCAGCGACGAGGACCTCGAGGCGCTCGAGCAGATCGCGGGCGTGCTGCGCAACGGGTTCCCGCTGATCGCGCTGCTGCAGCTCCTGCGGGTCTACGCCCAGTCGCTGCGCCGGATCGCCGAGGCCGAGGTCCGCCTCTTCCACCTCTTCGTGCACGAGCCGATGATCCGCGACGGAGTCCCGCCGCTCGAGATGGCCGAGGAGATGGAGGGGATGGCGGGCGAGCTGATCCCGACGGTGGCACCGCTCATGGAGTACATCCACGCTCGCTATCTGCGCTTCTACATGGAGCAGGACGTGGTCGGGCACATGGAGGCCGACCCGCTGAGCCGCCGCCACCCCGACCGGGTCTCGATGACCTTCTGCTTCGTCGACCTGACCGGCTTCACCCGCTACACCGAGGAGGAGGGCGACGAGGAGGCGCTGGACCTGGTCGAGCGATTCGTCGAGACGGTCGAGGCGACGCTGCCCGCCGACGCCACGATCGTGAAGACGATCGGCGACGAGGTGATGATCGTCTCTCCCGACCCGATGCTGCTGACCGAATGGGCGGTCGGCTTTCAGATCCTGTTCGACCAGCGTCCCCAGCCGCGGACCGGCATGCACTTCGGCACCGCCGTCTACCGCGACGGCGACTACTTCGGCGGCGACGTGAACCTCGCCCACCGGGTGGCCGCTCGGGCCCTCGCCGGCGAGGTCCTCCTGACCCGCTCCGTGGCCGACGGGATCCGTCCCTCCCCGCATCTCGCTCTCGAGCCGATCGGAGCGGTCTCGCTCAAGGGCTTTCCGGCACCCACTGAGCTCTTCGTGGCGAGCGCGAACCGGGGGCGGATGTGAGCGCGGCGCCCCCGAATCCGGCTGATCGCGTTCCTATGATCGCGCCCGTGCTCTCCTCGCCGGCGCTCGAGGCGCTCGCCGACATGGTCGAGGCCGGCGGCCTCGTGGATCGCCGATCGACCGGGGTTGTGCTCGTCTCCGGGGGGCCGGACTCGGCCTGCGCCGCGGCGGCGGTCGCGACGCTCTGCGGGCCGGCGTCGATCGCCGCCCTGCACCTGAATTACGCCCTGCGCCCCGACTCCGAGCGCGACGAGAGTGCCGTGCGCGCTCTCTGCGCGAAGCTCCGCATCGACCTCCACGTCGAGCGGCCGAAGCTTGCGAGCGGCAACCTGCAGGGCCGCGCCCGGGAGGTTCGCTACGCCTCGGCGGAGCGCCTGCGCGATCGGCTCGGGGCGGACCGGATCGTCACCGGCCACACCCGAACCGACGTGGCCGAGACACTGCTCTACCGCCTCGCGGTCTCACCGGGAACGCGGCCGCTCCTCGGCCTCGCGCCCCGCCGCGGCAGGGTCGTGCGGCCGCTCCACGCGATCTCGCGCGCCGAGACCCGAGCCGTCGCCGAGGAGTCGGGGCTCCCGTTCGTCGACGATCCCTCCAACTCCTCGCCGCGCTTCGCGCGCAACCGGATCCGCGCCGAGGTCCTTCCAGTGCTGGCGGAGATCGGCCCCGAGGTCGAGCGCAACATCGCCGCGACCCATGCCGAGCTCCACGAGGAGGCGGAGCTCCTGCGTCACCTGGTCGGCGAGGCGCTCGAGCGGGCCGGGGTCGCGAAGGAGGCGGCGGCGATCGAGGTGGAGGAGCTGCGCACGATGCAGCCCGGCCTGCGCCGGCTCGTCCTGCGCTGTCTCGCGGAGCGGGCCTCCGGAGCTCCCGTCGCCCTCAGCCGCTCGAGCACCGCTCAGATCCTGCGCCTGGCCGAGCAGCCCGAAGCCGGCACGGTCGAGCTCGGCGGGGGCGTCCGTGCCCTGTGCGAGGGGCGAGGGGTTCGCTTCGTCAGGGGCGAGGAGGCCGTTCCGGCGCCCGTCCGGATGGCGGTTCCGGGTGCGGCCCGCTTCGGGGACTGGGAGCTGCGGGCCGAGGTCCGCCCCGGCCTGGTGGGGCCCAGGGGGCCGGAGCTCGCGACCCTCGACGCCGAGGCCCTCGGAAGGGAGCTCGAGGTCAGAGCCTGGCGTCCGGGAGACCGGATCCGCCCGCTCGGCCTCGAGGGCTCGAAGAGCCTCCAGGACCTCTTCACCGATCGCGGGGTTCCGCGCTCGCAGCGGCCGCGCGTGCCGGTGGTCACCGCCGGGGGAAGAATTGCGTGGGTGGCGGGGGTCGCGGTCAGCGAGGAGTTCCGCCTCAGCCCCGGCTCGGGCAGCGTGGCCGTGATCAGCGCCCGCCCGGCCGTCGCGGTCTCGTCTTCCCCCCATATCTAGACTGCGCCGCGCGATGGGCACCGAACCGGCCATCACCGGCGCCGAGGGCGTCGGCGAGACCCTGATCGACGGGGAGCGCCTGCACCGCCGCGTCGCCGAGCTCGGGAGGGAGATCGATGCCGACTACGCCGGTCGCGACCTCGTCCTGGTCGGCGTGCTCAAGGGGGCGCTGATCTTCATGGCCGATCTGATGCGGGCGCTCTCGATCCCCTGCGAGATCGACCTGATGGCGGTTTCGAGCTACGGCTCCTCGACCGACTCCTCGGGGGTCGTCCGGATCCTCAAGGACCTCGATACCTCCATCGAGGGTCGTGACGTCCTGATCGTCGAGGACATCATCGACTCGGGCCTGACCCTGCAGTACCTGATGCGCAACCTGCGAGCCCGCGATCCCGCCTCCGTGGAGGTCTGCGCCCTGCTGACCAAGCCGGAGCGGCGCCGCGTCGATCTGCCGATCCGCTACGTCGGCTTCGAGATCGCCAACCGATTCGCGATCGGCTACGGCCTCGATCACGCCCAGCGCTTCCGCAACCTCGACTACGTCGCGGTCCTGGAGGGCCACTAGTAGCTGCCTCGCCGCCGGCGCTCGGGCGGCGACGACCGCCGCCGGCGCTGGACTGCGGGAGCGGCAAGTTTGCCCTGGTACCCTGACCGGAGCGCTCGCGAGAGCGTCTCGAGCCCATGCCCATGCGGATTCTCAGCGAAGGACACCCCCGATGAAGCGGTTCACCCGCAGCGGCGCGCTCGTCCCGATCCTGATCGTGATCGTCCTCGCGTTCTTCGCGCAGCGCATCATCTCGCCGCCGCAGTCGGACGAGGAGCCGACGTACACGGACTTCATGGCTCAGATCAGCGACCCGCAGCGCGCCGAGGAGATCGACTTCGTCAAGGTCAACACGGGCGACACCACCGTCGAGGTCACCGAGGACGACGGGACGGAGTACTCCACCGGCTACCTCGACAACACCGAGCAGCAGCTGATCAACCTGCTCGAGCAGCAGGAGATCAAGACCGAGGTCGAGGGCAAGGGCGGCTCCGGGATCCTCTCGCTGCTCACCTACGTGCTCCCCTTCGTCCTGATCTTCGCCTTCTGGATCTTCCTGATGAACCAGATGCAGGGCGGCGGCTCCCGAGTCATGAACTTCGGCAAGTCGAAGGCCAAGCGGATGTCGGTCGACGCCCCGAAGATCACCTTCCGCGACGTGGCCGGGGTCGAGGAGGCCGTCCAGGAGCTGCACGAGATCAAGGAGTTCCTCGAGAACCCGAAGAAGTTCCAGGCGCTCGGCGCCCGGATCCCCAAGGGCGTGCTGCTCTACGGGCCCCCGGGCACCGGCAAGACCCTGCTCGCCCGCGCCGTCGCCGGCGAGGCGGGGGTGCCCTTCTTCTCGATCTCGGGGTCGGACTTCGTCGAGATGTTCGTCGGCGTCGGCGCGAGTCGCGTCCGCGACCTCTTCGAGCAGGCCAAGCAGAACTCGCCCTGCATCATCTTCATGGACGAGATCGACGCCGTCGGCCGCCATCGCGGTGCCGGCATGGGTGGCGGCCACGACGAGCGCGAGCAGACCCTGAACCAGCTCCTCGTCGAGATGGACGGGTTCGAGATGAATGACAACATCATCTTGATCGCGGCCACGAACCGGCCCGACATCCTCGATCCGGCGCTGCTTCGGCCCGGCCGCTTCGACCGCCAAATCGCTGTCGACCGGCCCGACCGCAAGGGCCGCAAGCGGATCCTCGAGGTCCACACGCGCGGCAAGCCGCTCGCCACCGAGCTCGACCTCGACATCCTCGCCGGACAGACCCCCGGCTTCACGGGGGCCGACCTGGCCAACCTGATCAACGAGTCGGCGCTGCTGACGGCGCGCAAGGGCAACCGCGAGATCACCATGGTGGAGCTCGAGGAGGGGATCATGCGGGTGATCGCCGGCCCCGAGAAGAAGACCCGCGTGATGAGCGAGAAGGAGCGGCTGATCACGGCCTACCACGAGATGGGCCACGCGATCGTGGGGCACGTTCTGCCCCACACCGACCCCGTGCACAAGGTCTCGATCATCAGCCGCGGCCAGGCGCTCGGCTACACGATCTCCCTCCCCACCGAGGACAAGTTCCTGACCACGCGCGCGGAGCTCGCCGACACGATGGCGATGACGCTCGGCGGCCGCGCGGCCGAGGAGATCGTCTTCGGCGAGATCACTACCGGGGCCTCCAACGACATCGAGAAGGTGACCGAGACGGCCAAGCAGATGGTCATGCGCTACGGGATGTCCGAGCGCCTCGGCCCGCGGGTCTTCGGCCACAATCGCGGCCAGCCCTTCCTCGGCCGCGAATTCCACGCCGAGCCCGACTACTCCGACGAGATCGCGCGCGAGATCGACGACGAGATCCGCCGGGTCGTCGAGGAGGCGCACCAGTCGGCGAAGGACATCCTCACCGAGCGCCGCGAGCGGCTCGGCGTGGTCTCGAAGATCCTGCTCGAGCGCGAGACGCTCGACGCCAAGGAGTTCGAGGCGCTGATCGAGGGAGCCTCCGAGGAGGACGTCTTCGGCTCGGCGGAAGCCGAGGAAGAGCCAGTTGCTGCGAACGACGCGCCCGAGCCCCGCAAGGGCAGTCGCGAGGCTCCGCGGCCACTGCCGCGGCCGGGCTTCGCCGGAGGCGCGGCGGAGATGCGCACCGACCCGCCCGAGCGCCGCAACTAGCGCGCCACCGGCGGGCGGGAAGCGTCCCGCTCGCCGTCCGGGGTGATCAGTCGGTGGTGAGCGCCTCGGCGGCCGCGCGGGTGCGCAGCCCCTCGAGTCGCTCAGCCTGAGAGGACGCCCGCTCGATCAGCGCGTCGAGGTCGACGGCCTCCACCCGTTCGCCCAGCGAGGCCTGGACGTTCCGCCACATCGAGAGCTTGCCCTGCACTCCCAGGTAGAGCCCCTCGATCTCGATCAGGCGGCTCAGGGGCGAGTACTCGAGCAGGCTGCCGTTGAGCTTCAGCCTGCCGAACTTCTCGGCGAGCCAGCCCGCGCCCTCCTTGAAGCGGTCGTGGCCGACCTCGAGCTCGTCCATCATGATCTGCAGGGAAACGCGATCCTCCTCGATCTCGGCCGCGATGCGCTCCAGCTCGGACCCGTACTCGTTGCCCTCGTTGGCGTCGCGAGCCCGCTTCGCCAGCTCGGTGCCGGCGGTCGCCCCCGCGAGGTGATCGTTGAGGTAGATCGCGAGCTTGCTCACGAGGTCGAACCTACACGACCCGCTGCACGGCACGGGGCGGCGCGGCTCTTCGATAATGGCGGGGTGCCGCAGCTCATGGGCATCGTCAACGTCACCCCCGACTCGTTCTCCGACGGCGGAAGGTTCCTCGACCCCGAGGCGGCGATCGAGCACGGCCGCGCGCTCCTCGCCGAGGGCGCCGACATCCTCGACGTTGGCGGTGAGTCGACCCGCCCCGGCGCGGCCGGCGTCGGCGCGGCGGAGGAGCTCGAACGGGTGCTGCCGGTGATCGAGGGGTTGTCAGGGACGGGGGCGAGGATCTCGATCGACACCTCGAAGGCGGACGTCGCGGAGCGGGCACTCGCGGCCGGTGCCGAGATCGTCAACGACGTCACCGCCCTCTCCGATCCCCGGATGGCGGTCGTCTGCTCCGCGGCGGGGGCGGGCCTGATCCTCATGCACATGAAGGGGACTCCGCGCACGATGCAGCGGGATCCGACCTACGACGACGTCGTTGCCGAGGTCGGCGACTTCCTCGCTCGCCGGCTCGAGGTCGCGCTCGAGGGCGGCGTGGCGGCGGAGGCGGTCTGGCTCGATCCGGGCATCGGGTTCGGCAAGACGATCGATCACAACCTCGATCTCATCCGCGGTCTGGGCGAGCTGCGGAAGCTCGGCAGGCCGATCGTCCTCGGGGCGTCGCGCAAGAGCTTCATCGGCTCGATCAGCGGGCGGCCCGTGGGCGAGCGGCTCGGCGGCTCGCTCGCGGCCGCGGTGCTGGGGGCTGCAAGGGGGGCGTACATCCTGCGCGTCCACGACGTCGGCCCCACCCGGGAGGCGCTCACGGTCGCGGCCGCGATCGAGGGAGCGAGCCCCTGGCGCTCGGCGACCACCGCCGCGGAGAGCCGAGCGTGAGGGCGGGCTCCGACGTCCGGGTCGAGCTTCGCGGCCTCTCCGCGTTCGGGCCCCACGGCGTGAGCGAGGCCGAGCGGGCAGTCGGCTGCCGGATCGTGCTCGATCTCGGATTCACCGTCACGGATTGCGATGCCGCGAGCAGCGACGAGCTTGCCGGCACGGTCGACTACTCGCAGGTCGCCGCCCTCGCGGCCGGGATCGTCCGCGAGCGGAGCTTCCGCACGTTGGAGCGCCTGGCGGCGGCGGTCGCCGAGGAGGTGGCGGAGCGCTTCGAGGTCGCCGACGTGGAGGTCCGCGCCGCCAAGCCGGAGCCGCCGATGCCGGAGGTGGTCGACGAGGTCGCGGTCGTCGTGCGCCGGGGGGGCGAGGGCCGAGGGTGATCAGGGTCGGCTACCTCGGCCTGGGCTCCAACGTCGGCGATCGCGCGGCGAAGCTGCGGGAGGGGGTCGAGGACCTCCGCCGCGCCGGGATCGAGGTGGAGGCCGTCTCCGGCGCCTACGAGACCGAGCCAGTGGGAGAGGTCACCGACCAGCCCGACTTCCTCAATGCGGCCGCCCGGATCCGCACGGCGCTCGAGCCGGAGGAGCTGCTCGCGGCGTGCAAGGCGGTCGAGGCGGAGGCGGGACGACTCCTCGGTGGTCCGCGCCACGGCCCTCGCGCCCTTGACGTCGACCTGCTGCTCCTCGGCGAACTCGTCCTGCAAAGCGAGCGGCTGACCCTGCCGCACGAGGAGGTGTCGCGGCGTCGCTTCGTCCTCGTCCCGCTGCTCGAGCTCGATCCCGACCTGGCGCTGCCCGACGGCACCCCGCTGGCCGATGCGCTCGCGGGCCTCGTCGAGGGCCAGCGGGTCGAGCGCGTCGGGGACCTCTCGGAGCTCTAGGGGCGAGCTTCCGCGCGCCCGCTCAGCGGCTCGAGCCATGCCGGGGGAAGCACCGCCGGAGCGTGGCCGGGGAAGTCCGGCACCAGGCGCCGGGCGAGGGCCGCGGCAAGCCGACCCTCGATCGCCGGGCGCAGGTCCTCCAGCGTCATCAGCAGCGCGACGCTCGGCGCGATCTGAAAGTCGGCCGCATTTGGCTCCTCGTCGCCCAGCGTCCCCTCGCCGATCAGCTCGTCGACGCGGTCGAGCATCTCCGGCAGAGCCCGGAGGTCGTCCCTCACCCGCTCGTCGCTGGCGTCATTGAAGCGCGCGGAGAGGGCGACGATCGGGGCGGCCGTGGCGGCGGCGACCGACGTAGGGACGCCGAGCCTGGCGCCCGCGAGGTAGCTGTCGATCGAGCTTCGGTCCCGCTTCAAGGCGTTCCAGATGATCCGCCTGGGCACGGGTTGCAGGACCTCGTCCCCCCAGCGCTCGGCCTCCACGACGCGGGCGCGGAGCTCGGGCTCGCTCGGCAGCAGGGGTGGTTCGGGGACGAGGCGATCGAGCTCGCGCGCGATCTCGCGGGAGCCCTGGATCTGCTCACCGTCGAAGCGGAGGGCCGGCACGGTCACCCCGGGGAAGCCCGCCGCTCTGAGGATCGGCTTGGAGAGGACCGCGACGAGATCGACCCGCGAGTACGGGATTCCCTTGCGCTCGAGCATCAACCGCGCCGACCAGCTCGGGTGGGAGGCGGGAATCGTGAACAGGCGGGCCTTCACGCCTCGGAACTCTATGCCTGACGTCCGTCAGGTTGCGATCATCGGGGGATGCTGCTCGCAGTCGACGTCGGCAACACCCAGACCCACGTCGGAGCCTTCGAGGGGGAGCGCCTCGTCGGCGACTGGCGCTTCGCCACGCGCGGGGACTCCACCGCCGACGAGCTTGCGCTGGCCCTCGCCGGCTCGCTCGAGCTGCGCGGCCTCGACCTCTCCTCGCTCGAGGGGGCGATCGTCTCGACGGTCGTCCCGCGGCTCGGCCCCGAGTACGAGCTGCTCTGCGAGCGCCATCTGGGGGCGAGGCACCTGCTGATCGGCCCCGCGGCGCGGACGGGGATGGCGATCCGAATCGACAACCCGCGCGAGCTCGGCTCCGACCGGCTGGTCAACGCCGTCGCGGCGTACGAGCGGATCGGGGGCCGCTGCCTGGCGGTCGACTTCGGGACCTCGATCAACTTCGACGCCGTTTCCGACGACGGCGACTACCTCGGCGGCGCGATCGGGCCGGGCCTCGAGGTCTCGATCGAGGCTCTGGCCGTCCGCGCCGCGAAGCTGCCGCGGATCGAGGTCGCCGAGCCTGCGCAGGCGATCGGTCGCGGCACGCAGGAAGCGCTCCAGTCCGGCTTCGTCTTCGGCTTCGCCGGCCTCGTCGACGCGATCGCGCGGCGGATGCTCGCCGAGCTGGACGGTCCCGCTCGCGTGATTGCAACCGGCGGAGCCTCGGCGGCGATCGCCCCGCTCTGCGAGACAGTGGACGAGGTGGACCCGTATCTAACGCTGACGGGCCTGCGGCTGATCTGGGAGCGGAATGCCTAGCAAGCAGCAAGCAGCAAGCAGCAACGGAAGCATCGTTGCGACGGAAGCCGCTCGCCGCTCGCCGCTCGCCGCTCGCTCAAGGCCCCAACCACTGCTCACTGACCCGTTCGAAATCGGCGGCGTAGAGATCGCCAACCGCGTGCTGCTCGCCCCCCTGGCGGGGATCGGGAACTGGTTCGTGCGCCTGCAGGCGCGCCGCCATGGCGCCGGGCTGGCCGTCTCCGAGATGGTCTCGAGCCATGCGATCCGCCATCGCAACGAGCGCACGATGCGCGAGCTGCTGACGATCCACCCCGACGAGCACCCGGTCTCAATCCAGCTCTTCGGCTCCGACCCTGAGGTGATGAGGGAGGCCGCGAGCGTGGTCGCCGCGGCCGGCGCCGACATCATCGACCTGAACATGGGTTGCCCGGTCAAGAAGGTGCGGAAGACCGGCGCCGGCGCCGAGCTTCTCGCCGACCCCGACCTCGCCGTCGCCGTTGCGCGCGCCGCCGTCGAGGGGAGCGGCCGGCCCGTGACCGTCAAGCTGCGCTCGGGCCTTGTGTCCGGCGACCGCTCGGGGGTGGAGCTGGCGCGCCGGCTCGTCTCCGAGGCGGGCGCCGCCGCGATCGGGTTTCATCCGCGCTCGGCGGCGGTGGGGCATAAGGGCGAGCCGGACTACGCGCTCGTCCGCGAGCTCGTGGGCGCCGTCGAGGTGCCGGTCGTCGTCTCCGGCGGGCTCGCGAGCGCGGCCGAGGCCCGGCGGGCCTACGAGCTCTCCGGCGCCGACGCGGTGATGATCGCCCGCGGGTCGTTCGGTTACCCCTGGATCTTCGAGGAGCTCCTCGGGACACGCCTCGAGGCCCCGCCGCGCGCCGAGGTCGCCGAGGAGCTGCTCTGGGTGATCGACCGCGCCGAGGAGCACCTCGGAAGCGAGCGGGCGGCGCGCTACCTGCGCAAGTTCTATCCCTGGTACCTCTCGCGGCTCGGAGTCCCGCGGGGCGAGGGCGCCGGGCTCGACCGGATCGAGGACCTGTCCGAGGTCAGGGATCGGGTGCGCGAGATCGCCGGCCGGGACCTGGCAGCGTCGCTCTAGAGGGCCTCTACTCGCCCCCTCTGGAGCGAGCTGACCCGTTGCTATAGTTCCGCGCCGCCATGCCCGAGGCGCGGACCCCATAGGGGGTTCGTGATCGGGCGTTTCTGGTCTTTGGGGAGCGCTCGCACCCCCTGACCACGACACGAGGAAGGTTCGACAACAGTGGCCCGAGAGTCCCTGATCACGCCCGAAGGTCTCGAGAAGCTCAAGGGAGACCTCGAGCACATGCAGACCGTGCGCCGGCGCGAGGTCGCCGAGCGGATCAAGGAGGCCCGCGAGTTCGGCGACATCACGGAGAACTCCGAGTACGACGACGCGAAGAACGAGCAGGCGATGCTCGAGCAGCGGATCGCTCAGACGGAGGAGCGCCTGCGACGCGCCACCGTGATCGACGAGAAGGACCTCGACACGAGTGCGGTCTCCGTCGGCGTCAAGGTGCACGTCAAGGACCAGAAGACCGGCGAGGGTCGCAAGTTTCAGCTCGTCGGCTCGGCCGAGGCGAACCCCGCCGAGGACAAGCTCTCCCACGAATCGCCGATCGGCAAGGCCCTGATGGGCCGAAAGCGCGGCGAGGTGGTCAGCGTCGAGGTCCCCCGCGGCCCCGCCAAGGAGCTCAAGATCACCAAGATCGAGGCCGCTTAGCGAAGCGGGCCGGGCAGGGGCGCCCCGGGCGCACCCCGGCCAGACCCTTCCACCGTGGCGGACCGCTGCGCGCCGGGGCGCTGAGTGCCCGGGGAACCCCAGCCCAGCCCGCTCGCTGCGCTCGCTGTAGCACCTGACTTCCCTCGGTAGGCGACTAGCGGTGGCCTGCCGAGGAACGCTAGGAGCTGCTCGCTGCTCGCTGCTTGCTGCTTGCTTCGGCTCGCGCCGGCTCCGCCCCCCGAGAGGTGGCTTGCTTTCGGGCTGATGAGGGAGAAGCGGAAAGTTAGGCGGGAGCTTCGTTGCGGATTGGGGTCGCATAGGACCCCCAATTCGCATCGACGCCCCTCGGTAGGCAACTGCGGGTGGCCTGCCGAGGAACGGCAGGTGCTGCTCGCTACTTGCTCCTCGCTACTCCAGGTGCAAGTCCATCAGCTCCACGTCGATCACCTTTCCCAGCTTCTCCCCACAGCGTCTCTGGGTTCCGAACGACCGGAAGCCCGCGCCCTCGTGCAGCCTGAGGCTGGCGGGGTTGGGCATTGCAACCCGCGCCAGCAGGACCTTGACCTCGCCCCCGCGGGCCCGCTCGACCAACGCCCCCAGGAGCTGGCTTCCCACGCCCGCCCCGCGAGCCTCCCGGGCGACGTAGACCGAGACCTCGGCGGTGCGCCGGTAGGCGCCGCGCGGCGACCAGGGTCCGAGCGAGGCCCAGCCGAGGACGTCCCCGTCCTCGGCGATGACGATCACCGGATGGATCGGCTCCCGCTCCGTGAGCCAGGCGTCGTCGGCGCCCGGCCGCTTCGGCTCGACGTCGAAGGTGGCGATCCCGTGCTCGACCTCGACGTTGTAGATCGCGAAGATCCGCGGCAGGTCTCCCACCTCGGCATCCCGGATCTCGATCGTCCGCCCGCTCACCGGCCAAGGCTAACCCGGTCGCCTTTGACTACCCTCGCCAACCGATGAGCGACGAGAGCAGCGCCAGCCCACCGCCCGACGAGTCGACCCTCGTCGCAGAGCGCCGGGCGAAGCTCGAGCGGCTGCGCGACGCCGGGCTCGAGCCCTTTCCCGCATCCTTCGAGGGCCGGGAGCCGATCGCGGAGGTCCGGGCTGCTCACGAGGACCTCGGCGACGGCGAGGAGACCGATGCGCGCCACGTGGTCGGTGGCCGGGTCATGGCGCGGCGCGGTCACGGCAAGGCCGCCTTCATCGACCTCCGCGACGGCACCGGCGGGATTCAGCTCCACTCGCGCGCCGACGTGCTCGGCCCCGACGCGCACGCGGCCCTGGTCGACGACTCCGACCTAGGCGACTTCATCGGCGTCGAGGGCATCGCCTTCAAGAGCAGGCGGGGCGAGCTCAGCCTTCGCGTCGAGTCCTGGCGCCCGCTCGCCAAGAGCCTGCGCCCGCTGCCGGACAAGCACGCCGGCCTGAGCGACGTGGAGACCAGGTTCCGCCACAGGGAGCTCGACCTGATCGCCAACCCGGAGGTACTCGAGCGCTTCAAGCTGCGCGCGCGGACGATCGCCGAGATCCGCCGCCGCCTCGACGACGACGGCTTCATCGAGGTCGAGACCCCGGTGCTCCAGCCCCTCTACGGCGGGGCGCTGGCGCGGCCGTTCACCACTCACCACAACGCGCTCGACCGCGACCTCTACCTGCGGGTCGCAACCGAGCTCTACCTGAAGCGCTGCGTCGTCGGCGGGATCGACCGGGTCTACGAGCTCGGCAAGGACTTCCGCAACGAGGGGGTCTCGCCGAAGCACAACCCCGAGTTCACGATGCTCGAGTGGTACGAGGCCTACGCCGATTACGACGGCGCCGCAGGCAGGCTCGAGCTGCTCGTCGCGGGCGTCGCCGAGGCCGTGCTCGGTCGGACGACGATCGAGCGCGACGGCGCGACGATCGACCTAACCCCGCCCTGGGAGCGGGCCAGCCTGCGCGACGTGATCGCGACGCACACCGGCGTCGACCTCGCCCGGCGCCCCACGCGCGAGGAGCTGGCGGCGGCGCTCGGCAGGGAGCCCGCACCGGCGGAGGGGTGGGGAAAGCTCGTCGACGCGCTCTTCTCCAAGCGGGTCGAGCCCGAGCTGATCCGGCCGACCTTCGTCCGCGACTACCCGATGGAGCTCTCCCCCTTCGCCAAGCGTCACCGCACCGATCCCGACGTGGTCGAGCGCTGGGAGGCGTTCGTCGGCGGGGTCGAGATCGCGAACGCCTTCACCGAGCTCAACGATCCCGACGAGCAGCGGCGGCGCTTCGACCAGCAGGCCGAGGAGCTGCGGCGCGGCGACGCCGAGGCCCAGCCCCACGACGAGGACTTCCTCCGCGCCCTCGAGCAGGGCATGCCGCCGACCGCCGGCGTCGGCCTCGGGATCGATCGCCTGGTGATGCTGCTGACCGGCGCGCCGAGCCTGCGCGAGGTCATGCTCTTCCCCGCAATGCGCTGAGAAAGCGATCTCCGCAACTTGCGGGACGCCCGGCTCAGGCACGAGCCGACCCCCTGAGCCGGCCGACCACCCCGTCTATACTTGCCGCTCCGCGCAACCGACACCGGAGGGCTGATCGATCGGCGAGCTCAAGCCGAGAAGTGTGATCACGTCCCCGGTGGCTGCGCATTGCGTTGCGGAGCGGGACTACAGGGATCGACCGCGAATGACGAGATACTCAGGTAGAGCAAGCAGACAGGTCAGGTAGCCAGTGTTCGAGAGATTCACCGAGAGGGCCCGCCAGGTCGTCGTCCTCGCCCAGGAAGAGGCGCGGACCCTCAAGCACAACTACATCGGTACCGAGCACATCCTGCTCGGCCTGCTCCGCGAGGAGGAGGGTCTCGCCGCCCGCGTCCTCGAGTCCCTGGACATCACCGTCGAGCGGGTCCGCGCGCAGGTCGTGCGCATCGTCGGCTCCGGTGAGGAGGTCACCTCCGGTCAGATCCCGTTCACCCCGCGAGCCAAGAAGGTGCTCGAGCTGGCGTTGCGCGAGGCGCTCTCCCTCGGCCACAACTACATCGGCACCGAGCACATCCTGCTCGGGCTGGTGCGCGAGAACGAGGGCGTCGCCGCTCGCATCCTGCTCGACTTCGACGCCGACTCGGAGAAGATCCGCAACGAGGTGATCCGGATGCTCTCCGGGCCCGGCGGGCGTCGCCAGGGCTCGGGCACGGCCTCCTCGAGCTCCGGCGAGGGCAAGAAGTCTTCGAAGCTCCTCGACCAGTTCGGCCGCAACCTGACCAAGCTCGCCGCCGACGGCAAGCTCGATCCCGTGATCGGTCGCGAGACCGAGATCGAGCGGATCATGCAGATCCTCTCCCGCCGCACGAAGAACAACCCCGTGCTGCTCGGCGAGCCGGGAGTCGGCAAGACCGCCGTGGTCGAGGGCCTCGCTGCCCGGATCACCAACGGCGAGGTCCCCGAGCTGCTGCGCAACAAGCAGATTTACACGCTCGACCTGGCGGCTCTGGTCGCCGGCTCGAAGTACCGCGGCGAGTTTGAGGAGCGCCTCAAGAAGGTGATGAAGGAGATCACCCAGCGCGGCGACATCATCCTGTTCATCGACGAGCTGCACAACCTCGTCGGCGCGGGCGCCGCCGAGGGCGCGATCGACGCGGCCTCGATCCTCAAGCCGGCGCTGGCGCGCGGCGAGCTGCAGACGATCGGCGCGACGACGCTCGACGAGTACCGCAAGTACCTCGAGCGCGATTCGGCCCTGGAGCGTCGCTTCCAGCAGATCAAGGTCGACCCGCCCTCCAACGAGCAGACCGTGCAGATCCTCGAGGGGCTGCGGGAGCGCTACGAGCAGCACCACAAGGTGAAGATCAGCGACGAGGCCCTGGCCGCCTCCGCCGACCTCGCCGATCGCTACATCTCCGAGCGCTTCCTGCCCGACAAGGCCATCGACCTGATCGACGAGGCCGCCTCGCGCCTGCGGATCAAGTCGATGTCGCAGCCGCCGGTCTACCGCGACCTCGAGGACGAGATCGAGGAGACGCGGCGCGCCAAGGAGTCCTCGATCGAGGCCCAGGAGTTCGAGAAGGCCGCCAACCTGCGCGACAAGGAGCGCCAGCTCACCGCGAAGAAGCGCGAGCTCGAGGAGGAGTGGAGCTCGGGCGAGGAGGGCACGCGCCCGGTCGTCGGCGAGGAGGAGATCGCCGACATCGTCTCGATGTGGACCGGGATCCCCGTCTTCAAGCTGACCGAGGCCGAGACGAAGAAGCTCGTCCGCATGGAGGAGGAGCTGCACAAGCGGGTCGTTGGCCAGGAGGTCGCGATCACCGCCGTCTCGAAGGCGATCCGCCGCGCCCGCGCCGGGATCAAGGACCCCAAGCGCCCCTCCGGCTCGTTCATCTTCCTCGGCCCCTCGGGCGTCGGCAAGACGGAGCTCGGACGGACGCTGGCCGAGTTCCTGTTCGGCGACGAGGACTCGATGATCCGCATCGACATGTCGGAGTACATGGAGAAGCACGCGGTCAGTCGCCTGGTCGGCTCGCCTCCCGGATACGTCGGCTACGACGAGGGTGGCCAGTTGACCGAGGCCGTGCGCCGTAAGCCCTACTGCGTGCTCCTGCTCGACGAGATCGAGAAGGCTCACCCCGACGTCTTCAACATCCTCCTGCAGATCCTCGAGGACGGCAGGCTGACCGACGCCCAGGGCCGCACGGTCGACTTCCGCAACGCGATCGTGATCATGACCTCCAATGTCGGCGCCCAGGAGATCGCCCGCAACACGCCGCTCGGCTTTGCGATCACCGACGAGACCGGAACGACCTACGAGGAGATGAAGAAGCAGGTCATGGGCGACCTGAAGAAGGTCTTCCGCCCGGAGTTCCTCAACCGGATCGACGAGGTAATCGTCTTCCACAAGCTGACCCGCGATCAGATCAAGGTGATCATCGACCTGCTGATCGGGCGGGTCCGGACCCAGGTCTCCGAGCACGAGCTGCAGCTCGACCTGACCGACGCGGCCAAGGAGCTGCTCGTCGACAAGGGCTGGGACCCCTCGATGGGAGCGCGGCCCCTGCGGCGCGCGATCCAGCGCTACATCGAGGATCCGCTCGCCGACGAGGTGCTGAAGGCTGGGGTCGACCGGATCGAGGGCGGCACCACCGTCCTCGTGGACCGCAACGAGGCCGGGGACGAAACCGACGAGCCGCTGAAGCTGACGCTGATCCCGCCCACGGATGCCGACCGCGCCCGCCTCGAAGAGAAGAAGGAGAAGCAGCCCGTGGGCGTGGGCGCCGGGGACTCCCGCGGCGGCGAGGAGCCGTCCGAGGGGTCGGACGCCGGCGACGGCGACGCCTCCGACTCCGGCTAGGCCTCCAAGCCTCAGCTCTGGGGACGGGCCGCGCTCAGGGGGGCTCCCGAGGGCCCGCCTCCCGCCGCCTCCCGCCGGGAACGGTTCTCGATAGAGGCTGAGAGTGAGGAGCTAGATGGTTGATTCCAAATCAATGGCCGTAGGCAGCAAAGCTGCGGCCGGGCCGGCCGATCTCGGCGTTGTGCCAGAGCCCGGCGGCGAGCGCGAGTAGCCGCAGCCCGACCCGGGCGCAGAGCC